>Ga0268266_10000091_pt1 | contig 195002 bp, 173 predicted proteins | sample KBSS13metaG_FD_190356 | JGI IMG/M metagenome (GOLD analysis project Ga0268266, IMG submission 190356) | Switchgrass rhizosphere microbial communities from Kellogg Biological Station, Michigan, USA - KBS S1-3 metaG (SPAdes) (version 2) | ecosystem: Host-associated > Plants > Roots >... | reverse complement strand
TGGATCACCAGCGCGTGGCCAGCTGGCTGGCCAGCGATCGCGATGACAACTATTTCCCGCTGACTGTCGCCGAAATGGAGCGAAACCTGCGCTCCGTCCTTGCCTTGCGCAAAGCGCTTGCCGATGCCGCCGCGGAAGCGAATGGGGCTGAAGAGGTTGATACCGCAGCGCACTTCGCCCCTGAGCTGGCGCCATCGCAGGCCGAAAGCGCGACCACCGCCTGACCGCCGACGCAGCTTGCGTCAGCGCACGTTATCGCCGCGCTCGATGATCTGCGCCAGGTTGAAGAGGATGCGCAGATCCTGCTGATCGAGCGTATCGCCGTCAATGCCGCGGAAGTGGTTGTGGAACGCCTTTACCGCGGCAGGGCGATCCTCCAGCGGATAGCCCACCACCGCCATCGCCATCCATGGATCAAAGCCTGCGGGTGGGTCGACCAGTTCGCCCCGCGGCCACAATCCGAAGCCGGCGTCGGCGAGCTGCTTCCAGGGAAACAGTTTGCCGGGATCGGGCTTGCGTGAGGGCGCAAGGTCCTGATGTCCGATGATCTGGGCGCGTGGAATGCGCAGGCGTGTGGTGAGATCGGTTAGCAACTGCAGCAGGCTGTCGATTTGCGCCTGGGCGAACGGGGACTGGCCGTCATTGTCCAGTTCGACGCCGATGGAAGCGGAATTGACATCGGTGATGGTGCCCCAATGGCCCGAGCCCGCATGCCATGCGCGTCGTTCGTCCGATACCAGTTGGTAGATGTGGCCGTCGCTGCCGATCAGATAGGTGGCGCTGACCCGGCCGCCACTGTTCTGGGTGCGCAGCGTCTCCAGGCTCTCCTGTACCGAATGCTGCTCGGTGAAATGCACCACGATCAGTACCGGCCGGCGCATGTCCTGGTTGGGCGAATGGACCCATGTCGCCAGTGGATTGTGCGAGGGCAAGTGGGCGCAGGCTGCAGGCAGCAGCAGTAGCAGCGCAAGCGCGGCGGTGCGGCACATCGTCAGGGCGGTTTTCCGAAGCGTTGACATGCGATCAGTGGCAGGCGCCGACGCGGCTGAAATGAAGGTCTTCATAATCGGAACTGAAGTCTCCCTGCGGATCGGTCTTGGCCATGGTCAGGGTAATCGGTTGCGCACGCTCGGCGGCATGGAAATCCAGCCACGCGTCCAGCTCGGCGTCGTGATCCCAGTGCACCAGGTAGCGCGTGCCCGCGCGCATCACCTGGCCTGCCAGGCTCGGCGACTTGGCGGCGGCAAAGCGCACCTGGCTGCCCTGCGGGCATAGTGATATTTCGCCGAACCATGGATCGTGGTAGACGCCGATCCATGCGTTCAGTTCAGCGGTGGTGGCGGGGTTCTGTGCGGCGATGCCGGGGGCGGTGGATTCTTCCGCAGGTTTCGCCGCGTTGTGCTCCAGCTGATCCGCATACCATTTCACGTCACGTTGTTCGCCGGGCGCAGTGAAATGCTTGATCAGTAGTTCGCCGAGCACGGTGCGCGCCTCGTCGGCCTCACCATTGATCATGAACACGAAGCCATCCTTGCGGTCCGGCAGCAGGGCCAACATGGAATACATGCCATTGAGCGTGCCGGTATGCCAGACCAGCCACTGGCCGTCGACGTCGGTCATGCGCCAGCCGTAGCCATAGGCCATCACGTGCGAGCCATCCCATGCGCGGCGCTGGGCGGACAGCGGGATCAACATGTGCGGCGACTGCAGCAACTGGCGCTGCGTGGCGGAAAGCCAATGAAGCTGCGCCTGATCCGGTTCGAGCCATTGGTGCGCCCAGGTCAGCATGTCATCGAGGTCGCAGCGGACGCCGCCGGCGGCATCGGAGGTGATGGCCGGTATCGTCGGGCCGTCCCCGTGCAGAACCACGTTGCGACCGTGGTCCCGCTGGTGTGGCTGCGCCACGTTGCCGACGGCATCGCGATTCCACTCGCCGACCTGGCAGCGCGCCAATCCCAGTGGCGCGAACACCTCGCGGTGCATCAGCGTTTCGTACGACGCGCCACCGGCAGCGGCGGCCACCTCGCCGGCCACCACGTAAAGCAGGTTGTCGTACTCGTACTGCGACCGGAAGCTGTAACCAGGCTTGATGTACTGGAGGCCGTGAATGATGTCCGCCCGGGTGAACTGGTTCGGTTCCGGCCAAAGCATCAGGTCGCCGCCGCCTTCAGGCAGTCCGCTGGAATGGGTGAGCAGGTCCGCGACCCGCATATTGGCGGTCACCCACGGATCGTGCATGCGAAACTGGGGCAGGTACTTGGTGACCTGGTCGTCCCAGCGCAACTTGCCCTGGTCGACCAGCCGGCCCAGCAGCGCGGTGGTCATCGCCTTGCTGTTGGAAGCGATCTTGAACAGCGTCTGCGGATTGATCTTTTGCCCGGAGCCGGCCACGGTCTCGCCCACCGTACGAACGTAGACGATTTTACCGTTCTCGATCACACCGACGGCGATACCGGGCAGGTGATAGCGCGCGACGGTGTCGTCGACGATCTTGTCGAAGTCATTCCGGGGCGATTCGGCGGCATGCGTGTAACCGGTGCACGCGATCAAGAGCAGCAGGGCAACCCATCCCAGTCGTCCCCTTCGTTGGGGGCGGGGCACAAGCCGGGTGGCTTCAATGTTCCGCATCGCGATCCACCTCGCGCCAGACGCGCAGCAGGTTGCCACCCCACAGCTTGGCAATGTCGGCATCGCTGAAGCCGCGCTTGCGCAGCGCCGCGGTGACGTTTCGCGTTTCGCTGGCATTGGCCCAACCGGTGATGCCGCCGCCGCCGTCGAAATCCGAGGCGATGCCGACATGGTCGATGCCGGCGACCTTCACCATATGCTGGATGTGGTCCATGTAGTCGTCGAGCGTGGCCAGGGGATATTTTTTCTGGATTTCGGCCATGCCTGCATCCATCGCCGGAAGGTAGTCGTCTTTGTCGCTGTCGTATTCCGCTTCGCCCCGCTGTTTGGCGATGGCCTTCTGCAATTTCTTTTCCGCGGCCTCCCGGCCCGGGTCATGCTTGAGGAATTCCTTGTAGGCGACCGCGTCGACCACGCCGCCCTTGTCGGCAATCGCGCGCAGCAGGTCGTCGGGCAGGTTGCGCGGATGATCGAGCACCGCTCGCGCCCCCGAGTGCGAGGCATAGACTGGCGCGGTGGATAGCTTCAGTGCCTCGCGCACACAGGCGTCGGAGGAGTGCGAAACATCCACCAGCATGCCGAGCTGGTTGGCGCGCTTGACCACCGCGCGGCCGAAATCGCTCATGCCGGTGTCCCCGGCGCTGTTCATCTCCGGCTCGCCGTGCTTGGTATCGGGCAGCGAACTGGTGCACAGGTCGTTGTTGCCGACATGGGCCAACCCGATCGAACGTGCGCCGCGATCGAAGGCAGCATCCAGGCGATGGATGTCGTGGCCGAGCGAGTAGCCGTTCTCGATCTCGATGACCGCCGACAGCAGGCCGGCCTTGTGGTTGGCCACCAGTTGCTCTGGCGTGGTGGCCAGGCGGATGCGATCGGGATATTGGAGCAGCAGGCGGCCGATGGCATCGTATTTTTGCTCGCCCTGCGCCACAGCTTTGGCATAGCCGGCCGCGTCGAGCTTGTGCTGCGGCACCCACACCACGAAGAAGGCAGCATTGAGCCCGCCGCGCTCCATCTTGCCCAGGTCGACCAGCAGCGGCGTGGCTTTGCCGGCGTCGAACTTTGGGTCGTGCATGTACGTAAACGGGATGTCGACATGCGTGTCGACGGTGATCGGCGGGTCCTGCTGCGCATGGACCGTCAGCACGCTGAAGATGGACAGTGAGGCGAAGGCTGCAACGCGTGCGATCGGTGTCATGGGATTCCCAGGTTCATGTCGTTTGCCAGTCCTGCGCGGGCTGTTCACCCGCGGTCATCTCCTCGAAACGCTGACGGCGACGTATCACCGCATACCTTCCCAGGTCGAGCATCGCCTCGGCAGCCAGCGGCCGCGAATTGTAGGTCGAGGCCATCGACGCACCGTACGCACCGGTCGCCATGATCATCAGTAGGTCACCCTCCCGGCATTCGGGCAGCTCACGCGCCCGGGCGAAAGTATCACCTGTTTCGCAGACCGGGCCGACGATGTCGTAGCGGGCCATGGGCCGGGTCGGGTCCGCAACCACCGGCAGGATGTCGTGCCAGGCGTCGTAGAGGCTCGGCCGCTGCAGATCGTTCATAGCCGCGTCGATCACCAGGAACTGCCGCTCCCCGCCCTGCTTGATGCGCAGCACGCGGGTCAGCAGGACGCCGGCCTCGGCAACTAGGTAACGCCCCGGTTCCAGAAGCAGGCGTCCGTCGTAGCCCGCCAGCGCCTGTCTGATCACCGCGACGTAGTCCACCGCGGCGATCGGGATGTCTTCCCCGGCCCGATAGCGCACGCCCAGGCCGCCGCCGACATCGATGCTGCGGATCGGATGGCAGGCCTGCTCGAGCTCGCGCCAGAACTCAGCGACCCGCGCCAGCGCCAGCCGGTAGGGCTCCAGTGAGAGGATCTGCGAGCCGATGTGCACGTGCAGGCCGTCGAGCTGCACGTGCGGCAGCCGTGTCCGTTCGGCGAACCAGCGGCGTGCCTCGTCGATACTCACGCCGAACTTGTTTTCGGACCTGCCGGTGGAAATCTTCGCGTGGGTCAGTGCATCCACGTCCGGGTTGATGCGAACGGCGGCACGTGCGATCGATCCGTGCGCCTGGGCGACCCGCTGCAGGGTGAGCAACTCGTCGTGCGATTCGACATTGAAGCGCCCGATGCCCGCGGCGAGCGCGAAGGCCATCTCGTCCTCGGTCTTGCCGACGCCGGAAAAGACGATCCGATCAGCATCGATGCCCGCATGCAGGCATCGATGCAACTCACCGGACGAAACGATATCCGCCCCTACGCCCGCCGCGGCCATCAATTGAAGGACGGCGAGATTCGAATTGGCCTTGGCCGCATAGCAGATGCTGGCATCGAGGCCCTGCAGAGCGGACTGCAGGCCCTCGATGCGCGAGCGGATCGCATTGGCCGAGTAGGCATGCAGCGGCGTGCCCAGCTGTGTCGCCAGGGCAGCAAGGTCGACACCGTCCAAGGTAGCAGCGGTGGCGAAAACGGGCGCAGGGAGCGGCCTGGTGGCGGAAGTCTGGGTCATGTCTACCGCCCCTGGTCGAGCCCCTTGAAAGCGTTGTGTAACACGCTTGCAAATTACGGTCAATAATTTATGATTCGGTGGAATTCGAAAGGAATTACCTATTCCTTTCCTTGAAACCATCGCCCGGCCGTGCCGACGGGGCGACCACCTGGGGACAATGGTGATCCATACGGTCTGGCCTTATCTGGCAGGGTGCGGCCCACGATGAGCCCGACCGCGCGCGTGCTGGTGGGCTTGGCAACCGGTGCCATCCTGGGCCTGGTGCTGGCCGCGTGGCATCCGGCGGTGGCCCTCGAAGTGGCGAATGTCGCGCAGCCGGTTGGCAAGCTGTGGTTGAACGCTTTGCAGATGACGGTAGTGCCCCTGGTGCTGGCGCTGGTAGTGATCGGCGTCAACACCGCCTCCGACGCGGCCGCGTCCGGTCGTATCGCCCGCCGCGCGATCGTGGTCTTTATCGTGCTGCTCACCCTGGGTGCGCTGTTCACTGCGCTGGCCGCTCCGTGGGTGTTCGGCCTGTTTCCGCACAACCCGGCGTTGGCTGCGGCACTCGATCATGCCGCGGTGCTGCCCGCGGCACAGACGGCGCCGGTGGGGTGGATCGATGCACTGGTGGCGATCGTGCCTAGCAATGCAGTGAACGCCGCTGCGCAGAGTGCCATGCTTCCGCTGGTGGTGTTCGCCCTGTTCCTTGGTTTTGCGCTGACCCAGATCAGCCCGGCGCGCGGCAGCATGCTGGTGGAATTTTTCCAGGCGATCGCCGACGCGATGGTGGTGATCGTGCGCTGGGTGTTGTGGGCGGCGCCACTGGGGGTATTCGCGCTGATTCTTTCCGTATGCGCGCGCGCAGGCCTGGGCATGCTCAGTGCGCTGGGCGTGTACGTGCTGACCGAATGCCTGATGTACGTTTCGGTGGCGCTGATGATGCTGCCCGTGGCGGTGCTTTTCGGAGGTGAGCGCATCCGCCGCTTCGCCGCGGCGCTGCTGCCGGCCCAGGTCGTCGCGGTGAGCACGCAGTCGTCGCTGGCTTCGCTGCCGGCCATGCTGGAAAGCGCGGATCGAAAGCTCGGTTACCCCGCGCCGGTCACCGCGCTGGTGCTGCCGATGGCTGTATCGCTGTTCCGCCTGACCAGCCCGGTGCAGTACGTGACGTCAGCCGCCTTCATCGCCTGGGCCTATGGCATCGATCTTTCCGCCGCGCACCTGGTCACCGGTGCGCTGCTGGCGGTGGTCATCAGCCTTGGTTCGGTAGGCCTGCCCGGTGCGGTGACCTTCATGGCCACCAACCTGCCGGTTGCGCAGGCGATGGGCGTGCCGTTAAGTCCCCTCGGCCTGATGCTCGCCGTGGACACGTTGCCCGACACGCTGGCGACGCTGGGCAACGTCACCGCAGATCTCACCGCCGCCAGCGTCGTGGCTTACCAGTCCAGGAGCGACACGGCATGAGTGGAAGCACATCTGGTTTCGATGCGATTGGAAACTGCGCGAAGCCGGTGCGGGTTGACCGCTACCTTCGGCACTGGTCGGTGCGGGTATGACTGCCGCCATGCTTACCCAGCGGGTAGCTGGTTTTCATTTTGCTACCGACCCGCGCGTTTACCGAGGTTGAGTTGAAAAAAACTTTGCAGGGGATCCATCAACGGTAAGGCCATTGATCGAACGGGGTGTACTGTCAATGAATCAAAAAATTTCTCGCAAATCGCGAAGCACTACTGTCCTCAGGCACAAGGCGCTGGCCTTGGCCATCGGCTCCATCACCATGAGCTTTGCGGGAAGCTCCTGGGCGCAGGCGGTCAACGGAACTATCTACGGTACGGCTCCGACGGCTTCCGGTGAAACCATCCAGATCAGCGGTGGCGCGGGCTTCAATCGCACCATCTCGGTGGGAGACTCCGGAAAATTCTCGATCATCGTGCCGGTGGGTGATTACACGGTATCGCTTCTGCAGGATGGCAAGGTGGTGCAAAGCCGCAGCGGGGTCAGCCCGGTCGCGGCCGGCGCCGTGGCAGTGGACTTCGTGAACGGCTCTGGCAGCGTCAATGCTCAGGATCTGTCAGCCGTCAATGTGTCCGCGAATCTGCTCCCGCCGATCGACGTGACGACCACCAACCAGGTCACCACGATCACCTCCAAGCAGTTGCAACAGCTGCCGCTGCAACGTACCGCGGAAGACATCGCCATGCTGGCGCCTGGTGTTGGCATGGCCTCGCCGCAATTGGGCACTGGCCCGCTTGGTACGCCGATCAACGTGTTCGGCGGCGCTTCGGCGGCCGAGAACGCCTACTACGTCGATGGCATGAACGTCACCGAGGCGCTCAACAGCATGGGCGGTGTCACGCTGCCCTACGGCGCGATCGAACAGCAGCAGACGTTCACCAGCGGCTACGGCGCTCAATACGGCCGTTCCATCGGTGGTGTGATCAACCAGATCGGTAAAAGTGGCGACAATGAGGTGCACTTTGGCGCACGTGCCTTGTGGCAGCCCACCAGCATGCAAGCCAGCCCGGTCAACTACCACTATGCCAATCCGCTTTATACGAGAGCAGGTGGCCAGCCCGGCGACATCGCTTTCTACCGCAACAACGACAAGGGCAGCGAGAAGATCTACGACGCTTACCTCAGCGGACCGATCATCAAGGACAAGCTCTTCTTCTTCATCAGCGCCGAGCAGGACGATACCAAGTCCAGGTCGACCGACGAGTTCGCCGCCGCGGGCAGCACCACCAACCTGACCGACGCCCACGCCCCGAAGCTCTATGGCAAGTTGAACTGGAACATCAACGACAGCAACACGCTGACAGTCACGGGCCTCAAGAATTCATACAAGACCTGGACGAATTCCTACGGCTTCGACTACAACACGTTCAAGCGCGACAACGATGCCACTCTCGATCCGACGTACAAGTCGGTCTTCAAGATGTGGACGGTCAACTATACGTCCTATCTCACCGACGATCTCACGTTGAACGCGATGTTCGGAAAGATGCGTGGCCAATACTACTCGCAGCAACCGGCGTATCCGGGCTACGATCCGAGCCTGCCGCATATCTCGAGCGCTTCGCAGCAGGATCCGGCTTTCGTGCCGCCCGGGGGTATCCGCAACTCGCAGAACGAATCGGAAATTACTGATCCCAAGCACGCCGAATCGATCACCAACTACCGCCTGAGCCTCGACTGGAAACTGGGCGACCACAGTCTCTCGTTCGGTATCGACAACATCAACTCCTTCGATACGGATGACGGTTCGCAGAATCCTGGTCCCGGCTACGAATGGATCTATGGCGAAAATGCGCCTGGCCAGCCGGCTTTCGGCGTCAATCCCGCCGTTCCACCCTATGTCGCTCCCTCGCCCCAATGCGGTCCGCCGGACTCCAGCGGCCAGTCGCATTGCTACTACGTGTCCAAGCACGTCGATCTCAGCGTCGCTTCGGTGCATGTCGCCCAGCGCGCGCAGTACGTCCAGGATAACTGGCAGGTCACCCCCAATCTGCTGTTGAACATCGGCCTGCGCAACGACCAGTTCACCAACTACGACGGCTCGGGCGTGCCGTATATCCGTGAGACCAAGCCGCAGTGGGCACCCCGCTTGGGCTTCAGCTGGGACGTCAATGGCGATTCCACGCTCAAGGTGTTCGGCAATGCCGGTCGCTACTATCTGGCCTTGCCGGATAACGTGGCGCTGTCCATCGCCGCGCCCGTGGTGAACGCCGGCCAATACGGAACCTATACCGGCATCGATCCGAATACCGGCGTGCCGATCGGCTTTACGCCATTGCCGCAGAACCCGTCGACGGGCGTATCGGTGGACAGCGAATACGGCCAGGCCAAGGATCCGCGCATCTCCGCCGCGCAGAACATCAAGGCCGAGTTCTCCGACAACTACGTGCTGGGCATGCAGAAGCAGTTCGATATGCTCGGTACATCGTGGGTGTTCGGCGCTACCGGCACCTACCAGCGCATGAACCGCATCATCGACGACTACGACGACGAGCAGCATGAGTGCGCGGCGGGTGTGGCGCAGGGCTACGCGTGGATGACGCCGGCGGACTGCAGTATGTACGCCCAAAGCCTGGTGCTGATCAATCCCGGCGAGACCAACAATATCCTGATGAAGGCGCCGGATGGTTCCCTCGTGCCGGTCAAGTTCACCAGGCAGGACCAAGGCTTCGCCAAGGGCCCGGAGCGTCGCTATTACTCGCTGGATCTGTCCCTGGAGCACGCGTGGGACAACAAGTGGTTCGCCAAGTTCGACTACGTGTTCGCGCGCACATGGGGTAACGACGAGGGCCCGGTGAGCACGTATTCGCAGCAGGGCGGATCGTACGAGTCGATCACCACCGCATGGGATTTCCCTGAGCGCATGGAATATTCCAGCGGCATCCTGCCCAACAGCCGGAAGCACCAGTTCAAGATCTTCGGTGCCTACGCCATCACGCCGGACTGGACGGTGGGCGCCAACCTGTACATCACCTCGGGCACGCCCAAGCTATGCCGTGGCGGCTACGGGCCGGACCAGGTGGCGTTGAATGGTTCCCATACCTACTTCTGGTGCGGTGGAAAGCCTGTGCCACCCGGTTCGCTGGGCTTCACCCCCTGGATCCACGATGTCGGCGTGAATCTGGACTACAAGCCGGTTTGGGCAGGGCACAAGCTCGACTTCAACCTTGCGGTATTCAACTTGTTCAACGAGCAGACGCCGATTTTCTACAACGACTCGTTCGGAACCACCGCCAATCCGAATGTCGACTATGGCAGGTATGAAAACACCCGGTCACCGCGTAGCGCCCGGTTCTCCATCGCCTACGATTTCTGATCGCTCGGGCGAACCCCCAACGCCGGGCTCACGCCCGGCGTCTTTTTTTGCGTCGGTTACGCCACTTGTGTAGCCTGATCCGCTGAAGCCCCTGCAGAGTTCCCATCGATGACGGGTCCGATTAGACAGCCACTATCGCAGGAAGCCACCGACGTGCTGGCGCGCGCGCGGCAGGCGTGGAGCCAGCGTCAGTTCGACGTCGCCGAACGCCTCATTCTCCAGGTGCTGGCGTTGGCGCCGGATGACGCCGAGGCCACTCGCATGCTGGGCACGGCCGCCCAGCGTCGGGGTGATCACGCCAGGGCCGTGGAATGTTTCCGTCGCGTGCTGCCGACGTGGCCGGATGATTCAGACCTGCGCATCGGGCTGGGTATCGCGCTGTACGAAAGGGGCAGGATCGACGAAGCCCTCGCGCAGATGCGGCTTGCCTGCGAGCTGGCGCCGAATTCTGGACTGGCCTGGTTCAATCTCGGCGAAGCGCTGTGGCGGCAAACGCAGACGGACGCATCCATCGTCGCGCTGCGGCGCGCGCTCGACATCGTTCCCGACTACATTCCAGCCATGCTTTCATTGGCCCGGGCCCAGGCCAGCCTGGGCCAGATCGACGCTGCGATCGACGGATTCCGCAACATGCTGAAGGTCGATCCCGGCAATGCTGAGGGGTGGTTCGGCCTGTCCAACCTCAACACCGTCCGCTTCGACGCCGAGGACGTGACGACGCTGCGACAGGTACTGGCGCGCGGCAATCTTCCTGACCGCGATCGCGAATTGCTCGGCTTCACCCTTGCCAAGGCGCTGGAAGACCAGCGCGACTACGCCCAGGCTTTCGATACCTTCCAGATAGCCAATGCATCACGGCGCAAACGCGTGCGATGGGATGCGGCGGGCGAACATCGGCGCGTCGAGGCGATCGAGCGTGTTTTTACCAACGATATGGCGCCGCCGCTGGATCCGGAGTTCGGCCACGACGCCATTTTCATCGTCAGCATCCCGCGTTCTGGATCGACCCTGGTGGAGCAGATCCTGGCCTCACATCCGCAAGTCGAGGGCGCCAATGAGATCAAGGATATGTCGGAGGTGATCGATGCGGAAACGCATCGCCGCCGTTCGGCATTTCCGTTGTGGGCGACGGATGCGACGACCCAGGATTGGCATCGCCTGGGCCGGGAATACCTCGACCGCACCGCCCACTGGCGCCAAACCAAGCCGCGCTTCACCGACAAAAGCCTGGTTACCTGGTATCTGGTGGGTGCGGCTTTGGCGATGCTGCCGGCCGCAAGAGTGGTGATCGTGCGGCGTGATCCGCTGGAGACCTGCCTGGCCTGCTACCGGCAGTGCTTCACCGAGAAGGTCGGCTTCACCTGCGATCTGGACGAGATGGCCGACTACTGCATCGACTTCCTGCGCCTGACGCGCTTCTGGCTGGATCGGTACCCAGATCGCGTGTTCGATCTGCCCTACGAATCGTTGGTGGCCGAGCCGGAACCAGTGACCCGCCGCCTGCTGGATTTCTGCGGCCTGCCGTTCGATCCAGCCTGCCTTGATTTCCATCAGACCTCGCGCGCCGTGCTCAGTTCGCCGAGCGCTGCCCAGGTACGGCAACCGCTGCGCGGCGATACCGCACGCAGCGCCCGCTACGGCGACAAGCTGGACCGGGTGCGCCAGCGCCTGCGCGATGGGGGCGTGGGCACCTGACCGTCAGCGCAGCTGGCTGTCCTTGCTGCCGCGCCGGTTGAACAATGGCGAACCATGTCCGTCGTCGGCTGCCTGCTGGCAGGCAACACATAGGCGCACACCGGGTACGGCCTTCCGTCGTGCAGCGGGGATCGGGGCGTCGCATTCTTCGCATCGCTTCAGGCCCGGGCCGGCCTTCAATTGGCGACGGGCACGTTCGACCGCGTCGTTCACCGTCGCGTCGATCTGGTCCTGCACTGCGCCATCACCTGCCCAACCGGTTGCCATGTCGCCTCCGCCCAACTTCGTCGTGCGCCGCGTCGCCCCACGTAAGCCTGCCGGGAATCGCATCAAGAGCCCGTTAAGGCCAGCCGCGCCGTATGGAACGATTTCTGTTAGCCGGCGGCCAGTGGGATGGTTAACCTTCTATCCGTCGCGATATCGCCGGTAAAGGCACGCTGCGGCCATTCTGCAAAAACAGCTCTCCTGGGACCTACGGGGAGCGCAGTTTGCGCCTCTCCAACCTCAGTACCCATTCCGATGGCTTTGAAAAGGAAGCCGTCCTTCCCGATCTCGTGGCGCTCGCGTGACCGACGCCGGCACTTGTACAGCGCAAATAAAAGGACGCGGCGCGTGCGCCGGCCGATACCAAGGAGAGTTATCTAGATGAAAGGCATGTCGTCGACTTTGCAGATGAATCCAGCCAACCGCATGCAAGGCTTGCAGGTCGATCCACAGAAAGTCTCGGTCACTACCGGTGGGCGTGAGAGCATCCAGCCAGCTCGCATCAACAATGTTCTTCCAGGATCCAAGGCGACGGCAAGCGCATGGGTTGATCACGATGGCACAGCATCAACCCCGTCGCAACTCGAGATGAATTCCGAACATCTCATGCACGCTCCTTGCATCGTTGAAGCCTTCCGCGCCCTGTTCTGGAGGTCAGACAAGACGACTCCGCCTTTGGGGGACGTTGTGCTTGACACCCTCACAAACGGCATTTCATGCGCTAGTGGCCAGCGTGAAGGCTTAGCTGCGGTGCTACGTCCTTGGCGATCGTTTCTCGTCAGCACTTACGGGGAAGCATCCGCACCGCTGGCCCCCTGGATGGTGGCGATGCTTCTCCAACAGCTTTTTCACGATCTTGACAACTCGCACGGCGAACGCCTGTTGCCGTTGATCTGGGCGTTCGCGGACGATCTGAGCCTGGCGCAGTGGGTGGCGGCCCTTTCCCAGCCTCGACATGAGCAGCACGGCACCCTCAGGCTGCGGGACCTGAAGGAAGATGTGCATTGGCAGTCGTTGGAGGCCGATTTGCGAGCGGCGTTGCCCGTTGTCAAGCCAACGCAACAGACAAGCGTCGCCGCCGCAGCTGCAGGCCTGATGCACTTTGGTACAGCGGCCCTGGTTGCGCATATCTCACCGCCACTTGCCTTTGCCGCGATGGCCGTCGGTACAGCCTCATCGGTTGGAAACTGGGCGCATGCCCTGCGCGCCCAGCAACGAATGATCGATGAAGATCACCAGCATACCTTGCTGCCGGGCATGCCCAGCGTCCTTGCCGCGCAGGCGGCGGCACTGATGGCAGTGGCATTGCCGGGTTGGAGTCCGACGCACCACACCTCATTGATCAGCCTGTGGTGGTCTGATCCGGCTGGGTGGACACTTCTCGATGCCGCCGAGCAGGCGCAGCGAAAGGTCAAGGACGGTGGCTCCATCAAGGATACGCTTGTGGTCATCTCGCAGGAGCGCCAAACCATTAGCGAAACGCAAACGCTACCTCCCATCCGCGCCATCGATGTGCTCCCCGACCTCCTTCAATGGTTCTTTTCCGAGGGCCCAGGCCCATTTGCCGACAGGGCCATGGACTTGGCTCGCCGGGGTGGCCTCAAGGGCGGTTTCAGTGCACTCCCGACGCCGATGGTGCAAGCCGTGCCCACGTGCACCGCCACGCCGTCGGTGTCTTCTGTAGTGGCACTGCAGCAGGTGGCCGAATACGCAGAGCGCCGAGGTCATCAGCTGCGCCTACAGGCGTTGATAGATCAGCGGCCTGTCCCTCAGTCCGGCAGATCCGCCGGTGAGAGCAGTCGCGCTCGACATAAACACAGAATAGAAAAGGGGCATCTGAAGCTGCGCCAGGCGCAGTTTGCCCACGGGCCCGCGCGGCACGATGCGATCAGCGGTGCGCGTCTGCATTTGAACGACTTGACCGATAGGATAGGGCTGGCTGCACTGGCGGCCGCGGGTGACATAGCCGGCGCCGTGAAAGCTAATGGGCAAGCCGCCCGGTCTCATGAACCCGTCGGCGAGCACGTGGCGTCGCGACCGCCAGTGGATACCACCAAACAGAAACCGGCGGCATCGCCGGCACCGAGGTTTTCCCCTGGCTGGTTAGGCGCGCTCCTGCCTGCCGTACCTGGTCTCCGATCGATAGCTAACGCCGGCGCCGATCTTGCAGGAGCGAGTGCGCGGCTGCTGCCACGTTCCCCAGGGGTAGGGCCGCTGGCGGCAACCGCCCCGGCCCGGCTGATCGGTGCCGCGGCATCTCCTGGAAGACTGAAACCACTCAACGCCATGCGGCCGCTCTACGAGGCTGTCAAGTTGGCTGCACATGGTGCATTTGTCCTGGGCGGCAGCGCCCTGGGCAATTATTTCTTCCAGAGATATGACAACGTGCCGCAGGTGCCTGACGAGAGCATCGATTCTGCTGACGTGGTATCGCCCAGGCGCGTGGATCTTGCTGCGAAGTCGGACGAAGAACTCATCGAGCTCATGGAGAGCACGGTCGTTGCTCTTCCCGACGGCAGCTGGGCCAGTGCATGGGACGTATGGGAGGCTGGCGCGGCTTCCCAATCCCACCGAAGAAGGCGTTCCGTAAACCAAGGTCGGACATCCAACTCGCTTCCTATATCGACTGGCAGTGCCGCCGGAAATGTAGGCGACGCGTTGCTCGGGCAGGACGGTAGCGCAGACTCGCGATGGCAAGCCATCACTCCCAAGCAGGTGGAAGACGTACGGACAAAACACCAGATGGAGATGGCGATTCTTCGTCGCCTCGCCAAAACAAAAGACTATCAATGGCTGAACCAACTGACCGAAGCCGAGCAGCGGCTGTGGTTCACGGAACAGCACGTGGCCGCTCAGGCTGCGGAGACATGGAAAGCGCAGAACATGCCTGCTGACACGCAGCTGGAGGCCTTGCTGCGCCAGGCGGGCTGGCTTGGCCCCTGGCAAGACATTGAAGTCGAGGTATTGGGATCAAATGTCGACGGAACGCCCATCGACGATAGCATTCCGTTGCTCCAGTACTGCTTGTATCGTTCATCGACGAGTGAGGTTCGCTTTCTCCGCAATGGTGAAGAAGTAACGCCCGAGCAGTTTCGAATCCTCACTGCTGTGATGGCTGGCCAAGCCCGCAAGGAACTGGTCAATACGGTTCAATCACCTATCCCGGAGGATGCGCAGTTTGCACAGGGCTTCAGGGCCAGATTCACGCAAGACGCCCTCGAGTCAAAAGCAAAGGGCGCGCTCACAGGGGGAGGCGATGCCTTCTTGCGCGGTGCGGATATTGTCCTTGGCTTCATCAACAACAGTGCACACGTGGAGTCTTCCCGAATCCTCTTCACGGGATTGGAAGACGTCAATGTTCCGGGATTGAACAGCCAGTCTTCCAATCAGTTTGAGGTACCAGACTATCTGGTGCTGCGCAGCAGCCAGAGCGATCCGAACGAGCAGCGCCGCGGTCAGGTCGTCCTTTATCGAAGCAAACTGCGATCTTTCACGACGTTTGCCAACGAGGAAAGTTTTCGACAGTTCATTAGTGAAAGAAGCCTCACCAACGACCTGGCTGGGGATTGGACATTCAAAAATGATGTCATTCGGGCCGCGCCAGTTGAGTTTCAGAACACGCTTCGACAGTGTTTCTTCAGCGATACTTTCCTGGGGAGGCCGGCGGGCTGGCAACAGCGGCCCCATATTGAGCTGCAATTTAAGGCGGCTAGCGATGCGGTCCCGCTGCTCTTGAGTTGGGTGAACGATCAGTTGGCCTCCCTGAAGAAGCAAGCGCAACAACTGTTCCATGCCGAACGACTCCGCTGGAGCCCTCTGGGAGTTCGTGTGCAGCAGGCCAACGACGATCTTGTGCAAGCACAGCGTCGAATGAAAACTTGGCAAGAACATGCTCGGCCGGAACTGATCAAGCTGTTGAACGACCTGGTACGAAGTTTGTCGTTTCCGGATGGACAAGGCGACCTCGCTGATGTGTTCTCCCAGGAACACCACGTTGAGCTGCAGCTTGGAGGCCGCAAGGGAGATCTGGCGTACTGGGCCACCGAAGGCTGGTCCATGCATGGCCCGAAGGAGATTCCGGGATTCACCTTCCCAAGCAGCGACATCCTGAGCTCGATGGTCATCACGGTCTATCGCCAAGACAAGAACGGCCGTCGGGTGGTCGATAACCGGCGAACCGGCTGGCTCAACGATGCCGACTTCAGGCGCAACCTTTGCTACTCCATGAGAGATCTTGTCAACAGCAGCCGGCTGGGCCGCGCTTACATGGACTACCTCAAAGTATTCACGGGCACTGAAGAAGGGCGGCAGTTCATGCAAGCCACGGCCGAAGCCATACGGTGGCGAACGAGAGGAGTGATAGACATGGGCGCTCAGCCAGGAGGCGTGCTCGATGCCAGCGCTTACCAGGCCCTGCTGGCACAACACCGGAAGATCGGCAGCCTCGGTACCACGCTTTATTCGGTTGAGCTGAATGGATTCCCCATTGAAGGTCTATGGGCCATGTCCGCTGGAGGGCGCGACTATGTATTTCTTCTGCAGGCGCCGGATGAAGGCGATGCCATCATGGACAGGGCGACCTTCGAAAGCTTCTTGAAGGATGACCGGCATCGCGCCGAGAACTTTATCAAGAACCTCGCGGCCTACCGCTATCACCCAGCTTTGGCGGACATGTTCGGAACGACGCGTTCTTCGAAAGGAATCGCGGTGACATTCAAGCGAACGCAAGGGCCGGCCGCGGCCGCCCAGACGTTTGTGGACAAACTCATCGACAATACCGATGAATTCACATTCTCTCGATCTGAGCGCCTGAAGTTCATGGGCGGATTGTTCCTGACCGGCGTTTGTGTTCTTGGCACCGGTGGCGTGGCGGCCGGTGCCTGCATTCTCGGTACCATGGCTTTTGTTGTCGACTCGTTCCTCAACGCACGCGATGCATGGGAACGCGGCAATCGCAACGAAGCCATCGTCGAACTCATCGGCGCCGGGTTCGATCTTATCGACGTGTTCGATGCGTCAAAGATGGCGCTGACACTGTTCAAGATAGGTAAGAGCTCTCTTGGTTCGGTCGGCGAGGCTGAGGAAGTATTGCGACAGGTATCCAGGCAGACCTCCGCCTTCGACAAGCAAGGAAACCTTGGTTCAGAATTTTCGCAGCCGCTGCAAACCGAGCCCCGGGCCCAGACGGGAGTCGACGGCAACCCGGAGTGGGTACTGGGTGAGAAGACCTATGTGCGCACGAACAAGGGGGATTTTGTCGAGGCTCCGCTGGATGAAAACGGTGTACGTCGGGCTAAGGATCCGCTTGATTCCCAGGCGGCCGGGGCGCCCATCGATTTCCACGATGGTCAATGGCGTCGCCTAGAGCAACCGCCGGACCTGGATGCACGTTTCATCAGCCAGGTGCGTGAAAAAATTCCTGAGGCGAAGTGGGCTGAAGCCGACGACCTGGAGCGCATACGCGCCGTCGAGGGTGTTCATCATGCCGGCCAGCTTGGCGCGACAGGGCGAAGTGCCATTGTAAAAGCTGGCCGCAAGGCTTTGATCAAAGAGGTTGCGGCGAATGGCCCGGCAGAGAAGCTCGAGGGCACCTCGGCTTTGCTGATCGGTTGGGCGCTCACCCCGCAGGTCAGTTTTGGACTGCGAGTGGACATCATTCCCCAGTGGAGGCTGGGAACACCGCATATTCGATTGGGAAGCGGTCAAGGTGCATTGATCGGCCTGGCACCGGGAGATATTCCCGGCATGACGATCGGTAAAATGATCGAGCTGGCAGGTCGCGCACCGCTTATCGCCCGATTGGGATTGAGCAGCAATGCGACCGATGCCGACCTCCAGGCTGCCGTTCTACGGCATATTCGGCAAACCCTCTCGTCCAGGTCGACCGATATTCTCAATCATTGGACGAGCGTGGAGGACTTGCTCGCGGGTCTGCCTGGCGATGTCCAGACATTGCGAAAATATTTCCCAGGGTTAACGACCGACGAGGCACATGAAGTCCTTAGAGCCGACAGGGATGTGTTGGTCAAGGCGAAGCGGAATGACAATCTTGGCAGGGTCATGGGCAACGTCGCTGGCCGGCGACATCAGCGCCAGGCGCGCACCCGTGTTCTCGACGGCCGTATTTCCCGATTGGATGAAGTGAATACACTGGGCGTACTGCTGCAGGAGGCCATTCCCAACATTCGGATACGAACCCTGGGTGGTGCCTCCCATATTGACCTCCAGCTTGAACGTTCAGCGATCCTTGGTCAAAGCGCGTTGATCGACACCATCCGGTTCACGAGTACCGGAGACGTCCAAGTTCTAAAAAACGGAGCATGGGTCAAGGCGCAAAATTGGGAAGAGGCCGTCGTGAGCGTCCTGTCCGACGCTGAACGCGCGTCGCTGGGCGACGGCCAGATACGCAATGCGGTCGAGCATGCCATGGCACGCCGGCCGTTGGCGGAGATATGTCCCCTTCGTTCGCGATCAAAGAAATCCGATTGCGAAGCAGCGGCAGTGAGCGCTGGCATCTCCCGGGTGTCTCTAACCACGCAGGAGGACATCGTTGAACGCGACCTCCTGCCCGATGTGGAAAAATTGCGAATTTCGGTTGACCAAATCGTTGCGAGGAAAATTGAAGAGGCCGATCGCGTGTTCACCGCCGTGTACCTCGAAAAGTTCGGATCAGAAACAAGCCAGGAGATTCTAGACAATCTCGGCTCTAAGGGTCGCGCTGACCTTGCATTCAAAGTGCAAAAGGGCGCTGGCAAGGACTATTGGAATCAAGAAAATAGTCCGGCTGTACTCTTGCTCAGAGCTATCGGTCTACGGAAGAAGCTCGTGTCGGCTAATCTCATGGCGGCAAAGGTCGATCTTCAGTACCAAGGTCATACCATCGCCTTCACGAAGTACTATTCCAGCAACAAAGCCACGAATGATCTAGGGCCCGTCATCCACCAGGCGGATGATGCGAAAGATATTGTCGTGAAAGCTACCAGGATCGAAGGGAGTGGCCAGGCCGATTCGGCTCAGTTCTATATCAAGGATGCCGATCGTGAAAACCTATTTGAAGAAGAATACTTGTTTGGTACCGATGCCTGGCAGCAGAAAGGTGCGGATTTCGCTTCCGGGGAGGCTAAATTCAGTAATCCCCAATTGATGACGCCAGAGAGGCGCGAAGCGCTAAGGGACAAGAAGGTCGATGAAAAATCGCTTTCCAAGATTGAAGATGGTGACTACTTCTACGAAGCGACCATACGTGCCTGCTCTGAAAGCAGCTTTCTTAACGACCTTTGGGATCACATGGCAAAGGTGATTCCCGACAAATTTCCCCGTGGGGCCGCGCCCACGGATTTTTCCGGCCTTACCGGCACTATTACGATGTTTACCGAATCTGCACCCTGTCCTCAGGTGTGCTCTCGCAGAATTCAGACAGCTATGAAGGAAATGACTAATGTCCGCTTCACGGTTGGATACGCATTCAAGAATCCGGGGGAAGCCTTAAGAAGCAGAAAGCGGAACGTCCAGACGGCAGAAGCAAAGTTCTTCAAACCGCAATCGCCCGAGGCGACAACTATCGGAGCCTTCCAATGAGTTCGATCAACATAACAGTGCCCACTAGCTCCTATCGGTCGGATGCTTTGCCACATGTCCAAATGTCCGAGTTGGCTTTAAGCACCGCCTTGAAGAACTACGTGACGTGTCGCACTTCAATGCTGAAGGAAGAAAGGAATTCTTGCAGCGGCAAGGGCAGCGAGGGCCGGATCGACGCATTGAGGGGCCTGGCCGAAGCAAACTGGAAGTTGACTCGCAAGATATTGGCCATAGCCCAGCACGAGGGTGCTTCCATCGAGGAGCTTGATTGGTGGGATAACTCCTTGGAGGTTTCGTCCAAATTGTGGTCCGCATCTATGCCTCAGGACATGCCCTCCCACACAGGTAGATCACTTATCGAGTTCCCGGACGACCTGGCGCCGTTTCTAGCCGATGACGCCCTGGTGCTGGCGCACCTGGAAAAGTCGGAAGATTATGACGATCCATGGCACGTGTTCTGGATCCAATGGAAAGATGCAAGTTACCGCCTGACTTTTGAACCCACCGGCGAAAGCGAAGAGTCAGGCCAGGCTGAGTTCACTCTCGCGATTGAGCCGTTGCATCTGACCTAAGGACAAGGTCGCCAGACCCGCCGTACCAGCCGTTTGACCTTTCCCCCGCCCAGGCGTAGCTTACGCCCGTCGCGGTTCGCATCTCTTCATCAAGATGAAGAGATGCGATTAAAAGGGAAGTCCGGTGAGGCCCATGGCTTATTCCGGCGCTGCCCCGCAGCGGTGTGTGGAAACGACCTTCGCCACAAGCACTGGCCCCTCTTGGGGGCCGGGAAGCGGCGGACAGTAGGCAAGGTGCGATGCGCCTTTCGTCCACGAGCCCGAAGACCTGCCGCGATCAGGGAGCGATCCCTGTTTGACCTGGAGCTTCCGCGGGGAGGCGACCGGAGCCATGCGTTGCGGCCTTCGCCGTGGCGCGTCCCTCCGTGCGTCCCCTCGCGTTGATCCGGTTCGCCCGCGGGGGCGAAGGTCGCTGGCGTGCCGGGTACATCCCTTTCCCTGGGGTGGCTGGCGTGCGGTTCCTTCGTTCCTCTTCATCACGCATGAGAGGAAACGTGACACATGACGAACATTGCCAACCTTGGATTCCCGCGCATGGGGATCAAGCGCGAGCTCAAGCGCGCGTTGGAGGCCTACTGGGCCGGCGACACCAGCGGGGATGTCTTGCAAGACACCGCACGCGACCTGCGCCATCGCCACTGGAAACTGCAGCGGGATGCGGGTGCCGACATCGTGCCCTGCAACGACTTCTCGCTCTACGACCACGTGCTCGATACCGCCTTCCTGTTCGACGCCATCCCCGAGCGCTACCGCGCCCTGGCCGATGCTGATCCGCTGGCCGGTTACTTCGCCCTGGCTCGCGGCACGCAGAAAGGCGGCTACGACCTGCACGCGCTGGAGATGACCAAGTGGTTCGATACCAACTACCACTACCTGGTGCCCGAGCTCACCGGCGACCAGGCGTTCCGCCTGCGTGGCGACAAGCCGGTGGCCGAGTTCCTGGAAGCCCGCGCGCTGGGCCTGCAGGCCCGCCCGGTGCTGCTGGGACCTGTCAGCTTCCTGCTGCTGGCCAAGACGGTGGATAGCAGTGATCGCCTGGCGCTGCTCGATCGCCTCCTGCCGGTGTATGCCGAACTGCTTGGACGGCTGAAAGCAGCTGGCGCCACGTGGGTGCAGATCGATGAGCCTTGCCTGGTGCTCGACCTGGACGGCGACGACCAGACAGCGTATCGACGGGCCTACGCCCATCTGGCGAAGGTGGAGCGGCCGAAACTGATGCTGGCGACCTATTTCGGTGAGGTCGGCGACAACCTTCCGCTGGCGCGGGGACTGGCCGTCGACGGCCTGCATATCGACCTGGTGCGTGCGCCAGCCCAGCTGGATGCGGTGTTGCTGGCCTGGCCGCGGGACCTGGTGCTGTCACTTGGCGTAATCGATGGACGCAACGTATGGCGGACCGACCTTGATCGCGCACTCGTACTGGCGCGGCAGGCGCGCGACGCGATCGGCTCGGCATCCCTTGAGCTGGCACCGTCATGCTCGTTGCTGCACGTGCCAATCGATGCGTCGCTGGAGCGCACCCTGCCGAAGGAGATCCACGACTGGCTCGCCTTCGCGCGGGAGAAGATCGGGGAACTGCGCGTCCTTGGCGATGCCCTGGACGGCAAGCTGCACGCAGAAGTCGCCTTGCTCGATGCCCGTGGACGCCAGGACCGCCGTCGCCACTCGACGTTGGTGCATCGTCCGGATGTCGCCGCGCGGCTCGCCGCCATAGGGCCGTCGGCCACGCGTCGCCAATCTGCATACCCCGAGCGCCAGCAAGCGCAGGCCAAACGACTTGGCTTGCCACTGTTCCCGACCACCACGATCGGTTCTTTCCCGCAGACTCACGAAGTGCGCGAGGCACGTGCGGATAACAAATCGGGCAAGCTCAGCGATGCCGATTACGACGCCTTCCTGGCGGCCGAGACCGAAAAATGCGTGCGCTTCCAGGAGCAGCTCGGCCTGGATGTGCTTGTGCACGGCGAATTCGAGCGCAACGACATGGTGGAGTACTTCGGCGAGCAGCTCGACGGCTTCGCCTTCACCAAGCTTGGCTGGGTGCAAAGCTACGGCTCGCGCTGCGTCAAACCGCCGATCATCTTCGGCGACGTGCGTCGCCCCAAGGCGATGACGGTTCGCTGGTCGCAATACGCGCAATCGCTCACCGACCGGCCGATGAAGGGCATGCTTACCGGTCCGGTCACCGTGCTTCAGTGGTCGTTCGTGCGCGACGACCAGCCGCGCTCGGCTACTTGCCGCCAGATCGCGCTGGCCTTGCGCGACGAAGTACTGAACCTGGAAGGCGCCGGCATCGGCATCATCCAGATCGACGAGCCGGCCTTGCGCGAAGGCCTTCCCCTGCGCCGTGCCGATTGGAAGACCTACCTCGACTGGGCCGTGGAAGCCTTCCGGCTCACCGCTTCAGGCGTGGCCGACGAAACCCAGGTGCACACCCACATGTGCTACTCGGAATTCAACGACATCATGGACGCCGTGGCGGCGATGGACGCCGATGTCATCTCCATCGAAACCTCGCGCTCGCGCATGGAGTTGCTCGACGCCTTCGTACGCTTCCGTTACCCCAACGACATCGGCCCCGGCGTTTACGACATCCACTCGCCCCGTGTGCCGCGGTCGTCGGAGATGACGGACTTGCTCGAGAAGGCCGTAGCTGTGCTAAAGCCGCAGCAGTTGTGGGTGAATCCTGATTGCGGCTTAAAGACTCGCGGGTGGCCGGAGACGCGAGCGGCGTTGGAGGCGATGGTGGCCGCGGCGAGGGCGATGAGGGATGCCAAGCTAGCAGCTGCCTGATCCAGCTATTGCCAAGGCAAAACCATCCGCTAGAGCTTGGCACATCAAATTTGTTGCGTATAACAAATTTGATGTAGACTGCCGATAGACCAATGGAAGGTCGAAGGCATGAAATACAGCGAGTTCCGTAGGTGGTTGAAGCAACAGGGCGTCGAGTTCGTGAGATCCAGCGGTAGCCATCACCTCATACACTACAAAGGCCGCACATCAGTATTCGCCGACCATGGCTCCAAGGAAATCAAGGAACCGGTTAGAAAGAAGATCATCAAGGACCTCGGCCTTTAAGGTCGAGGTCCTGTCCAAACCCGGTGGAGATGCGCATGCAGTACGCAATCAAGCTTGAAGACCTGGGTGACGAATACATGGCCACGTGTCGGGACGTGCCGGAATTCGCCACCGTGGGTGATGACGTCGAAACCACCTTGTTCTATGCCATCGAGGCCATGGAGTTGACCCTGTCCGGGTACGTAGACGACCGGAGGCCGATCCCCTTGCCGAGCAAGGCAAAACGGGGCGAATACCTGGTGGCGTTGCCGGTCCTGACAGTGGCGAAGCTTGGTCTGTTTACCGCGATGCTGGACAACGGAGTAAGCAAAGCAAAATTGGCGCGCTTGCTGGGCGTATATGGCCCGCAGGTCGATAGGTTGCTTGACGTTACCCATGGTTCAAAGATCGAAGCGATTGAGCATGCTCTTTCGCTTCTCGGGCGACGCATGGTTCTGGACGTCAGGTTGGCGGCCTGACTAACAGCAGACGCTCTCGACGTTGCCGCGTGACATAGAATGTTCGACGAGGTCTTTTCCCGCAGAAAAGAGCGGCAAGATGATCTTGCACTATTTCCAACAGAATCAATCGTTTAGGCAGTTTATGCTTTTGATGATCGACAACTACGACAGCTTTACCTTCAACCTCGTCCAGTACCTGGGCGAACTGGGCCAGGAGGTGAAGGTGGTGCGCAACGACGCATTGTCGGTGTCGGATATCCGCGCCCTGGCGCCGGAACGCATCATGATTTCACCGGGTCCGGGCACGCCCAACGATGCAGGCGTGTCGCTGGATGTACTGCGCCACCTGGGCGGCCAGATTCCCATCTTTGGCGTATGCCTGGGCCACCAGGCCATCGGCCAGGTCTACGGCGGCAAGGTGGTGCGGGCCGCCAAGATCATGCACGGCAAGACTTCCCCGGTCCGCCATCGGGGGCAGGGCGTCTTCGCTGGCCTTCCAAACCCTTTCGAAGCCACGCGCTACCACTCGCTGGTGGTGGAGCAGTCCTCGCTTCCCGATTGCCTGGAAGTGACTGCATGGACGGAAAATGACGACGGCAGCATCGACGAGATCATGGGCCTGCGTCATCGCACGCTCAACGTCGAGGGCGTCCAGTTCCACCCGGAATCGATCCTTACCCAGCACGGCCACGACCTCCTGCGTAATTTCCTCGGCCAGCCGCTGTCGATCGCCGCATGAGCGAACGCCAGGTGATCACTCCCTCCGAGGCGTTGCAGCGGACCATCGAGCATCGTGAGATCTTCCACGACGAGATGGTCGACCTGATGCGCCAGATCATGAACGGTGAGGTGAGCCCGTTGATGACGGCCGCGATCATCACGGGCCTCCGCGTAAAGAAGGAAACCATCGGCGAGATCACCGGCGCCGCACGCGTAATGCGCGAGCTCTCCACCCGCGTGGAACTGCCGCCGCACGACCACTTCGTGGACATCGTCGGTACCGGCGGTGATGGTGCCAGCAGCTTCAACATTTCCACCGCGGCGATGTTCGTGGCGGCCGCGGCCGGTGCGCGCGTGGCCAAGCACGGCGGCCGCAGCGTCTCGTCGAAGTCTGGCAGTGCCGATGTACTCGAGGCGCTTGGCGCCGCCATCGAACTGCGCCCAGCGCAGGTGGCCCAATGCATGGCCGAGACCGGCATCGCCTTCATGTTCGCGCCCAATCATCATCCGGCGATGAAGGTGGTGGCGCCGGTGCGCCGCGAAATGGGCGTGCGCACCATGTTCAATATCCTGGGCCCGTTGACCAACCCCGCCGGCGCGCCGAACATCCTGATGGGCGTGTTCCATCCGGACCTCGTCGGCATCCAGGTGCGCGTGCTGCAGGCGCTGGGTGCGCGCAACGCGATGGTGGTGTGGGGCAGGGACGGCATGGACGAACTCTCGCTCGGCGCCGCCACGCTGGTGGGCGAATTGCGCAACGGCGAAGTACGCGAGTACGAAGTGGAGCCGGAAGATTTCGGCCTGGCCATGGCGTCCAGCCGCAACCTGAAAGTGGAAAACGCAGAGCAATCCATGGCCATGCTGCTGGAGGCCGTGGAAGGCAAGCCGGGCGTGCCGCATGAGATCGTCTGCCTGAACGCAGGTGCGGCCCTCTACACCGCCGGCGTGAGCGACTCCATCGCCGATGGCATCGCCGCCGCCCGCCAGGCCATCGCCAGTGGCGCCGCCCGTGCGAAAATAGACCAGTTCGTAGCCGTGACGCGCCGCCTCGCCGGCGCCTAGAAAAAGCCTCTTATGACCGACATCCTTGATCGCATCCTCGCCCGCAAGGTCGAAGAAATCGCTGCGCGCCATGCCACGGTGCCGCTGGACGACCTCGTTGCGCGCGTGGGTGACCTTCCCGATACGCGCGGCTTCGCTGCCGCGATGGAAGCGAAAATCGCCGAAGGCTCGCCCGCCGTGATCGCCGAAGTAAAGAAGGCCAGCCCCAGCAAGGGCGTGATCCGAGCTGACTTCCACCCCGCCGAGATCGCCCGCAGCTACGAAGCCGGCGGCGCCGCCTGCCTGTCGGTGCTTACCGATGCCGACTTCTTCCAGGGTAGCGAGGCGTACCTGCAGCAGGCGCGGGCGGCGTGTTCGCTGCCGGTGCTGCGCAAGGACTTCATCATCGACCCGTACCAGGTGTACGAGGCACGCGCGATCGGCGCCGACTGCATCCTGCTGATCGTGGCCGCGCTCGACGACGAGCGCCTGATGGACCTCTCCCTGCTGGCCGCCGAACTTGATCTGGACGTCCTGGCCGAAGTGCACGATGAAGACGAGCTTCTTCGAGCGCTGGCCCTGCCGGTGCCCCTGGTGGGCGTGAACAACCGCAACCTGCGCACCTTCGAAACCTCGCTTGAAACCTCCCTGCGGCTGCGGCCGCTGGTGGAACCCGGCCGCATCTTCGTCACCGAATCGGGCATCCACGCCAGGGAAGACGTAGCGCGCCTGCGCGACGCTGACATCGATGCCTTCCTGGTTGGCGAGGCCTTCATGCGTGCGCCGGACCCCGGCAGCGCCTTGCGCGATCTCTTCAACTAGGCCGCCACCGTGACGACCGGGGAAACGGTGGAAGGCGCGGAAACGGCGCCCGACGATGGCGCGCGCGTGGTGCTGTTCGACTTCGACGGCGTGTTGATCCGTGGTGACTCGTTCACGATGTTCATGCGCGCCCGCTACAAGCGGTCCTTCGGCCGCAAGCTGCTGGCGCTGGTGACATCGCCCGTGTGGCTTTTGCTGGCGATCTTCTCGCGCAAGGCTGCGGCGCATTTCCTGGTGCGGCTGGCCTTGCTGTTCGTCGGCTCGGCGCGCTACCAGCAGATGGCAACGGCGTTCGGCGTGGAACTGGCGCGTACCCCCAGGCTCTTCCCGCGCGAAGGCATCCTGGCCTTACGCAGGCACCTGCGTGCCGGCGAGCGCGTGGTGGTGGTCACCGCCTGCGAGGAAACCCTGGCGCGCGCCATCCTGGACGAACTGGGCCTGGCCGGCGTGCCGGTGCTGGCGTCGACATTCCGGCCCGGCTGGCTCGGCATGCGGGTGCGCCGCCACAACATCGGCACCCGCAAGCTCGCGAGCCTTGCCGAGATCGGCCTGACCCGTTGGGACGTGGCTTACAGCGACTCCTGGCGGGACATTCCGATGCTGCGGCCAGCCACCGAGCCGATGATGGTCAATGCGACGCCACGCACCTGCAAACGCGTTGAAAAAGCCTTGGGCCGCGCGGTTGGGCGCGTCGCATGGTACTGATGGCCGATTGCGCCCGGGCTTAAGTGACGTTACCTTGGTGGGCTAGCCCTCCCCGCGTACCCCCTCCCGCGTCATGCATTTCGATTCCCTAGCCGAGCTGGCCCTTGCCAGCCGCCTGCACGCGCTCAGCGAGCAGCTTTATCAGTCCATCGACGATGTCTTCCAGGCCACTGGCTCGACCTTGCAGTCGCGCTGGATCCCGATCCTGCGCTTCCTGCGGGACCACGGCCCGGCGTCTTCGACCGACATCTGCCTGGCCCTGGGCCTGCCGCATACCACGGTGAACCCGCTGGCCAGCCTGCTGATGCGCGAAGGGCTGGTGGAGCGCCGTGGCACCACGGGTACGCTCGCCGCCACGGCGACGGCGCGCCATGCGCTGCGGCAACTCGAGCCCACGTGGCTTGCCATCCGGCGCACGGTTAATCGCGATTACCCGGGCATCTCGCGCCTGCTGCTGAGTGCACTGGCCGGTACCGAAGACGCGTTGCGCCGGCAGTCGCTTTCCGATGCCATCCTGCGGGAACATGGTGCACTTATGTCCGCCGAAGTCGAAATCATCCCGTATGAGCCGGCCTATGCCGGCGATTTTCGCCGCCTCAACGTGGCGTGGCTGGAACGCTATTTCGTGGTCGAAGCCGTGGACGATGCCATGTTGTCCGACCCGGAAGGCATGGTGCTGGCCCAGGGCGGGGCGATCCTCTTTGCCCGCTGCGAAGGCGTGATCGTCGGCACCTGCGCACTGCTGCATGAGGGCGAGGGCGTGTACGAGCTTTCCAAGATGGCCGTGGACGAGGGCTGGCAGGGCCTGGGCGCCGGCCGCAAGCTGATGGACGCGGCGCTGGAAACCTATCGTCGGCTGGGTGGCCGTCAGTTGTTCCTGGAGTCCAGCAGCCTGCTGAAAAAGGCCCTGGGGATGTACGAGCGGGCCGGCTTCGTGATGCAGCCAGGCGTGCGCGAGGGTTCGCACTACGCCCGTGCCGACGTCTACATGGTGTACGACCCGCGCCGGTAAAGCCGTTTAGCGGGTACCGCGCACCACGATCGTCTTGCCGGTGACATCGATCATCCGCTCTTCTTCCAACTGCTTGAGCACCCGGCCGACCATTTCACGCGAGCAGCCGACGATGCGGCTGACTTCCTGGCGCGAGATGCGGATCTGGGTGCCTTCCGGGTGGGTCATGGCGTCGGGCTCGGTGCACAAGTCCAGCAGGGTGCGCGAGACGCGGCTGGTGACGTCCATGAAGGCCATCCGGCTGACCTGCCGCGAGGTACGCAGCAAGCGGTCGGTGAGTTGCGAGCCGATGGCGAAGAGCAGTTTCGGACAATCGTCGGCCAGCGTGGTTTCCAGCAGCTGGAACATCCGCTCGTAGCTGATTTCGGCCATTTCGCAGGGAGTGCGCGTGCGTACCAGCGATTCGCGCTGGGCCTGCTCCACGAAAAGGCCCATCTCGCCGATGAACTGGCCCCGGTTGATGTAGGCCAGGATCAGTTCGCGGCCCTCCTCATCCTCGGTGCATACGGCCAGGGAGCCGTCGATCACGTAGTAAAGCGTGTTGGCGGGGTCGCCGGGCCGAATGATGGCGGTTTTACCCGGGTAGCGCCGCCGGTGGCAGGCGCCGAGGAAACGTTCCATCGTGGCCGGGTCTGGGGCGAAGCTGACCGGGGCTTGCGAGCGCTCGAACTGCTGTTGCAACAGGTATTTGAGTTGGGCCACGTTCGGTTCCAGTAAGCCATGAGGGTCGTGGCAGGCACGCATGTATCGCGCCCGAGGGCTACTCCGGCAGGGCCCCAACACCTCGTAAGCGTCGATTATTGCAGGAATGACTCATCTTGCGATGGATTCAAATCCGGGCCGGTTTGGCTCATAATTTCGTCCTTTCGCCCGGGCGGGTTGTCTTGCCCCGGTCACATCGAACGTTAAAGCTTGTCGCCTGAACGTTCTTTTTCGAAAGCGGGGACCCTAGCTGCTAACCCGTGTCAACTGTAGGCCGCCGCGAGCGGTCCCGGAGTGCCGCCGTGGTAAAACCGCTTCCCCGCCTGATGTTGCAGGGTTTCAACAACCTGACCAAGGCCCTGAGCTTCAACATCTACGATATCTGCTACGCCGTTTCGGAAGAGCAGCGCCAGCGCTACATCGAGTACATCGATGAGCAATACGACGCCGACCGCCTGACGCAGATCCTTACCGATGTGGCCGAGATCATCGGCGCCAACATCCTGAACATCGCGCGCCAGGACTACGATCCACAGGGCGCTTCGGTGACGATCCTGATCTCCGAAGAGCCAGTGGTGGAGAAGCTCGGCCGCGACACCATCTCCGGTGCCGTGGTCGCGCACATGGACAAGAGCCACATCACCGTCCATACCTATCCGGAAACCCACCCGCACAACGGCATCGCTACCTTCCGCGCGGATATCGACGTGGCCACTTGTGGCGTCATTTCCCCGCTGAAAGCGCTGAATTTCCTGATCGACAGCTTCGAGTCGGACATCGTGGTGGCCGACTACCGCGTGCGCGGCTTCACCCGCGACGTGAAGGGCAAGAAGCACTTCATCGACCACAAGATCAACTCCGTGCAGGACTACCTGGCTCGCCATATCCGCCAGAAGTACGAGATGTTCGACGTGAACGTTTACCAGGAAAACATCTTCCACACGAAGATGCACATCAAGGACTTTGACCTCGATACCTACCTCTTCGAGGCCCAGGCCGACGATCTTTCGTTCAAGGACCGCCAGCGGATTGAATCGCTGCTGCGCCGCGAGATCGAAGAGCTGTTCCATGGCCGGAACCTGATGTAACGGTAAGCGCGCCGCGTAGACGGGGTCAGAGTCATGACTCTGACCCCTTAAAGAGAAACCCCGCCAAGTGCGGGGTTTCTTTTGCCCGAACCTAGATCCGGTAAGCGACGGCCTTCATCACCTTCGACATCCCCCGCATCAAGGTAGGGATGGGCCGGGGCAACGCCACGCCGCCGCGATCCTGCGCCTGCTCCGCGTGTCGGGCTTCATCCACCTGCATCTGGGTCAGGATGGCGCGGGAGCGCTCATCGTGCGGCGGCAGGCGTTCCAGGTGCTCGGCCAGGTGAGCCTCGACCTGGCGCTCGGTCTCCACCACGAAGCCCAGGCTTACCGGGTCGCCCACCAGGGCGGCGGCGGCACCGATGGCATAGGAACCGGCGTACCAGAGGGGGTTGAGCAGGCTCGGGCGGCTTTCCAGCTGGGTCAGGCGCTCGGAACACCAGGCCAGGTGGTCGGTTTCCTCCGAGGCCGCATGCAGCAGGTGGGCCCGGGTGGCGCCGTCCCGGGCCAGTGCCGCCTGGCCCATGTATAGAGCCTGGGCGCAGACCTCGCCGGTATGGTTGATCCGCATCAGGCCGGCCGTTTCCCGGCGCTGGACATCGTCCATTTCAGCCTCTGGCGCCCCCTGTCCGGGGGAGGGCCGGACGGCCTCCGGCTTGCCGGCCACGGCCTCCATGGCGTGCTCGATACCGGACAGGACGCGGTCGAGTCGGCTAAAATGGCGGACAGGCATGGTTTGGGGGCTCCTTTTCCTTGAACACATGTTATCATTGTCGGCCCGATGCCCTTCGTGGGCGTGGCTTGCGCGCAAGGTAACGATTCCGTTATCCTCTCGCGTCTTTGATCCACCGATTCCGTGTTCCGCCAAGTTGGCGGCTATCAGGTATTTTCGAAATGAAAACGTTCAGCGCCAAGCCGGAAAGCGTCAAGCGCGACTGGTTCGTCATCGATGCGACGAACAAGACGCTCGGCCGCATGTCGACCGAAATCGCCCGTCGTCTCCGCGGCAAGCACAAGCCGGAGTACACCCCGCACGTCGATACCGGCGATTACATCGTCGTGATCAACGCCGAGAAGGTGGCCGTCACCGGTGCCAAGCTGGACGACAAGATGTACCACCGCTTCACCGGCTACGTCGGCAACCTGAAGACCACCAGTCTGAAGGACCTGCTGGCTACCTACCCGGAGCGCGTGATCGAGATCGCGGTCAAGGGCATGCTGCCGAAGAACCCGCTGGGCCGTGCGATGTACCGCAAGCTCAAGGTCTACGGTGGTGCCGAGCACCCGCACACCGCACAGCAGCCGCAGGCGCTGGAAATCTAAGGAACCGACATGGCAACTTCGCAGAATTACGGCACCGGCCGCCGCAAGACCTCCGCCGCCCGCGTTTTCCTCCGCAAGGGCAGCGGCGCCATCGTCGTCAACGGCAAGACGCTCGAGCAGTTCTTCGGTCGTGAAACCTCCCGCATGATCGTGCGCCAGCCGCTCGAGCTCACGGACAACACCGACAAGTTCGACATCACCGTGACGGTTGCCGGCGGCGGCATCACCGGTCAGGCCGGCGCCATCCGCCTGGGCATCTCGCGCGCCCTGGTCGAGTACGACGAAAACCTGAAGTCGCCGCTCCGCAAGGCCGGCTTCATGACCCGCGACGCCCGCGAAGTCGAGCGTAAGAAGGTCGGTCTGCACAAGGCCCGTCGCGCCACGCAGTTCTCGAAGCGCTAATCCCCCGGGATTACGCTTCACTGGCAACGCTCCAAGGTCAGAGCGCGTTGCCGGCCCAGTTACTGGGAGATCGTCTAACGGTAGGACAACGGACTCTGACTCCGTTTATCTAGGTTCGAATCCTAGTCTCCCAGCCAATACTAAGCCCCTGATTCTTCAGGGGCTTTTTTATTAGTCAAAAATCAGTAGAATAAGGACATGGGCTGGGAGCACCGACCTAGTTGCGGTGCGTCGAGCGATTGCCTCACCTAGCTCACTGATCCAGGAAAGACCGCCTTCAAAAGGCGGTCTTTTTTTTGCAAAGTCTGCTCAAGGACGACTGTATTTGCTGTACCTCGACGATTCGGGGTCCCCGAACGACAAGAACTCCGCCTTTTTTGTCTTCGCTGGAGTGGCCATTTTCGAGCGCCAAACTCATTGGCTCGACGCATCCATGACGGAGATTGCGAAGCGCTTCAACCCGCTCGACCCTCAAAGCATCGAATTCCATGCGCAGCCCATGCGCAGCGGGGCTGAGGGCTGGCACGCCTTTGATCCAGCTGATCGAGTGCAGGCAACCGTTGATATTCTAGAGCTGCTGACCGACCCGCGACTGAGACTGAAGGTGTTCGCAGCTGTCGTAGAGAAGTCTTTGGTCACGTCAGATCTAGGGTCATTTACCTTTGAGAAAGTCGCCTGCGCTTTCGATGACATGCTCGCGGAACGGTATAGGCTTCACAACGACAAACAGCGCGGGCTGGTCATCTTCGACGAATCAGATTCCGAACGAGTGATCCAAGCGTTTTCCCACACTCTCAAACATATTGGCCATGCCAAAGGGAAGCTGCGCAACTTCGCTGAAGTGCCGCTTTTTATTGACTCAAAAGCTTCCCGCATGATCCAGATGGCGGACATGGTGGCCTATTGGATCTATCGAAGGTACGAAGCGGGAGACCCGCGTGGCTTTAACCTGATCGCGCCCTATTTCTTTCATTCAAATGGAAAGCTGGCGGGCTTTCATGAATTTGTTTCCCCCGCTACCGCGGTGCAATTGGCGGCTCCCACTGCGCAGAAGTATCCCTTCCCCAAGACAAGCGGCTTGGGTGTCATTTTGCCGTCCGTCAAGCCTCGGTTCCCTTGAACTTTGGGTGGATGCCGAAAATAGAACACGCACAATACTGCCGTAGCCTGTTTCGGCATTCGATTTTTCCAGAGCTATACTCCAGAAGTCGTAGCGGAAAACCATCCGCCGGCAGGACGACACACACCGATTCCCCCTGTTTTCGGAGCGTGTAGTCATGTCCATCAACGAAGAAAAACTCAATGCCTTCCTGGGCAAGGCCGTCGGCGACCTCGGCGCCGCATTCAGTGCGGTGCTTGTCTTACTCGGCGACGAGCTTGGCTTGTACGAGGCGCTGGCAAAGGAATCGCTGACACCCGGGGAGCTGGCCTCACGCACCGGCACCAACGAGCGCTACATGCGGGAATGGCTTGGCAACCAGGCTGCCGGCGGTTACGTCGACTACGACGCGGCATCGGGCAAGTACCGGCTCAGCGAAGAGCAGGCGGCGTGCCTGGCCGACCCCGCCGGCCCGGTGGACCTACCCGGTGCCTATGAGGTGGCCCGTGCACTGTTCCACACCTATCCGCGCGTCCTGGATAACTTCCGTAGCGGCGCTGGCATGGAGTGGGGCGAACATCACCCCTGCCTTTTCCATGGCACCGAGCGGTTCTTCCGCGCCGGATACAACAGCCATCTTCTGGGGGCCTGGTTGCCGGCGCTTGAAGGTGTGGTCGACAAGCTCGCGCGCGGCGGCAAGGTCGCCGACGTTGGGTGCGGGCATGGCGCCAGCACGGTGCTGATGGCGAAGGCATTTCCCACATCACAATTCGTCGGCTACGACTATCACGCTCCGTCGATCGACGTCGCCCGCGAGCGGGCCAAGGCGGCCGGGGTGAAGAATGCAACCTTCGAGCAGGCGGATGCCACTGGCTATAAAGGCCGCGACTTCGACCTCATCGCCTTCTTCGATTGCCTGCACGACATGGCCGATCCCGACGGTGCCGCCCGCCATGCCAGGAGCGCGTTGAAGGACGACGGCACCTGCATGGTCGTGGAGCCGTTCGCTGGCGACAGCACGGCGGACAACCTCAATCCGGTTGGTCGTGTGTATTACGCGGCTTCGTCGATGATCTGCGTGCCGGTGTCGCTCGCTCGGCATGGTCCGGCGCTAGGCGCCCAGGCTGGCGAGGCTCGCTTGCGTAAAGTGATCATTGACGCCGGCGGTTTTCGTAAGCTCCGTCGCGCGGCGGAAACGCCGTTCAATATCGTGCTGGAGGCGCGTCCTTAGAGCGGGGATCTGTGGCGCGCAGATGGAAAGTTGCTCAATGTCCTTTCGCTGTACGTTTGCTAGGGTTTGTACAGCCGAATCAAGCCATTTGGGCAACACCCAGACGCTGCAAGGCCTGCAGAGTTGCGATTCTGCTTGTCGGTATGGGAAACGACCGGTGCTCGTCGCCAGAAGAGATGATCAACTTGTCTTCAGCTAGCTTGGAACGGGGCCTATCAATCGGTTCCAGCATCGGCGTATTTCCCGTTGCCCAGAAGGCTGCGCCGTTCGCCTCAATCACGAAGTATGCGATTGTTGGCTCGGAGGAGAATGACCAGGTTTCGAGAGCCCCGGCGGCGTTTGCGTAGTGGTCGCGCTGCTGTCGGCACGCCCGCAGTAATTCCGCGCATTCCTGGTCCCATTTAGCACGAACCGCGGTGACGTCGGGGAAGAGCTCCCGGCCGTGGTGGTCCACCCACAACTTGAACGCCTTGGCGCTACCGTTCGGCAGGGACACATCCCGGATGTCTGTCTGGACCTGGGTGCGTCCTTCCTCTTGGGCGCCCCAGTGTTGGGCGTAGTACGCGGGCAGGCGGACGGCCCGTAGCCGAACCCAGGTCTTCCCGGTTTCCACGGCGGTCCATACCGTCTCCGCCCAGTCCCTGGAAGCCACGGGGCGACCGGTCGCCAACAGCCTGCGCCGGGTTGAGGTCAGGGCAATCCTGCAGCGCCTTTTAGGGCGTTTCTCGTGGGCGAGTGTCACGGTTTCCACCTTGTCTTCGACAAGGAGGTGCCCGAAAGGCGCACAAAAAGGACCCTCGCGGCCCTCCACCATGATGTGTACCTCGCGCCGTGCGCGGTCGATGTTTGCTTCGAAGCCCTTCACCTGGAAATGGTCTGCGACGCCCATGGCCCTTATGGCCGCCTTCTCACGGCGTCCCATGGCGATGGCAAAGGCAATGAGGCCGGCGACGGTCACACTGAGGGTGATAAGGGTATCGATTGTCATGCGTTGATTCCTTTCAACTGATGCAGCGAAGGTGCCGCCGCGTCAGGCTTAGAATAATCCAAAAATTGATTAAAAGCATAGCTTATAACTGCATAACACATTATGGCGTATAGAGTTATCTCCGTCCGACGGCGGAGCAGGCGATGGCCATCCGATCAATCCCGAAAAAGCCCTCTAAGTCACTATACCGACCCGAAAATCAGGCGGTCTTGGGGGTCTTGCGGTCGTTGCGCGAACGGACTGGTCTCAATCAGACGGAGTTCGCGGCTGTGCTGGGGCGCACCCAGAGTTACGTGAGTAACTCCGAACGGGGCGCTAGGCTCGACACCCTGCAACTTCGGGACTGGGCGCATGCGTGCGGTACTGATCTGGTGGGGTGGGCCAAGGAAGTCGAGAAAGCGTTGGGTGGGCGCTAGGACAAACTATCGCTGCAACAACATAATGGCGATCTCCAGCATGATCAGCAGCACGATAGCCACCTCCAGCAACTCCGCACGCCGGCTCGAGGCCTCTTCATAAAGCGCAGCATACGTATCCCGGATGATCGCCAGCTTGCGATCCACCGATTCGCTCAAGGTAGGAACGCGGAACAACCCCAGCGCCGCGCTGTAAACGCGAGCCAGATAAACGTCTTCGGTCACCTGCAGCGCGTTGTCCACCCGCTCGGTCAATTCAGTCACCTCCGCCACCAGCGTGTAAAGCCTTCGGGCCAAGTAGGCAAACCGTCGAGACGCCAGCAACGAAGCCGCACCGCGCGCGTTCTCGACGCGCTCGTACATGCGGGGTAGTTCTTCGTCCAGCAAGTTGTCGTAGTAGCGGAATTCCACCAGCTGGGCATTGGCCACTTCGATCACGTCGGCCACGTCGGAGTCGAGGCGGGGTTCGTAGATGAAGGCCCGGTCCCAATTCAGCACGACCAGATCGTCGGCGTAGTAGGAAAAGCTGCGTGACAACAGCTCCCGTTGCGAATCGCTGGAAAGCGGGCGCTTCTCGCCCGACAGCAGCGCTGTAAGGTCCACGCGCGCCTGTAGCGCGGAAGCGTCCATCGGTTCGTCCAGCCGCTGGACGGTGGCGATCAGGTAGTCCTCTTCCAAGTGGGCGTGGGTGGCCGGACGGTCCAGTGCGGGAAGGATGATGTCCTTGACCCGTTGGAGCAGGTCTGTCCAGAAGTCGATCGGCGCTTCGTGACCCACCACGCGATCCAGTGCGTTGAAGTCGGCGACGAAGTCGTCCCAGTCCTGGTCGCCCACCTGGATGCGCACTGCCAGGGCCGCCACGCCGAAATCGTAGATGCGTACGGAAAGGTCGGCGGTAACCGTGCGCGAATCCAGGGCAAGCCCGGTTTCTCCCAACTGAAGACGAAGCGGCGCCACACCGAAGGTCACCGCCTTGGCTGGCGTGCTGGTGAGCCTGGATCGACTGAAGGCCAGGCCCGGCCTTGCCGCCCAGAGGTGCTCGGCGTGGGAGAGGTCTACGGTGTAGGCGATATCGAACAGTCGTAGCGCGGTCAGTTCGCCCGATGCCACTTTGATCGTTCCGGAGGCCACTTTTTAATGCTCGGTAACCAATTCAAAGCAGTGTAGTGGGGGATGAGGTAGCCCTTATGACGGCCAGGAAAGGGCCGCTTGAGTCGCAACTGCGACTCTTTCGCATTAATGGGTGTTTCTGATAAGCTTTTTGCTGCATCGCGACAAGCCAGCCCCCGGCGAGCCAGTGGCGTCATTCCACGCAAGCGAATTCCCGCTTGCAGGCTTCGCACAAAGGGCAATCCACCATGTTCTCGATCCGTTCCGGCCGTCTGCCGGTTGCGTCGCTGGCTGCCAGCGTGATCCTGGCGTTTCCTGTCGCGGCCCAGTCGCAGGCCACCACCGACACGCCCGCCAAGCCCGACAACGTCACCAAACTCGATGCGGTGAAGGTGCAAGGGCAGGCCCTCCAGGGTTACACCGTCAGCGATACCGCAGCGGCAACGCGCCTGCCGCTGACATTGCAGGACACGCCGCAGTCGGTCAGCGTGATCACCGCCCAGCGCATGGAGGACCAGAACCTCACCAACGTGCGGGCCGTGCTGGACAACACCACGGGCGTATCGTCCAACGCCTACGATTCCGAACGCGTGCTGTTCTATTCGCGCGGCTTCCAGATCGAGAACATGGCCTACGATGGCGTGCCCGTCGCCCCCAGCCTGAATTCCTCTTCCGCCGACGGCAGCCTGGATACGTCGATCTACGACCGTATCGAAGTGGTGCGTGGCGCGACGGGCCTGATGAGCGGCGCCGGCAGCCCGTCGGCGCTGATCAACTTCGTGCGCAAGCACGCCGATAGCCGCACTTTCAACGCGGACGCGACGATCAGCTACGGCACGTGGGGCACGACCCGCGAGACGGTGGACCTGGCAACGCCGATCAACGCATTCGGTTCGGTACGCGGACGCGTGGTGGCGACGCACGAAGAGGGAGGCTCCTATATCGATCGCTACAGCAGCAACAAGAACGTGCTGTACGCCGTGGTCGATGCTGATCTTGGGTCCAACACCACGCTTAGTGCGGGCCTGGATTACCAGAAGACCAAACCGAAAGGCGTGACCTGGGGTACTTACCCGGTGTTCTACGACGACGGTGGTTTCATCACCTGGCCGCGCGGCTTTTCAAGCGCCGCGGATTGGTCGTTCTGGTACAACACCACCAAGACGGCCTTCGTCGACCTGAAGCACGAGTTCGCCAACGGCTGGCAGCTGCATGCGTTGGCCAGTCGCCGCGAAACGGACGGCGACATGGCGCTATTCTATGTCTACGGCTTTCCCAACCGCGAAACGGGTGAAGGCGCTGCCCCCTACGCTTATCGGGGGGCCGACCACGGCAGGCAGAACATGGCGGACATCTACCTGTCCGGCCCGTTCGAGGCCTTCGGCCGCGAGCACGAACTGGTGGCGGGCCTGAGCGGCTCGCGTTACACCCAGGACTCGTACGAGAACGCCCATGGCGATCTTCCCGACACAGGGAATTTCCTGCAGTGGACGGGCAATTACCCGTATCCGGAGTTTGCCGCGACAGGCGACCTGCTTTCCGCCGCGCGCATCAAGCAGGGTGGCGCGTACGTGGCCTCGCGCTGGTCGCTGGCCGACAACATCAAGCTGATCGCCGGTGCCCGCTACAGCACATGGACCAACGATACCTTCGACGCCAGTGCGGGCACCTACCATCACGAGCATTCCAAGACGATTCCCTACGCGGGACTGATCTACGACATCACCCCGGTGTACTCGGCCTTCGCCAGCTACACGCAGATCTTCGACCCGCAGAACAATCGCCGCGCCAATGGCGACTTCCTGGATCCGGTGATCGGCAGCAGCCGCGAGGTGGGTATCAAGGGCCGCCATTTCGATGGTCGTCTGAATACCTCGCTCACCTTCTTCGACACGCGCCAGGACAACGTGGCGCAGGCCGATCCGGGTCAATTCCTGCCGGACGGCATTACCCAGGCCTATACGCCGGTGAACGGCACCCGCTCGCGCGGTTACGAGTTCGAGGCGTCCGGTGCGATCACCGACCGCTGGAACACCACGCTGGGCTGGTCGCATTTCAACATCAAGGCTCCGCAGCAGGGCGCCATCAACACCTCGTTGCCACGCACGCTGGTACGCCTGTTCACCACCTACCAACTGCCCGGCAGCTGGAATGGCCTAACCGTCGGCGGCGGCCCCAACTGGCAGTCAGCGAGCCGGGCGCCAGTGGATGGCCCGAACGGCCCGCAGGATGTGAACCAATCTTCGGTGCTTCTGGTGAGCGCGATGGCGCGTTACGCCTTCAACGACCACGCGTCGCTGCAGGTCAACGGCGACAACCTTCTGGACCGCAAGTACTTCGTGCTGGATGAGTACAGCAACCTGTACTACGCCGCCGGCCGCAGCGCGACGTTGAGCTTCAACTACAAGTTCTTCTGATCACCGAAGATGAATCAGACCGCGACCGGATCGTTATCCATCATCCGGTCGCGGCCCGCCTGCTTGGCGGCATACAGGCGACGGTCGACGCGATCGAGCAGGCTTACCCAGTTGTCACCGGCTTCGGGCGTCACTGCGCCCACGCCGATGCTCGCGGTAAGGCGGCCCAGCGGCGCAGGGCCATGCAGAATCTGGGCGTCCTTGAGCAACTGGCGGCAGTGCTCGGCCACGCCGACGGCACCCGAGGCGCTTGTGCCGGGGAGCAGCATGGCAAATTCCTCGCCACCGATGCGGGCCAGCAGATCGTTCGGCCGGGTGGCGGCCTGGGCAAGCACCGAGGCCACGCGGCGCAGGCAGTCATCGCCGGCCAGGTGGCCGTAGCGGTCGTTGTATTGCTTGAAGTAGTCGATGTCGATCATCAGCAGCGCGATCGGCTCGCGCTGGTTGCGGGCGCGTTCCCACGCGGCATCCATCACTTGGTCGAAGCGGCGCCGGTTGGCGACGTTGGTCAGGCCGTCCTTGAATGACAGTTCCTCAAGCTCGCGCTGCATCACCAGCAGCTTCTCTTCGGTTTTCTTTCGTTCGGAAATATCGAACATGAAACCGATGAGCGAATTCACCGTGCCGTCGTCGTTGCGCACCACGTGCACGACGTCGCGGATCCATACGTAGTCGCCATTGCTGCACAGCGCGCGGTAGTCGGCCTCGTGGTCCAAGCCGGCCATGGACTGCGCCACGCAGAAATCCACCGCCCACTGGCGGTCTTCCGGGTGCATGCGCTCGGCCCAGTCCTGCACGGTTACCCAGCTGTCGGGCGTCCAGCCAAGCAGTTCCTCGATCTGTGGGCCGATGTAGGCAAACTGCATGGTTGCCCAGTCGATCTTCCAGGGAATGGCCCGGGTGGATTCGAGGAGTGTCTTGTAGACGGCGTCGTCAGTGGGGATGTCATGCGTAGTCATACAAGGTTATCGGCAGCGTCACTGATTCCTGAAGCCATGGCGGTCATGGCATGGCTGTCCCTTTTGTCCGTGTCATGTCCGCGGACAGCGGCAATCGTATATACGTGGCATGACAAGTTTTTGAAGTGCCAAAGATTTTTTAGTTGGCGCGGCCATTGCTTATTACCTCGCACAGCATGTTGTTCGGTAGATGGGAGGCAGGCCCTTGTTCTCGTATTACTTCAAACTCGGTTTGCGCAGTTTGTCGCGCCACCGGATATTGACCGCGTTGATGGTGCTGACCATCGGCTTCGGCGTAGCTTCCTCCATGGTGACCTATGCGGTGTACCGCGCCACGGCGCGCAACCCGATACCGTGGAAGTCTTCGCAACTTTTTGTAGCGCAGGTGGATAACTGGGGCCCGAACAACAACGAAACGCCTCCGGGCGAGCCCGCCGAGCAGCTCTCTTATATCGACGCCATGGCCCTGCAGCGGGCGCATTGGGCACCGCGGCAGACAGCGCTTTATCCGCTGGGCATTTCCGTGATTCCCGACGAGGCCAATCGCCAGCCTGAAGGCGTCAACTCATACGCCGTCTACGCCGATGCTTTCGCCATGTTCGACATCCCATTCCTCTATGGCGGCTCATGGACGGCGAATGACGATGATGGCCATGCCGCGGTCGCGGTCATCAACCGGGATTTGAACGACCGCTTGTTCCACGGCGAGAACAGCGTGGGGCGCGAAGTGAACCTGGAAGGACATCTCTATCGGGTGGTCGGGGTGATCGATACCTGGGATCCGCAGCCGCTGTTCTTCGATGTCGTCAATACCACCGGCTTCACCCAGCCGGTCGAGGTATTCATCCCATTCACCCACGCCATCGACGAACGCTTGACTACCTCAGGCAACACCAACTGCGTTAAGGACCCCGGCCAGGGCTGGGAGCCTTGGCTGCGCTCGGAGTGCGTCTGGATCACTTTCTGGGCGGAACTGCCCACGCCGGCGGCGGTAACGGCCTATCGCGACCGCTTGAACGGCTACGCCGCCGAACAGCAGCGTGCCGGCCGTTTCCGCTGGTCTCCCAACGTGCGCCTGCATGATGTGCCCGACTGGCTGGATTACCGGAAGGTGGTGCCACAGGGTGCCAAGGTATCCCTGGTGGTGTCGGTAAGCTTCCTCGGCGTATGCCTGGTCAATACCATCGGGCTGTTGCTGGCCAAGTTCATGCGCCGCGCACGGGAGATCGGCGTGCGCCGGGCATTGGGTGCTTCGCGACGCGAAATCTACGCGCAGTTCCTGATTGAAGCGGCGACCGTGGGACTCACCGGCGGCATGCTCGGCCTGTTGCTTACGGCGATCGGCATGCAAGGCATCGGCATGGTCTTCAGTGAGCAGATTGCACGGCTTGCCTATCTGGACCCTGCGCTGATGGGCCTGACGCTTGCCGTTTCAGTGGTCGCGGCCCTGCTGGCCTCGTTGTACCCGACGTGGCGTGCCGCGCAGGTACAGCCCGCCTGGCAGCTGAAGTCGAACTAGGAGCAACCATGGATATCCAACCCATCATCAGCGCACTGCGGCGGCACAAGGCCGGCACGATCCTGATCGTGCTGCAGATCGCGCTTACCCTCGCCATCGTCTGCAACGCATTGTCGATCATCAAGTCCAACATCGAGCGCATGGCGCGCCCCACGGGCATCGTCGAGCAGAACCTGCTTACCGTGATGAACAGTTGGGTGGGGAGCACCGATGGCGACGTACTCGCGCCCCTGATCCGCACCGACCTTGAAACCCTGCGCTCCCTTCCCGGGGTGGAAGACGCCACCGTCATGAACTCGTTTCCGTTGCGCGGCGGCGGCTGGTCCACCGGTGTGCGCCTGGACAATACCAAGGACCACTGGCTATTTACGGCAGGCATGTATGCCAGTGACGATCATGCGTTGGCCACGCTAGGTGTGCACCTGGTGGCTGGGCGCAATTTCCGGCCCGAGGAAATCGTCGACGGCAGCGATTTCAATACCCTGGTGATGCCACCGGTGGCGATCGTCACCAAGGCGATGGCCGACCGGTTGTTTCCGGATGGGTCGGCGCTGGGCAAGACGGTGTACCTGAACACCGGAAAGAATGCGCCACCCACCACCATCATCGGCATCGTCGATCGCCTGCACGTGGCATGGTCCTCGTCGTTTGCGGACACGTGGGCGCAGGACTCCGTCATCGTTCCCGCCCGGTTGACCAACCGTTACAGCGACTACCTCATCCGCACCCGCCCCGGCATGCTCGATCGCATGGCGAAGGAAGCGCCTGCGGCCCTGGTCAAGGCACATCGCGAACGGGTCTTCCCGCCGCACTTCGGCGTCCGTACCTTCGCCCAGGTGCGACAGGATGCCTACCGGACCGATCGCGGCATGGCGGTGATCATGGGTGTGGTGAGCCTGGCCCTGCTGCTGATCACCGGTGCCGGCATCGTTGGCCTCACCAGTTTCTGGGTGGGCCAGCGACGCGCGCAGATTGGCGTGCGCCGCGCGTTGGGCGCCACGCGGCGCGACATCCTGATGTATTTCCTTACCGAGAATTTCCTCATCACGCTTGCCGGCGTGGGAATCGGCATCGCGCTTTGCGGTGTACTGAATATCTGGATGGCAGTGAATTTCGAGGTCAGCCACGTGCCGCTGGCCTATATCGGTGCCGGCATCGTGTTGTTGCTGGCGCTGGGGCAGGCCGCCACCCTGAATCCGGCGATGCGCGCCACGCGTGTATCGCCGGTGGAGGCCACCCGCCCAGGCTGATCACGCCGCGAAGCCACCATCGATCATCAGGTTGGCGCCGGTGATGTAGGCAGCCTCCGGGCCGGCAAGATAGGCCACGAAGCTGGCGATTTCGTCGGCGTGGCCATAGCGGCCCGTTGCGAGCATCGGTATCAGGTTCGCGGCCATCGGACCGTTGGCCGGGTTCATGTCGGTGTCGACCGGGCCGGGCTGCACGGTGTTCACGGTAATGCCGCGCGGACCAAGGTCGCGCGCCAGGCCCTGGGTCAGGCCCTGCAACGCCGACTTGCTCATCGCGTACACCGCGCCGCCAGCGAAGGGCATGCGGTTGGCGTTGGTGCTGCCGATGTGGATGATGCGGCCACCGTTGCCCATCGCCCTGGCAGCGGCACGGCTGGCGATCACGGCCGAGCGCACGTTGATGGCGATGGTGCGATCAAGGTCTTCGGTGGTGAATTCCTCGATCGGGGCAATCGCGAGCACGCCGGCGCTGTTGACCAGGATGTCGAAGCTGCCGAAGTTGGCCTTGGTCTTCTCGACCGCCGCTTCGATCGCACTGTCGCTCGCGCTGTCTGCCTGGATGGCGATGGCTTTGCCACCGGCCTTGTTGATTTCCTCGACCAGTGCCTGGGCGGGAGCCGCGCCCTGCACGTAGGTCACGGCGACCGATGCGCCGCCGGCGGCCAGGCGCCGGGCAATGGCGGCGCCAATACCGCGCGAGCCGCCGAGGACCAGGGCGCTCTTGCCCTGGATGGAATTGAGGTTGTCCATGATGGATCTCCGTAGGAAGGGGGGTTTTAAATCGAACACCAATGTACGGCTTTGGTTTCCCAACCAATAGATCGACTAAGGTAGTTTCATTCGATCCTATCAGTTTAGAATCAGTGCCATGGATACCCTCAATGGGATGGTTTGCTTCCTGCGAAGTGCGGAGCTGGGAAGCTTTGCCCATGCAGCGCGGCGCCTGGGTCTTACGCCTGCCGCCGTCGGCAAGAATGTCGCGCGGCTGGAGGCGGAGCTGGGCGTGCGACTGTTCCAGCGCAGCACCCGCCGGCTGTCTCTCACTGAAGCGGGCGAAGCTTTGCGGCTGGAAGTGGAGGGGAGCCTGGACCACCTGCAAGTTGCATTGGCCAATGCGCGGGCGCGTACCGCGGGCCCCGTGGGTGTGTTGCGAGTGAGCCTGCCTAATGCCTTCGGCCGGGAATACATCGTGCCTATGCTTGGCGATTTCCTGCGCGCCTATCCTGGCGTGCGGCCGGACTGGCATTTCGACAACCGCGCGGTGGACCTGATCGCCGACGGCTTCGACGTCGCCGTGGGCGGTGGTTTCGACTTGCGCCCGGGCGTTGTTGCACGCGCACTGGCGCCTGCCCACCGCATCCTGGTGGCATCGCCCGATTACCTGGCCTCGACGCCGGCACCTGAAACGCCTGCCGATCTCGCCGGCCGTGACGGCATCCTTATCCGATCGCCGCAGACGGGGCGCATTCGCGACTGGGTGCTGACCGATCGCAAAGGTGGCCAGGCATCGATCGAACTGGCCCCACGCATCGTCTTCGACGATCCGGATGCTACGTGCCAGGCCGCCGCGATGGGCATGGGCATTGCACTCCTCGCCGTACAGTCGGCACTACCGTGGATCGAGCGCGGTGCATTGAAAAGAGTGCTTCCCGACTGGTGGGTCGACGGCGGCAACCTCTCGATCTACTACTCAGCGCAGAAGATGCTGCCGCAGAAGACCCGCGTGTTCATCGACCATGTCGTCGAAACGTTCAAGCAACAGGATCTCGCAGCGCGGTTCTCGGCGACGCATCCAGCGGTAATCTAGGTGATCCGTGAGGAATTGCACGCTGCGTGACGCTTGACCCTTGACGATTGGTTCGGGCCGATGCCTTAAATGATCGAACCAACTAGGGAGGGCACGCCATGCAGTCAGGTTTTGGACAGCGATTTCTCGTGGTTTATTCCGGGGTGCTTACAGCCATCTTTGCCGTGACGGTGCTTTCCGGATTCGTCGGGACGACGACGAAGAAAACATCCCTCGACGAACTCACCGTGCAGCGCATCAACGTGGTGGAACCCGACGGCACTTTGCGCATGGTGATTTCAAACAAGGCGACGGAGCCTGGCATCATCATCAAGTCGAAGGAGCATCCCCATCCTTCGCGCTCCGATGCCGGCATCATCTTCTACAACGACGAAGGCACGGAGAACGGCGGATTTCTCTTCGGCGGGAAGATGGGTCAAGACGGCCAGGGCGAATCCTCCGGGCACCTGAGTTTCGATGAATACGAGCAGGACCAGGCTTTGGTGGCGGAGTACGGCCAAAAGGGGGGCAAGCACTACTCCCGGCTGGTGTTTGCCGACAATCCCGACGTGCCGATGTCCAAGCTGGTCGAGTTCACCGATTCCATCAGCCAGTTGCCGGACGATGAGAAGAAAAAGCGCATGGCGGAATTCGTCGCCAGCAACCACTACAAGGTAAAGCCGCGGATGGTCCTTGGCCGCATGCCGGACGAGACAGTCATGCTTGGTCTCAATGATGCCGAGGGAAGGCCGCGGATCCGGATGCAGGTTGCCCCCGACGGCACGCCATCGCTGCAGATGCTCGATGAGAAGGGCAAGGTCATCGGCCAGGTACCGTCCTCTACAGTGCGATAACTCAAGCACGCCCTGGGCCGCATGTCCGCTGGATGTGCGGTTTTTCCCGTCCGGCCCTGCGGTGGACCCGTTCGTCCCATCGACGGTGCGACTGCGCTTGGGCCACCTTAACGTTCCTCCACCTGAGGCTACGCCACGATGGAGTGCACGCTCATGTCCTTATTTGCCAAGAAACCCGCGTTTTGTCTTTTGACGATGTTTGCCCTGGCGGTTGGCGCCGCCGCCCCCGCATATGCCGGCAACCTCGCGCCCCCCGGTGCCAACGAGCACGAGCAAAGCGAAGCCGGCGTCCGCGCCACCGAAGACCACTGGAGCCTCGCGGAAATGACTGGCCAGACTGACTGGCTCGAGTCGATGTTGATGCCCGGTTACCGCACGGTCGACACCCACGGTGTGGCGCATTCAAAGGAACGCGTTGTTGCTGGTGCAGCCAAGAACAAGGGCTCGACCGACGGTCAGGCGAAGCTCGACGCGTATTTGAAGGAGCATCCCACGGGGACCTCGGTAGTGGTTCACGGCACGGTCGCCGTGGTGTCCTTCTACGATCCTGCCCTTGGCCCGGATAACGGAGTGAGGTCGTCGGATATTTTCGTGTACGAAGGCGGCGCCTGGCACGCGGCTTACTCGCAGCACGGTACGGTGGGCAAGGAATGAGGTCGGGATCTGCTTTGGCAAGCGCCTGCGCGCTGATCGCCCTGGCCGCCCCGGCCCTTGGCTGTGCCGAAGATGCCCACGCGCTCGTGGGCAAGGCGCTCTCCGCCATGGGGCAGGGGCGTGACCTGCACACCGTAGCGCAACTCAAGCGCACAACAACCGGCGTGGACTTCGACATCGTCGAGTTCGATCATGCCGATGCACCCTACGTATTCTCTGGCGCGCATGGCCAGACCATCGTGGACGACCTTCGCGCCCAGCGGCGCGTGAGCGACGAGGCGCAACTTACGGTCAGTGGCTCTCCGCCGTCGTATTCCATGCGCAAGCTCTACGGGAAAGATGGGGAGGTGGGGGAGATGATCGTGGGCGGCAAGGCCGTTCGCACGTCGCACCTGGAAGCGCCCATGGCATGGCAGGCCGACGAGCCCATAGCCACGCTGCTGCTTGCCGAACACGCCGATGACTTGAAGCAGGAAAAAGATACATCGTTGCACGGCATTCCCCAGCACCTGGTGTCCTTCCACTTGGGAAAGAGCCCCGTGCGCATTTACCTTGATGCACAGACCAACCTGCCTTCCGCCATCGAGACCACGCGCAGCTGGCATCGCGCCACCAGCGGCGACCTGGCCTGGAATGCGTGGGGCGATATCACCGATCGCGTCGAGTTCATGAACTACGCGTTGGGTGAGGGCGTACGCTACCCGGGGCAATCGGACACGTTCCGCAACGGCGTGCACCTGCGCGCTGCCGTGATCGAAGAGGTGCATTTCGGCAACTCGGTGGATGACAACGCGTTCGCGATGAAATCCACCATGCCACCCATGGCCACGCATAGTGTGGATGACGTCGCGCTGGGCGAGGCAATCAGCATGGCGCCCGATCCGAAAAAGCCGATCGCGGAAATCGCGCCGGGCGTGGTACAGATTCCGGGATCCTGGTACAGCACCATCGTGCGCCAGGACGATGGCCTGGTGATCATCGATGCACCGATCTCCGCCGGCTACTCACGTCGCGTGCTCGACGAAGCGGCACGCCGTTTCCCGGGCATGAAGGTTAAGGCGCTGATCACCTCCACGGCGTTCTACTGGCATGTGGCCGGAGTTCGCGAGTACGTGGCGCGGGGCATTCCCATCTACGTCCGCGACCGCAACGTCGCGGTGATCCGCGCACTGGCGGCGGCGCCTCATACCCTGCTTCCGGACGACCTCGCCCGTGCACCGCGGTCACCGGATATCCACTCGGTGTCGGCGCCCATCACCCTGGGCAAAGGCGCCAACGCCATCACCGTCATGCCCGTGCCCGATGGCGAGCAGCCCATGTTGATGTCGTCGATTCCGGGTGCGCACCTGCTGCATACCGGCGAGATGGTGCAGCCGCTGGGCCCAGGCGGTTCGCTGCTCTATCCGGAGTCGCTGCTGGAACTGACGCACTCGGTGAAGGCGGCAGGCATCGACACGCAAGGCTTGTCATTGATTGGCATGCATATGAGCCCGACGCCCTGGACGACGCTGGAATCGACCCTTGCCGCTGCCAAATGAGAGCTCCCGGCCGGGATTGGCTTTGATATTAGAATAAGAACCGTTATCATTCGCGATAATACGGCCGCAGCACTCCGCGCGGCCGACTTGTCCGGATGAAACCCGTGTCCAAGCCTTTTTCTCGGCCGGCGCTGCTCGCCGCCATCACCCTCGCGCTGACTGCCCCGGTCGCTGCTCAGGACACCACGTCCAGCGCTCCGGTCGATGCCAAGACCATGGAAGCGGTGAACGTGGTCTATTCCACCACCAAGACCGAAACACCGGTGGTGCAGATCCCGCAGTCGGTATCGGTGATCACGCCCGACCGCATGCAGGCGTACGGCGTGCAGGGCCTGGATGAGTCGGTGCGTTATCTGGCGGGTGTGGTCGGCGGCAGCTACGGCATGGATCCGCGCAGCGACTGGATCCTCGTCCGCGGCTACGACCCGGCGCGTTTCCTCGACGGCCTGGCGCTGCCCACCGGGTTCTGGACCTCCGATTCGCGCATCGAGCCGTATGGGCTGGAGCGCGTGGAGGTGAACAAGGGGCCGTCGTCCGCGGTGTATGGCCAGCTGCCACCGGGCGGCATGATCAGCATGACCAGCAAGCGTCCCAGCCTGGATGCGCCGCGCGAAGTGGAGGCCACCGTCGGCAGCTTCGGTGAAAAACAGCTTGCCGGTGACGTCGGCGGGCAACTCGACAACGATGGCCACTGGCTATATCGCGTGGTGGCCCTGGCACGCCAGGGTGATTCGCCGTTGAAGCATTCGCAGGACGATCGCTACTACTTCGCGCCAAGCCTCACCTGGAAACCCGACGACGATACGTCGTTTACCTTGCTTGCCCGCTACCAGCGCGCGCTGTCCAACGGCGTGGGTGGCTTCCTGCCGGAGCAGGGCACCTTGCTGCCCAATCCCAACGGACGTATTCCCCGCGACGTGAATCCGGGCGAGCCTGGCTACGACTTCTATCACAAGACCGACAAATCCATCGGCTGGGACTTCAGCCATCGCTTCAACGACACGTGGTCGGTGCGCCAGGATCTGCGCGTGGAAGATGCGATGGTGGACCACCGGTCCATCGGCAGCCTGGGCCTGCAAGACGACCTGCGCACGCTCAATCGCTACAACTTCCCGGTATACGACCGCACGCACCTATTCGCCGTGGATAACCAGGCGCAGGCCAAGTTCGCCACCGGCAGCGCCGAGCACACCGTGCTGCTGGGCGTGGACTACCTGCGCAACAGCGACGACAGCCGCTCGGCTTTCGGCGGCGCACCGACGATAGATATCTTCAACCCCGTGTACGGCGCCCCGATCGATCGCATCTCCTACACCTCGCGCACCGAATCCACGCTTCGCCAGACCGGCGCCTATGTGCAGGACCAGGTCAACTGGGGTAAGTGGGGCGTCGTCGCCAGCGGCCGCAACGACTGGGTCACCAACGATATCGACGACATCATCTCAGGCACGCATCGCAAGCAGACGGACAACGCGTTTTCCGGCCGCCTGGGCCTGAACTACAGCTTCGATTCGGGCGTGGTGCCGTACCTTGCCTATTCCCACTCGTTCAAGACCACGGTGGGCGCCACTTTTGCCGGTGAAGCCTTCAAGCCGATCACAGGCGACCAGTACGAAGGCGGCGTGAAGTACGCCTCGCCCGATGGCCGCACGCTATTGACCGCGGCGGTCTACCAGCTGACGCAGAAGAACGCCTTGACGGTGGATCCCGACCACATCCTGTTCTCGATCCAGCAGGGCCGCACGCGCACGCGCGGCGCGGAGCTTGAAGCGAACGTCGCCATCACCGACGACTTCAGCATGACGGCCGCCTGGGCCTGGACGGACGCCCGCGTGACCGAGGCCAACGATGCCAGCCGCGGCAAACGCGTGGCGCTGGTGCCCAACCGGCAGGGCTCGGTGTCGGCGGATTATTCCCTGCACGAAGGTGCCCTGGCGGGCCTTGGCTTCGGTGGTGGCGTACGCTACATCGGGCGTCACTACGGCGATGCCAACAACGACTTCCCGACTGGCGGTTACGCCCTCTTTGACGCCAACGTGCACTACGACTTCGACCAGTGGCGCGTTCAGCTGACGGGCTCGAACCTTACCGACCGCAACTACATCACCGCCTGCAACAGTGCGATCTGGTGCTACTACGGCTACCCGCGCACGGTCAGCGCATCGGTGCGCTACCGCTGGTAACTAGCCCAGTACCTTGTCGCCCACCAGCACGATATCGGCTGGGCGGGCGGCGAACAGGCCGCAAGTGACCACGCCGACGATCTGGTTGAGCTTGTTCTCCATGCCGACCGGATCGACGATGCGCCAGCCGTGGACGTCGAGGATCCAGTTGCCGTTGTCGGTGACCACGCCATCGCGCCATACCGGATGGCCGCCCATGGCGGAGATCTCGCGGGCCACGTGGCTGCGTGCCATGGGGATCACTTCCACCGGCAGCGGGAAGGTGCCCAGCACATCCACCTGCTTGGACGAATCCATGATGCAGACGAAGGTCTTCGATGCCGAGGCGATGATCTTCTCGCGGGTGAGTGCCGCGCCGCCGCCCTTGATCAGGCGCTTGTGCGGATCGCACTCGTCGGCGCCGTCGATGTAGATATCTAGCGGGCCTACGGCGTTGAGGTCGAGCACGTCGATGCCGTGCGACTTCAGCTGCCGGGTGGACTGTTCGGAACTGGACACCGCGCCCTGGATGTCGTTTTTCATCGAAGCCAGTGCGTCGATGAAAAAAGCTACCGTGGAGCCGGTACCGACGCCGATGACGGCGCCCTTCTCGACGTAGCGGAGGGCGGCTTCGCCAGCGAGGTGCTTTTCGTTCTGGCTCATGGCCATCACTCCAGGGTAAGGATGTAGTCCCAATGCGGCTTGGAAACCGGCATTACCGAGAGCCGGTTGCCCTTGCGGACGAGCGCCATGTCGGCGAGCTCCTCGATGCCCTTGAGTTCTTCGAGGGAAATCACGCGCTTGAGCTTCCGGACGAATTTGACGTCCACCAGCATCCAGCGTGGATCCTCGCGCTTGGCGCCGGCATCGAAGTATTGGCTCTTCGGATCGAACTGCGAAGGATCGGGGTACGCTGCGGTGGCGACCGAAGCGATGCCGGCGATGCCGGGCACGGCGCAGTTGGAGTGGTAGAAGAAGACCTTGTCACCGACTCGCATGCCGTCGCGCATGTAGTTGCGCGCCTGGTAGTTGCGGACACCGTCCCAGGCCTCTTTGCCCTTGCGCTTGAGATCGTCGATCGAAAACGTGTCCGGCTCGGACTTCATCAGCCAGTAGTTCATTTCCCGCCCGTGCAGTCGATCAGCTCTTTTTCCGTAGCGATGTAGTCGAGCCGGACATCCCAGTGGGCCGTCTCGATCGCTTTGACTTCCTGGAAGGAATAACCCACGCCCACCAGCAGCGGTTGCGCGGGTCGCTCGGCGACGTTCAGGAAATCGAAGCTGCGGTCGTAATAGCCGCCGCCGAACCCCAGCCGGTTGCCCTTGCGGTCGAAGCCGAGCAGCGGCACCAACACCAGGTCCATCTGGTTGGGCGCGGTGACGTGGTCCTGGTTGACGGGCTCGGGGATGCCAAGCCGGTTCGGTGCCACTTCGTCGCCGGTACGCCAGGGCACGAAGCACAGGCGCCGGTTGCTGTCGATCACCGGCAGGTAGAACTGCTGGCCGCGCTCGGCGAGCCCGGCGATGGCCAGGTTCAGTGGCAGCTCGCCACCGGTCGCCCAGTAGCCGGCCACTTTGCCGTCGGTGAGGAATTCGGGAAGCGACTCAAGGCTGTGGCGCAGCCCCTGGGCCGCGCCGATGCGTTCGGCGGGCCCGAGCTCGCGACGTCGCTGGGCGAGGTCGCCACGCAGTTCGCGTCGCTGGCTGGGACTTGTTGGCATAAGTACTGACAGGCCCAGTCGAAGGAGAATAAGTGGCGTTAACCGCAATGCCGTTGCACACCGAACGACCTTGATCCACGAGGATCAGGTGGGAGGACCATCACGGCTCTAAGGCTTTCCGCACGCGGCGGACATGCACACAATCCGTGAACTGGCCGACCCGGGGCCGTTTATAGGAACAAGGCAAATGTAAGGATGCGCTATCGAACACCGCAGAAAACGCCGTCCCTATTTTATGTGGCCGTCGAGCACACCTTCAAGCTTCTTGCGAAGATTGCCCAATCCTTCGGTCAGCGCCAGTTCCTGGGCGGCGTGCTCGACCTTCAGTCCCAGAAGCTCGTGGGCGATCGAAACCGCGGCCAGTACGGCGATGCGGTCGAAGCCTGGCGCGCGCGCATTTACCTTTAGTTCCCGCATCTTGCCGTCGAGGTACTGCGCCGCGGCGACGAGGCCGGCGCGCTCTTCCGGGGCGCAGGCGATGTGGAACTCGCGGTCCAGCAGTCGCAGGGCGACCGGTTCGGCGGTGGACATGGCGGGGTGTGTCCTTAAGGGGTGCTTTCCAGCGCCTTCAGGCGCTGGATCATCGCCTCGACCCGCTGGCGCGCCTGTTCATTGCGCGCTACCAGGCCCGCGCGCTCGCTGGCCAGCTGTTCCTGGCTGTGTCGCAGGCTGCGGTTTTCCTCGGTCAGTCGCCGGACCGTCTCGGCGAGCTGGTCCAGGCTGTGCCCCAGGGCGTCGATTTCGGCGGAGACATCAGAGGGTGTCGGCATGGGCGGACTATAGCAAACCGCCACCGGATGACAGCAAGAGCTGCGTTAGACTTAGGCTCTTTGCAGGAGGCGAACCATGGGCACCGGCCAGAGTGTCACCTTCGACGACCTCGACCAGCTCGTCGTACGCCTGGAACTGGGTACCGAAGCCAGCGAGTTGCATGGCTCACTGTGCGGTTTCCTGAGCGGTGGCGGCCACTTCGGTGGACAGGGCGTGTTGCCGGCCCTGCACCTGGAGGAAGGCAAGACGCCCACGCCATCGGATCTCTCCCTGCTGTCGCGGCTGCGCCAGGAAAGCGCCGAAGCCCTCTCGGACCCCGAGTTTGCCTTCCAGTTGCTGCTGCCTGACGACGACGCCCCGGTAAGCGACCGTGCCGATGCCCTGGTGGAATGGTGCCGGGGCTTCCTTGGCGGCCTGGGGCTGGCCGGCTCCCGTGGTCACGGCGATCTTTCCGAGGAGGCACGCGAAGTGCTGCGCGACCTTGGCGTGATCGCCTCGTCCGACCTCGACAGCGGCGAGGAGGAGGAAGACGAAGCCTCCTACACCGAGCTTGAGGAATTTGTCCGCGTGGGCGTCCTGCTGCTGCACGCCGAACTTGCCGCCGGCGAACCACCGGCCAGCGACACCCTGCATTGATCGCGGCGGCCGAGTACGCGCGCCGCCGGCGCCAACTGATGCGCATGGCTGGCGAGGATGCCGCAATCATCGTTGCCGCGGCCCCTGAGCGCATGCGCAATGCCGACGCGCCCTGGCCGTACCGTCAGCATTCGGATTTCCACTATCTGTCGGGCTTTGGCGAGCCGGACAGTATCCTGGCCCTGCTGCCTGGACGCAGCCAGGGCGAGGCGGTGCTGTTCTGCCGCGAGCGCGATGCCGAGCGCGAACGCTGGGACGGTGAGCGGCTGGGCACCGAGCGCGCCGCCGAACAGCTGAAACTGGACGACGCCTTCCCGATCGAGGATATCGACGACATCCTGCCGGGCATGATCGAGGGTAGGGCGCGGCTGTACTGCCATTTTGGCGCCGAACCCGAGTTCGACGCCCGCCTGCTTGGCTGGATGCGCCGCCTGCGCTCCGCACGGGGCGGCGGCGTGGTGCCTAAGGAGTTCGTGGCCCTGGGCCATTTGCTGCACGACCTGCGGCTGTACAAGTCGAAGGCGGAGTTGGCGCTGATGAAGCAGTCGGCATCCATTGCCGCCAAGGCGCACCTGGCCGCGATGCGCGTGGCCCGGCCCGGGGTTGCCGAATACGAGGTGGAAGGCGAGCTGTTGCGCGTGATGCGCGGCAACGGGGCGGTGCCGGCCTTTCCTCCCACGGTCGCCGGCGGCGCCAACGCCTGCGTCATGCACTACCAGGCCAATCGCGCCCGCCTGCGCGATGGCGACCTGCTGCTGGTGGACGCCGGCGCGGAAGTGGATTGCTACGCCTCGGACATCACCCGCACGTATCCGGTGGGCGGGAAATTCTCGCCCGAGCAACGCGCGCTCTACGACATCGTGTTGAGCGCGCAGGCCGCTGCCATCGACGAAGTGCGCCCGGGCCAGGTATTCAGCGCCGCGCACGATGTGGCGGTGGAGGTGATCACCGAAGGCCTGTGCGCGCTTGGCCTGCTCAAGGGTTCGCCGGCCAAGGCGATCGCCTCGGCTGCCTACAAGAAATTCTTTCCCGGCAAGACCGGTCACTGGCTGGGCCTGGATGTGCACGACGTCGGGGACTACCGCGTGGATGGCGAGCCGCGGCTGCTGGAGCCGGGCATGGTGGTGACGGTGGAGCCTGGCGTGTACATCGATCCGGACGAGCGCTCGGTGCCTGAGCGATGGCGCGGCATTGGCATCCGCATCGAGGACGACGTAGCCGTGGGCCGCGATGGCCCACAGGTGCTCACGGGCGATGTACCCAAGGGCATCGAGGAACTGGAATACCTGCTGGGCAGCCGCGCATCATGAATGTCCCCGGCCAAAAGCTCTGACGGTCAGCGAAGATTCCTTCCTCCATGCTCACGCCCTGGACAGCACTGGTTGATCATCGCCTTCCCGCCATCGGGGCGGTGGCGACCGCCACGGCATTGCACCGGCGGCTGGTGTCGCTCGAGGCCATTGACCGCTCGCCGGGCTTGTGGAGCCAGGATGGTGGTTCGAGCCTGTTGAGGGCGGCCCTGTTCACCGTGCGCGGTACGGATGCATCGCTCCTGGTCGCCCCACAAATCGCCGCCATTGGCATCCACGTGCGCGCCCACAGATGGATCGCCGACGTGCATAACGGCGCGCATCTTGTCGAGGGTGGCGGCGAGATGGGACTGTTCGCTGCCGATGAGGTGGACTTTGCCTGCCCCGAATGCGGTCACATGGTGGTGCTGGGCGGCGACGAAAGCGCTTATGTGGAAGAAGCACTGAGCGTCTGGACCGAAGGCTCCGAGACGGCGCCGCTGGTGTGCCCGGCCTGCGGCGGCTGGTCGCCGCTGCCGCATTGGCATTCGCCCGGGAGCAGTTTTGCCTGCGGCGAGCTGGCGGTGACGCTCTGGGGCGCGCACCTGCGCGAACTGGTCGATCATCCGGCACCGGATACCCCGGCGCGCCTCCTGCGCGCGGCGCTGGGCGATGCCGAGGGGCGTTTCAGGGTGGTGTTCGGGCGGGGCTAGGGCTGCCACCCACACTTGGCGCGCCGGGCATCAAGGCGCACCATTGGCGTTTGCCCCATCCGGACCGGAGCCCCACGATGTCCAGCGCGCTTGCCGCCCTCTATCCCCAGCACCTGGCCACGGTGTGCGAACGCACCGACAAGGCGTTGGCGCTGGGTGGTTTCGATCACCTGGTGGTGGCCGCCGGTCGGCCGATCGTCCGCTTCCTGGACGACAACTACTATCCCTTCGCGGTGAGCCCGCACTTCAAGCACTGGTTGCCGTTGATCGACGCACCGGGCAGCTGGATTGCCTATACGCCGGGCAAGAAGCCCAAACTCGTTTTCCTGCAGCCGCGTGATTACTGGCACGTCGTGCCCGAGGCACCGTCGGGCTATTGGGTAGAGCACTTCGACATCGTGGTGATCCGCGAACCTGCCGAGGCCGCGGCGCACCTTCCCGATGCCACGCGCAGCGCGATCATCGCCGACGACAATGTGCGCCTGGATGGTTTCGCCCCCAGCGCCACGGCATCGGTGATGGATTACCTGCACTTCCACCGTGCATTCAAGACGCCTTACGAACTGGCCCTGATGCGCATCGCCAGTGAGCGTGGCGCGCGCGGCCACCGGGCCGCGGAGGCCGCCTTCCGCGCCGGAAAGAGCGAACTGGGCATCCACATGGATTACCTCGGCGCCGTCGGCCAGATCGACGCTGAGTTGCCCTATGCCTCGATCGTGGGCCTGAACCAGCATGGTTCGGTGCTGCATTACACCAACTTCGATCGCGAGCCACCCAAACCGAGCCTTTCGTTCCTGATCGACGCCGGTGCGAGTGCCTCGGGTTATGCCAGCGACATCACTCGCACCTATGCTTCTTCCCAAGCCCCGGAATTCCAGGCACTGATCGACTCGGTGGAAGCGGCCCAGCAGTCGTTCTGCGGGCAGGTAAAGGCCGGCCAGGACTACGCGAAACTTCATGTCCACGCGCATCACGTGCTGGCGGAAGTGCTGCGCGAGCATGGGTTCATCCGCATGAGCGCCGAGAGCGCGGTGGCATCGGGCGTATCGGCAGTGTTCTTCCCGCACGGCCTGGGCCATGGCATCGGCATGCAGGTGCACGAGGTGGCCGGTTTCCAGGAAAGCGAGCGCGGTGGTTTCATCAAGCGCCCCGATGGTCATCCGTATCTGCGCCTGACGCGCACGCTGGCGCCGGGCATGGTGGTGACGATCGAGCCGGGGATCTACTTCATCGACATGCTGCTGGCCGAACTGAAGGAGAAGCCCGAGGCGAAGGATATCGACTGGGGGCGCGTGGATGCCTTCCGCAAGTACGGCGGCATCCGCATCGAGGACGACGTCGTGTGCACGGCGGGCGAGCCTGAAAACCTCACCCGCGATGCCTTCGGCCAGGTGGCGGCGGGGTCAGAGTTATTACTCTGACCCCCAACACGACACGTCCTAATACTCGCTGTTCGCGGCGTGTTCCAGCCAGCGGTCCAGTTGTGCCGCGTCGCGGTCGTTGATGGCCACGATGCGGTAACCCGACCAGGTCTGGCCCAGTGTCGTGGCGGGCTCATTCCATTGTTCCTGGATGCCGACCAGCAGCATGGTGCCATCGGCGCCCGGTAGCGACAGCGACACCTGATAGACCGCTGCGCTGTTGGGCGCGCGGCCGCCGATCAGCATCATGCCGGTGGCCGACAGGTTGCCCAGCTGGCCCAGGATCTGGTCGGTCATGGTGTCGATCACGGGAATCGGCAAGCGGGTGCGGCGGCGCGGAGCGCCACGTTGTTCGATCGTACCCATCTCAGCTGGCCCTCGCGGCGGACAGGCGCAGGCTGCCGGCGATGGCGTGCCAGGCGCGGTCAAGCAGGGACGACGGCGGCGGCACGTATTCGCGCGCACTTCCTTCGATCAGGGCGGTGGCCAATTGCGCCAGGGTGATGTCCTCGGCGCGGATGCCGTTGGCGTTCACCAGCAGGCAGCGGCCGGACGATGCACTGAACCAGGCAAGCTTTCGGCGGGCCAGCGTGCCATCGGCCTGCATGAATTCATACCAGGCCCCGGCGTCGCGATGGCGTAGCACTTCAAGCTCGGCGCGGATGCGTGGCTTCAGGCGGCTTTCGTCGTCCGGTGGCGTGACCGGTTCGCCGGCGGCAAGTACGTCCTCGCCGAAGCGCGGGCGTTGCCGCAAGCGCATGGCCATGTCCGTGTTGGTGGGAGCCGCATCGTCTTCCTGCTGCTGGCGCAGCAGACGCCGGGCCACTTCCGCCGCTTCGTCGGCATGCATGCCTACATGCTGCAGGCGCGTTTCCACCTCGGCCTGCAAATGCGCCATGTTGGTGACTGGCGTGCGACCCAGCAACTGGTCGGTGATGTCCAGGCTCGCCTGGAAAGCAGGGCTCTTCTCGTCGTTGCGCAGCAGGTTCAGGGCCAGGACATCCGACCACGTGCGCTCGAGCAGGATGCGCAGCACCCCACGTGGCGAGCGCTCATTCATGCGCTCGGCCATCAGCTCGGCGGCCCGCTTGCGTGCTGTCGCCAGTCGTTCGCGGCCTTCCATGGCCTCGGCCAGGCGGCGCTCGGCCACCTGCGCCTTGCGGCTGAGCGTGGCGACGTGGTTTTCGATGTCGGTGACCCACCGCGGGTCGATCGTGGTCGCCACGGCTACTTCACCCACGACGCGCTCGAGCTTCTCGGCGAGCGCCGGATCCGCGTCGGCGTGGTCGAGCCAGTCGTTCGCGGCCTCGGCCACGGTGTTGACCAGCTTGCGCGCGGGATGGTCGCGCTGTTCGAAGAAACTCTTGTCGGTCACGGCGGTGCGCAGCACCGGCCATTGCAGGCCACCAAGCAACGAACGCGCGGCACCCTGCTTGGTGAGCTCCTGGGCGAGGGTCTCGAACAACATCGCGGTGAGTTCCACCGTGTCGCTGTGTTCCGGGCTCAGCGACACCGGCGGCGAGCCAGGCGGTCGGTTGATCGACAGCTGGGCAACCAGCTCATCGCGCAGGCGCTGGGCGCTGCGGATTTCGCGGGAGGCGTGGTCGGCCACTTCGGAAAGATGGCCCTGCAGCGCGGTAAGCGCGATCTGCAGTTCGTCGGAGCTGGCCAGGCGTGCGGTGCCGTGGGCAACGGCAGGTTCCCGCGTGCGCTTGGCAAGCAGGTCGCGCAGGCTTTCCAGTACTGAAATGCTTTCGCTGCGCGCAGCTTCATTGGCAGGCGTCGGCGCTACCACCGGTTCGCGTACGGGGGCTTCGGGCCGGGCATTGACCGCAGCGCGCGTGGCTGCCGAGGTACGGGCATACGAGACCACGCGCAGCTGCGGCAGGATGCCGTTGTCGCGCAGGTGGTCGTTGAGCGAGGCGTACAGCGATTCGAGGCTTGCCATCAGGCGCGCATCGAAGCACTGGAACATCAGCAGGCGATGGGCCAGGGAAAGCGGCATGGGGGCCGCGGCCTCGCGCAGTACCGACGCCAACGCGCGCGGGCCGGCCGGCTGGCCGTCGCCGTCGAGCGGTGCGCTGGCGGCGAGCACGGCCAGGCGGAATCCCAGCTCATGCAGCACGCCGGCATGCCGTGCCTCGGCACGCGAGGAGAGCACCGCGAGCGCATCGTTCTCTTCCTGTTCGGTGGTGTCCACCAGGCTCAGTTCAAGCCGTTCCGGCTGCAGGCGTTTCTGTTCGCCGGCGTCGCCCAGGCGGATGAACCGCTCGCGCAGGCCGTTGGCGAAACGCTCGCGGAAGGCGGCAGTGCCCCGCTCCAGCGCATGACGGCTTTCGAAGCACGCTTGCTGTTCCACGTGGTTGCGCGCGCGATCGGCCATCTGGAATAGGCGCTGGTCGAACTCCGACAGCGACGCCTGCAAGGGTGCCTCGAGCCAGGCCATGCAGGTGGCCAGGCTATGGGCAACGTGCTGTCGCGCACGAGGCGATAGCTCCGCGCGCCATGCGGCGGCGGACGCCTCAGCGGCGTGCGTGCGTGAGGGTGAATCGAGCGACATGTAACGAGTGCCTCCCCTGCCTCGTGACGGCTAGTGTAGGGAAGGCCCAGGCGGGGCGCCACCGGCCGAAAGCACTGTGCCTTGGGAGCTTAAGTCACGCCATGAAGCTTTCGATCACATCGTTGAGGAAGCGCTGGCCCAGGGGGGTGGTATGCAGGCGTCCGGGCTCGTCGCGCAGCCACCCGCGGCGGATGCCCTCGGCCAGGGGCATGGCAATCGCCTGCAGCGAGAGGCCCGTGGTCTGGGCAAATTCGGCCAGGTCCACGCCGTCCACCAGCCTCAGCGCGTTGAGCATGTATTCGAAGGGAAGGTCGGAGACGGCCACGATGGTGTCGCCACCGATACGCGCCGGTGTTCCGGCGGCCGTCAAATAAGCGTTGGGGTGCCGGGTTTTCCAGCGGCGGCGGACATCCACGCCACTGATCTTGCCGTGGGCGCCGGCACCGATGCCCAGGTAATCGCCGAAGCGCCAATAGTTGAGGTTGTGCCTGCTTCGCTCGCCAGGCTGCGCGTAGGCGGAGATTTCATACTGGGCAAACCCGCCGGCCGCCAGGCGCGCCTCGCAGGATTCCTGCATCGCCCAGGCATCGTCGTCGGCCGGGAGCGGGGGAGGGTTCGCCGCAAAGGCGGTATTCGGTTCCAGGGTGAGCTGGTAATGCGAGACGTGCGCCGGAGCCAGGGCGATGGCCCGCTCGACGTCGTCGATGGCGCCGGCCAGATCCTGGCCGGGCAGGGCGTACATCAGGTCGAGGTTGATGCGTTGGAAACCTGCATCCTGTGCCAGCTTCACTGCGTCACTCGCTTCGCTCGCGGAGTGGATGCGACCAAGGCGACGCAGCTTGTCGTCGTCGAAGCTCTGGATGCCGAAGGAGAGCCGGTTCACCCCGGCGGCGAGGTAGCCATCGAAGCGGCCGTGCTCGACGGTGCCGGGGTTGGTCTCGAGCGTGACTTCCGCATTTTCCGCAAAGTCGATGCGCGCCCGCGCACCGTCCAGGAAACGCGCCACCTGTGTCGCTGAAAACAGGCTGGGCGTGCCGCCGCCGAAGAAAACCGTCTCGATGCGCCGTCCGGCGATCGCTTCGCCAAAATCGGCAAGGTCCGCATCCAGGTCCGACAGCAGGGCGTCGATGTAAGCCTCGTACGGCGGCTCGCCGCGCAGGCCGTGGGAATTGAAATCACAGTACGGGCACTTCTTCACGCACCAGGGCATGTGCACGTAAAGCGACAACGGTGGCGACAGCGGATGCATCAGCGGGTGGCCAGGCGATCCCGCAGTGCGGCCACGGCCACGCCGCGGTGGCTCAGGCTGTTTTTCAGTGCGGGATCAAGCTCGGCGGCGCTTTGGTCGAAGCCGTCGGGCAGGAACAAAGGGTCATAGCCAAAGCCACCGTCGCCTCGCTCGGCAGTAAGGATGCGTCCGGACCAGCGGCCTTCGGCGATGATCGGCGCGGGGTCGTCGGCGTGGCGGAGCAGCACGATCACGGCGATGAAGTACGCATTCCGCTCGTTTGCAGGTTTGCCATTAAGTTCACGCAGCAGCTTGGCGCGATTGCCAGCCGCATCGCCGTGCACGCCGGCGTAGCGCGCGGCATACAATCCGGGTGCGCCCTCGAGCGCGTCGACGCAGATGCCCGAGTCGTCGGCCAGCGCGGGCAGGCCCGTAACCGTGCTGGCATGGCGGGCCTTGATCAGCGCGTTCTCGACGAAGCTGCGGCCGGTTTCATCGGCGTCGTCCACGCCAAAGCTGGCCTGCGAGACGAATTCGATGCCCAGGCCCCCCAGGAGCTGGCTGAATTCCTTGAGCTTCCCGGCGTTCGATGAGGCCAGCACGACGCGCTCGAGGCGGCCCATGATCAGCCCGCTGCCAGCGCCGCGCGCTGGGCGGCGACGAGTTCGGCGATGCCCTTGCCGGCAAGGTCGAGCATGGCGTCGAGCTCGTCACGGCGGAAAGCATGGCCCTCGGCCGTACCCTGTACTTCGATGAAACCGCCGCCGTCGTTCATCACCACGTTCATGTCGGTGTCGCAGGCGGAGTCCTCGGCATAATCGAGGTCGAGCACGGGTACGCCGTTGACGATGCCCACGGACACCGCCGCCACGGCGCCGACGACCGGATTGCGCTTGAGCGACGTGCGCTTCATCAACACGGTGACGGCATCCACCAGGGCCACGTAGGCGCCGGTGATGGCCGCTGTGCGGGTGCCACCGTCGGCCTGGATCACATCGCAATCGAGCGTGATCACCCGCTCGCCCAGGGCCGCACGGTCGACGCAGGCGCGCAGCGAACGGCCGATCAGGCGCTGGATTTCCATGGTGCGGCCGCCCTGGCCGCCGCGGGCGGCCTCGCGCTGCATGCGCTCGTTGGTGGCGCGCGGCAGCATGCCGTATTCGGCGGTGATCCAGCCCTCGCCCTTGCCGCGCAGCCACGCTGGGGTGCGTTCTTCGATGCTGGCATTGCACAGCACCCGGGTGTCGCCAAAGCTCACCAGTACCGAGCCTTCGGCGTGACGGGTGTAGTGGCGTTCGATGGTGACGGCGCGCAGCTGGTCGGCGTTTCGGCCGCTGGGTCGGGAAAAGGCAGTCATGGGGGACTTTGGCGTTGGCGGGCGGGAAAGTTTACCATTGCCGGCCCCCAAGGCTTGTCCGCAGGACGCCCAATGATTCGTAGCATGACCGCCTATGCGTCGGCCGAGACAGTGAGCCCAGCGGGCAATCTTGCCTGCGAATTGCGTACGGTGAACCACCGTTACCTGGAAATCTCTCCCCGCATGCCCGACGAACTCCGGGCCCACGAAGGCACCTTGCGGGAAAAGATCGCCGCCCGGCTGTCCCGCGGCAAGGTCGATGCCACGGTGCGCCTGCGCAACGAAGCGCGCCTGGCCGGCGACGGCCTGCAACTGGACAACGCCTTGCTGGCCCAGCTGGAAGAGCTGGCCAACGGCCTGGGTAGCCGCTTCCCCGGCATGACCACCCAGTTCACCGAACTGCTGCGCTTCCCCGGTGTGCTGCAGCAGGCCGACGTCGATCCCGATGCCATGCAGGCAGCGCTGTTGCGGGTGCTCGACGAGGCCCTGGATGCCCTCACCGCCACCCGCGAACGCGAAGGCGCCAAGCTCGGGCAGATCATCGCCGGTCGCCTGGATGCCATCGAAGCCATCGTCGCCGACGTCCGCCAGTGGGTGCCGGAGATCCGCGCCGCCCTGCGCGCCCGCCTGGAGGGGCGCCTGGCCGACATGCGCCAGCCGATGGAGCCGGGACGGCTCGAGCAGGAACTGGTGCTGCAGGTGACCCGCATCGACGTCGACGAGGAACTCGACCGCTTGGCTACCCACGTAGTCGAGGCTCGCCGCGTGCTGAAGCTGCCTGAACCGGTGGGCCGGCGCCTGGATTTCCTCATGCAGGAATTCAACCGCGAAGCCAATACACTGGGTTCGAAGTCCGTCGACGCGCGGACCACCAACGCCGCCGTGGAGCTGAAGGTGCTGATCGAGCAGATGCGCGAACAGGTCCAGAACATCGAATGAGCGACGCGAGCGCCCCGGCCAAGGTACCCGGCACGCTGTTCGTGGTGGCTGCGCCCTCCGGCGCCGGCAAGTCCACGCTGGTCAATGCGCTGCTCGAGCGCGAGCCCGCGATATCCCTTTCCATCTCGCATACCACGCGGCCACCGCGGGTAGGCGAGGAATACGGCCGGCATTACTACTTCGTCGAGCGTTCGGATTTTGCCCGCGAGATCGAACAGGGCATCTTCCTCGAGCACGCCGAAGTCCACGGCAATTTCTACGGCACCTCGCGCCGCACGGTGGAAGAGAAACTCAAGGTCGGTAGCGACGTGCTGCTGGAGATCGACTGGCAGGGCGCGCGCCAGGTGCGCGAGGGCATGGGCGATTGCGTGAGCGTATTCATCCTGCCGCCGTCCCGGGTCGAGCTCGAACGCCGTCTGCGCGGCCGAGGCTCGGATGCGCCCGACGTGATCGAGCGACGGCTGTTCAATTCGCGTGAGGAAATCGCCCACGCCCATGAATTCGACTACATCATCGTCAACGACCGTTTCGAGGACGCCCTGGGCGACCTGGTGGCCATCGTGCGGGCTGTCCGCCAGCGCTCGAGCGTCGCGCGCAAGCGCCACGAAAGCCTGATCGCGGAATTATTGGCCGTCTGAGCGTTCCAAAACGCTTGTAGTCCCGGCGTCCGACCCCTATTTCCGGTAACTTGTCCCTCTTTCCAAGCCCCGGCGTGCCCTGATGACCGAAATCCCGTCCGCGCCACCCGACTCCGAACCGATGGTCAAGGTGCGCGGCCTCACCACGGTCTTGAATGGCAAGAAGATCTTCGATGCGCTGGACCTGGACATCCCGCGTGGCAAGGTCACCGCCATCATGGGCCCCAGCGGCACGGGCAAGACCACCCTGCTCAAGCACATCACCGGGCAGATGCGCGGCGATGCAGGCCAGGTGCTGGTCGATGGCGAAGACGTCCGTACCCTGAGCCGCGAGAGCCTCTTCGAGCTGCGCGAGCGCATTGGCTACCTTTTCCAGAACTCGGCCCTGCTGACTGACTTCGACGTTTTCGAGAACGTGGCGTTTCCGCTTCGCCAACACACCACGTTGCCCGAGGTACTGATCCGCAACATCGTCCTGACCAAGCTGCAGGCGGTGGGTTTGCGGGGCGCAGCGGCACTTTCGCCGGCGGAGCTTTCCGGCGGCATGGCCCGGCGCGTGGCATTGGCCAGGGCGATCGTCTTCGATCCGATGTTGATACTGTACGACGAACCCTTCGTGGGCCTGGATCCGATCTCGCTCAACCAGGTGCTGAAACTCATCCGTACGCTCAATGAAACCCTCGGGATTACCAGCGTGCTGGTGGCCCATGAACTGGCGGCCGTGCAGCAAGTGGCCGACCACGTGTACCTGATCGCCAACGGCAAGGTCGTTGCGCAGGGGGCACCGTCGACCCTCGCCAACGACGGCTCGCCGTGGACGAAGCAATTCTTCGGCGGTTCGGCCGACGGACCGGTGCCTTTCCAGTACCCAGCGGGCGACTACGCCGCGGCGCTGGGCCTGCGGAGAAACGCATGAACGCGCGCATCGAACGCAACGGCGTGGTGTCCAATGCGCTGGCGCAGATTGGCGCATGTGCGCTGTTCGGCCTCACCCTGTTGCGCGCGGTGCCGGGCTCGTTGCGGCATTTCCGCGAGACGCTTCGCCAGGTGTGGTTCGTCGGCGCGATGAGCCTGACCATCATCATGACCTGCGGCCTGTTCGTGGGTATGGTGCTGGCGCTGCAGCTTTACGACGTGCTGTCGATTTTCGGCGGCACTTCGGCCACGGGTACAGTGGTGGCGATCGCCATCTACCGCGAGCTCGGCCCGGTGGTCACTGCCTTGCTGTTTGCCGGTCGCGCTGGTACCTCGATTACCGCTGAAATCGGCCTGATGCGCGCCACCGACCAGATCGATGCCATGGAGATGATGGCGGTCGATCCCCTTGCCTATGTCGCGGCACCGCGTTTCCTTGCCGGCATCGTCGCGGTTCCACTGCTTACCGTGATGTTCTGCACCATGGGCGTGCTCGGTGGCCACCTGGTGGGCGTATCGTGGCTGGGCATCGACAACGGTACGTTCTGGTCGAACATGACGGCCACGGTCGATGTCTGGAAGGACATCATCGACGGCGTCATCGTCAAGAGCTTCGTCTTCGGCATCGTGGTCACCCTGATCGCCGTGTTCCAGGGCTACACCACGCCGCCCACCAGCGAGGGCGTGGCCTATGCCACCACGCGCACGGTGGTGGCGTCATCCATCGCCATCCTGGCGCTCGACTTCGTACTGACGGCCTTCCTGGTATGACCGCGCCCGATGACTCCCTTACTTTCTTCCTGAGGACCGCCCCGTGACCCAGAGACGTTCCTATGCCGTGGGCACTGGCCTGTTCATCGTGCTCGGCTTTGCCGCCCTGGTGTACCTGGCAACACAGACCACATCGGTGGCCAACACCGGGCAGGGTGCCAGCTACACCGTCGATGCCCAGTTCGCCAATGTCGGCCAGTTGAAGCCGCGGGCCCCGGTGAAGGTGGCCGGCGTGCGCATCGGCCAGGTCAAATCGATCGAGCTCACCCCGGGCCATGAAGAGGCCACGGTGAAACTCGCCATCGACGAGAAGTACAAAGGCATCCCGGATGATTCGGTGGCCACGATCTTTACCAGTGGCCTGCTGGGCGACCAGTACGTGGGGTTGTCCTTCGGCAGCTCGAAGAAGGCGCTTGACGACGGTGGCCACATCGCGCTCACCAAGCCCGCGCAACAGCTCGAAGACATGCTCGGCCGCTTCTTCGGCGGCGGTTCGGCGCCCGACCGCATCGGCGGCACGTACCACGTGACGGGCCACTTCACCAATGTTGGCTCGCTTACGCCTGGCGCCACGGTGAAGCTCGCCGGCGTACCCATCGGCAGCGTCGGCAAGGTCGTCCTGACCAACGACAAGCTTGACGCCGTGGTCACGCTCGATATCGACAAGCGTTACGACCAGATTCCGGACGATTCCGCGGCGGCCGTATTCACCAGCGGTTTGATCGGCAGCCAGTATGTTGCGATCCAGCCCGGGGGCAGCCCGGACATGCTCAAGGACGGCGACCAGGTCGTCCTGACGCAATCGGCGCTGCAGTTGGAAGACCTTATCGGCAAGTTCCTGGTCAACGGCTCGCCCAGCGACAACAAGAACAACGCTGGCAACGGGCAGTCGTCGCAGTCCAACCCGCAGCAGTCGAACCCCCCGGCCCCGGGCAAGAAATAAGCCCGCGGCCGGACCCCCACCCCCAAGGAGATTTCCATGTTGCGTTCACTGGCTTTTGCCGTCGCCATCGGGCTTGCTGGCGTCGCCGCGCCCGTCCTGGCACAGGACGCCCCCGCCGCCGGCGCCCAGCAGCAGTCCCCGCAGGCCGTGGTGCAGACCATCGCTGACCAGCTTGGCCAGGCCATCGAAGGCCACCAGGCCGAATTGCAGAAAGACCACGAGAAACTCATCGCCGTCATCGACGATGTGTTCCTGCCGCATTTCGACATCGACTACGCCTCGATCCTGGTCCTGGGCCAGCACGCCCGCGAGGCAACGCCCGAGCAGCGTGAGCGCTTCGCCAAGGCGTTCTACAACTCCATCACCCACCGCTACGCCGAAGGCCTGCTGAACTACACCCGCGGCAAGGTCAAGGTGTTGCCGTTCACCGGTGGCCTGGACGACAAGCGCAGCGTCGTGCGCACCCAGGTGGTACTGGACGATGGCAAGACGGTGAGCGTGGACTACGCCTTCCGCAAGTCCAAGACCGGCGATTGGAAAGCCTACGATGTAATCATCGAAGGCATCTCCTATGTCACCAACTACCGCAACCAGGTAGACGCCGAGATCAAGAAGGACGGCATCGACAAGCTCATCACCAGCCTGGAAACCCAGGGCGACAAGGCCCTGGACACCATGCAAAAGGACGCCGGTGGCAAGTAAGGTCGCCCCCTCCGGCAACGTTGCGATTACCCGCGACACGCCCGACACCATCTCGGTGTCGGGCGAACTGACCTTCGCCACGGCGCAAAAGGCCCTGGCGGATGCCCGCTCCGCCGTATCGCAAGCAAGCCCCACCACTCTCGACCTGGGCGGCGTCAGCCGCGCCGACAGCGCCGGCCTCGCCTGCGTACTGGCCATCCTGGCCGAAGCTCCCGCCCTCACCGTGGCCCGGATGCCTGACGGTATGCGCGCGCTGGCGCGCGTAAGCGACGTGGAGCCGATGCTGAGCCGCTAAGCTCGAGCGTGGTGGGCAGCGCGCGGGAGCCCAGTGCCGGCGCTCCTGGTTGCGGCGACCCTCGGGAAAAGAGGCCGCTGCGCGGCTGTGTTTGATGGCTGCGCCCCTTCGGGACGGGCTTCGGTCGGGGGTTTTCGATTCGCCATCCTGGCTCAACGAAAACGGCCGGCCATCCATGGCCGGCCCCCTACGGGCCTGATCCGGCCGAAGCCCTTCGCCTTCACACGGAGCGCCGGCACTGGGCTCCCGCGCGCGCTGCCCACCACGCTCGAGCGGTGAGGTTCACGAGGGAAAGCATTGGGGCTCAGAGCGTCTCGAGGGCTTGCTTGTCATCAGCCAGAGTGTCTGTGCCTCTGATACCAGAGCCTTGCTATGTTCTCGCTGCACGCCGCCTCGGGCGCGTCCAGACCGGGGGGCATTAGCCTCGTCGGCGACTTGTGGAACCGAGCGCAGCGGGCGGATAAGGCCCGAAGGGGGCCGACATCAGTCGGCCGTTTTCGCGAAGGCCGTAGGCCGCCTCGAAAACCCCCGCCCGCAGCGCGAGCGCGCCGGGGCGCAGCCATCAAAAACTGCCGCGCAGCGGCCTCTTCTCCCAAGCGCCGGTGTAACCGGAGCGACGAGGCTAATGCCCCCCGGCTCCTGCGACCACGCCCCAGGCGGCGTGCAGCCCTCAACGAAGCCTTACTGGTTGTCGGGCTTCTTTTGCTGGTTTTCCCACTTGTGCTGTTCGTCGAGCAGCTCGTCGGGGTCGAAGCCTTTTTCGTTCAGGCCCTGCATTTGCTGGATGATTTCAGCGGGGGGGTTGCCGTCGTAGAGGCTGTACAGGCGCTGCTGGCGGTACGCGTCGCGGATGAATACGTAAGGGTCGTAGGCGGACTGCAGGAAGCTTTCGGCATCGATGCCGCGCGAGCGTAGAGTTACCAGGTACATCACCTGCGGGATGTAGTACTGGCCATCCTTGAAGTCGTGGTTCCGCGAGTAAATGCTCAGCGGATCGAAGAAATAGCTGTCTACCGGCAGGCGCCAGACGTCTCGGGCGGTGGTCGGGCCGACCAGTGGGATCACCAGGTACGGACCTTCCGGTACGCCCCAGCGGGCCAGGGTGATGCCGAAGTCGGTTTCATCCAGCGGCAGGCCCAGCTGGCTGGCCGGGTCGAAGAAGCCGCCAACGCCGAGGGTCAGGTTCACCAGGAAGCGCCCGGTACCTTCCGCGGCTGCCTTTGGCTTGGCCTGCAGCAGGTCGTTGGCGACCGTGATGGGCATGCGAATATTGGTGAAGAAGTCACTGAACGCGCGGCGGACCGGCGGGTTGGTGACTTTCCGATATCCCACGGCCACCGGACGGATGAATGTCTTGTCCAGAGCGTCGTTCACCGCGTAGCTCTTGCGGTTGAAGCTCTCGTAAGGATCGTCGGTGCGGGGCGGCGCGATCTTGCAGCCTGCTAGCAGTGCCAAGGCTAAAACCGGCAAGGCACGGCGAAGGAATCGGGCGTTCAAGGATGGGGCCTTGGGTGAGGGCAACGGGGAAATCCTTGTTTAGTGTACCGCGTAGTTTGCTAATCTGCCAGCACCCGCCCCCACGGGACCGGGCATCATAACCCCGGCCATCATTGCCAGCCAAGCGTCCCGGCCAGTACACTGACAGTCAGAAGTGTCTTTAATGTCAAGGACTTTGAGAAAATGGCCCGTATCACCGTCGAAGACTGCCTTGAGGTAGTCGACAACCGCTTTGAGCTCGTGCTCATGGCGACCAAGCGCGCACGTCAGCTGGAAAAGGGTGCCGAGCCCACCATCGACGCCCACAACGACAAGCCGACCGTGCTCGCCCTGCGCGAAATCGCCGGCAATCGCGTCAATATGACGATGATCGACGAAATCGACCGCGTCGAGCGCGAGCGCGCCGAGCGCGAAGCCCTGGAGTGGGCCGCCACGGAAGTGGACGACGACCTCTCCAAGGGTGGGGATGACTGATGGACCCGGGCTGTAGCCGGCCCACCCCTGAACAACGCGCGGCACGCGCGCGCACTGCGCCTGCCCGCCGAACGCATGGAGACGGTCGTCCGACGAGGCGACCGTAGCGCACATGGAAGTCGCTCCGCTTACCCCTCCGGGCGCCGTCGCCGACGTGCCGCCTTACGTCCTTGCCCTCGAAGACAAGGTATCCACCTACCTGCCGGCCGAGCAGGTGGGACGGATCCGTCGTGCCTTCATCGTCGGCGCCGAGGCGCACGAAGGGCAGACGCGTAAATCCGGCGAGCCCTACATCACCCATCCGGTGGCGGTGGCCACCATCCTGGCCGACCTCGGCCTGGATGCCGAGACCATCATCGCGGCGATCCTGCACGACACGCTGGAAGACACCCGTCTTGAGCGCGCGGAACTGGAAGGTGAATTCGGCACCACCGTGGCTGAGCTCGTCGACGGCGTCACCAAACTCGACAAGATGCGCTTCACCAGTCGCGCCGAGGCCGATGCGGAAAGCTTCCGCAAGATGTTGCTGGCGATGGCGCGCGATCTGCGCGTGATCCTGATCAAGCTGTCCGATCGCCTGCACAACATGCGTACGCTCGGTGCGAAGGATTCCGAATCGCGCCGGCGCATCGCCCGCGAAACACTCGAGATCTACGCGCCCATCGCCCAGCGACTGGGCATGAACAAGTTCAAGGCGGAACTGCAGGACTTGGGCTTCCGCGCGATGTACCCCGACCGCCACCGCGTGATCTCCGAACGCATTCGCGCGGCGCTCGGCAACCGGCGTGAAGCCATGGCGCGCATCGAGACAGCCCTGGAAGGGCGCCTGGCCGCCGACCACATTCCTGGCCGCGCCATCAGCCGCATCAAGTCGCCGTGGAGCATCTATTCGAAGATGCGCAACGAGCACAAATCTTTCGCGCAATTGATGGACGTCTACGGTTTCCGGGTGGTGACAGATTCCGCCATGCACTGCTACCAGGCCCTGGGTGCCGTGCACGGCCTGTACAAGCCTGTCGACAGCCGCTTCAAGGATTTCATCGCCATCCCGAAGGCGAACGGTTATCAGTCGCTGCACACCGTGCTGCTCGGGCCCTTCGGCGCACCGATCGAGATCCAGATCCGCACAGCCGAAATGGACTCCGTCGCCGAACGCGGCGTGGCCGCTCACTGGGCCTACAAGACAGGATCATCCTCGTCGAACAGCGCGCAGGCGCGAGCCCGCGAGTGGCTCTCGGCGCTGGCCGACAGCCAGGCCAACACGCCTTCTGCTGCGGAGTTCCTCGAGAACGTCAAGATCGACCTCTTTCCTGATGAGGTCTACCTGTTCACACCGCGTGGGGAGATTTTCTCGCTGCCGCGGCACGCCACCGCGCTCGATTTTGCCTATGCCGTGCATACGGACGTCGGCGATCACGCTGTTGCCGCGCGCGTGGATAAAAAGCTGGTGCCGCTGCGCACGAAACTCATTTCCGGCCAGCAGGTGGAGATCATCACCGCGCCGTCGGCGGTGCCCAATCCGGCATGGCTTGAGTCGGTGGTAACCGGCAAAGCGCGAACAGCGATTCGCCAATACTTGAAGCACCTGCAGCACGAGGATGCCGTCGACTTCGGTCATCGCATGCTAGACCGCGCCCTCGACGCGCGCGGCACCAGCCTGGACGCTATTCCGGCCCCCACGTTGCAGCGCTATCTGGACGACGCCAAGCTCAAGCGCCTGGAAGAGCTCCTGGCCGACATCGCGCTGGGCAATCGCATGCCCGACCAGGTGGCCACCCAGCTGGTCACCGCGCTGGGCGGAGGCCGCACGCCCGTAGTTGCCGATACCGGTCCCGCCGAGAAGATCCGCATCACTGGTGCCGAGCGCGGCGTGCTGACCTTCGGCAACTGCTGCCATCCGCTGCCGGGCGATGACATCGTCGGTTACCTTTCGTCGGGCAAGGGCATCGTCGTGCATCGCGTTGAATGCCCGAATATGGTGGAGTTCCGGAAGTCGCCCGAGCGTTGCGTTGCCATCGAGTGGGATCGCGATGTAAGCGGTGACTATCGCGCGCAGCTGCGCATCGAGGTGCTGAACCGTCCGGGTGTGCTGGCTACGGTGGCCGCCGCCATTGCCGCGGCCGAATCGAACATCGAGAACGTCGAGTACATCGAGCGCGACACCAGCGCTGCCACCCTGCTGTTCGCCATCGAAGTGCGCAGCCGCACTCACCTGGCCGAGGTGATGCGCCGCGTGCGCCGCACCGGCGTGGTCAGCGGCGTTTATCGGCACCCGCTGTAGGGGTTGCACGCTCGCCTGCCGAGCGTGGTCATGCGATCCTTGGCATTCCCCCAAGGCAGGTTTTTCTCCATGGCCAAAGACATCATCGCTACCGCCGACGCCCCCGGCGCCATCGGCCCGTATTCCCAAGCCGTCAAGGCCGGCAACACGGTGTACTTCTCCGGACAGATTCCGCTGGATCCCGCCACGGGCGAGATGGTCACCGGTGACATCACCGCGCAGACCCGTCGCGTGTTCGACAACCTCACCGCCGTGGCAAAGGCAGCGGGCGGGTCGCTGGCGGACATAGTGCGCGTGGGTATCTATGTCACGGACCTCGGCAACTTCGCTGCCGTGAATGCGGTGATGGCCGAATACATGGCGCAGCCGTACCCGGCCCGCTCCACCATCGAGGTCTCGGGTTTGCCCAAGGGCGCCCAGGTCGAGGTGGACGCGGTGATGGTGTTGTCCTGACCCTCTGCGTGTGACGGCGACTCCTGCCACGGATCCCGCGCAGCTGCCGGTCACGGCGCTGCCCGGTGTCGGGCCTGTGCTTGCCGAGACCCTGGGGCGTATCGGCCTAAACACCGTGCAGGATCTCTGGTTCCACCTGCCGCTGCGTTATGAAGACCGCACCACCATCGCCGCCATCGGCGACCTGCGCCACGGTGAGCAGGCGCAGTTCGAAGGCGTGGTGACCAACGTCGAACGTGGCTTCCGCTTCCGGCCGCAGTTAAAGGTAGCCCTGGCCGACGACAACGGCGATGCCATCGTGCTGCGCTTCTTCCACTTCCATCGCAGCCAGGTGGAGCAACTGAAGGTGGGTACGCGCCTGCTTTGCTTTGGCGAGGTGCGCCAGGTGGGTTTCGGCCTGGAGGTGATCCATCCGCAGTACACGCGGGTGGAGGCTGATGTCGAGCTGGCGGTAGAGGAGCGACTGACGCCGGTCTATCCCACCGGCGAAGGGCTTGGCCAGAAACGCCTTGCCAGTGTGATCGGCAAGGCGCTTGCGCTATTGCCCGACGACGACAGCATCGAATTGTTGCCGCGTGCGCTGCTCGAACCCTTGCATATGGCCCCTTTGCGCGATGCATTGATGTACGTGCATCGGCCGCCGCCGGATACGGATCTGCTGCGGCTTGAACAAGGTCGTCACCCGATGCAGCGGCGCCTTGCCTTCGAGGAACTGCTTACCCAGCATCTCACCCTGCGCCGCATGCGTGCGCAGGTGAAGGCGCGCCGTGCGCCGAAGCTGGGCCGCGGCCGCGTGCTGGCCGAACGCCTGCTCGCTTCCTTGCCCTTCAGCCTGACCGGCGCCCAGCAGCGCGTGGCAAACGAGATCGCCGGCGACCTCAAGCGCGGCCATCCGATGCTGCGCCTGGTCCAGGGCGATGTCGGCAGCGGCAAGACGATCGTGGCGGCGCTGGCCGCTCTTGCCGCGGTGGAGAGTGGCTATCAGGTTGCCTTGATGGCGCCCACCGAACTCCTGGCCGAGCAACACCTGCGCAATTTCCGCGCGTGGCTTGAGCCTTTGGGCCTGGAGGTCGAGTGGCTTGCCGGCAAGGTGCAGGGCAGGGCGCGAAAGGCGGCGCTCGAACGCACTGCCGGCGGTGCACACGTGGTGGTGGGCACGCACGCGCTGATGCAGGAAGGTGTTGTATTCGACAAGCTTGGCCTGGTGATCGTGGACGAACAGCACCGCTTCGGCGTGCACCAGCGTTTGGCCTTGCGCGACAAGGGCGCCGAGGGTGACATGGTGCCCCACCAGCTCGTGCTTACCGCCACGCCGATCCCGCGCACGCTGGCCATGAGCGCCTATGCGGACCTGGATGTTTCCTCCATCGATGAATTGCCGCCGGGCCGTACGCCCGTGGTGACGGTGGCGGTGTCCAGCGCACGCCGTGAGGAAGTGATCGAGCGCATCCGCGTGGCCTGCGCGGAAGGGCGCCAGGTGTATTGGGTATGCACCCTGATCGAGGAATCCGAACAGCTCAATGCACAAGCCGCGGAGGTGGCGCATGCGGAACTCAGCGCCGCCCTGGTGGGGGTGACCGTTTCACTGATCCACGGACGCATGAAGCCGAAGGAAAAACAGGCCACCATGGATGCCTTCAAGGCCGGCAACATTGCCGTGCTGGTGGCCACCACCGTGATCGAGGTGGGTGTGGATGTGCCCAATGCCAGCCTGATGGTGATCGAGAATGCCGAGCGCCTGGGCCTGGCCCAGCTGCACCAGTTGCGCGGCCGCGTGGGGCGCGGCAGTGTGCTGTCCAATTGCGTGCTGCTGTACCGCACGCCTTTGTCGCTGCTGGCCAAGGAGCGGTTGCAGGTGATGCGCCAGACCAACGATGGCTTTCGCATCGCCGAGAAAGACCTGGAACTGCGTGGTCCCGGCGAAGTGCTTGGAACACGGCAAACGGGCCAGTTGCAGTTCCGCATCGCCGATCTGGCGCGCGATGCGGACATGCTGCCCACCGTTCACGAGGTGGGTGAGCAATTGCTTGAAAAGCATCCGGCGCTCGCCGAGCGGCTGGTGACCCGTTGGGTTGGCGATGCCGCGCGGTATGTGCATGCCTGAGCCGGGTCGTGGGTTGCTGTTCAATGCCAGCCCGATGCATGGGCGGTTGGGGGTCAGAGTGAATACTCTGACCCCGGCTCCGGCCCGATGACGCGCTGCGTTATCCTTCAAGGTCTCCTTCCTCGTGCCCGGACGCCCGATGACCAAGCCGCTGCTCCTGATCGACACTGATCCTGGTGTCGATGATGCCCTGGCGATCCTCATGGCCCATGCGCATGCGGGCGTCGCGGCGCTCACCGTCGCCGCCGGCAATGTCGGGCTGGAGCATACGGTGCGCAACGCTTGCCGGTTGGTGGACGTGGTCAAGTCGGCCACCCCCGTATTTCCCGGGTGCGCGACACCGTTGGTGCGTATGCCCGAGGAAGATGCCGCCTTCGTCCATGGCCAGGATGGCTTTGGCGATGTCGGTTATCCCGAGCCGGTTACGAAGCCCAGGGGCGAACACGCGGCGCTGGCCCTGTTGCGTCTGACCCGCGAACGCCCGGGCGAACTCACCCTGGTGGCCCTTGGTCCGCTTACCAACCTCGCCCTGGCCGTGAGGCTGGATCCGACCCTGCCCGAAAGGGTCAAGCGACTGGTGATCATGGGTGGCGCCGTAACGGGCCAGGGCAACACCGGCAGGGTGCCGGCCGAGTTCAATATCGGCTTCGATCCGGAGGCCGCCCAGGTGGTGTTCGAGGCCTTCCCCATGTTCGACCTGGTCGACTGGGAAGCAACCGTGAGGCATGCCTTCGACGATGCCCTGCTCGACGCCTGGCTGGCCGCCGGCGATGCCAGGGCGGAGCTCTTCGGCAAGATCTTCCAGGTGGCCCGCGCCTTCAATGCCCGTCACGAGCGCCGCGGCTTCATCGCCGCCGATGCCCTGGCGATGGCCGTGGCCCTGGATCCGGCCATCATTACCCGGGCGGAAACCCGCCACGTGGCGATCGAACTGGATGGGCGCCTGACCCGGGGGGCGACCGTGGTCGACTGGCAGCGCCGGCTAGGCCACGCCCCGAACGCCCGGATCGTGCTGGACGTGGATAAGGACCGCTTCGGAGCCATGATCGCCCGGGCGCTGGGTGCCTGAAGTTGCGGCGATAAGGGGAGGGCAGTACAATGCCGCTCTTTTCGCCCCGCATTCGAGTCAATATCATGAAGCAAGACGCCCATCCCAAGTACCACGCGGTCGTTTTCCAGGACCTGTCCTCGGATTTCTCGTTCCTCACCCGTTCCACGATGTCCTCCAAGGAAACCGTGAAGTGGGAAGACGGCAACGAATACCCGCTGATCAAGGTCGATATCTCCAGCCACTCGCACCCGTTCTACACGGGTAAGCAGAAGACGCTCGACGTCGGCGGCCGTGTGGACAAGTTCCGCCAGCGCCTGGCCGCGGCCGGCAAGAAGAACTAAGACACCACGCGCCGCCTGCGGGGCGGCGGACATGGTGTACCGACACGGGGCGGGCCCAAGGGTCCGCCCCGTGTTTTTTTGCGGCTTTTCCGACCATGCGCCAACGCATGTTCTTCGGGTCGATATGCGATAATGCCCCGATGCATTGCCCCCGGGCATGCGTGGCCGCCCCTCCCCAGGCGGCTTCCCACATACCAACACCGGTAGCGGGGCCTTGGCTTCGTTCCCGGCGAACCAAGGAGCACGCCGTGTCCGACGCCAAGATCGTCAACCTCGTCGATGAGTCCAACAAGCGCTCAAGCCAGCTACCCCTGGTGAGCGGTACGCTCGGACCCGACTGCATCGACATCGCCACGCTGTACAAGGACACCGGCCACTTCACCTACGACCCGGGCTACGGCAGCACCGCCAGCACCAAGAGCGCCATCACCTACATCGATGGCGACGCCGGCATCTTGCTCTACCGCGGCTATCCGATCGAGCAGCTGGCCGAGAAGTCCACCTTCCTGGAAACGTCCTACCTGCTGCTCAACGGCGAACTGCCGAACAAGGAACAGTTCTCCAGCTTCGAGCACGACATCACGCATCACACGATGATGCACGAGTCCCTGAAGGACTTCTTCAAGGGCTTCCACCACGACGCGCACCCGATGGCCATCCTGGCCGCCTCCGTCGCCTCGCTGTCGGCCTTCTACCACGACGACCTCAACGTCGACGATCCGGCCGACCGCAAGCTCGCCGCCGTGCGCCTGATCGCCAAGATGCCGACCATCGCCGCGGCGTGCTTCCGTTACTCGGTGGGTTGGCCGTTGCGCTATCCGCGCAACAACCTCGAGTACGTCGAGCGCTTCCTGCACATGATGTTCGAAGTGCCCAGCGAGCCGCTGGAGTTGAATCCGGTAGCCGCCAAGGCGCTGGACCTGCTCTTCATCCTGCACGCCGACCACGAGCAGAACGCCTCCACCTCCACGGTTCGCCTGGTGGGTTCCACCGGTGCCAATCCCTATGCGTCGATCGCCGCGGGCATTACCGCGCTGTGGGGCCCGGCTCATGGCGGCGCCAACGAGGCGGTGCTCAAGCAGCTCAACGAGATCGGCTCGCCCGACAACGTCGAGACGGCCGTCAAGCGCGCCAAGGACAAGAACGACAGCTTCCGCCTGATGGGCTTCGGCCACCGCGTGTACAAGAACTTCGACCCGCGCGCCAAGATCATTCGCGAGATGTGCCATAAGGTACTCAACGAGCTCGGCGTCAACGACCCGCTGCTCGACGTCGCCCTGAAGCTGGAAGAAGCCGCGCTCAAGGACGACTACTTCGTCGAGCGCAAGCTGTACCCAAACGTCGATTTTTACTCCGGCCTGATCTACAAGGCGCTTGGCATTCCCACCGAGATGTTCACCGTGATGTTCGCCATCGCGCGCACGTCCGGCTGGATCGCCCATTGGATCGAACAGCACGAAACCCCAGGCTCGCGTATCGGTCGTCCGCGCCAGATCTACATCGGTGCCGACACCCGCGACTACCCGGCGGGCAAGCGCTAAGCATCACTGCCACACGCTGTAAAAAAGAAACCCGCCTCGAGGCGGGTTTCTTTTTGCATCAGTGATTGTCTTTCTTCTTGTCGTCATGCGGCGGCGGATGGCCACCGTTGCCGTGCGGAGCTTCGTGATGCTGTTCCGCTGGTCGCGGTGCTGCGTGCTGCTCCATGCGCGGTTGCTGGAAGCTGGGCCGGGACGCCTGGTGCTGTTCGAAGCTGGGCCGTGATGGGGGGGCGATATCCGGCCGTGAAGCGTGGCTCATCGCCGGCTCCGCCCGAGGTGCGTGCTGGGTCGGGTTCACTGGGCGGTCGTTGAAGCGCTGCTGCGGCGATGCATGAGGCGTGGGTGCGATGCCGTTGCCGGGAGTGCGTGGTGATTGACCGGCGACATTGGCCGGTTGACCGAAGCTGCGGTCGCGGTGTGAGTCCTGCATCGTGTTGCGAATGGGATTGGCTGGACCCGTCTGCGGGGGCGTGTGCCCCTGGGCAACATTCGGCAGGCCCGGATGGTTCGCGCCGAACGGTGCTCCCGGGCGCCCGCGGTCGGCCGGTTGCGCATGCTCTTGCATCATTTGCGGCGTGAAGTTCGGACGCTGCATATGAGCGAAGTCGGGACGGCCATTGGGCGTGCCGCCGGGACGATTGGCCGGCTCAGGCGCGCCGGGGACATGGTTCGCAACAGGATTGGGCAAGCCTGGCCGTGCGCCGCCCTGTGGCGCAAAGCGGTTGGCCTGGCCGTCGTGATCCTGCCGCCCGCGGTTGTCGATCGTGTTGTTGCTATTGATTGTGTTGTTGCTGTTGCGATTGATGGTGATGTTGTTGACGTGGTTGTTGATCACCGTGCGGCGGCTGACATAGGTGTGGTTGTTGTAAACCACCGCCGGGCGCGGGCCGCCGTAGCCTCCGCCTGGACCATGGCGGCCACCCCAGTTCACGTTCCACGCGTGCCAGCCGTAGTCGTGGCGATCGTGGTGATGGTCGAAGGCGCTGGCGATCAGCACGCCGGCGGTGAAGGCGATGGCGCCGGTAGCGATGATCTCGCCGGTGGTGAAGCGCGGTGCCGGACGCCAGGCATAGCCCGGGTACACGTAATAGGTTTCGCCGTACACCACGGCGGGGTCATAGGTGGGCACATACACCACGTCCTCCTCCGCAGGCTCGATCACGATGGTGCGCGGCGGCGGTTCGACGATGGTGGTGGTGCTCTCTTCATAAACCGTGCCGTCGTCGGCGTACTCCGGTGGCTGATAGCTGGAGCTGTCGACCACTTCCACCTTCTGTTGCGGCGTGGTCTTCAAGTTACCCTTCGCCTGCGCACGCTGGCGCATCACCTGGATGGCATTGAGCACATCGTTCGGATCGTTCGCATAGGCCTGGCCGAGCGACGTGGTCCAGTCGATGTTGCGGGCCAGCTGGTCGAGCACGGCGGGGAAGGCGGTCAGTGCCTTGACGCTCGGGTCCCACGGCTGCTGGCTGGCTTCATCCTGCAGGGCGTCGGGCTTCTCGCCGTTGTGCTCGGCCATCCACGAGTTGGCCGAACTCACCTGGTCGGGGTAGGTGGATGCGGCCAGCGTCTGCGCCACCAGCTTGTCGGGGAACAGGGCAATGGGTGAAACCAGCTGATAGAGCTGCTCGGCCGTGGGTCGCGCGGCCTGATCCTGTCCACCCTGGTCTTGAGCGCCCTGATCCTGCGGCGCGGCATCGTCCCGGGCCGGCGGCGGCTGCACGGCCGGCGTCGATGCCGCGAGGCTCGCCTGGGGATCGGTAGCCGCCATGGCGTTGTCGCCATCGGCATGACATGCGGAAACCGCGGCGATGGCCGCGTACAGCGCGGTCCAGCGAAGGAAACCCACCCGACTTGCCTTGCCCATCGAAGTCACTCCCACCCTGGTGATATGTGGGCCCAAGCTTGATGGCAGGAAAGTGACTGGATCCTTTCTCAGGGCAGGGTGAGCCGGCTGGCGTTTGGTCAGCCTTCAGCCTTCCAGCGTGCCGCACGGAAGGTGATGTTGAAGCGATATTCCCCGGTAAGGGGATGCGATGCCTGCTTCAACGGCAGCACGCCGTGGTAGGCCAGGCGCGAAGCGCCGCCCCAGACCACCACGTCGCCATGTACCAGTGGCACCCGTTGTTTGGGCCCCGCACGCTCGTTGCCTCCGAACTGGAACATCGCCGGCACGCCCAGGGAAACCGACACGATGGGCTGGGTGCCGTCGCGCTCGTCGCGATCCTGGTGCAGGGTCAGGCGGCTGCCGGGTGTGTAGCGATTGATCAGGCAGGCGTCCGGGTGGAAACCGTCATAGCCGGCATGTGCCGCCGCGTCGGTGGCAAGGCGGCCGAACCGCGGGGGCATCGCCGGCCATGGTTTGCCGCTGACGGGGTCGATCCGGTCGTAGCGGTAACCGCGGCGATCGCTGCACCAGCCCAGCTGTCCGCAGTTGGTCATCGCCACCGACATGGTGAAACCGCCGGGTGTGACCAGATGGCGGAATGGCGCGTGTTCGGCCACAGCATGGATATCTTCCACCAGCGCCTGGCCGATATCCAGGGCGAAACCACGCAGCACCCATGCACCGTCGGCCAGGGGTTCATCCCGTCGTTCCACCAAGCCTGCGAAAAGATCTGCTGTCACTGACGACCTTCACGTTCCAGTAGTGCGCGCTTGCGCTCCACGCCCCAGCGGTAGCCCGACAAACCGCCATCGTTGCGTACCACGCGATGGCAGGGGACGGCCACGGCGAGGTGGTTGGCGGCACAGGCGCCGGCCACCGCGCGCACCGACGACGGCGCACCGATCCTCTGCGCGACTTCGGTATAGCTGACCGTCTCGCCGGCGGGAATTTCGCGCAAGGCTTGCCACACGCGGCGCTGGAAGGCCGTGCCGCGGATGTCCAGTGGCAGATCCAGGCCCTGGTTGGGCGCCTCGACGAAACCCACCACTTGCGCCACGACGCGATCGAAGTCGCGGTCGTCGCCGACCAGTTCGGCGTTGGGGAATCGATCCTGCAGCTGGCGGACCAGTGCATCGGGATCATCGCCCAGCGTGATGGCGCAGATGCCCTGGTCGCTGCGCGCCACCAGGATGGCGCCCAACGAACACTGCCCCACCGCGAAGCGGATATGGGCTTCTTCGCCGCCACGGCGGAAGCGGCTGGCGGTCATGCCCAGCTCGTCGGCCGCCGTTTCGTAGAAGCGGCTGCTCGAACCATAGCCGGCTTCATAGATGGCGTCGGTGACACGCGCGGCGCTGCCAAGCTCCTGGCGCATGCGCTGGCCGCGATGGGCCGCACCGTACTGTCGCGGCGTCACCCCAGCCACCGCCTTGAACATGCGCTGGAAATGGAATGGGCTGAGGCCTGCCTGCTGCGCCAGTACCTCGAGCGTGGGCATGCTTTCGGCAGCCTCGATGGTCCGGCAAGCCGCCGCCACCAGCGTGGCCTGGCGTTCGGCCTGCGAAGGGCCATCGGGCTTGCAACGCTTGCACGGGCGGAATCCGGCGCGTTCTGCATCTTCCCGCGTAGTGTGGAAGGCAACGTTCTGGCGCAACGGCGTCCGCGAACCACACGAGGGCCGGCAATAAACGCCGGTGGTGCGCACCGAATACCAGAACGTGCCGTCCGCAGAGGCATCGCGCGCTTCTACGGCATTCCAGCGGGGGTCGTTGGGGAGTTTGGTGGGCTGCGGTTTCATGGCGACCTCATCGGATGAATATGATGGCGCCATCTTCCCCGGGCAAGGCGTTGGAGCCACTCCGGGCCTTGCGGTCGAATTCGGCTTGGCTACCGGGCCAGTTCCGCATCCTGGCGATAGGCCTGGGCCTGTTCGAACAGCCACGCACGGAAGGTGGTGAAACCGGCGTGTTCCACCGCCCGCGGGGACCGTGCCAGGTAATACGATTCCGCGGTCACCAGATACCGACTGCCGATCTGCCGCAACGCACCGGAGGCGATCAACGGCCGCGCCATCACCATGCGCCCCAGGGCCACGCCCACGCCCTCCATCGCCGCGCGCTGCAGGGCTTCGGAGGTGTCGAAGCGGGCCACGTAGCGAACCGGCGGCGAACCGCCGTGCGTGGCGAACCAGCGTGTCCAGCGATCCGATGGATCGCCAAGCAAGGGCCAGCCGGCCATGTCATCAGCGTCCAGGCCGCTGAAGCGGTCAATCACCGCTGGTGTTGCCACGGGAACCATCCACTCGCCGAACAGGCGTTCGACGTGAACGCCGGGCCATTGACCCATGCCATAGCGGATGCCCGCGTCCACGGCATCGCGTTCGAAATCGACCAGGTCGTTGCTCGACTGCAGGTTCAATTCGAGCTCCGGATGGCGGGCGACGAGGTCGGGTAGCCGGGGCAGCAGCCAGCCGGTTACAACGCCCGGTACCGAGGAGATGGTGACCACTTCCGCCCGCCGCTTGCGATAGCCGGCCATGGCGCGCTCGATGCCATCGAAGTGCCCGCCCACCGATTCGAGCAGCGCCCGGCCTTCCTCGGTGAGGACCACTCCACGTGGCCCACGGGAGAACAGCGGGCGGTCAAGCCGTTCTTCGAGCTGGCGAATCTGATGGCTTAGAGCGCTTACCGTCAGGTTCGACTGTTCGGCGGCGCGGGTGAGGTTGCCCAGCCGGGCCGCCGTGACGAAGCGGTGCAGCTGCATCAGCGGGATCGACATCTTGAATATTCCTCAAGGCGGTATGGCGAATATATCGCTTCCGGCGCCGCCACGTCGGGCCTATCTTGCCCATCAAGAAATTACCCCTTGAAGGAGATTGGACATGGCATCGATCTTCACCAACCTTGCATTCATGCACGGGCACATCACCGATGTGGATCTGGCCAGGCGGCTGGCGGGCTTGGAGGAGGTGGGCGTGCAACCCACGAAGCCGGCTCGGCCGGCCAAGCGGGAGAAGGTAGCCGGAGTCCGGCAAGTTCGCCCGTCCACGGCTCCCTCTCACTGGATGATCCTGGGGCTCCGTTGACCGGCGGCGCGCTGTGACTCTGCGCGGATCACAGAAACACCTCGCGACGGGTCTTGCCTCTAAGATGGCGACTTTTCGCCCGGGTCGGCAGGCACGTGAAAAAGACCATTCGCTATATGTTTGCGGCGCTGATGCTTGCGGGCGCGTTTGTTACGCACGCCCAGGACAAGGCGCGTCGTACCGACGTGCTGTTCTGGTCACAGGCTGAGCGAGAGGCCCATTTCCGCGATATGCCGGCGATCTTTGCCGGCAACACGGTGGCCCATGGGGACCGTGTGCATGCGTTGCCACAGGGCCGGCCGCTTCGGCCACGCTGGCCTGATGGTCAATCGCTCGAGGCCTACATGAGCGCGCACAAGGTGGCAGCGGTCATGGTGTTGCAGCATGGCCGTGTACGCATCGAGCGCTACGGTCTGGGGTTCAATGCCGCCGGTCGCTGGACGTCTTTCTCCGTGGCCAAGTCGTTCACTTCGACGCTGGTGGGCGCTGCGCTGGCTGATGGTTCCATCCGGTCACTGGACGATCCCGTGGTCCGTTACATCCCCGCACTGAAGGGGAGTGCGTACGAGGGCGTCAACATCCGCCAGTTGCTCTCGATGACCTCGGGTGTGCGCTGGAACGAGGACTACAGCGATCCGAAGTCCGATGTCGCGCGCATGTACTCCGCGCCGCGAGTGCCTGGTGAGCCGGCCCTGGTGACCTATATGAAGACCCTGGGCCGTGAAGCGCCTCCGGGAAGCAAGTGGGTGTACAAGACCGGCGAAACCGACCTCATCGGCATCCTGGTCACCCAGGCCACGGGCAAGACGCTCGCCCAATACCTTGGCGAAAAAATCTGGCGTCCCTACGGCATGGCCAGCGATGCGGCATGGCTGAAGGACGAAGCCGACGGCACCGAGACGGGTGGCTGCTGCATTTCGGCCACCGCGGCCGACTACGCGCGCATGGGCCAGTTCATCCTCGACGGCGGCAGAATCAATGGCAAAAGCGTGCTTGCTCCCGGCTACCTGGCCGACGCCACGCGCAAGCATGCATCCACCGATACGCCAGGCATCGGCTATGGCTACCAGTGGTGGACCTACGACGATGGCCGTTTCACCGGCATCGGCATCTTTGGTCAGATGATGCATATCGACCCCAAGCGTGGCCTGGTGATCGTGCAACTGGCGGCATGGCCGTCGGCCGTTGGCCCGGATGAGATCGCCGCGCGCCGTGCCTTCGTGGCGGCCGTCACCGCCGGGGTCGACGCGGAAACCACGCACACCAAGTAGGCTTGTGCCATGACCGACTCATCCATTGTTTTCCTGCTCGATGTCGACGATACCCTGCTCGACAACGACCGCTTCAGTGCTGACCTGGCGCAAACACTCGTCGACCGGTTCGGCGCCGAGGAACAGCAACGCTGGGCCGACATCGACAAGGGCCTTCGCGCGCAATACGGCTTCGCGGACTACCTGGGCATCCTGCAGCGCTTCCGCCTGGGGCTGGAAAACCATCCGCGGATCCTGGAGATGTCTGATTGGCTGCTGTCATATCCCTTCAACGAGCGCGTCTACCCCGACACCCTGAAGGCACTGGCTTACCTGAAAACGCTGGGTACACCCGTGGTCCTTTCCGACGGCGATGCCGTGTTTCAGCCAAGCAAACTCAAACGCGCGGGACTATGGGACGTGCTTGAGGGCAGGGTATTGATCTACGTGCACAAGGAAACCCAGCTGCCCCAGATGCAGGCGCGCTATCCCGCCGACCATTACGTGATGGTGGACGACAAGCTTCGCTTGCTGGTCGCCATGAAGGCGGAACTTGGGGACAGGCTCACCACCGTCTTCGTGCGCCAGGGACACTATGCAGCCGACTCGGACGCTCTGATGGCCACCAACCCGCCGGACATCGTCATCCAGGACATCGGCGAACTGACCACCATCGACCGCGAGCGCTTCCTCTCAAGCCGCGTTACTTGAAGAGCCCGCGCTCGAACAGGCCCACATTGGCACGCAGCCGCTGCTCGACGGCCTTTTCGCCAAAGAGCTGGGGCATGCGCGATTGCAGCGCCGGTTCGAAGATGGTCGGCCCGAACACCACCAGCAGCACCTGCATCGCGCGCCAGGTGGTGTCCTCGGCCTGGCGCAGCATGCCCGCCGATTGCATCCGCTCGAGCGTGCGTCCGACCATTTCCAGCAGGGCATCGAGCAGGTTCGATCGTCCGGAAAGCGCATCGTCCAGGAACGAACGGCGGATGTAGCTGCGCACATCCTGGTCGTGGATCACCACCTTGTTGATGGCATGGCCAAAGCGCGTGGCGATCTCGGTGGATGGCCCCTTCACCTCCACCGCCTCGAATTCGGTGCCGAAAGCGTGCAGCACGGCTTGGTCGACCGCCGCGCGCAGGCCATCCTTGCTGCCGTAGTGGTGGGCGATCAACGCAGGCGATACCCCAGCCTTCTGCGCCACCATGCGCATCGAGGTGGCAGCAAAGCCCTTTTTGGCGAACAGGCCAAGCGCAACATGGCGAATTTTCGCCTTCGCCGTGAGATCGGCCATCGCAACCGGGCTCATCGGGTTCTCTTCGTGAAGCTGCCGTGCATAGGCATATGCGTCATCCTTTCGCGCCCGGCACTTCTGGGGAAAGCGTGGGGCTCAGCATGTGGGGTTTCGCCTACACGATACCTGCCACGTTCTAATGGATGATGTTCCCTGAACAGAACCGTATTTCCGTTTAGCCCGCTGACCACATCCACCCTAGATGTGAATTACCTCACTGACAGCGCTTTTTCTTAACGCTGGCAAATACCTTCGACTGCAGGCGACGCGTTCGCCGTCGCTCATGCGCAGGCGGGCCTCGCCGCCGTCGAGCGGCTCGATTTCCGCCACGTGGTCGAGGTTGACGATGCTGCTGCGGTGCACGCGGCGGAACCGGGCAGGGTCCAGCCGTGTTTCCAGGCCACCGATGGTACTGCGCAGGGGATAGTCCCGGCCACGCACCCGGAGATTCACATAGTTACCGGAGGCCTGCGCCCGTTCGATGTCGGCGGCGGCTACCAGGAATTCCTTGCCGAGCTTACGCACCAGGAAACGCGTTGGCCGGTCCACCGGTTCCAGCGTGGGGCCTTCGTCCGGCGCGTCCAGCAGGCTGGCCTCGCCTTGCGCCCGCAATACCAGCTGGTGGTACATGTGCACTACCACCAGGATCAGCAGGTAGGAACGAGCGTCCTTGATCAGTTCATAGAGGAAGCGCGACAGCGGATCGCCGAAATCGTATTGGCTGCCGTGCAGGGCATACACAGCGTGGCGCACGGCCACCATGGCCACCACGTGCACCAGGCTGAAGAGCACGCTGCCGGCGACATGCACGGCAATGCTCCATCGCAGGCGGCCCCATGCCAGGGGCAGGTGCCGGTCCAGCCAGGCGATGCCCGGCAACAGGCAAAACATCACCATGGAGCTGGACCACTCCCACGAAGCCACCTCCCAGTTGGCGATGGGCAAATGCGCGCGCGCGATGTCCAACTGGGTCGTCACCGTGTTGCCCCAGGCGTTGGTCGCGAAAATGAAGAACCAGAACACTGCGGCGGTGGCGGACCGGTAACGCAGGAATTGGTCGAGCAAGGTGGACGGAGTTGCCGGGCTTGGGGAGGTCATGGGATGAAAGTATAGGCGGCGGCCGCACCGTGTTCCTCCCGTGGGAGCCGCCATTTATCCCTGGCGACGGGAATTTCATCACTTCAGGCGTGACGCCGGCCCGACCGGGCAGCACATTTCCTCCCATGCCCCAACGGAAGCTGACGATGAGCCTGCGAACCGCCCTTGCCGCGATGCTGTTCATGCCCTTGATCGCGGTCGCCGCCGACCAGTCCTGGACCGCCTACGGTGGCGCGCCCGGCGGCGGACAATATTCCCCCCTGAAGGAGATTGACCGGACCAATGTGGGCCGGCTGCACATTGCCTGGGTATTTCGCACGGGCGAATTCGGCCAGGCCATGTACCGGCAGAAGCACCTGACCTTCGAGGCCAACCCGCTGGTGGTCGATGGCCGCATGGTGGTGCCGACGGCCACCGGCAAGGTATTTGCGCTGGATCCCGCCACCGGCAAGCAGCTTTGGACGTATGACGCCCAGATCATGAAGCACGCCTGGTACGGCGATCTGGCTTCTCGCGGTGTCAGTACCTGGCTTGATGGCCAGGCGCCCGACGGTGCGGCCTGTCGCCGACGCATCGTCTTCACCACACCCGATGCACGGCTGATCGCGCTGGACGCCGCCGACGGCAAGCCTTGCTCCGGATTCGGCCAGGGTGGCGAAGTCGACCTGCGCGAGGGCATACGCTTCCGCCACAAGGGTGGTTACAGCCAGACATCGCCGCCGGCGATCATCGGTGACATTGCCGTGGTCGGATCGTCCATCGGTGACAATGGCGCCGTGGAGCAGGAACAGGGTGTCGTCCGCGGCTACGATTTGCGCACCGGCAAACAGCTTTGGGGCTGGGACCCGATACCTCGCGACGCCGCCCGGGCGGTGGCCAACGGCTGGGATCCCGCCCAGGCGGCGGCGACCGGCGCCGGCAACGCCTGGCCGCCGCTGTCGGTGGACCCAGCCCTTGGCCTGGTGTTCGTACCGACGGGCTCGTCGAGCCCGGATTATTCCGGCGCCATGCGTTCGGGCGACAACCGCGATGCCGATTCCCTGGTGGCACTGCATGCCGCCACGGGCGAGATAGCCTGGCGCCACCAGTTGGTGCATCACGACCTGTGGGATTACGACCAGGCGTCGCAGCCGGTGCTTACCGACATCGATACGGCATCCGGCCGCCGGCCCGTGGTGATACAGGGCACCAAGACCGGCTTCCTCTTTATTTTCGACCGACGCAACGGTGAGCCGATCTTCCCGATCACCGAAACGCCGGTGCCCGCAACGGACGTACCCGGCGAGGTTTCCTCGCCCACCCAGCCGATGCCAATCCCGGCACTGCGCCTGGCCAGGACCGCTCGACTTACCGGGCGAGATGCTTGGGGTATTACGCCGTGGGAGCGCGACGCTTGCGCCCGGCAGCTGGACGGTCTTCGTTCGGAAGGCATCTTCACCCCACCGAGCCTGGGCGGCACGCTGGTCTCGCCCGGTTGGGCGGGCGGCATCAACTGGGGCGGCGTTTCGGTGGATCCGGTGCGGCAGGTGGCGGTGGCCTTCGTCATGGATCTGCCGATGCAGGTCGCGCTGATCCCCCGCAAGGCGTACGACAACCGCGACGAGGATGCCGACGACGAGAAGTACCCCCACCAGGAATTCAACGACATGGAAGGTACGCCCTACGCCATGCGCCGCGGGGTGATCCTTTCGCCGCTGGGCGTGCCGTGCACCGCGCCACCGTGGGGCAAGATGGTGGCCGTCGACCTGCGCCAGGGCAAAGTGCTTTGGCAGCGCCCGCTGGGCACGCTGGAAACCAAGACGGGCCTGCCGATGGAAGTGGGTTCACCGGGCATCGGCGGTGCGGTAACCACGGCCGGCGGTCTCACCTTCATCGCCGCCACCATCGACGAGCGATTCCGCGCCATCGACACCGATACCGGCCGCACCCTGTGGGAGGAAAAACTTCCGGCGGCCGGCAACGCCACGCCATCGGTTTACAGCGCGGGCGGGAAGGAATATGTGGTACTCGCCGCGGGCGGACACGGCAACATTGGTACAGCGCCGGGCGACTACATCATTGCCTACACGCTCGATGGGCAGGGTCCATCGCTGGTGTTCCAGCACCGTTTCGCGGTTATCGTGGTGGCGGTGGTGCTGGGGGTCGTGGCGTTGGTGATGGCGGTGGTCCTGTGGCGCCGGCGTCGGAAGCAGCTCGCGCGGGCCCGGTAAACGGGGTCAGAGTCATTACTCTGACCCCTAACGATCCCCAACCACACGGGGTTGGTTAAGCTAAGCACCATGCAAGCCTGGTCGCTCTACCTGATCGAATGCCGCAACGGTGCCTACTATGCCGGCATCAGCAACGACGTCCCGGCACGTTACGCGGCGCACGCGGCTGGAAAGGGGGCCCGTTACACGCGGGCCAACCCACCTGTACGCCTGCTCGGCAGTCGTGAGTTCGGTGATCGCGCTGCGGCTTCCCGCGCGGAGTGGCAGATCAAGCGCCTTCCGCGCGAGGCCAAGCTGAAGTGGTTGCTGCAAGGGGATTGAGCCCCGGCTTTCAGATACCCGCGTACCACTCGTACCCGTTGTCTTCCCAATAACCACCGTTGCCGTCGCCGATATCCTCGAAGCTCGACACCACCTCGATGCTGCGTAGGTACTTGGCATGCTTGTAGCCAAGCTGGCGCTCCACTCGCAGTCGCAGCGGCGCGCCATTGGCCACGGGCAGCGGCGCGCCGTTCAGGCTATGGGCCAGCAAAGTTTGCGGATGGCGCGCCTCGGTGATGTCGATGCTTTCGTAGTAAGGCGTGTCCTCGCCCCATTCGTCGAAGCAATGGAACATCACGTAGCGTGCGCTTTCCTTTACGCCTACATGGGCGAGCAGCGCGGCTAGCGGCGTGCCTTGCCACTTGCCGATGGCGCTCCAGCCTTCCACGCAGTCGTGGCGGGTGATCTGGGTGCGTTCCCCCAGCGTCCGTAACTGGTCGATGGAAAATTCCCCGGGCCGCTCAACCAATCCTTCCACGCCCAGGCGATAGTCGCGGAACTGGTTTTTCATCAGCGACTGGTAAAGCGCCGTCTGGGGCATGGTGGTGCCATTGGGCCTGAATACCGGCGAGATATCGGCCTCGGTGAATTCCCGGGCCAGGGCGGTGGACGGGGACACGATCCGCTGCACGCGCCGGGTAAGCCATTCGGCGCTTTCAAGTACGCGAGCGCCCGATTCACTTTGCGAGATACGGTCGCAACCGGCGAGGAACGCACCGCCGGCGGCAAGGCCGAGGTTACGGAGGAAACGCCGGCGGCCGGTCATGGTTTGTCGTCCTCGTCGATGCGGTACCAGCCGGTGATCATGCCGCGCAGCTGGTTGAACAGGCCGGTGACGATCACTTCGAATACATGGATCGCCACGAACACCACGAAGCCGCAGGCAATGACGAAATGCCATGACCGTGCCGATTGCCGGCCGCCGACCAGGTCAACCATCCAGCCCAGCACGGCATCCATGCGGGGGGACATCGCAAGTCCCATCAATACGATGCCGCCGCCCAGCACGAACACGACCCCCAGATAGGCGAGTTTCTGCAGGATGTTGTAGCGAAGCGCAGCCTCGCCCTTCGGGTGGCGGAACTTCAGATGATCCAGTATCGAACGTCCTAAACCGCGCCAGTCGTTGCGGGTGGGTGTGAGGTCGCGCTGGAGGTGCCGGGTTACTACGGACCAGCCCACATAGGCCAGACCATTGATCACGAACAACCAGGCAAAGAAGAAATGCCAGCGTCGGCCCATCGCCAGCCACTGCGGGCCGGGCAGGGTGGCCCAGGCAGGGAAGGCTCGCACCGAACGCTGGCCGTCGACGGTCGACGCGCCCAGCAGGCCGTCGGTGTCCACCATGTGGCCGAAGATCCGTGTTACGCCACGCGGCACGCCATTCCCGTCGGTCCGCGCGCCCATGGCCAGCCATGCGGTGTCGTCGTTGCTGGCGTGGCCCAGGCTCAAGGATGGATGCGCATTGAATATCTGTAGGCCGCTCATCAGCAGCACGGTCAGGCACAGCACGTTGATCCAGTGCATCACGCGCAGCGGCCACCGATGGCGATACACCAGCCGCGTGAGGCGCGCCGGTGTGACGTTCTCGTCGATGGTTTCCATCACGGCCATGGCTTCGTTCCCCGCGGGTCTGATCAGATGACCCTGAATACTTCTGAATCATTTCATCGCCCCAAGGGCCTTCAGGGGTGCCCCTCCCCGTACTGCGTTTAACCGGGAGTCAGCCATTTCTGGCTTGGCGATTTGCCCTTGCGGCACGTTTCCTGTCATGGAGTCAGGCGATGTTTACGCCATACTAACCCCGGATTGGCGACTCTTCGCCGGCAAATCCCACCCCTTTTCAACGACGGAGCCCTTCATGACCTCGATTCGCAAAGCTTCCAGTGTTGCCTTGCTGGTGCTGATGACGAGCCTTGCCGCTGTGCCCGCTGCCTTTGCGCAGGCGCCGGCCCCACAGGCCGCCCCCGCCCAGCCGGCCCATACCCTGCCCGAGGCTGATCGTCAGGCGATCATCCAATACAACCTTACCGACGATAATTTCAACCGCCTGGTCGCCGCCACCAAGGAAGCGCGGGCACAGGCCATCAAGCCCAATGAAAGCGCGGTGGATCCTTCCAAGGTGCACAGCCTGGACGACCTCGCCAACCAGGTCACCGCGTCGGATCCGCGTATTGGTCCGCTGATCAAGAAGAATGGCTTCACCCCGCGCGAATTCCTGCTGGTGAACCTGGCCATCTCCAATGCCGCGATGGCCATCCAGGCCCGCAGTGATCCGGAGCAGGCCAAGTACATCGACCAGAGCAAGGTCAATGCGGCCAATGTGGCCTTCGTGGAGTCGCATCGCCAGCAGATCGCCGACCTGATGAAGCAGGCGCAGCAGTAATAACGCTAGATCATTCGCCGGGCGCCCGTGCCTGGCCTTCAGGCACTGCAGGTTGAGTTGCCGGCGGCGTATGGCCGCCGGCTTGGTTGACAGGGGCCAGTTGGCTTATTGCATTCACCAAGGTGACCCGCGCTGCATCGATATCCCCAGCCTTGATCTTCTTGGCTGCGTGGTCGATGGCAGTCAGTGAATACTGCAGGGCGTCATCGCAGCTGACACCCATGGTCAGGAACGCCGAGAGCTGGGGCTTCAAACCTGGCGCCATGTCGAGCGGGATGCTTTTGATAGCCTCGAAGATCTGTGCATTGCGCGAGAGGCGTGCTTCATCTGTAGGGCGATTTCCGGCATCGGTTCTTTCCGGCTGGCCAGCAGCTACGGTTTGCGACACGCCTTTGAACTGACGGGCAATTTCCTTGCCATTGGCGCGCTCACCAGTTGGCTTGCTTGCCGAATTGAACACCTCAAGCCATCCATTGGCTTTAGAGATGCGAGACGTGGGTGGGATAGTCATGGTTCTTCCAGTGAATGACATACATTGGGTCAGGACTGACAGTCCTGCGCTTACATTAATGCGTCATACTTTGAACATCGTACTTGACAGGCTTGCTGTTCCAGCCCATGGCTTCGTAGATCCGATAGCGAAGTACCCCGACATACTCGTGCAAAAGGACGTCAGTGAGTAGGAGATTTCCAGATGTCGGGATGACGGAAAAGTCCGCCGAAGTGTAGTCAGCTCGCACAGGCAGGACAGGAATGCCGAAGTGGTGGAAGTACAAGGTTGCCCGCGGCAGGTGCATCGCGGATGTCACCAGGACGATGGTGTCGGGCCTGGCCTGTTCGAGCACCGCGACGCTGAGCTGCGCGTTAGCGAACGTGTTCAGGCTCTGGCGCTCAAGAAGCAGCGATTCGTCGGGGACGCCCAGTCCGACGACGATATCCCGGTAAATATCGGCCTCTGGGCGACCGGCACCGGCGGCGTCACCCCCGCTGATTTCCAGAAGGCATGTTCGTTGTTGGCGTCGGCAGTCCTGCCAAAGCGACACCGCGCGAACGATACGTGGCATGGCCTGAATCGTTGCTTCGACGCCTCCGAACGGCTTGGGCGAGGAGCCGGCACCCAGCAGCACGATGACATTCCTTTGGCCCCAGGTGCCCACCGTGGTTGGCGGATTGCCCTGCAGCTCGATCGCCATCCACTGCGGAAGCAGGCCGCAACCGGCAGCCACCAAGGCCACCAGGCTGGCCGCACCGAGCCACGCTGCCAGGCGCCGGCGCCGGACGATGACCGCGATCGCTGCGGTGAGCGCAAGGAACAGGATCATTGGGAACATACCGCTGTACTCCGGTGAGCCAATCCCTCTATTTGACAGGATTGCCTTACAGGATCAAGCAGCAGCTCACGGAGTGGCGAAACCCCAGCTCCGTGCATAGTCGATCAGCTCGGTATCCGACTTCAGCTGCAGCTTGCGCATCGCATCACGCTTCTGACGGCTTATCGTTTTTCGACTTCGATGGAGAAGTACGGCGATTTCGGCAAGTGATATACCGGCTGCGAACCGACGGATCACCTCCACTTCGTGGGCAGAAAGCAGGTCGTCGCATCGCGGCGGCCGGCAGGCCGCGGGATCGAGTTGAATGGCATACGCATGGCTAAGGAAGACGCGCCCGACCATCGCGCGGTCGATCGCCTTGGAAATGTCCTGGAGAGGGCCGTGTTTGTCGACCAGGCCAATGACGCCGATACGCAGCATGGCCCTTAACGTGGCGGTGTGCCGGATCATGCTCAGCACGATGACGCGCAAGCTACGATATTGCCGCAGGATGCGCCCCAACAGATGCAAGCCATCAGCCTCGGTACCCAAGGGCATGGAGAAGTCGGTCACCAGGACGTCGGCCTCTATATTCTCGACGAGTTCGAGAAGTTCATCCGTTGTGCGAGCCTGGCCGACGACGGTGTAGGAGCCGGTGCGTTCAAGCGTGGCGCAAATACCTAGTAGCGCGGCCGGATGGTCGTCTGCGACAAGGACGCGAATGCGTGCGCCCACCGAGCGGCGGCGTGTTGAACCGATTCGCATGTCAGGGTCTTTCCGGGCCTGGGGATGGATCAGACCGCCAGCGATGCCGGTCGCGCAGATACTCCACGATGTCGCGGTCGTTGCGTAATGCCAGCTTGATCATCAACGAACGCTTCTGCGTGCTCACCGTGGTGATGTGCCGGTCGAGCATGGCCGCTATCTGTGAAACATTCATGCCCATGCCGATAAGCTCGAGGACCTGCTGTTCGCGATGGGTGAGCAAGCCGTTGGACTTTCGATGCGAGTCGTCGAGCAGCCACTCGAGAGTGGGACTGAAATAGGCATGCCCTTCGGCGGCATGCCGAAGCGCGGTGAGGATCTGTTCCAGCGGTTCTGTCTTGTCCACGATGCTCACGCCGGTGACCGACGCCATCCGCCGTAGCCGCGACCGCCGTGGGGCGATGGTGCTGATGACGATGGGGAGGTCCGCGTGACGTGAACGGATGGCGTCGAGGTAGGCAAACCCGTCGGCGTACACCTGGCTTGGCATGGTGAAATCAGTAAGGAGCGCATCGCAAGGCGTGGTGTCGAGAAGGCTCTCGACGTGATCGGCATCGGCCGACTCGGCAACGACCCTCACGCCGCGAACTTCGAGATAGGCCCGAATGCCGGCGCGGATGGTGTGATGGTCGTCGGCGAGGACCACATTCAATGACATGTTATTAGCTGGCATGACAGCGAGGCAGTTTAAAGGCTCCGTCGCTTGGCAGGCTGCCCGTACGGCCAAGGGCATGACCACCATGAGACGATTCCTATGGATCAAGGGAGCGCTGCGTATCGGACGATACTCATCCTCCTTGTCTTGGGTGGAGCGGCACTAGTGATGGAGGCGCAAAAATGCGTCGTCCCCGGGCTTGCGTAGCGTCGTCCCGATAATTAATAGCGCGCTTTGATCCAGTTCCGATGGAGATCGCTTCGCTCAACGGCGATGATGTTCCATATCTTCAGGTCCGTCGATGACGCGCCGATTGCCACGAGGAATTTCATGCCCATGTCCCTACAGTCGACGAATGCCATCGCGCACGCGGACACGTTCGTCATTCCCGCCGACACAGTTACTTGCGTTGTGGCGAACCATGCTTCCGTGATCCTTTCAGGTGCCGGTACAACCCGGCGTACGGCGCTGCACGGCAACTACTTCCTGCATGCTGCCGTTCCCACCACGTTGCAGGTGCGCGGTACGGGAAGCCTCACAACAACGTTAGTCCCCGTAAGTGCCTCGCCGCTGGTAAAGCTGCTTGCCTATGTGGACGCCGGGCGGGGGATAAGCGTCATGCCGGAACCTCCACTGCTCATCGCCAGCACCACAATTCTTGCCGCACCGGGCGAAGACGCCAAGGCATTGCACGATGCGGTGGTCCGTGGGCTTGTTGATTCCAGCCCCACTCTCGATGAGTTCATTCAGCTCGCACGAACCACCGAGAGCTATCGCCTGATTCGCTTTCTGCTGTCCGCCGATGCATCGGTCACCATCGAGGACTTGGGTCAGGCCTATGGACTATCGCCCTCGCACTTTCGTCGGAAGTGCCACGCGGCACTCGGTCGTGCACTGAAGTCGGAACTGCGTCTTCTCAGGGCTGCGCGATCGCTACTAGATACTTCCCGGCGTCCACGGTCCTTCACTCGCATGGCCGAAGACCACGGATTTGCCTCGTCGGCGCATTTTTCGGCTGACATCAAGAACCTGATAGGCCTGTCGCCACGCGATATCTATCCTCGTTCCATCTGCGGCAGGTAAGTCGATGTTTGTTCGTATCCTTTTCTTCGCCATCTGCATCATGGGCGTGGGGGCTGCTCGTGCCCAGCCGCCTCTCGAAGACACTTCCATTACCGCGCACGCCGACCTCCCCTTCAGCAAAGGTTTCGTTGCCCGGAGCGAGAGCGTCGCAACACTCGTGCAGGCGCTGGGGAATACGTTGCAAAGATCGCCCATCATTAGTACCAAGGCGAGAAACAAGCAGCTCAGCGGGAGCTTCGATCTGGGCGATCCGCGTAAACTCCTTGATCGCATCAGCGGCGAGCTGGGCCTGATCTGGTACGACGACGGGCAGTCGCTCTATGTATATGACGCGTCCGAATCGCGCAATACGGTGGGTCAGCTTCGAAACGCTTCGCTGGACAACCTTACTGATTTCCTGCGCAAGGCAGGACTTGCCGACCCAAGATTTCCCGTGCGCGGAGGTACTGAGGGTACCTTCTATCTCTCCGCTCCCCCTGTCTATGTCGACATCGTGGTTCATGCTGCCGAATACATCGACTCGCTCTACAGGGGCGTCGATCAGGCCGCGGAGAGGATTGAGGTCATCCCTCTTCGAAACAGCTTCGTCTACGGCCGCACACTCGATACGCGCGGCAGCGAAACGCGTGTTCCGGGCGTGGCAGAGGTCATCAATAGCCTTCTGGCCGTTTCGCCTTTGCCGGTGGCCGCAGCGTCGCCCGTCGTCGCATCCCCATCTGGCGAGGCACCAACCTTGCCAGTCGGCACACTGGCGGCGTCTGGTGGCGAATCCCCGGTAACGCCTTCGAGGGGTGCCGTGGTGATGGCGTATCCGGAGACCAACAGCCTCGTGGTCAGGGGCACGTTCGCCCAGGTCGAACTGGTCAAGCGTCTGGTGGCCCAACTCGACGTCGCGCGACGTCAGATAGAACTGTCGCTCTGGATTGTCGATCTGCGGAAGGATGACCTTGATAAGCTCGGCGTATCGTGGGGTGGTTCAGCCAACCTCGGCAGTCGGTTCGGCATTGGTTTCAACCAGCCAGCGTCATTGAACGGCCAGCAGGGCGCGCGATTTCTGGCGGCTGTGAAAGCATTAAGCTCAGAAGGGCAGGCCACGGTTGTCTCGCGACCGGTGGTGCTCACCCAGGAAAACGTGCCCGCCGTTTTCGACAACAACAATACGTTCTATGCCCGCACGGTGGGCGAGCGTACCAGTTCGCTCAATAACATCACCTACGGGACGCTGGTAAGCGTCGTTCCCCGGATCGACGCTGATTCAAACATCGAGATGCAGCTTCGCATCGAGGACGGCACCGCCACGCGCGGGCCAGGCGCCGATGTCGACGGCCTGCCCCTGGTAGGACGCACGCGCATCGAAACCATCGCTCGAGTTCCTTTGAGCTTCAGTCTTCTGGTAGGTGGCTATACCCGTCGCGAGGATGGGCGCGCGAATGCCCGGGTCCCGGGTGCCAGTCGTGTTCCCCTTGTGGGTCGGTTCTTTCGTTCGCGCGATCGCATATCAACCGAGATGGCGCGCGTGTTCCTGATTCAGCCGCGCCTGATCGCATCGGGTGATGCCCTCGATTCGGCCCGTTCGAGCGAAGTCTGGGCGCCGCCTGTCGGCCGGTCGGTGGTGGACGAGGTCGATGCCATCCGGCGTGGCGGAGGCGGTGTCCGTGAGTAGCATTCATAGTGCGACCCATCTGCCGCCCGTATTGCCAGCACAGCGGGCGCCAGCAACGGCTCCCCGTGAAGAAGGTCGGGCGCGCGTTCCGTCGAAGTCGTCCGGCAGCATGCACCAGCAACTGTCGATGAGTGACGACCTCTCGGCGTTGGTGGCCACCTTGGCACGCAGGCGCGCGGATGGGCGAGGATCGCCCGATCCCGATGCGTCAGCCTGGGCCGATCGCGTCCTGGAAGACGATGCACCTGGCCGCTTCGCCCAACTCCGGGTTGTCATTGCCGCCTTGGTATCTCCTGAGGATATCCGCGCAGCATTGCTGGGGTCGTTCCCTGATCCGTCCGACGCCGTGCTGGTATTGCGCATGCTGGCCGATGAGCCAGGTATCGAAGATGCCCGTCGCGACACACTGTTGAGGTTGGCCGATACATTATTGGAAGAATCACCCCGCAACATTCGTGCCGGTATCAACGCGGCGGCCGAAAGTCGCGCGTTTGCCCGCCGGTCGCGTCGTCGGCGCCCCCGGCTGGCTCGTGAGCTACGCCAGACGTATCGTCAATTCCTCGCAAGCGATGTTCACGCCACCTTCCATTACGAGGAATGGTTCACCGACTACGGCTTCGACGATCGCCATCTTGTGCTCGATTTTCTCGAGAATGCGGTGGGCGCCGATATGTACAGCCTGGATCCGAGCTGCTCGCGCCTGGAGTTCGGCAATGTCCTGCGCCGCGTACGCGAACTCTGCACGCTCCGTTCGGCGGATGGCATTCTCCTGCAGCAGGCTTGGGATCCTGAGATCATGCCTGGTCTTCAGGTCGAGAAGGAAACCCTGCTTCGCGCCTTATTCAAGGTGGTTCGCAACGGAGGTTCGATGCGTCCGCTTTTCGATGGCGCCTTCGCTCACGCCCGGCTCGTATTGGACAACAACAGCAAAGGCCGCCTGGTGCGGCGAGTCACCGGCGCACTACGCGCACTGCCGCGTGAGTTGTGGGAGAACGAAGAATATCTCATCGAGGCCATCGCGGGCCTGGATCAATTGGCTGATCGCCTGCATCGCACTGAGCGAGAAAACGATCCCCGGCAGGTAGCGGTGAGCCTGCGATGAATACGGCTCCTCCTGCTTCCCTTCGCGATTCGCTGGCCTGGGCTCGGCGGCCGGAGCTCGCCCTGGTCGCGCTCATGGCGATGATCGTGGCCATGCTGGTGATTCCACTGCCGACGCCACTGGTGGATTTCTTCATCGGGCTGAACATCGTTCTGGCAATTCTGATCTTCCTCAGTTCATTCTATATCGAGAGAATTCTCCACTTTTCGACATTTCCGTCGGTGTTGCTGTTCACGACGCTATTCCGCCTGGCCCTATCCATCAGCACAAGCCGCCTCATCCTGCTTGATGCCGACGCGGGCCATATCATCCAGGCCTTCGGCGACTATGTCATCGGAGACAACCTTGCCGTGGGCCTGGTGATCTTCCTCATCGTGACCGTGGTGCAGTTCATCGTGATCACCAAGGGTTCCGAGCGTGTCGGTGAAGTCGCCGCCCGATTTTCGCTCGATGGCATGCCTGGCAAACAGATGAGCATCGACGCCGATCTGAAGTCAGGGACTATCGATGCGGCGGCGGCGCAAGCGCGCCGACGCGAAGTGGAGCGGGAAAGCCAGCTATACGGTTCATTTGACGGCGCCATGAAGTTCGTCAAGGGAGACGCTATTGCAGGCATCGTTATCCTGCTGGTCAATCTGATCGGCGGCATCGCCGTGGGTATGTCCCAGCAGGGGATGAGCTTCGATCAGGCCATGCATACGTTTACGCTGCTGACGATTGGCGATGGCCTGGTGGCACAGATTCCTGCCTTGCTCATCTGCGTTAGCGCCGGATTCATCGTTACGCGGGTGGGAGGCGACGCCAAGAACCTTGGCGACGGCATCGTAGGTGAACTCTTCGGTAGCGATCCGGTTCTATTGATTTCGTCGGTCTTAGTGCTCTTGGTAGGTACGCTGCCGGGCTTTCCCTTGCATGTCTTTACTGTGCTGGCCATAGCACTGGGTGCGCTGTGGTACACCAGACAGCGGCGGGGGAAAAGAGTCGACGCAGCCGACGCAGACATGGGTAGCGACGCCTCCGGCTCTCACACTCAAGGCGCCTCGGGCAAGCACGGTGGCGTAGACCGCATGCTCGCCGAAACCATGCCCCTGATCTGTCTGGTTGACGACAGCACGGCTCGGGCGTGGGAGGCGGGCCGCTGGAGTGATCGCTTGCGCGAGGAATTCTTCCTCAGATACGGCATGCGACTGCCGCAGTTGGCTCTGCGTCGCGCGGCATCCTCTGGAGAAAACACCTTGGTGGTCTTGGTCAACGAGGTTGTGGCCGCCCGCGGCGTCGTTGTTCCAGGCCATGTGTTGCTTCAGGGTCAAGATCACGAGCTCGAGCCGCTCGCCACCGTGTTGCTCCGCATCGAGGGAAGCGGACAGCCCCCGCAGCTTTGGGCGCCAGCCACCTCGATAGACAAGCTTGGGTTGCTTGGGGCGTCCTGGCTGGACGATTTCAACGTGATGTTCCGGCATGTGGCACGCGCACTGTTACGAAACGTCAACGAGCTGTTCGGCGTGCAGGAGACGCGAAACATGCTTGACGACTTTGAAAAAAAGTATCCAGAGCTGGTGAAGGAAGCCTATCGGCACATGCCGATGCAGAGGTTAGCCGACGTTTTTCAACGTTTGCTTCGCGAAGAAATATCCATTCGTAACCTGAAGATCGTGCTTGAGTGCCTGGCACAGTGGGCCGGGCGCGAGAAGGACACCATCATGCTCGTCGAGCACGTACGAACCTCGCTGTCCCGCTTCATCTCCGATCAATTCTCGCACCAGGGGTCAATTCGCGCGGTGATGCTGTCACCGGCTCTGGAGGACACCTTTCGGCAAGGTGTTCGCCAAAGCCAGGGTGAGGCTTTCCTCAGTCTCGATCCCTCTCGCGCGCAAGAAGTGATGCAGCGGATCGCTCTGGTGGTGGAATCGGTTCAGGAACGCATGGGCAGCGCGCTGCTCGTCACATCTCCGGACATCCGCCGCTTCGTCAAGCGGTTCATTGAACTTCGCCTGCCCGAAGTGCCCGTGCTTTCCTTCGGCGAAATATCGGAAACCATCACCATCGACATTGTGGAGAGCATATGAACACATTCACCACCGAACTCCTTCGCGACGCACTGGCCTGGCTTGGTTGCGATATGAATCGCTTCACTGGATTCGACACGCATTCCACCGTTGCCATGTCGTTCGACAACATCGGCGAACTCTATATGGAGGCGATCGACGACGACGTGTGGATGTGGAATGTTGTTTCTGAGGAGCCCCTGGGACGGTTCGACTACGCGGCGCCGAAGCTTTTGGCTGCACTCGCTGAGCCTGCGCCATGGTCTCGAACGGGGCAGCTTCAATTGGGCGAAGATGAAGGAAAGACAGTCCTTCGCTGCATTCTGTCGCCGCGTAGCCTGGCTAGCGCCGCAGATCTTGGTGCCAGCATTGAGGGATTCTTCCTGCGCGCGGCTCAAACCAGGGACATGCTGCAGTGAAAACAGCAACAGGCCTGTTTCGACGGTCAGCGCATCCCGTGGCGGTGCGCGGCTCGACGATGAAGGTACCCTTACCGGACGTGGTGTTGGGCGAACAATGCAACATACGCGATGATCGCACTGGAAAGGTATTGGCGCGTGCCCAGGTCATAGCGGTCCAAACGGAGTTGGCAACCGTCGCCATACTCGGGTCAAGCCAAGGTTTCGGACGCCGGCTACTGGTAACGCCGACCGCCCGCCCGGTGGATATCGCACTTTCCGCGGATGTCGTAGGCGCGGTGCTGGACGCCAACGGTACGGTCATGGAGCGGCTCACTTCATCGGGCTCGCACGTCATGCCACGCGAACGCAGGCCCGTGCACGCATCGGCGCCTGTTTATCAGCAACGTCGACCGGTTTCTGCGTGCTTGCCTACCGGTATTCGAGCGATTGACGCCATGCTTAGTTGCGGCCGCGGCCAACGCATGGGCATCTTTGCTACCGCCGGTACCGGCAAGACCACGCTGGTGAAGATGATTCTTGACCATGCCGATGCCGATATCGCCGTGATCGCGCTGGTGGGTGAGCGTGGGCGAGAGGTCGCAGAGTTCGTCGCCGAGGCCCGAGGCAGCCACCGAGCGGCGCGCACGGTGATCGTGCAGGCGACTTCCGATGCGGCTCCCGCCGACCGCGTGAATGCAGCCATGGTGGCCACCACGATCGCTGAATACCTCCGCGATCAAGGCAAGAACGTTCTGCTCGTCGTAGATTCCCTTACCCGTTATGCCCGGGCTTTGCGTGATCTGGCGCTGGCTGCTGGCGAACCTCCTGCGCGGAGGGGCTATCCCGCCTCGATATTCGAAGTGCTTCCTCGCCTGGTTGAACGGGCCGGCAATGTGGATGGGGGCAGTATCACAGCTTTTTATACCGCTCTGGTGGAAGACGAAGGTGAGGTCGATCCCGTATCGGAGGAGCTTCGATCACTGCTTGATGGGCATATCGTTCTGTCGTCGAAGCTGGCGACGGCAGGTCAGCATCCGGCGATAGACCTGCTTGGTAGCCTTAGCCGGCTGCAACCGACGCTTGTCGCCCCCGAGCACGCGCGCTCCGCGGCGATTGTCCGCCAGCGCTTGGCGCGCATCCACGACCTTCGTTTGTTGATCGAGCTTGGTGAATATCAGTCGGGCCGCAATAGCGACGACGATCGCGCCATGGCCATGCGTGAGGCGGCCGAGCGCTATTTTCGCCAGTCGCCTGGCGAGCACGCCACCTGGGCCGATATCGTGGGGGATCTTCATGCCTTGGCACGTTGACCTTGCCGAACTGATCCAACTGGGCGATCAGCGCAAGCAAGTTGCGCTGCTGCAGGCCGCGCAGGCATCACGACACGGTGAAGAGAAACTCGACGAGGTGCGACGTCTCCGCGAGGATATCGCCAATCCTGTTCCACGACTGATGCCGGAGTTCCAACTCGATCGCCCCCGCCTGTTTGCAAGGCTACGCACCGTGGCGGTCATGCAGGCCCATCGTGCTGAAGTGGAGCTTCATGCACGCGCGCTTGAAAACGATGCCGAAGCGCTGCGAGAGCAAGAGGCTCAGCGGCGAGCTGAGGCCGCGCGGTATCACGCCCGGCGGGAAAAATTCGCCGCATATCTGTCACGCATGGCGCTTGAACGTCGGCGTTCCCGAGCTACTCGTGAAGAAAACTCCATCCAGGAAGCTTACACATGTCGGTTCTGATTCCTGTTGGCGCGCGCGTTGCGCGCATCATCCCTGATGCAAATCCAGCGGTGATGACTCCTCAACAACGCCTGGATTCCATGGTCGATCCAGATGCTTCGCAGGGCGAAACCGCGCCCTCTAACGAATTAGCATCACGGCGTCGTCGTGTGCGCGAACCTCACGAGGAATCCTCCGCGCCGCTGCCGGCACCTACGCCGCCGCCCATCGGTCATGCTCGGTTGCCTTTGACGCTGGCCCTGAGTGGCGAACGGGGAGGGCAAGCGGGGCTAGCCGCCCCGGCGCTCGCTGCCAAGACACTCGCTGCATCCGTGCCCGTCGACTCATCAGTCGACGATTCTCCGTCGCGTTCCATGCGCTCATTCGTCCCTTCGGCGGGAAAAATCTCGCGGGGGGCGTCGCTGCTCCTCGCAAAGCCCGACAGTAGCGAGCCACTGCAGTCACCTCATGCGCCCTTGGTAACGACGGGCCTTTCGCCCGGCTTAGGCAATGAACATGGCATGTTGCCTTTTCAATCCACAGTAGGACCGTTGCCGACACGCAGACCTTTCGGCGTGTCGGAATCCACCGTCGGGCCGGCCTGGTTGGCTGACGGTAAACATGGTCCTGCTGTCGCGGCGAGCTCGACCACTCCCGTCGTGGTTATCGCCACCACCGACGCATCCACCAGCATTGTCGTCAACGGCACCGCCGGCGCCGCTACCATGGCCACTACAGCGAATGCTGGCCGCATGGCGGCAAGTGACGTCACGGACGTATCCGAAGCCAACGAAGGCAACGGCAGCCCCTACGACCTGCCGACAGCCGTGATGGGCAGCGCGTCGCCTCGCCTTCAGCCATCTGAGGCACCGGAGTTAAGGACGCTCACGGATACACCTCAAGCGGCAAATCGATCGACAATGGGCCAAACGCCGCCGACCTCACGGGCTGTTGCCGATCTGGCGCCTCCCACGCTCACCGTGCCTTTCCAGTGGGATGGCGGCGATCACGCTGTTACCGCCCACTTCCATCGTGGCTGGCACGGACCGGCCATACTCAGCCCGTCCACGCCTGAGGTGCGCCAACAGTTGCTCGATACGCCAGGCAACCCGGGGTGGTCGATGGATCGCGATGCAGGGGACGAGCATCGCCGACAGCGTCAAAAAGAGCAGGACGATCTCGAATGAATGTGCCGCGCCATCGCTTTGCCTGTCTTCCCCTCGTCAACGAGGAAGCTGCACGCATCGCCGATATCAACGCACACTGGCGTCGCGTAGGTGCCCTCCCCGAGTGGCGGTCCACCGTGACGGGTCGGAGCTATTTGCGCTTCGCGTTGAATGGCCAGGATCACGCTCATGGTCTTGTCGATGCCCAAGCCTGGGCGCAGGTGCGAATGCCTTCCCTGGCGGCCATCGGCTGGGACAGCGTCACCGACGATATGGCCGAACGTTTGATCTCGGATGTTGCTGATCCGTTGCGGTTGTCGATGCCCGATGGCATGCCAGCACCCACCGCACGCTGCATCGGTCTGTTTCGTCCCGCGACGGTCGAACGGTTGCCCATGATGCCTTCACTGGAGGGTGATGCCCTGATCCAGGGAGCCTGGCGATGGCCGGCGGCCACGAGCAACCGGCCACTTCCATGGCGCGGATCGATCTCCGTTCGGTTCCATGTGGGCCATACGCGACTCAAGCGGCAAGTGCTATCACGCGTTGGCCCAGGCGATGTGCTGCTTCTACACACGCGGCAATGCCTCGCTACCACGGGCCCGCAGGCCCTTTTTTCCTTCAGCCTGGGCCAGGAGGGCCTGATTGTGGACGAATTTATCAATGTCCCCGTGGAGCCGGACTATCTCGATGCCGAGACCGGCGCCAGCGACCGGGTCGAACTCGACCGCGTTCCCCTGAGGGTGGATGTCGTATTGGCTCAACGCTCATTTACCTTGGAGGAGCTGGCCGGCTGGGCCCCCGGTTCGATCATTGCCCTGGACCCCACCGCCTGGGCATCGGTGCAGTTGCGCATCGACGGCATGCTGTTTGCGACAGGCGAGCTGGTACAGGCGGGCGATGGCCTGGCTGTGCAGGTTGGCCAATTGGCACCGCGCTAGCCCATGCCCAACGACATCCCACTAGTGGTGCTGCTGGCGCTTGCGTCGCTGGCACCCTTCGTCATCGCAGTGGGCACCTGCTATCTGAAGTTCTCCGTCGTTTTCGTGTTGGTAAGGAACGGCCTGGGCCTTCAGCAGGTGCCGTCCAACATGGTCATCAATGGCATTGCTTTGATGCTAGCCAGTTTCGTCATGCAGCCGGTGGCCAGCCACGCCTGGGAAGCATGGCAGGACACCGGCGGCAAGCTTAATAGCGTGTCAGAGGTAAGCGACTTTATCGACAACGGACTAGGTGGCTACAAAGCCTACCTGGGACGCTATACCGATCCGGAACTGGCCAGGTTCTTCGAGCGCGCCCAGCAGGCCGATACCACGAACGAGCCCGTTGCCGAACTGCGTCCGGCCGGCGAACGGTCCCTGCTCGCCCTACTGCCCGCCTACGCCTTGAGTGAGCTGAAGGATGCGTTCCGCATCGGTTTCTACCTCTACCTTCCGTTCGTGGTGGTCGACCTGGTGATTTCCAGCATCTTGCTGGCGTTGGGCATGATGATGATGAGCCCCGTCACCATCTCCGCGCCGATCAAACTGATCCTTTTCGTTGCCATCGACGGCTGGACGTTGCTGTCAGAGGGCCTCATAAGGCAATACCTGGACATGCCGGGTTAGTGCCATGGACGAGCTGATCAACGCGGGAAACAAGACGCTTTGGGTCATCCTGCTGCTTTCCAGCGTTCCGGTAGCGGTCGCCACGCTGGTAGGGTTGGTGGTGGGCCTGATCCAGACGGTTACCCAGCTGCAGGAGCAAACCCTTCCATTCGGCGTGAAGCTGATCGCCGTTTGCGCCTGCCTTGCCGCTCTGTCGGGCTGGTTCGGCAGTGAACTCATGTCATTCACAAGGTTCGCTTTCGCCCGGGCGATGGAATCCGATGCATGAGCGACGCGGTGGCCGGGCTGTGGGGTCTCACGCGGGAGGCCACGGAAAACGTCCACACGATGGCGCTTGGCCTTGCGCGTGTCATCCCTTTCATGGCCTGGGTGCCCTCGCTCGATGCTGGCACCTTGCCCGTGCGAATGCTTCGCGTCGCCGTCGCCTTCGTCTGTATCGCCGGCATCTGGCCCCGACTGGGAGGCGCGGCGCCGATGGCCGACGACGTGTTCACCTTCCTTTGGCGAGCGTTCCGTGAAAGCGTGGTGGGCCTGGCACTCGGCCTGGTGGTCTCGCTGCCTTTTCAAGTGATGCATGCCGTTGGTGCCATGCTGGACAACCAGCGTGGCGCCACCATCAGCAGCGCCATCGATCCGTTCAACGGCATCGAGTCGTCGGAAACCTCAAGTCTGCTGCATATGTTTGCGGCCGTGCTGTTCCTTGCATGGGGAGGGGCCACGGCCGTGCTCGAAGCGCTGGTGGCCAGCTATCAACTGCTGCCGGTAGGCCGGTTCGATCTGCCGCCGCTAGCGCAAAGCGCCACCATCATCGGGCAGCTGCTGGCTGCTGCGCTACGCATGGCGGCGCCGGCGATGCTGCTGATGTTCATCATGGAAGTATTCCTGGGCGTGCTTTCGCGCTTCGCCCAGCAGATGAATGCATTCTCGGTGTCGCTGGCCGTGAAGTCCTTCGTGGCTTTCCTGGCGCTGGCTTATCTTTTCGGGCCCATCGCGCAACGTCACTTGCCATGGTCGTTCGGTGAAATCGACGCCACGCAACTGTTACGCGGTGGTACGCCGTGAAATCCGAGAAGCCTACCCAGCGGCGCCTCGACGACGAAAGTAAGAAGGGCAAGAGCTTCAATAGCCGCGACCTTATCGTGATTGCCGTGCTCACCACAGGCTGCATGGTTCTGGTCAATTCGCATCCCTTCGCGCCCGTGCTTGGCGTGTTCCGCAAAGTCATCGCCGGTGGCTTCACCATGCCCTTGGGGACCTTCGCCGGCGCATTGCTGATGGCATGGTTTGAAGCGGCAGGTCCCGTGATCGCGCTTTGCTGCGTAGCAACAGCCATCATATCGCTGTTCATGAGCCGGGCGCGCCTGGCCACGGAGGCTTTGGGCTTCGACTTAAAGCGCCTGGATCCCGTGCAGGGCGTCAAGAATCTCTTTTCGATCAAAACAATCAAGGAACTCCTGCGCGCTCTGGCCTATACCGTCGCGCTGGTCATCACCGTATGGGTGAGCTGGCGCGCCATGCTTCCGGGCATCGTGGCGCAGGCCGATGCACCAGCCACGGCCGTGGGTGTGCTGTGGATCGCGACGGCAGGCAAGGCGCTGATGACCGTTCTCCTGGTGTGCCTGCCTATCGTGGCGGTTGCAGCCGTGGCGGAGTATGTCCTGCATATCCGCAGCCTCAAGATGGAGAAATTCGAGGTCAAGAAGGAGCACGAGGACAACGAAGGCAAGCCTGAGATCAAGCAGCGGCGCAAAGAGCTTGCGCTGGAACTGTTGGACATGCAGACCAGGGCCGACATCGGCGGTTCAACGTTGATGCTAAGCAACCCCACGCACATCGCCATTGGCCTGCTACAGCCAGAGGGCGCCCACACGATGGCATTCGTCACGGTGAGGGAGCAAGGGCCTAAGGCGCGCGCCGCGTTGGCGTATGCACGCGACATGGGTATTCCCGTGGTCAGGGATGTCACCCTGGCGCGCCGGGTTTTTGCCCGGTCACGACGCTATCACTTCGTGGACCACCGCGACCTTGAAGCCGTGCTGCGCCTGCTTCAATGGCTGCGCGAGGTGGAAGCCTCACGGCGCCAAGCCGAAGCGGACCGCCCGGATGGGCTCGAAAGCCCTACGGATAAAGCCGAATTCTTATAGCTGCCTTGCATAGGCCGGCGAACAATACGCCTCGGTATTGTCCACTATGCAATGGAGGCATCATGAATGCATCGGCAGAAGCCGTCGAGGACGCCACGGCCACCGAACCGCCGGCTGAGGATCTCGCGCAATCCCTCGTGCATGCCATCTTCGATGGTGCAACACTGAAGGACATCCACGGCATTGAAGACGATGTCATGGAAGGTGTTTATGCATACGCCTACAAGTTCTACCAGGAAGGCAAACTGGACGAAGCGGAAACTTTCTTCCGTTTCCTTTGCCTTTACGATTTCTACAACGCCGAATACGCCCTTGGGCTTGGCGCCGTTCTGCAGATGCGCAAGCGTTACCAGCAGGCCATTGATGCCTACGCGCTTTCTTACGCTCTGTCCCGTTTCGACCTGCGTCCGTTGCTGCAAGCCGGACAGTGTCATCTGAAACTCGGCACGCTGGATACCGCGCGTTCGTGTTTCCAGCGCGTGGTTGATCAATCCACGGACGACCGTCTGGTCGCCAAGGCGCAGGTCTATCTCGAAGCCATTCCCGTGGAAGGGAGTGACGCATCACCCGACGGAGCTCATTCATGACTTCAATTTCCGCAGCGATCACCCGTCCGGTGATTGCAGATGCTGCGCGTGCCTTTGGCAAGGCTCCAGAAGATCTGCTGGCCGATATCGACAAGGTCACGACGGCGCTATTGGCTACACGCGCCGACAAGGCGTTTGGGCCAGCGACGAACGACTACGGTATGGAAGGCGTTTCACTACGCAAGCCGGCCACCGGTGAAGCCGATGGCGACCCCTCCAGCAAGGCCACGTTCTTCAAGCTGATGGCCGAGCTGATGGCTTTGCTGGGTGAGGTCAGCTTCTCCTCGCTGATGTCCAAGCTTAAGGCCTATTCGATGCGGGTGGACGCCCAGGGCCAGCGGCTCGCCAAGCTCGGCGCAGACCTGGAAGCCGCGTTGGTCGCACTGGGTGAGGCGGAGCAGGCGGCAGCAGAGGCAAGCGGTCAGGCCGAGGCTGCCGAAGTCGAAGCGCGCCTTGCCCGCGAGGAAGCCCAACGGCTGCGCCAGGAGCTTGATGCCGCCACCCCGGGTTCCCCCGAGCACGACGAGTTGGCCGCGCGCCTGGCAACGGCGGAAGACCGCGCGGCAAGCCTGCAAGCAAAAGCGATGGACGCCTTGGCCAACGCTGCCAACGCTGTGGACGACTGGGATGGCGTTCTGGAGCACGTGCAGCAACTGCAATCTCAGGCTCGCCCAGGCCTGGCCGGTAGTGAAGATCATATCGATCGGGTCCGGTCTACCATTGCTCGCAAATCCGAGGCTTTGGCCAAGCTCAACGACCTACTTGCCCAGCTCAGCCAGGAAGATCTAACCCGTCAGTCTGAAACCATCCAGATGCAGCTGAAGGCGGCCGAGGAAGCGAATCAGAAACGCGCCCGCGAGTTCGAGGCCGAGCAACAGAAGCAGAAAGACCTCCAGGAAAAAATGGGCTGCTGGGGAAAAATTATCGGTTGGGCGGTCACCGTTGCATCCCTCGTGGCCGTCCCGTTTACCGGCGGCGCCAGCCTGGCCTTGGCGGCCGTCGGACTGGCGCTGGCCGTAGCGGAAGAGGTCACCGGGTTCTCGGTGCTTGGCGCCGTGCTCTCTCCCGTGATCGAAAACGTGCTTATGCCGATGATGAAGTTCCTCACCACGGTGTTCGTGGATGTGGTCAAGGGCGTGGCCGACCTCATCGGCGCCGAAATCAACGAAGACGCGCTGAACCTGGCTGCCACAATCCTCGGAGCCATCGCGGCGGTGGCCATCATCGTGGCCGTGGCTGTGGTGGCCAAGTCCGGTGCCAGCAAATTCATGGAGAAATTTGGCACCGAGATCATGAAGAACGTGGCAAAGCAAATCGGCACCATGCTGAACGCAGCGATCAATGTTGCAGCCAAGTCGGCATCGAAAGTAGGCACCGCCTTGCCGGAGGCGCTACGGACCGTACTGAAAACAGCGTCGGCGAGAGTCGGTCACGCGGCATCCGAAGCTATGAAGGCGGCGTCAAAGGCAGCATCCAAGGCGGTGTCGGAGGTTGGCAACGTTTTTGCCGAGACACCTGAGGAAGCAGCCAAGCGCATGACCTACGTCTCGGACGCAGCCACGGTGGGCATGTCGGCAAACCAGGTGGCCCAGGGTGCGGGCGGCGTGGCCGTGGCCGATATGCAGCGCAAAGCGGCGGTGATCGAAGGTCAGATCATGATGTCCTTCGCTAACAGCAAGATCCTGCGCGACCTCTTGCAGCAGGCGGTGGATACCTTCGTGGCCAGCAATGCCACGGTAGAAAACCTTCGCCAGACCCTTAGCCGCATCATCGCGCAAGACCACAACACCGGTGCGTTCATCGCCCGGCAGATTCGCGCCTGACTTCCCTCCGTTTCGACAGGATATACATGACCACGATCACCGCCCCCCATCATGCTGCAAGGCCCATCGTTCTCGAGGCAGAAGAAAAAAACTCCTCGGCGCAAGAAGCGTCTAAGCTGGTCGCCGGTGAGCTCGCCGTGAGTGAATTCACTTCCGAGCGGGCTGCAAAACGAGCTCGCTACGAGGCCACTCCTGGCGGGGAGCATCCGGCAGGGCAACCCCATCAGAATGACGTCCTGCTTACGCCGCCGTCGGCTATGCCCAAGGTACCCCAGGATTTAGCGCTGACACTTATCTCCTTGTTGGACAAGCTAGGCAATACGCTCAACTCTTCTTTCACCATGCGAGACATCGAAGATCGTTATGTATGGGCCGCGCCTTTGGCAGCCCGCATGTTGCTGGAGAACCCGGCGCTTAACCCACTTGAGTTGCTCGATCAGCTCGACCCGATGCTGGCCCAATCCGTAGGGGGGTTGATAGCAGCCTGGGTGGCGCCGTTGCAAATGGAGCTCGGCGCCAAGCGCGGCACGGAAGCAGCCGCTGACACGGATGGCGTGCCCTCGGTATCACCTTCGATGAATCTCCTGAAAGCGCTGATCGCCATCCTCATCATAGCCGACTTGTCGCGCGCCTCAGCCAAAGAAGACCAGGCAGCGCAGCTCCGCTTGAACGTCGCCAGCACCAAGATCAGCGCCGAACAGCTGGTGACGGCGGCCAAAGCGAATGTCGCTGGTGCGGTAGCCGGTCTGACGCTTACGGCGGGCATGGCTGGCGCAGGGACGATGAAAGTGCTCAGTGGTAACAAGCAGGAGCGCGCATCCATCGAAAAGAATATGAAATCCGGCAATGAGCACACACGTTTAAGCAATGATGCCCAGCGGAGAGCCAATGCACTTAAGGGCGAAAGTGAGGTGACGGCATCTCATTCGACCGCCAAAGGAGGCAAAGTCGATCCTAATGACGCCAGAACTGTGGAAAGGTTCAAGGAGGCTGAGCAGGAGCGTATTGACGAGGTGCACCTGGCGAGCGTACAGACGACTCAACACGGCTGGGAGCATTCGAAAGCGCAGGATACAGTGGCCATCGGTCAAGCTGTTATTCACGGCGCCGCCGCCGCGTCGCAGCTCGCTGTGCAAGGCGGGTTCTACGCCGGATCCATGCATCAGCAGGCCAGCACTCTCGCCAAGTCCGATGCCGACGTTGCCCAGAACACCGCCGATACAGAGCGCGATGCGGCTGCAGCGCATGCGGAGGTGGCCGCCAAGATGCTGCAGATCTTGCAGGCCGTTGCGCGGCAGGAATTCGACAGGAACAGCGCCATCGTTACCGCTCGAGCGGCTTGAACTTGAGGGAATGATTTTACAATGACAACGAGTATTAGCCTTGGAATGCCCTTTCTTACCTTGCCGCCGACGGCGAGTGCCGTGCCCGACCTTGAGAACGAAAGCTTCGAGATTAACAATGCGGTAGAAGATTTGAGGAAGCGTACCAAGCGTCTTGAAGCTTCGAGCGAGTACTTAACGGTCGTAGCTGGTAAGCAATCTCGTCACATTGCTTCAAACGATGCAACTGCTTTGGCGATCAAGGTCATCGAAAGCCAGGTCCACGATGCTATTAGTCAAGTACGATCGTCTGAACGTGCGTTGGTGGAAAAGGTAGAAGGCCTCGAGGGTCAGCGGACGCTGACGCCAACCGAGCAGGATCTTTTCGATCAAGTAAAAGCGATGCTCGGAAATCTTGACTCGCACTATCTTGCTTACTACCAAGAAGCTATCACCAAATTTACCGAGTATTTTGACCAGATCCGTGAGGCTCTGAACAAGATTTATGTCAATGCCACAAATGGCGATTCAACCACTCATGTGCATATGAACACCGATGCCGCGCATGCAGCCCTTAAGGATATCCTCGAAAAAACGTGGTCTGTGGCCACATTTAAAACAGAGGATGAGGCAAGAAAATTTGGTGATACGCTAGCACCAGGGTTCAAGGTGGTAAAGAACGGTGATACATGGGAGGTTCGTATTGATACGGCGCAGGCGAGTATGCTGAAGGAGCATCTGCCAACTAGACCGGGAGTAGGTGAAGATATAAACATCCCGACCGTTCAGTTCAATAGCTGGGTAAACACGCGTGATTCAGCCGTTGCCAGTTTGAATACCGCCGCACAGGTCACGGCCGAAGCGTTCTCGCGCGGAAACTCCACCCGCGACAATGCCGTCAAGCTTCTTAGCTCATTGATTGAATCGATGATAAAAATGATGGAAGGATTCCTTCCAGCATGAAGGACGTCCTTCATGGTGTGGACAAGAAGTGAATCCTATAGCTGCGCTCAGAGGTTGCTTTGGTAGGTCAACTCGAAGCCATGAAGATACAGCCGCCCCGGCGACTGTCTCTTCCGTCTTTAATGCCAGGCGTAACGAGCAAGCCGCCCCCCTTGGTAGTCTGGACGCCATGGCCAACGCAAACGGTGTAGTTGCATCACCGAGACGTCTAGCCCTGATGCCGGCTACCTATAAGAGTTCCGATCAAATCGGCAATGAGATGTACCGCCGGTGCGCCACGCGTGAAGCAAGATCACTCCTTGAGCATCACCCAAGTCTGGCAAAGCTCGCAGGTGAACAAGAAGTCGAAGAGAAGTTGGGCCCATGGGCGCTGATTCGAAGCATGATTTCGGCGATCGAAGAATACAGGGGTCTATCCATTGACGCTGCGAAAGCATTTGATGCATTTACCGACAGGTTACGCGATCTCGCAAGGCAGCAAAAGCCTGGATATTTCGAAAAAGCGCATGTGCCCGCGGCGACTGTTGCAGACGTGGACCTCCTTGCCAGGAAAGCACTCCTGGCGGTCGGCAAGAACGAACTGACGCAGCACCTCATCCGCGCAATTCTGAGCCAGGAAATAGTTCAGCTATTGCGCGAAAAAGATGCTGAAGTTTTCCATAGTGGCATGCCAAAGGTCGAACTTGATCAGGAAAAACTCGTCGAATACGAGAGCATGATTGATAAGAATTTCATTGGTATCGACAAGCCGGCGGAAATAGTTAAAACGCTCTTCAATACTTGCAACCTATTGAAGATGTATCGATCACCATAAAGTGATCGTTTGCTTCCATCGCCTTGAAGAATACGGAGTACCGGCTGTACCTGTGTTTCGGTTAGTTGCATGTAGGGCCATGATGAAGTGCCAAGGTTGTTGCTCATGCGCCAAGACAAGGAGAGTGTTCGTCGATGAGACTAATTGACCGATGGTTCCCGTGTTTCGGACGCGCGCCGAACGCCTCCCCGGTGGCAGGCACGTCCAATAAAACGAGGACCCCCAAAGTGAACGGCATAAAGAATAGCGATGAGCACCAAAGGGTCATGCGAGCCATTGCTGCTGAGGGCTTGAAAAACTATCACGCCGATGGGGTGAAGATTGCCGCGTATCGACGCCCGGCACCACCGAGCGTACCGGTGCGGCGTGTTGCGACATCTGGCAATCCCCCTCGCGCTGCACGGCGCGCTTCCACTGAGCGTCGTGAGCAAGAGCGTCTTGAAAACAAGGCTAGGGATAGACGTGAAGACGACCTTCGATATCAACGGGAAATGTCTCAATATCACGTTGCTCGATCATTCGTCGAATCAAATAATAACAATGCGATATACACGGGTGCTGCCCTTCTGCCCGCACCCCAGTATCCGATGCGCCCATTCTGAGGAACGTAAAATATGACAATTGCTTCGCAATCTGCTGTCCGGGGCGTGCAGATCATTGGCGCATTACAGCAGGAGCAACAGCTCCGCGCGCCTCGAGGGCATTTAGGTGACATCAGCAACTCAAATCATTCGCTTGCGCTACGCGTCGACTCCGCTTCGCCTGCAACCGGTCCTCAGCTACCGCGAACTGGCAATGACGTATTTGACTCATCCGCATCGCGGGCAGCGGCTTCGATGTTCACGCATTATCCAGGTCTGGAGCACCTCATAGGCAGACCTGATTGCGAACCCCATTTGGGCCCGTGGGCGCTTGTGCTTAATACTATAGCTTCGATCAATTCAGATGGTGAGCTGTCTGATGAAGCGTCGAAGGCTTCTGGGGCACTGAGCTCGAAGCTGAAAGAGCTATCAAGCTACCTGACGCGGCACCCCCATGCGGATCGTTCGACTTTGAAGGCTAAGGGCTTGGTTTTAGAGGTAGACAAACTGGCGCGCAAAGCGCTCCTGGCTCTTGGAGAAGGAGGTTTTGCCAAACTTGCTCGTATGGAGATTTATCCAGCCCTTGTACAAAAGGTGGCTGTCACACGTGGCGGCACGATCGACGACGCTGCGGATGTGGTTGCAGAGCTTGATCAGAAAGCGGTCGATGGGTACATGCAATTGGTGGACCATGGCCTAAGGAATGACGTGGGGTTGAGGTATGCACTGCTAACGTTTTTTAAGATTCCGCAGTTGCTGAAAGTGGCCGCTTCGCCACCGGAAACACCTTCTCCGACATCTCCGGCCCAGCCTCCCGCTTGGCCCACTAACATGCCCCCTGGGGGCAACTACAACCCCGTCACAGTCAGTCCTACATTCAATTTCGACAACGCTGCGATGGTGAAAGCTATTGGCGAGCTCCTTGACAAAATACTGACGCCTATCTTCCAGCGACTGCTTGAGAGACTTCAGTCAGCGGAGATGTCTCGAGGTGATGATTCGAAGGGCAGTGATACGATGTCGGTCGCGGAAGATAGTTACCACCCCCCGTCTCGCCGTCGTGACTCTAGCTTCGACCATATTGGCGCAGGCAAACAGCTTGGGTATGCGTCTTCGACTGGCGAGGTCGACGAAGATGACGATGGTTCCGGCGACGGGGCAGGATTTCCCACGGCTTCGCGTCTCCCGAGTATAGATCCCTTGGAATCTCGGCAGGTCACCTTGAATAGCTCTCCCGTAGAGGCTGGAACCGACGCATTTCGTAGCCGCGCATCAAGTCTCTCAGAAAGCCTTCGAAGCGTTGGTTCGGCGCGGTCTTCGCGGGTAATCTCGCCTCAGAACGATGACGTGTTTACAGACGACTTGCGAACGCACCGGGCGTCGTCGGGTCGCCCTAGCAGAGCGACCAGCCCGCAGGGAGTTATTCAGCGTCAGTCGGGCTTGGATCCGGTGCAACGAGTGAAAGAGGTGGAAAGGGAGGGTGGAACGACGTTTATTGTGGAGAGCAAGATCCACGATCCTTATATGTCCACTGGGGCGACCTCTCTGCCGGCTCGCTTTGTCGATCTGAATGTAGCTGGAACGGTAGCAGATGCTTCAGTGCATCGTCATACACCAAGGGCCACCCAGTTTGTGGAGCAGCTGGCTAAGGGTCGTGATGTCCCGTTTGCTTTAAATGATCGTTGAAATTAAGACGTCTCTGATAGATTGGAAGTTCTTCGCTCGCTACTATTACTCTCGACATAAGGCATTACGCCTGCGGTATATCGGAGACGGCAGTGAAGGAAGATCTGCACGCCCACGGAAGGGCATCGATGTGTTTGATCGTTGGCAAAGCCATTGCCTCGACTCAGCACATCGAGCCCTCGCAGGTGCAAGGGCATAGCCTTCTGCAAACGCAGCTGGGCCTTGATTCGCTCTCGTTGTACTACGTTCTTGATGCGATCCACGATGAAACCGGCATCCTGCTGGAGCCTGCCGCCATCGTGAATTTACGAACAGTGGACGATCTGGTCGCCGCTCTAGTGCATGCCGGCGGGACCATCGCATGACATGGCCCGTGGTTGTCATTGGCCTGGCCTTGGCAACAGGGCCGATGTCGTTGCTAGCCGAGCCGCTTGCGGTATTCGCACGCATCAGTCCGCTTGGCGAGCTGGAGGTCTCCCGGGACGAGCCATATCCAGGTTGGTCCCGTTTCCTTGTAACGTCACACGATAGCGCCGCGGTTCCACCCACCCGGTCTCGTGCTCCGGGCCGCTTCCATCAGCACATTGCACGGGCAGCGGCTCATGCAAGCGTCGATGCCCGTCTGGTGCATGCCGTGGTGGCGGTTGAGTCGTCGTACAACGCACGTGCCCGGTCGCCCAAGGGTGCGCAGGGTCTGATGCAACTCATGCCTGCCACGGCGAGGTCATACCATCCTGGCGACTTGCTCGATCCGGAAGAAAATCTCAGGGTGGGCACGCTTCACCTTGCAGCTCTGCTGCAACGTTTCAAAGGCGACGTGCGCAAGTCCGTCGCGGCGTACCACGCCGGCGAAGGCGCGGTGCGGCGTCACCGAGGTGTGCCCCCTTTTCCCGAAACCGTCGCCTATGTGGGTGCCGTGCTTGCCCATTATCGAACCGTTCCGTCCCCATCGGCTCCCTGATCGCTCATGACCACCACGCCATACATCCTCAAGCTTCTCAGCGGCACGCTGCAGGGCATCGAATACACGCTGGAGCCTGGCGACTGGCTGTTCCGCATCGGTCCTCGCAAGCATCTTCTGGACGGCAGCGCAGCCGAACTCCTGGGGCGCGCGGAGAACACCTTCTTTATTCCCGACGATGTGCTTGACGCGAGCTTCGTGATTCGCATACCGGCCGATGCTTCCGCCGTGCCCCAGGTGGGCGAGAGCGAGGATGGCGCGGACATGGTGTTCCGCGGGCTGCCCGCGCAACAGGTTCATGCCGTAGCTGGTATTCACTTGGCACTTCGGCGCACGGATGAGGTTTGGGTATCGCAAGTACTTAGCTTTACACCGCCACCGGCATCCATTGCAGTGCTAGGGGATCACAGCCGTCTGCAGCGCTGGCAGCGCCGCGTGCTGGTGGGTGTGACGGCCGTAGCCGTGATGGCGTGTCTCGGGCTGGGCGTTCGCCATCTGGTGACGCAATCGCAGGTGCGGTCGATCCAACAGACTCTGGCCGAGGCAGGTGATCGCTACACCGTCGTTGCAGGTCGGGATGGAAAATTCTATGTCATCGGCGACGACGATGACATGGCATGGGCGCGCCGCGCGACGCGGCGGGCCGGCTGGGGGGAGGCCGTGGTGCTTTCCCGCCAGAAGGAAAGGGAACGCATCGAATCCATCCTGGAGCGCCGGAAGCTGGATCTGGTGATCGCCCGTCTGGATTCACCGTCGTTGCCACAAATAGTGCTTTCCAGTGATACCGGCGTACTGCCGGGCGTAGCCGCCGCTGTACGCAGCCAGGTCATGGACGCCATGCCCTATGCCTCGGACGTGCGCATCGATGCCGTCGGCGATGCCGAACTCTATCACCGCGCCACAGCACAGCTGGCCCAGGCTTCGGTGGAGGCACGCGGCGAGCGGACCGCCGGCGGCGTGACCGTGGTCAATGCCGCTTATCTGGATGATCGCGGGCTTCGTGCCATGTCTGTAGCGGCCGAGGACTTCAGCAAGGAATGGGGCACACGCCGCATTACCTTCCGTATTCGCCTGTGGGACGACCTGCTCAAGGGCCGTTCGTTCCATTACGACAGTGACCAGCTGGTGGCGTTAGGCCGTGGCAGCTGGGTTTTCTCTACTCCTCAGAAAGGAAGCTAAACGATGTCCTTCGTTCAACTCTCTGCCCGGTCTCACCCCTACGATGGCTGGGACGGTGGCCCTGAAACTAATGATGGTTGGGATGGTTGGCTTTCACAACACTCCTACTTTTTTGACCAGGGCGTAAAGGATCTCAAGGGCGCGCTCAGTGACGCGCTCGATAACGTCGGAAAGGATCCTTCCAATGCTACCTACCTTGCCGATTATCAAGAAAAGCTCTCACAGTACAACCTGTACCGCATGCTGCAGTCCAATTCCGTGAAGTCGTTGAAGGACACGTTGTCCAGCAACGTTCGCAACGTGGGTTAACGGGCCCATGGATATCACCACCCTTGGATCAGTCGCCACGATGCTGCAGCCAGTCGGGTCGATTACCTCCATGGAAGACCACCTGCGCATGGCCTATGCCCAACTGCATGTGAAATCCGATTGGCAGCAGAAGGACATCCTGCGCCGCGCGCATGATCCGCATACGGCCAGCAGCCCTGAAGCCGTATTGGGGTTGCAGCTCGACATGGCTCATCACGCCATCCAGACGCAGGTTTTCTCGCAAGGCATGAAGAAAGCCACCGAAACCATCGAAACGTTACTTAAATCGTAATGACTACCTACATCAAACGCGGAGCCATCCTGGCCGCATGCGTGTTCCTCGCGGCCTGCGATAAGCCTCTGTTGCAAGGCCTGTCCGAACGACAGGCGAACGAGGTGGTGGCCGTATTGCTGGCGCAAAACATTGACGCCAGCAAGCGGTCGGCCGGCAAGGCTGGCTTCGTGGTTGATGTGCCTTCGGCGGATATGGCCGAGGCCGTGGACGTGGTTCAGCGTGAAAACCTGCCCAGTGCGCCCAGGGTAGAGATCGCTTCAGCCTTTCCAGCTGATGCCATGGTCAGCACCCCCGAGGGCGAACGGGCACGCCTTTATTCCGCCATTGAGCAGCGCCTTGAACAGTCTCTGGCGCGTTTCGAAGGGGTTTCTGAGGCGCGGGTACATGTGAGCTACGACACCCGGCGGGTCGCGTCGCGTCGAGATGAAGACGTGCCCATGCACGTGGCGGCGCTCTTGGTACAGCGCGGTGATGGTGACGCCGATGTGCTGGTGCAAGCCGTCAAACGTTTCCTCAAGAACAGCTTCGCGCGCGTGGAGTACGACAACGTCTCCGTGCTTGTGACTCGTGCATCGCCCCAGCGAGTCATCGCCGTCACGCCCCCTCGCCGCGACACCCAAGTTGCGGTGATCTGGCTATCAGGTGCTTTGGCGCTGGCAGTGGCCGGCGGTTTCCTGGCCTGGGTGCTGACACGCGGACGGGCAGGGCGGTGGCGGACGCTGGTAGCGTCGCGCTGGCGGCCGAAGGAAAGTCTCTGATGGTGGGCCTTTCATCAGCACTCACGCATATCGTGCTCGACCCAGCCGGCTATTACGCGGGATGGAGCGACGATGACCGTCGTGCATGGTCGCCCCGGCAGCGTTCGGCCTTGAACGATTATCTCTGTGCGGCCTATCGCTTGCCACCGCACGACGGAAAGGCCTCGGTAAGCGACGGCGTATCGCGTATCGTGCGTGGTTGGGACAACTTGCGTTCAGCTGCTGCGTACGTGGCGGCAGCCCGCTATGCCCCATCGTTGCAGGCGTCGCATTGCTTTGCCGGCCTTCCCCCATCAATCCACGCTTTCATGCGGATGGGTTTTACTGTATCGCGCAAGCAGCCACCGGGAGGCATCCCCGAGCAAGCCGCACTGTTCGACTTGGGCGGCGCATGCCTGGTCATGTTGACCCCTCATTTGCCAGCTTGGCTTGCCCGTCGGATCAGCCTGCAGTTCGTCGATGCACCATTACCGGCATTCGACACCGAACCGTTTGACCTGCCTTGTTTCTGGAGTGCCCTGGGCCATGCTTCGCGCCATCCCCTCTAGTGCCCTGACGTGTTGTGTCGATGGCGTAAGAATTCCCGCCAGCGCCATACACGGTGCGCGCACGGCTGAGCGCCTGAATCACTACGCCCGTCGTCGCGCCACCACCATCGTGGCTCAGGCTCAGGTCGACGCTGATGCCCTGCGCCATCGTGCCGCCGAAGACGCCTACCAAGAGGCCCGCATCCAGGGGGCCAAGGTGTTGCTGGGTATCGTGCATGATATCGAGCGCCTTCGTTCCACCTTGCTCGACGAAGTGATGGCTCAGGCGCGTCAACACCTGCGGGAGCATTGCGCAGGGGCAGGGTTCACGACGGCCTGGGTCGATCAGGCGTGCCAGATCGTGACAGATGATCGTCGTGCCGTCCCCCGGGTGCAGGTTCCCATCGGCGACTCCTGCCTTTCCCTCGCACTGCGTGCTGCCCTGGGTGATGCCGTCACCATTGAAGAGGCCGACGTGCCATGCCTGCGCGTAGAACAGGGTGACCTTGTTCTTGAATATGACCCGGAGCACGTTGTCTTTGATGCTGCACTCCAGCCGCCGGTGGCTGACATGCAGGCGCTTCACGATGGCCTGGCAGCCATCGCTTCCCGCTATGCCGAGGTCATCGTCGGGTCAGAACCCTCATCCCCATAATTTGGAAAATCTTCATGCACATCCATGCCGCAACTCCCGGCTCGCTGGGCCACCAAGAAACCTACTCGCTGGTCCCGCTGAGCCAGCGCCTTGCCGAGGCGGCGGCACAAGAGCCGGAAACAGGCCCGGAGTCAACGGATTTCGTCGGCGATACCGTGCGACGGATCCTCCGTGACCAGTTGGTGGCCATGATCATGGGTGCCGACGAAGAAGAAAGCGGCATCCCTCCGCTCGAGTACGAGCTCTAGCTACCCGGCGCGCCGCGTGCTATCAAGGCGAAGGTAGCAAACGAGCGAGGAGCGCATGGACGACGCAAACCCACGCCGGGCCCTGGTCACAGGGGCTTCGGCAGGCATCGGCGAGGCTTTTGCACGCCAGCTGGCGTCCTGTGGCTATCGCCTGGTACTGACAGCCAGGCGGGCGGACCGACTCCAAGCGCTGGCCGAAGAATTAAGCCAGCGCCATCATGTGGATGTCCAGGTGATTGCCCTGGACCTTGCCGATCCCGAAGCGCCCGCACAGCTGATGGCCGAGTTGACACAACGGAACCTGTGCATCGACATGCTGGTGAACAACGCCGGTTACGGCGTACCCGGGCATTTTGATGCTGTGCCTTGGAGCACGCACGCGCAATTTCTGCAGGTCATGGTGACGGCCCCTACTGAGTTGGCACATCGATTGCTGCCGGCGATGCGTGCGCGCGGCTATGGATACATCGTCAACGTGGCTTCGTTGGCGGGGCTCATGCCGGGGACGGCGGGCCAATCCCTTTACGCCGCGGCCAAGGCGTACTTGATCAAGTTCTCGCAGTCGCTGTCGCTGGAAAACCTTCCCGCTGGCGTGCATGTCACAGCGGTATGCCCGGGTCTCACGTACAGCGAGTTTCACGACGTGACGGGATCTCGGTCGCTGGTCTCCCGATTGCCGCGCTGGATGTGGATGGATGCCGACGCCGTGGTCCGGCAGTCACTGGCGGCGGTGGGCCATGGGGATGCGGTCTACGTCAATGGCTGGGTCAATCACCTGATCAAGATCATATTCAAGCTGCTTCCTGACCGCATGGCCCTGCGCATCGTGGGACGGCGGTCAGCTGACTTTCGCATTCAGGAAACCGCCACTCATTCCTAGCGGTTTGATTAGTCAAGGCGGTGCACGCACGGCCTTCACGCTATCTGCTACGACGCTTGCCTAGTCTCGTTGACGCCTGCCACTTAAGGCAGTTTTCCACGCAGACGAAGGAACAAGACCGATGAGTACGAATGACCACGATGTAAAAATTCTCAATGGCCTGATCGAGACCACCATCGACAGCGCGGAAGGCTACGCGGAGGCTGCCAAGGACACTCAGAGCACACGCTTCACGTCCCTGTTCCAGAGTCGTGCGGGCGAGCGCCGCCAGGTGGCTGGTGTGCTGCAGCGCCAGGTTCGTACCCTGGGCGGCAAGCCGGACGACGACGGCACCGTACTGGCCTCGGCCCATCGCCTGTTCGTGAACTTGCGCAAGAGCCTAAGCTCCGGCGATACCGCTGTGGTGGATGAAGTGGAGCGCGGCGAAGACCACATCAAGGCGAAGTTCGAGAGCGCCCTGAAGGACAAGGACATTTCGCCATCCACGCTCACCGTTATTAACGAAGCGTACGTGTCGGTGCGCCAGGGCCACGATCAGATGCGTGACCTTAAGCATACGTTGCACAACAAGAACTGATTGGGCGAAAGTGCTACTCGCCTTCCAAGTTTGATCGATGCCGGGGAAAGGTCGCCTTTCCCCGGCATTTGATTTTTTGGAAGGCTACGTCGTGGCCTGTCCAGCTTGCAATATCCTTGTGCCGGCCTTTTTAAGACAGCACTGATGATCGGCAAGCCAAGCGCCCACTGAATCACGCAACGAGCTGATGTGGCTACCAACAACGGCCTGGTAGTTCTCAGGTGAAAAATCTGTCAGCGGCGGCAGCAACAAGAGCGCTGCTTGAACAGCTGCCGAGAAGAAGGGTTCCTCTGGAAATACGTTTGGCATCGTCCTTTCCAGCCCGCTGCAATACGCTAGGGGTTCGCTTTTTTCCGGCGGACCGCTCGTCATCTGGATCAAGGCACAGCGACCGGGTACCGTGATGTTGTAGTCGTCCGCGGGCCTTACCAAACATAGAATTTCTCTCCTGCCGTCGCGCAAGCAGAGCGAGAAGGCGCTCAGCGGACCCTTCCAGTAATCCGAATTCACGATGGAAATCGCAGTAAGTACTGCATGCAGCCGAGCACGGTTGGCAGGGTTGTCGTCAGGGCTGAGGTTAGGTATCAGCATCGCGCTCACGTCCCATGGGCGGCCCGCTTTAGCGCAAGACGGCGTGGCGGCTGGGCCCTGCGCGCAGGACGATGGGCTCCCCTTGGCCGGGAGCAACAGTGACTTGGGAACATTCCGCGTCCTGGAGATCCGTCGATCAATCCTGGGCATGTCATGGTGGCTGGCATAGGTCCTTGATGATGAGCTTCGCCGGAATCGCTTCGGCGGTTGTTCGGAACTTGGGGCGCTCGAACAGGAAGATGGCGTGGTGTTGATCTTAGGCATTCGAAAGCTCGGTGTAGGCGATCAATTTTTCCGTGATTCTTTCAAGGTGCTTGGATTGCATCCAGCTCAACATCGAGTTATGGAGCTGCGTTTCGTGACCGGTGATAACATCTCGGTAGCCTTCGGCAGTGGTCTTGGCCAGTGGGTTGAATCTCCACCGAGCGGCTTGCGCCGTTGCATGGCAGAAGGTCTCGACGCCAGGACCCACTGAAACTCCTGCCTGAAAAGCTCGCCGGTCTTTCCCAAGAAGGGCTTTGTCCGACCGAAGAACCACCCATGCGTCGGAATCTTTCCTGTCAGCTCCTCCGTCTGCCTGCGAGCTGACCCTGCATAGAACGCTTCCGTCGCGATAGAGCACGCAAAGGGCGCCTCCCTTCAGGGTATGACGCCAGTAGTGGGAGCTCACCGCTGCGACACTCATCAGGGAGGTCAGTACGGCGGCCTGCTTGGTGGAGCGGGTGGCTTTGTCTGATAGCGGTTGCACGCAGAGCGTCACTTTGTTTGCGGTTGGATCGGCAAAGGCGCGAGGCTTCGGATAGGTGGCTCCAAAGGGCGAGCTCACCGTGCGTTGTTGTGTCCGCATCCTGTCTGGGACGAGACGCGTCTGTGCACTATTCCGGGCTACACCGATTCGCTCATTAACCCGTGGTATCTCGCCTTGTTGTCCGCAGATCGATGGCGCTGCTGCTCTGCGCCACGGGGTACTGGGCTGCTGAAAGCATCGTTCGCTCAAGCCGGACGTTCGGCAGGAGGTGTTCCTTGCTGGCATGTGTCGATTCCTTGCGATCATCTACTTCAACGGGTTCTATCCCCATCAATCTAAGTGCGATTCTTTGGTGTTCCTCAACATGGCTGTCTGCCCATTTCTCCATCGATATTCTCAGCTTTGATTCGTGGCTGACCAAAAGTGCTCTAAAAGTAGATAGTGACCACTCTTCCAGTGGTTTGGAATGCAATAGTGTGGCGCGCACTGCCGCGGAGCAGAGCTCGTCAGCTGTGTGCATGTTCGATAGTGTGGTGCGATGTTGGGTGTCATAGGGCTTCGGCCCTGAGGACGTCATCTTGATAACAGCATCAGACGGTTGCATTTCAGATCCACCGCGGTCTGTCTCCGGATGTATCCGGAAGATGACCTGTTCGTTGTTATCGAGCACGCACAGGGGACGACCGCCCAGTGATTTGTGCCAGTAGTCAGAGACTGCAATAGCGTAGGGATATAACACCCGGTGCATGTGAGTTGTGCAGGCTTGGGCGTCGCTTCGAACTTCCTCCGGAACCGACCACCAATGAGTGCGCCACTGAACGTTTTCTGGTTGAGGCGGCGCGGCCGCACTATGCTCCGCCCGAGGTGGTTGGCTCGCGTTTGCCTCAGTTGCAAGCCTGGTAGGTACGTTGTCTGTTCTGGCGATGTGGTCGGCGATTCTCAGTACATTGCTCGTACAGTTGCCGCGTGTTTTTGAAGTCGATGGCGGGTGTGGCGGGTGTGGCGGGTCTGGTGGATGTTTGAAAGGTTGAGTGTCAATGCGTGAAGTGGCGAGGGTATGGGTTTTTGGCATGTGATAACCGCCTTGCGGGAGCAGCCACAAGGCTAGGTCTTGAGCGACATCTCATCCGTAAGATTTCGACCACGAGACTTCGCGCAGATGCCTGAGATGCAATGACGCTGAAAGCTGGCGGATAAGCGCTGGCACGACGAGCAAGGTGGACATTCCCCACCTTAAGACATCGTCATGAAGCGTCTTTCTTTCTCCCTTCTTATGGCCGTCGGCATGGCGTCAGTTCACGCCAACACCGCCACACCAGAATCCCTCGTACGGCCGTTTGCGGTGGGCAACGACACCACAACCTACGTGCGCTGCCACTACCGCGTAAACCCGAATCCAAATCTCCCCCAGGCGGACTGGGTTTGGGCACGAACGCCGCAGGGCAGCTATTTTTCACTCAGCGGCCACTGGGCCTATCCCTCACTGGAGTCGGCCAATCTCTTCTTTACCTCCATCTCGCAGGAAGCCATAGCCTCCACGTGCCGCGATACCCTTCGCCGGGACGGTAAAGAATCCTTCATGGCAGCCACCGCGGCCGACACGCGTTTCTCCTACGACTACGTCATCTGGACGAATGACAATCCCCAGGCGCCGCCAGGCATCACCCGGATGATCGTGTTCGGCGACAGCCTTAGCGACACAATCAACGCGTGGAACCGCAGCTTGCACCTCGTCCCGCATGCGAAGAGCTGGTCGGCAGGCCGGTTCACCAACGGGCAGGTGTGGCCTGAAATCACCTCAAAGCTAACGGGGCTCGACCTCATGAACTTTGCCTTCGGTGCCGCTGCCGCGGATGGCAATATATTGATTCCCGGTGTCGTCCAGCAGGTGGATGCCTGGCGCCAGCTACGCGCCCATGGCCGCAACGTCGATGACAGCCGCAATATCTATGTCGTCCTTATCGGAGGCAACGATTTCATCAACTACGGCAAGCAGGCCCACGAGGTACTTGCCAGCATCGAGTTTGCCGCACGCAAGTTGCTTGACGACGGCGCGGAACACATCGTGCTAATGAACCTTCCCGACATTTCGATAGCGCCGGAGGTGCGCGGCAGTTCGCGCGAGATGGCTGTACGCGGGCAGGTGCTTGCCTTCAACAGCGGGCTTGAAATGTTGCGGGGGCGACTGTCCGGCCCGGCGCGGGTCGATATCTTCGATGCCTACTCGCAGTTTGCAGCGGCCCTTGAACATCCTGCGGACTACGGCATCGACAACGTCAAGGACAGTTGCCTGGATATCCGGGGGCAGGGCCCTTTGGTGTACGCGGGGCAGCATGCCGCGGCATCGGCGTGCACATCAGCCGATACCTATCTTTTCTGGGATCGATTGCACCCCACGCGCCGCGTTCATGCCGCGCTGGGTGAGGCGATGGCGGACTTCATCGCCTCACGTATCAATTCACCGGCTCAGCCCAGCTTGTAGCCGAACTGCTCCTCGAACGCAGCGGAGAAATCCTCATATGTGAAGTACTGGTTCTGCGTGCCCGGGTGTTCCACCTTCAATGCACCCATCAACGAAGCCATTCGGCCGATCGTATTCCACTCCCAGCCCTTCATGATGCCGAAGATCAGGCCAGCGCGATAAGCATCGCCGCAACCGGTGGGATCGACCACCTGGCGTTCGCGCGCTGGCGGGATCTCGATCACTTCGCCATTGGCGTGGATCAAGGAACCCCGCGGACCGAGCGTAATGATGTAGGCCTCCACGCGCGACGCGATATCCGCGGCGCTCCAGCCAGTGCGTTGCTGCAACAGCTGCGACTCGTAATCGTTGACGATCACGTAGGTCGCCTGTTCGATCATGGTCCGGAATTCCTCGCCGTTGAACAACGGCATGGCCTGGCCTGGATCGAAGATGAAAGGCACGCCTCGCGCGGCGAAATCAGCCGTGTGCTGCAGCATGGCTTCGCGGCCATCCGGCGCCACGATGCCGAACTCGCAATCTTCCACGTCGCCTACATGGTTGTGGTGCGCGCTGGACATTGCGCCGGGGTGGAAGGCGGTGATCTGGTTGTTGTCCAGGTCCGTGGTGATGAAACACTGCGGCGTGAACTGATCGGAGAATTCGCGCACGCCATCGAGCGGGATGCCGAACTTCTGCAGGTGATCGCGATAGGGCGCGAAGTCCTGGCCTACCGTTGCCATCGGCAACGGATGGCCGCCGAGCAACTTCAGGTTGTAGGCAATGTTGCCCGCGCACCCGCCGAATTCCCGGCGCATCTGCGGTACAAGGAAAGACACATTCAGGATGTGCACCTTGTCCGGCAGGATGTGGTTCTTGAACTGGTCGGGGAACACCATGATGGTGTCGTACGCCAGGGATCCACAAATCACGGCTGACATGTTGCTGCTACCCCACGGGTTGTCCGGGCGCGCCGGCCCGCTGCCGGGGCGCAAAGGGTCCAGATGGTACTAAAAGACAGGTCCCGTGACGATCCGCCTGCCCTAAGGGCTGGCGACGTACCGTGGCAGGAGTTGCGCGCATCCTTCGGTTCGACAAGGCTTTCTTAACGAAAACGCCCGCGCAGCGCCCTTGCGTGGGAGGGGGGGCGTCACTACCATGACGCGTTGACTTTTCTCCTCTCCCGGCAGCCCCAGGTCTCATGTTCAAGAAGTTTCGCGGCATCTTTTCCAACGATATTTCCATCGACCTGGGTACGGCCAATACGCTCATTTACGTGCGTGGCCAGGGTATCGTGCTGAACGAACCCTCGGTGGTGGCCATTCGCCAGGACCGCGGTCCCGGCGGCCCGCGCACGGTGGCGGCGGTGGGTACCGATGCCAAGCGCATGTTGGGCCGTACCCCGGGGAATATCGCCACGGTGCGCCCGATGAAGGACGGCGTGATCGCCGACTTCACCATGACCGAGGCCATGCTGCAGCACTTCATCAAGCAGGTGCACCGCTCGCGCCTGCTGCGTCCCAGCCCCCGCGTGCTGGTTTGCGTGCCCTGCGGTTCCACCCAGGTGGAGCGCCGCGCGATCAAGGAATCGGCTGAAGGCGCAGGCGCGCGCGATGTTTTCCTGATCGAAGAACCCATGGCTGCCGCCATCGGCGCCGGGATCCCGGTGCACGAGGCGCGCGGCTCGATGGTGCTGGATATCGGCGGCGGCACCTCGGAAGTGGCTGTCATCTCCTTGAATGGCATCGTTTATTCCCAGTCAGTGCGCGTGGGCGGCGATCGTTTCGACGAGGCCATCATCAACTACGTACGCCGCAACCATGGCACCCTGATCGGTGAATCCACCGCCGAGCGCATCAAGCTGGAGATTGGCTGCGCCTTCCCGCAGAGCGAAGTCCGCGAGATCGAGATCTCCGGCCGTAACCTGGCCGAAGGCGTTCCCCGCATGTTCACCATCAACTCCAACGAGGTACTCGAGGCGTTGCACGAGCCGCTGTCGGGCATCGTTGCGGCGGTGAAGAGCGCCCTGGAGCAGACCCCGCCGGAATTGTGCTCGGACGTCGCCGAGCGCGGCATCGTGCTGACCGGCGGTGGCGCCCTGCTGCGCGACCTGGACCGCCTGGTGTCGGAAGAAACGGGCCTGCACGTGCAGGTGGCTGATGAGCCCCTCACCTGCGTCGCCCGGGGTGGTGGCAAGGCGCTGGAACTGATCGACCAGCACGGTAGCGATTTCTTCGCTCCGGAGTAAAAAACCTTTCCGTTGTAGGAGCTTGCGCGTAAGGCTTGCCCCCTCGAAGCCAATGTTTCGCGGGCCCGCCCGCCCCTACCTGAAGACTTAAAGCAGCTCCATGGCCCTAAACCGCGACGGCTCGTCCCCGCTATTCTCGCCCTCCGTCGCGGGCACCTTGCGTCTGATCGTGTACATGGCACTGGCTTGCGTGCTGATGGTGCTTGACCACCGCAACGGCTGGATGAGCCGGCTGCGTTATGGCGGTTCGGCGATTATCGAGCCGGTCTACCGGCTGGCTTCCTTGCCTTCCGACGCGTTCCGCGCGGCGGCCGTAGCCTTCGCCGACCGCAAGCTGCTGACCGACGCCAACCAGCGCCTGCGCGAGAACCTCCTGCTGGCCAATGCCAAGCTCAACCGCATGGCTTCGGTCGCCGAACAGAACGAGCGCCTGAAGGAATTACTCGACACGCAGCACAGCCTTGGAATTACGGTGCAGCTGGCACGCCTGATCGATGTGGACCTGGGTGCCTACCGCCACCGGGCCACGCTGAACCTGGGCGCGCGCGACGGGGTGACGGTAGGTCAGGTGGTAATCGACGCCCGCGGCGTGATGGGGCAGGTGATCGAGGTGATGCCCACCACATCCACGGCCATGCTGATTACCGATCCCAACCACGCGGTCCCCGTGACCATCGAACGCACAGGCCTGCGCACGGTGGCCTATGGCTCGCAGGGTGGGGATGCACTCTCCTTGCCGAACATCCCGGTGTCGGCCGATGTCCGCGTGGGTGACAAGCTAGTCACGTCGGGCCTTGGCGGTCGTTTCCCGCCAGGTTTCCCCGTGGGCGAGATCATCGAGTCGGGGCAGACCGAATCGGGCATGTTCCTGGCAGCCAAGGCCAAGCCCGCTGCCGACATCGCGCGAAGCGATGATGTGCTGCTGCTGCACGACCTTGCCGAGCCCGTGGGGCCGCCGCCGGCGGCTTCCGTGGCCGGGCCGCCCGCTGGCCTTGCAGGTCCCGTCGATGCCCCGGCGGCGGCTGCCTCTACCCGAACGCCAGGTCGCGCGGCTGCGCCAGCCCCGGCGGCCACCAGCGGAGGTGTGCGATGAGTCGCGCGCGCATTCGCGGACTTTGGTTTGCCGGCACCCTGGTGGTGTCGCTGCTGTTGATGCTGATCCCGTTGCCGGCACCGATCCAGCCGCTCAAGCCCTACTGGCCGGCGCTGTTCCTGCTGTACTGGTCGCTGGAATCATCCGATCGCGTCACCCTGGGCCTGGCCTTCTGCGTGGGCGTGGGGGCCGACATCTTCGATGGCGTGCTGTTGGGCGAACAGGCCTTGCGGTTGACGGCACTGGTTTTCATCGCACTGCGCTTTCGTTCGCGGTTGCGCTTCTTCCCGATGTGGCAACAGACCCTGGCGGTGCTGGGCCTGCTGATGAACGACCGCGTGCTGTTGTTCCTGGTGCGCGTGCTCGGCGGTGAACCGATGCCGCCGGCGGCCTATTGGCTGTCGCCGTTCGTCGGCGCGGCGTTCTGGCCGTTCGTGTTCCTGATCCTCGACGACCTGCGTGCGCGCCTGCGCATCCACGAGGCATGAAGCTCGGACGCACCGCCTTCAAGGAAAGCCGCGGCGAGGCCGATCTCTTTCGCCGGCGCGCCTTTGCCGGGTTTTTCCTGATCCTGATCGGCCTGGTCGCCCTGGTCGGGCGCTATGTGGTGCTGCAGGTGCAGCGACACGACGAATTTGCGCTGCGCTCGCAGCAGAATTCCATCAAGCCCCGGGCGATCCCGCCGGCGCGCGGCTTGATCTACGACCGCAACGGCGTATTGCTGGCCGACAACGTACCGGCGTTCCGCCTGGAAGCCACGCCCGACCAGGTGCCGGACATGGACAAGATGCTCGCCACCATCGGCTCGGTGGTGCCGCTGAGCGACGAAGACATCGAGACCTTCCGCAAGCAGGTCAAGCAAAGCCGCCGCTTCGACGGCGTGCCGTTGAAACTGAAGATGACCGAGGACGAGATCGCCCGCTTCGCCATCAACCAGTGGCGGTTCCCGGGCGTGGAAATCGTGCCTTACCTCACCCGGCGGTATCCGCTGGGACCGCACATGGCGCACGTGGTGGGTTACGTCAGCCGGATCGATGCCGACGACGTGGCAAGACTTGATCCCACGCGCTACAAGGGCACCACCCACGTGGGCCGGATCGGCATCGAACGCAGCTACGAAGATCTGCTTCACGGCACGCCAGGCTATGAACTGGTTGAAGTGAACGCCGATGGCCGCGTGCAGCAGGTGCTGGAAACCCACGCGCCGACGCCGGGCAAGAACCTCTACCTGTCCATCGACGTACGCCTGCAGAAGGCGGCCGAAGATGCCTTCGACGGCCGCCTGGGCGCCGCCGTGGCGATCGATCCGCGCAGCGGCCAGGTGCTGGCCTTCGTCAGCGTGCCCAGCTTCGACCCGAACCTCTTCGTCAACGGGATCAGCGGCCAGGATTACCGCTCGCTGATGACCTCGGAAGACAAGCCGCTGTACAACCGAGCGTTGCGCGGCGTGTATCCGCCCGGCTCGACGATCAAGCCGTTTGTCGCGCTGGCAGGCCTGGAGTACGGCGTCCGCCGTCCCGGCGACACTGTGCTTTCGACCGGCGAATTCTGTATTCCGGGCCAGTCGCGTTGCTATCGCGACGACAAGCAGGGCGGCGACGGCACGGTAAACATGGTTCGCGCCATCGAGCTTTCCACCAATACCTATTTCTACCGGCTGGCGCTGGACCTGGGCATCGACCGGTTCTCGACCTTCCTGCGCAAATTCAGCTTTGGCGAGAAGACCGGCATCGACCTGGTTGGCGAAGTGCCGGGCATCCTGCCCTCGCGCGAATGGAAGGCGACGCGGAGCAAGTCGGGTTGGTTCCCCGGAGAGACCGTCATCGCAGGCATCGGCCAGGGTTACTGGGCGGTCACGGCACTGCAGCTGGCGCACGCCACGGCCACCCTCGCCGGCAAAGGCGTGCCGTACACGCCGCACCTGCTCATGCGCACCCAGGATGGCGTGGACGCAAGGCCCGTGGACGTTCCATGGAACCCTAGCGGACCGTCCGTGATCTCCAAGCCGTCCAACTGGGACACCATCGACGAAGGCATGATCGCCGTCGTCAATGGCGCGGGCGGCACCGGTCGCGCCTATGGCCTTGGCCTGGGTTTTCCATTTGTCATTGCCGGCAAGTCAGGTACGGCCGAGCGGTTTTCGCGTACCACCAACGCCTATGACACCCGCAAGAGCCTGGCTTACCTTGCCACGCGCCATCGTGCGCTGTTCATCGCCTTCGCTCCGGCGGACGATCCGAAGATCGCCGTGGCGGTGATCCTGGAAGCCGGCGCCTGGGGCGCGAAGGATTCCGGCCCCATCGCGCGCAAGATACTGGACCAGTGGGTGGTCGATGAGGGCGGCGAGCGCCCCGCGCCTCCCGCCTCCAGTGCGCTGCCGCCGCCCGCACCTGCCGTGCCGCCGCCGACGCAGGAGCCGGCGGATCCCAGCGAACTGGCGCCGGCGGATGCCGCCAGCACCGAGGACACGCCATGATCGATACCTTCGCCATCCGCATGCAGCGCTTCGCGCGGCGGGTGCTGCGCCGGCCGCGCGTGGATCTTCCGCTGATCGGCGCGCTTATCGTGCTGGGCGGCGTGGGGCTGGCCACGCTCTATAGCGCAGGCGGCGGCAACATGAGCCTGGTCATCGGGCAGGCCGCGCGCTTCGTGCTGGGCGGCGTGCTGATCCTGGTGATTTCGCGCATTCCGCCGCCGGTGCTGCGTTCGTGGACGCCGTGGCTTTACGTCGGAAGCACCTGCCTGCTGATGGTGGTGGCGGTACTGGGCGAGGGCAGGGGCGCCTATCGCTGGCTGGACCTGGGCGTCATGCGCTTCCAGCCTTCGGAGTTGTTGAAGCTGACCATGCCGATGATGGTGGCCTGGTATCTGCATCCACGGCAGCTGCCGCCTTCCTGGAAGGACATCGTGGTGGTGGGCATGCTGATTGCCGTGCCGGCCGGCCTGATCGCCGAGCAGCCGGACCTGGGCACGGCGTTGCTGGTGGTCGCTGCCGGTGCTTTCGCGCTGTTCCTGTCTGGCATGGCCTGGTGGCGCATCGGCGTGCTCGTAGGTGCTGTAGGCGCGGCAATTCCGGTGGCCTGGCATTTCCTGCACGAATACCAGCGAAATCGCGTGCGCACGCTGCTGGACCCTGAATCCGATCCCCTGGGCAACGGCTGGCACATCATCCAGTCGCAGATTGCGGTGGGTTCGGGCGGGGTGTTCGGCAAGGGCTGGCAGCAAGGCACGCAGTCGCGGCTGGAGTTCCTGCCCGAGCACACCACCGACTTCATCTTCGCCGTGTTCTCCGAGGAATTCGGCCTGGTCGGGGTGATCGGCATTGTCCTTCTGTATGCGTTCATCATCGGCCGCTGCCTGTGGATCGCCATGAACGCGCGCGATACGTACTCGCGCCTGCTGGCCGGCGCGATTGCCATGAGCTTCTTCGTCTATGTGTTCGTTAATGGCGGCATGGTGGCCGGCATGTTGCCCGTGGTGGGCGTGCCGATGCCGCTGGTGAGCTATGGCGGCACCTCGGCGGTGTCGTTGCTCACCGGCTTCGGCGTATTGATGTCGATCCACGCCAACCAGAAAACACATAGCTAGCCCGCGGGGGTGACGGCATGCATGTCCACCTGCAATCATGCAGCGGCAATGACGCGCCGGATTGGTTACCCTGACAAGCATGTTCAAGTCGCTGATGTTGTGTTTCTGCCTGGCAGCGTGCGCGCTGCCGTTCGGCGTCGCCCGCGCTGAAACCCATCCCGGCGAAGCGGCGCTTGTGCGCGAGGTGGCCAAGGCCACCGGCAAGAGCCCCAAGGCGCTCACCGCCATCCTGGACAAGGCGAAGATGCAGCAAAGCATCATCGACGCGATGAACCGGCCGGCCGAGGCAAAGCCCTGGCGCGACTACCGTCCGATCTTCATGACCGACAAGCGCATCGGCGAGGGCGTGGCGTTCTACCGCGCCAACCGGGCCCTGGTGGACGACACCGCGCGCAAATACGGCGTGGCCCCGGAAATCATCGTGGCCATCGTTGGCGTGGAAACGAGCTACGGCAAGGTGCTGGGCAAGTACAAGGTGATCGATGCGCTGGTCACGCTGGCGTTCTACTACCCCAAGCGGGCGCCATTCTTCCGCGAGCAGCTCAAGGCGCTGCTGATGCTGCCGGACAACCACCTTGCCGGCCCCATCGATACCCTGGTCGGTTCCTATGCCGGGGCCCAGGGCTGGGGCCAGTTCATGCCCACCTCGATCCGCGACTGGGGCGTGGACGCCGATGGCAACGGGCATATCGACATGCGCAATTCGCTGCCCGATATCCTGGCCAGCGTGGCCAACTATTTCGCCAAGCATGGCTGGGAAGCTGGCGGTCCGGTGGCCATCCGCGCGCAGCCGGACAACTCACCTGAACTTCCCGAAATCACCGACTTCGTGCCCCGATGGAGCCTGGAGCAATTCATGGCCTGGGGTTTTGCGCCGTTGCAGCACACCGACCCGGGCCGCCAGGCCACCGTGGTGCGCCTGGATGGCCCCACGGGCGATGAATACTGGTTCACCTTCAACAACTTCCTGGTGATCACCAAATACAACCGCAGCCCGCTTTACGCCATGGCGGTGAATCAACTGGCGCAGGCCATCGCCATGCAAGTGCGCGGGTCCACCGTCCTGCAATGAGTGTCGTGCGCCGAACCGCTTCCCTGGAGAGGCCTTGGCGCCGGTTGGCCATGCTGTGCCTGGTGGCGAGCCTAATGCTGCTGGCCGCCTGCGGGGGTTCGAAGACAAAACCATCGAAGGGGTCGACATCGCGTGGCAATGTCAGTGGAGCACCGGGCCGCCGGGGCGGGATCAACGACGACACCAGTCGTCCGCAGGCTTCCCGCTATGGTGTGGACAACGATAGCGTTCCCAACGACAACCTCGATGTCAGCAAGCTGGTAGAGCCCACCCCGCGCAATGAACCGCGCTCGCTCTACGGCAACAAGAGCCCGTACAGCGTGCTGGGCAAGTCCTATACGGTGCTGCCCAATGCCAGCGGCTACGACGAGCGCGGCATTGCCTCGTTCTACGGTTCGAAATTCCACGGGTACAAGACCTCGAACTTCGAGGACTACGACATGTACCAGTTCACCGCGGCGCACAAGACGCTGCCGTTGCCGAGTTATGCCCGGGTGACGAACCTGGAGAACGGCAAGTCGGTGGTAGTGCGAATCAATGACCGCGGCCCTTTCCACGAGAACCGCATCATCGATCTTTCCTATGCCGCCGCGGTGAAGATCGGCGTCTGGCCCAAGGGCACGGGATTGGTCGAAGTTCGCGCGATCGATCCGGACCACCCCGATGCCCCCGGCACGCTCGTGTCATCTGGGACGGCCTCGTCGCCGCCTTCGCGTCCTGTCTCGTCACCGGCACCCCCGCGTCCATCGCCAATGGTCGTTACCGCCCCAGCCGGCGCCGGTGCCGTATCGCGCCCGGCTGGCGCGGCGACCTCACCGTCGGCGGCCAGTTCGCGCATTGCCTTCCAGCCGCCGGCCAGCGCCAATCCCAGCGGCGCGGCCAGCGCTGCCAGCGTTCCGCCACCGATGCGCCCGGTCCCCGCCCCGTCGACGGGAGATATTGCCGCAGCCAGCATCGCCTCGGCCTTGCCGCCGGAACCCTCGGCGCCACCCGCGGTCCCAACCATCAACCCCAAACCGAAAATCTACCTGCAGGTGGGCGCTTTTTCCGATCTTGCCAATGCCTCGCGCGTGGCCGACCAGTTGGACAAGGCCGGCCTCGGGCCCGTGAGCATCATCCAGGCCGACATCAACGGCCGCAGCGTGCGCCGCGTGCGCGTAGGACCGCTGGCGGACGTGGACACCGCCGACCGCGTTACCGACCAGATCGCAGGCCTGGGCCTGCCCCGACCCTCGGTCGCGGTAGACTGAGCGCTTGGCCTTGCGGCCATGGCACCACTTTGAAGACCTTACCGGACCTGACTTAACGATGAAATTTGCTCCCCGTTCGCTGCTTGCCCTCGTAGCCACCCTGGTTGTCGCCGCCACTGCCGCCCAGACCGCGCCACCGCGGCCAGCGCCCGTGCCGCGCCCGGTGGTGCCCGAGGCGCCGGTGCCGCCGCCGCCCGAAGTGGACGGCAAGAGCTGGGTGCTGATGGACTACAACACCGGGCAGATCCTCGCCTCGAAGGACCCCGACGTGCAGGTCGAGCCCGCCTCGATCACCAAGGTGATGACCGACTACGTGGTGTCGGCGGAAATTGCCAACGGCAAGATCCACATGAACGACCAGGTCACCATCAGCGAGAACGCCTGGCGCGGCGGCGGCGCCGGTACCGACGGTTCCACCAGCTTCCTGAAGCTCAACAGCCAGGTGAACCTCAAAGACCTGCTCTACGGCATGATCATCCAGTCGGGCAACGATGCCGCCATCGCCCTGGCCGAGCACACCGCGGGTTCGGAAACGGCGTTCGCCAACCTGATGAACGCGTATGCCAAGCAGATCGGCATGACGCACTCGCAGTTCCAGAATGCCTCCGGCTACCCGATCGCCAACCACTACACCACGGCCCGCGACATCGCCATCCTGTCCCGCGCGCTGATCCACGACTTCCCCGAGGACTACGCGATTTCCGCAGTCAAGGAATTCGAGTGGAACGGCATCAAGCAGCACAACCGCAACCTGCTGCTATGGCGCGACAACAACGTCGACGGCATCAAGACCGGCCACACCGCCGCGGCCGGCTACTGCCTGGCCGCCTCGTCGAAAGTGGGCGATTCGCGCATGATCGCCATCGTCATGGGCGCCAGCAGCGAGAAGGGCCGCGCCGACGCCGCGCTGGCGCTGATGAACTACGGCTTCCGCTTCTACGAGTCGCACAAGCTCTACGACCACGCCAAGCCGCTGGCTACCCCCAAGCTCTGGAAGGGCGCCGAGAACACCATTCCGCTGGGCGTGGACGCCGACGTGCTGGTCACCGTCAAGCGCGGCGACTATGACAAGCTCAAGGCCGACATGGACATCCCTGCCACCCTGATCGCCCCGTTCAAGAAGGGCCAGCAGGTGGGTACGCTGCGCATCACGCTCGACGGCCAGCCGGTGTCCAGCACCCCGCTGGTGGCCCTGGAAGATGCGCCCGAAGGCGGGTTCTTCTCGCGGCTGTGGGACACCATCATGTTGTGGTTCCATAGCGACAAGAAATAAGCGGAGGGCAGGCGATGCAACTGAGCGACATCCAGCCCGGCGAGGGGCAGGGCTTCCAGTTCCCCGGTGAATTCGAGATCACCGCGATGGGCAACGCCGCTGCCCATCTGGAAACCCTGGTCCCCGAACTGCTGCAAGGCGTCGGGCTCAAGGTGCTGCATGAAACCGTTTCCTCGCGCCGGTCCAGCGGAGGCACCTACACCTCGGTGACCATCCGGTTCCTGTGCCAGACCCGCGAGGACTACGACAAGGCCCATGAGGTGCTGCGGGCCCACGACGAGATCCGCTTCACTCTCTAGCCGTTCCGGGGCTTGCGAACGCGGCCCCGAACCCGCAGATTGCCGGCATTGCATTCGATTTGCGGCCTGCCATGTCCCTTCCCCTGAACATCCGCCGGCTCGGCCGCGTCCCGTACGAGGCCAGCTGGAAGGCGATGAGCGCCTTCACCGACAACCGTACCGAGGACACCCCGGACGAACTGTGGCTTCTTGAGCACGATCCGGTATTTACCCTTGGCCAGGCCGGCAAGATGGAGCATGTCCTTGCCCCGGGTGATATTCCGGTGGTCCCGGTGGATCGAGGCGGCCAGGTGACCTACCACGGTCCCGGCCAGATCGTGGCCTACCCGATGGTGGACCTGCGCCGCTCGGGGGTAGGGGTGCGGGAGCTGGTGAACCGCATCGAGCAAGCCCTCATCGACACCATGGGCCACTGGAACATCGTGGCTGAGCGGGTGGAGGGCGCCCCCGGGGTCTATGTGGCGGGGGCCAAGGTGGCCGCCCTGGGCCTGCGCGTACGCCGGGGCTGCAGCTTCCATGGCCTGGCCTTCAACGTGAACATGGATCTTTCCCCGTACCACCGCATCAACCCCTGCGGCTACAAGGGCTTGGAGGTCACGCAAGTGCTAGACTTGGGCGGACCGTCGTCCCTCGCGGAAGTGGAAAACACCCTGGTAGAGGAATTCTGCCGGCAGTTCGATTTCCACCCCGTGCAAGCCGATCCCCACCTCCCCGAACTCCCGGCCCGCGTCGCGGTCTGAAAGCCCTAGAGCAGCCATGAGCCAAGTGTCCACGTCCCCCTTGAAGTCCATTCCCATCGCGGTTGTCGACAAGCCCGGCGAAAAAATGCTCGGCAACGACAAGATCGCGCTCAATCGCGCGGGCTTCGATACCACCGTCCCCACCCTGCGCAAGCCCGGCTGGATCCGCGTGCGCCTGCCGCAGGGCAACGCCGTGCAGCAGCTGAAGGCCCGCCTGCGCGAAAACTCGCTCGTTACCGTGTGCGAGGAAGCCTCCTGTCCGAACATCCACGAGTGTTTCTCCAAGGGCACGGCCACCTTCATGATCCTCGGCGAGGTCTGCACCCGCCGTTGCTCGTTCTGCGACGTCGCCCATGGCCGCCCGCAGCCGCCCGATCCGCTTGAGCCGGCGCGCCTGGCCCAGACCATCGCCGACATGCGCCTGCGCTACGTGGTGATCACCTCGGTCGACCGCGACGACCTGCGCGATGGCGGCGCCTCGCATTTCGCTGCCTGCATCCGCGCCACGCGCCATGCCAGCCCCGACATCCGCATCGAGATCCTCACCCCGGATTTCCGCGGCAAGGGCCGCATGGAGCGCGCGCTGGAGGTGTTGAAGGACTATCCACCGGATGTGTTCAACCACAACCTGGAAACCGTGCCTCACCTCTACCGCGAGGTGCGCCCTGGCGCCGACTACCAGTGGTCGCTGGATTTGCTCAAGCAGTTCAAGGCGCAGCACCCGGACGTGCCCACCAAGTCCGGCATCATGCTGGGCCTGGGCGAAACGCACGAGCAGGTGCTCCAGACCATGCGCGATCTACGCGCCCATGACGTCAACATGATCACCATAGGCCAGTACCTGCAGCCAACGGCGCATCACCATCCGGTGGTCCGCTACTGGACGCCGGACGAATTCGAAGCACTGCGCGTGGCGGGCGAGGCGATGGGTTTCGACCATGTCGCGTCCGGACCGCTGGTGCGTTCTTCCTACCATGCCGACCTGCAGGCGCACGCCGCCGGTGTCGTCGAATAAATTAAACACACGTAACTCCAGGCGAATCCACTGATATGACACTCCGCCCCGCGTTCGCCCTGCTGCTGGCCCTCACCGCCGCCGGCCTCCATGCCCAGGCCGCTGCCCCGGCGAAGCCGGCCAGTGCGCCGCCCGCCCAGGCGCCGGCTGCCAATCAGCAACAGGACGCCTCCGAGGCTGCCACCTCGCCGGTGGCCAAACGCAAGGTCTCGGAGCTTCCGCTGAAGTGGAATCCCACCGAAGCCCAGGCCGCGCAATTGTCGGCACGCTTCCTGACGCGTTTCCATTACCAGGCCCAGCCGCTCGACGACGCGATGTCGGCGAAGATCTACAAGGCCTACTTTGACGCCCTGGACGGTGAGAAAGTCTTCTTTACCCAGGAGGACATGGCCAAGTTCGAGCCGCTGAAGACGCAGTTCGACGATGCGGTCTGGAACCAGGATCTCTCCGCGCCCTTCAGCGTGTTCAACCTGTACCTGACGCGCGCGCTTGACCGCATGAACTATGCGCGCGGCCTGCTGAAGAAGGGTTTCGACTTCAACGGCAACGAAACGTACAACTACGACCGCAAGAAGGCGGCATGGCCCAAGGATCAGGCCGAGCTGGATGATCTGTGGCGCCGGCGCACCATGAACGACTGGATGCGCCTGAAGCTGGCTGGCAAGAGCGACGATGAAATCCGCAAGACGCTCGACAAGCGCTATGCGAACTATATCGACCGCGTGCGCCAGCTCGATCAGGAAGACGCCTTCCAGACCTTCATGACGGCCTACGCCGAGTCCACTGATCCGCATACCGATTACCTCGGTCCCCGTGCGGCGGAGAATTTCGACATTGCCATGAAGCTCTCGCTCGAGGGCATCGGCGCGGTGCTGCAGGGCCGCGACGACTACACGATGATCCGCGAGCTGGTCCCGGCGGGTCCGGCGGCGAAGTCGGGTCAGGTCTCTGTGGGCGACCGCATCGTGGCCATCGGCCAGGGCACCACCGGCCCGATGGTGGACGTGGTGGGCTGGCGCCAGGACGACGTGGTGAAGCTGATCCGCGGCAAGAAGGACACCACCGTGCGGCTGGAGATCCTGCCCGCCGACGTTGGCATGGATGGCAAGCACAAGCAGGTCACGCTGGTGCGCAAGAAAGTGACCATGGAAGAGCAGGCGGCGAAGAAGAAGATCGTGGAGTGGAAGGACGGCGATGTCGACCACAAGGTCGGCGTGATCGACCTGCCAACGTTCTATCAGGACTTCGGCGCGCGCCGCGAAGGCGACACCAATTTCAAGAGCGCCACGCGCGACGTTGCCAAGCTGCTTGGCGAGTTGAAGGCCGAGAAGGTCGAGGCCGTGGTGGTGGACCTACGCAACAACGGCGGCGGTTCGCTGTCCGAAGCCAACGAGCTCACCGGTCTCTTCATCGACCAGGGCCCGGTGGTGCAGGTACGCGACGCCCGCGGCCAGGTGGAAGTGCAGGGCGACGACCAGGTCGGCATGAGCTGGGACGGCCCGCTGGCGGTGCTTGTAAACCGTGGTTCGGCCTCGGCGTCAGAGATCTTCGCCGCCGCGATCCAGGATTACGGCCGCGGCTTGATCATCGGCGAGCCCACCTTCGGCAAGGGCACCGTGCAAAACCTGGTGGACCTCGACCGCTTCGGCCAGGCTTCGGAGTCGGCCAAGTACGGCGAGCTGAAGATGACCATCGCCCAGTTCTTCCGCATCAACGGCGGCAGCACGCAGCTGCGCGGCGTGACGCCGGAAATCCAGTTCCCGCAGAACGGCGACGCAAAAGATTTCGGCGAGTCAACCTACGACAACGCACTGCCCTGGACCCAGATCGCCCCGGCCAACTACAAGCCCGTAGCCGATCTGAAGCCCCTGGTAGCACCGCTGCAGGCCAGGCACGACGCACGCACGGCCAAGTCTCCGGCATGGAAGCTGATGCTCGATGAACTCGCCGCGTACCGTAAAGCCCGCGACAAGACCGAAGTCTCGCTCAACTACGCCCAGCGCGAAGTCGAGCGCAAGCAAATGGACGCCCTCCAGGCGGACTTCCGCGCCCGCCACAAGGCCATCGACGGCGGCACCGGCAAGCCGGGTGACGTCGCCACTGGCAAGGGCAGCGACGACGACGATCCGGCCGACACCGGCGACGACGGCCTGCAAGCCAACGAGCGCAGCCTGAAGAGCGAGTTGCAGGCCGAGAAGGACGCCAAGAAAGCCAAGGACCCGCAACTCGACGAAACCGCCCACATCGTCGCCGACGAAGTCCAGCTCATCAAAGCCGACACCCGTCTTGCCGCCACCGTTCTGCCGTACGCCGGTAAGGGCATGAACACCGACGCTCCGGTGCCGCCGACACCGACGGCGCAGAATCCGCACTGAGGGTTTGACGGCTCGGCTTCGCCTTCGCGATGGGCGCTCGGCTGCGCCATTGCGAGGGGGCCGGAGCCAGCGCCGGCTGCCTTCACCGCGACTGGCTTCGCCGTCCTGACGGGAAAGGAGAGCCGCTGCGCGGCTCGTGTCTTATGGCTTCGCCACGTCAGGACCGCACAGTCGGGCGGGGTTTTTCGAATCGGCATCCTGCCTCAGCGAAAAATGCCGGCCATCCATGGCCGGCACCGCTGCGCGGCCTTGTCCGCCCGACTGTGCTCGGCTGCAGAGGTCGCGGTGAAGGCAGCCGACGCTGGCTCCGGCCCCCTCGCAATGGCGCAGCCGAGCAAAGAGCGAAGGAGTGGGACGCTAAGGGCGGTTTGATGCGTGAGCTGCATCCATGGAACGGACTGTGCGGATGAACACGCCGGACTTCGCACCCTCGCTGGGGTCACCTTCGCTACGCGACGAGTGACCCGAGCTACTTCAGCTTGCCGATGTGTTCATCCGCTCACAAGGCTCGCGATGCCGTGCCCGTTTCGTAATGGGTAGGGTGGCGGGCGAGCCAGGGTAGAGAACCGAACAACGACGGCCGGGCATACGCCCGCCTGGTCGCCCGCCTAAAGACGGTAAACCTCGGACCCGCAAACGATGCTGCGAGGCCCGGCGTTGCTCGGGTTCTCTACACCCGGTTGCCGGTACCCCGGCAACCCGTGAATGATCCGGAATACTGCGCGAAGAATCTATGCGAATGGTCGTAAAGTTGACCGACGACGAACATCCAACGATGCTCAAATGCATGGCCAGCGAGTAACGATTACTGCGTTGCGAATCAATGCTCCGTCGGGCCAGTTTCTTCGCTCGTACAAACGAGTTTCTCGACGGTTCGTCAGCTCACACCCACACTTCATCGTTCGCCAACGCGCACGCAACCGTAGCCTTCGGTAAGCGCGCCGGGCGGGTGGGCCCTTGCCGCGACTTGCGGAGCCGAGCGCAGCCGGGCGGACAAGGCCGCGCAGCGGTGCCGGCCATGGATGGCCGGCATTTTTCGCTGAGGCAGGATGCCGATTCGAAAAACCCCGCCCGGCTGTGCGGGCCCGGCGGGGCGAAGCCATCAAACACCAGCCGCGTAGCGGCTCTCCTTTTCCGTCGGGACGGTGAAGTCGTCGCGGCAAGGGCCCCACCCGCCCGGCGCGCTTACCGAAGGCTACGGTTGCCCCACCGCGATGGCGAAGCCGAGCCTACTAACCGGCAACGGAACCAACCGCCACGAATCGCATCGCCACGGCGTTCATGCAGTAGCGCAGGCCGGTCGGTCGCGGGCCGTCGTCGAACACGTGGCCCAGGTGTGCGTCGCAGCGTGCGCATGAGACGGCGGTGCGTTCTTCGAACAGGCTGGTGTCGCTGCTTTGCGCGATGTTGCGTTTGGAGATGGGCTGCCAGAAGCTGGGCCAGCCGGTGCCTGAGTCGAACTTGGTGGCGGAATCGAACAAGGCCGTGTCGCAGCAGATGCAGCGGTAGAGGCCATTGTCGTGGCGGTCCCAGCCGGGGCCGGTGTAGGCGCGTTCGGTGCCTTCGTGGCGGGTGACTTGCCAGGAGAGCGGCGAGAGTTTTGCCTTCCATGCTTCGTCGGTCATCACTACTTTCGGCTCGACGCAGGTGCCCAGTGGTTTCTTGTCGGGGCCGAAGCAGTCCAGGGTGACGTTGCCTGCCTTGCTGGGCGGGGCGCCTGAGGGCCCCTGGGCGGGCGCCAGGGCGTCAGCAAGCAGGCGGCCGGCGGGCAGGATGCCCACGGCGGCGAGGGCGGCGGTGACGCCGAGGAAGCGGCGGCGGGGATTCGATGGCATGGGTGTTCTCCGGTTTGCTGACTAGGAGACCGTCCGAGCGGTGAAGCCATTGCGTAGCGTGGCGGCTTCGTTCAGCCTGCTGCCATGAGCGCTCAACCATTCCCGCCGCGCGTGGTGCTGGACACCAACGTATGCCTGGACCTGTTCTTTTTCCGCGATCCGCGCTGCCAGGTCTTGGCCCAGGCGCTGGCGGAAGGCCGGGTGCAGGCAGTGTCGCGGGCCGATTGCCATGCCGAGTGGCTGCGGGTGCTTACGTACCCGGATCTGCCGATCACCGACGCGGGGCGTCAGCAGGCGAAGGCGGCCTACGATGCCTATTTGTCGTTCCCGGACCTGGAGGAAAAGCACGATGTGGCCTTGCCACGTTGCCGTGATCCCGATGACCAGATGTTCCTCGAAGTGGCTCTGGGGGCGGGTGCAGGCGCGCTGGTGACCAAGGACAACGAGTTGCTGCGCCTGGCTTCTCGCTGTGAATGGTTTGCCATCGTGTTACCGGAAGCGTGGCAACCCTAGGGGACTTTCGGCCGGGTCAAATACGGGAAAAAGCCTTTGGCACCAATCTTGTATGGCTGAGGGACCATAGTCGTAACGCAGAGCGCGAGAGGAGGGCGAATGCGGGACTACCTGATCGTCTTTGCCGTGCTGGTGCTGCACGCCGTTTCCGTATGGGTGGCGCCGGAGATCGGCATGGCGCTGTCGTACTTCTTCTTTGGAGCCTTCGGCGTTGCCGCGGGCATCGCTGCCGTGCATCGCGGCCTGACCTCGGGCCGGCGTCCGGACATGCGCTGGCTGGCGATGGCCCTGTCCATCGTGCTGTGGCTGTGCGGCGTGGCCTTGTCGGCCCGGCAAAGCTACGTGCTGGACAACGCCAATCCCGCGCCCGGCGATAGCATGTTCTTCTACATCATCTACGCGGTGCCGGCGCTGGTGACGCTTTCGTCATCACCGGTGGCGACGCGCAAGCGCTGGGCTATTTCGATCGACCTGGTGCTGGCCTGCATGCTGGCGGCGCTGTTTTATGCGCGCGTGTTTGCGCTGGTGACGATGGAAGGCGCGGCGGGCAGGCCCGAGGCCGAGGCCATCGCCACCATGCTGGACATCGAGAATATCTTCCTGGCCGTCGCCGCCATCGTTCGCCTGCTCGCCGCCGAACGGCAGCGTGACGCGGTGTTCTATCGCGCCGCTTCGATCTTCTTTGTCTCGTACACGCTCGTGGTGGGGTACTACAACCATTTCGTGGCGCTGGGTGACTACCCCGATTTTGGTTCGGCCTGGGACATCCTGCTCGATATTCCCTTCGCGGCGTGGCTGCTGGCGGCGCGGCGTGGGGATGGTCATGGCCGTGTTCGCTGGCGCCCGCCGGTGTTCCTCGTGCGCTTCGTGCAAAGCGGCAGTCCCGTGTTCATGGCCCTGGGCGTGCTTTCCCTGGGGTTGATGGTGATGGACGATCACCCGGGGTTGGGCGTGGCTGCCTGTGCCGCCGCGGTGCTTGGAATCGGCTTGCGCAGCACGCTGACCCAGGTGAGCCTGGTGGAAGTGGAATCGCGCCTGACGGCGCGGCAGGCCACGCTGGAGGGGTTGGCCTATCGTGACAGCTTGACCGAGCTGGCCAACCGCCGCGCGTTGGACGCCACGTTGCTTACCGAATGGCACCGCACGGTTGAACGCAACGAACCGGTCGCCTTGCTGATGATCGATATCGACTTCTTCAAGCAGTTCAACGATCGCTACGGGCACCTGGAAGGCGATGAATGCCTCCGCCGGGTGGCGTCGGCACTGGCTACCCGCATCGGTCGTGGCGAGGATTTCCTGGCCCGTTACGGCGGCGAGGAATTCGCGGTCGTCGCACCGGCCACTACCCTGGCCGGTGCCCATCAGCTGGCACAGGCGCTGCGCGACACCGTGCAGTCGATGGGCATTCGGAACGATGGAAGCCCCTATGGCATCGTCACGGTGAGCATCGGCGTGGCCGTGGGCATGGAATCACCCGATGCGGGACCCCTCAGCCTGCTGCAGGCGGCCGATAGCGCCTTGTATCGCGCCAAGGCCGGCGGCCGTAACTCGGTGGCGAGCGCCGCCTAGCCCGCCTGCATCCGGGCGCGTTCCTCAAGCGTGCGGACGGCGCCGGGAATGCCGGTGGCGTCGGCCACTTCCACCATGCGGTCGGCATCGTCGATGGATGCACCGGTTTCGTGGGCCCAGGTAACGTGGTACGGCATGTACACGCCCCAGCCCCCGAGTGCCACCACCGGTGCGATATCCGAGCGCAGGGAATTGCCCACCATGGCGAATCGTCCGGGCTCGATGTTGAACTCGCCAAGCACGCGCGCATAGGCGCGATCGTCCTTCTCCGAGACGATCTCGATGCGGTGGAAGAGGTCGGCGAGTTTCGAGTGGGCGACCTTGTGCTCCTGGTGGAAGAGATCGCCCTTGGTGATCAGGACGATGCGGTGGCTTTGCGCCACCGCTTCCACGGCCTGGCGGATACCCGGGAGCAGTTCCACAGGATGGTCCAGCACGTCTTTGCCAAGCGCCACGATGCGGTGGATGTCGCGCGCGCTGATGCGCTCGCCGGTGACCTGCACCGCGGCCTCGATCATCGACAGCGTCATGCCCTTCGCGCCATAGCCGAAGCGCGCCATGTTGGCCTGCTCGATGGCCAGCAGTCGTTCGTGCAGGCGAAGGTCTGCCAGGTCCACATAATCGCCCACGATGGCTTCGAATGCGCTACTGGCAATCTCGAAGTATTCCTGGCTCCGCCACAGGGTGTCGTCGCCGTCGAAACCCACCAGTTCAATCATTGCTATCTTCCTTCCACCGACGGGGCGCTACGATACTCCATCGCCCTCGCCGGAGCCCATCGATGCTCACCCCCGTGGATGTCCATTGCCCGTATTGCGGAGAGCCGCTGGAATTGCTGGTGGATGCCAGCGAGGATGGCCAGCGCTACATCGAGGATTGCCAGGTTTGTTGCCGTCCTATCAATGTCACCGTCACCGTGGAAGGCGACGGCAGCATCGGCGTCGACGTGCGCAGCGAGAACGAAGGCTAGTTTTTCCTTCCCGCCCGCCGCAGTGCGGTCTTGCCCAGTACGGCAAGGTCACTCTCGCCATCGCCTACGGCCACGGTTTCAAGCAACGCATCGTGCACCACGCTTGCCAGCGGCATGGGCACCTTCGCGGTACCCGCCGCGGCCAGCGCAAGCCGAAGATCCTTGTGCGCCAGCCGTGCGGCGAATGCCGCCGGTGTGTAGGACGAACTGGCGATGCGGCTGCCGTAACCTTCGTACACAGGCCCCGGGAACACGGTGCCTGAGATCAGCTTGATGAATGCGTCCGGTTCCACACCATGCGCGCCGGCCAGTGCCGCCGCCTCCGCGGTGGCTTCGACGGCGGCGCCCAGCATGAAATTCACCGCCAGCTTGACTGCGTTCGCGCGCGAGGGCACATCGCCCAGGTGCCAGGTTTTCTGGCCGATGGCATCGAGCAGGGGCTGTACATGGGCGAGCGTCCTCGCATCGCCGCCGGCCAGGATGTTGAGCCTGGCGGCAGCGGCGACGTCGGGGCGGCCCAGTACCGGCGCTGCAAGGTAAGCCACGCCGCGCACCAGGTGCGCTTTGGCCATTTCCTCGGCCAGTGCCACCGATACCGTGGCCATGTTGACGTGGACCAGGCCTTGGCGCGCCTGTGCCAGTGCGCCGGAAGCCACGATCACTTCGCGTACCGCGTCGTCGTCGGCCAGCATCGAGAAAACTGCATCGCCTGCGAACGCGGCCGCTGGAGAATCGACTGCGGTGGCCCCCGCCCGGGCGGCCTCCTGCGCGGGTCCCGGCGATCGGTTCCACACGCGCACCGTGTGGCCCGATTTCACCAGGTTGGCCACGATCGCCCGGCCCATGTGGCCAAGGCCGATAAATCCGATGTCCATGGGGTTCTCCTTCAGGGGAATAACAATCCGTCATCATGCACCGCCGATCGTGGCGGCGGCGTGTGGGCAAGTTCCTTCGACGGTCGATGGGCTACCATCACTGCATTGCCGGCCACCTAAACCGCGGAGTTCTTCGAAACATGTTCGATCACGACTGGCTCGGTTACGGCATCGTCGGCGCACTGGAAATCGGCGCCATCGCGCTTGTCGTCGGCTTCGTGCTGTACGGGTTGCTGCTGGCGCTCAAGCGAGATGCCAATCATGGTGTGCTGATGGCCTGGTCGTGGCTAATATCCACCGCACTGGTGGGCGCGGTGGACTTCAAGGACATTTTCTATTTCAATTTCTCGAGGTTCCAGTCTATCCAGCTGCTGCGCCTGCAGCTGGCCGAAGTGCATGATCCTGACGCCATCGGCCTGCGGTGCTTTTTCGTGATGCTGGGTGCGATCGTTGGGGTCGGGCTGGCCTGGCTGATCTTCAGCGCTTCTTTTTGGCGTCGCCGAGGCGATGGCTGAACATCCACGGCCACAGGTCGGGTTCGTCGTAGGCCGGTAACCAGGAGCCATGCCCGACGCCCGGGTATTCGGTGTAGCGCACTTCATGATGGATGGCTTTCAGTGCCTGGTTCATTTGCCGCGATTGTTCCACCGGCACCGAGCCATCGGCTGAGCCGTGGAAAATCCATACCGGTGTAGCTCCCATGTGCGAGGCCACCCATGCGAAAGCGTCGGGGTCTTCACGCCGGTCGTAGACATGCCGGAAGGCTTCCAGGCCGTCCGGTTGGATGCCTCCGCAGATGACGGCCGCCGCGGCGAAGGTGGTCGGGTATTGCACCAGGAGCTCCCAGGCGCCGTAGCCGCCCATCGACAGGCCCGTCAGGTAGATCCGAGTACGGTCCCCGTCGACGGCCTTGATGGTGTCTTCCAGCGCCTTCATCGCTGCGGCGGCGGTCTCGCCGCGCCATTCGGTGCGTTTCGGGGCTTGCGGGATCACCACCACGCCCCGGAACTCCGGATGCTTGGCCAGCCACGGCGGCAGCCCCTGGCTCATCTGCTTCTGGTTGTCGTGGCCTCGCTCGCCCGAACCATGCAGGAACAGCACCACCGGCGGATGTGCCTCGGTTTTGCCGTCGGGCGTGTACACCTGATAGGGATAGGCGTGGCCGTTGACCGTGACTGTGCGCTGGCTGAAGGCGGCATGCGCAGGGACGGTGGCAAGGCCAAGCACACAGGACAGCGCGGCCATCGTGGGGATACGCATGAGCGGCTCCTTCAAAGAATGGGATCGAACAAACGTGCCACGTGCATGGCCACGCGGGAAAGGTAGCGGGTGCGGGCGTAGTCGGCGGGGAGTACCTCCACCGACTGCGCGAAGTCATCGGCCAGCATGGCTTCGACTTTGCCGGCAAAGGCGGTATCCACGGTGAGAGCTGCAATCTCGAAGTTCAGGCGGAACGAACGGTTGTCGAGGTTCATGCTGCCGATTACCGCGGTGTCGTCATCGACCAGCATCACTTTCTGATGCACGAAGCCCGGCTGGTAACGGAACATGCGGATGCCCGCTTGTACGGCCTCGTGGGTGTGGAAGCGCGAGGACAGGAATACCGTGCGGTGGTCGGGGCGGCAGGGAATCAACACCCGCACATCCACGCCGCGGTAGACGGCCAGCCGCAGGGCGGCCAGTACGGCCTGGTCCGGCACGAAATACGGTGTGGATAACCACAGCCGGGTACGAGCGACGGCGATCGCCTGCGTGAAGAACAGCGAGCAGCTTTCCTGCAGGTCCGCCGGGCCCGTGGCCGCGACCAGCACCGCGGCGCTGCCGTTGCCATCGGGCGGCGGCCGGAACGGCGGCACTTCGCCCGTCACCCAGTACCAGTCTTCGGCGAAGCTCCGGTGCAGTTCGGCCACGGCCGGGCCGTCCAGGCGCATGTGGGTATCGCGCCACGGCGACAGCGGTGGTCGTGCGCCGAGGTACTCATCGCCGGCGTTGAGGCCGCCGACGAAGCCCGTGGCGCCGTCGACCACGACCACCTTGCGATGGTTGCGGAAGTTCAGCTGGAGGCGGTTGCGCCAGCGCCGCGTGCGGAACGGGCGTACATCCACGCCCGCCGCCTGCAGCGAGGCCACATAGCGCTGCGGGAGGTCGTGGCTGCCGATGCTGTCGTAGAGCAACTGCACCGTGACGCCGTTTGATGCGCGTTCCACCAACGCGTCACGTAGCCGTCGGCCCAGCTGGTCATCATGGATGATGAAGAACTGCACCAGCACGTAGTGCTTCGCTTCGGCGATGGCCGCAAACATCGCCGCGAAGGCGGCTTCGCCATTGATCAGCAGCTCGGTGCGGTGGCCTCCGCTGATGTGCGATGCCAGCATGCGTGCGATCGGTTCGAAGCGCGGATGCTGGGCGGCATGGCGCCGGAGATAATCCTCGCGCTGCGGCCAGCTGCGGTTGTCGTGCTGCTGCCGGCTGCGGATGCGCAGCAGCCGGTGCATGTCGACGTAGCCGGCGAAGTGACTGCTGCCCAGGAACAAGTAGGGTACCAGCGTGACATAGGGCAACAGCACCAGGCCCAGCACCCAGGCAAAGGCGCCCTGGGGCGTGCGCGTATGCATCACCGCATGCATCGCTGCGCCGATGCCCGCCACATGCAGGCCCAAGGCCACCAGGGTGAGCACCGTGACCAGCATCGTGTGCCGGGCCTTAGCTGATGAGTCGATCGGCCAGGAGCCGCGCCTGCTGGCGGATCTCCGGCATGGCGGTGGTTTCCCATAGCAGGCCGCGCAGCAGCGTGCCCATGGCGAACAGGCGCGTCGAAGTGTTGCCCGCGGCATCGAGTACGCCGAAGGTCGCATCGGCATCCAGCCCCAACCCCAACACGTCGGCGCGCACATGGCCGTTGTCGCACAGCTGGCGCAGCAGCGGATGATCGCCACGCTGCACGTCGGTGTTCAATCCCACCGTCTGTACCACCAGGTCCGCCACGCGCATGCCGTCGGCGCCGTCGATCAGGTGCAGGTCGACATCGAGCCGGCCATCGGGTCGCAGGGTGACATGGCGAAGCCGTCCGCGCATGCGCGTGAGCCGGCCCTTGCGCTCGAGCGCGTCGACGCTCGCCGCCACCTGCGGTGGCATGCGGTGGCGGGCGCGTTCCCACGCCCAACGCGCATGGCGCAGGAAGCGGGCGCGCTCATCCATCGGCAACTCACGCCATAGCGCCTGCGTGTGGGGGCGCAGGCCGTCGATCACCGGACGCCAGTCATCGCCCTGGCTCGCGGCCTCGCGGATGTGGCGCATCCATGCCCGTGCCGCGGGCTCCTCGCGCATTTCCTCGACCAGTTCCGCCCCGCTGTCAGCGGGTGCGGCGGCTTTCACCGGATGTACCTCGGGTGTATGGCCGTGCCGTGATACGGCGGTCAGGCGGGCGTTCGGCCAAAGGGCGGCCAGGTCCAGCAGGACATCCACGGCGGTAAGGCCCATGCCGATCAGCATGACTTCGCGAGGTTCTTCGCTCGCGCGCGCGGAAGCCAGGTAGGACCAGGGATCGACCACGTAGTTGCCACGGGCGATGGCCGCCGGGTCCACGCCAGGAATCGGGCGTGCGGGCAGGGAGCCTACGCAGAGCACGGCTCGATCCACGCGGGAGGATGCCTCGCCCACAAAGATGTCCACGCCGTCGGCATCTGGAACGATGGCGTCGACGGCGACAGGCACCAGGTTCACCACATGTCCGCGCAGGCGCGCATCGTCGATGGCGCGGCGGACCTCCGATTCGACGTAATCGCCGTACAACCGCCGCGGCAGGAAGTCGGCGCCTGCCACCTTGGCATCGATGCCCTGGGCGTAGTCGAGGAAGCCCTGCGGCTGCGCTGCCGACATGCCCATGGCCGCGGCGCGCACGTTCAAAAGATGGCGCCCTGAGGTGGTGCCATAGGCCACGCCGCGGGCGAACGGATGCGCCGAACCGGTGTACCAGTCCAGATGCAGGGGGCGAGGGGTTCGCCGCGCCAGCAATTCGCTGACCAGCGTGGCGCCCGCCGCGCCACCGCCGATGACGGCGACTCGTTTAGACATGCATTTTCCTTCTAGGGGACCATTGAAGGTCCCGTCGGACGTCAGGCTGTCAGGCGTCCGGCGAGTTCGGACTGCCGCGGGCGGGCAATCCAGTGGTCAGTCGGTCCAGGCTGCTCATAGGCCATGTACTGTGCCAGATCGCCGCCGTAAACATGAAGCGTGAGGGCCGACTCCTGCCGCGAAAGGTTGCGACACCGATGCACGTAGGCATCGCCGGCGTCGAACCAGGTGGCGTCCCCTGGCCCCAGCCAAGTGCGATTCTGGTGGCGCAGCTGGCCGGTAGATTCCTCGCGCAGGAAAGCATCGATCTCCAGGGCGCCGCTCATCGACATTTCCAGTCCCCACAGGCCACCGTGGTCATGCACGGGCGTGGCGTAGTTGGCGGGCCAGGACAGCACCAGCACGCTGATGCCCGGCTTGGCGTGTTCGGCTACCAGCCAGCGCTCGAAGCCGCGCCGGCGGGCGCGCAAGGGCGCCAGTTGCTGTTCCAGGGCGTGGCCGTCGCGATGCACGGCCTGCCCCAGTTCGCGCGCCATGCTGGCCAGATCCGGATGCTCGGTGGCACCGGCATCGAAAGCGATGTCACGCAAAGTCTTCAGTACGTGTAATCGCTTGATCATGGGGGATTTCCTGCCGAAAAACGCTACGTCAACGGCGGAAAGTGGATCACGGGGGCCGTTAAACGGACGTAACCCGGGGCGGGAAGCGGGTCCGGTACTTCCTTCACTGTTGCCCGGGAGCGGACGGGGGTAACTTCCACCCTAGGCTGCCGGCCTTCCGCCGGCCCGTATGCCAATCGTGCAAGGAGCTTGCTGTCATGATCGTCGCCGCCATTCTCGTGCTGGCCGTGCTGTGGCTGATGGGCGCCGTGGTCGGCGCCGTCTTCAAGCTGGTCTTCGGGCTCATCGGAGGCGTGTTCACGATCATCGGCGGCGCGTTGGGCATTATCTTTGGCGGCGTGGCGCTGCTGGTGATCGGTCCTATCGTTGCCCTGGCGATGCTTCCGGCCCTGCTGCCGTTGCTGCTGGTGGCAGGCCTCGTGTGGCTGATCGTTCGCGCCACGCGCAAGCCACCGGTGATCGTTGTCACCCCCGACCAGGTGCGTCGCTAAAAGCGCCGACAGGGATCGGAGTTTCAACTCCGATCCCCCGGCCGGTTTTATCGGTCGGTTCTAGCCGCCTTGCAAGTTGAAGGTCACCGGGATGCGAGCCCATGCCTGCGTCGGCCGCCCTTGCGCGGTGGCTGGCTGAAACCGCCACTTCGACAGCACCTGGTTTTGCGCGGCGCGGTCAAGTTCCGCATGGCCACTGCTTGATTCCACCACTACTTGCAGTGGTTTGCCGTCGACATCCACCAGTACGCGCAAGACCACCGTGCCTTGCATGTGCATGCGCCGTGCAGCCGACGGATATGCCGGGGCGGGCGCCTGCATATAGGCGAGGGTGGCTTCGACAGGTCCCGACGGTGCAGCTTCAACCGGTGTCGATGGCATGGCCGGGGTCGCCGTCACCGGCACGGCATTGGCGCTGGGTTCTTCAATCGCCGTAGGTGACGGTGTCGGTGCCGGCGTGGGTACGGACCTTGTCACCGTGTGATGCGCCGGTGGCGGCGGGATGTCTATCACCGGTGCGGGCTTCACTTCGGGAGGTGGGTTGATCCAGGTGACGATGATCGGGTCGGCGACACGCTTGACGGTTTCCACGAACTCCGGGGCCATTGGACGGATCACGGCGATCAGGGCAGCAACGTTGAGGGCGATCGAAGCGCTCAGCGCCACGATGCGAACGGCATCGGGATGGAACGCGGGGCGGGAAGCGATTACGGCAGACGACATGGCACACCTCCATCGAGTGGGGGAAGGCAAGCTGCGGTCTTCTAGGGACGCCACGGCTTTTTGCCGAGGGGGATGCGTCCGGCTTCAGACTATTCCCGCGCCCGGATGCTCTGCAAGAGCCTGGTGCGCCGGCTGTCGGCTCAGGTGGCCTAGTGGGCCACCAGCATGGGGATGTCGCTGTTCATGAAAAGATGCCGGGTGGTGCCGCCGAGCACCATTTCCGAGAGGCGAGAACGTCCCCACGCGCCCATCACCAGGAGGTCCGCGCCGGCTTCGCGGGCTATCGCCAGCAGCGAGGGGCCGGCCTGGTCGCGTTCGGCTGCCGACAGGCGGCGGACCGTCGCCTTGATGCCGTGTTCGCTAAGCCAGTGGTCGATGTCTTCGGCGGGCAGCGGATGGGTGGTGGCGTAGGGTTCATCGCAGCCGTCGAGCACGACCACTTCGTCGGCGCGCTCGAGCAGCGGAAGCGATGCCCGGATCGCCAGCGCGGATTGCCGGCTGCCATTCCAGGCCAGCAGCACGCGCGTGCCCAGGCCAGTAACCTGGGCCAGTTCCGGTACCACCAGCACCGGCTTGCTGCTGCCGAATACCGAGCGCGAGACGTTGCCGAAGCCCACCGGAGCATCGCCGCGGAAACCGCCGCGCTCCATCACCAGCCAGTCGTAGCCGGCCGCTGCATGGCAGACCAGAGGTACCACGTCGCCCTCGGCCACCCGCCAGCGGCCCTCAAGACCTGCCTGGGTCAATACGCCATCGAAGGCCCCGCTGGCCGCGCGGGCTTCGTCGGCGCGCTGGCGCACCGAGTCCATCTGCAGCGGCATGGCCTCGGGAAGCGTGAAGGCAGCCGGCAGCATGTCCACCACGAACAAGGCGTCCAGCCGCGCCTGCATGCGTTGGGCCAGTGCCACGGCGGCGGCGATCGCCGCCCCCTGGAGGGGCAGGCGGGCCACGTGGAGCAGGAGCTCGGTCTTCATCGTCTATGTCGGTTTCCGGGCTTGGAGGGCGTCCGGCCACACAATGCCACCGCTCGCGGGGGGTTGCAAAAGCCTGGGTTGGGGGTGACCCTCACCCGATGCGCTTACCCCAGGCGCGCCACCCCACGTCGCGCATGAATCTCCAGGCAAGCGTTTCCCCTCCCGTTTACCGACGTGGCGACGAAGTCGCCAGCAGCCTGATCCATGGCATCGGCATCGTGCTCAGCATCGCCGGCCTTGCGGTACTGGTGGCGTTCGCGGCGCGGTTTGGCGATGCGCGCGCGGTCGTGGCAAGCGCGGTGTTCGGCACCACCCTGATCCTGCTCTACACCGCATCCACCCTCTACCACGCCATACCCGGCGCGATGGCCAGGCGCATGCTGCGCACGCTCGACCACATTGCCATCTTCCTGTTGATCGCAGGCACCTACACGCCGTTCACCCTGCTGGCCCTGCCTGGTGTCTGGGGCTGGAGTCTCTTCGGCACCATTTGGGCGCTGGCCATCATCGGCAGCATGCTGGAGGTAGGCCTGCTCAAGCGCTACCGCAAGGCTGCGGTATTCCTTTACGTGGCCATGGGCTGGGTGGCGATGATCGCCTTCAAGCCGTTGAGCGAGAGCCTTTCCACCGGCGGCATGGGTCTGTTGATCGCCGGCGGCGTGGCCTACACGGCGGGCGTGCCGTTCTACCTGGCCCGCAAGCTTCCCTACCATCACTCGGTCTGGCATTTCTTCGTGCTGGCCGGCAGCGTGCTGCATTACCTGGCCGTACTGCTGTATGTATTGCCCGGCGCGCCCGCGGGCTAGGCGTTCAGCCGACCAGGAAAGCGAAGGCGAACAACCCCAGCATCACGAAGGACATCACCAGCTTCACCAGCGTGCCCACCAGCATGCCGAACCAGGTGCTCAAGCCCACGTGCGCCGAACGCAGCACGCTGGTGCCCGAGGCCAGTTCCCCGAGCAACGCGCCGATGAATGGCCCCAGCAACAGTCCGGGTAGGCCGAAGAACATGCCCACTACCGTGCCGATGGCGGCGCCCCACAACGCGCGGCCGCTTGCACCGACGCTACGCGCACCCAGGAGCCCGGCGATGAAATCCATGGCCATGCCGATGGCACCGGCCACGGCGATGGCCACCAGCCACCACAGGCCAAGATGCTGGTAATGGTCCACACTCGCGGCCAGCCAGATGCCGGCGAAGATCAGCGGAATGCCCGGAAGTGCCGGCAGGATCGCGCCCGCCACGCCAGCCACCATCAGCAGGGCCGCCACCACGTAAAGGACGATATCGATCATGGCCTGGCGAAGCTGCCCTGATAGTCGGGCTTGAGCCACGGGGCGAAGACGCGGACAGGTACGTCAACCGCCTGGGTGCCAGCGACATAGGCGGCCACCTGGTAAGGCGGGAACAGGATGGTGAGGCTGCTTGCGCGGCCATCGTGGCCTGGCGAAAGAGTGAAAACGTCGAAGTGATGCTGCCCCGGCTGCGTACCGTCGTTGATCGCCTCCGCGCTGGAGGCCAGCGGAACGTTGTCGTCCAGGCGCGTCAGCAATTGCCGGCGCGCCTCCGCTGCCAGCGCCAGTTCGGCGGCCGCAGGGTCGGTGAAGAGGTCATCGAGCGTCACCAGCCGCCGGGACTGCGTGTCATAGGTGAAGGTATCGAGGATGGGGCTGGGATGGGCGCCGCCAGTGAAGGACGAACCTTGCACCTGCACGCTCACCAGGCGTCCGGCCTGGCCCAGCACCTCGATGTCCAGGTCCAGGTCCCAGGGCAGCTGGTGGGCCTGCTCGCGCGCGCCGGGCTGCTTCAATCCGGCGAGAAAATTGGTCTTTTTCTGCGCCACATAGGCCTCGAGGCCTTGCCGTAGCGGGCTCCAGTCAGCTTTGAGCTTGGGCAGGCGGGCCTCGATGGTGTAAAGGGTGGGCTCGCTGTATTGGGTATGCTGCGCGGCCGGTGGCATCGACGCAGCTTCCGGTGCATGGCCGCCTTGGCAGGCGGCCAGCACGGCACAGGATGCCGGCACGGCCAGCCAACGTTGCATCATCAGTCCATTTCTCCCTCGATGATGTGACACGTTACCCGACGTTGCGTGACTTGCGAAGGAATGGAGTGGAAAAGGACGAAATCATCTTGCTCAAGGCCGATGAACTGGGCCGGATCGAATGCCACCGTCGCGACGGCGTGATGGTGATCGTCCGTGATATCGCCGCGGCCCGCTGGTGGGCCCGCCGCTTTGCCCGGAACGCTGCCGCGCGCGAGGCCAGGGCGCTGGAACGGCTGGAGGGTATTGAGGGGGTGCCGCGGCTGCTTCGCTTCAATGGCCGGGTGCTCGAGCGCAGCTTCATGGCCGGCGCCCCGATGCAGCAGGCCCAGCCGCGCAATGCCGCCTATTTCCGCCAGGCCCGGCGCCTGCTGGCCTCGTTGCACCGCCGCGGCGTGGTGCACAACGACTTGGCCAAGGAGCCGAACTGGCTGGTGCGCGACGATGGCACCCCAGCCATGGTGGACTTCCAGCTGGCCTTCACGCGCCGCCGTCGGGGCCGGCTGTTCCGCTTGCTGGCACGCGAGGACATCCGTCACCTGCTCAAGCACAAGCGCACCTACATGCCCGAATTGCTCACTCGCCGCGAACTGCACATCCTTGCCACGCCGGCGATGCATGCCAGGGTGTGGCGACAGACGGCCAAACGCCTGTACAAGCTCGTCGCGCGCAAGCTTTTCGGCTACTGGGACAACGAAGGACAGGGGCGCGTCCGGCGTTAGGTCGCCATGGGCCCTGCGTTACTTCTCGACGAAGGCGCGCTCGATCACGTAGTCGCCCGGCTCCCGCGTGCGCGGCGAAGCATGGAAGCCACGGCCATCGAGCAAGGCGCAGGTGTCCTCGAGCATCGCCGGACTGCCGCACAGCATCACTCGGTCGTGAGCGGGATCCAGCGGCGGCAGGCCCGTCACGCGCGCCATGTCGCCGTCGGCGATGGCATCGGTGATGCGCCCGCGGTTGCGGAAGGGCTCGCGCGTGACCGATGGATAGTAGATGAGCTTTTCGCGCACCAGGTCGCCCAGGTAGTCGTGGGCAGGCAGTTCCTGCTCGAGGTAGTGGGCGTAAGCGAGGTCGGCGATGTTGCGGACGCCATGGGCCAGCACCACGTGCTCGAAGCGTTCGTAGGTTTCCGGGTCGCGCACGATCGACAGGAAAGGTGCCAGGCCGGTACCCGTGCCCAGCAGGTAAAGCCGCTTGCCGGGCTTGAGGTCATTGAGCACGAGCGTGCCAGTGGGCTTGCGCGACACGATCACCGGATCGCCGGGCTTGAGATGCTGCAGTCGCGAGGTAAGCGGACCGTCGGGCACCTTGATCGAGAAAAACTCCAGGTGTTCCTCGTAGTGCGCGCTTGCAATCGAATAGGCACGCATCAGTGGCCGGCCATCCACTTCCAGGCCGATCATGACGAAATGCCCGCTCTCGAAACGGAAGCCTGGATCGCGGGTAGTGCGGAAACTGAAGAGCGAATCGTTCCAATGATGCACGTCGATGACGTGCTCGGTTGCCAGTGCCACCATGGGAAGGAAGTTCCTGTGGCGCCCTTGCGCCAGTCAACTGCGTATTCTAGCTGGCTTCGCGACGACAGTCCGGCGATCATGGGCGCCTGAAGGATGGCTGGGAAAGGATCCCATGGATATGCGTCGTTCGATGGCGGCCTTCGCGGCCGTCCTGGTTGCCGTGCTGGCCATGGGCTTTGGCCCGTCCGCGCGCGCCCAGGCCGCCTCGGGGCTGGATCCGGCCTGGGCGCGCGCGCATTCGGTGGTGCGGGTGGGCGCCCTGCGCGCCGGCGTGCCACCCATGCAGATCGTGGAAAACGGCCGCCTGCTGGGCGTAGGTGCTGATTTCCTCCAGCAGATCCTGCCGTCGATGGGAGTGTCGTGGCAGCCGGTGCTGTTCGATTCGCGCCAGGCCCTGCTCGACGCCTTGTGCAAGGGCACGGTGGATATTGCCCCGGAGATGATCTCCACCCCCGCCGCCATGCGTTGCGCCGACTTCGGCGCGCCCTATCTTGCATCGTCGCCCGTGCGCGTGGCCCGCAATGGCGATTCACGCTTCGTCGACGACGCGGCGTTGGCAGGCGCCCGGATCGCCGTGGTGGCAGGTAGCCCGGCGGAGGAAATCATCGTCGCGGCGTTGCCGAACGCGAAGCTGTTGCGGGTGCCGGACGATCCGGCCGCGCTTGACGCCGTGGTGCAGGGCCACGCTGACGTATACATGGCCAATCCGCTGATGGCCGTGCGTGAACTCGACCGCCTCGTCGCTACCGGCAAGCTGCAATACACCGGCCGCAGTACGCTGCCGTTGGCACGCTACGGTTTCGCTTATGGAAGCGCGGCCAAGCCCCTGGAAGTAGCGCTCCAGGCACGCATCGACGCGCTTGGCGACGAGGCGAGGGGCCGCGTCGCCGGGCGCTGGGTGGCCGTGTTCGAGCCCAGCGAAGACGCTGGCCTGGCTACGCCACTGAGTGCCGCCGAACGCCAGTTCCTGCAGTCGCTACCGGTGCTCGGTGCCGGCATCGATTCGGACTGGGCGCCGATGAGCTACATGGACCGCAACGGCGTGTCCGTCGGAGTCGCCTCCGACTACATCGCCGAACTCAACCGTGCCCTGGGCCTGCGTACGCGTCGGGTTAACGTCGATACGGAGGCTGAAGCGAAGCAGGCGATCGCCGAAGGCAAGGTGCAGATGCTGGTGAGCGTGGCGCGCGACAATCCCTTGTCGGCCGGGCTGGTGCTTAGCCGGGCGTACGAAATCGCGCCACTGGTGGTGGCCGGGCGAAATGACGCCAGGCCTGTGTCGGGCCTGGACGACCTGCGCGGCATGCGCGTAGCGGTGGTCGACCGGCCGTTCGATATCGCCACCCGGTTGCACAGCAGCGTCCCCTCGCTCCAGGTAGTGAGCTTCCCCTACACCGACGATGCCTTGCACGCACTGGCCGAACGCCGCGTGGACGCCGTGGTCGACACGGTGTCGGTGCTATCGCAGCACATCGATGCCGACTATGCCGGCCGGCTGCGCATACTGGGTCCTTCGGGCATCACCATGAGCGTCCACATCGGCGTGCTGCCCTCGCAGGCGAAACTGGTGCCCCTGATCGACCGCGTTCTTGCCGACATTAGCGCGGCTCGAAGCCAGGCGATCCGGGCGCGCTGGATGCGCACGACCTATAGCTATGCCACGCCCTGGAGCGACATCGCGCTGATCGGCATACCGATCCTGCTGGTGGGCGTCGTGGTAGTGATCTTCGTGCTGCGCGCCAACCGCCAGCTGCGTCGCGCGGTGGAGGCGGAGCAGCGTGCCCGCGCCATGGCAGAGGATGCCACGCGTTCGAAGGCGCAGTTCCTGGCCATGATGAGCCATGAGATCCGCACACCGATGACCAGCGCCCTGGGCATGATCGACCTGCTCGAACGAACATCGTTGGACGACGACCAGCGCGACATGGCGGGCGTGATGCGCGAATCGGGCGACAGCCTCCTGCGCATCATCGACGACCTGCTCGATTTCTCCCGTTTCGAGGCTGGCCAGATGCCACTGGAAGCGGTGGCTTTCGACGTGCGGCCACTGTTCGATGACGTGGCTGGGCTGCTGGGTGCCACGGCGCGCGCCAAGGGCTTGTTGTTGTATGCCAGCGTCGACGCCCGCGTTAGTGCGCGCCTGGTGGGTGATCCGGCGCGATTGCGCCAGGTGTTGTTCAACCTTGCCGGCAATGCGGTGAAGTTTACCCAGCGCGGATTCGTGCGCATGCACCTTGCCCGGGTCGGTGGCGGGCCCGATACCCAGCAGCTGGCCATCGTCGTACAGGACACCGGCGTTGGCATTGCGCCTGAGCGCAAGACGGAGATATTCGAACCCTTCACTCAGGAAGATGCCTCGACCCAGCGCCGCTTCGGCGGTACGGGGCTGGGCCTTGCCATCGTCAGCCGCATCGCTGCCTTGATGGGCGCCCGCGTCACCCTGGAGAGCATCGTCGGCACCGGGACGCGATTCGAGTTCGCCTTCGAGGCCGCTGTCGAAGCTAGCCTGCCGGCCGTCGATTCGCGCAGGTACCGGCTGGAACTGGAAGATCCCATGCTGGCCGACTGTGTCGCCTCGTACCTGCAGTTTGCCGGCCTGCAGGCGGAAGACGGCGCGCAGGCAGCGGGTGTCGTTGTCACTTTGGCGGGCGATGCATCGCGCCCCGCCGATGCGCAGCTGCATCTGGCCGGTGCCGGGCGTACGGCAACGCTACCGGCATGGCCGCCGAGGCTTGCCCCCCTTAGGCGTGCGTTGCAGGCGCTCGAGGGACACGTCCAGGCCGAAGACAGTGAAGGCGTTCGTATCATGCGCCCAGCGCCATCGCGTGAGGTTGCCGTTGGCGAAGGGCGGCTGGTAATGGTGGTGGACGACCAGCCGCTGATCCAGCGCCTGCTGGTGCGGGAATTGCGCATGCTCGGCTATGCCTGTGACGTGGCCAGCGATGGCGAGGAAGCCTTGCGATGCATGCGCTCCACCAACTACGGCCTGTTGCTTACCGACTGCTTCATGGCTGGCATGGACGGCTTTGAACTGATGCGCCGGGTGCGCGCGGCGGGCTGGAACCTGCCGATGCTGGCGATGACGGCGAGCCCCTTGCCAGAACTGATCGAGCGCTGTCGCCGTGCCGGCGCCGATGGTGTGGTGACCAAGCCGCTGCGCCTGGGCGAACTCAAATCCATGCTCGAGCGTTACCTTCCAGAAGAGGCATCGCCAGGTCCGGAGGAGGCGGTAGAGGGCCCAGCGACCATCGTGGCGAACCTTCGCGGAGCGATGGGCGAAGAGGCCGCGGGGTTCATCGCGCAGCTTAAGTCCCAGACCGGACGGGACCGCAGTGCATTTGCCGATGCCGTTGATGCCGACGATGCGGCCGCCGTCGCGACGATCTCCCATCAGTACGCCAGCATCTTCGGCTGGGCCCGGGCTCCCCGCCTCCGGGAACTGGCGCGCGTCGTGGAAGAAGAAGCGCGCTCGGGGAACCATGTCCCGCCATCGTCCCATGCCCTGCTGGCATCGCTACAGGAACTTGAGGCCTGGCTCGCCCTGGAATGACTTCACGCGGCTGAAATACCTGGCGGTGCAGCATGGGCGCTCCACCGCAATGAAGCCGGAGCTCCCCGATGGCCGACGTCTTGTCGAAAACCCTCCTGCGCATGATGGACGCCTATTGGCGCGCGGCAAACTACCTTACTGTCGGCCAGATCTACCTTCGGGATAATCCTCTGCTTGAAAGGCCGCTGGAAATCGGCGACATCAAGCATCGCCTGCTCGGCCACTGGGGCACCACCACCGGCATCAATTTCATTTACGTGCACCTGAACCGGCTGATCACCGAGCAGGACGTGGACATGATCTACGTGATCGGGCCTGGCCACGGCGGCCCGGGACTGGTCGCGCACACCTATCTTGAAGGGTCGTATACCGAAACCTACCCGCACATCGAGCGTAACCGGGACGGCATGCGGCAGTTGTTCCGGCAGTTCTCCTGGCCCTACGGGGTCCCCAGCCACGTGGCCCCGGAGACTCCGGGATCGATCCATGAGGGTGGGGAGCTTGGGTATTCCCTGTCGCATGCATTCGGCGCGGCCTTCGACAATCCCGACTTGGTGGTGGCATGCATCGTCGGTGACGGCGAAGCGGAAACCGGCGCACTTGCCACCAGCTGGCATTCGAACAAGTTCTTGAATCCCGCGCGCGACGGCGCGGTGCTGCCGATCCTGCACCTGAACGGGTTCAAGATCGCCAACCCCACGTTGCTCGCGCGCATCGGCAAGGACGAACTCACCGATTTGATGCACGGCTACGGCTACGAGCCGCATTTCGTCGAAGGCCACGAGCCGATGAAGATGCACCAGGCGCTGGCCGCGGCCCTCGATACGTGCATGGCCCGGATCCGCTCCATCCAGAGGGAAGCACGCGAAGACGGCAACACAACCCGCGCGCGTTGGCCGATGATCGTGTTCCGCACGCCCAAGGGCTGGACCGGCCCGAAGGTCGTCGACGGCAAGCCGGTGGAGGGTACCTGGCGTGCTCACCAGGTACCGATTACCGATTTCGACAAGCCCGGTCATCTGCAGATCCTGGAAGACTGGCTGCGCAGCTACCGGCACGAGGAATTATTCGACGAACATGGCAAGTTCCTCGATGAACTTGCGGCACTGGCGCCGACCGGGCGCCGTCGCATGGGCGCCAATCCGCATGCCAATGGCGGGTTGTTGCTCAAGCCGCTGGAGATGCCGCACTTCCGCGACTTCGCCGAGGAAGTGAAGACCCCGGGCGATCACAAGGCCGAGGCCACGCGCGTGCTGGGTAAATTCCTGCGCGAGGTGATGCGCAAGAACATGGCCACGGCCAACTTCCGCCTTTTCGGTCCCGATGAAACCGCGTCCAATCGCCTGGAGGCCGTGTACGAAGTCAGCGGCAAGGAGTGGATGGCGGAAGTGGAGCAGGTCGATGAGAACCTGTCTGCCGATGGCCGGGTCATGGAAGTACTGAGCGAGCATCAGTGCCAGGGTTGGCTGGAAGGTTACCTGCTGACCGGCAGGCACGGCTTGTTCTCGTGTTACGAGGCCTTCATCCACATCATCGATTCGATGTTCAACCAGCACGCGAAATGGCTCAAGACCACGCGCACGATCGCATGGCGTGCCCCGATCGCGTCGCTCAACTACCTGCTGACATCGCACGTGTGGCACCAGGACCACAACGGGTTTTCGCACCAGGATCCGGGCTTCATCGACCACGTGGCCAACAAGAAGTCCGAAGTGGTGCGGATCTACCTGCCACCGGATGCCAATTGCCTGCTGTCGGTGGCCGATCATTGCCTGCGTAGCAGGCAGTACGTGAACCTGATCATCGCCGGCAAGCAGCCGGACTGGCAATGGCTCACCATGGACGACGCCGTGCGCCATTGCGCCGCTGGCGCGGGCATCTGGCCGTGGGCCGGGCAGGGTGAGGACGATCCCGATGTGGTCATGGCTTGCGCCGGCGATGCGCCGACCGTGGAGACCCTGGCGGCGGTGATGCTGTTGCGCGAGTTCGCACCGGACATCCGCATCCGCGTCGTCAACGTGGTGGACCTGATGTCGCTCGAGCCTAATGAAGAACATCCGCACGGCATGGATGACGACCAGTTCGATGAACTCTTCACTCGCGACAAGCCAGTGATTTTCGCCTTCCATGGTTATCCCGGCGTGGTGCACAAGCTCACCCACCGCCGACACAACCACGACAACATCCACGTGCGCGGCTACAAGGAAGAAGGCACCACCACCACGGCCTTCGACATGATGGTGCTGAACAACCTTGACCGGTTCCAGCTTGCCCTCGATGCCATCAACCGTATTCCGCGTTTCGAGCATCTTCGCCAGGCCGCGGCCCACAACTACTGGACGGGCATCGAGAAGCATCGGCTTTACGTGAGCGAACACGGGCAGGACATGCCAGGCATCCGCGATTGGCAATGGAAGGGCGCCAAGTGACCACGGTACTTGCCCTGAACGTGGGTTCGTCGACCCTGAAGTTCGGCTTGTTCGACGTGGATGCGGACGTTGCCCATGTTCGCGTTGCAGGGGATGCGGATACCGCCCACGACGGCGGCATCCGCGTGCATGGCGAGGAAGTGAATGCACCAGGCGACGCGCTCGACCGCATCGCGCTTGTGCTCAAGGATCAACCGCCGGTGCAGGCCATCGGCCATCGCATCGTGCACGGGGGGCCGAAGCTGCGCGAACATCGGCGCATCGACGGCGAAGTGTTGAGGATGCTCGACGCGGCCAGGCCCTTCGCCCCACTGCACGTGCCGGCGGCATTGAAGATCGTCCGCCGCGCCAGCGAGGTGTTTCCGGGCGTGCCTGCCGTCGCCTGCCTTGATACTGCCTTCCATTCGACCATGCCCGAAGTTGCGCGAATCCTGCCGTTGCCGCGCGCGCTTCGCGATGAAGGCATCGAACGCTATGGATTCCACGGCCTGTCATGCGAGTCGATCGTCCGCGAACTGGGACCGGATCTACCTTCGCGTACGGTGATTGCCCATCTGGGCAACGGTGCGAGCGTCACCGCCGTGCTCGATGGGCAGTCGGTGGATACCAGCATGGGCCTGACGCCCGCCGGCGGCATCGTCATGGGCTCACGCCCGGGCGACCTCGATCCGGGCGTGATCGAATGGCTCATGCGTGAAAAGGATTGGTCTGCCGACGAACTGGACAGCTGCATCAACCGGCAGTCGGGCCTGAAGGGCCTGTCGGGTATTTCCAGCGACATGCGTGAACTGCGCGCATCGAATGAGCCTGCAGCCCAACTGGCCATCGACGTGTTCGTGCACACGGCGCGCAAGGGCATTGCAGCCATGGCCGCGTCGATGGGCGGCATCGATCTTTTGGTGTTCACCGGCGGCATCGGCGAACACGACCATATCGTGCGCGACTCCATCGTCGAAGGGTTGCACTGGGCCGGGATCGGCACGACCCATATGGCGGTAGTGCCTACCGGCGAGGACGCGCAGATTGCCCTGCACGCCGCCCGCCTGGCATTTGCTTAAAGCGGTTCGAGCCAGCCCCAGCGATCGGCCGTGCTGCCGTCGAACAGGCCGAAGAAACGATCCTGCAACAGGCGCGTGATCGGACCTGCGGAGCCCGAGCCCACCTTCTTGCCATCCACCGAACGGATCGGGGTGACTTCCGCAGCCGTGCCGCACATGAGGATCTCGTCGGCCAGGTACAGGTACTCGCGGGGCAGGTCGCGCTCGATCACATCGATGCCTTCCTCGCGGGCCAGTGTCATCAGCGTGTGGCGGGTGATACCGGCGAGGATGGACGCGCTAGCGGGCGCTGTGTGCAGCGCGCCGTCGAACACGAGGAAGAGATTCTCGCCGGCACCTTCGCTCAGGAGGCCGGTCGACGCCAGTGCGATGCCTTCTCCGAAGCCCAGGCGACGTGCTTCGCGCGCGATCAGCTGGCCGGAAAGGTAATTGCCGCCAGCCTTCGCACCGGCGGGAATGGTGTTGGGCGCGAAGCGCTGCCAACTCGACACGCAGGCATCAATGCCCTGCTTCAATGCCTCGGGCCCAAGATAGGGACCCATTGGCCAGGCCGCCACGGCGGTGTCGGTCGGGCACTCGGCGGACAGGCCGAAGCCGCCCAGGCCGCGGAAGGCCACCGGTCGCAGGTAAGCCGCGGCCAGTCCGTTCTTCTTGATCACGTCGCGGCAAGCGGCGGCGAGTTCATCGATGCTGTATGGGATGACGATGTCGTAGATTTTCGCCGACATGTACAGGCGTTTTAGGTGATCGGTCAGCCGGAAGATCGCCGCACCGTCGGGCGTGGCGTAGCTGCGGATGCCTTCGAACACGGACGAACCGTAGTGCAGGGCATGCGCCATGACGTGCACCGTGGCCTCTGGCCAGGGCTTGATCGCACCGTTCTGCCAGATCCACTCGGGGTATTGCTTCGACATGGGCTTCTCCAATCGGACCGCCCATTCTAACCGACCCGTCGCCTAAGGCCCCATCAGCCAGGGGCGAGCCAGAGGCAGCCCGAGCGCCGGCGCAGGCCAAAGTGGGCCTCATTGCTGCCGCCGCTGCCCGAGGTACGGACCGTCAGGCCGTCATGTTCGTTGCCTTCCACTGCCAGCAACGGCTGGCGCACCAGCCCCGCCCACTGGCGAAGGCTGGCCACGGCGTCCTCGCGGCCGCCGTCGAAGAGGGTGATGCCGCCCAGGCGGTTGGCATCCCGGGCCGCGAAGGCGTCGGCCACGGCCTGGCGCAGCGATTCGAGGTCGGCGGCGCACAAGGTGGGCGCGAGCGAGGTGGCCGTTGGGTCGCTGTTGGCTGCGGCACCCGGCTGCGGTGCGGGGGCAGCCGGCTGGGCACCAAGGGCCTGGCAGGGCTGATCGGTGAACACCGTTTGCCCGTCGGGGGCGACGCAACGATGAATGGCATCCTGGGCGAACGCCGCCGGGGAAAGGAGAAGCAAGGCAAGGAAGGCAAGGCGCATCGGCCAAGCCTAACCGGTTGCGGCCTGCGTCATCCCTTGCCGTGGATGCCTATCCTCGCCAGCACCGCCTGGGTGGCCTTGGCGCGATTGATCGTATAGAAGTGCAGGCCCGGTGCGCCGCCGTCGAGCAGGCGCTGGCATAGCTCGCCCACCGCGTCGGCCGCAAGTTCCCGCGTGGACGCCGCATCATCGCCGTGGGCCTGGAAGCGCTTGACCAGCCAGCGCGGGATTTCCGCACCACAAGCCTCGGAAAACCGCCGCAGCTGGGTGAAATTGGCGATCGGCATGATGCCGGGCACGATGGGTATGGTGACGCCCAGCTTGCGCACGTCGTCGACGAAACGGAAATACGCGTCGGCGTTGAAGAAGTACTGGGTGATCGCGCCGTTGGCGCCACAGGCCACCTTGGCTCCGAAGTGCCGCAGGTCTTTCAGCGCGTCGTCGGCCTGGGGATGGGTTTCCGGGTAGGCCGCTACTTCGATGTGGAAATGATCGCCGCTGTGCTCGCGGATGAAGCACACCAGCTCCGAGGCAAAGCGAAAGTCGCCTGGGCTTGCCATGCCCGAGGGAAGGTCGCCGCGCAGTGCCACGATGCGCCTGCAGCCCCCGGCCTTGTAGCCATCGAGCAGGGCAGCGATCTCTGCCTTGGTGCCACCCATGCAGCTCAAGTGCGGCGCCACGCTGAAGCCATGCTTCTCGCGCAGATGGCGGACGGTCAGGTCGGTGTAGCTCAAGGTCGACCCGCCGGCCCCGAAGGTTACCGAGACATAGTCCGGATCGTAGGCAGCCAGGCGGCCAGCGGCCGTATCGAGCTGGGCGCGCTGTTCATCGGTCTTGGGTGGGAAGAACTCGAAGCTGATGGCGGCCATGGGCGGTCCGTCGGGAGAAGTTCCAACAGTATATATCTTTGTATTGAGATGGAAAGATAGAGGTGGCGAAAACGCTGATCGCGCTGTCAGCGCTGACGTCGGGACATGACGGGGTTTCGTGGGTCCCCCACGCCGGACGGGGCGCCGCGCCGACATATTCCCTGCCCCGGAAAGTCGAAGCTCCTCATGCGTCCACGCTGGACGCTCCGCCCAAGGGCGAGGTCACTTTCCAGAAGGATCTTCCATGAATCGACTCACTCTTTCCTGCGCGCTTGCCGCGGCCCTGGTCGCGCCGAGCCTTGCGATGGCAGCGGCGCCGTCGCTGCTTTCCGCGCAACCGACCATGATGCTGGCGACGTCTGCCGACACCAGCCTTGCCGGGATCGCGGAGAATCCCGCCAACACCATCCTGCGCCAGGCCGTTGCCAACACCGCGGTGCTCCAGGCCGATACCCAGGCGATTTCGGTGGCGCTCGAACCGGGCGTGGAACTCACCTTTGAACGGGCCGCGGCGGAATCCTTCGCCGATGGTTCGCTCGTCTGGCGGGGCCAGTTGGATACCGACCCGTCCTGGTCCGATGCGCCCGCCGGCACCGACAACTACGCCCTGCTGGTGCGCAACGGCAGCATGCTCACCGGCGACATCCGCCACGGCGGCAAGGTGTACGAAATTCGTCCGCTGCATTCCGGCGGCCATGTGGTGTACACGCAGGACCCCTCGATGCTTCCCATGCACGACGAAGAAGATCTTCGCCTGATGGAAAGCGGGCCATCCTTTGACGACACGCCGTCGATGCCGCGGGCAGCCGAGGGCACTACCGCTGACGTCCTGGTGGTAGCCACTCCTCGCGCGGCGAGGGGATATGCTGATCTGACAGGCTTGGCCCGCCTTCTTATCGCGCAGACGAACACGGGTTTTGCCAACAGCGATATCGACGCTGGCGTTCGCCTGGCCAGCGACACGGCACATATTGTTTCCTACACTGAATCAACATCCCTCTACACAAACCTCGATCGTCTGACGGATCCGAATGACGGCTGGATGGATGAGGTGCACACGATGCGCGACAAATACAAAGCGGACCTAGTCGCGCTTCTGATTCATGACCCCGTGGGGGCAAGTCGCAGTTGTGGCCTGGCCTGGATCAATGCACCCGTAAGCCATGCGTTCTCGGTCACCCAGATCACGTGCACGAGCAACTACACGTTCACTCACGAGGTCGGCCACAACTATGGGGCCGACCACGACCGGGCACAGGGCCAGGCCTACTATCCCTATGGACACGGCTATCATCATCCGCAGGGCGATTGGGGCACGGTGATGGCGTATCCCTGCAACTTCGGGCGTCGCTGCCCGCCGCTGTTGCGATGGTCCAGCCCACTTCTTACCTACCAGGGCTCGGTCACCGGTACATCGCACACCGAGGACAATCGTCGGGTAGTCAACCAGCGCAAGGAAGTGATGGCCAGCTTTCGCTAAGCAGCGTTGATCCTGCCCACCGAGGGGAGGCGGGTCGCACACACCTCCCCTTGATCGATAGAGCTTCGTTTGCTCGTCGGCACAATGGTCGCCCGGGTCGTGCTGTCGGTGCTGACATCGGAGTACCACGAGAGTCTGGTGCGTAGCGCACGCTGGACGTGGTGAGGCCCCGGCATATTCCCTGCCCAGGAAAGCCGAAGCTCCTCATGCGTCCACGCTGGACGCTCCGCCCAAGGGCGAGGTCACTTTCCAAGGATCTTCCATGAACCGACTCACTCTTTCCTGCGCGCTTGCCGCGGCCCTGGCCGTGCCGAGCCTTGCGATGGCAGCGGCGCCGTCGCTGCTCTCCGCGCAACCGACCATGATGCTGGCGACGTCTGCCGACATCAGCCTTGCCGGGATCGCGGAGAATCCCGCCAACACCATCCTGCGCCAGGCCGTTGCCAACACCGCGGTGCTCCAGGCCGATACCCAGGCGATTTCGGTGGCGCTCGAACCGGGCGTGGAACTCACCTTTGAACGGGCCGCGGCGGAATCCTTCGCCGATGGTTCGCTCGTCTGGCGGGGCCAGTTGGATACCGACCCGTCCTGGTCCGATGCGCCCGCCGGCACCGACAACTACGCCCTGCTGGTGCGCAACGGCAGCATGCTCACCGGCGACATCCGCCACGGCGGCAAGGTGTACGAAATTCGTCCGCTGCATTCCGGCGGCCATGTGGTGTACACGCAGGACCCCTCGATGCTTCCCATGCACGACGAAGGCGACCTGCATTTGATGGAAAGCGCACCATCGTTTGGCGAAGCACCGTCGACGCCGCGGGCGGCCGAGGGTGCTATCGCCGACGTCCTGGTGCTGTTCGCCCGGCGCGCGGCGGCACAATATCCAGACCAGATGGGCCTTGCTCGCCTGCTGATCGCGCAGATGAACATGGCTTTCACCAATAGCAATATCGATGGTGGCGTGCGCCTGGCCGCCGATAGGCCATTTGCTATCTCCTACACCGAATCAGGCAACCAGGGTACCGACCTCAACCGCCTGACGAATCCGCGCGACGGCCAGATCGATCATATTCACCAGATGCGCGACGTCCACAAGGCCGACATCGTCGCCTTGCTGATCCACGAACCCATCGGCGGAAGGTTCAGCTGTGGCGTAGCGTGGTCAAATGCGGCTGCAAGCTATGCATTCTCAGTTACCCAGGCCTCATGCACGAGTAACTACGTCTTCTCCCATGAGAATGCCCACATCTATGGAGCCGGCCACGAACGGGCGCAAGGGCAGGGTTCGTATCCCTACGGGCATGGCTATCACCATCCACGGGGTGATTGGGGCACGGTGATGTCTTATCCCTGCAACTTCGGGCGTCGTTGTCCGCCGCTGCTGCGGTGGTCCAGTCCGCTTCTCACCTATCAGGGTGCTGTGACCGGTACACCGCACACCGAGGACAATCGCCGGGTGATCAATCAGCGCAAGGAAGTGATGGCTGGTTTTCGCTAGGCGGGGCGATGCTCATGAAAAGGGAGGCGTGCCGGCTCGCCTCCCTTCATCAAGCCTCCAGGTTCATCGGAAACCGGCGACGGCGCCTGCACGAGCGTTCAAAACCCGGGTATTGTCCGATTCGTGCGAGTTGCCCATGACATTGCCGTCCCAGCGATTGTTGGGGCCCGACCAGATGTTGACGCGTTTGCAACCGCCACTGCAGTCGTAGGCCATGACAGTACGCAGGCGTGCTCCCAGGTGCTGGAAGCCATGGCCATACGGGTAGGTGTTGTTCCGCCCGGCAGCGGGATCATGCGTGGCCCCGTAGTTGTGGCCCAATTCGTGGCCGTAGCTGTAGTAGCCGGTGGCGCAGTCTTTGGTGGTCACGGTAAACGCACTGCCTGCATTGGAGTTCAGATAGCCCACGCCACAGGCGTCGCCACCGGCAGTAATGAGCGTCACGAGGTCTGCCTGCTTCTCATTTCTGCGTGTGTGAATCCAATCGATGAAACCGTCATTGCCACTGGCAAGACGCCCCAGGTCAGTCCCCAGGCTTCCGGAATCCTTGTACTCGGAGGCATAAACCGTATCGATCATCTGCAAGCGATGGCCTACACCGCTGCGGGCATATCCGTCGTTGGTTTCGGCCACCGCGAGGTGAGCCAGGGCGGTGGGATCGGCGAGGGACTTGATGGCGTTGTCGCTGAATACGATCATCACACGCGCGTTGATGTCGTTGACAGTGGCTTCCCTCGATAGCAGTGGATCGGCGGCCATCGACAAGGTATCGGCGCTTTCCATCGGCGGCAGCTCCGGCGGCAGGTCGCTTTCGATGACCGCCATGACCGCGTGACCGCCGGAAGCCAGGGGCCTGACCGCATAGAGCTGGCCATTGGCGCGTATAGAACCCGTGATGCGCCCACCATGGTTGACCAGCGTGACTTCATTGGCGGCCTTGAACCACGGCGCTGGTGTATCGAGCGCCATGACGGTCGAGGAGCCATTGCTCCATTGCCCACGCCAGACCGTACTGCCATCGGACAAGGTTTGCGCAAGTGTCCGCTGGACGGTTCCTTGAAAATGCGAGGCGAGCGACAGGCGAATCTCCCGGGTGTCTTCGCGCACTGCGTCAGCATCGGCGGTGACGCGGTTGATCATGTGATACGCGGGCGCAGCGTGGATGGCGCCCAATGTGGGGTCTTGCTCGGATTGCAGGGCGGCCATGGGCATGGGAGCGAAGAGCTCCCTGGCATCGCTTGCCATGGCAGAGGCGATGGGGGCCAGTGCAAACAGAAGGACCGAATAGGCCTTTCGCGAATGGGCGGGCATGCGTCAACTCCTTTTCAAACGTGGGGCATCCACGTTTTTCATGTTGCACGCATTCATTGGGCGTCGCGGACAGATTCGATCAGCATTCCAGGTACGCATAACCCGGCGCCGAATGCTGGACCACCCACGGTCTGCAGGAAGGAGACGACAGGCTTGAATGAAAAAAGGCGACCCGAGGGTCGCCTTTTTCTTTTACTAAAACATTCCGAAGATCAATAGCGGTAATGGTCCGGCTTGTAGGGGCCTTCCACCGGCACGCCGATGTAGTCGGCCTGTTCCTGCGTCAGCTTGGTCAGTTTCACGCCGATCTGCTCAAGGTGCAGGCGGGCCACTTCCTCGTCGAGCTTCTTGGGCAGGCGGTACACCGTCTTTTCGTAGGTGTCCTTGTTCGTCCAAAGGTCGAGCTGGGCAAGCGTCTGGTTCGAGAAGCTGTTGGACATCACGAAGCTCGGGTGACCATGGGCGCAGCCCAGGTTCACCAGGCGGCCTTCGGCCAGCATGTAGATCGCGTTGCCACCGGCGAAGGTGTAGCGGTCGACCTGGGGCTTGATGGTCTCGCGCGAGACATCCTTGGCGGTATTCAGGCGGTCGATCTGGATCTCGTTATCGAAGTGGCCGATGTTGCACACCAGGGCGTTGTTCTTCATCTTCGACATGTGCTCGAAGGTGATGATGTCCTTGTTGCCGGTGGTGGTCACGTAGATGTCAGCGGTGCCGAGCGTCTCTTCGATCGTGGTCACCTGGAAGCCTTCCATCGCCGCCTGCAGGGCGTTGATGGGGTCGATCTCGGTGACGATCACGCGGGCGCCGAAGCCCTTGAGCGAATGCGCGCAGCCCTTGCCGACGTCGCCGTAACCGCAGACCACGGCCACCTTGCCCGCGACCATCAGGTCGGTGGCGCGCTTGATGCCGTCGGCCAGCGACTCACGGCAACCGTAGAGGTTGTCGAACTTCGACTTGGTCACCGAATCGTTGACGTTGATGGCCGGTACCAGCAGCTTGCCGGCTTCGGCGAGCTGGTAGAGGCGGTGCACGCCGGTGGTGGTTTCTTCGGACACGCCCTTCCAATCGGCGGCGACCTTCTTGAACCAGCCCGGGCGCTCGGAGGCGGTGCGCTTGACCAGGTCCTTGATGACCTGTTCTTCGTGGTTGCCGCTGGGCGTGTTGACCCAGTCGCTGCCGTCTTCCAGCTCCACGCCCTTGTGGATGAACAAGGTGGCGTCGCCGCCATCGTCCACGATCAGCTGCGGGCCCAGGTCACCCGGGTGGGTGAGCATGTCGAGCGTGCACTGCCAGTATTCCTCCAGCGTCTCGCCCTTCCAGGCGAACACCGGCAGGCCGCCTGCCGCCAGCGCGGCGGCGACGTCGTCCTGCGTGGAGAAGATGTTGCACGAAGCCCAGCGCACCGAGGCGCCCAGCTCGCGCAGGGTCTCGGCGAGCACGGCGGTTTCCTTCGTGCAGTGCAGGGAGCCGGAGAGGCGCACGCCCTTGAGCGGCTTTTCCTTCGAGTAGCGGGCACGGATCTGCATCAGGCCCGGCATTTCCTCTTCCGCCATGCGGATGCGGCGGCGGCCGAGGGCGGCCTGGGAGATGTCGCGGACGTTGTAGTCGTGCTTGGGGGAGTCTTTGGTGACGGCGTTCATGGCGTAGCTCCGGTTGGGTACGGGGGCGCCGTTGTGCAGCTGCCGCGCCGAGCCTGGCCATGGCGCGATCGCTTGGGATCGGCGTAGGTCGCAGCGCCCCTCGACGGGCAAAACGGAAGTCCGATTATATCTCGACTTCCGTATGAACGGATATATGACATGGTTTGGGTATGCTTGCTGCTTTGCAGCGTGCCAGGCCCGGATCCCATGGAAACCCCCCGCGACCCCGAATTCCTGCCCCACGACGGGCCCCTGCGCGAGGATGTGCGCCGCCTGGGAGCCCTGGTGGGCCAGATGCTGGCCGAACAGGAGGGCCAGGACTTCTTCGACAAGGTCGAACACGTCCGTACGGCGGCGATCGGCCGGCGACGCAGCGGGCAGGGCGTGGAGGTGCTGGGCACGCTGCTGACGGGCCTGCCGGCTGGGCAGGCCGAGGCCTTGGCCCGGGCCTTCGCCACCTATTTCCAGGCCGTCAACACTGCCGAGCGGGTGCATCGCATCCGGCGCCGCCGCGACTACCAGCGCGAGGGCGGGGCGCCCCAGCCGGAGTCGCTGGCCGCGGTGCTGGGCCAGCTGAAGGCGCAGGGCGTCTCGCTGGACGAGTTGATGGCCCTGCTGGCCAGGGTCGACATCGAGCCGGTATTTACCGCCCATCCGACCGAGGCCGTGCGCCGATCGCTGCTGGAAAAGGAGCAGGAGATCATCCGTGCCCTGGTGGAGGAATTCGATCCCACCCGCACGCCGCAGGAGCGTCGCGATGACGACGCCCGCATCCTGATGGCGTTGTCGGCAGGTTGGCAGACAGCAGAGGCATCCCCTGTGCGCCCAAGCGTGCAGGATGAGTTCGACCATGTCGGCTTCTACCTGGCGCAGCCGATCTATCGCGTATTGCCCTCGCTCTACGAAGCGATGGGCCAGGCGCTGGCCGAAGCCTATGGCAACGAAGCGCCGGTGCCGCGCCTGCTTCGCTTCGCCACCTGGGTTGGCGGCGACATGGACGGCAACCCGAACGTAGGTGCCGATACCATCGAAGCCTCCCTCGGCGCGCAGCGCACACATGTGCTCGAGCGCTATATCCAGGACATCGGCGCACTGGCCAGGCTGCTGAGCCAGACCGATAGCCGGGTGGAGGTGGACGGCAAGCTGGCGCGCCGGCTCGAGGCCTACCGCGAGAAATTCCCCGTAGCCGCCGCGGCTATCCGCCCGCGCCACGCGAACATGCCTTACCGCTCGTTCCTGACCCTGGTCCAGGCACGCCTGCAGGCGACCTTGCATGGCGATGGCGAGGCCTATCAATCGCCCCAGGCCTTTGTCGACGACATTGACCTGGTCGAGCACAGCCTGCTTGGCCATGGCGGTGCCCACGCGGGTGCGTACGCCGTGCAACGCGTGCTGTGGCGCGCGCGCACGTTCGGCTTCCATCTGGCGCGGCTGGATGTCCGGCAGGATTCCAGCGTGCACGACGAAGCGCTTTCCGCGCTGCTGGACGACACCGGTTTTGCCGGCTATGACGCCGGCAGGCGTACCTCGTTGCTGCGTCCCTACGCCTCGGGTGAGCGCAGTTTCGTCGCCGGCGAAGGCGATGAGGCGGCGCGTTCGCTCAAATCGGTGTTTGCCACGCTGGCCCAGGCCCGCGGGCGCTACGGCGCGGATGCCACGGGCCTGTACATTATCAGCATGGCGCGCAGTGCCGCGGACGTGCTGGCGGTGCTGGCCCTGGCGCGCCTGGGCGGCATGCTCGAGGAAGGCGGCGTGCCATTGGACGTGGCGCCTCTTTTCGAAACCATCGATGACCTGGCCGCGGGTCCCGACACGCTTCGCGCGCTGCTGGCAGATCCGGTCTACCGCACGCACCTGGCTCGCCGCGGAGATCGCCAGTGGGTGATGCTGGGCTATTCCGATAGCGGAAAGGATGGTGGCACGGTGGCGTCGCGCTGGAGCCTGCAGCGCGCCCAGGTGGAGCTGATGGAAGTGGCCCAGGAGGCAGGCATCGTCGTTTCCTTCTTCCATGGCCGCGGTGGCTCGGCAAGTCGCGGTGGTTCGCGCATCACCAATGCGCTGATGTCCTCCCCGCGCGGTTCGGTGGCCGGCGTGTTGCGCGTGACCGAACAGGGCGAAGTGATCCATCGCAAGTACGGCGTGCGCGCGCTTGCCGTACGCAACCTGGAACAGACGGTGGGCGCCGTGCTGCTGGCGTCGCTGCGGCCCCGCGATGCCGAGCCGCGCGAAGCCGCCTGGCGCGCGGTGATGGCCGAGGTATCGGCACGCAGCCGCGCGGCTTATCGGCAGTTCGTCGAGACGCCGCGGTTCGTCGACTACTTCCGTGCAGCCACCCCGATCGACGTGATCGAGCATATGACCCTGGGTTCGCGCCCGTCGCGCCGACGCAGCATGAAAGGCGTGCAGGATTTGCGCGCCATTCCCTGGGTATTCGCCTGGACCCAGTGCCGGGCCGTGCTTACCGGTTGGTACGGGCTGGGCGCGGGCCTGGAGGCGGTGGCGTCCACGCAAGGGGAAGCGACGCTCAAGCAGATGGCCGCCGACTGGCCGTTCTTCCGCAGCATGCTGGCGGACGTAGAGATGGTGCTGGCCAAGGCGGACCTGGATATCGCCGAGGCGTTCTCGAAACTATCCGGCGACCTGCACGAAACGTTCTTCGGCATGATCCGCGATGAATTCGAGCGAACGCTGCGATGGGTATTGAAACTGCGCGGCGCTTCGGGCCTGTTGCACGATGAACCCAGGCTCGCCGTGTCGATTCGCCTGCGCAATCCCTATGTCGATCCGATGAGTGTGCTGCAGGTCGACCTGCTCCGGCGCTGGCGCGAGGCAGGATCAAAGGAAGATGATCTGCTCTGGGCACTGGTGGCGTGCGTCAACGGCGTGTCGCAGGGACTGCAGAACACCGGTTGATCGCCCTGGCTCAGCCGGGGTCAGAGTAACAACTCTGACCCCCATGCCCGGTTCCCAATCCGGCTATGCGCCGGCCTCGAGCGCTTCCCAGCGCGCGAACGCCGCGTCGAGTTCGGCCTGAAGCCGTGCGATCTCTTCATTGGCGCGCACGATGGCGGCGCTGTCCTGCTGGAAGAACTTCGGGTCGTTCATCGCCTGCGTCCGCGTGGCGATTTCCGCTTCGAGTTGTTCGAGCCGTCCGGGCAGCGCATCGAGCTCGCGTTGTTCCTTGAAGCTCAGTTTTCTCTTCGGAGCTTGCGCCACGGCAGGCGTGGGCGTACTTGCGGTGGACGATGTCCTGGTGGCGGCGGCGGATTTCATCGCCGCGGCGTGGTCGCGCTGGCGTACCCAGTCGCTGTAACCGCCAACGTACTCACCTACGTGACCTTCACCCTCGAGCACCAGCGTGCTGGAAACGACGTTATCGATGAAGGCACGGTCATGCGATACCAGCAGCAAGGTGCCCTGGTAGTCGCCCAGGAGTTCCTCGAGCAGCTCCAGCGTCTCGACATCCAGGTCGTTGGTGGGTTCGTCCATCACCAGCAGGTTCGAGGGCTGGGCGAACAGTTTGGCCAGCAGCAGGCGGTTGCGCTCGCCACCGGACAGGCGCGTGATCGGCGCCCGGGACCGCTCGGGGGAGAATAGGAAATCCTGCAGGTAGCCCACGATATGCTTGCGCTGGCCATTGAGCTCGATGAACTCGCGGCCCTCGGCCACGTTGTCCAGGGCATTGAGTTCGTCGTTCAACTGGCCGCGGTGCTGGTCGAAGTAGGCAACCTGCAGGTTGGTGCCCAGAGATACCTCACCGCTTTGCGGGGCCAGTTCGCCCAGCATGATCTTCAGCAGCGTGCTCTTGCCCGCGCCGTTCGGGCCCACGATGCCTATACGGTCGCCGCGCATCACCACGCTTGAGAAATCCTTCAGCAGCAGGCGTCCGTTGTAGCCGTGGCTGACGTCCTTGATGTCCACCACCTTGCGCCCCGAAGCCTGCGCCGTGGCCAGCGTCATGCGCGCATTGCCACCGAGCTCGCGGCGCTCGGCGCGCTCGTTGCGCAATGCCTTCAGCGCCCGTACGCGGCCTTCGTTGCGCGTGCGGCGGGCCTTGATGCCCTGGCGGATCCACACTTCTTCCTGGGCCAGGCGCTTGTCGAAAAGTGCATTGGCCTGGGACTCGGCGTGCAGGCGTTCTTCGCGGCGGCGCAGGTAGTTGTCGTAGTCGCCCGGCCAACTGGTCAGAGCGCCACGGTCGATTTCCACGATGCGGGTCGCAAGCGCGCGCAGGAAACTGCGGTCATGGGTAATGAAGATGATGCTGCCGGCGAAGTTGCGCAGGAATTCTTCGAGCCAGGCAATGGCCTCGATGTCCAGGTGGTTGGTCGGCTCGTCCAGCAACAGCAGGTCCGGCGCACTGGCCAGGGCGCGGCCCAGCAGCACGCGGCGCTTCATGCCGCCTGACAGCGAGCCGAAACTGGCATCGCCAGGAAGGTCCAGGCGTTCGATCACCTGGCTCACCCGGTTGTCCAGGTCCCAGCCGTGCTGGGCCTCGATCTGTACCTGGACATCGCCCAGGCCATCCATGTCGCCCTCGGCGAGCAGGTGGTGGTAGCGCGCGAGCAGGCGCCCCAGTTCGCCCAGGCCGCTGGCGACCACGTCGAATACCGTGCCTTCGGTGTCGTGGGGCACTTCCTGGGTGAGCCGGGCCACGCGCAGGCCGCCCTGCGGGCGCACCTCGCCATCGTCGGCTTTCAGTTCGCCGGCGATCAGCTTGAGCAGGGTGGACTTGCCGGCGCCGTTGCGGCCGACGATACAGACGCGCTCGTTGGGCTCGATGACCAGGTCAATGCCTTCGAGCAGGAGCGGGCCGCCGACGGAGAAGTCGACCTTCTGGAGTTGGATAAGAGGCATCCTCCTATTGTAGCGGGGATGTGCCGGATGGTCCTAAAAAGAGGCCGCCCTTGCGGGCGGCCAACCGGGGAGGGAGCGCCGCGGCGGGAACCACGGCGCGTTTTTGCTTTCTTGTTATCGCTTCGGCTACAGGGAGAAGTCGTAGCGCACGCCCAGGCGGACGTAGCGCGGCGTCTGGAAGCTCAGCGGACGCAGGTAGTCGATGTCACGGGCGCCAGAATCCGTCTCGCCGTACTCGTAGACGCTCAGGCTGCGCTGCTGGGTGAGCACGTTGAACACGTCGGCGGTGAAGGCCAGCTTGTTCTGCGCGAAGTCCGGCATGTACTGGGCGCCCAGGTCCAGGTTCCAGGTCCAGGGCAGGCGGCCGCGGGAGCCGCGTGGTGCCGGCTTGCCATCGCAATAGAAGTAGGCGGCGCCGTAACCGATGACGTCGTTCGGACCGACGCCGAAGCAGTTCTTCGGACGACCGGAAGCGATGCTGAGGTTGCTGCTGAACAGCCAGCGCTCGGAGGGCTGGAAGTAACTGAACGCCTTGATCACGTGGGTGCGATCGTTGGGCAACGGTCCATTGGCGCCGGCGGCGATTTCAGGCGAGTCCCAATCCTGCGTCACCGAAGGATCGAGCTGGCCGATGTCGGACTTCAGGAGCCCTTCGGAGTTGCCGTAGCTGCGCGAGAAGATGTACTGCAGCTTGCCGTACCACTGGTTGTTGAAGCGATGCTCCAGGTAGGTGTCCAGCGCGTAGTAGCTGCGCTTGAGGTCGGGGAAGCCCAGTTCCTTCTTCGACAACCGGATGTCCTGGTAGTCGCCCTTGCCCGTCATGTCGATGCGGAAGGTGTTGGACTGGCCGGGATTGAAGATGAAGCAGCGATCGATGTTGGCCTGGCTGAAGTCCACGCCGTTGGCGTCGGCGTAGTGCTGGAACGGCCGGACGTCGCAGAAGTCGTCGATGGAGCTGCGCAGCTTGCGGTAGATGGCGCGAGCACCGAAAGCCCAGTCGGACGACAACTGTTTGTCGAAGCCGAGGATGAATTCGTCCTGGTAGTAGGCCTTGAGGTTGCGTGCAGCCACTTGCTTCGGATCAGGCGTGCGCCCGTCGGCACCGTTGGCGTAGCTGATGCTGGAGATCGGAGTGGTGCCGATAGGCACGCCAGTCACCGGGTCGACGCCGTCGAAGGTGAACCATTCGCGCTCATACAGGGATGCCGACGCGCCGCGGATGGCGACGTTCGAGGGCACGGCCAGGTGATACCGGCCTGCGTTGGCGTACACCTTGAAGGAGGAATCGCCGAAGACATCCCAGCTGGCACCCAGGCGCGGTGCGAGCTGATGGCGCTGCTTCACATAGACCTGGCCGTCGCCGTTGAAGTTCTTGAACTGCTCGTTGCGCAGGCCCAGGTACACCAGCCAGTTATCCGACACCTGCCAGCGGTCCTCGATGTACTGGGCTTCCTGGTTGGTACGTGCACGGGCTTCGGTGATGAACCGGCGACGGAAGACGACATCCGAGCCGTCGGAAGGTAACTTGATGTCCGGATAGGCAGCGACAATATTCTCGATGACTTCCGGGTCCGTGGGTACGGTCTGATAGTTCCAGTAGTTGTTGCCCTCGTAGCGCGAACCGCCGAATGAGTCGAGGAACTGGTTGTCCACGCCGGCGCGAAGCGTGTGGTCGCCCATGGTGTACTGAAGATCCGCACGCCAACTGCGCGTCTTGTCGTAAGCACCAGGTGCACCCAGCGAACCGCCGACGACGCTGCAGCCGGTGATGGGGTTGGAGCCACGGTCGGTACGCGAATCGGCCACGATCGGGCAGTCGCGGCCGGTGGCGCTGGTCGTGGCATCCACGTGGTTGCTGCGGCTGCGGCCGGCCAGCACGTTCAGCGTAAGGTCGTCGGTGAGGTAGCCGGTGTAGCGGGCGATATAGACGTTGCCGCCAGGAGCGGATCCCGCGGTCGCGGAGTTCTTCAGGTACCTCTCGCCACGGTATGCGCCTTCGATACCCTTTGCCACGGCGTAGTCGTAGCGGCTCGTGGTTTCCTCGGCGTTGTCGCCGATCGCGGTGAATTCAAGGATGTTGTTGTCGGTGATGTTCCAGTCCAGCTTGGTGAGCCAGCGCGTCGCTTTGCCCTGCGATTGGTCGAGCGTGTTGGTGGCGATGCTGCCTTGTGTGCGCTTGTTCTCGCGGGTGATGTCGGCGGCGGTATAGAAGAACAGCTTGTCCTTGATCAGAGGACCGCCCAGGTAGGCTGCGTATTCATACGACCAGTCCTTGTTATGGCTGCGGTCCTGGTATAGGCGTCCTTGCCGGTAGATGCTTCGCGGCGAGTCGCGAAGTGCCCGCGGTGTCCAGAACACCTGCGCGCCACCCTTCCAGGTGTTGCCACCACGCTGGGTGACGATATCGACCACGCCGCCGGTGGAGCGACCGTATTCGGCGCCATAGCCCCCGGTGTAGACCTGCTGCTGGTCGATGGCGTTGAATGGCAGGCCGATCGAGCCGATGCCGGTAAGCGCGTTGGTGACGGAGAATCCGTTGATGTAGTACTGGTTTTCCGCAGCGGAGGCGCCACCAAATGAGGCGACGTTGCCGTAGCGCGAGTCGGACTGCACCGTACCTGGAGCAAGCAGCGCCGCTGCCGTGGTGTTCCGGGCCAGCGGCAGCTTACGTAGCTGTTCGGCATTGATCACGGTACGCGAATCCGTGGCCGAGGTATCAATGGTGGGTAAGGCGGCGGCGCTGACGCTTACACCCGCAAGCGCTGTGGCTGCCGCGACGAAGCTGACATCAGTACCGGCGCCGAGGTTGACGCTGACGCGTTCCCGCGACTGTTCCACGGCGCCGTTGCGCTTGAGGTCCACGCGGTACTGGCCGACCGGCAGCGATGGCGCGCGATAGCGGCCTTCGGCGTCGGCGGTGATCTCACGCACCAGGCCGTTGTCGAGGTTCTCGACGCGGACAGTGTCGCCCGGAGCGACGCGGCCAAAGATGACGCCCGAGGCATTGGATTGGGCGAAGGCGGGTGCCGTGATGACGTAGGCGAGGGCGGCGCAGAGCACGCGGCGGCGTAGCGTTTGATGCGATGGCGTCATGCAGGTGGATCTCCCCAGTGCAACTTGAATGGCCGGATCGGTGAACGACACGGCGAGCTGGGGTAGATGTCGAAGCACGAGGCATGGCCGTCCTGGCCGATGCTGCGCGTGCATGACCCGACATCCGTATCAGGTCGCCGGACGTGGCGGTCCGGTGCGCGCCGCGACGGTGCGCGGCTAATGTTGAACCTACATAGCGCCAGAGGCGCATGTCAACGGAATGAGCGTGCACGCGCCAATGTCGGCCCACTTTTGAGCCAAATTCGATGAACTTACCCTCGCCGAAGCACGCAGGGATTCGGACACTGAGGTGAGCGTCGGAGGGAGGCCGGCGGGTATCACCCTGAGAGCGCTTCCGCAGGAGGGCAAAGCCCGACGAGGACTTAGCGAGCAGGGTGATACCCGCCAGCCTCCCCCCCTCGAGGCAAAAAAAAAAGGCCGCCCGGAGGCGGCCTTTCTCTTGCCGGCGTGGCGTGTGCTTACTTGCGCTTGGCGCCGAGCCCCGCCGCTTCGCGGATTTCGTCGGCCTTGTTCGTCTTCTCCCACGAGAACGCGGTGAAGGTATTGCCGTGGGCATCCTTCATCTCGTACGGCGTGCGGCCGAAGTGGCCGTTCGACGCGGTGGGCTGGTAGATCGGGTGCACCAGGTCGAGCATCTTGATGATGCCGTACGGGCGCAGGTCGAAGTGCTTGCGGATGATCTTCTCGATCTTCTCGTCAGGAATGCGGCCGGTGCCGAAGGTGGTGACCGAGATGGAGGTCGGCTCGGCCACGCCGATGGCGTAGGACACCTGGATCTCGCAACGGTCGGCAAGGCCGGCAGCGACGATGTTCTTGGCGACGTAACGCGCGGCGTAGGCGGCCGAACGATCCACCTTGGACGGATCCTTGCCCGAGAACGCGCCACCACCGTGACGGGCCCAGCCGCCGTAGGTGTCGACGATGATCTTGCGGCCGGTCAGGCCGCAGTCGCCCACCGGGCCGCCGATGACGAACTTGCCGGTCGGGTTGATGTGGAACTTGGTGCCCTTGTGCAGCAGCTTGGACGGCAGCACGGGCTTCAAGATCAGCTCGCGCACGCCTTCGATCAGATCCTTCTGCTTCACACCCGGATCGTGCTGGGTGGAGAGCACCACCGCATCGATGGCCACGGCGTTGCCGTCTTCATAGCGCAGGGTGACCTGGCTCTTGGCGTCCGGGCGCAGCCACGGCAGCGGGGAGTTCTTCTTCTTGCGCACCTTGGTCTGCTGTTCGACCAGGCGGTGGGCATAGTGGATCGCCGCCGGCATGAACTCCGACGTTTCGTTGGTGGCGTAGCCGAACATCAGGCCCTGGTCGCCAGCGCCCTGTTCCTCGGGCTTCTTGCGGTCCACGCCCTGGTTGATGTCAGGCGACTGCTTGCCGATCAGGTTGAGCACGCCGCAGGTCTCGCCGTCGAAGCCGACTTCCGAGCTGTTGTAGCCAATGTCCAGGATCACCTTGCGCGTGAGCGCTTCCAGGTCGATCCAGGCGCTGGTGGTGATTTCACCGGCGACGATGGCCACGCCTGTCTTCACCAGCGTTTCGCAGGCAACGCGAGCTGCCGGGTCCTGGCCGATGATGGCATCAAGGACGGCGTCGGAAATCTGGTCGGCGATCTTGTCCGGGTGGCCTTCGGAAACCGACTCGGAGGTGAAGAGGTAGCTGCTCATCGCGGCGATATATCCTTCTTTACGGATAAAGAGATAAATAGGGGCCGCCATGATACACGGCCCCGGTTGGATTTGCAGGAATCTTCAGGCTACGCGCGGCGTATGGCACTTATGCTGCAACGCAGGTTCAGGTTCCGACGGTGTCGCAGCCGATGGTGAGATCGCCCGCGTTACCGCCCGGCGGTCCGCTGTATGAGTTCGGCATCCGACCACCCTCCGCCAAGGTCCCCGATCAGGGTCACCGTATCCACCAGCTGTTGCTGGCGCAGGCTCAGCGCGTCCTGGGCCGCGCTCAGCGACGTAGCTTGCGCGGCCGCCACGGTGGCGTAGTCCACGGTGCCGGCGCGGTACTCGTTGAGGGCCATTTCGGCGCCTTGGGCCGCATCGTTCACCGCGGCGGATTGCACCTGGGCCTGCTGGCCGAGGATGCGCAATCCGGAGAGGTCGTCCTCGACGTTCTGCAGCGCCGTAAGCACGCTGCCGCGGTAGTTGGCCACCGAGGCCTCGTAGCCGGCGCGCGCGGCGGCCACCTGGCCATGGCGTGCGCCGCCGTCAAGGAGGGTCTCATCGACGTCGGCACCCAGCGACCAGACATGATTGGCCACATGCAGCAGGCCGGCGAGCGGCGACTGCGAGAAGCCATCGGCCGCCGACAGGGAAATGCTGGGGTAGTAGGCCGCGATGGCCACGCCGATCGCCGCGTTCTGCGCAGCCATCTGGCGTTCGGCGATGGCGACATCCGGACGACGCTGCAGCAGCGTGGAGGGTACGCCGGCAGGCACCACGGGCATGGCCGGAAGCGTGCCGTCGTGCGGGACATCCAGGTCTTCTGGATTCATGCCCACCAGCACGGCGATGGCGTGGACGAACTGCGCGCGCGCCACGCCCAGCGCGATCAGGTTCGACTGAGCCGTCTCCAGCTGGGTGCGTGCGGTGATCACATCCGACGGCGCGGCGGTGCCGGCGGCGCCCTGGTTGCCGACCACCCGGGCCGATTCCGTATAGGCATCGACGGTTTTCTTCAGCAGGTCGGCGTTTGCGTCGGTAATGCGCAACTCGATGATCGCCGTGGCCAGGGCGGTCTGCTCGGACAGCGTGGCGTTGGCGAGGGTTGCCTGGCTGGCCTGGGCGGAGGCCGTGTTTTCCTCGATGCTGCGGCGGACGCGGCCCCACAGATCCGGTGCCCAGCTGGCGCTGCCTTCGAGTGAACCTGAGTTGCCGATCGCCCCTGAGTTGGTGGACGTACTCGCCGCATTGCCGCGTCCGTTGCGCTGCCGTGTGGCGGAGCCGGTAACGCCCAGGGTCGGGAACAGCGCGCTGCGCGCCACCTGCACTTCGGCCAGCGCCTGCTGGTAGTTGGCGTAGCTCACGCGCACTGTCTGGTTGGATACGGAAACCATCGGCTCCAGGCGATCGATGAGCGGATCGTGGAAGCCTGTCCACCAGTCGCCCTTGGGTGCCTCGGCCGCTGGCGCGGCCTGCGTCCAGCCCGGCAGCTCCTTGAACGCCGTGGGCATCTTCACCTGCGGGCGTTGGTAGTCAGGTCCCACCATGCAACCGCTGAGCACCACGGCCAGCGCGACGGAAAGGATTTTCTGGGTATGGCTCATGGTTGTGCGCTCGCGTCGGACCGGTTCCACGGCAGGCCGCCCGACCATGCGGCAAGCCTGGCGCGGAGGCGGTCGAGGTAGAGATAGATCACCGGCGTGGTGTACAGGGTGAATACCTGGCTCAATACCAGGCCGCCCATGACAGTAATGCCCAGCGGTTGGCGCAGCGACGCGCCCTGGCCCAGGCCCACGGCCAGCGGCACGGCGCCGAGCACCGCCGCCGCGGTGGTCATCATGATCGGCCGCAGGCGAAGCACGGCGGCGTCGTGGATGGCGCGTGGCGCTTCCATGTGCTCGTCGCGCTGCAGGTGGATGGCGACGTCGATCATCATGATGGCGTTCTTCTTGACGATGCCGATCAACAGGATGATGCCGATCATCGCGATCACCGAAAACGGCGTACCGAAGATCAGCAAGGCAAGCGTGGCGCCGATGCCGGCCGAAGGCAGGGTGGACAAGATGGTCACCGGATGCACCGCGCTTTCGTACAGCATGCCGAGCACCAGGTACACGGCGGCAAGCGCGGCCAGCACCAGCAACGGCATGGTCGACATCGATTGCGAATAGGCCTGGGCGGCGCCGGCGAAAGAACCATGGATCGACGCGGGCAGATGCAACTCCTGCGATACCTGTTCGAGGGTTGCCGATGCCTGGCTCAACGAGCCGCCAGCCGGCAGGTTGAAGGAAATCGTCGCGGCCACCAGGCCACTCTGGTGGCTGACCTGCGTCGCCGTGTGGTTGCTGGTGTAGGACGCCAGTGCCGGGAACGGCACCAGGGTTTCGGTCGAGGTGCTGTCGGCACTGCCGCTGGAGCTGCCGCCCTTGGCGTTGGAAATGGCATTGGTGAGCTGGTTGGCTTCGGCGTTCGCGTTGAGCGCGTTGGCCGGCGATGCGGACGACTTGGCGGTCGACACCACCGTTGCGACAGTCGGCGCCTTGACCAGCGCCTGCGACATCTGCGTCTGCGCCGTGCCCGAGGCGTTGCCCGCGGCGGTACTGAAGCGCATCCGGTCGAGCATCTGCGGGTACTGCCAATAGGTCGGCGCCACTTCCATCACCACGAAATACTGGTTGAGTGGGTTGTAGATGGTCGACACCGTGCGCTGGCCGAAGGCGTCGTACAGCACGCTGTCGATCTGGTTGGGCGCGAAGCCGTAGCGCGCCGCGGTGGCGCGGTCGACATTGACGTAGATCTGCAAGCCGTTCTGCTGCAGGTCGGAATTGACGTCCAGCACCTGGCCGCGATCCTTGCTCAGTGCGGTGACGAGTTTCGGCACCCAGGTGTACAGGGCCTCGGGGTCGTCGCTGGTGAGCGTGTACTGGTATTCGGCCGCCGAGGAACGGCCGCCGATGTGCAGATCCTGCGCTGCCTGGAGGAACAATCGCGCGCCGGACACTGCATTGAGCTTCGGCCGCAGCCGGTTGACCACCTCGGTGGCGCTCACGCCGCGTTCGGCCAAGGGCTTGAGCTCGATGAATACGTTAGCTGTGTTCTGCGCCCGGCCACCGGTGAAGCCCGCCACCGATGCCACGGCCGGATCCTTCTGGACGATGGACTGCAACTGAGCGAGCTTCTGCGCCATCGCCTGGAAGGAAATGCTTTGGTCGGCGATGATCTGTCCCTGCAGGATGCCGTTGTCTTGCTCGGGAAAAAACGTCGATGGCACCAGGCGTATCAGTGCCACGTTCAGTACGATCAGGCCGATGAGCAACAGTCCCACCAGGGCCGCGTGGTCGAGCACGGCGGTCAGCGAGCGCGAATAAGCCTGCTTGAAGCGCTCGAACTGCGCCTCGTACCACACGGCCCAGCGCGCCTTCGAATGCAGGGCGCGATTCTTGTCCAGCACATACGCCGCCATGGTGGGCGTGATGGTGAGCGAGATCACCAGCGAGAACATGATCGCGATGGATAGCGTCACGGCAAATTCGTGGAACAAAAGGCCCACGATGCCCGGCATCAAGAGGATCGGCAGGAACACTGCTATCAGCGACAGGCTCATCGAGATTACGGTAAAGCTCACTTCGGCACTGCCGCGAAGCGCGGCTTCCCGCGCATCCATGCCCGATTCGACATGCCGCACGATGTTCTCGAGCACCACCACCGCGTCGTCGACCACGAAGCCGGTACCGATGGTGAGCGCCATCAACGAAAGGTTGTCCAGGCTGTAGCCCAAGAGGTACATCGGGCCGAACGTGCCGATGATCGACAGCGGCAACGCCACCGCGGGCACCAGGATCGACCGCGGCGACTGCAGGAAAACGAAGACCACGCCGATCACCAGCAGCACGGCGATGAACAGGGTCTTCTGCGTATCGTCGACCGCGGCGTGGACCGATTCGGAACGGTCCAGCGCCACGTCCAGGTGCACGTCGTGGGGCAGCACCGCCTGGATATTGGGCAGCGCCTGGCGGATCTGCCCGACGGTCTTGACGATGTTGCCGCCGGGGATGGGGAAGACGATGACCAGCACCGCCGCCTTGCCGTTGTACAGGCCCGCATTGCGCAGGTTCTCGGCTGAATCCTGCACGTCGGCCACATCGCGCAGCATCACCGGGGCATTGTTGCGATAGGCGATCACCAAATCGCGATAGGGCGCCGCCTTGCTGATCTGGTCGTTGGAGATCACTTCGAAACGCTGGTCGCCCTGGTCGATGTGGCCCTTGGCGCTATTGGCGTTGGCCGCGCTGATGGCCGCGCGTACGTCTTCAAGGCCGATGCCGTAGCTGTTGAGCTGGTCGGGTTGCAATTCCACCCGCACCGACGGCAGCGCACTGCCGCCCAGGGTGATCTGGCCCACGCCATCCACTTGGGAAAGCTGCTGCTGGATCACCGAGTTGGCCGAGTCGTAGAGCTGGGCCCGGGTGAGCGTTTCGGAGGTGAGGGCCAGCACCATGATCGGTGAGTCCGACGGGTTGTACTGCCGGTAGGTGGGGTTGTTGCGCAAGGTGGTGGGAAGGTCTGCCCGCGCCGCCTGGATCGCCGCCTGCACGTCGCGGGCGGCGCCGTTGATGTCGCGGTCGAGCCCGAACTGGATGGTGATCTGCGATGAACCCACCGAGCTTGTCGAGGTCATCTGCGAGACGTCGGCAATGGTGCCAAGCCGGCGTTCCAGGGGTGCCGCAACGGTGGAAGCCATGGTCGAGGGACTGCCACCGGCCATGCTGGCCTGGACCACGATCACGGGGTAGGTGACATTGGGCAGGGGCGCCACCGGAAGATGGAAATACCCCAGGGCACCCGACAGCACGATGGCGACGGCCAGCAGGGTGGTCGCCACCGGGCGCCGGATGAAGACGCCGGGGATGTTCATGTCGCAGTCTCAACGGCTTCGCCCGGACGCTTACGCCCGACGCGCTGCGCAAGGCGATCGAAGAACAGGTAAACCACGGGGGTGGTGAAAAGCGTCAGCACCTGGCTCAGCGCCAGGCCGCCGATGATGGCAAGGCCCAGCGGCCGGCGGAGTTCCGAGCCCGTGCCGCTGCCGAGCAGCATCGGCAGGGCGCCCAGCATGGCGGCAAGCGTCGTCATCAGGATCGGGCGGAAGCGCAAAAGCGATGCCTCGAAGATCGCTTCCGCCGGAGGCTTGCCGTGTTCGCGTTCGGCCTCAAGGGCGAAGTCCACGATCATGATCGCGTTCTTCTTCACGATGCCGATCAACAGCACGATGCCGATGATGCCGATCACGTCCAGGTCGCTGCCGGCGATCATCAATGCAAGCAGGGCGCCGATGCCCGCCGAGGGCAGGGTGGACAGGATCGTCAGCGGATGGATGAAGCTCTCGTAGAGCACGCCAAGCACGATGTACACGGCCACCAGGGCGGCGATCAGCAGGTACACCTCGCTGGAGAGGGAGTCCTGGAATGCCTGCGCGGCACCCTGGAAGGACGAGGTGATCGACGACGGCAAGTGCACTGCCTGCTCGGCGGCATTGACCTCGTCCACTGCCTTGCTCAGGGATGCATCGCGGGCCAGGTTGAAGGAGACCGTCACGGCCGGGAACTGCGCAAGGTGGCTCACCACCAGCGGCGAACGGGTGACCTTGATCGCGGCGATACCCTTCAATTGCACCTGGCCGCTGCTTCCCGTCTGGCTGGGCAGGTAGATGTTGCCCAGTGCCTCGAGCGAGGGGATGCTCTCGGGCTTGGCCACCAGGATTACCCGGTACTGGCTGGACTGATTGAAGATGGTCGAGACGATGCGCTGTCCCAGTGCGTCGTAAAGCGCGTTGTCGATGGTCGCCGGCGTAATGCCGTAACGTGCCGCCAGCTGGCGGTTCACCTCCACGTCGACGCTCAGGCCATCGTTGTCCAGGTCGCTGGTGACGTCGGTGATCGAGGAGATGTGCTTCATGCGCTCCACCAGCGCAGGCACGTATTTCTTGAAGGCGTCCTGGGTGGGCCCGCGCAATACGAACTGGTACTGGTTCGGCGATACGGTTGTGTCGAGGGTAAGGTCCTGCTCCGGCTGCAGGAACAGCTTGATCCCCGGGATATCGGCCACCTCTTTCTGCAGACGGCGGGCAACATCGGAAGCACGTTCGGACCGGTCGCCAATATCCTTCAGGTTGATCAGGAAGCGGCCGTTGTTGAGCGTGGTGTTGGTGCCGTCGATGCCCACGTAGGAGGTAAGGCCGGTGACGTCGGGGTCTTTCAGGATGGCATCGGCAAGCTGCGCCTGGCGGTCCACCATGGCCTTGTACGACACCGAGTTGTCCGCAATGCTGATGCCCTGGAGCACGCCCACGTCCTGCACGGGGAACAGTCCCTTGGGAATCACTACATACAGCACGGCGGTCAGGGCCACCGTGGCCAGGAACACCAGTAGGGTGGTGGTCTGGTGGCGCATCACCACGCGCAGGCCGCGCTCGTAGGCGGCCAGGGTCTTGTCGAACAGTCCCTCGCTCAAACGCTCGAAGCGGCTGGGGTGGCGCTCGGACTGGGCGCGCAGGATGCGCGCGCAAAGCATCGGCACGAGCGTAAGCGACACCACGCCCGACAGCACGATGGTGACGGCAAGCGTCACGGCGAACTCGTTGAACAGCCGTCCGATCACGCCGCCCATGAACAGCAGCGGGATCAGCACGGCGATCAGCGACACGGTCAGCGACACGATGGTGAAGCCGATCTGTCCGGCCCCTTCCAGTGCCGCTTCCATCGGCGTGTGGCCTTCCTCCAGGTAGCGCACGATGTTCTCGATCATCACGATCGAGTCGTCCACGACGAAACCGGTAGCGATGATCAGCGCCATCAGCGAAAGGTTGTCGATCGAATAGCCCAGTTGGTACATCACCGCCAGCGTGCCCACCAGCGATACCGGTACCGAGATGCTGGGAATGATTGTCGCCGGCAGGTTGCGCAGGAAGACGAAGATCACCAGCACCACCAGCACGATGGCCAGTACCAGTTCGAAGGCGGCATCGGCCACCGATGAGCGGATCACGCCGGTGCTGTCGGATACCACCTCGACTTTCATGCCCGCCGGCAGCGTCGATTCAAGCTGCGGCAGTTCCTTCTTGATCTGGTCCACCGTGGCGATCACGTTGGCGCCCGGCTGGCGCTGCACGTTCAGCACGATGGCCTGGGTGCGGTTGAACCACGCGCCCTGCTCGGTGTTCTGCGCCGACTGGGTGACGCGGGCAACGTCGCGCAGGTATACAGGCGCGTTGTTCTGGTAGGCGATTACCGTGGCCAGGTAGTCTTTCGGATCCTGGATCTGGTCATTGCCGTTGATGGTGTAGTCGAGCTTGGGGCCGTCGAAGTTGCCCTTGGGCTGGCTTACGTTGACGTTGGCGATCAACGAACGAAGGTCGTCGATGTTGAGCCCGTACGCCGCCAGCTTCTGCGGGTCCGCTTCGACGCGCACGGCGGGGACGTTGCCGCCGGCCGGCGTCACCAGGCCCACGCCCGGCACTTCGGAGATCTTCGCACCCAGGCGGTTGTTGGCCACGTCCTGCAGCTGCGGCAGCGACATGGAATTGGACGTCACCGCCAGGGTCAGGATCGGCTGGTCGGCCGGGTTGACCTTGGCATAGGTCGGTGGCGCCGGCAGGCCCGAGGGCAGCAGGCTGTTGGAGGCGTTGATCGCCTCCTGCACGTTCTGCTCGGCGATATCCAGGTTCAGCGCGAGGTTGAACTGCAGCGTGATCACCGACGCCCCCGCGGAGCTGTTGGAAGTCATCTGCTGCAGCCCGGGGATTTGCCCAAGCTGTACTTCCAGCGGTGCGGTGACGGTCGTGGCCATCACCGACGGGCTCGCGCCGGGATAGAACGTGCGTATCTGGATCGTGGGGTAGTCGACGGCGGGCAGGGACGAGACCGGCAGGAAGCGCACCGCGACCACGCCCACCAGCACCAGGGCGATCATCAGCAGCGACGTGGCCACGGGCCTGACGACGAACAGGCGGGAAATATTCATCGGTTAAGGAATAACCCGCCTAGGAGGCCTGGGTGGACGGCGCCGCGCCGTGCGCATGCCGGGCGCCCCTGCGCGGTGTGTCGCCGGCCGACGAGGCGTGGGCCGGCGAATCCGCTCCCTGCTGCGCGGGCCTTGCCCCGGCGAGCCTGATCCTGGCGCCGTCGCTCAGGCGGTCCATGCCGTCGGTGACCACCGTCTGACCTGCCGTGAGGCCGGACAGGATCACGGTGTCCTTGCCGTCGCTCGGTCCCAGCGTCACCTTGTGCACGGACACGCTCTGGTCGGCATTGACCAAATACACGTAGTCACCGGGCGCACCGCTGAGCACCGCCGGCGTCGGCACCAGCACGGCCTGGTGCAGCGTGTCCACCAGCAGGCGGACGTTGACGAATTCGTTGGGATAGAGCGTTTCGTCGTCGTTGGCGAAGCTCGCGCGCAGGGTAACGGTGCCGGTGCCGGTGGCCATCTGGTTGCCAAGGGCGTAAAGCGAACCCGTGCCCAGCTGCTTGCTGTTGTCGCTGTTGAAGGCCGTGACACTGAGCTTGTCCTGCCCATGGAAACGCCCGAGCACCTTGGCCAGCGAATTCTGTGGAATGGTGAATTGCACCGTGGTCGGCTTCATCTGGGTGATGGTGACGATGCCCGGCGACGTCGACTGCGTGACGTAGTTGCCCGGGTCCACCAGGCGCAGGCCCACGCGCCCGGCAATCGGCGCGGTGATGTGGCAATAGGCAAGGTCCAGGTCGAATTGCGCGATGCTGGCGCGGTCGGCCTGCACCGCGGCCTCATCCTGCTGCACGGTGAACTGCTGGTCGGCGAAGGTCTGCTCGGCGATCGACTTCTGCTGGTTCAACTGCGTGAAACGCTTAAGATCCGCGCGCGCCTGCGCCAGGCTCGCCTGGTCCTTGGCCAGCTGGGCCTGGGCCTGCTGCTTGTCGATTTCGTACTGGCGCGGGTCGATCTGCGCGAGGAACTGGCCCTGGGCGACGTCCTGACCTTCCTGGTAACCGACCTGGGTGAGGTAGCCGCTGAGCTGGGGCAGCACGTTGACCGTGGCGATCGGCGTGACGGTGCCCAGTTCGTCGAGCTCCTCGGGCATGTCGCCGAGCCTTGCCGCGGTGGTACTTACCACCTGCGGCGGTGTCCCGACCCTTTCTTTCTTTCCGCCCAGGATGTGGATCGTGATCAACACCAGGGCGACGACAACGACAATGAACAAAACCACGAGCCCGCGCCGTCGATGCAACGGCCGGGCTTCGTGCGGGGTACCACCACTCATGAACGGTCTCCGTGTGCTCGCAACACGGTTAACGGTCCAGCGGCGGATGTCGTTGACGACCGGCGGTTCCTTACCTCATGAATTATGTTTCATGCGGCATCGGACGCCGGATGTGCTTGCCTCACGGCTCGATGCGAATGCCCTTCCAGAATGCCACGCGGTGGGCTATCTGCCGGGCGGCGCTGGAGGGTTCGGGGTAGTACCAGGCGGCATTGGGATTGGTTTCACCATCGACCACCACGTCGTAGTAGCTCGCCGTGCCCTTCCAGGGACATACGGTGTGATTGGCTGTTTCGCGAAAGAATTCCTTTCGCAGGGAGTCGGCTGGGAAGTAGTGGTTGTTCTCCACCACCACGGTGTCGTCGCTTGTCGCAAGGACGGTGTCTTTCCAGATCGCTCGCATGAGGACAAACCTTCGGTTTCGATAAGGATGGATCTTACGCGCGCCGCGTGAAGCGGACATCAGGCGGCCAGGCGCTCTCCGGCGGCAAGGGCGGCGAAGTAGTCGGCGGTCAGGCGCAGCTGCTCGCCGGCCGTCTCGGCACGGTTCACCACCTGGCGGAAGGCCGCGTTCTGCTGGCGGTCACGGGCGTACCAGCCCAGGTGCTTGCGGGCGATGCGCACGCCCTGCAATTCACCATAGAAGGCGTAGAGCGCCTTCAGGTGCCCGCAGAGGATGGCGGCCACTTCGCCGGGCTGAGGCTCCGGCAGGTGTTCGCCCGTGGCCAGGAAATGGACGATCTCTCGGAAGATCCATGGCCGCCCTTGCGCACCGCGGCCGATCATCACCGCATCGGCGCCGGTGACATCAAGCACGTGCCGCGCTTTTTCCGGAGTATCGATGTCGCCGTTGGCAAGCACAGGGATGCCCACCGCGGCCTTCACCGCGGCGATGGTGTCGTATTCAGCGTGGCCTTCGTATTTGTCGGCGCGGGTGCGTCCGTGCACGGCGAGCGCTGCGATGCCGGCATCCTCCGCGATGCGGGCGATGGCGAGCGCGTTGCGGTTGTCGCGGTCCCAGCCGGTACGGATCTTCAGCGTCACCGGCACGTCCACGGCGGCCACCACTGCCTGGACGATGCGTGCCACCAGCGGTTCGTCCTGCAGCAGCGCGGACCCCGACCAGACATTGCACACCTTCTTGGCCGGGCAGCCCATGTTGATGTCGATCAGCTGGGCACCGTTGGCCACGTTGAAGCGCGCGGCCTCGGCCAGCATGGCCGGGTCGTAGCCGGCAATCTGCACGCTTACAGGTTCAGGCTCGCCTTCGTGGTCCATCCGCCGCAGTGATTTTGTCGTGTGCCACAGGCGTGGATCGGCGTTGGTCATTTCCGACACGGCCAGCCCCGCGCCCAGCTGCTTGCACAGCAGGCGGAAAGGCTTGTCGGTGACCCCGGCCATGGGAGCGAGCACCACGGGCGGATCGATGGCGTATGGGCCGATCTGCATCCCTCCATTGTAAGGCATGGGGTCGGAGCCGCTGGTGGCGCCGTCAATAGATGCCGGGCAAAAGCCGCTTGGTGCGGGCGGCGTAGGCGGCCCAGCGGGGCCCAAAGGCCTCGGCCAGGACGGCTTCCTCGAGGTGAATCCGCCAGCCGAACACTGCCATGGCCGGCAGCATGATGATCGCCAGGGACAGCCAATGTCCGATGCACAGGCCCAGGCCCAGGAAAGCCAACAGGGCGCCCGTATAGGACGGATGGCGAACGAAGCGGTAGGGGCCGGTATCGACCAGCGGCTGGTCGGCGGCAATGGCCACGTTCACGGTGAACCAGCGGCCCAGCCAGAGGATGGCGAACCAGCGAAGGGCGATACCACCCAGGGTAAGCGCGATGCCGATGGGGTAAAGGATGGCGCTGGCCGGCAGCCATGGTCCCTGCTGGGAGAGTCCGAAAGCGAAGAACATTGCCACGCCGATCACGGTCCAGATCAGGGCGAGCGACGAGCGATCTTTCGACGAAGCATCGCCCTTGGATCGCTTGAACAGCGACAGGGCCAGTTCCGAAACGCCGAACAAGGCGCCCAATACGTACGCGGAATACCACATGCGGTCATCCCTCGCGGCCCAACTGCCGCGAGTTGAGCTTAAGCCGGTTTGCGACCCGGTGGGCGCCGTCGACGTGCGCGCCAGAAAAGGAACCCCGTTATCAGCAGGAAGCTGGGCATGAGGCCGGTCATCGTGGCGACGATGCGCCAGGCCATGCCACCCACCGCGGCGGTGTGGATCGGGTAGAGCGCATTGTTGATGCGGCCGCCCTGGCCGGCGTTACGGGCGTCGTCGCTAGCCACCACCTTGGCGGTGACCGGATCGATCCAGAGGTTGCTGCGGCCTTCCGGATGCCACTCGCCGGGCTGGCGAACGCGAAGGGTGACCGGCATGCCGGGCTTATTGGGAAGCATGACGCGGCTGAATTCCGCTTCGGGGGCCGCGGCGCGGGCGGCGGTAAAGACGGCCGGCCAGTCGATCGGGCCGGTGGCCGTTCCCACGGCCGGTGGCTGGGTGGGCTTGGCGTCATGGAAGACGGCGATCAGGCCATTTCGCACCGCGCCGCGGTAAGCCATGGTGGTGCCGGTGCCGATCATCACCAGCAGCAGGGGAAGTGCCAAGAAACCGACCATGCGGTGCCAGCTGGCCCAGCGCAGGATCGGTGGACGGGCGTGGGGCTTCAGGTGCGAGATCACGCGCCGGCGGCCGGGCCAGTACAACCAGGTGCCCGATATCAACATCACAAGGCCGGCGATGGCGACGATGCCCAGGATCGTTTCGCCGACCTCACCCGACAGCAGCTTGGTATGCCACGCCATCACCAGAAGCATGAAGTCGCTCGAAGCGTGGCGGGTTTCCAGGTATTGCCCTGTTCCGGCGTCGAAGTAGAGCTTGTCGCCGCCGCGTGCCGTGGCCTCGAATACCGGCATGTCGTCCGACGGCAGCGATACACCGCGCAATCCCTGGCCTTGCGGCAGCGCCAGTAGCTGACCCAGTGCCGCGGCCTGCTGTGCAGGCGGCGGCAGGGGCCGATCCACCAGTTCGTGGTGGGTTGCCTCGACTATCGGGTCTTCCCACAGCAAGATGGCGCCGCCCAGGGTCACCAGGGCAAGAACAACCCCAAGGCTCAGGCCAATCCACAGATGGATGGTCTTGAGCACCGAGCGTGCGCGGCGGAGTCCGGTCATGCGTGCGGACCGGAAAGGCGGAACGGGGATGAAGTCATGCGGGCGAATCGGCGAAGGCGACTGCCCGCATGCTAGGTGAGAATCATTCTCATGGCAACGATGAGGTTTCGCCGCAGTTTCTTGCGGTCAGAGGCTTTCGAGAACGCCAGCGATGGTGGCCGTCATGAAGGTGGCGATCGAACCGCCCAGCACCGCGCGCAGGCCCAGTCGGGCAAGGTCGCCACGGCGGCTTGGCGCCAGTCCGCCGATGCCGCCGATCTGGATGGCGATGGAGGAGAAGTTGGCGAAACCGCACAGGGCGTAGGTGGCGATCAGCCGGCTCTGCGGAAGCAGCTGGTCGAGGTGGCCGGCAAGGTCGGCATAGGCCACGAATTCGTTGATCACCACTTTCTGGCCGATGAAGCTGCCCACCAGGTTCGCATCGCGCCAGGGCACGCCGATCAGCCACGCCACGGGCGAGAGTACCCAGCCGAAGATCGTCTCGAGGCTCAAGGCCACCGGATGGCCCGCCTGCGCGGTGAGCCAGTGGTTGATGCTGCCGTCGCCGCCGAGGGTACCGATCCACTGGATGGGCGCATTGACCAGCGCGATCAGCGCGATGAAGGCCAGCAGCATGGCGCCGACGTTCATCGCCAGCTTCAGGCCGTCGCCCGCGCCGTTGGCGGCAGCGTCGATGATGTTGGCGGTGGTCTTCTCCACTTCCATGCGCACGGTGCCGCGGGTCAGCGGCTCCTGGGTCTCGGGCACCAGGATCTTGGCCAGCACCATCGTCGCCGGCGCCGCCATCACGGAGGCCGCCAGCAAGTGCTTGGCGTAGAACACCTTCTGCACCGGGTCGTCGCCGCCGAGCATGGACACGTAGGCCGCCATCACCGAGCCTGCGATGTGCGCCATGCCGCCGATCATCACCGTCATCAGCTCGGCCTGGGTCATGCGCTCGATGTAGGGCTTGATGGTCAAAGGAGCTTCGGTCTGGCCGATGAACACGCTGGCGCAGACGCTGGTGGTCTCGGCACCCGACACGCGCATCACCTTGGTGATCAGCCACGCCATGCCCTTGACGATCTGCTGCATCACGCCGATGTGGTACAGGACGCCGGTGAGTGCCGCGAAGAAGATGATGGTGGGCAGCACCTTCACGGCGAAGATCACACCGAACTTCTGCGTGTCCAACAACGACCCGAAAATGAAGCGCGAGCCCACCTCGACGTAGTCGAGCAGGCGCACGAATCCGGTGGCGATGGCGTCGAAGACAATGCGGCCCGCCGGCACCTTCAACACCACGAAGGCGAAAGCCACCTGCAACGCAACGCCCGTCACGACCAGTTTCCAGTCGACCTGACGCTTGTTGTTGGAGAAGGCAAAGGCGATCAGGACCAGTACGGCAAGTCCGAACAGGCCAAAACCGACGTGGCCGAGTGCTTCGAGCATCGAGATTCCCCGTGGCGGGAACGATCCCGGCACCATGCATAAAAACCGGCAGGGTAGAGGACGCGGTGTCCGGGAGCAAGGCGCGGCGCGGCACGCCCGGACCGCTTATCATGGGGTCCATGACCCTGTTCCTGACCATCGCCCTTGTCCAGCTGCTGGCGCTGATGAGCCCCGGCCCCGATTTCTTCTTCGTCTCGCAGATGGCGATCAGCCGCTCGCGGCGCGACGCCATGGCGGGCGTCGCCGGCATTGCGCTCGGCGTGGTGGTCTGGGCGACCCTGGCCCTGCTTGGGCTACAGATCCTGCTGCATCGCCTGGAGTGGCTGGGCCGGCTGCTTGCCGTCGCCGGTGGCCTTTACTTGTGCTGGATGGGCGTGCAGATGCTGCGCGGCGCGTTTGGGCCCAGCCGGCCGGCGCAGGCGGTGGAGCTTGAATCCAACGCCATGGCGGCGTTGCGCCGTGGCCTGCTGACCAATCTTGCCAATCCCAAGGCGGCGGTGTATTTCGCCAGCATCTTCTCGGCCCTGGTGGGAAGTGGCGCCAGCGCCGGAACGCGCTGGGGCCTGTTGTTACTGGTCTCCGTCGAGACCTTCCTTTGGTTCGCCGTGGTGGCGGCGGTCTTCAGCCTGCCCGCCGTCCGCCGCGGCTACCTGCGCGTGCGGCGGTGGATCGACGGCGCCGCCGGCGCCGTCTTCGTTGCGTTTGGTCTTACCCTCGTGTTCGACCGCCGCCTGACCTGAGGCTCAGGCTAGAACGACACTCGAATACCCAGGTTACCGGCCCACCCGCGGAACCCGTGGCTGCCGATCGCGGTGCGCCAGGTGCCTTCGCCATAAAGCTGCACGTTCGCCCAGGGGTTGGACACCAGCCCCGCACCTGCGCGCAACTGTCGTCCAGCGCGGCCGCCAGCGAAGATCATGTCGTCGCCTGGTGTGTCGAAGACAGCATGGCCGCGTCCTCCGGTGCTGCCAACGATATCCACGCGGGCGTAGGGGATCCATTGGCCATTCGTGGTGTGCCGCAGCCGCGCACCCAGGCGGGTGGTCAACTGCTGTGCATCGCCAAGAGCCGCCACGACATTGTCCTTGTCGCGAAGCGGCTGGAAGGTCAATGTCTGCCAGCTCAGCTGCACTTGCGGTTCAAGCGACCAGTCGGCGCCCAGCTGGAACGGATGGCCGCTTTCCACCGAGAGCAGGCGGCCGTTGGCGCGCAGCCGGGCGATATCCTTACCGCGCAGGTCTGTATCCACCGCGCCGCGATAACGCTGCGCACCAACCACGGCGTCGACATACCAACCGTCGTGCTGCTGCCAGGTGACCCAGGCGGAGAATCCTTGCGCGCTGTAGCGTGTCTGGCTGACGCCATCGGGTGCGTGCGGCGTGACGGTGGTCGTACCGCGATCCAGTGCCCAGCCGGCACGCAGGCTGTCGGTCTGGTCCGTTAGATTGACGATGCTTCCACCGACCTGAAGCATCTGCGTGGATTGACGAAAACCAAAGCCGAAATCCATCGGCGCCACATCTGACACGTGATGCTGCCGGCTGCCCGTTTGGCGGGCGAACACTTCGCCTCGCGTGCCCAGCGGGTTGTCGCGAATCTCGCCCAGGCGGTCGTGGAGGCCGTCGATGCTGCCCAGGCCATAGGCAAACAACGCTGTATGGGCCACCAGATAGGAAGGCACCTGCGGAACCACGGCGGGGCGGCTGCCCTCTGGAATGATCGGCCGACCGCCGCCTTCGGGAATGATGTTGCCGCCAGGAGTGCCCGGATCATCGCCCTTACCACCGTCGCCATGACCGCCGTCTCCGCCGTTGCCGCCATCACCGCCACCGCCACCGCCACCG
>Ga0268266_10000090_pt1 | contig 195839 bp, 248 predicted proteins | sample KBSS13metaG_FD_190356 | JGI IMG/M metagenome (GOLD analysis project Ga0268266, IMG submission 190356) | Switchgrass rhizosphere microbial communities from Kellogg Biological Station, Michigan, USA - KBS S1-3 metaG (SPAdes) (version 2) | ecosystem: Host-associated > Plants > Roots >... | reverse complement strand
GACCACCGGCCTCGACCAGATCACCGATCTCAGGCGGTCGATCACCGAGCCGTTGCGCCAGACCCATGATGAAATCGTCAGCGAATTCAACAAGGTGACGGCGACTGGCATTGAGCCATCGGGCATCATCAAGCCGGCCGATCCGCAGGTCGAAAGCGTCTACGACCAGATTGCCGCCAATGCCGCGCCAGCCGCTGGCCCCGCGGCCGCAGCAGCCGCGATGACGGCCGCGCCGCCGGTGATGAAGCCGCTGGCCCCGCAGCCAAGCGAACCATCGCCAGCCCCGGCCGAAGCCACTGTTCCGGTCGCTGCCGCGAAGCCCAAGCGCGCGTCGAGAGCAAAGAGCGCCAACGGCGCAGCGACGGCGGAGACGCCTGTCTCGGATGTCGTGCCGGTCAAACCTGCGGCCAAGCGGGCGCGCAAGACGGCCGCAAAATCCTCGCCCGACGCGCCGGTCGTTGCTGCGGCGGCAAAGCCGAAGCCCGCCCGTTCCCGGTCGACTACCGCTGCGGCAAAAGCCGCGGCTCCCGAAACCGTCGCCGCTCCCGCTGCGACCAAGCCCGCCCGCCCGCGCGCGAAAAAGGCCTGATAGATGGCCGATACGCCGCAGCTTGAAGCGCCCAAGAGCGAAGACGACGATCTCAAAGCCGGTGAAATGCCGCTGCTCGATCACCTGATCGAGCTTCGCCAGCGGCTGATCTATTCGCTGGTGACAGTCGGGGTGCTGTGCATCGTCGGCTTTATTTTCGCGAGGCAGCTCTTCGATTTCCTGCTCGGGCCGTACAAGGCCGCAGTGCCCGACCTCAAGGACGTGCACCTGATCTATACGGCGCCGCAGGAGTTCTTTTTCACCCAGCTCAGTGTGGCCCTGTTCGCGGCGATCTTCTTCGCTTTCCCGATGATCGCAACGCAGATTTACATGTTCGTGGCGCCCGGCCTCTACAAGCGCGAGCGCAAGGCGTTTTTGCCCTATCTCGTTGCAACGCCGTTCTTTTTTCTGCTCGGCGCGGCGCTCGTCTACTACATCGTTGTGCCGATGGCGCTCAGGTTCTTCCTTGGCATGCAGGAGACCGACCCGAACGGCGTCTCGATCACGATGCAGACGCGGGTGAGCGAATATCTCACCTTCGTCATGACGCTGATTTTGGCCTTCGGCGTCTGCTTCCAGTTGCCGGTGATTTTGACCCTGCTGGCTCGCATCGGGCTCGTTGGCAGTCCCTTCCTCAAGAAGGGTCGCAAATACGCGATCGTGGTGTTTTTGATCATCTCGGCCCTGTTGGCGCCGCCCGATCCGTTCTCCCAGATCGGCCTCACCGTGCCGCTCTATCTGCTCTACGAGTTCTCCATCCAGGCCGTGATCTGGGTCGAAAAGCAGAAGGCCGCGAAAGAAGCCGCCGAGAAAGCCGCGCTGGGCCTTTAGGGCCCGCCACCGCAACGACCACGGCGTCATTCCCGCTAACCCGGGAATCTTTGTTTCATCACAGACGCGGCGTTCGCGAATAAACGGAGATTCCCCCTTTCACGGGAATGACCCGGTGTATGCGGGAGGGGTAGGGGCTTGACCCCGCGCGGCGATTCCGCTTTGCCCTGTGGCACGTCCGAAAGAGACAAGTGCCATGTACGACATCAACTGGATCAAGGCGAACCCCGAAACTTTTGACCGCGGGCTGACGCGGCGTGGGCTCCCGCCGTTGAGCGCAAAGCTGCTCGATATCGATGCGAAGCGTCGCGCAGCGATCCTTGCGCTCAACGAGATGCAAGAAAAGCGCAACCGCTCGTCCAAAGAGATCGGGCAGGCGATGGCGCAGAAGGATTCGGCGCGCGCCGATGCGCTCAAGGCGGAAGTTGCGGGCCTCAAGGACAAAATCCCCGCCGCCGAGGCGGATGAGCGCGCCGCCAAGGCCGAGCTCGACCGGCAACTTGAAGCGATCCCCAATTTACCGCTCGAAGATGCTGGCATTCCCGATGGGCCGGACGAGACAGCGAACGTCGAATATTTCGGCCGCAACACCACTCGCGACCAGGCAGCAAAAGCCCGGGCGCCAAAGCCGGTTTTTTCGTTCAGGGCCAAGGAGCACTACGAGCTCGGCGAAGCCATGGGCATGATGGATTTTGAGATCGCGGCCAAGCTCTCCGGCAGCCGGTTCGTGGTTCTAAAAAGCCAGCTTGCCCGCCTCGAGCGCGCCATTGGCCAGTTCATGCTCGACCTCCACACCAACGATCACGGTTACACCGAAGTGCAGCCGCCACTGCTGGTGCGGGATGAGGCGCTTTATGGGACCGGGCAATTGCCGAAGTTCGAGGAAGACTTGTATCGGGTCGCGGGCAAGACTCCGTTGGCGCTTGCCGTGGGCGCCTCTGCCAACGACGTCGATGTCGTCAAAAATGCACAGACCGGCGTTCAAGAGGCATTCGAAAAGTACTACCTCATCCCCACCGCCGAAGTCCCCCTCACCAATCTCGTGCGCGAGTCCATTCTCGCCGAGGACGAGCTGCCGCTCCGCTACACCGCACTGACGCCTTGCTTCCGCTCCGAAGCCGGCTCGGCTGGGCGCGATACGCGCGGCATGCTGCGGCAGCATCAGTTCAATAAGGTCGAGATGGTGTCGATCACGACGCCCGAAACCTCAATCGACGAACATGAGCGTATGCTCGGCTGCGCCGAGGCGGTGCTGCAAAAACTCGGCATCCACTACCGCGTCATGACGCTCTCGACCGGCGACATGGGTTTTGGGTCGCAGAAGACCTATGACCTCGAAGCCTGGCTGCCCGGGCAGGACACGTATCGCGAAATCTCCTCGGTCTCCGTCTGCGGCGATTTCCAGGCGCGGCGCATGGATGCGCGGGTCAAGGGCAAGGACGGCAAGATCCGCCACGTCCACACACTTAACGGCTCAGGCGTCGCGGTTGGCCGCGCGCTGATCGCCGTGATGGAAAACTACCAGCAGGAGGATGGCTCGGTCGCTGTGCCGGATGTGCTGCGGCCCTATATGGGCGGGCTTGCGCACATCGGCGCCAAAAATTGAGCTTGCGCATCCTCATCACCAATGACGATGGCGTCGACGCTCCCGGCATCGCCGTAATGCGTGATATCGCTCGCGCCATTTCCGATGACGTGTGGGTGGTGGCGCCCGATGGCAACCAGAGTGGGGCAGGGCACCGTTTCACGCTGGCCCGCGAGCTGACGGCCGAAGAGCGCGCGCCAAAAATCTTCGCCATTGTCGGCGGCAGCCCGGCCGATTGCGTGGTCGCCGGTGCGACGCACCTCCTCGGCGATCATCCGCCCGATGTCGTGCTTTCGGGTGTCAATGCCGGCCAGAACCTTGGCGATGTCATCCACTGCTCCGGCACGGCGGCGGGCGCGCGCGAGGGAGCCCTGCAGGGCGCCATCGGTATCGCTATGAGCCAGGGCGCCAACTACGAGCAGCGCAAGGACGTCGTCTGGGACAACGCCCGCGCTTACGGCGCCGCGGTGGTGCAGAAAATCATTGACGCGCATCGAGGCCGCGACACGTTCTACAACGTCAACTTTCCGTTCTGCGCAACCGCCGAGGTGACAGGCATTCGCGTCGTGCCGCACCAGCGCTTTTCGCGCTCGCCGTTCCGCTACTATCCGAGCCAGAACAAGGGCAAATTCTTCGTCGCCATTCCCGAAACACCGACGCCGCTCGATCCGCTCAGCGATTTTCACCTGCTGACCCACGGCAATGCCATTACGGTGACACCGCTTACGCTGCGGCAGACAGATATGGCACTGGCGGCGGCGCTCGATGGGAAGCTCGTGCTCGAGGGCTAGGGCGGCGTTACGGCGCGATGCTGGAGGCAAGGCCGTGCCGCGGACATCCTCTCCCGCATCGCGGGGGAGGGGGACCAGCCAAAGGCTGGTGGAGGGGGCGGCCAGAGATACCGTCGCGCGTTAGACCACCACGTCATTCCCGCGAAAGCGGGAATCTCCGTTACCTCGCGAACGCGGAGTCTGCGATCAACAGAGCTTCCCGCTTTCGCGGAAATGACTTGGTGAGAGATGGCGTAGACCGAGTGTGCCGCCGCCCCCTCCACCGCCTATCGGCGGTTCCCCTCCCCCGCTTCGCGGGAGAGGATCGGCGAGGCGATGCCCCGAACACAGGCCTCTCACGAAAACTTATCCCCCTAACTCCTCCGTGCCTCATACTCAGCCCATCCCCTCGCCGAAGCGAGATCATGACGAGTGGTTGGCTGGGGAGATCGGGTGGACCGGAAGTCGTTCCGGTCCGGAGTACGTAGGAGACCGTGATCACGACGGCTGAATGATCCATGGCTCGGGGGCAGCTTGCTGTTCAACTGCCCCAATGCTCACCAGCGCCGGCAGCGGCTTTGATGCGCAGACCATGCCGGACTAGGCCAAGGCCGGACATTTGTCAGCCCAACCGCTCAACAACCCCGATCGCGTTGGCGAGGCTCTGTCTCACCTAATGCGGACTACCCGCTCCGGGATGGAGCCTCGCCAATGCCGCTCTTCGAGGCGGCGGCGTAGCCGACAAATCGCTCCGGTGGAGCGATTTGAGCCGAGGGCCATGAGAGCTACGCTCGACTGGCAGCGGCAGGTTTTGCAGGAATGATCCCATTCGCACGGGAGGATAGAGTTTGCCTTACTCGGCCGCCGGCCGGCCGCGCTGCACGAAGCCATCGGGATCGTTGGCCGTACGGGCCAGCAGCTCCTCAGCCTCGCTCGCCTCGCGCTGCCGACTCCACATCTGCGCATAAAGGCCGTCGCGGGTCAGCAGTTGCTGATGCCGCCCGCGCTCGGCGATGACGCCGTCCCGCAGCACGATGATCTCGTCGGCATTGACCACCGTCGACAGGCGATGAGCGATCACCAGCGTCGTGCGATTGGCCGACACCGCATCGAGCGCCGACTGGATATCGCGCTCGGTCTTGGTGTCGAGCGCCGAGGTCGCCTCGTCGAGGATCAGGATCGGCGGCGCCTTGAGGATCGTCCGGGCGATGGCGACGCGCTGCTTTTCGCCACCCGAGAGTTTCAGCCCGCGCTCGCCAACCGGCGTGTCATAGCCCTTGGGCAGGGTGGCGATAAACTGCCCGATCTGCGCCGACGCAGCGGCAGCTTCGACCTCGGCATCGCTCGCATCGGGACGGCCGTAGCGGATGTTGTAGCGGATGGTGTCGTTGAACAGCACCGTATCCTGCGGCACCATGCCGATGACGCTCCTGAGGCTCATCTGCGTCACCTCGCGGATGTCCTGCCCATCGATCGTGACCCGCCCCGAGGTCACATCGTAGAAGCGGTAGAGCAACCGCGAGATCGTCGACTTGCCGGCCCCCGATGGCCCGACCACCGCCGTGGTCTTGCCGGCTGGTACGGTGAAGCTGATCCCCTTGAGGATCGGCCGATCCGGATCGTAGGCAAAATGCACGTCCTCGAACGCGACCACTGGTCCCGTCACCTCGAGCGGCCGCGCATCGGGAGCGTCGAGCACCTCAGGCTCCTGATCGAGCAGCTGGAACATCGCCTCGATGTCGGTCAGCCCCTGCCTGAGCTCGCGATAGACGAAGCCGATCTGGTTGAGCGGCCGGTAGATCTGCATCAAAAACGTATTGATCAGCACGAAATCGCCGATCGTCAGCCGGCCGGCCAGCACACCCATCACCGTCATCGCGCCAATGATGGCGACCCCGATGTAGAAGATCAGCGCCTGGCCAAAATTCAGCGCACCCAGCGAATTCCAGATGCGGATCGCCGATTTTTCGTATTGCGCCATGGAGGCGTCGAAGCGCCTCGCCTCGAGCTGCTCGTTGGTGAAATACTTCACCGTCTCGTAGTTGAGCAGACTGTCGATCGCTTTGGAGTTGGCATCGTTGTCGGAGGTATTCATCTCGCGGCGGATGGCGATGCGCCAGTTCGACGCCTTGATGGTGAACCAGAGGTAGATCCAGATCGTCACCGCCAGCACACCGACATAGTCGAAGCCGAACATCGTGATGAAGATGGCGCCGACCACCACGAACTCGACCAGCGTCGGGGCAATGTTGAGCATCACGAAACGGACGATCGTTTCGATGCCCTTGGTGCCACGCTCGATCACCCGGCTGAGGCCGCCGGTTCGCCGCGCCAGATGGAAGCGCAGCGACAGCCGATGGAGATGGGTGAACGTCTGGAACGCCAGCATGCGGACGGCATTCTGGCCGACACTCGCAAACCAGACGTCGCGTAACTGCTGGAAGCCGGAATCGATGATGTTGCTGACGGCGTAGGCGACAACCAGCACCACCGGCACCGCGATACCGAGGATCAGCTGCTGGTGCGCCCCGCCTTTGCTGAGCCCGTCTATGATGCCCTTATAGGCGAAGGGCGCCAGCGTGGTCGCAACCTTGGAGCCCATCAACGCGACGATGGCAAAGATTACCCGCAGCTTCAGGTCACGGCGCCCCGGCGGCCACATATAGACCCAGAGGTTCTGCGCGGTGCGCAGCAGATTGACTTCCTCGGCGTCAACCGTGGGACGCTTCTTGCCCGGCGGTGCGGCAGCCATCTAGACCGGCTCCGATACGCGCTCGGTAGCCGTCGTGGTCAAGAGGCCGCCAAACAGTCCGCCGCAGGCATCCTGCAAGGCGCTGAGACGATCACTGTTGAGCGAATAGCAATTGCGGGTCCCCTTGGGGTGGCGCTCGATCAGCCCCGCATCGAGCAGCACCTTCATGTGCTGCGACACGGTCGATTGGGCGAGCGGCAGACATTGGGTCACGTCCGTGCAGCAGCAATTGCTTTGCTGCTTCTCCGCCAGGATGCGCAGAATGTTGAGCCGCACGGGATGCCCGAGCGCCCTCAGCACCGCCGCGAAATCGTCGTCATCGTTCATGGTGCCATCGATCAATCGTCAATTGACGATAGAAGAACACCCCGTTGGGCGCAAGGCAAAGCGCTATTTACCTGCCGGTTTGGGCAGGTCGAACACCTGTCCGGGATAAATCCAGTGCGGGTTGCGGATCTGGTCGTTGTTAGCCTGGTAAATCGTCGTGTAGCGCAACCCGTTGCCATAAACCCGCTGGGCGATCGTCCAGAGATTGTCGCCATGCCGGATGATCGCCTTGCCCGAAGCAAAGCGGCCCGAATTAGGCCCGCCCACCGGCTCGGCCGTGAGTGTGGGCAATGACGAAGGCGAAGCTTCCGCGGTGGTCGTTGTCGGCGCAGAGGCGGCCGGAGGCGTGGCAGGGGTTGCTGCAGCGGGCGCGGGAGTAGCGGCAGGTGCTGATGCAGCCGGCGTTGGGGCGGCCGCCGGTGGCAGCGTCGATGCAGCGACGGCAGCCGGAGCTGTGGGGGCAGGCGCCGACGGAGCAGGCGCTGGTGGCGTTGCGGGAGCGGCTGGCGGCGGCGTGGCTTCTGCGGTTTTTGGCCCAGCAGGTGTCTCGGTCGGCGTGGGCGCAACGGCAACCTGCGCTGGCGCAGGAGCTGCTGGCGGCGGGGCGGTCGAAGGCGCTGGCGAAGCACTCGCTGGAGCAGAAGCCGTCGTTGGCGAGGTGCTCGGTGCAGCTTCTGCGGCCGGCGCGACAGCAGACGCCGCGGCGGTTGGCGCGGCCGGCTCGTTCAGCGCCTGTGTCTGGGCGCTCGGCTGGTTCACCGGTGCTGCGGCGGAGGCGGCCGAGTTGACTTCCTTCGCGGCATCGGTCGGCTTGTTTACCTCCGTCACCGCCGGCGTCGGCGTGTTGGCAAGTTCCGTTGTCGGTCGCTGCTCATTGGCAGACGCAGTGGGAGCAGCAGGCGTCGCGGCAGGCGCAGCCGGGTTCGCTGCGGCAGCCTGTGCTGCGGCTGGCGGCGCAGCCTGCGCTGCGGCTGGCGGCGCAGCCTGTGCGGCGGCAGGCGGAGTTGACGCCGGCGCGGCGGCTGGAGCAGTTGGCGCCGCGCTGGCAACCACGGTCGTCGGCGGCGCCGCGGGCTGGGGAACGTCGATGACGAAATTGACCTCGGCGCGCGACGAAACGTCAGAGCTGCCCTGCTTCAGCACGTCGATTCGCACGGTCTGCGTGTGGGCAACCAGCACCTTGCTCGCCTCGACCAGCCAGCGGCCTCCGGCGACGACGGCATCGGCAATGTACTTGTCGTTGACATAGAGCCTGACGGTCGCGCCGTTCGGCCCGTTGCCGGCAAAGAAATTCTTATCCCCGTCGATCTCCACAGCATCAATACTGGGGGCAATCTCGGGAACGACGGCAGGCTCAGGCTTGGCAGGAATTGCAGATTCGGTTGAAGCGACAACGGCGGGCGGCGGTGTAGCTGCCGTGGGCGTCGTCGCAGCCGGCGTCTCGGCCGTTGCCGGAGCCGCGCTGGCCAGCGGGGATGCCGGAGCAGCCGCAGGTGCACTCGCCGGCGCCGGTGTCTCGGTCGTTGCAGTAGGCGCCGGTGCGGCTGCCTCGGATGGCGTGGCCTTCGGCGTCTCCGCACTGGCGACGGTCGTCTCTGCCGGTGCCGGCTTAGATTTGGCGAGGCCCTGCAGCACGGTGCTCATCTGGCCCGGCGTGCTCGCCACGACCAGCGGCTCAGCTTTCTTGTCGGGATCGATGGCGATCACATACGACTGCGGTGCCCGGTTATCCGCGCCTTTGACGCCCAGCGTCAGCTCGACACCACCCGTCGCAACTGGTTTGTCGGGGATCAGTACCCAATCGCCCGAGTCCTCGGTTTTGGCCTCACCGAGCGACTTGTCGTCGGCAAAAACCTCGACTGTCTCGCCAGGCTTGGCACTGCCCGCGATCACCAGCGAACCATCACGTTCGGCGCGAACCAGCCCAAAGGTAGCGTCAGCCGCGGAAAGCGCCGGAGCAGCAGGTGCCGCAACAGCTGCAGCAGGGACGCTAGCGGTCTGTGCGGCAGGCGCCGGGCTGGCTGCTGCCGGCGGGGAGGCAGCCGGAGCCGGTGTCGCCTCAGCCGTTTGGGCCGGAGCAGGAGTGGCAGGCGTTGGCGATGCGGTTGCAGCGGGAGCCACCGGAGCAGGCGTAGGTGCCGCCGGCGCTGTGCTCGAAGCGGATGCCGGTGCCGTCGCGGCGCTTGCCACCGGTGCCGGCGTCGCGGCGGGGGCGGTAGCCGATGTAGTGGTCGCGGGCGCGGCCGGTGCCGCCACCATTGCCGTTGCGGCAGGTGCTGGTGCTGCAGCGGGCGTCGCGCTGGCCGTGGCCTGCGTAGCCGCCGGTTTGCCCAAAATCCCGTCCGTAGCGAGACGATCACGGATGCACGCCCCGACACCCGTCGTGCTGGTCATACAATTGGTGACCACCGGGCCGGCAACGATCAACACTACGATGACGAGGGTAGCAACAGCCGCACCGATGGTGACGGCAAGAGGTCGGGTCGGAACGGGGTCGGCCAGTTGCTTCTCCAATGGCGCTGAGGCGACTACACGCGCCCGTAAATCGGTCGAACCTCGGTTGCTGTTGTCGCCTGCGCCGCTTCAGTCTTCATCAGCTTGTAGGTAATCGACTCATATAGCGCCTCGAACGATGCATCAATGATGTTGGGCGAGACCCCGATTGTATACCACCGTTCCCCCGTTCCATCGCGGCTTTCGACCAGTACACGGGTGACCGCGCCCGTGCCGCCGTCGAGGATACGCACCTTGAAATCGACCAGTTCGAGATCCCCGATTCGGTCCGAATACTTGCCGAGGTCCTTGCGCATCGCGAGGTCGAGAGCGTTGACCGGACCGTTGCCTTCGGCCACCGACATCAGCAGGTCGTCGCCGATCCTGATCTTGACCACCGCCTCAGTGACCGTCACCTGCTCGCCGCGTGAATTATGACGCCGTTCGACCGAGGTCCGATAGCTTTCGACGTCGAAGAACTCCGGCAACGTGCCGAGGATTTTTCGCGCCAGCAGCACGAAGGAGGCATCGGCCCCATCGTAGGAATAGCCGGCTGCTTCCCGCTCCTTCACCTGGCGCAACAGCCGGTCGAGCCTCACGTCGTCCTTGGCGATCGGGATGCCGTGGCGCGCCAACGCCGCCAGTAGGTTCGATTTGCCGGCCTGCTGCGACACCATGATCGACCGCTCATTGCCAATGCTCTCGGGCGGTACGTGCTCGTAGGTCGAAAAATCCTTGGCCAGCGCCGAGGCATGAATGCCGGCCTTGGTTGCAAAGGCGTAGGCACCGACATAGGGCGCCTGCCGCGCCGAGCCACGGTTGAGCAGGTCGTCAAAAGCCCTCGAAACGCGGGTAATGTCGGCGAGTTGCTCGGCCGAAATGCCCGTCGTGAAGCGATCGGCGAATTCCGGCTTCAACAGCAGCGTCGGGATGATGGTGATGAGGTTGGCGTTGCCGCAGCGCTCGCCGATGCCGTTGAGCGTGCCCTGAATCTGGCGCACCCCGGCGCGGACCGCGGCCAGCGTATTGGCCACCGCCTGCCCCGTGTCGTCGTGGACGTGGATGCCCAGCTTGTCGCCTGGCGCGACTTTCAGCACTTCGCCGACGATCGCCTCGATCTCGTTCGGCATCGTGCCGCCATTGGTGTCGCAGAGCACCACCCAGCGCGCGCCGTTCTCGAGCGCCGCGGTCACGCAGCTCAGCGCATAGGCCGGATTCTCCTTGAAACCGTCGAAGAAGTGCTCGCAGTCGATCAGCGTTTCCTTGCCGGCCTTCACCGATGCCGTGACAGTCTCGCGCAGATTTTTGAGGTTCTCTTCGAGCGAAATGCCGAGCGCCACCTCGACCTGCCGGACCGACGTCTTGGCGACGAAGCACGCTGCGTCGGCTGCCGAATTGACGACGTCCTGCACGCCGGGGTCGTTGCCGACAGAGCGCCCTGCCCGCTTGGTCATGCCGAAAGCGGTGAAGGTCGCGCGTTTCGTGCGCTTCTCGGCAAAGAACGCCGTGTCGGTGACGTTGGCGCCCGGATAGCCGCCTTCGACATAGTCGACGCCCAGCGCCTCCAGCAGTTTCACCACCGCCATCTTGTCCTCAAGCGAGAACTCGATGCCGGCCGTCTGAGCCCCGTCGCGCAGCGTCGTGTCGAAGATGTAGAGCCGGTCTTTGCCAGTTCTGGGCATTACTCGCCCTCCCCCGGTAGCCAGTGGTCGGTGTCGTGATCGGGATGCTGGAACGATTTGAGGATGGCGAGGATGTCGCGCTCCTCGTCCGTGGCGCCCTGCTCCTCGGCGACGAGGCCGTCGTAGTGCGCAAACACTGGATGGCGGTTGTCGTGCGCCAGCTCAATGGTCGGTACGATAGTATTAGGATGGTCAAACGATCCGATGGTCAGCGACGGCTGATGGCTGCCCCACCGATAGCTGAGCGCTGTCCCACAACGATTGCAGAAGCCGCGCCGCACCTGCTGCGAACTGCGGAATTCGGTCGGCCGGCCACGCGTCCACTCCACCGTCCCGGCGAACGACACGAATGGTGCGATAAAATTGCCAAGCGCCTTCTGGCACATCCGGCAATTGCAGATCGAGGCATGCTTGACTGATCCCTCGACGCGGAAACGCACGGCACCGCACTGGCATCCACCGGTGAAAACTTCAGGCATTTTGGTCCTCAGGATGCGGCGGCCAGACAGCAGTGTCGTGGTCCGGATGCTGGTGGGAGACGAGGCCGACCCGCTGTTCGGCGAGGTCGGCGGGAACGTTCCGCCGCACCGGAAGGGCGGTCAGTCCGTCGAAGAACGGCAGCTTGTCATTGAGATTGACCTGTTCGGTGGGCGCCGCAACGGAAGGGTCGTCGAATGCCCCGATCGCCAGCTCGACGGCATCGTCCACTCCACGGTGGAGAAGCTCGTAGGTGAGCGGCGTGCCGCAGGCGGAACAAAAACCGCGCCGGAATAGATTGGAGCTCTCGAAGTAGTTGGGGGTACCACGCGTCCAGACGACGCCATAGCCGGAGACGAGCGGCCCGAAGAAGCCACCGAACGCCTTCTGGCACATGCGGCAATGGCAGATCGATGCGCCACCCAGCCGCTCTGCGCGAAACCGGACCGCGCCGCACTGGCACCCACCCGTAGGCCCACCGGTCATCGCGCCGCTCCTGGCGGCCAGACTGGCGTGTCGTGGTCGGGGTGCTGATGGTTCGAACCGCTGATCCGGGCCAGCATGTCCGGGTTGTCGGCATAGGTCGGCCTATCGCCCGGCAGGGCGCCGAGATCGCGATACCAGGGCAGACGACTCTCGTTGCCGTATTGGATGATCGGTGGCACCTGCTCCGGATGATCGAAGGTGCCAACGAGCAGCCCGAGATCAGCGACATGCGGATATTCGAACGTCATCGGCGTCCCGCACGTCGCGCAAAAGCCGCGCCGCGCGATGTCGGAGCTCCAGAAATAGTGCATTTCGCCGCGGGTGATGGTGAAATCAGCCTTCGTGACCGGGCAGATCACCGCAAACGGCCCGCCGACCGCCTTCTGACACATCCGGCAATGGCAAACGTGGACGCCAACGGGCGCCGAAGTCACCCGATAGCGCACGGCGCCGCACTGGCAGCCGCCGGTGAAGGTTTCGCTAGCCGGCACGGGTCAGCGCCTCGATATTGTGGCCGTCGGGATCGTGGACGAAGGCCGCGTAGTAGTCAGCGCTGTAATGAGCGCGAAGGCCCGGCGCCCCGTTGTCGCGGCCACCTGACGACAACGCCACGGTGTAGAACGCGCCGACCGCCGCTCGGCTCGGCGCAATGAAGGCGACATGCGCGCTGCCGCGTTGCTGCCGACCGTCATCGATCCAGAAGGTTGGCCGCTCGATACCAAACCCAGCATAGCGCTTGCTGTCGAATTCGAACTCCGAGAGCAGCTTGATGCCAAGCGTGCCGAGCGCGGCGACATAAAAGTCGCGCGACCGACCGAAGTCGGAAACCTTTACGCCCACGTGATCGACAATCTGGCTCATCGTTGGTCTCGCTTTTTTGGTGCGCCACCAGGCGGCGCACCAGTCGTTGTCTCAGGCCGCCCCGATTACTCGGGAGCGTGGCAAACGGCCTCGATGTTGTGGCCATCTGGGTCGTGGATGAAGGCTGCGTAGTAATTCTCGCTGTACTCCGTCCGGAGGCCGGGCTTGCCGTTGTCCTTGCCGCCTGCGGCAATCGCTGCCTTGTAGAAGGCATCAACCGCGGCGCGGTTGTCGGCGCGTAGGGCCAGATGGACGTGTCCCGGCTCGCCGGCCGAAATCCACAGGAACGGCATGTCATCGCCCAAGCCGACGACCTCGCCGAAATCCATCATCTGCTTGATGCCAAGCGGCGCCAGCGCTGCCGCATAAAACGCCTTGCCCTTTTCATAATCGGTGACGTTGATGCCGATGTGATCGACCTTTGCACTCATCGCTTGATCTCCCATTTTGTGCGCCGCTCGCCGGTCGCTGGATCCTTATAATCCATCAGTTGAATCCCCTGCGCCAAAAGATCGGCCCGAATGGTGTCCGCTAAGGCGAAATCCTTGGTGCTGAGGGCGCCGAGACGTTCGGCAACTAGACTTTGGATCGCCCCGCTGTCAGCTTTTGACAGCAGCCCATCGCGGCTGAAGCCAAGAAAATCGAGCGTCGCAGCAAGGCAGACCAGCGCCGTGTCGACGCCCCTGCCCGCTTTTCGCGCGATGACGTCGAGGGCGACGCTGGCGCGATGAAAGTTGAGATCGTCGACCAGTTCCGCGACCACCGACGCGTCCGGCGCCTGCCCGGCATCCTTCGGGGCAGTCGACGCCAGCCGCTGCCAGCCCCGCAACTTTTCCTCGGCCTCCTCCAGTCGTGCCACCGAAAAATCGATCGGCTCGCGGTAATGCGTCATCAGCATCGCTAGACGCAGCACTTCGCCGGGCCAGCTCCGACCACCAAACTTCTCAGTCGCCAGCAGCTCATTGATCGTTACAAAATTCCCCAGGCTCTTGGACATCTTCTGCCCCTCGACCTGCAGGAAGCCGTTGTGCATCCAGACGTTCGCCATGGCGTGCGTGCCGTGGGCGCAGCGCGATTGGGCGATCTCGTTCTCATGGTGCGGAAAGATCAGGTCGAGCCCGCCGCCATGGATGTCGAACGTCTGCCCAAGGTAGCGCTCGCTCATCGCCGAGCACTCGATATGCCAGCCCGGCCGGCCGCGGCCCCATGGGCTTTCCCACCCGGGCTCCTCGGCCGACGACAGCTTCCAGAGCACGAAATCGGCCGGGTTTTTCTTGTGGGCATCCACCGCGACGCGGGCGCCTGCCTGATTGTCCTCGAGCACGCGCTTCGAGAGCTGTCCGTAGTCGGGCATCGAGGCGGTATCGAACAGCACTTCGCCATTGGCCTCGTAGGCGTGGCCGTTCTGCAGCAGCGTCGAAATCAGCGTCTGCATTTCGTCGATATTTTCGGTAGCCCGCGGCTCGACCGTTGGCGGCAGGCACCCCAGCGCCTTCACGTCCGCCTCGAACTGCGCCGCCGTCTTTTCCGTAACCTTGCGGATCGCTTCGTTCAGCGGCAGCCCCGGAAAATCCCGCGCCGCCCGGGCGTTGATCTTGTCATCAACGTCGGTGATGTTGCGCACATAGGTCACGTGGCTTTGGCCATAGACATGCCGCAGCAGCCGGAACAGCACGTCGAAGACGATCACCGGCCGCGCATTGCCAATATGGGCAAAGTCGTAGACCGTCGGCCCGCACACATACATCCGCACGTTCGATGCATCGATCGGCGTGAACGCGGCCTTCGAGCGCGTCAGCGTGTTGTAGAGCCGCAATGTGGGGGCGTCGGTCGCCATGAATGGTCCTGCTGCAACGGGTCAACGCGCTGGCAGCGGGCTCTTCGGGCTACAAATCAAGGAATGAAGAAAACCGCGCCGCCAACGAAGGTTAGCGGATAATGATCGAGCTGGTAATGCAGATCGCGCGAGCGGTTTTCATGGCGCGCAATGTGACCACAACGCCCGACGAAATCAAGCGCATTCGTGGAACTGGTTGACGCAGGGCAAACGAGGGCGCCCAGCGGGACCGCCCCCGCTACAAGCCGCTAGGATTAGCCGTCGTCCTTAGCGCGATAGGTATTGTGGCACTCGTTGCAGGTCGACCCGATCGTCTTGATGGCAGCTTGATAGCCCGCCGTGTCGCCAGCCTTCGCAGCCGCAATGCCTGCCGTCGCTGCATCAGCGCCCTTTTTGAAGATTGCCGAGAACTGGTCAAACTGCTGCCAGATGATCGGCAGCGCGATCGATTTCGAGGTGATCGAATCCTTCACGAACAGCGAGGGCAGCTTCGTATAGTTCTTCTGCACCTCGGTCAGCGCCGCGATCGCCTTGTCGCCGGTAAAGCTGCCGGAGCCCTTGAGCGCTTTGCCATCGGCCTTCATCGCGGCCTGGCGCGCCGCGACCAACTGCTCTGGTGTCGTGGGCGTATCAGCAAAAACGCTCACCGCAGCGGTCGCGGAGAGGAGGCCGGCGAGGGCCAGCACGGCGATCTTCTTGGGGGTCATAACGGCTCCGGAGGTTGATCTGATTAAGGCAAGGGAGAAACGTACGCTACTACATGCGCTGATGAAGCCAACACCTTGGCGGGCGATATCATCCGCACGATTGTGAGAGGACCACTGCGGCGTCTTTACGGCGCCGCGATGTAGACGAACTTCGCACGGAGCCTATTCACCGCGCTGGCGTGTTAACCGCGAGCTAATCTATAGTGCAGCGGCCTTCGCCGGTGTTCTGTCAAGGGCCGCGGATTTGGCGTAATCAGCGGCTAGCGCTTTGGCGATAATGGATTTTCTAATGCCCAACGGATGGCGAATCGGAGCCCGGATTGTCGTTGCCCTTGCGGCGGCAATGCTCTTCGCCGCTCTCGATGTCTCGGCCGCTCTGGCGCAATCCGCAAGCTGCGCGCAGCTTTACGCGAACTTGCAGTCGCTGAATCGCAACGGCGATTTCCGCGCCGCTGACCAGAACAACGACAACCTGCGCGCGCTGCAGGCCGACGAGCGCGACGCCGAGAGCGCCTATATCCGCACCGGCTGCCAAAGCGATCAGCAGCAGGGCTATCCGCAGACATCGCAATGCCGCGCGCTTGGCCGCCAGATCCTGCAGCAGCGCGCTCAAATCCAGCGCATGTCGCAGAGCCTCAACAACGGTAACGCCGTGTCGCAGCAGCGCGAACAGGTGCTGCAGCAGATCGCGCGTTTCGGCTGCAACCAGCAGGGTACGCAGCCGCGCTTCTTCGGCGACAACGCCCCGGACCAGCCGCAGGTGCAGCAGCCGCCCCGGCGCCGCAATTTCCTCGAAGAGTTGTTTGGCGGCAGCCGCAACCAGGATAACACCGACGACACGGGTTACGGCGACAACGGCCAGTACGACGGCCAGGATCAGGTCGAAGACCCCAACGCCGGTCAACAGCAGCAAAACCAATACACGATCCGGACCGTGTGCGTCCGCCTGAGCGACGGCTATTATTGGCCGATCAGTTATTCGACCACCCACGATTACATTGCGCAGGATGCGCAGACCTGCCTGGCCGAGTGCCCCGACCAGCAGGTCGATCTCTACTACTATTCCAACCCCGGCCAGGAGCCGGAGCAGATGATCGACCAGACCGGCAAGGCCTATACCTCCCTGCCCACGGCCTTTGCCTACCGCCAGAACTTCGACCTGACAAACACCTGTAAGCCGCATGTGACAGGCGGGCAGATCACCGTTACCGATCTCGGCGGCGGCCAGAGCCGCGCCATGGTCAACTATGGTGGCGACACCTTTCCGCTACCCATTCGCGATCCCCGTACGGCTGAAAAGGCAACCACCGTCGCGGCCGCAGAGGTGATCGATATTCCCCTGCCCCGGCCGCGTCCTGATGCCAAGGCCGCCCAGGCTCCGGCGACGCCCCCCGCCGCCGATCCGGTGATCTCGGCCAAGAGCCGCATCGTCAAGGTTGGCGACAAGATCGTCAGGGTCGTTGGACCCGACACGCCTTATGCGCCGGCAACAAGCACCGGCAACTCAGGTTAGGCGCCGTTCCACCTCGGGCCGCCCGATCAGCGGCAACAGCGATTTCAAATCGGGACCATCGTGCCGGCCAGTCAGCGCCAGCCGCAATGGCTCGAACAGCGCCTTCCCCTTCCGCCCTGATTTTTCCTTGAGCGCTGCGATCCAGGACGCAAATGTCCCCTCGCCCCACGGGTCCACGGGCAGCAGCTCGCGAGCGAGAACGACAAACTCTCGGTCGGCCGGCTCAATCTGCGGCGTAACCGGTCCCCTCACCAACCCCGCGAGATCGGCAATATCGGAGAAGACAGCGAGATTGCCGCGAAGGCCGAGCCACAACCGCTCATCGTCGAGACCGAGGGCCGCGAGGCGCGGCCGCGCAACGTCAAACGGCATCGCGTGCAGCATCCGGGCATTGAGGCTGTCGAGTTCGGTCGGATCGAACCGAGACGAGCCATGCGAAATCATCGATAGATCGAGCTTTTCAGCGATTGCGTCGAGGCTGGCATACGGCTCGATCGGCAGGCTGGTGCCGGTCAGCACGGCGATGATCGCCACGACCAGCGCTTCGTAGCCACCCTCTCGCAAATCGCTCAGCGACAGCGAGCCGAGGCGCTTGGAAAACCCCTCGCCTTCGGCGCCGGTCAGCAGATTGTGGTGCCCGAACTCGGGGACGGCGCCACCAAGCGCCTCGAAAATTTCGATCTGCGTGCCTGTGTTTGAGACGTGATCCTCACCCCGAATGACCTGCGTGATGCCGAGATCGATGTCGTCCGCCACCGAGGTCAGTGTGTAGAGGTAGCTGCCATCCCCACGGATCAGCACAGGGTCGGACATCGAGGCCGTGTTGACCGTCTGCGGCCCTTTGATCAGGTCCGTAAAGGTCACGGCCCGGCCATCGAGCTTGAACCGCCAATGCGGTTTTCGTCCTTCCGCAGCCAGACGAGCATGATCAGCATCGGTCAGAGATAACGCGGCGCGGTCGTAGATCGGCGGCTTGCCCATCGCCCGCGCGCGGGCACGGCGCCGGTCGAGCTCATCTTCGGTCTCATAGGCACGATAGAGCCGTCCGGCGGCGATCAGCCTATCGCGCGCCTTGTCGTAAAGCGGCAAGCGATCCTGCTGCCTCACGACGAGATCCGGCTTGATGCCAAGCCAGGCGAGGTCGACGTGAATGCTGGCCGCCGACTCCTCCGTCGATCGCGCGAGATCGGTGTCGTCGAGCCGCAGCACATAGGTGCCGCCAGTGCGTTTTGCGTAGAGCCAGTTGAGCAGCGCCGGCCGGGCGTTGCCAAGGTGCAGCCGGCCGGTCGGCGATGGTGCGTAGCGGACAATTGTCATTCGACGCCCTGGCGCGCCAGCGCCGGCGGCACCGCAGCGCCCTTGCCGCTGTCGTCGCGATAGCCGTTGGTGATCGGGTATTTGCGCCCGACACCGAACGATTTCTGCGTCAGTTTCGCCCCCGGCCCCGACTGCCGCCGCTTGTATTCGGCAAGATAAAGCAGCCGGCTGATGCGATTGACCAAGGCAAGGTCGAACCTGCCCTCGCCCCTGTCGGCGATTTCCTTGGCCGAGAGTTCGTCTTCGACCAGCCCCGTGAGGATTTCGTCAAGGATCGGATAAGGCGGCAGGCTGTCCTGGTCCTTCTGGTCGGGACGCAGCTCGGCACTCGGCGCCTTGTCGATGATCGACTGGGGGATAACCTCACCCTGAGGCCCGAGGCAATCGCCCGGCAGGTGGCTGTTGCGCCAGTCCGCCGACGCGTAGACCTGCATTTTCAGCATGTCCTTGATCGGATTGAAGCCGCCGTTCATGTCGCCATAGATCGTGGCGTAGCCGACCGCCATCTCCGACTTATTGCCGGTCGTCAGCAGCATTTCGCCGAACTTGTTGGAAATCGCCATCAGCACCAGCCCGCGCATGCGCGACTGGATGTTTTCCTCGGTGATATCGGAGTTGCGGCCTTCAAAGATCGCGGCAAGTTCGTTGTTGGCAGCTTCAACAGGCGAGCCTATCGAGACGACCTGGTACTGCACGCCCAGGCGCTCGGCGCAATCCTTGGCGTCCCGCAGGCTCTCTTCGGATGTATAGCGATAGGGCAACATCACGCAGCGGACATTGTCTTTGCCGAAAGCATCGACCGCCATCGCCGCAACGACGGCGCTGTCAATGCCGCCCGACAGGCCGAGCAGCACCTTCCTAAAACCGTTCTTATGGACGTAGTCGCGAAGCCCCAGCACGGCCGCCCGCCACGGCGCTTCCTTCACCGACACCAGCGGCGTCACTTCACCTTCGGCGCAGGCCCAGCCGCCCTCGCGCCGCTCCCAGTCGGAAATCGCCAGGTCCGTCTCAAATGACTTGCCCTGCACGACCAATGCACCATCGGCCTCGAGAGCAAAGGATGCACCGTCGAATATCAGTTCGTCCTGCCCGCCGACCTGGTTGAGGTAGAGCAGCGGCACGCCGGTCTCGGCGACGCGGCCGCGCGCCAAATCCAGGCGCTCCCACTGCTTGTTGCGCCAATAGGGCGAGCCGTTCGGGCAGAGCAGCAGTTCGGCCCCGCTGCGGACGAGGCTGGCGCAAACATCGGGATGCCAGATGTCCTCGCAGATCGGCACACCGATCGACACGCCTTTGATCATGATCGGAGCCGGCAGCGGGCCGGACTCGAAATAGCGCTTCTCGTAGAAGACGTCGCCATTGGGGAGTTCGCGCTTGAAGCGGATAGCGGCAATCTCGCCGTCTTCGGCATAAAGCACCGCATTACGCAGCGTGCCATCCGGCTCCCGCCAGACCGTCGGGATCAGCACGCCGAGGTCAGTACCTTTCGTTTCCGCCGCAAGGGCTTGCGCTGCCTCCATCGCATCTTCGATGAAGCGCGGCTTGAACAGCAGGTCCTCGGGAAAGTAGCCGGTGAGGAAAAGCTCCGAGAACAACAGAATATCGGCGTTTTTCGCCCGCGCATCGGCGATAGCCTTGCGCCCCAGCTCGAGGTTCTGCTTGAGGGCACCAACCGTCGGGTTGAGCTGCGCCAGGGCGATGCGGAGTCGGTCAGTCACCAGTCGAGCCTTGCTGCTTAGCGTGTCCAGCAAGACGGATGATAACGCGCAGCCGGAGCACGGGGATAAGTCAAGCTGGCGATACTACCCGGCCGCTACGGTGGCAAGGCCTTGCCGCCCGCTCCGATGCAAGCGGGCAACCTGGGCAGGCTCAAGCGGGCGAGACCGTCAGAAGCTGTAGGTCATCTCGGCGAGCGCGCCGTAGCGGAACAGCGACCAGGGGTTGGAGGTGGAGATGTAGTACTGAGATCCCACGACCGTAGCGTCGCTATCTTTCACCGTGATGGTGTTGAATGTCGTGTCCGCCCGCCCTTGGAGATACCAAGCGCGGCCACCGACCCTGAATGTCAGGTTATTCGTTGGGTGGAAGCCCGCCATGATCTCGGCCATCGCGCCATAACCCCATCCGTCGATAGTAGCGGCGGAAGACTGGAGCGTGGTGTTGGTGCCGTCATCGGAAAGGGGAACACCGAACGCACCGAGCGTACCGCCAATTTTGGCATACGGCACCGCCGCGACTTCGCCGCTGATGTCAAAGTAGTTGCTCAACTGCGCCTTGCCTGAAAAACCTAGACGCAATGCGCTGATATTGAGATCGTCCTCGACGCTGTTTCCCGGCCCGATAATGCCACTGCCACCCACGGAAAAATCCGAACTCTGCGTTCCCGTAGTGAAGTTTGCGCGGCCGATATTCGGAGAGTCGTTCCAGTACATATAACCAGCGAACGGCCCGAAGGTCGGGGCATTCTTCGGCCCATTGAGCCAGGAATAGCCAATATCGCCGCCCGCATAGGCGACTTTGCCGTCCGTAACGTCCGGTGTGGTGCCCAGCGATGTGTTGGTACCGCTGCCGTCGATGTTGAACGCCGTGCCTGCCAAACCCTTTGCATAGAAATTGGTCGAGTGATCATCGACACGAAAATGCGCCTCGACCGATTGCGTCTTGTCAGACTCTGACAGCGTATTCGAACCGACACCGAAGCTCTGGGAGCCCATCGAATACCAATAGCGCAGGCCCAACTCGAAGGTCAGGGGGTCATAGGCATTCGAGTTGTCGTAGTCCGGTGAGAAGCCGGACCGCATGTCATCGGTGTTGCCGAAGAAATTGGCATCGCTCGACATGTGCGGCCAATCCGCTGCGAGCGCTGGCGTCGCCGCCAGAAGCGCCGCAGCAGCAACCGCCAAAGAGGCGTTCAAACGGGTCATCGACTACTCCGGCAAGAGGTGGAACTACTGGAGTTGTTTATGCCTCGTTAGGGTTAATGTTCCGCTAAGTACCGCTTTTCCCCGACCATAGGCCCGCAAAGAAAAACCCCGGCCCTGGACCGGGGTTTCGCGTTGCGGCCGTGAGGCTTAAACGCGGCGGAGGGCAGCCGGCTTTAAGCCGCCGCGGGCCATGCTGCGTTCGGTAAGTTCACCGAACAGCAAACCGAGTGTCGTCCAGAGAATCAGCTGCATACCCAGTGACGAGAGCCGGAACTGCCAGAGCAGCGTTGCCGGAAACTGAGCCGGCACCTCGTTGATATTCGGCATCATCACGAAGGCGATAATGATCACGACAAGATACACAGCCCCGGCGATGATCGAGCTGTGCCATTTGTCGAAATGGCCAACGAGGCTTCTCCCCAAATTGATGGCAGCAATCATCGCCGCGATCGAGATGACGATCATACCGAAGTAGAGATAGGTGCGATAATCGATTGTCTCCGGGTTGCCGACAGACGGCGGATTGGCCGGATATTTGAGGTTAGGCACAAGATAAATTGTGACGAGGCTGATCCCAGCGATGAGCGCCGACGAGGCCCTGGCCCCAAACCGGCCCACGCGGCCCCAAAACACCGCGAAAACCAGCGAAAACAGCCCACCGAATGCGATCGAATAGAGCATCGTCGCAGTCAGCAGACCCCAGCTCGCCTGAACCGCGCGGCTCACCAGCTCCGGCTCGGGCGCATCGCCCGCCGCCTTGGCGATCGCCTCCTCGACGCCGATGGCGCCGTCCACGTTGGGCTCGCCGAAGAATTTGGCGAACAGAAATACGAGAATGCCTGCAGCAACGCCGCACAGCATGCCGCGAATGAGAAAACTCCTGGCCATGTCAGATCCCCTCTAGTGGCAGGGAAAGCCGAGGAGGTGCCGGCCGTCATGCACCCACTCGTGCACATACATGCCGGAAATGAGGGAGGTTGCCCCTTCCTCGGCGCCGACGAAATAGATCGCCAGCAGGGCCAGCAGGCCCCCGAAAATGAGCCAGGGCAAAAGTTCGCGCACCGGGATCGGTGCAGCAATCGGCACGTCGGGCGCCAATGCGATATCGGTCATCGTAACTCCTTGGGATTTCGCGTCCCGGTAGGTTGACGCATCGCCATGCTGGGTCTGGCTTCCTCGGGCTATCCAAAAGCTTGCCGTCGGTTACAGTGGCGCGACCGCACCGGACTCTCACCGGCTTCCAAGCATGACTGCGCATCTGCAAACTAAGGAGCGATCGGGACAGGTGTCAATGCAATTGGCTCGACCATGCCGACCCGCCTGCTGTTGATCGCCCACGCCGCGACCGCGGCGACACGCGCCGCCTCGTTTCCGCTCGACGAACCGATCGAGGAAGCTGGGCGCATGGCTGCAACCAAAATGGGGGCAGTTCTGCGGCGCGCCGACCGGATGTACGCCGCCCCCGAGCGCCGCACCCGCCAAACCGCGGAGGCGCTGGGCCTGGACACTGAGAGCCAGATGCTGCTCGGCGACATCAATCTCGGCCGCTGGAAGGGCAAGACTTTTGACGACATGCTGGCCGAAGGGCCCGATGCCATCGCCGCCTGGACGTCCGACCCGGCGAGCCGCGTCCACGGCGGCGAGTCGGTGGAAGAACTCATCGCGCGGATCAAGCCCTGGGTCGAGCACCAAGGCGAGGATGGCGGGCGGGTCATCGCCGTCACGCACCCCGCCGTCATTCGCGCCGCCATCGTCACGGTGCTTGGCGCGCCCTCGGCAAGCTTTTGGCGGATCGATATCGCGCCGCTCGCCCGCGTCGACCTGAGGAGCGACGGCCGCCGCTGGACGCTGCGCGGCATAGTGGCGGGCGAATAGCCCTACTCCGCGGCCGTTGTGACCACCCGCGCCGGCCGTACCGCACGCACTTCCTCGGCGACGAGGAAGGCCATCTCGAGTGCCTGGCTGGCATTGAGCCGCGGGTCGCAATAGGTGTGGTAGCGATCCTTGAGATCGGCCTCGGTCACCGCCGAAAAGCCGCCGACGCACTCGGTCACGTCGTCGCCGGTCATCTCGATATGGATGCCGCCGGCGTAGGTGCCCATCTGGCGATGCACCTCGAAAAAGCCTTTGACCTCCTCGAGCACGCGGTCGAACGGCCGCGTCTTGTAGCCGTTCGAAGCCTTGATGGTGTTGCCGTGCATCGGGTCCGAACACCAGACGACGGTGCGCCCCGCCTTAGTCACCGCCTCGATCAGCCGTGGCAGGTGATCCATCACCTTGTCGGCCCCAAAGCGGCCGATCAGCGTAATGCGCCCGGCCTCATCGGTCGGGTTTAGCCGGTCGAGCAGCCGCAACAGATCGTCCGTCGCGAGGCTCGGTCCGCATTTGATGCCGATCGGATTTTTGATGCCGGCGAAATATTCGGTATGAGCCCCATCCGGCTGCCGCGTCCGATCGCCGATCCACAGCATGTGGCCGGACGTCGCGTACCAGTCATTGGTGATGGAGTCGCGCCGGGTCATCGCCTCTTCGTAGCCAAGCAGCAGCGCCTCGTGGCTGGTGTAGAAGCGCGTCTCGCGCAGCGATTGCGTGTTTTCCGGCGTGATGCCGAGCGCCCGCATGAAATCGATGGCGTCGTCGATTTTTCGCGCGACCTGCTCGAAGCGCGGATAGGCGTTCGAGTCCTTCATAAAGCCCATCGTCCATTCATGGATGCGGGCGAGGTTGGCGTAACCGCCGGTCGCGAAAGCACGGATCAGGTTGAGCGTCGCGGCGGACTGGCGATAGGCAAGCAGCAGCCGCTCGGGGTCGGGCACGCGCGCTTCGGCGGTAAAGGCGATGTCGTTGACGATATCGCCGCGATAACTCGGCAGCGTCACCCCGTCGATCGTTTCGGTATCGGACGAGCGCGGCTTGGCAAACTGCCCGGCAATACGGCCCACCTTCACCACCGGCTTGCTGCCGCCATGGGTCAGGATGACCGCCATCTGCAGGAACACGCGGAAAAAATCGCGAATATGGTCGGCGCCGTGCTCTGCAAAGCTTTCGGCGCAATCGCCGCCCTGCAGCAGGAACGCATTGCCCTGCGCAACCTCGGCCAACTGCCCCTTGAGCTCCCGCGCCTCACCCGCGAACACCAGCGGCGGAAAGCTCGCAAGCTGCTTCTCGACGGCGGTAAGCCGTTCGCCATCCGGGTAGGCCGGAACCTGCGAAATCGGCTTGTCGCGCCAGCTCTTGGGCGTCCAGTTGCTCATCGAAATCCTCCCGCCGTGCGGGTACTTTGCACTGCCGCGCGGTCTATCAAGGCCAAAGGGCCCTGCCAAGCGGCATCTCGCGGCGGTCAATACCGGCCGCCGGGCACGCCACGGCCTCCGTCGCGACCCGGATCATCCTGCAGAGCCTGCCGCGAGGTCGCGGCATTGGCGAGGCTCCGTCCCGGAGCGGGTAGTCCGCAGTTAGTGGGCCAGAGCCTCGCCAACGCGATCGGGGTTTTTGGGTTTACCGGCTGCGGCGCCCACTCGGATGCCGGCGGCCCGATCTGGATCGCTGCCGATCCACACCCAACCCGGAACCCGCCAACAGCAGCTGTTCCGGCCGACACAAGTCCGTGTCCAACGAGCCAGCGCCAACAACTTCACCCCGGACCGGAACGACTCCCGGTCCACCCGATCTCCCCTCGCCAGTCGTTCGTCGCGACCTCGCGATGACGAAGGGATGAGGAGAGGATAAGGCACGCCAGAGGTAGGGGGATAAGTTTTGTTTTGTGGCGGGCACCGCCCTCACCTGATCCTCTCCCGCGTTCGCGGGGGAGGATACCGCGCGGCACGCAAGGTTTGAAACGGCTAAACCTTCACCCCGCCCCGATATCGGTAGCTCGGCGCCTTGAACGTCACGAGTTCCTCACCGGCAGTCGGATGCATGGCAAAAGTTCGGTCGAAGTCGGCCTTGGTCGCTTTCATACCGATAGCAATCGCCGCCATCTGGATCATTTCGGCGGCGCCGGGGCCCATGACGTGGACGCCGACGACACGCTGGTCCTCGGCCAGGGTCACGAGCTTCAGCATCATCCGGTCCGTCTTGTCGGACAGCGTGTTCATCATCGGCCGGAAGCGGGCGAGGTAGACGTCTATGTCGCCGTGCGTTGCGGCCTCAGCCTCGGTCAGGCCGATCGTGCCGATTTCCGGCTCGGCGAAAACGGCGGTGCCGATCAGCGAATGATCGACCGCTATCGGATTGTCGTTGAACAGCGTCTCGGCCACCGCGGCACCCTCCCGGATAGCCACAGGCGTCAGCGCCGTCCGGCCGGTGACGTCGCCGACGGCATAGATGTTGGACACCGAGGTTTTCGAGAATTTGTCGACCTCGATCGCCCCGTCCGGCCTCAGCTTGACGCCGGCCTTCTCAAGACCAAAACCGTGGACGTTCGGCGTGCGGCCTGTCGCGAACATGACGGCGCCAAACGGCGCCTCGGTACCGTCGCCGAAGCTGACGACGATATCATTCCCGTCCTTGCGCAGCCCCTTCACATTGGTTTCGTAAATTCGCTTGATGCCGCGCGCTTCAAGCCCCATGTCGAGCCCCTGCCGCAGATCCTCGTCGAACCCCCGCAGCACGCAATTGCCGCGATAGATCAGCGTCGTGTGGACGCCGAGCCCGGCAAAAATCGTGGCGAACTCGACACCCACATAGCCGCCACCCTCGATGAGGATTGAGCGCGGCAAGGTCTTGAGATCAAACGCTTCGTTGGAGCTGATGCCGAGTTCCTTGCCCGGAATATCGGGGATCATTGGGTGCGCGCCCGTCGCGACGAGGATATATTTCGCTGTCAGCGTTCGGCCGCCCTTCACCGTTCGAATGGTGTGGGCATCGACAATTTCGGCCCGGTCGCGGATGACTTCGGCACCGGCGCCATCAAGCCCCGAGACGTAGGCCTTCTCCAGCCGCGAGATCTCTTTTTCCTTGTTGGCCACCAGCGTCGGCCAATCGAAACTGGCATCGACCTGCCAGCCAAAGCTCGGCGCGACCTCGAACAAATCCTTGAAACGGCTGGCGTAGACGTAAAGCTTTTTCGGCACGCAGCCGCGGATGACGCAGGTACCGCCGACGCGGAATTCCTCGATCACCGCGACGCGGGCGCCATAGCCCGCCGCCATGCGCGCGGCGCGAACGCCGCCCGATCCCGCACCGATCACCACCAGGTCATAGGATTCGCTCAATCGACGCTCCCGAGTTTCAGTAGAAAACCGCCTGAATAGATAAAGGCCCCGCCAACGGCGAGGCCTTCATATAGGCGTAAAATTGTCAGCCGATCAGAGGTCGACGCCCTTGGCCTTCAGCCCGGCGCGCACCTTGGCGTAGAACTCGGTGCTCAGATTCACTTGGAACAGCGACATGACCTTCTGCAGGTCCTGGTTGACGCCAAAATTGGTGCTCGCCAGTTTTTGGCCGGCTGGCGACGAGTAAAACGCCACGATCTGCTTCAATTCGTCGGTGGTGAAGTGGGCGGCATAGACGCGCGCCACCTGATCCATCAGCACCCCGCGCTGGTCCTTGTAGCTCTTGACCACATCCGTCACGACGGCGGCCGCCTGGTCCTGGATCGTCGGATTGAGCTTGAGGATCTGCTGCAACGTGCGCGCGGCGACGTCGGCAACGGAGGTGCCGTAAACGTCAACCTTGTCGGTCAGATCGACGTACTTCTTCGCCAGCGACAATTGATCGGGCGAGATTTCCTGCGCCATCACCGGCGCCGAAACCGCAAGCATGCTCAATGACAACAGCGCGGCGCCGAGCCACTTGGCGCGCCGGTTAGAACTGATCATCGGTAAAAAACCCCTGTTTGACTTCCACCCTCTTATCCCGGCCACGTGGCGACGTCACCAGCCGGAAACAATTCACCGCCGGTCGAGGCGCTCCACCCCGTTCGGTCCGGCGATATACGCACGCTTGCAAAGTCCCAGAAACAGCCCGTGCTGCACCACTCCGGGCACGTTCAGAAGCGCGTCGGACAGGGCTTGTGGGGCTGAAATACGGCCAAAAGAAGCATCGAGAATGTAGTGGCCACCATCGGTCAAGAAAGGCGCGCCTGTGCCATCTTGCCGCTGCTTGAGCCCTCCCTGGGCCTCAAAGGCGACGAGCAGCGCTTGAAGCGCGTGCCGGGTGGCGCCGAGCCCGAATTTGTTCACCTCGATCGACAGCGGAAACTTGCCAAGCGTCTCCACCTCCTTGGAAGCGTCGGCAATGACGATCATGCGATCCGAGGCCGCGGCCACGATTTTCTCGCGCAGCAGCGCGCCGCCGGCTCCCTTGATAAGATCGAGATTGGGATCGACTTCGTCCGCCCCGTCGACCGTCAGGTCGAGGTGATCGATCGTATCAAGATCGGTCATTGGAATGTTGAGGCTCCGAGCCTGCGCGGCCGTGACCTCGGAGGTCGCCACGCAGAGGCAATTGAACCCTGCCGCGACCTTGGCGCCCAAAAGATCGACGAAATGCTTGGCGGTGCTGCCGGTGCCAAGGCCTAGCCGCATGCCGTCGCGCACTTCTTCGAGCGCCATGGCGGCCGCTGCACGCTTTTCATCCTCGAACATCGCTTCCCCCGTCCGGCTTGCTCCCGGCAGTCTTTACACTGGGCTTCACGCGTTGGTGAATGGCAAATGTCGCAACACGGCAACACAATGTCGCTCTGCTGTTTTTACGGTGGCCGAATCGTGGCGGTAGCTCTTTCCGGCCTAAGACAAACCAGCTAATCAGCGAATCATTGGGCATGGCGGGATGCCAGGGCGAGATTTAAGAGGCACTTTTAGCATGGCTATCATCAGAACCGTCATACTGGCGGCTTTGTCGGCTCTATTGGTTCTGGCTCTCGCCTTCCCGGCGAGCGCAGCGAGCGATCCATCAAGCTGGCGGTATTGGGACCCGGTCAAGCAGATGTGGGTCCACGCCGACGGCACGCCGTTCGTTGGCAACCAGACGATCTTCGCCGCACCGAAGGGCCGCGCTGCGAGGGGCGGCACGGTCGCGACGTCCGCCATTCCGCGCCAGACCGTCGATTACCCGACCAAGTACAAGCCCGGCACGATCGTCGTCGAAACCGAACAGTTCCGTCTCTATTATGTGCTGCCCGGTGGCCAGGCGATCGCCTACGGCATCGGCGTCGGCCGCGACGGTTTCCGCTGGGCCGGCCAGCACACCATCACTCGCAAGGCCGAGTGGCCGGGCTGGACGCCGCCGACCGAAATGCGCAAGCGCGTGCCTGATCTGCCGGCCTATATGCCCGGCGGCCCCGACAATCCGCTCGGCGCCCGCGCGCTCTATATCGGCGCGACGCTCTATCGCCTGCACGGCACGTCGGAGCCCTGGACCATCGGTCAGCGCGTCTCCTCCGGCTGCATCCGCCTGACCAACGACGACATCATCGACCTCTATAGCCGTGTTGCGGTGGGCTCGCTGGTCGTCGTCCACCAATAAGCGACGCCAATAAGATGAATTGCGTGAGGCCGGCCTTTGCCGGCCTCATTTCTTTGTGCAGGGCTTTGATCGCATTGTAGCTCGGGCTACATATCGCCAATGACGGTTCTCTTCGCGCAGCCCAATATCGCTGTCACCACGCCGAATCCGCTGGTCGATCTCTACGGCCGGCGCATCAGCTATCTGCGCGTCTCGGTGACCGACCGCTGCGATTTCCGCTGCGTCTACTGCATGGCGGAAGACATGAGCTTCCTGCCGAAAAAGGATGTCCTCAGCTTCGAGGAAATCGACACAATCGTTTCGGCCTTCGTCCGGCGCGGCGTAACCCGCGTTCGCCTGACTGGTGGCGAACCGCTGGTCCGCCGCGACATCATGTGGTTGACCGAGCGGCTGGCGCGCCATCTTCACGGCGGCGGGCTCGACGAGCTGACCTTCACCACCAATGGCAGCCAGTTGCGTAAATATGCCTTCCAGATTGCCTCCGCCGGCGTCAAGCGCATCAACGTGTCGCTCGACACGCTTGATCCAGAACGGTTTGCGGCAATCACTCGGCGGGGCCGCCTCGCCGATGTGCTCGATGGCATCGATGCCGCCAATGATGCAGGCCTCAAGATCAAGCTCAACATGGTCGCCATGCGCGGCGTCAACGACGACGAAATCGAGCCGATGCTGCACTGGGCGCACGGCCGAGGGTTTGGGCTGACGCTCATCGAAGGAATGCCGCTTGGCGAAGTCGGGATCGACCGAGTCGAGAGCTATCTTCCGCTGAAAGAACTGCGCGACCGGCTGGCACAGCGCTTCACTCTCGAAGAGGCCGATCACCATACAGGCGGCCCTGCCCGCTACGTCTGGGTGAAGGAGACGCAAGGGCTGCTCGGCTTCATCACACCGATGAGCCACAATTTCTGCGAGAGCTGCAACCGCGTGCGGCTGACGGCCACCGGCCAGCTTTATATGTGCCTCGGCCAGGACGGTATGGTCGACCTTCGCACCGCCATCCGAGACGGCGGCCCCGAGGCGCTCGACGCAGCGCTCGACCGGGCGATGCTGCTAAAACCCAAGGGCCACGATTTCGTGCTCGACCGCGACCACACCGGCCCTGCCCTCAACCGGCATATGAACGTCACCGGTGGCTGATGCCGCTCTTGAGGCGGCTCGGCTCCAGTGGCAGTTTGCCGACGCCGAACTAATAGCCGACACCGCCACGAGCCGCGTCTATAAGGGCACGCTCGCGGATGGTACGGCCGCCGCGCTGAAGCTGCTGAAACCTTACGGCGCCGACGAGATTGAGGGCGTGCGGCTGCTGCAGTGGCTGGATGGCAACGGCGCCGCGCGGATTCTCGGCATCCAAGGCCTGATGATCCTGATGGAATGGCTGGACGGCCCGCCTCTCGGCGACATGGTCCGCATCGATCGCGACGACGACGGAGCAACCGCCATCCTTAGCGGCGCGTTGCGCCAGTTGCAGCGACCGCGCACGAACCCGCCACCGCTGCGCTCCCTGCGCGAACAGTTCAACGCGCTGTTTGCGACGCAGCCGGACGAATGGCCGGCATCGCACCGGCCGCTGGTGGCCCGCGCCGTCGACCTGGCCACCGGCCTCTTCTCAACGACTGCGGCGGAAATTCCACTGCACGGGGATTTTCACCATGACAACGTGGTGCGGGGTGCTCGCGGTTGGCAGGTCATCGACCCCAAGGGGCTGATCGGCGATCCTCACTACGAGCCGGCCAATGTCTTTCGCAATCCATATGGCGCGGCCGAAATTGCGCGCCGACCTGAACGCATCGAGCGGACCGCCAATGCACTCGCCGCCGACGGACGCCTTGATCGAAGGCGGCTGCTGGCCTGGGCGACTGTGCACTCGGCGATCTCAGCCTGCTGGGACCGGGGCGCCGGCAACGCTGTCGACTGGGACCTCACCATGATGCCGCTGCTCTTTGCGGCGCTCGATCGAGCCTGAACTATTTGTCGTCGTCGGAGACCACGGCGAAGTCGAGCGGCAGGGCGGTGGTGTATTTGATCTGCTCCATGGCGAAGGACGAGCTCACATCGGTGAGCGCAATCTTGCCGATCAGCTTTTTGTAGAAGGCGTCATAGGCGCCGATGTCGGGCACGACCACCCGCATCAGATAGTCGACCTCGCCGCTCATCCGGTAGAACTCGACGACCTCGGGAAAATCCTCGACGACCCCAGCGAATTTTCGAAGCCACGCTTCATTGTGCTCGTTGGTCTTGACCGCCATGAACACCGTGACGCCGGCGTTGACCTTGGCCGGATCGAGTACTGCCACGCGGCGTTTGATGACGCCGTCTTCTTCCATCTTCTGGATGCGGCGCCAGCAGGGCGTCGTCGACAACCCGACCTTGCGGCCGATTTCGGCGACCGGCATGGTCGCATCCCTTTGCAGCAGCGTGAGAATCTTGCGGTCGATCTTGTCCAACGCCCATAGCCCCCGAGAAATCAGTTTGCGAAAAATGCCGAGAAAAGTCGGCATACTGGAAAATCCGTAACGCCGAAAGTCGATTGAAGGCGCCGGTATTGCGCTTGTCAACTGACCCGCGCAGGAAAAGCCGCACCGCGACTTTTCGCCAACACCTGCCCACATGTGAGCAGTCGCTCACCGGAACCAGCTCCGCACCGCGGCCCAGAGCCCCCGCCCGTCGCCGCTCGCGCCAATGCCGTGTTCGCGGCGCCATTCTGCTGGCTCGATAAATAGACCTGCCCAGATGCCACTCTTGTCATCTCGGGCCTTCGCTTCGTCGCCAAAGTAGTCGCCGTCGGCGACGGCGAGACCGGCGCGGACCATCGTCTGACCAAGGTCTGTCGGTCCGTTCGAGCAGCGCGCCAGGACGCGTCCGTAACGGTCATGTCCCTGCGGTTTACAATCGATATCGACGCCTTTCAGCAGCGCCACCATCCGGGCACGCGCCGCCAGTCCACACGACCACTGCGCGCCCGACGCGTCGGTACAATCCTGCTCCAGCTCGGGCGCATCAATGCCGACGATCCGAACGCGCTCGCCGTCAAGGCGGAGCGTGTCGCCATCCACAGCTGTCGCCCGTCCTGTCATCGGCGGCCCGGCCGGAACGAAATACCCGACAGCGGCAGCCATAAGGAGCAATACCAATATGGCGACCATGGTGCCTGCAGAGCGGCCGACGCGTCGCATTTGTCTTGTCCGGAAGGCCACGATTTCACCTCCCCTTAACCACGACGGCCCTAGCGTCTTTTGAGCGTAGCGAAGGCTTAAGGCTTTCGCATCGAGTTTGTAACCGAGTGGCGTTTATGGCGTTCGTGCCGTCGAAAGACGAGGCAGGTGCACGCGCACGTTTAGGGCGCGAGCGTCGTCGTAAGTCGCAGAAGACGGTTTTCGACGCCCGCCAGCGCCTGACCTCAAGCTCCGGCACACGCGCCTCCTTCGATTTCGAGCTGCTCGACGAATATGCCGGCTCGCGCCTTTCCGGCGCCCTCGCGGTGCCGGTACTGCTCATCATCCTCGGGCTGTTCTCGAGCCTCTGGGTGCCTCCAGTCGCATCGGCTGTCTGGGTCGCGCTGACCATTGCCGCCAACACGGCAGTGATTCTCGTCTGCCGCCGCTTCAAGCGGATCGCAACGCGCGAAAAGTTCAACGCCACGCAATGGACTGCGAGTTTCATCGCCGGCGAGACCGTCTACGGCATCTGCTGGTCGTTACTCTCCTTGTTCTCGCTCACGGCGGGCGGACAGACCCTCGCCGTGGCGATGTTTGCGATGGTGCTGGTCGGCATTGCCAGCAACGCCATTTCGACCCGCACGCTGCCCGCCGCGACACTGGTGAGCACGTTGCCCGCGACGCTGACCGTATCGATCAATCTCGTCGTTATCGGTGGCCTCCTGAACTACTCGCTTGCGGCCGTGACGGTCGGCGCCGAAATTTTCTTCGTCTATCTCGCCCGGCAGCTTCACGCCTCCGAACTCGAAAGCGTCACGCATCAGGCGGAGAAGGACGCGCTGATCAACGAGCTCGAGGAAGCGCGCAACATGTCCGACGAGGCACGCCGCCATGCTGAGCAGGCCAACATCGCCAAATCACAATTCCTCGCCACGATGAGCCACGAGCTGCGCACCCCCCTCAACGCCATCATCGGCTTTTCCGAAGTGCTGCAATCGGAGCTGCTGGGACCGCACGGCGTCGCACAGTACAAGGAATATGCCGGCGACATTCACGCCAGCGGCCAGCACCTCTTGAACCTCATCAACGAACTTCTCGACCTCTCGCGCATCGAGGCTGGTAAGTACGAGCTCAACGAGGAGGCGGTGTCGCTCATCGACGTCGCCGAGGACTGCCGGCGCATGATGGAAATTCGCGCCAAGTCGAAGGGCATCGAGCTGACCTTTACGACCGGCAACAACCTGCCCAAAATCTGGGGCGATGAGCGCGCTATCCGACAGGTCGTGCTCAACCTCCTCAGCAACGCCATCAAGTTCACCCCGCAACAGGGCAAGGTGCAACTGATGGTGACGCGGAGCGGCGACGGCGGCCAGATGATCTCGGTGCGCGACAACGGTCCGGGCATCCCCGAAGAGGAGATCCAGACCGTGCTTTCCTCGTTCGGCCAAGGCTCGCTGGCGCAAAAGACCGCCGAACAGGGTGCCGGTCTTGGCCTGCCGATCGTCCAGAAGATCATGGAGCTGCATCAGGGCCGGTTCGACCTGTTCTCAAAACTGCGCTTCGGCACCGAAGTGATTGCGACTTTCCCGCGCGCCCGCGTCATGGATGCTTTGGCGCCGGTCGTCGAAAAGAAGAACCGCCTCGAAATCTACACCGAAGCGCGCTGAGACCGGCAAATCGGCGACGATCTGCCTCGCCTTTGCCTGATTTGCATTGTCCATCACAACTTTCAGATCGCGGCACCGTCAGTTGACCGGCCGCATGACATGTGGGATGCGAGCCATCCTCGCTATTCTTTAAGAACAGGGACCGACGATGAAATTGGATCGGCGTATTGTTGCAATCGGCCTCGCGGGGCTTCTCGCTTCGACAAGCACAGTTTTTGCCGATGATGCAAAGCCCGCCGATGCGGCGACGCCGGCCCCCGCGGCGGCGGCCGCAACACCCGCCCCTGCTGCAACGCCAGCTCCAGCGGCAACGCCTGCGCCGGCGGCACAGCCCGCGCCTGCTGCCGCTCCGGCAGCCGCTGCTGCTCAAGTACCCGCTGCCGTTCAGGCCTGGGCAAAGTTCTGCGACAACGACCCCAAAGACGGCCACAAGGTCTGCCTCGTGCAGAAGGCGGTGTTCCAGGGCACCAACAAGGTCGCCAACCTGACCTTCCGTATCGACTCCAAGAAGGGCGTGCCGACGCTGTTGCTCGCCGCACTGCCGCTCGACATCGTGCTGACCTCAGGCCTCACCTGGCAGATCGACAAGCAGAAGGCCGTCACGACCCCGTTCTGGCGCTGCACGCCGCAGTTCTGCGAGTCCCAGCAGTTGGTCAATGCTGTCGCGATCAAGCGGCTGCAGGCTGCCAAGAGCCTGACGCTCACCGTCAAGAACCTTTCCGGCCAGAAGTTCACCGTCAATGTACCGATGACCGGCTTTACCGCCACCTACAACAAGACGGATGCGCCGACTTACGCCGAGTATGTAAAGAGCATCCAGACGGCCGTCGCTGCATCGGCGGCAGCCGCCGCCGCAACGCCCGCCCCGGCCGCAGCTGCGCCAGCCGCTCCTGCCAAGTAGGCCCGCCGACTTACTGGCGGTCGCTGACCGCCGCTTCGGCGAATGTCGCCATATGCGTGTGAATGTGAAGCGCGGTCTTGGTCAGCACTACGGCCAGGGCCGCGCCGCTGCCCTCGCCGAGCCGCATGTTGAGATCGAGCAGCGGCGTCACCCGCATCGCCTGCAGCGCGCGCGCATGAGCCGTTTCGGCGGAGACATGGGCGAAGATGCAATGATCGATCGACCGTGGGTTCACTGCATGGGCAATCGCTGCCGCTGAGGTTGCGACGAACCCGTCGACGATCACCGGTATCTTCTGCTGGCGGGCCGCAATGATCGCGCCAAGCATCGCGGCGATCTCGCGGCCGCCGAGGCGTGCCAGGATCGACAGCGGATCGACCAGTTCGCTGTGATGAAACGCCAGCGCCGCATCCACCGCCGCCGCCTTACGCCCCATGCCCTGATCGTCGACGCCCGTGCCGCGCCCGACCCAGTCGGCGCCGCTGCCACCGTAGAGCGCCGCGTAAAGCGCTGCTGCAACGGTGGTGTTGCCGATGCCCATTTCGCCGATGGCGAGAAGATCGGGTTTGCCCGCAACTGCCTCCATGCCGTAGGCGATGGTCGCCGCGCAGGTGCGGTCGTCCATCGCAGGGGCGACCGTGATGTCGCCGGTCGGCATTTCGAGCGCCAGCTCGAAGACCCTCAGATTAATCTCGTGCAGCGCGCAGATCTGCGAAATCGCGGCACCGCCGCTGGTGAAATTGGCGACCATCTGCGCCGTCACTTCCGGCGGAAAGGCCGAAACGCCCCGCGCCGTCACGCCATGATTGCCGGCGAAAATCGCAACCATCGGGCTGTTGAGGGTCGGCGGCGCCTTGCCCTGCCAGCGCGCTAGGAATTCCACCAATTCCTCGAGTTTTCCGAGCGAGCCCCGGGGCTTGGTAAGAGTAACCTCCCGCGCCCGGACAGCTTCGACGGCCTTTTCATCGCCGGCGGGGACGATCGTCAGCAGCTCGGCAATGTCGGCGAACGGCGCGGGGATCGTCGGTGGCATGGCGGCTCCTTGCAAACGAGGGCAAAGCCATAGGCGAGTCAGAATGCGCTGGCTAGGTCCATGCCCTGCGACCAACACGACAGGATGCGCATCACCACTTGGCGAGAAGGAATTGCCGCTGAGGCCCGCCGATGCAATGGTTGCGGTGAAAAATCCGTTGCAGCCGAGGAGCGCCACGCAAGATGAACGAGGATGAGCCTCAGCGCCCCCGCCGTCCTCATAACGACAATGGGCGGCCGGGCGAGCCTGCGGTAGCGGCGCCCAAGCACCAGATCGTCGACGATTTCATCATGGGCATCCGCTTTTTCTCGCGCCTGCCGAGCGGCGACCGGCCGCACGAAAAGCCCGATCTCAGCCGCATTGCCATGGCCCTGCCCTTCGCCAGCCTGGTGATTGGTGTCGCCCCCGCCGCGACGCTGCGCGGTGCCTCGCTGATCGGCCTCCCACGGCTTTTTGCCGCGGGGATTGCGATTGCTGTTGCCATCGTCGTCACCGGCGCCATGGCCGAAGACGCCATCGCCGACGCGGCGGATGGCCTCTTTGGCGGCTCGACGCGGGAGCGGCGGCTCGAAATCATGAAGGACAGCCGCCATGGCACGTATGGTGTCGCGGCGCTCTGCCTGTCGCTGCTGCTGCGCGCCGCGGCACTGGCGGCGCTCGCCGAGATTCAGCCGGTAGCGGCCGCGGCCGTTTGGCTCGCTGCGACGCTGTTGGCTCGCTCCGCCTCGATGTGGCTGACCGTGGCCCTGCCCCCAGCACGGCCCGACGGCCTCTCCGCGAGTGTCGGCCGCGTAACGCGGCCCGCCTTCTTCATGGGAGCGTTGTTCGCCGTCATCCTGGGCGTGATGCTTGCCGCACCCAGCGCCGGGCTCGCAGGCTTGATTTTCGTCGTCTTGCTGATTGCGGCCATCACCTGGGGCTGGTCCGACCTATGCCGCCGCCTCGTTGGCGGACAGACTGGCGACCTCGTCGGCGCCCTGCATGCCATCCTCGAGATCGCGGCGCTCGGGGCCTTCCTGCTGTTTATCTAGGCGCGCCGGTCAGGCCGCCTTGAGCACTTCCGCATCCAGTTTGCGCAACCGGCTCAGATAGCGCTCGACATAGTCGGCCGGCACCGCCGCCTTGATGCTTTCGCGGTTGGCGAGCGCGCGCCGCCAATGTTCTACTGCCGGAAATCCGTCGAGCAGTCCCGTCGAGGCAACGCTTTCGAGCGCATCGATCTGCCGGAAGAACGGCCCGAATGCCGCATCGACCAGGCTGAAATGCGAGCCGGCGAAATACGGCCCTTCGGCCAGTGCCGATTCCAGCCTTTTGAATTTGGCAGCGAGCGTATTGCGGGCGGCGGCCAGAGCGGCCCCGTCCGTCGCGCCGGTGAAGCGATGCAGATCGCCCAGCATCGTCGAGCAGAATTCGATCCAGGCCCGGTGCTGCGCGCGATGCAGCGGGTCGGCCGGATGAAGTTTTTCGCCGGGGATGGTCTCCTCGAGATATTCGAGGATAACCGCGCTCTCGAAAATGATCGCCGGGGGCTCGCCATCGCGCTCGACCCTGAGCAGCGGCACTTTGCCAAGCGGCGAAATGTCGAGGAACCAGTCGGGCTTGGCCGCGAGATCGACATAAATGACATCGAAGTCGACGTGCTTTTCCTTGAGCGCAATCATGGCGCGCTGCACGTAAGGACAGGTCGGCGAACTGATCAGGGTGAGTTTGGTCATGGCGAAATTTCCGAAATGCCGAAATGCAATGATCGAATCTAACACCAAAAATCCTTGTTTTGCCGTCGTTGCGCCATTTGTGACCGCATGTGAGGCATGCAGTGAAACGTTGAACCAAAAGCCGGCCTATGCGTTGGCGCCACAATTTGCGATTGCCCGTAATCGCCTGTAGCCGTGCTTGAAAACACCGCAATCAATGTCTTTATCTTAAAGTCGACGACCGTTCCGGAAGGCTGCCTGCGACCATGATTTTCATCGGCATAGCGCTGCTGATCGCCGCGGGGCTGGCGATCGCCGTCAACACCGATGCCGGCGCGCTGGTGGGCCTTAGCCAGGAGCAGGCAGGGTATGCGGTGCCGCTGCTGCTGATCCTGATCCTCGTTGCCGGGTCAATGTTCGCGCGCCGTCGCCCGTTCGGCGAGTTGCTCAGCGGTCTCGTCCTGTGGGCGCTCGTCTTCGGCATCGCCCTCGCCGGCTATACCTATCGCGACGACATCATGAACGTTGCGAACCGAATGTACGGCGAATTGACACCCGGCCAGCCGATCGTCGACGGCCGCACTGGGGCAGTCAGCTTCCGCCGCGGCCTCGGCGGTCATTTCGAGGTCACTGCCCGCATCAACGGCGCCAAGATTCCGCTGATCTTCGATACCGGCGCCAGCGCCATGGTGCTCACCGCAACGGATGCCCGTAAGGCCGGGATCGATACCTCGCACCTCTTGTTCGACACGCCGGTCTCGACAGCAAACGGCACCGGCCGGGCGGCCATCGTCAGCCTCGAAAACATCGATGTTGGTGGCATCGTCCGGCACAACGTCCGCGCTTATGTCACCGAAAGCAACGCGCTCGACACCAGCCTGCTCGGCATGACGTTCCTCGAAACGCTGAGCCGTTATGCCGTGACGAAGGACTCGCTCGAACTCACCAACTGACGACGGCCGGTTGGCCTCCGGCGCGGCAGCCGCTATGACTGGCGCTGCCTTGAAGGAGAACCCGATGTCCGTCCGTCCCTATGACGAAGCCCTGCTCCGCCGCTCCTTCGCCGTCGCGCTGAAAGCGCGTGAAGGTGGCGACCACCCCTTCGGCTGCCTCCTCGCCGATGCCGACGGGAACGTTTTGCTCGAACAGGGCAACGGCTACTCCGCCGAAGGCGGTGACCGGACGGCGCACGCCGAAAAGCTGCTCGCCTCGCGGGCGGCCAAGGCCTACGACACCGCCTTCCTGCAGCAATGCACGCTCTATACGTCCGCCGAACCCTGCGCCATGTGCTCGGGTGCGCTCTATTGGGCCGGCATTGGTCGCGTGGTCTTCGGGCAGACGGAAAAAGACCTCAAGGCGCAGACCGGCGCGCATGAGGAAAACCCGACGCTCGACCTGCCCTGCCACATCGTTTTTGCGGCCGGCCAGCGCCCGACGGAAATCGTGGGCCCGTTGCTCGAGGCTGAAGCGGCAAAACTGCAGGCGGATTTCTGGTTGTCACGGCACGAGAGCTGATCAGCTATTCGGCGGCCACAGCCTTGGGTTCGACGGCTTCCAGCGCACGATAAAGGATTTCCGGCCCCGCCCCACGCTGGCACGCCTCGACGCTCAAAATCTGCCGGAATTGCCGCGCGCCCGGCAAGCCGTTGGCGAGGCCCAGCATGTGCCGGGTGATCTGGTTGAGCCGCGCGCCAGCCTGCAACTGGCCCTCAGCATAATCCGCCATCGCTTCGATGATCGAACCAAGCTCGACGGATTGGCTAGCCTCGCCAAAAATCCGCGCATCCACATCGGCCAATAGCATCGGACTGTGATACGCGGCGCGCCCGAGCATGACGCCCGAGACGTGGTGCAGATGTTCCTCGGCCGCCTCGATTGTCTCGATCCCGCCGTTGATCGCCACCGGCAGTGGCGCCAGCCGCGCGGCAAGCCGGTAGACCCGCTCGTAATGCAGCGGCGGAACGGTGCGGTTTTCCTTCGGGCTCAGGCCCTGGAGCCAGGCCTTGCGCGCGTGGACATAAAGCGCGTCGACGCCGGCCGCGACCATCTGATCGGCGAAACGATCGAGATCGGCCTCACTGTCCTGGTCGTCGATGCCGATCCGGCACTTTACCGTTACCGGCACATCGGTCGCGTCCTTCATCGCCCGCACGCAGTCGGCGACCAGCGCCGGCTCCGCCATCAGGCAGGCGCCGAAGCGGCCAGATTGCACCCGATCCGATGGGCAGCCCACATTGAGGTTGATCTCGGCATAGCCATACGCCGCGCCAATCGCCGTCGCGGCCGCCAGTTCACCCGGGTCGGACCCGCCAAGCTGCAGCGCCACAGGTTGTTCGCGCGCGCCAAAACCGAGCAAACGATCGCGGTCGCCGTGCGTCACGGCCGCGCTCGTCACCATCTCGGTGAACAACAGCGCACGCCCCGACAGCAGCCGGTGCAGGACCCGGCAATGCCGGTCCGTCCAGTCCATCATGGGCGCTATGGAAAATCGACGGCTCTCAAAAAGCCCGGATTTGCTGGTGGTTGCCATATCGTTCACGTGAACAAACAGTGCCTCATGTTGCCGCATCGTTCTCAAACTTGACCATTCTCCCGGATTGGTATGACATTGTCATTCACTGCACAGGGAATGTCATACCGCGATGGGCACCATTCGAGAGCGAGAACGCCGCGACGGATCGATCGGCTATACAGCCCAAATCATCTTGAGGCGCAAGGGAAAGCCGACCCATCGAGAGGCGGCCACCTTCGACAGACGCGGCGGTGCCGTCGCGTGGATGAAAAACCGCGAGGCCGAGCTCAAGCAACCTGGCGGCATCGAGAAGGCGAAGATCCGCGGCATCACGGTTGGCGAGACCATCGACCGCTATGTCGAGAGCAGCGTCAAGAAGATCGGCCGCACCAAGGCTCAGGTGCTGCGGTCTCTTAAGAAGTATGACATTGCCGACATTGAGGCGTCCGAAGTCGCGTCGGAAGACATTGTGCGCCTAGCCCAACAGCTAGGGCAATCAATGAAGCCGCAGACCGTCCAGAACTACCTTTCCCACCTCGGGGCGGTGTTTGCGATAGCGAAGCCAGCATGGGGTATCCCGCTGGACGCAGAAGTCATGAAGGGTGCTTTCTCGGTCACAAAACGATTGGGCCTCACCGGCAAGTCCGAAAAGAGGGAACGGCGCCCAACGCTAGACGAGCTCAACGCGCTCATGACCTTCTTCTACGAGCGTCGTGTGCGCAGCCCAGAAGCAGCGCCTATGCACAAGATCATCGCCTTTGCGATTTTCTCGACCCGTCGGCAAGACGAGATCGTGCGTCCACTGTGGTCTAACCTCGACGAGGATGGTAGCCGAGTCCTTATCAAGGACATGAAACATCCCGGCCAGAAGATCGGAAACGATGTCTGGTGCGAGCTCGTCCCCGAAGCCCTATCGGTCATCAGGACGATGCCCAGAACGCAGGGGCCGATCTTCCCGTATACGGCGGACGCGATCAGCGCGTCCTTTACCCGGGCGTGCTATGCGCTCGGCATCAACAAGCCGGAAATGGAGGATGAAGACCGCCTTCACTTCCATGATCTTCGGCATGAAGGTGTATCGCGACTCTTCGAGATGGGCTGGAGCATTCCACGCGCGGCCGGCGTCAGCGGGCACAGGTCGTGGGCTTCTCTTCAGCGTTATACCCACATAAGGCAAGTCGGCGACAAATATGCGAACTGGAAATGGCTGAAAATCCTAACGGGTGAGACGCCGTGCTAGGCCGGATGCTTAAAATTTGACATCAGTATTCGAGACCGCGCTACCTCGCTTGAAGCATGCGCTCATATGCCCTATTGCTGGTGATTGGGCGTAGTAACCCGGACCAATGATATCGCTGTCGCCTCCCCATTTCCGGGAGCGATTCCGCGTATTGAGCGGACAGTGAAAACGCATCTGAGCGTCGCAGATGCGAGCGGGCGTGCTTGGCGGCATGGCTCCGTACTCGGCCTTTTGGCCGGGGGCGGTCGTGCTGTCCAAGGGAAACCTAAAAGCGTCCGGCCTGTCTCATTGGCAGGTTACTACCCCCCGGCTGGCGGCAGCGGCCGGGTAATGACGACAACAGGGAATGACGTGGTAGTTGCGGTTGTTGGTGTAAAAACTTTACTGATTACGGCGGGCGAAACTCAAGAACTGACGCTAGAAGAGGATGCTAGTCGTGCGAGCGCATATATTAGAATTGCGATCTCGGCGACAATCGAACACCTCATCGAAATGCTCGACAGGATGGACGGCGATCCCGACCTTGAACCTGAAGAGGACTGCGGCATTGATGACGTTGCTCACGACGGATATGCCCCGACCGATCGACCTCTGGAGGAGGTAGACGGCTGAGACTACCGGCGGTGCTTGTGCTCATAGATCTCGCGTTTGAGCTCTAGGTACATGGCAGCCAGGTCAATCTGGGCGCCGCAAGCGATGCCAGCTTGCAGCGGCAGAACGTTTACGTGCTCGCAGCCTCGCCAGGTCGCTATCGCCCGGGCGAGGCCGGGTAGCTGGAAGTCGGCGCCGAACTGCTTCACCAGCGTCGACGTCCTGTATCTTCCGCGCCGCGGGCAAACGCTGCAGCGGACGTAGAAACGCCGTTCGGTAGCAGTTCCGATGGTGAGCGGGTCGTCAGCCATGGCGCGAACCGCGGCGCAAAATGGGGTCGATTCCGCTGTAGCCAAATTCCTTTGCCTCGAGGATGATCCGGATGCCATGCTTGAGGACGATCTCCCTGCCCTTTCGATCCGGCAGCACGGCGAAGAACGCGGCGCGTGCCGCCGTGAAATTCACGCTGAGTGCGATGTGCTCGTAGATCTTGTCGCCCTGCAGCTCGACGACGTGCCAAGGAAATTCGCCATAGGGAAGGATGCTCATGGCGAGAACCTGCCACGAGAACAAATAGAGAACAAGCCCTACGAACGCCGGCGCGGTCTCACCGCAGCGACGCGCTGCAGGCCTTCGATCATCGCCTCGGCTCGCTGTTCCGGCCGCGGCATGAGAACTGCATCCTCGTTGGGCAACGCCGCATCCAGCCCGAAGAGCTCGTTGATCGCATCCCAGAGCATCCTGAGCGCGGCATCATAGGGCTCGACCGCCTTGGCGTGCTCGCTTTGCTCATGCATTTCACCGCTCCTCAACCTTCTTCGCGCCATTATGGGCGCATGGAAAAGCGACCGGTACAGGGAAAACGCAGCAAGGTTGTGCCCGGTGACGAGGTCATTCTGCGCGCCACTGTTACGCGGGTCGTCGACGAGGAAGTCACCGTCGAGGTACGCGGCTGGTCCTTGAGTCGGATCACGCTATCGGTCGACCGCGTGGAAAAGGTGCGCTGAAACGCAAAAAGCCCGGCCCCGCCGAAGCGAGACCGGGCAAACTGTTTTGAGAGATAGAGGCTAGTGCGTGATCTGGTCGAGCGGGACGCCGAGATCGCCGGCGAGGCCGGTGAGGATGTTGCCGAGACCATACAGGAATTCCGCCGGCATGCTCTTGCCAGCGTAGTAGGCGCACATCCCCGTCGGGTTGAAGGTGGAGAGACCCGCCATGGCGCGCTCAACCCCGTTCGGCACCGCCGTCGAGACCGCAGCGGCACCGTTGATCAGCATCGTCTGGTTGCGAATGCCGAACTGGCTGGCGCTGTCCTTGCGGAACGACACCGAGTTGCCGCGGCTGTCGCTGTTCGAGGCGGTGCTCGTGGTGGCCGAGTTGATGCGTGCCGTGAACGTGTTCGACGTCGTGCGCGGCACCTGCGACAGACCGGGAGTGCTCTGCACCAAGTTGCCGATGTCAGCGGCGTCCGACTGCGCGTTCTCGTAGTGATACGCGCCGATGAGCATATCGTTCAGGCTGGTCACGCCCGGCGACGTGTTGGGATTCCACGCGTTTTCCACATAGCCGGCGGTGCCGTCGCCCTTGAACCCCTTGTAGGGCGTAAAGGTCACGATCCCGTGGATCGTCAACGCCGGGTGGCGCCCAGTAACATCGATAAGGCTGGCCTGCTGCGAGCCGAGCATCAGGAGATAGAGGAATTCGAAGTTGGCCCAGAAGCCGGCGTCATTGATGTTGCGGATCGCCTCGTCGATCGCCTTGATATTGGCGAGCGGCTCAGGCGTTGTGAACTGAGACACGTAGGACGAGGTCACCGTCGACTTGGCGAATTGCTTGCCAATGAACCCCTTGGTTGGCGACCATAGGTAGCCGCGGCAGTTATGGCCGTTCTCGATTCCCGAGGTCGACGAGCCAATCGTCTCGCACCAGATAAACGCCGCATCATCGGTGCCAAACTTGACCTCCGAGATCTGCGAAAGCGCATGCTCGCGCCGGCACGAATGGATGACCGATGCTGCGCCCCACGTGCCGCTCGGCGAGCGGACAGCCTGATTGATGTCGCCGCCCTGAGCATGGGAGCCCGACGTCGCGGTGATCGGCACCGCAACGGATGGCGTCGTGAAGAGCGCGTCGAGCGAGCCATCGGCACGGAACCGGATAGCCACAGAGGTGCACGAGATATCCGTCGAGCCGATCTTGACCGGCGAGCCGAGCGTCGGGGTGCCGCGTGCGAAGCCGGTGATCGACAGGGTATTGATGTCTCGAGCGTTGCCCGAGCTCAGGCCGTCCAAATAAATGATGACCAACTCGTCGGTCGTCGAGTTGTAAGCGAAGGACTGGACCTGCCCTTCCTTTAGGCTGTCGGTCTGATCGACGACGCGGAAGCTCGTATTGAGCTGTGTCAGCGTCAGCGGCCAGGAGCCGGATGCCACGTTCACGCTATGGTCGAAATTGTAGATCTTGCCGGCGGAGACGTCGAACCGGACGACGAAGCAATCGCGGCGCAGGGTATCGGCCGCATTGGCGCGGGTGATGACCGCGACGATCTCGTTTCCGATCTCCTCGCTGTGTCCCCAGTAGCAGCGGCTGTCGTCGCCGAGATCGATGATCTTGGTGCCTGTCGTGCTACTCCAGGTCGGAACGCCGCTCACCAGCGAGCTGGTGGCGCTGAAATAGCCCTCGTAGCGGTTGTTCGGGATGTCGGCTTCGCGCCAGAGCGCGTAGAGCTTATGGGCGACCTGCGCGGTGTTGAAGTAATGCAGATGCGGATAGGTGCCGAGCGTGGCGATGGTGCCGCGATCGGTGAAGGTCGACAGGTCGCCCGGCGTCGACGTCGAAGCGACCGTGATGGGGCCATTGTGGGTTCGGCCGGCTGAATAGAGATAGCCGTCCTTATCCTTGGCGTTGCTGGGGCCGCCGTGATTGTCGGTGCCGCTGGCATGGTCGCCGACTGTGTACGGGCTGGCGAATACGCCTCCCTTGCACGTGGACAGCTTGGTCCGAAGCTTCGACGTGCCGTAGTTGTAATCCATGATGGGCAGGACAACTCGGCCATCGTCGAGCTTGATCGCCGGCGGATGCGTCGCTTCGGGATAGCCGTAATTGAACGCGTTGATCGAGGTGTAATACGGCGTGGTATCCCAAGCGCCGGGTCCGCCCGGGCCGCAATCGAACCCGATCCCAATTCCCACGCCGAGCGACATCAGTAGCCGCCCTTGATGCCGGTTGCCGTCGTGCCGGTGGCGTAGATTCGCTTGGCGCGGAGCGCGAACCACTGGTTGGCCGGCACGGCCGGGTAGACGAGGCCAGTGCCGACGCCGACCATGTCGACTTTCACGTCGCCCGAAACGGCGAGGTAAATGGCGCGGACGGAGTTCGGGAGGTCCTGAGTGTCGCTGGGCGTCACGTCAAAAGCATTGGCGGGAGGCGAAACGAGGCTGCCCGCATACCCTGCAAAGGGGTCGGTCATCGTGATCTCCGATGTCGATGGATGGAAGCGGCCGCCGGGACGTGCCCAGGCGGCCACTGGCTCATTTTTGAGCCGCTGGTATGCTCGGCCGTTACGCCGTCGGTGCCGGCTTCTCCGCCTTGATGAAGTTGAGGTAATATTCCTCGCCGACTTCGAACGCGTCGAACAACGCCGGGTTGGCGATTGTCAGCTCGAGGCGGCCGCTCGGCGACCAGCGGGCGTAGCTGTTGTTTTCGTCGCTGCCATCGGCGGGGTAGCTGTCGCTGCGGGCCACCGCATACATGACCAGCGTCTGCTGCGTGATCGGACCTTCGCCGCGGGGATAGGTATTGATGTCGGCAACGCGCATCTTCGCGCGCATTTTCGCCGGCTCGGCAATCTGCGTCATGACTCTCTCTTCTTGATTTCCCGGAACCGCCGGGTGTTCGGTCAGGCGACGAGCGCCAAAACTTTCGCCTTGAGATCGGCAAGGCTGCCGTCGTTGATGATCTCGACATCGGCGGCGATTTCAGCCTCTGCCGCGTCGGTCATCATCCCGGTCGGGCCTTGATGGCCCGGTCGGATAATCCGCACGATCGTCCCGCCAGCGGCTCGGAAGCAGTCGGCCTCGTAGACGACGGACTCGACGATGATCGACTTGCCCGGGCATGCGGCGCGCACGCGGCGCAGCTCCAAGCCCAAGGTCCACTCCGGGCCGAGTGTCGTGCCCATGAACTTGCCGAAGATCTCGAGGAAATAACGTGGCGTCTGGTTGTCCGGCAGCAATGGCGATGGGACATCGCGAAGATCGCCGTGCACCATGCGGTGGGCGACATCCTCGCTGGCGCCGAGGTGGCGGAAGTAGCCAACTGCGGCCGCCTTACCGCCCTCGAACGCATGGCATTTGATGAACCCGAGCTCCTGCAGCCAGATGGCGCTCTCGGATTTACCGACGTGGCGGCGGCCGGTGAGGCCGATGATCTGGCTCAAAGCCCAACCTCCTTGGGATCGAGGTAGAGGATGGGCTTGCCCGCCAGCGTAAAGGTGTCGATCTCGTCGTTGAGGCCGACGGATTCACGCCAGCCCTCCATCTTGAGAACGATCATCGCCGAGGCGCCGACCATCAGCGGATGGTCCTGAGCGCGCCAGAACGTCCAATCCTTGTTGTCGAGGTGGCCGACCTTGCCGATGCCGTGGCTATGGGCGATCGGGCAGAAGATGCGGACGCCGGCCAGCATCAGGTTGGCGGCGGCGAGTTGCACTTGGCGACAGGCCTCGTCGAGGCCGGCCGGGAACTTGGAATAGGGGCTGCCCAGATAGACGTACCCGGGCAGTTCGGTGATCGACTCGAGCGTCGGCTCGCGGCCGCAGCGCATCGGGCGCGTCATTGAGATATCGCCTGCTTCCCTGTCCATCAGGTGGACATTCCGGCAGGCACGCGGACACGGGGACGTTCCGGCTGGTGCGGATCCTCGAGGACAACCGGGACGCGCTCCCGAAGGCCCCACTTCTCGTGGATCAGCGCCAGCCACTGCATGGGCGGCTCAGGCACGCCGCGGATGCGGACGGCGTATTCCGAGTAGCCAACCATGGAGCCGTTCGCGAGGACCGTCCCGGGGTTGCTCGACGTGTGGTAGTGGGCGGTAAGAATGATGTCGTAGCGCTCGCCGGCCGCGAAGCCCGCCAGCTTCACCTTCTTGCCGCCACGGACGATGGGCAGCTCAGGGCCAGCGAAGCCCTGCCCGCCGCCGGTGCCCATGCTGTCGCCGTGGGTCTGCAGGATCGACCAGCCGAAGATCGAGAACAAGATATCGGGGCCGGACGAGAGATTGATGGTGATCCGGCTATCGTTGGCGAACTGCCGGGTCAGGATGTTGCCGACCATCGTGTCGTAGGAGAGGGCTGCCATGCGCTTGGCATGCGTCTTCTCAGTCGATCGCCCGTGGTTGCCCGGCGTAACTGTCACCAGTACCTGCCCGAAGCGGTCGGCGATCTGCAGGATGCCGGCTGCAATCTCATCCGTGGCCAGCGCCACCTGCTCGTGCGCGGTCAGGGCATTCGTGCGGCGCAGTTCGTCATGGATATCGCCGCTGATCAGGTCGCCGTTGAGTGCAACGACAACGCCCTGCAGGTCGCAGTCCGCCGACCAGCGCGGCAGGATGTTGATCGAGGCCGCGATCATGCGGCGGAACCGACGCTGGAAGATCTCCGGCGAGTAGGCGTTGATCCCGCCAGTCTCCTCAGCGCGCACAACCTCGCCGACGTGAAGGTCGGAGAGGTGAAGCAACCCCACCGCGCGCCGCGTGCGCCCGGGCACCGGAAGCGCCCAGTCGGGAATATTCAACGGCCGAGCGAACATGCCCGACATTTCCCGGAGGATATGATCCGAGTCCGCGGCCTGCTTCTCGAGCGTCGCCGCCTTGCGCCGCCAGAATGCTGCGTCACGAATCTCAATGGGCGATGGCGCTTCCGCCGTCTTCCCATCGAGGTTGATGCCCCGGCCTACCGGCGGCAGCTCGCCGCGCTCCCGCATTTCACGAGCGATACGCTGCACTGTTCCCGCCGTGACGCCTAGAGAAGTGGCGACTGATACTGACGAAGGCGCTGTTTTCAGCGCAGCCTTGATCGCCTCTCGCTCTTTCGGCGAAAGGTGTTTGCCTAGAGTTGGCATGAGTCCTCACAATGGACAGAAGAAGGGGGCGAGCGCCGGTGGCGCCCGCTTAGGTGGTTGTCTTCGCCGCTCTGGTGCGGGCGCTGCTCACTCGCCGCCGGCGGCGCTTGAGGGCCTCCTCCTCGAGCTCCTTGATGCGCATTCGCTGAAGCGACTCTTGGATTTCGTCCGCGCGCTCGCGCTTCTCGCGGTCCTCGATCAGGAGCTTCAGGAACTCTGCCTGTTGGGCAGCGATCGCGGTGAGGGCACCAGCCGTCGTCAGGATGGCGCCCTCGGTCTTCATCTCCTGCTGGATGAGTGCGTCGACGCTCTTGGTCAGATCCCGGATTGGCTGCAGGTCGGCGAAGGTTGTTGGACCGCCGATGAACATCTCTCTCGAGTCAGGTGTCTCGCCTCGAAAGCTTCGAGCGAAGCGCTGCCAAAGGATGATTGAGCCGCCGATACCAACGCCGAAAGTGACAACGACCTGGAGGGCCGCCGGCAGGCTCTGGAAGATGTCAGCTAGCCCCGACGTTGCTTCTGCCATGTCGATGCGCTCGCAAAGTGTCCCCGCTTTCCGCCACGACGTAATAGGCCGTGAAGAATTCGATTATGAACGGGAAGGGAAAGGTGAAGGCGGCTAGGGACGCTGCGGGGAACGCCGACAAAGCGACAAGGAACCACCCGAACCCGCAAAGGAACGATGTGACGCCTCGAACGACCGGCGAGTATTGGGCATAGATCGTGTTGGAGAAGGTGCCGTTGACTGTGAGAGCAACGAGCCGCCATCCTCCAAAAAACACCATAAGGGCGCCGAACACCCAATCGGCATGGAAGATGGCGGCCAAGATGTTGAAGCTGCCGGAGGTAGTGGAGAAATTGTCGGCGGGATCGAGGATCAGCTTGGCGCCCCACGCTACCGCCCAAACCCCCATGATCCATTCGAGGTAACGCAGCGGGAAGTGGCGGACGACTCCCCGCACGATGCGCGCGTAAATGCCGAAGTTCTTATCGGGATGCTGCATTGGTCTTCTCCAGCAGCGTGGCACGGTTGTCGTTGAAGGCGGCGCACCCCCTGCCCTGCTGGTTGGCAAGGTCGATCTGATGATCGTCGAGATGCAGGATAACGACAGGATCGTCGCCGAGCTTACGCTTGGCCTTCTCAATGTCTTTCCAGCAAGTCGGCGGCTGAAGATCGAGATGGATACCAGCATTGGCGCGGCCGAGATCATCGGCCGCCTGCGTCAAGGGGTCAGTGGTCTTGCACCCCACCAAGGAAATCGAGATCAGACTGATTGAGGCCGCAAACAGTAGTGCGCTGCGGACCGGCCGGATTAGCGGCATCGTCGGCTTTCTTTTGAGCTTCATAGCGGTTGATGTCCTTGTCCATCGCCTCGAGCGCGTCGGCATTCGCGGCGTCGTCCTTGGCTTTTTGCTCCTGGTATTGACGCTGAGCCGTGGCCAGCGCCGTTGACTGAAGCGATGCTTGCGCTGCCTGCGCAGCATCCGCAGCGCGCCGGACCTCGACGGTCAGGGTCGCAGTCGCCTCTCTCTTAAGGGCCGGATCGTGGATAAACGTCAGCCACGCCGACCCAATGCCACCGGTCAGCACTCCGCCACCGGCGAGGCCGATGACGAGAACGAGGACGGCGGGGATTGCTTTGAGGATGGTCAGCATCAGTTCACCGCCACGATCCAGTTGGTGGGGATCTGGCCTTCGCAGACCTGGCGCTCCTGCCCTCGGCGGAACGTCAGCCCGGGAATCGCGCGGACGTGACCTCGCGGGCCGGCCTTGTCGTAGAGGGAGATCGCTGCGCAAGCCTTCGGGAAATTGCCGGCCTTGGCATTCGAGGCGATCGACGACTTGCAGAACGTCGGCACGCCGATATTCCAAGCCAGGCTCACGAAGCTGGCTTGAACGGGGATGGTGAGTACCGGCCGGGTGCAAGCGAGGACGGCGGAGTTGGTCGCGCGAACCTCGGCAGCCGTCTCAGTGTCGCATTCGGCCTTGGTGTAGTGGTGGCCGAATTTCGGATGGGCCGTCAGGCCGTCGCAATACGTATAGGGCGCGCCATGGCTGACAGGGTCAGGGTAGACCTGCAGCACTGCTTCGCCGTTCGGGCTTTCAAAGCCAGTTATCAAGAAGCCGGCGAGCCCAAGCGCGCCAGCCCCGAGGGCGGCGATGTGCCGACCCTTGATCTTGATCGCCATCAGACAATTCCTTTTGAGCGAGGATGCGGGACCAGAAGGCGGCTGCGTCGATCGCGAAGCCCGCGACCGGCAGCACCCACCACCAGCGCGGTGGCAGCAAATCTGGTTTGAGGAAGCCGACCGCGGCGGACGCGCCGTTGAACAGGCCGGCAATAATGATGAAACGGATGCTCCAGGCGTGCCGAAGCACCCGGCGCCAGTCGGCGGCGAGTCTCATGAGGGACGCTCCGTGTAAGTATTCTTAGGTCGCGTCGGCCGATTGATTCGTCAGGGCTAATCCGTATATGGATTGGCTTGGAGCGCCTGCAGGTGCTCTGGGGCGTGGAAACCCCGCATCTGACGGTCTAATAGGACCGAACTACGCGCTCCTCGATCTCTGTCGGGGAGGCATTGACGTATATTGACAGGGCTGCCGCGCCTCGTGCTCGGCCGTTTTCTGCAAGGTCAATGCGGACCTCATCAGATGCGGTCTTTCCAACTCCCCGACAGATCGAGCGAGAAGGAGAGCGCATGAAGTTTATTTCAATCCTGATGACTGTGTTTGCCCTGATGATGGGGCCCGCCCTTGCGGGTGACGTTCACGACTGGTCGGGCGGCTATATCGGCGTCCACGGCGGCTATGCTTGGGGCAGCGCATCGGTAAGCGATACCTCGCCGGGCGTCGTCCCGGGCCCGTTCAACTATCCGGTCGCCGGAGCCCTTGGTGGCGTACAGGCCGGGTACAACTTCCAGACTGGCAATATCGTCTTCGGCCCCGAAGTTGACGTCGGCTATGCCTCGGCCTCCGGCTCCGGCGTTATCGGCTCGTCTCACGCCGCGTCGCATCAGGACTTGACGCTTAGCGGAGGTGCCTATGCAGATCTCACGGGGCGCCTCGGCGTCGGTTTCGGCAATACTCTGCTCTATGCCAAGGGCGGTGCAGCTTTATATGGCGGCCGCGCTCTTCAGCAGACCACGAACCCCAACTACGTCGGAACGCCGGCCGATGGCTTCCTCGGTTGGGTTGCCGGAGTCGGGCTCGAGCAAGCGTTGACCGAAAATGTTAGCGTCAAGGTCGAATACGACCACTACGGCTTCGGAACCGGGCATGGATACCAGACCGCAATCGCGGCCGACCCGCCGACGCCGGCAGGATACAAGTTCGACAACTGGACGAACCTCGGGTTCGACACCGTCAAGGTCGGCTTGAACTGGAAGTTTTAGCCCGTCGCCGCGATTTAACCGGCGCGCCAAGGTGCGCCGGTTCGGCTTCGACGCCCGACAGGTCGTGCCACCCGATGCCCCAGAGGCCATCGAGCCTTTTGAAATAGCGTTCGTATTTGGCGCCAACGACTTCAAGTGAGTAACGCTCGACGACATGCTTCCGGATAACCGAAGAATCGAGTTCTGGCGCGCGCTTTGCGGCGTCGACGAACTCTCTAAGCGTGTGACACCGGAAGCCTGTGACTCCGTCGACGACCGTTTCGGTAAAGGCTCCCCAGTCCGTGGTGATGACCGGCGTGCCGCAGGCCATGGCCTCGATCGCGACGTTGCCGAACGGCTCGATATAGCGCGTGGGCACGAACACTGCAGTCGCGCCGGCCATCAGTCGACCTCGCTCAACCGGCCCGACGACTCCCCGATAGTCGGCGCCAGCCGGAGGCGCGCCTGGACCGGCAAGCACAAGATGGGCACCCAACGCGTTGCAGGCATCGATCGCGATCTGGAAACCCTTGCGCTCGACGAGGCGCCCTATGAAAAGGTAATAGGGTTTGGCTTGTGCCGGCTGATCACCCTTGAATGGGAAATCGGCAGGGTCGAGGTAGCCCGGGATCACGGCATCGTACCATTTGCCGTCACCGTCGGTCGGACTTCTCGCGGCGGCGCCGTAGTGGGTATGCATCCAGGCGTAGCTCTCGAAAACGCGGTATGGCGCGAATACGCCACCGTAGCCCACGCCCCATTCGACAGCCGTCATGCCAGGCAGTGCATCCGCCACCTGCTTTTGAGCAAGGCCGCCGATCAGGCACAGGAAGTCGTGGGGTTGACGGCGTTCGATGATCCCGGCGATCGCACGGTAGTTGAACGTCTGCCAATGAGGCAGCAGGTAGTCGAAACTGGCCTCGACATAGGGTTTGTCGCCGACGATCTCGGCACGCTTGGTCTCGCTGACGCAGGTGATCAGTTCGGTGCAGGGTGCGTCGTTCTGCTCGCCGGCGTAGAGGAAGACCTCGTGACCGCGCGCCATCATCATCTTGCAAAAGCCGACTACCTTGTTGGTGTAGGCACAGGCCGAGAACGCCGATGTGGTTTGGGTATGCGGCAACGCTACGACGTGAAAACGCATGCAGATTCCTCTGGAGAACGCGGGAAGCCTTGCGACTGCAAGGTTTCGGAAGGGAGGCCTATTGCCTGATGCTGGAATATACTAAGGTATACGCGTCGAAACGACATAACCCGGGGCGAACCAAACTAATGAATAAGCTCGTCGAGGACGGCGCGGCAGATCGGAACGACGCCGAGTCGCAAGGGTACGACGAGAAGACTGCGTTCGCGAACACGGTCCCATTTAGCTGGCGACCCGGCGAGCCAATGAGCCCCGAGGAACTTGTCGCCTTCGAGCGGTATCTGAAGATTTTGGACGACGCCGTGGCTGCAGCAAAGCAGAGAGAAGTCGCCCAAAAGGGCTCCTAGTAAAACATCATCAGCATCGAGTTGACGATTGGCACGTAGGTGACAACAACGATGCCTTTCGCCCCCGTTGCGGGAGAGTTGCCGCCACCGCCGCCGGCGCCATATAGCGCCGCAACACCGCCGGCCTTGCCATTTCGAGAGCCGCCGCCGCCGCCGCCGGGACCATGACTCGCGTCGAAATCGGTACCGGCGCCGCCTGCTCCGCCGACACCGCCTGCGCCGGAAGTGTCACCGTGACCGCCGCCGCCGCCGCCATTCGAGCCCGCGCCGCCCGCAACCGAACTTGTGCCCGCGGTTCCTCCGCCGGTGCCTGCGGAGTTGTTGCCGCCGGCTGTACCGGTGCTGCCGGAATTTGATGCACCGCTTGCAGAGGCGCCCCCGGTGCCGCTTCCGCCGCCGCCGCTTCCGCCGCCGCCGCCACCATTCGAGACGTTGCTGCTCGAGCTATTGCCTCCGGCGCCGCCGGGACCGTTTGGACCTCCGGCACCCCCGCCGCCCGAGCCGCCTGCGGTATTGTTGCTGCCGGTGCCACCGTTGCCGCCGCTGTTGCGGACGGTTCCGACACCGCTCGTGCCTACACCACCGCTGCCGGCCGTCAGAACTGATGCGCTGGTTCCACCTTTGGAACCCACCGACGAAGCCGCCAGGGAAGCGCCGTTGAACCAGCTGTCCCCCGCCGTATTGCCTACTGAATAGCTGGCGGTTCCACCGGGTGTCAGCGTGATATTTGAGGTCGAAGAATATGCGCCGCCGCCGCCGCCGCCGTTGCCGGCCGCTCCCGAGATGCCGCCAGTCCCTCCGCCTCCTATCGTCTTCCCGGAATTGAGGGCGTTGTTAGTCCAATCGAGTGGAACCGAATAACTGCCGGCCCCGGTGGTGGTCAGAAATGTGACTGACGTGGCGGCGTAGAGAACCGGCACTTCGCCGAAAATGTCGGGATGCCAAAACGATGGCCACGTCTCCACGGGGAGAGCGGCGATCGATGGCTCACTGATGATCGAGCCGGTGATCGCGGCGAAGAGAAACGCGTCGGCGTCCTCGCGATCGTCGAACCATCCCCGCCACATGACTTCGCGCGTATCGGGATGAAGCGCGTCGATATGCCATCTGGTCTGATCGGCCGTATCGCTGCAGCTTCGCCGCTGCGAACCCCACATCCAGTCCTTACGCCGCATCGGCATAAAAACGCCGCGGCTAACTGGCCGGTTTTTGTCGGGAAGGATGATCATTGCTGCACCACGGCAACGACGTCCCACACGCTATCGGCGGCGTTGTAGATGCAGCCTAGATAGAGCGTCTTGCTGATGACGGTTGTGGTGGGGAGCGTGACACCAACGGCCCGATAGATCGCGTTGAACGCCAGCGATTGTGCAGTCCCGGAGTCCTTGACCCGGATGATCAATTTTTGCCCATCCACAGGGGATCCGGTTGGCGCCGCGATGGTGGCGCCGGTCGCGAGAGCGGTAATTTCAAATTGATCATAGCTAGTGGTCGGCGTTGGCGCCGAGGAGCTGCCGGTCGCGCCGATGCGGGGCAACGGAGAACCGGACGGGCCGGTTGGTCCCGTGGCTCCGGTGACGCCGGTAGATCCCGTCGCGCCAGTGATGCCCGTGGCGCCGACACCAGTTGGCCCCGTGGCTCCTGTCACGCCGGTGGGCCCGGTGGCCCCGAGATCGCCGGCGCGATTGAATTCCAGAAGGAGCGCGTCGGCATTCGCGAAGGGATTCGCTGTTGATGACCCCACATTGGCGACCGTGATGTTCTTGTAGCCGGTCGGTGACGCCAAGGCCGAGATCGAGAACAGCAGATAGGCCGTTGGATCTGTCTTTTTCGAGAGGCGGATATGACCCTTTACGGTGTTGGTCGACGCCGCCAGGGTGCCGAGCACCGAGGTCCAATCCGCTCCAGCACTATCGAGCAGATCGGCGCGAATAGTCGTGGCCGTGTTCTGCGTCGCGTTGTCGAGCCGCAAATTTCCGTTGCCTGGATCGGCATCGGTGGTCGTCGTCGAAAACGTATAGGCGATCGTCACCGCCCCGCCCGGAACGCCTGTCGGGCCGGTCGGGCCGGTGACGCCGGTTGGCCCGGTGGCACCAGTAGGGCCGACGACACCTGTGGGGCCCGTTGCACCCGTTACACCAGTTGGCCCGGTCGAGCCGGTGGCGCCAACGCCGGTCGGACCCGTTGGGCCGGTGGCACCGACAAAAGGAATGAGCGCCGACCAGTCGCCAGAGGTAGCGCTCTGCTTGACGAAGAGGGCGGGCTGGGTTGTCGTGATCCCGCCGTCACCGTTGGTCGACAGATACACGAAATCGGCTGCGGCGCCGTCATGGGCAGAGCGCCCCGAGTAGAGGCCCGTCGCGTCGATCTGAAGGCCGTTTCCTTGGGGCCCAGTCGCACCCGTGGGGCCAGTCGCCCCGGTCACACCGGTCGGGCCCGTGGCGCCAGCGGCACCAACACCTGTCGGTCCGGTGACACCCGTGGCGCCCGCCGGTCCGGTGGCGCCCACAGGTCCCGTGACGCCAGTTGCGCCGAGGCCGGTTGGGCCGGTCGCACCGGTCACGCCAGTTGCGCCAGCCGGCCCTGTAGCTCCGGTCGCGCCGACCCCCGTCGGACCAGTAGCGCCAGTGGCGCCCGCCGGGCCAGTCGCACCAACCGGACCCGTGGCCCCGGTTGTGCCGGCGCCCGTAGCGCCGGTTGGTCCTGTGGCCCCAACGCCTCCGTCGCCTGTTCGCGAGAAGCCGACGGCGCAGACCGTCGTATCGGTGAGGGTGCCGTTTCCCGCTACGTAGGCGATCGTGACGGTGCGATAGCCAGTGGAGTTAACGACGGAACCGGTGACGTTGTATTCGCGCCAGATCGATGGCGATGCCTTGCTGGCGATGCGCAGCCGACCGCGAACGGTCGATGTGCTGTCGTCCCAGGAATCGAGTATGCCGGTAACATCGGCGCCGGACAGGTTGTCGACGTTGTCGATGTACATCGCAGTCGCAGAGGAGTGCGACGCGTTGTTCAGCCGAAAGATGCCTGAGCCGGGATCAGCCGCGGTTGTGGTCGACGAGAAGGCGTACGTGAGACCAGAGGAAAAGCCCTGCGGACCCGTAGCGCCAGTCGGGCCGCCAGACGGGCCGGTGGCACCCGTGGCACCAGTCGCGCCTACACCCGTAGCGCCAGTCGGGCCAACGGCCCCGGTGGGGCCGGTCGACCCGGTAGCACCCGCTGGGCCAGTCGGGCCAGTCGGGCCTCCGCTGGGCCCAGTCGCACCGACATTACCTGCTCGAACGAACTCGAGTGTGACCGCGGCTGCGTCGTCGATCGCGGTGCCGGCAGTAACGTAGGCCAGAGTTAGCTTGCGATAGCCAGTGCCATTCACGACCGAGCCGCTGACGTTGAAGGCCGCCCATTTGGTGGCGTCTGTCACGTCGCGGACGATCAGGGATCCCTTGATAGGATTGGTGCTGTCGTCCCACGTATCCAGAAGGGCTGAAACGTCGTTGCCGTTGGCATCGTTATTGTCGAGGAACGCGCCTGTAACTGACGCGAGGGTCGCGTTATTCAGGCGGGCGGTCCCAGCGCCGGGATCGGCATCCGCGGTGAGAACCGAGAACGTGTAGAAAAGGCCCCGGTTCGCATCGAGCACCGAGAGCTGCTCGAGCATCTCGCGTACCCGTTCGGAATAAACAGATGGTTCCGGCTGCGCGATGACCTGAAACTCCGCACCGGAGATGTCCGTCGACCCGCCGAGGAGGTCGACAAGCGTCATGGCGAGGTCATCAGTGGGAGTCTCGGCGAGCTGGCCAATGATCCCCATGCCGGGAACAAGGATTAGGGCGCCCTTACGATAGGCCGTCCCAATGGTGCCGACGCCTGTGATCGCCGCCGAATTATGGGCGACAGAAATCGTCCCCGGCGCAGGGGTGATGGTATAGGCCAATGGGATGCCTCGAGGAGTTTAGGGGTGCGCGAATCCGGGACGGACGCTTAGCGTGACGGCCCAAGTTGAGGTGTACGTCGTTGGGTCTGACGTTGATGGCTGACCGGAGCCGCCGCGCATCGAATGGATGTCGTTGCCGCTACCGGCCAGCGGAAAACTCAACCAGCCGGTGGGATCGCCATCGTGCGTCCAAAGATTCTGCCAAGCCGCCGTCGCACTGCCGTCGTAGCTTTGCACGCCGGTCTTCATATTGCCGCCGATGTCGTTGGTGAACTGCGCCTGGTATTTCACCGATTGGTAGGCTTCGAGGTAGACGTTGCGCGTACCATCGCCGTTATCGGTTGGCGCGAGAACAACCTTGATGATCTTGCGCCAGGCGTGCGTTCCCTCCAAGACCGCGCAGCCGCCGTCGAGATATGTACTCTGGCCCTGCTTCTGGTAGATCGACACCAACGAGAAGAAGAACGAATAAGTGCCTTGGGTCTGCGTTAGATTGGCGACCACATCGATGTAGTTGCAGTCCTTCGGCACTGTCCCGATTGTGACGCGAGGGATGTTATAAGGACTGGCTTGATCCGGCCCCCACGTTCCTGGATGGACCGTGGCAAAGCTAACTCCCTGATAGACCGCCCCGCCGCCAACGCCGCCGTTCCATCCGTAGTAGATGGCGTTGCCATGGAAGAACTCAGGAAAGACTACGTTTCCCGAATAGCTTAGCCACGACGATGGCGGCAACAGCGCGGCTGGCGCCGCGTCGCTGCGCCATACGACGCGGCCCCCACTATCGAGGTGCTCGAAGGCACCAGCGATATTGTCGTAGGCAAACCGTCCCATCAGTAGACACCGCTGACCGGTACGAACGGGGGGCCGGCCCACGAGCCGCCGTAGCCCGGTTCATCAAAGATGACGCCGCCGGTGACGACGCGGACGAAGCCGTCGTTGAGATCCATTGTCGCGCCAAGATTGATGTCGAAGCTGCTTTCCGCGGCTATTGCCTTCCGCAGGTAGTGGCGGTCACTGCGGACGCGGCCGTGATCAATAAGCGCGACACCGGTAGTGTCATTGTAGGACAGCAGATCCTGCACCAGCGGATCGCGGGCCGGCCGCGTGAAGATCAGCACCTGGTACGAGAGAGTGTCGGCCTCGAGATCGACATCGCCTGACGTGCAGTGTTCGCGCAGGTAGATGTTGGTCGTGTCGGCCCAATGGGATATGGCGCGGCTGCGCTGTGAAGTGGTGCCGGACCCGCGGATAATAGTATGCATTCCCGCCGGCAGGCGGGCGCCGTTGTACGCAACCATATAGGTCGGGACGTACCCCAGGCCGTGCGCGTAAAGCACGATGTCTCTATCGGCCTGCGTACCTTTGATGGTGATCGACAGGCCGATAGATGAGAACACCAGATTCGACGCGGTTGCGAGCAGCGCATGGGTAATCGAAACAGTCTGCACCGGGACAAGCAGCTCGTAGTAATCGAACGCGGTGTTAAACTTGTTGTTGGCGAGCCAATTCGCTGGATCGACGGCCGGGCGATTACACGGCGCCGACGACTCCGTGAGCCTACCCCCGCCAGGTGCGCTCTCGATAATGGCCACGATGTCGAGATCGTTAAGGGCTACGGCGCGAGAGTTCATGTTGCCGATCCCACAGAGAAATTGCCGAACCGGGAGTCCCAGATCATGGCGGCGGTGCCATCGGAGTTCGTCCAAAGGCAGATGTCGGCGATTATTGTCTTCGTCGAGAGACCGTCTTCGTCGATCTGAAGGGCCTCCATGGCGCTAACGACGACACCGCTGTCATCTGTTTGGAGGCTCTGGATGACCTTCACCGCCGCCCCTAATGGCGTCGACTGGACTTCCATCTTGATGAGACCGGAGGCACTCGCACCATTAGCAGTGGCCTGCGCCAGGGTCGCAACGGCGGCAGCGGCGGCAGTAGCGGTCGCCAGCGTTTCCGCGACGATCTGCACCGTCGCCAACACGCTGCCGACCTGCGAACTTAAGTCTGCGAGCACCTGCCGCTTGTCGACGGCGTTGGCCATATCCTGGTCCTGCAGCGTCGACGACACCGCTTCGAGATTTTCGCTGAGATCGGCGATCGACTGGGTAACGTAAGACTGCAGGGCCCGGAGCTGAGGATCGAATCCGTGAATGCCGATGTAGCCGCCGCCCGGCGGCATATCGAGGACCGAAAAGGTCAGCGTGCTCCACGGCCCTTGAGCAACATTGATGCCGGCCACACGCAGCATCGGCGGCTGAGGGTTTATGGACGCAGTGAAGCGGTTCTGGGCGCCCGAGTATACTGGCGTCCATGTCGCGCCTAGATCGTAAGATGCTTCAGCCACATAGGAGGTCGCGCCGGCGGCTGGCAACCACATCGCCGTGAGCTCGAGACCTCCAACCGCAGCAACCAGGGCGCCGGTCAACTGGTAGATCACCGGCAGAGGGTTGGTCGCCGGTGGCAACGTCGGCGTCGTCCATGGCGACGGCATCGTCTCGGTATGATCGGCGGCGTAGACCTCCGGCGCGTCGATTACGCAAAGGAGATCGACGTGGCCGGAAGAATCTGGTGTCGCCGAAACCACAAGCCCGTTGAAAGGCCTCGTCTCGCCATCGCATAGCAGGAGGGCGGCACTTTCTTCGCGATCGCCGGCCAGCAGATCGTCAAGATCGCCCATGTTGGCTTCGACGATGCCAAAGTCGGTGGCATCAAGAGTGATGACCCGGCCAACTATTGACGTGATCAGGCAGGGTCCCCATTCCTGCCCGGTTGCATCGCGAAGAATGACATAGCCATCGGCTTCCGGCGGATCGACATCTCTATCGATCGTAATGACTCGCGCCGTTCGCGAGGCAACCTTGGCCTGCGCAACACCCTCGATAAATGGATGCATGACAAGCACGGGGTCGCCGCGAACGAGAAGCTTGCCTTCCCATTCTGCCGTGAAGCTGACGAACTCGCGCTGATATGCGTTGATCGCAGCGGCGGTGATGCCCTCACGCCAAGCCTGGTCGTGATTGTCGACGCCGAACAGCGTGACATCCTGCGGATCCTCGCTGCCAATGGCGCCGATGGTGCAGAGCACCTCGCGGGTGTCCCATACCGTCTTGTCGAAGTACGAGATATTGACGCTATCCGGCGCCGTATCATCGAAGAGGACAAGCTTGTGCTGGAACGAGCCGCGGATGACGTTGAGCGGCGTGAAGACCGCGCGCTTGATCGACTTGGGCTCAAGGCGGACAAAGCCGATCCGGCCAGCCATGCGAACCGCTTGGGTGCGACCGGCGCGCAGGATCGCGGTCAGCGCGTCCTTGGCGGTCTGAGCGCTATCAAAAATGGCATTGAAGGTGTCGCCACGGCTCGTCCAGGTCGCATCGAGCGTCAAAAGAGCTGATACATCATATTTTGTATCGGCGACCGAGATGCCGTAGCTCGTGTCGCGCAGCATGTCTGCGGCTGCCCAGGCGATCGACTGCGTCGACTGCGGAGCGCTCCATGACGTGCCGTCCCAAATCGGCAGCCAACGCTGAGCGGTGACGTTGATCTGGGACGCCGAGAACTGGCTGAGCTGATCGTTGGCCTTGATCTTCATGGCCAGCATCGTGCAATTCGGCGGCGTCACGAAGCCGGTGAGGTAGCCGCGCAGGCCTACCCACGAGCAGGCGTCTACCTTGGTGGTGCTGTCCGGATTGAAGGCCTGTTCCGACGAGAAGCGGACCTGGTAGCGAGCCGGTGTTACATCAGCCGCGCGACTCAGCCGCTGCGGCGTGCGCGTCCCGAACGAGATCGTCTCGCGGAAGACATCGGACCAACCGCCGATCGGCGTCCCGCTGTCATCTACCTGCTGATATTCGGCGCGCAGCTTAACCGACAGGGTATCGATGCCCTGCCCGCCGCTATCGGACTGGCCCAAGCCGGCCGGGAACGCGAAGTCGACGGCGATGCGATTGATCGTCGTGCCGGAAGCGTTGACCACGAAGGGGCCGAGCACCGCCGGCGGATCCGGCACCGTTTGGCCGGACACCTCCGAAGAGGTCTCGACGTTCGCCGGGAACAGCGTAATCGAGTCGCCTGGCTCGATGAATTCGAAGGTGAGATCCGTAAAGGTGGCCGAGTAGCCGTCCGTGGAGTTCCACGCTTCGGTGTCATCGATCTCGATCTTCTCGACCTTGGCCAGCCCCGGCGTCAGGCAGAAAAGCTGGTAGAGATATTGGTCGTTGCCCGAATACTCCGCGTAGGGGCGCGACGCGAAGCGCGGCGGGTAGCGGAGGCGCCCGTAGAGCACCGGGATGATGTCGAGCGGCGCCGCTGTGTTGCTGGCAGCGCTTGCCGAATAAACCGAACCTGCGGTGTCGTTCGACGACGAAGGCGACGGCTGCGACAGCAGCGGGCTGAGAAGCGCCGTGCCGCCGAGCAGGAACGCGATCGACGTCACAGACGATGCGATGGTGAACGCAGCCGTGCCCGCCGTGAAGCCCAATGCGCCGGCGACGAACCCGCCGACCAGCGGGGCGGCAACTGACAGCGCGATCGCCGCGATTAGGCCAACGATCTGCTTTCCGCCGCCGTTGCCACCGCCGCGCGGCACGGCGATGAACGCCAGTGACTCGCCGGGGCGCACCATCTTGACGGCCCACGTCCCGCGCATAACGGGCTCGCCATCCATGACGGCGACGGTCGGCACGTTGAAGGCGAGATCATAGGCCGCCACGATCTCGGCGACTGCCATCGGCCGCTCGAGCTCGATCGTGCGCTCAGGCGAGCCAAACGGGCCCGAGAGCAGCACAACGCGGCCGCCGGCAATCTCTGGGGCGTTGGGATGCATTAGAATCTTCCGGAAGTCAGGCGCGCAGAGCGACGTCCATCTCGCCTGCGGCGAGAGCAGTCTTCACCGCTTCAACAACAATGGCGCGGACGCTGTTCTCGGCCGGAACGTGGAACCTGACGCGCCGCCAGCCCATGGCCTGCAGCTCGATGAGGCGATCGGCGACGACGCCGCACTTCTCGATGGCGTGGATTATCAGGCCGCCATCTTCGACGACCCATGTGCCGATGTGATAGCCAACATGCTGATGGGCCATCGTGACCAAGCAAACGTCCACCGGGGACGCAATCTCGACCCAGCGATTGCGCTCTGGATGAACCGCGATCGCCGAGGCGATGGCGATGCGCCCCGCCGTCGACGGCATCTCAAAGGCCGGCATGTCTCGATCGGCCAGCCCCTTTTGCAAGATGCGCGCAGCGCTCCAGCAATCGACTTCGCCAGGGCCCTGCCCGCCTAGCCGGTACGGCGTGCCGATCAGTCCGTTGATGAGAGCAGCTCGATCGGTCATCAGTTCGATCCGCCGAACAGGCCCGGAAAGTCATCGCGGCTGAATTTGCGCCGCGGGAACTGGGCATTGAGGAGGTCGACGAATGATGCCGAGCCCTCGAGCCGCAACAGGGTCGCCGTCACAACCTTCATCGTAAGCTGGTCGATCTTCATGTCCGGCGCCGCCGAAGGCGTGTACACCCCGGTCGACGGGTTACGGATCGCCACCCATTCCCGGTAGATGACCATGGCAGACGCGCGGACTCGAGCCGCCGCCTGCAGCTTGGGCCAGATCGACCGGGGGACATTATCGATCGCCATCGACAGTGAGCCGAAGCTGCTGTCGGTCTGTTCCGGCAACGTCACCGTCATGGCGAGCGACGAAAACGTCTTGGTCTCGCCGCCGAACAGTGGGGCGTCATCCTCGTAGGTCAGATCCCAGTCGCGATCGTCGAGCGCAACACGCACGGAGTCGGCGTTGTTGTCGCCGTCGACGAAGGCGGGATGCAGGAGCTCGAGGGTTTGGACAACATAGTCGTCCGCCGGCGCCGAAGCGTATGCCTCGGCGAGGGCAGCAGTCCAATCTGGCATTACCAGTCCTCAACATCGAGGCTGACAGAGACCACGTGCAGAGAGTCCGCGGTCATGCTGTCCTTGTAGGGAGCGGTGAAAGTGCAGTTCTTGGTGGTGTGGGCAGACCCATCCCAGATGGGCGCCGTGAACTGCAGCGTCCCGTCGACCAGTGTGTCGCGCACCCAAGCCTTGAAGGTTTGGAACTGCGCGTTGGTCATCGGGATCGAGAACGCCAGCGTCGCAATATTCTTGGTGGTGGAGCGACGCTGGCGCGTATTGCCGTCATCCATGTCCGTCGCGAGCGGAGCCCGAAACGGAGTCGTGGATAGACTGTTGGGCGCCGGGCTAGACGGCACCCCACCTGGCCAAGCTTCCATCTATCGACCCTGACGTTTGAGGCCATAAACCTGGCTCATGGTGCCATCCATGGTGCCGTCGGCGATTGCGGTTTTCATCGCCCCGACCACGATCTTGGCGACGTTGATGCCCTTGGCATCCTTGGAGAGCGATGCGCTCTTGGCAGCGATCGGATCGCCGCCCTCGTTGTAGATCTCCACGCGGAGACCGCCGTCGATGTTGCTGTTCGCAGCAGCACCAACGAACCCGCCGTCGGCGTAACCCTGAAGGTTGTCGAGACGGGCACGACCAATGCGAGCGGTTGCCGCTGCATTGAAGACGTATTCGCCCTTGTGGACGATGCCCGCTGGCGTGAAACGACCGCCGTCGCCTGTGTAGCCGCCAACGGCGTAGGACGAACCGTAGCCGCCGAGCTCGCCAAGCCCCGTGCCGGCAGCACTGCTGCCGCCGATCCCGAAGACCGACAGAATGCCGCCCAACAGGCCGCCGCTGCCGCTGCCGAGACCCTGGAGGCCCTGGAACAGCTTGTTGATGCTGGCGTCGAGCGCCATCTGAAGGAGCTGTTCCGCCAGCTTGCCGCAGGCGTTGTTGAGCGCGTCGAGGAGGCTGACGCCGTTCTCCAGATCGCTGAGGAAGCCGTCGAGAAAACCCTGTGCGAGATCGTGCGTCTTTTGCAGGGTATCGTTGAAACGGATCTCGTTGGCGATCAGCAGGCCCTGCCCGTCTGTCGCCGACAGGCCCGATCCCTGCAACGTGCTGGCGATCTTCTGGTCGGCATCGGAGGCGAAGAGCTGGCTGCTATCAAAGGCCAGGTTCTGCTGGATCTTCGCGGCGTTGATCTTCCGCATCGCGTCCGCGATTTCGACGAGCTTCTTCGGCGCGTTGGTCATGTCATCTGAGGCGAAGGCCGCGGCGTATGCCTCGATGTCCTTTTCGCCGATGCCCATAGTGCGCGCGGTCTCGACAACCTTTTGGCCGAATTCGTCGAGAGGCGACGCCGCGATCTCGTCGTTGAGCTTTTCCATGCCCTCGGTGAACTTCTTCGCGTCGGAGGTGCCCGACTTCAGCGCAGCGGACTCGGCTGCTTCCTTCTGGACAATCGTTGTGGCGAGGGCTTTGGCTGTTGCGTCGGACAACGGATTGCCGCCGGCCGGAACGGACTTCTGCAGCGACTTTGCCTTGGTTTCGATCTGGCGCTGCTGCGCCGTCTCGTTGGCTTGCCGGAGGAGGTTCTCGGTGTAGGCATCGGTGATGTCCTGGCCCTTGTTGAAAGCCACGGCATTGCGCTTGTCGGTGTCCTGGTCGATCATCGCGACGCCGCTGACTTCCGCGCCGACGTGCTGCTGATAGGTGAGCAGTCCGGCGAGCAGGGGGATGGCGGTGCGCAGGCGGCCGATCAGATCGTCCATCGGCCCGCTCAAGTTCTGCTTGCTGATCTGGTCGAGCAGATCGTTGACGTCCTTGGCGTCTTTCTTGCCGGCCTCGAACTGGGTGACCATGTCGGCGATCTGCGCGGCGGCATCACGCGAGGCTTGGTCAGCAACGAAGTAGTTGCCGCCTTTGGGACTCATCCGCGGCGCGGTGATCGCATTCAGCGCATTGAGGATGTTCTGCAGGTTCTGCGGATCGTAGTGGAAGACCGCGTCGATCGCGTTCTGCCCATTCTTCATCTTCGCGATTTCGTCGTTGATTTCGCGGAGCTTGCTGCGCAGCTCGTCCTGCGTCATATCGGCGATCGACTTGCCGACACCGTTGAGGGCGTCAGCCGTGTCCTTGCTGACCAGGCCTAGATCTTCCATCTCCTTGCGGATGTCGGCCGTCTTCTGGATGCTGGCCTCGACGTTGGACTCGTAGAGCCCGATGCCGGCGATCGCCGCCATGAAGGCGACGCCCGTCCAGCCGCCGAGAAATGCCAGCACCGAACCGCCGGCCTTCTGGGCAACGCTTAGGGCGCGCTGCGACAGCGTCAGCCGATCGGTAACCGCAATCGCCTTGGTGCGAAGAGCGGTATCGGCTTCCTGAAGCTGCGAGATGTTGGTGATTGCGGCCGCGCGATCGGCATCGGCAGCCTTCAGAGACTCTGTGCTGGTAACGTAGGCCTTGTCGACATTCGTCGCCGCTGCCGCGACATCGGCTTGCGCCTTGGTGATCTGGCGGTCGAGATCATTGACCTGAGCGGCCGCGGCCGTGATCGCCTTGGTGTCGAACTCGCCGGCAGCGGCCTGCGACAATGACTGGCGGGCGGTCTGCAGCTTTCCGAGCGATGAATCGAAGCGCGACATCGCCTCGGCTTCGGCCGCCATGCTCTGCTCGAGCGACTGCGTGCCAACGCTGGCGTTGCTCGCGACCTTGAGGTGCGTCATCGCCTCTTCCGCGGCCGCGGCCTTCATGGCCAAGCCGACGCGTTCCGCATCGGCGGCGTTGAGCTGCTGAGCCTTGGCTACCTGCTTGTCGAGATTCTCGATGAGCTTCGCCTGCGCGGTTTCGAGCTTCTCCTCGGCGATCAGCCGCTCGACTTCCAAAGAGTTGAGTTTTTCCTGCGCCCGCGCCTGCGCATTGGTGGCGCTTGCAATCGCCGGCTGCTGAGCGGCAATCGCCTTGCGGGTGTAAGCATCGGGCAGCGCCGGGCCGACACCGCCCTCTGGCGTCGACGTGGCCAGGTTCGAGTTGGTCTGGGCAATGGCCTGCGCGATCGCGTCACGCTGCTTCGAAATACCCTCAAGCTCGGCCTGCGCAGCTTTGACCTCAGCCTTGTTAGGAATGAGCGCGGAATAGGCCTTCGTCGTCGCGCCGCCCAGGAGCTTACCCCCGAACGCCGCGGCTGAAAGACCTGCAATCAGGGTGAGGTACTTCGCGATCTCGTCGAAATTGTCGGCGAGACTCGAGAGTGCCCCGGCCAGCTTGCCGGTTACGCCGTACGTTTTATCGCCGGCGCCGATGTACATGAGAAAGGCATTGCCGACGCGGGTCATCGCCTGCCCGACCGTGACCGAAGTCTTGGCAAAGCTGGTGTCGATCTCGTCGCTGGCGCCGAGGATAGCCCTGGCCACCACTTCGCCCGTCAGCTTGCCGGCCTGGCCCATCAGGCGAAGCTGGCCGATCGTGACGCCGAGCTGCTTGGCCATGGCCTGCAGCAGCACTGGCGCGTTCTCGGCGACGGAACGGTATTCGTCACCGCTGAAGCGGTTGGACGCGATACCCTGCGACAACTGCAGCGCGGCGCCGGCGGCTTCTTCGGGCGTGGCGCCGCCGATGGCGAACGCCTTCTGCACCGTGGAGGTGACACGGACCAACTGGTCCTGCGTCATGCCGTAGTTGGTGGCCGCACGCGCGAGACGCGCATACATGGTCACCGTGGCTTCCATGCCGGAGCGCGTGTCCTGCGACACGTCGTAGAGCTTCTTCTGGACCGCCGCGAGATCTTCGCTCGAGTCCGTCACCGTCTTGAGCTGATTGCTCATCAGCTTGGCGGCGTCGGCCGTCTTGAGCAGGAAGGTGGCCGCAAAGGCCGACGTCAGAGACGTGCCGGTGATTGCGGCGAGACCAAGCATGGCCGCGCGCAGTTTGCCGACCTCGCTGCCCGCAGTCGAAGCGTCCTTCAGCATGTTGCTGAAGAGCTTCACGCGCAGGTTCTGGTTCATCGACGACTGGAGCGACGTAACCGAACGAGAGGTGTTGTTGAGCGACGTCCGGATTCGCTGGCTGTCGCGGTCGATCGAGGAGGCGGCGCTCGTGAAATTACGAGCGCCAGCCGTATCTACCATCAGGGCGATGTAGATATTGCCGACTGCATCGGCCGCCATGGATCGCCCCTAGAGTGTGGGCTCAGCCATCTTCACCGGCGCCCCGCTCATTTGGGAGAGGAGCGCAGCCCATTGCTGAGCCGTTGCCGGTTTGGGCGCCGGTTCGGCGCGGCCAAGCAATTTGTCGATGGACTTGGGGTAATCCTTCGGGATGTGATGCCCGATGGTCACCAATTGGCCTGTGAGCCAGGCGGACTGCACAACCCGTTCCCAGGCTGCGTCGCCCTGCTCGTGACAGTAGTCACGAATCTCAAGCACCGTTAGGCGGCGGACTTCTCCAGGTCGGAGCCCGGCTCGGTAGGCGGCCGTCCGAACTGTTGTGAGAAAATCAACGCCGCTAGATGAGGGTCGCCGTCGATCTCTTTCAACCTCTTCTTGGTTGTCTCGAGATACTCAGCTTCCTCCTGGAGCTTCTTTTCGGCGAATGTCTTGCCGTAGAGCTGCAGGAATAGCGCGTCGTAGATCGCGTCCCGGGTTTCATCGAGATTGCGCAACCCAGAGAAATCTAGGGGCGCTTCTTTATCGTCGGCGCGGACGCCGCCAATCAGCGAGACTTCGATGCAAGTCTTGAAGGCTGGGACGTTGAAATCGGCAAGGCCGGCGAGGACGGTGTCGAGCCATTTATCGCTGTAAGCGCTCTGCAAGCGCTCCATCGAGTCGATGGTGAACTGAAGGAAGGCGCCATCCCCGAATCCGGAGATGGCGACCTCTCCCCTTGCCTTGTTGGCAGGTCTGCTCATCCGAGCTCCTACAGATCAACGCGGCGGATGGCGCCGGTCGGCGTGAGTGTAAAAGCCTGAGTCATCAGGCCGGTCGGGGACACGTCGATGTTGCCCAGCTCCGAGCAATACGCATCGCACTCGAGCGTAGTCATGATGCCGAGCTGCGACGGGTTGATGCGGAAGGTCTGGATCGAGCGATCCTCGAGGAACTTGGCGAGGCCAGAGACCGGGCCCAGGGTAGGATCGGAAGGATCCCACTGGACGGTGCCAGTCCAAGCCGTCGAATGCTTCAGGCCGGGAGTCATCTCGGCGTAGAAGTCGGGGCTGTTGAGGTGGGTGCTATCCACCATGTCCAGCGTGGCGCCGCCGCCGCTGAGTGTGGTCACGTTGGCGACGGTCGCCCAGGTCGGCGACGGATTGCCGTCGGAAACCTGAAGCAGAACGCCAATACCAATTTTGCCGGTCGATGCTACGCCCGTCATAAGTCGCTCCTGTGGAGGTATGGCCGCTGCCCCGGGCGGCTAGGTTTTTTGGGCGTGACGAGCCGGCCCGGCGGTCAGCCAGGACGGGCGCATTCGTCGATGGAGGGGTTGGCTAGAGCCGGCGCTGCCGGCGGGCCTCGGATTCCTTGAAGGTCGATAGGCCGAGCCGCTCATGGACCCAGTGGTCGACGCCATTCCAAGGCCGGAACTTCCAAGTGCCGATGTCTCGCGACTCCGGCTTGGCGTCGGCCGCAAGGGCGTCCTTCGCAGGCGCAGAGGCAGCGACCGGCGCTGCAGGCGCGGGAGCGGCAGTTGCGGTTGCCGAGACTACGGCGGGCTGCGCTGCGGCAGCGGGAGCGGCATCAGCCATTCCGGATCTCCTCAATTGGAGCGACGGAACTTCATGCCCATCGCATTGGCTCTGGCCTCGATGCGGGCCAGAAGGTCATTGCTGAAGCTGCTGATCGCCCCGGCCTTGTTGTTCTCGTAGGCCGGCACCATTGCGGGGTTGGGCGCAGCGCCAGGATGCTGCCAGCCGCCATGGAAGTGGGGCTGGTAGTGAGGCATCGTGCCGAACTCGAGCAGATGCAGCAGGTAGCGAGCACGGCGGCTCGTGGCGCCCATCTTGTAGGTGCGGCGCGTCGGCGTGACCGTCGATCGCTTGATAGCAACGCCGGCATCCACGAAACCGCCGTCACGCGGCGATTCAGGTTGTGGGAAGAAGGCAGGATACTTGCCGACGTAGTTGCGGTTGGCGCGCATCGCGTCTTTGGTCTGCTGCAGCATCGGCGCCAGCGAATTCTTTGCCGCGGCATCGATATCAGCGGCGCGTGGGCCCTTACCGAGCTCGCGCAGCGCAGCGGTCAACTCGGCATCGCCCCGCATGACGGGAGCTGCCATCTATGGAGTCTCTCTCCACTGCACGTAGAACTGCAGGACCCGGCTAAAGGTGATCAGGTCGTCGCTGTATCGGCTGAAGGACGTCCCGGCGAACCAGATGTCGACATCGACGCAGCCGGCGATCGACTCCTTGATGACGCCGTTGAGCGTCCTCATGACGAGCTTGCTCAGGGTCTCGGCATCGGTCGCCGATCGTGCCAGGCACTCGACCTGCATCCGGTCGGTGAAATACTGGTCGGCGCCAGCGAGCGAGAGGCCGTCACGGCCAGAGACGATGTTGACCAGAATGCTCGGCGGCGCGTCGGTCTTCTCGAACAGCACCGGCCGGATTGTCTGGCCAACAACGTTCGTAACGTCTGAATCAGCCAGCAGTTTCTGGATGATGATCGCGGTGGCACTCATCGGGTCACCACGAAATTACGTATTCGATCTCGCGCAAGAAGACGCCGCGCTGCATGTCGAGCGAGGTGACGTCGACCGGCCCGCGCTGAAACTCGATGTCGCTGACGCCGTCGCACTCAAAGTCGACGCAGCCGGTTAGCGCCTTGATGACGCGCTCGCCGATGGCGTCAGCCTCCATGGCCTCAACCGACTGGCAGCTCATGATCAACACGCCTTGCGTCAGCCTGTTCTCGACCGATTCAGAGGTCCGATTGACGATGACACCAGGCTTAGTGTCGCCTGCGGCGATCGGCCAAACGGTCACGTCCTGCAGCTCGCCCGAACGGATCAGGCGCTGGACGGCGAAATGCAGGCTGCTCAAGCTTTGACGTCCTGGACGCGTGCTTCGATGATTGTGTTGTCGCTATCCGAGAAGTCAGGGTTGACGTTCCGGATATCGTAGGTCTGGCCTTTGACGACCAGCCAGTAGGATGTGTCGATGCCGGCCACCGAGAAGTAGCGGCACGAGAAGTAGAAGAGGGTGAGCGAAAGCACCCTGCCCTCGAGATATTCGCGGCCCAGATGCATGGACATCTCGGCCCAAGTCTTCTTCCAGAGCGCCGGCTCAACGATATCCTCGTTGAGGGGCGACGTGCCGGTCTTGACGTTGTGCCAGATCTCGATCCGGGTCTTCTGGCCGCCAACGCGCATCGAGCTGTCCTACAGACGGGGGACGATGAATGGCGCGATCATCTCGGCGACGGTGTCGGGCACCTCTTGCACCACTTGCCGATTGGACGGCACGATCACGGACTCTCGGTTGGACAGGAAGTGGCCGCAAAGCCAACTCACCGCCTGCTTGATGCCGTCCGGAACGTTGGTGACATAGTCAGGATCGCCCATATCGGGCATGATCGGCGCATAACCCGCGGCGAATTGGATGCGAACCGCGTCGGGCCGCTTGAACACGGCATCCCGCGATGGCCACTCACTGGCGCTGATGACTACAGAGGAGTCGTTGTCGCCGCCGGAGATGAAGATATAGGTCAACGGGTCGAGCGTTTGCTGGACCCCGGTGCTGTCGAAGTAGGTGATCGACGACACGCTTTGGACCGGCAAGATCGGCAACTCGATCTGGCGCTCAAACTCGTCGGTCCGATATTCAAGGGTGCGCTGCACGAAGACGCGGCCGCAGCGCCGCTCGAGCTTGTCGACTGCGGCGTCCAGCGCGGTCTCCACAGCGATGTCGTCATCGTCGTAGTCGATGTGGAGGATGTCTTTGACCTGCACCACACTGAGCGGCGGCACCGCCGGCTTCGATACGACGATGATGGCCACGGCTTAGGCTCCGGTTGAGGCAGCCTCGGTGGCCGCAGGCGTCGCGGCGGGATCGGCCGCCGGCGTCGAGCTGGTAGCAGCAGGATCGGCAGCGGGAGACGTAGCGGCCGGGGTAGACGCAGGCGCGGCGGCTGCTGCCAATGCGGCGCGACGATCAAGTTCGGCCTGAATGGCCGCCGTGGCCATGTCGGGCGTCAGATCGTCAACCGTTAGATTACTGACCTTGGCGGCCAGCGAGCGCTTGGCGAACCATGCCAGCGAGGACCAATCTTCGGGGATCTCGACCTGCGCGCGAGCGGCCAGCACTTCGGCGAGGTCCAGAATAGGCGCCGGCTGCTGAGTCGACGGGGCTGTCGCCGCTTTCTTGCCGGGGTCCTGAGTCTTACCCTCAACGGCCGTGACAAGCTTGATGTAGCCGTCCTTCACGAGGTTCTCGACCAGGTGAATGGGAATCTCGACCTCTTTGCCGATCTCGGCGAAAAGCTCGGTGTAGCCATTGTGGCTGAAGAGGAAGCTCTTCAGTGCGGTGGCCTTGGAGGTATCCGTCATTAACGTCTCCTGGCGCCGCCGACTTCAGCAGCGGGTGATGCGGCGGGACTGGCCCGCCGCTGCGTTTGCTGAAATGCCCGATTACTGGGCGGTGATCTCGACGGTGATCTCGCCGCGCGGAGAACCGCCCGAACCGTCACCGGTGACCACGAAGGAGATGACGTCGCCAATGGCGACGGTGTTGGCGCCGGTGGGAGCGGCACTTGCCTTGGCGCCAGCGGCGGAGGCAGCAACCGGCATCGTCAAGACGCCGCCAGTGACGGCGACACCATTGATCGAGAAGGTCGCGGTGCAATCCGCGGTCTGAATCGCCCCGTCGATGATCGACGAGAGGTTCGTGATCAGGCCGGCGTAGCGGGCCACCATGTAGTAGGTGGCTTCAGCCGAGAGGTCGGCTACTGCCTTGGTCTGATACTGCTTACCGTTGACGAGCGGCGTGCCATTGGGCGACTGGATCTGGCCGCCCGGCATGATGGTGATTAGGCCGCCGGCGTCGACGACCATTTCCTTGCCGCCCTGACGGCGGTAGACGAGCGTATCGTGGCTCGACATGCGAGACTCCTTTGCTGCGAGGTCGCTTTCGCGCCTCTAGCGCCGTGGCGCTTTGGAGTTGAATGGAGGTGGACGGGGCACGTGGCCCCGTCCGGAGCCGATTAGGCCGAGGCGTTCGGCAGCGTGAGCGCGCCGATGACCGTGGCGCCCTGCGTCACAGGGCGATGCAGCGGGCCATACTTGATGGCGAGGATGCCATCGACCACGGCGTTCTGCGTGCCGCGCTTGAGGACGCCCTGCACGAACTGCTTGGTCGGCTTGGTTGCGTCGACGAGCAGAAGGTTGTTGTCGCAGTCGCTTGCGCCGGCGGTCTTGCCGGTGGTGCCAGTGACAGGCGAGTAGGAACCGCCGCTCGTGTCGCATTCCTGAACCCCGAGGCTCAGGACGGATCCGGCGGTGACGTCGCCGAGAGCGGCGACGAAGATGACCCCGCCCCAGCCCGACATATCGACCGCAGAGGTCACGACGTCGGCGGTGCCGGCGACGGCATCATTGGCGACGCGAGAGATCTCGACGTCGCGCAGGAGGTTGATGTCCAGCATTGTAGTACTCCTTGTGTGACGGTCGCGCCGTTAGTTGACGGTGAGCGCCGAGATGGCTTCGGCGATCGAGACCGCACCGCCGAGGCGGCGGCGCCAGCGGAAGAGCACCTGGCCGTTGCCGGCGCGCGTGACATCGTCACGGAGCACCGTCATTGCGAGGCGATCCACCAGCGTGTAGCCGCGCTTCCAGTCGCCGAAGGCGATGGGCTTGAGGCCGGAGCCGATGTTCGGCATGTCCGGCATCTCGACGTAGGGAGCGCCGTCGATCGTGTTGTCACGACCGGCCGCGAGACCCGACGCCCAGAGATACTGGCCGTTGCCGTCCTTGAGCTTGCGCACCTTGGCGAGGGACAGGCGGTTGAGGACGAAGAGGCCCTGCGCCGCGTAGCCGGTCTTGATCGAGTAGTGGAGGTCGATCAGGTTGTCGGCGGTGACGTCGTTGGTGACACCGCTGGCGACGTTACCGATGCCGGCGGCATTCAGGAAGCCCTGCGGCTTCTTGACGGCGTTTCCGGAGATGAGCGCCTGCCCTTCCTGCTGGCCATAGCCCTCGGAAACGGCTTCAGCGATCTCGGTGTCGAGGTTGAACTCGTTGTCCTCGAGCATCTGGAGGGAAATCGGGACCGCCATCGTGGCTTCCCAAACCGGAATGTCATCCATCCCGTAGCTCAGGCCCTCGGTGTCGGGACGGGTCTCGGTTTCACCAACCCACACTGCTGCGGGGCGGCCGGTGCGGTGCGGCACCTGGATCGCGCGGTTGGACGTGGTGCGGACACGCACGTAGTTGCGCATCGGGGAGAACTCGACGATCTCCTTGATGATCTCGGCGATCAGCTCCGGAGGAGCGAGATAGCCGGCAGCGGTGCTGTCACCGGTCTGCAGGACGTTCTTGCGATCGTCGGTGAAGGCCGCGTTGCCGTGGCGCGCGAACGCCATGAAGCAATCGCGGTATTCCTTGGCGGCAACATCCTCGGCGGCGCTGCCGGTGCCCGGACGGTTGAGGCGAGCCTCGATACGATCGAGCTGTTCCGCGCGCTCGGCATTGGCCTCTTCGTCCGTCTTGCGACGGGCTTCGATGTCGGCAAGAGCCTTGCTGAGGGGCTCGAACTTGTCGAGCTCGGCGTTGAGCTTGTCGAGCTTCTCGTCATAAAGCGCGTCGTGCTTCTTGACGTTGGCGTCGTTGGCTTCCTGGTAGTCCTTCAGCGCCTTAGTCTGCGCAGAAGCAGCGTCCGTGAAGGACATATTGAGGGCGTCGAGCGCCTTCTTCAGTTCCGGATCCATAAGGATCTCCTATTTGGAGCGTTTGAGCAGGTTCGCTGCGGCGGTGCGGATGGCCGTGGCGTTCGCCAGGGTCCGGATTGCTGCGGCGGCTTGTTCCCGTTCCTCGGCTCCATCCCGGAGATCCGTAGTGGTGGGCTTTTCAGGCTCGACGGCCGGCGCTTCCCGCGCTTCGGTCTTCGACTTGAAACCATTGGACGCGATCGACTTGGCAGCGTTGCTGCTGAAGCCATTCGCGCGAAGGAAGTCCTCGAACTGACGCGGCGTCTTCACGGCATCGGCCGTGGGCGCAGTCTTCGAGGAATTGGTGCTGGCGGATGCGCCGAGCTGGGCGCGGATCTCGTCAGGCAGATTCTTGAAAATCGTGGCGAAGTATTCGACGTCGCGGGACGCTGCCAGGCGGGCGCTATCCTGCTCGTCACCGTCGTCATCGCCGGTGCTGGGAACTTCCTCGCCGGTGTCCGGTTTGCCCTTCAGGGCGATCACTTCGTCGGCAAAGCCGGCATCGACGGCCTGCTGACCCTTGAACCAGGTCTCGGCGTTCATCCAGGCTTCGATCTGGGCGGCATCGCCATCGGTGCGGGCCTGATAGATCTCGACCAGCGTCGCGCTGATCTCGTCGAGAACCTCGGCCTCGGCACGCATGTCATCGGCTGTGCCGACGACCCCGCCCCATGGCTGGTGGACCATGAAGCTGGCCAGCGCGCTGATCTTAATCGTATCGCCGGCCATAGCGATCACGGAGGCAATGCTCGCCGCCCAGCCGTCGACGATGACCGTGATCGTCGCTTTGTTCTGCGTCGCCCAACGCACAAGCGCTGAGTAGATGGCGAAACCCTCGAACACCGAGCCGCCCGGGCTGTTGATGTAGAGGTTGAGCGCCTTGGTATCGACGGCCTGCAGATCGCCCACGAAGTCGTTGGCACTGATGCCCCACCAGGAGCTGATCTCGTCGTAGATGAAGAGGTCGGTGCTATCCGTCGCGGCGTTCTTCTTGCCGAAATTGTACCAGCTACGGCGTTCCGAGCTGGCGACGTTGGCGTTCGGCGCGAGCTTGGCATGCCGCGCGCAAATAGCGTTGACGCGCGACGCAAGCGCCGCGTTCACGACTTTCTTCTTCATGAAGGGCTCCTAGTCGGCCTCTGAGGGGCCCATGTCGCGCAGATGGGCCAGCAGCATTTGCTGGGCCATCGGGCTGCTCTTGACGAACGCCTGTGCAATCATCTTCGGCAGTTCATCGGCTGTTGGCAGGTTGGCGGGATCGAGCCCGCGCAGAAGCGAGAGGACGGCGTTGCCGGCCGCGGCCTGCGAGTCGCTGACCATTGGCATGCCATCGACGCCGATCGGTGCCGCATTGAGCGGCGCCCACGGACGATCGAGACCGTCGATGTCGTCCCAGTCCTCCATGCGGCGGATTTCGTTGCCGGTGACGGCGCCGATCATCCACAGCAGCTTGTAGAATTCGCCGCGGGCCTGAGTGTCGCCGCGCAGCAGCTCGGTATCGACGAATCCGTTGTAGAACCCGGCCTTGCGTTCGGCCTTTGTCAGCAGGTGGACGTCGGCGCTCTCGGTGATCCGGCGCTGCCACACACGGGTCGTGAAGATGTGGTGGGCGATAAACATCTGCTCGGAAGACGCGTAGGTCACCGACTTATCGCCGGAGTGACCGAGCATGATCGGCAGCACGCCCATCTGGCGGGCGACGTCTTCGACCTGGAAGCCTCGAGTCTCGATGGTTTGGCTATCGACGCTCGAGAGAGCGGTTTGCTCCCACGTCGTCGTCTTGTCCAAGATCATCGGCTTGCCGGCGTTGACGCGGCCGGCATATTGCGTGTCGACGAGCTTCCGGAACTTCTTGAACTGCTCGGCGTCCAGCACCTGGTCGACGGTGAGGATGCCGGAGGGGCGGACACCCTCTTTCTGCAGCTTGGCCTGACCTTCCTCGATCGCGAGGGAAAGGCCGATTGAATCCCGGGCCAGCGACAGGACGTCGAGGCCCTTATAGCTGTTCCACGAGTGGCTCTTGATGTGCCAAACGTCTTCCTGCGGAAGCTGGAATTTGGAGCCGTCCGGGAACGACAGGTAGTACGTTAGCGTCCAGTCGGTGTGCCGATAGACCGAGACCATGTTGGGCTCGAACGGCACCATCTCGACAATCTTCTTGCCGACGCGGTTGAGCCAAATATAGGCGTTGCCGCAGAGGGCGAGATGGAAGCCGATCGTCTCGCGGAATTCGAAACTGGTCTGCCACTCGTTGGGCCGATACTTGATCAGGTCCCATAGCGGATGGTCGATCGCTTCGACCTTGCGCTCACCATCTTTGCGGTAGAGCTTCCACGGAATCGAGCAGATGCCTTCGGCAATAATCGCGCTGCAACGCAGCACGGTCGAAACGCGGAGCGCGGTCTGCCAAGTGATGTTCTGGCCGGTGGCCGACATGCGGCCGCCGTTTTGCAGGGCAAGCAGCAGATCGTCAGAGAACTCGACCTGATTGTTGTAACCGCTGCCGCCAATCCAACGCGCAAGCGTATCGCGGAGACCCATTAATCGTCCTCCAGCATGGCGCGGATTTCGGCATCAAGCTCGGACGGTTCGTCACCCTCCTCCGCCGGCGAGTCTTCGAGGAGGTCGTCGATATCGACGTCCTTCTCCTGCCAGAACGACTTCTGGGCCTTCTCAAGAAGCTCGCCGAGGAATGCCCGACCGACCGCCATGGCAGTGGCCTGCGCGCCGTCGATACGCTCGCGGCTGCGGCCCTTGTGAAACGTCATGTTGCCGGCTTCGTCCGTCTTGACGCTGACGTTCTCGAAGTTCCAGCGAAGCACCGGCTGGCCGCCGTGATGGAGGCGCCGAGAGATGATGGCGCGCTCGAGCTCCTTGATGGCCGGCGCCATCGTGATCCAACCCTGCTGCATGCCGAAGACCGGCAGGCCCTTCTCGCTCATCTGCGTCATCATCTGACTGGCGAGCTTGGGGTCGAATGCGAACTCTTGGACGTTGAATCGTCCGTTGAGCTCTTCAAGGAATTCCTGGACCTTCGTGTAGTCGGTCACATTGCCGGGCGTTGGAGTGATGAAGCCCTTCTTGGCCCACTCCGGGTAGTTGAACTTGTCGAGGTCGGCGCGCTTTTCGAGGTTGTCCTCGGGGCAGAAGAACCATGCCCAGACGTCGTAACCGCCCTCCCCGTCCGGCCAGCACGCCACGATGGCGCAAAGGTCCTGATTGAGGCCAAGGTCGATGGCAACCCAGCAGGGGTCGCGGAATGTCTCGTGCGACTCGAGGTCAACCGCCTCTTTGCCCTCGTCGTAGATTTCCATGTCGACGAAAGGCGACAGGGACTGCGCGAGCCAGAAATTCAGGTTGTATTGCTTGAAGTCGTCTCGATCGGCTGGCTTGTCGCGGACCGTTTGCGCCTCGAGCGCGAACGCTTCGACGTCTGGGAATCCTTCGGCCATACCGGGGTTGACGAGTTCCCAGACATGGGGATCTTCCCAATCGGCGCCCGCCGGGGGTTCAAAAAGGACCGGGAGGTACGAGTCGTTGACGACTTCGCCAAGCGCCACCTTTCGAGCGTATTGATATTCGTCCCATGCCAGGCCCGATTGGCCGCGGCCCGCTGTCGTCGTGACGATCGACAAGCCATCCGGGATCTTCAGCAGGCCGGTACGCATGGCGCGCCAGAGCTTGCGGTTTTTGTAGACGTGCAGCTCGTCGAAGATCGATACCGACGGCGTCTTGCCGTGCGAGTTGTCGCCGTCGGCCGACATCACCTCGAGCTTGGTGCCGGCCTCGATATGTTGCAGATAATCGCCGCGGATGCGGACCTTGTCCGGCTTGGAGCCGTCGGGATAAATCAGCCCCGGCGTGGCCTTGACCATGCCGATGGCTTCATTGAGCGCCAATTCGGCCTGATCGGCGGAACCTGCGCCGAGAAGCACAGAACCGTTAGGACGTTTTGGGCGGCCGATCGTATGGTAGAGACCGATCGCGCCGCCGATGTAAGTCGTCTTGCGGGCGCCACGCGGCATCAGGATGAAGACCTGACGCACCTTGCGGCGGCCATTCTGCATGCGCGGCCCGTAGGTGCGCCGAATGATCCGCTCCCAGAAGTGCGGGAGACCCAGCCGCTTCTCGGGATGCGTCGACGCCGGGTGGCGCAGGAAATTGAACCAATCGACCGCGCGCTGGCCTTCGCCTAGCGGGTCATCAATAGGGCTGTCGTCGAAGATCCACGACGGATATGTCGATGACAATCAAACGCCCTGTGCGTCGGCTTCGCTTTCGGCGCTCGGCGCCGGGCCGCCCAACCCGCGACGAGCGCGGGAGGATGGCGTCAAACCGAGCTCAACGCTCATGCGTGACACGGTATCTTGCGCCTTCTGGAGGTTGGTCGACGCTGGATTTGTCTTCAGCGCGCCGCCGGCGCCTTTCACGAAAAGCCCGTGATCTTGGATCGCCTTCTGGCAGATCCGAACCGTCCACAGCGCCACGCAATACATCTCGACGACGCCGAGCATGGCGTCGGTCAATAGCTGGCGATCGGCCAAATCCTTGGTGACGATGTACCAGTCGTTGTGGGCGTCCTCGTGCAGGCCCTTCGGCGGCTCAACTGCGTCCACGATACCGCCCTGAATTACCCGAAGGGTGGTTGGCTTTCCGCCTCGCATCAGAGATCACTTTCTCGGCGTGGATTGCCGAAGCCGCCCTCATACTTGGCGGCCTTTCGGGAGTTGCAGCGCCGGTTCATCGGCTGCCAATTCTTCTTGTCCCAGAAGAGCTTCATGTTGCCCTTGTGGGCGACGATGTGGTCGACCATGTCCGCAGGACGGCCGCAGCCGCAGGCGCAGAACTGGTTGCTGGGTAGGGCTAGAAACGCCGCGCTTTCACGCTGCCATTTCGCGTTGTAGCCGCGATCGCTGGATGACTGCCGAGCCGCCTCGCGGGCAAGCTGACAGGCGCACTTCGCATTGCTCGCGACCTGGTGGCCGCAAGAGCAGATGCGGCCGGCCTTCATCGGCATCAGGAGCGCTTCCCGTAGAGCTTCACGCCGATGTTCTCGAGGAGCTGGCGCTCGTCCCAGCCGATCTTCGGATCGTCGAGATTCACGACCAGCATGCGCTGATCATGGAACGCCTGCTTCTTCACGAAGTCGGTGTCGCGGCTGTTCGGAAAGAACCGCGTCGTCCGCATGCCGTTGGGAGCGTCGCTCAATCGAAGCCCTGCAGCTCGTCGAGGAGGTCTTCGCGCGCCTTAAGGTCCTTACGCAGACCGCAAATGATGTCGCGGTCGGCGAGAATCTTCACGATCATCAGGCACGCGATAACAAAAAGGACGCCGTCCACTAGAGGACGACGCCCGGATTCTGGATATTCAGCACCAGCAGGGATGCTGACTTGGCGACGCCAAGGATCGCCACCGCGCAACCGGTGACGAGATCGGCCTGCGGGCAAATGCCGCCGGCTGTCGCCGAGAGGCAATACGTGGTGCCCGGAACGAGCGTGCCGCCGACGTTGATCGTGCCGCTGCGCGCGATCCGACAGGGCTGGTTCACAGCACCGCCGGTCAGCGCAATGCCCTTGGCGACCTGCAGCGCAGCGGCGCCATTGGCATCGCCCTTCTTCCACTGCTTGGTCGTGGCGTCCTGATAGACGACATTGCCCTGGACAAGGGTCTCGCCGCAGTAGCCATCGTCAATGACGGCATCAACGCCGGCGATGACGTTCGCCGCCGTCTGAGTCACATCGGCCATCAAGGCCTCCTTCGTTCAACTTGAACCGGCAGAGGCCGAGCGATCGGCGCGTTAAGTCTCATCACCGCGGCCGGGGTCGCGGAAAGGAGGCGGCTAAAGCTGAGAGCCGCAGAAAAGAATGAGAGCGATGCCGGCCAACCAGATGCCGAAGCCGATTCGCTTACCGACGTTGGCCGGCGGCAAGACGCCGCCCCACGAGTCGCCGCTGCACATGGCGCAGATCACCAAGAAGACCGCGCCGGCCACCATGATTGCCGACCCGAAGGCCATGCCTGCGAAAACCAGCAGCGCACGCGTGACGACATCGAACACCAGATTCATGGTTTGTTCTCTGCCGCGCCGGGCGCCGATGGAAATGCCCGATCGGGCGAATTCTCGCGCTTCTAGCCCGCTATTGCGGAGCCGTGCGCGCCGTTCTCATGGTTCGGCTTCGTCCGGGGGAAGCGGTAGCGCGGACAGGCCTAGCCGGGGAGTGTACCGGCGCTTGTCAGGGGGACTTACGCCACGAATGGCAGCCCCCGCTTGAACTGGTTGACGCTCCACGGCTCGAACGTGGGGCCTATCGGTTATCAGCCGATCGCTCTACCGACTGAGCTAAGCGTCATCACTGGTAGCGGGAGGCGGATTCGAACCGCCGACCTTCTGGGTATGAACCAGACGAGCTACCGGGCTGCTCTATCCCGCATCAGTGACTAAGCGCCGGAGCTTGCAAGCAGAGGCCGGCCGACGCTGATTTGGAGCGGCCTAACGGAGTTGAACCGTCGACACTTGGCTTGGTGGGCCTGTATCCGCCCAACGAGGCCGCGAAACTGGAGTGCTGGGCGAGAATCGAACTCGCTCCTTGCGGGTTTGCAATCCGCCGCCGTCCCACCTGGCTCCCGGCACGCTATCCGCGCTCGAGAACGCGGACTTCTGGAAAGCCGTGCACGAAACCGCGCTCAGGCGACACAAAGCGCAGCTTGCCGTTGCTGATATCGGTCACCGTCCGGCCCTGGCTGTCGGCAATGACCATCTGCGGTCCTGACATGCGGATGCGGAGCATGTCAGCCGATGCGGGCGCAGTCTCAGCTACCGCTTTGGTGATTGAGGCGGCCGCGGCTACGCCGGCGACACCGCCAATGAAGTTGCGACGCTGCATAACGCCTCCGAAAATGGTGGACCCAGCCGGCATCGAACCGACGACATCCCGCTTGCAGGGCGGGTGCTCTCCCAAACTGAGCTATGAGCCCTTACTGGAGCGGGAACTGGTAATTGGAGATCCGCGCCAATGCGTAGACCTCATCCGCCAATGCCCGCGGTGTCATGACGCGAAAGGTGTGATCGAAGGCGATCCACCGCTTGGCGCCGAGAAGCTGTTGAGCCGTGTCATGGTCGGTGACCGCGACGACATCACAGCGCTTGTCGAAGTCCGGACCGCGCAGCTCGAGGATCATATCGCTGATCGGCTGGACGCTGGTCTTGCTCGGCACCACGATAATAGCGCCGGCATCTGGCAACGCGCGGATCATCGCGGTTGTACGGCCAGATTGAGACATGCATTGCCTCTGAAAATGGCTGCGGGAGCTGGGATCGAACCAGCCTAAACTCGGCTTAACAGGCCGCCGCGTGCACCTTGCTCGCCTGCCCGCAATACGAGCGACCGGGACAGCGGGCGTCGCCACTACACTTCCCGGTCGCCGGCGGCGCGTACGTGACGGCCGCCTCTGGGTATTCTTTGGTGCCGCCGAGAGGAATCGAACCCCTGGCATCCGAATTACGAAGACGGCGCTCTTCCAACTGAGCTACGGCGGCGAATGCCTACCGTGTCGGGGTTCGCAGCATGGGTGTCGGCACGCCGAATACGCGGTACATATCGGCCTCGAGGCGGTTGCGCATGCCGATAAAGTCGGCATCTGCAGGCGCCATGTGCATTGGTTCAAAAATGGTCTGCGTGGCGGGATTCGAACCCGCGATACTCCGCATTCCGAGTGCGGCAGGATGACCAGACTTCCCCACACGCAGGGAAGATGGTCGCGGTAGCGCTGCGCTCATCAGAAAACTCCTCAAACCCAGCCGAACTGCCTACGCGTTTTGCGTCTGTGGCAATTGGCGCAGCGAACGTCGCATTTTGCGATTTCCGCTATGACTTTCTCGACGGAGAATGTGAGCAACTTCGAGACGTCGCTTTCCTTGGACGACGGGTCTCGGTGATCAAATTCCAGCACTTCGAAGTCGGTTTCGCCACAATCAACGCACGGGTGCAGGAGCAAATACGCTCGCACTACCTGCTTGGCCGTAGCTCGAACCGCTTGCCGGCGATTCTTGATTGCCTCGCGCCTGTTAGGCGTCGAGCGGTAATATTCCGCCTCTCGGGCGCTAAAACAGGCCTTGCATTCAGAGGTACGGCCGTCGCCGTGCGCACTGCACCGACGAAACTCCTCTAGTGGTTTAACTCGGCCGCAGCGTGAACATGCCTTGCAGGTCACATCGGCCAAAATTGGTTCCCTCGACTTGGATTCGAACCTGTATCGCCGGGGTCAGGGCCCGGAATGCTACCGTTGCACCACGAGGGAATGGCGCCGGCGTTCGGGATCGAACCGAAGACACTGGGTTTTGGAGACCCATGCTCTACCACTGAGCTACACCGGCAGACGCCGTGTAGCCGAGCGGGGATGCTCTACTACGCGGCGGTGATCTGTTGGCGTTGCCACTGCGCGCGGAGAGCGATCATGCTAGAATTCCTTGGGGGGTGGTGCCCGATCCCGGACTCGAACCGGGAGCTTTACGTTTCTGAGACGCCTGCGTCTGCCATTCCGCCAATCGGGCAAATGGTGCGCGCGGTCAGATTCGAACTGACGAAGAACGGGGTTTGAGCCCGCCGACTTTACCGCTTGCCTACGCGCGCACTGCTGAGCAGCAATCGCGTAAGTCGTAAGGTGAAGCTTTCGTCGGTCACGACAGTCCTCGATATTGGTGGGCCGGGATGGATTTGAACCACCTCAGCTTAACACGGGGCGTTTACAGCGCCTTGGGCTCACCCATGCCCAGCCGGCCCGAAAGGGGTGTGGCGGAGAGGGTGAGATTTGAACTCACGGGACCTTTCGATCCGACGGGTTTCGAAGCCGCTGCAATAAACCAGGCTCTGCCACCTCTCCGTATGGAGGAAGCGGGGGGATTCGAACTCCCGAGGCCCGGAGACCTACCTGGTTAGCAACCAGGCGCAATAAGCCACTCTGCCACGCTTCCGATTTGCGATGATCGATAACTGTCGGATGACATGGCGGCGGCTTCCGAAGAGGATTTGGCCCGGCGGCGATTCCGCTCTGGACCCTTTTTGAACTTCTGGTGGCTATATGACTCGCACAGTCCTCATGCGCAAGGGGTGGTAGGACCGCCCTGCCCCAATACGCTTCATCTGGTGTGTCGGTAATCAGCGACCGCTCTGTATTTCCGCGCGACCAACTTTTTTTGCACGCTCCGGACGTCCACGAACGAGCGTGGACGTAGTAAGGCCATCTGAGACCACCACCGAAAGTCCTCATGTTTTGAGTCAAGTTCGGCTGCTATGTTATCTGTATTAGCGACGTTTTTTGACCGAAAATCACCGAAAATCGGCCGTTTTTGGCGTTTTTGGCGCAAATCGGCGATTTATGAGCGTTTTCAGGCACTTTCAACCGAAAACTCGCATTTTGGGGGTTTTAGCCATCCCAATCGATGAAAATGACCCTCAAACCCGCTTTTTTGGCCCTTCGCACCATGTCGCGAGTGCCGACGTCGCCGTCGGCGTCACCGTGGATGATCGAAGTCAGGCCAAGGCGCTCTACCGCAGCGTCCAGCACCTGATAGACGCGGTTTTCGTTGAAATAGGTACGGCCTCCGGTGATCAGGACGACCGTCATGGCTTCTCGGAGACGGCCTTGTCGATCATGGCTGTAAATGCTGCGGAGACTCCTTCGACGGTGGCCTGATCGCCCTCCTCTGCATCTTGAGCCGTCTTTCCCGCCTCGGCCATTTCTTCCGTCGGGCCGCGCATCGCCAGGATCGCCGCCCGGGCGACGTCGGCTGTCCTGAAGTTCCCGTCGATCCTCACAAACTCGCCATTGCGCTCGATGTGGGCGTAGCCTTTGCCGTCGATGTCGGCCGCGTCGAGCGCTGTCACGATCGCCGCCTCAACGCGCTCAATCATCGTGCTCATCGGCGATGCCTCCCTCTCGTTCGTCGTCATAGCACGCCTCATCGATATCGTTGAAATTGCGCTCCGCCGGCGCATGGCGATCGCTGCCCTTGGCAAAGATCAGAACGTCGCCGGGCGCGATCTCTCGAGCAGCTCGCCTATCCCATCCGCGGTGGACGAAATCGGGCCAGCCCCAGATCTTGATGGCGCTCCACCACTCCTCGCCGCGGAAGCCGACGAAGTGGATGCAAGGCCTCACTCGCGCTCGACCGGGTGGGGCCATGGCTTGTGTTCCCATCCCAGATGGCGGTCGTCAGCGAGAAGATACTCGCAAATTCCTCTCCATATCACGGCAGCGCGGGTGCCATTGTATTCGCCTCGAGTCAGGCCCTCCCAACCGGGGAACGACTCTCGCAGAGTCGCCTCCATGTCAGTCGGCCAAGAAAACGGGGGTACGGCAACGTCGCCCGCCTCGGCCATTCCGTGCGTGAAGTTGCTGAGCTCCCTCATCAAACGCTCTGCCTGCTCTTCGGTTACGCCGGCCCTGATCGCTGCGTGTCGCAGATTTTTGTTGGCCATGACTCAGCCCTCCCTGTGTTGCGCATGCAGCTTCGAGATGTCGCCCAGGCCGTCGATCATTCAGCCTTGCAGACCACCTGGCGGCTCCTGCTTGAAGCGCCCCGCAACCCAATCGGCAAAAATCACGAACGTGTTGAAGCCATCGGAATGTGGGGTGTAGAAGCCAGCATACCGCCGCGCCTCTGCCTCAATCGCGGCACGCTCGACGCGAATGGCAACGTCGATGGCGCCGGAATCAGTCTGCGCCGGCACATAACCACCGGCATTGCTGGCCCGGTCGGCTGCGCCGGATAGCTCGCTGTCTGTGCAGGAGCAACCGTCACCATTATCCGAGCATGGCCCGGTGGCGGCGCATGCATGCCGGGCTACGGCGAGTTTGGATGGATCGCCAAGAAGGTCAGGGCCCTCGAACGATAGGGCGGCCTCTTTTTGCTCATCATCAAGCGTGGCCAGAAATCCGGTCATCGGGCCGAAATCAGCATCGCTAGTGATCTGCGTTGACGGAAGGTTTTCGAGACCCAGAATGAATTGTGCCCGCTCCTCGCCGGTCATGCGGTGCGCACCGGAAGCCCAATCGAAATGCGTGCGTATTACGCCTTTCTCGTCCCACATCTTGGCGACCTTGAGCCCGGTTTCGCCAAGCATCGACCGATACGCATCGAGCATGTAGCGGCGGTCTGTGGCCACGCGCTTAAGCTTGGTGACCTCGGCTTCAAGTTCGGCGAGCTTGCCATCTTCCGCACTGGTTGAGCAGAGGGGGGCAATGCGACGAGCCTTGCTCAGTGCAAGTTCGCGATCCTGCCGAACCATGTCGTCAAACGGCGGCTCCATGTCGGGCGCAATGGGAGCGAACGCGTGAGGATCGATGATAAGAGCGATTTCGGATACCCGGCTCTCTACCACCTCCTCCGCCGGGGATAAGGGTGGGGAGGCGTCGGCCGCACCTCTCATGCGCTGAATGGTAATCTGCGTTGAACGAAGGTCGGTGAGCGTGCGGCAAGCGAGAATGGCTTCCTCAAGATTGAGTAAGACCTCAGCAGTAGGCTCAGGCGGTAAGGGTTTGAGGTACAGGGCCACTTCGCCTGACTTGTGTGTCAGGTGCCCACGCCAAACCGTTCCGTATCGACGGACTCGATCAAGCGTTTCTTGCGCCGCGTATAGCGCCGGCTCTGCGCCCGACTTCTGCTCGGTCATCTGAACAATGCCCATACGAGCCACGCGACCAGCGAAATGACGATGGCGCCGACCAGCCGAATGAACGGCATGGGATCAGGGAAATACTTGCTGCCGTTGTAGGGTGATGCCGGCGTGAGGATGGCCCAGCCGAACGAAAGGAGGGTGATTGCCAGCGGCGCAAGCCACCAGCCAATGGGCATGAGGATCAAAGTGTTTTCTCCAAAGCTGCGAGCGCGGCACGCAGGCCGTCCTCGGCTTCTGACAGGGTGTGAAGCGCGGCGGCGGCATCGGGAGAGCCACTGGGCAGCGCGAGAAAGGCCTTGCGGGATGCGCCCCACATGGCGGCAGCGATGAGGACGTGCATGCTGCGGTCGAAGTCATCTAGCGGCGTCGACGGCCTCATTTTATCGTGGCTCACGAGACACCGCGCAGCAGCCAAGATAGGCTGATGTAATGGAATGCCTGATTGACTAGAGCGATGGTGACCCAGACCGAGACGGCAAAGATAGCAGTCTCGAATATGGCGATGACGCCGACCAGTCCGCCGATTTCTGCGTTACGAGTCGACCACAAGCCATAGATGCCAATGGCCAACGCGACGAAGCTAACGCTTAGAGCGATCGGTAGAGTGAAGAAATAGCCGACAACGAAGCCCAACAGGATCGGCAGGCCGTAAAGGAGGAGGCCCATTATTCCTGCGCTCCTAGCGGGATTGGAGCGATGGGTTCGAACCTGCCGTCCTCGAACTCTTCTTTCGGGCGCGCCCACAGCGACCCGTCCTCGACAGCGCGGTAGATCGCGACGTCTCGCATGTCGGCGGAACGCGCTCCGTCGCCAAGCATTTTGACTTGGCTTACGTCGATCCAGCCTTCGGCCTGCATCTTGCCGTAGCCCAGCAGCACATATTCGCTGCCTCGCTTCTTATGCCGATGGGTTGCCAGCTTGGTCAGATCAGTCCATTTCACCCCGAAGTTGGCAATTATGCCGCCCAATTTCATACCGGCGAAGGCCACGGTGCCGCTGGCTCGCTCAAAAGCGTTAGGCAGCAGCATCGCTTGCAGAAGCTCGGTAGCGGCGCCGATTAGCTCCATTGAGGTCTCAGATGGACGCTCTTCGCTAGGCGTCCCGGCGCGGATGATCTGGACGCAGCGCCAAAGCTCGGAGAGCTCATCCTCGCTGATTTCCTGCAGCGTCGGCGTTACCGGGCCGTCCGCAGCCATGCAGCGGTTCTCGACCTGGTCGACAATGGTGTTGAAGCGACTGGTTGCCAGTTCGATAGTCGCCATCGCTAGCGGTTCCCCAAGAATCCCGCGAACTCTGGCGGGATGATCACGTTGGACGGCGCGCTGGCGAACAGCGGCGCGATCTGGTTATGCCGATAGCCGGCGAGTCCGCAGCCGATCGGCGTCAGCTCAAATTGCAGGTCCTTCCTGGAGCGAGCGAACTCGAGGAATTCGTTGACGTAGCCGCGGATCTCAATGATCGGCAGCGTGCGGATGTTCTCGTCCTTCGTGGGGATGCCGTAGCTCTGGCCTTGAAGGCCCTTCCCCTGCCCTACGATGGCGCCGCGATGCTTTAGCGCCCATAGCGCGGCGCCTTTGCCGTGACGGCCGGCGAGATTGCTCCCGAAGACGAATATTGGCTCAGTCAAAAGGCTATTTCCTCGGGTTCATTAGCGGCTTCGTCGCCGCCTTCGATCAGACCTGTGCCGCCGCAGAACGGGCACGGCACGTCGTCGCTCTCATCCCAGCCCGGGCCATCCCAACTATCGGGCGCCTTGGCTGCCTCCAGGCTGTGGAACAGCGACAGTTCTCGCTCGTCCCACCACCAGCCGTGGCCCGTCGGAGGTGATGGCCCGTGGCCGCGGCCGCCGCACCGGTCACATGGCTGGTGGAAGTGGTGTTCTTCGTCGGGCTCGACGAGCTCGATCAATGCTGCTCGCCCCAGCCCTGCTTGCCCGCCGCGTTGCTGTGATCGTCGAGCTTGGCGACTTCCGGATTCCGCGTCGCGCTGCGCTTCGCGTATTGCCAGTCCGGCGCCAGCGCGTGGTTCACCGAGTTGCCGACCAGATTGAACGGATGGCGTGACACCGACAGCTTGACGAAGGACCGCATGCCCGGCGCGCCGAAGTCGCCGACGCGATGCAGGACCGTCTGATCGAGCCGGAGGAGATGCTTCACGGGATAGCTGAAGTTGCGGAATGCCTCGCCGGCTGCATCCATCTCCTCGAGAGCCTTCTTGTGCTCTTGGGTGAAGGCCACCAACTCCGGCCCCACCGCAAAGACGGTCGGCTCGCTGTCGTACCAGATGAAGTTGACGTCATCGGTCATGAAGCCGTCGCAGTGCCAGCCGCGGCGCTGCGCCGGGTTGTCGTTGGTCACCCAAAGCGTCTTGGCTGTGAGGTAGACGTAGCGGCTGTGCCACTCGGCCGGGTCGCTAGCATCCCAGCAGGCATTGATGATCGGCCAGAACTGCTCGAGGTTGGGCGGGACGACGATTTCGTCGATGTTCGACAGCTTGATCGGGCAATACAGCCAGAACAGCATCTCGGTCGGCGAGAGGTCGACTTTGCCGAGGTCGATTGGCGCGGCGCCGTAAATTTTGGGACCGGTCTCGCTCATACTGCGTATCTCCATGCGATGATGTTGCCCCCGCCCAGCGAGAAATTGCTGCGGGGCTGGTGGCGATAGACGTGAGCGCCGCCCGGCGTGTCAGAGCCGGTACGGACGTCAATGATCGAGTCGCCGGGCACGTCGATGAGGTCGAATTCTGTCCACGGGCGCCACGCCGCGCTTTTTGCCGGGCGATCCAACTTCACCAGAAGGTCTAGGATCGTTTTCGCGTGGCCGACGGTGAACCGATCGCCGCCGCGGGCGAGGATATGCTGGCCAAGCGACATAAGAGCTTCGCGCTCTGCCTCGCTGTATTTGCTGTTGTTTAGCGCGAGCGTCGGCACAGGGACCAACTCGAAGCGCCCATCGTGAAATTCAGCCAGTGGCCGGAGGAACGTCACGGGGATACGCTCGTCCTCGTCGGGGATGTTGCTCTGGTAGAGCACTAGGAAGTCGCCCTTGCCCACCGGCGCGGCCGCCTGCAGCGAAGCGTGATTGACCGGACCATCGGCCGTCGCGAGGCGAGCAATCCAAAGACCGCTCAGCTTGTCGACCTCGATCGAGATCACTTGCCCTTCGACGGCAGCGTGGTCGTCGAGATAAATGGCCGTGCCAATGATGCGGTACGTCGTGCCGCGGACCTTATGCCGCCACACCTGATTAGTCTCGTGCATGCAGTTTCTCGATGAAGGATTGAAGGTCGACGATCTCAGTCGTCTCGATGACCGAGACGAGCTTTCCGTCGCGATCTAGCTCGGCGATAGCCGAGTATTGGCCGGTGCCGAAGTCGGCACCGAAGAACTCGAATTGCCTCGAGTCTTTTGGATTGTCGTTGGCGGGAGCGGCGTCCATTGGCTACTCCCACCGGTCGATCGAGTAAGTAGCCGCTCCAATCGACGTAGTGACGCGGATGGCAGGCGAAGCTCCATCGCCACCGACGCGCAGCCCATTGGCCGATGCCTCAGCGGCTCCTTCGATCTCGCCGGCCTTCGAGAACGCCTCGATCGTGGAGCGGATGGCATGTAGTTCGGTACGAAGGATCTCGGGGAATAGCGCAAGGTTGGGGCTGCGCTTATCCTTGGCGCCTTCGAGCACCAGAATGGCGCTCTTGCCGTGATGGGGGAAAGCTTCTTCGCCAGCCCACATCGACGGCTGCAATGTGATCGCGGTCACCGGCACCCACGACCCGGAACGCAACGACCATTCCTCGGGTGATGACCCGTGGTTGTAGACGTACCAGGAGACGGGGTTTCGGTCTTCGTCTCGATCCCACTGCAAGATCGGCGGCGCGGCGGGATCGGTCGCCGTGACCAGCCCGACGAGCTGCAGGGCCTGGTGAGCCGCATAGACCTCGATCTTCAGGGCATTGGGGATCACCGTGCGTGCGAACTTCGACCACGTGATCGGGATTGCGGCCGTCCGCATTGGAGGCGCCGTCGGCGCGCGGCCGCTCGGCTGCAGATGCGTGAAGACGCCGCCGGAGGGCGCAGGTGCGAACGGCAACGGCTGCGGCGTCCAGATCGTCCTGAGGTCCTCGAGCCGCGCGTAGCGCCTGCGCAGCGACGCCTTGATCCCCATCTGCTCGACGAGCTTCTCGGCTTGCGCGATGTTACCGGAGCTGGGCGCCGCCGTCGGACGCTGGTAGCGCTCGGGCTGCATCTTGTCGGCGAAGCTGCGCTTGACGTCGGCGAAGCTTTTGCCCGCCACGATGTCGTCCAGCAGCGTACCGACCATTGAGCTGCGCGGCGTGCAGAAGCCAGCCGGCGCCTTTGCCACGGCAAGCCACGTGACGTTCTCGCGCTGACGGCCGTGCGCCTTGGCGCGGGCATCGTGCAGCTCGAGGAGGAAGCGCGCGGGCCCGACGACCTTCTCGCTGCGATAGAGCGCTTCGGACTCGAGGAGCGTCAGCGCCTGCGCCACGGCGTTTCGGTTGTATTCGGCGAGTCCGCGCTGCAGCGTGCCGTAATCTTCACGCTTCGCCGCCATCGCCTGGCCGGCCGTCAGCGTGCCGCGGCGATAGCGGAGCTCGACAGGGACGTCGATCGAGAAGTGCGTCCATGTGCCGGTGACCGGTGTTCCCCAAACCGGGCTGCTCGCCAGAAAGACGCCGGTGACCTTGCCCGCCGCGACAGCGCGGTACATCGCCGAAACTGCGTCGGCATAAAGATCATCCGCGCCGACCACATCCCAGATCGCAGGGATCAGCCGGCCGTCTGGCGCGATCGCTGCAAGATTGCCGTAGCGCTCGATAAACTGCTTGCAGCAATGGCAGGTGTGGTGCTGACGATCCTGCGACGGCAGGCTGTCGAGATAGGAGGCGTAGAGGTCGTGATCGCCGACGTCGACGGTGAAGAGGTGTGGCCCGTATTCGGCAATCACCTTGGCGAAATATGCGCGGCAGTTGTCCGCGAAATGGTCGAAGTAGTATTCGTCGTGACGTTGAGCGCTAGTCGCGGTCGAAGCCTGCAAGTCAAACCTCCTATTTCTTGAAAGCGATGCGGTCTTGGCGGCGCTCGCGCGCGGCCTGCTCGGCGTCGAGCGCCGCTGTGTTTGGAACGAAGGCCCAGCGGCGCCGGCCATAGATGACCATCCGGCGGGCCGGAGGCTTGCCTTCTGGAGTCGGCGGGCGGGCCCAGCCATTGTATGCAGCGGCGAGGGCGATCGCTGCAGCGCGGCGTTCAGCGTAAGTCATGGCCGACCAGCCAGGCCGCAGTAGCCCGTGTAGGATGCCGCCCTGCCGCTGCCTTGGCATGTGCTGCAGACTAGCGGATATCCCTGACTGACGTGCCTGCCCGTGCCCTTGCAATCCGGGCAATCATCTGGGACAGCCCGCCACATCATGCAATCGCTGGCGACGCAATTCGTTAGCAAGACTCGCTCGCCCCCGTCGCGAGCTCGGTTCGCAGCCGGATTTAGTCTGCCGGCTGATCGCTCGGCACCCAACGGGCACCATTTGGTGCGGGCCACGGCCTCTGTGAGCAAATTCATGGATTCTGGCGCCCATTGATGCCGACCCACGGCAGCGCTGCGATGCCGGACAGCGTGCCGTCCTCGCGCTCCTGGCCGTCGAGGCCGTGCTCACCGCAATCGCAGTCGATGTACAACCCATGCGGCATGTCGCCGGTGCGCAGCCATTGCCACAGCCGCTTGATGAAGGACTCGCGCTTGACGACCGACGGCGTATCGGCATCGACGCAGGTGAAATCGGCGTCGGGGTAGACCGTCATGCCAGGTTTGACGTCGCGGAGCTTCATGGCTACTGCTCTTCGCGCGTGATGTTCTCGGTCTTTGGAGCGTTCTGGATGTAGCCAGGACCGCCCCCTCCGCCCGGAACCCCTACCGGAGTGCTGGATACGATGTCCTCGCGCACGACCCTGTTGCGGAGGAACATCGAAACCGTTTCGCGCATAACATTCATGCCGGCGTTGGCGACCGCCGTCTCGAGCTCGAGCCTGGTGATCGCCGCTTCGCGTTTAGCGACCGCATCCTCGCGGGCCTTCAACGCGGCGTCCTTCGACTGCCATGCGTTAATTTCAGCACTGAGCTTCGAAAGATTGTCCGCCTGAGATGTTATCTTGGCTGCGTTCTGGGCTTCGGTTTCTAAGGACTTCTCGGCCTTAGCGCGCAGATCCTGGATCGCTTTTAGTGCGTCTAGCGAGAACGTCTTTTTCTCGACAAGATCATCAATTGCGGCGACGAGATTCGTGTTCACCTTGTTTTCCCTTTGCTAGTTTTCGACGGGCCCGGCGCGACCCGGGCAAGATCTGGTGGATTATGTTCAAGGGCTCGGCTCGCCCGCGGCAGCGGATCCGCCTCACCTTCCTGCCCCGCGTTTCCTGCCGGCCCGGGAGGTTTCTGTCGTGAACGATGAACCGCCCCATTGACCTCTGCGGTCCGAAGGCTTGCGGCCAGATCGCTCCATCTATGTTCGCTGCGTTTCTCTTGGCCTGCAGGCCTGCCTTCAACGCCGCCGTCGACTCCCCGCCGCTAGCCATGTGGCGGAGCGGCGGGAAACTATGGAGGCGGCACACCAGCCAGCAGTTACCTGAAGGCCGATCCGTCCCTGCAGGTGCGGACCCTAGAATGCATGCCGCCTCACTTCACGGCCGAGACGCCAGGACTCGAGACGTTTCTGGCCGGCCGATGAAACTCGTTATGCTGCCTTGGCCGAAAGGCTCTTCGGCGCCTCGTCGCCCTCGAGGGTGACTTTGAAATAGTCCCGAGCGGCCGGCAGATAGACGATGATGCCTTCGGGCTTGGAGAAGCCAGGCGCCGCGCTGGAGCCGTTCCGACGAAGGAACGCGAGCACGCCGTCGACGGCACCGGTATCGAACGGGCCTTCGAAAAGAACCGGGACAGTGCCGCAGCACGCCGGCGGCGGAGTCTCGGCATTCCAGCGCCCGACGTTGAACAAGGAGAAGCGCTTTTCCTTCAGACCATAGCTGCGCTGGATGCCGAGGCCCCACCATTCGCCAAAGTGACGGCCAGGGCCAAGCTCCATCAGCTCGTCGCGGTGAGCGAAAGCCCAGCGAGCAAACCCGTGGTTGTCGTCTTCAGGCGTGATCCAGCGAGTCCGACTGCCAACGCGGAACTCGCCATCGTCGCCAATGAAGACGCAGGCATTGGTGCCGTCGATCTTCTCGGTAATGATGCACGCGCGTTTCAGGCGAGCGATCTTCTGGAAAGGCTCGAATTCGATAGCGTCTTCCAAGTTGCCTCCGTTCGATTGGTGGATGAGGGAGGCGGTCCCCGCCGGCGGCGTTGGCGGACGAGCACCAAGCCGCGGCTCCCAAAAACCGCCTCCCCAGCAGGCGAGACAACCGCGACGGTCGGCAGAAGCACCTGCCGGGTGTCGCGGGAGGAGTGGCCTCCTGCCCTCGCCTATTGGTTTGCCGGACGCTCGTAAGCGCCGCGGCGGATTGAATTGGGTGGAGCTGTCATTTGCTCCGACCTCGGAGCGCGGAAGACCGGCTACTCGTCGCCGCACGCATCCATGGACCGTGCCCCACGCGAGGACCCCTTCACTTCACCGCTCGAGCTCGCACCCAAACCGTTGTGCCCGTCAGGGCGAATTCTGTTGCGGCACTCTCTCCGCCCGTCACGCCCTTGGACGCGTTAGCCCCAGGTTCGCAGAGACGGAGGCCAGCCCGCTCGACAACCAGAAAATCATTGCCGGCCTTCCACCAGCTCGCCGCGCTTACCGCGGTCGCAACCCAACTGTGCCTTTACGCGGAACTCGACTTGGGCAATCCCCGCGCTGCCGGCTTCTGTTGCGAGGCGCCGGCGGGCCCCAGGTGATTAGGCCGCGAGGGCCATCTCACCAGTGCGGACATTATCGTTCGCAGTTACTCGTCGGCCCGATCTCGGCGGTGCCATGCCGAAGCGCGTTTCTTGCTTCCCGCGGTAGTCGATCCTGTTTCGCTCCCATCAAAGGCGCATCCCGGCGAGGCTTCACTGCCCTCGCAATGACCGCCCCAGTGAAGGGCGGCGAAGCCAGCTCGACGCCGGCGACAGATGCGACCATGGTGGAAGCGCCGGGTACTGCCCCCGGGTGCTATCCGCTATCTACTCGAACCGAATTACGCCCATCTTCGAAGGGGGCGACTTAGCCCTCCACCATCGAGCTTTTGAGTGAGAGAGCTCGAGAACTTCAGCAGGCTTTCCCGTTTGTGCTCGGTGCGCCTGCCAGGCCGTCACTGCAGGCCCCGTTCATACGACAGGATTTCAGCAGTGTCAACTTTTATTGCACATTTTCGTCGCCGAAATTGCACATCGGTCTTCACCCGGCCGTCGGAAGGGTCTATTTCCCGCATATCGGGATACTGACCGCTAGGAGGACCAGACACATTCACGGGAAGGTCGACATGAACTCGCGAGAGCTCAAACAGGCGCTTCAAGATCTCGGCTGGTCCCAGAACGAATTGTCTCGACGGACGGCCACGCACCGCACCACAATGAGCCGCTGGATCGTGGACGATCGCATTCCCGGGCCGCTTGCCGCCTATTTGCGCCTGGCTCTCCGGATGAAGGATCTCGCCGGCGCCTTGACGCCGTAAGAGCGGCCTCGAGCAAGCCAAAACACCGCTGAGCTGCAGCCCAGCGATCGCCACGCGCCGGCGGTCGACTGGGATTTTTTTGGCTGGATCAAAAACTGTGCATACCAAATTTTTTTCGGGCTTGGGGCCCCCGCGGTCAGGGCCTTCCGCCGGCGCCTAGAGATTTAGACCCCCCTAGGGGTCTCGGACGCTGCGCGCGGCTTGGGTTGACGACGGCGAGGCGGGCACGGCACTCCGAACGCGTGGCCATGCCTCGCCGGGTCAAATCGTGACATCCTGTCAGTGACGGGCGCGCGGCATGATCGGCGAGGCCGGAGGGGCGAGGCGCGGCCAGCGCTGGCCAGTCATGGGCGAGGCGGCAAGCGGCGCGACTCGGCGAGGCAAGCGGCGAGCGTGAACCGTAGCCAGGTATCAATTGGACACGCTGGCATGACATGCGAAGCGAGGCGCGACGTGTTGCCAGCTATCGGTGCGGCATGACGCTGGCCAGCGCTGGCGTGGCGTAGGCATGGCGTCCGACCTAGCCACGTGGCAGGGCTGGCCAGTGTGCTGCCCTCACATGCGCGCGCGTTCCCTTTGGCGTCCGTGGAATGTGCAATATCTTTGCACAAGCGCTTGCCAAATGCGGCGAACTATGAGCATGTGCGCAATGCGCGATTGTGCGCGACCGATTGGAGTCCCGTGAATGTGCACCTATTCCGAGTCCGCAAGTGGCGTGACGATCACCAAAGCCCGCGCCCTGCAAGAGCTTGCACGCCATGGCGTTGACGACGCCGAATCAATCGCCCTGTTTCTTGCCGAGTGCGGCGACCGTGCCACGTACCGCGCCAGCGCCGTGCTGGCGTGGCTTGGCTATTGAGGGCGCGTCAATGGAAACCCTGCTCAACCTCAAGCTCTATGCGCCCGGCAGTCTCGTGACCGGGTTTGATCGCCTCGCGCGTCGCTGGCATGTCAGCCATGGAACGCAACGGCTCAAGTCATGGGGCTTGTTCGATTGTGAGGCGGACGCGCTGGCGGCGATAGCCCGTTACTTCGCCTAGCCTCTAGCCGGGCGCGCCCGCGTGGCGCGTCCTACTAGGCTCTAGACGCCTAACCCCGCGCGATTGTGCGCATTGAGGAGTCCCAAATGCAGAAAGAACTGCCCGCCGCTGCCCTAGAGCTAATCCCGGAGGAAACCCGTTGGACGCTCGCCAACATTTGCCGTAGCAGCGCCGCCAAGTGGAACGAATGGTCCGCCGAACTGTGCGACGCGGGCATGTCCGCGCAATTCGCCAAGCAAGCGGCCGAAGCGCTCGCCTTCGCCGAACAACTTGAAAATTGCTGAGGCGCGCCATGAACAAGATTCTGCGCCCCTTGGTGGCGCTCGAAAACGCAATCAACGCCTATCTGGCCATGTCCGACTGGCTTGTCGCTTCCACGTTCTTTGGCGGACTGGCCGTCGTCACGTTGGCCACGTGCGCCATTTTCGGAGTCAGCAAATGACCCGGACAACTTCAACCCTTGCCGTTGCCGCTATCGGCCTCGCCGTGACACTTGGCGGCGCGCTGGCGGGCGTTTCCGCCGCGCCGACGCTGTTGCGCCTTACCCTGATACTCAACGCCAAGGGCGGGCATGCCTTGCGCATGTCCGACCCTATGCCCGCCGACGCTTGCCGCGCGGCAATGCATGCGATTTGGGAAGCGCCGTTCCCGACCGTGGCCACAAGCGAGACCGGCCAGCCGTTGCCAGCCGTTGACGCCTATTGCGCGCCCTCCCTGCCCGCCGTCGTGCCTGTCGCGTTCTAGTCGGAAGCCTTGCCCGCGCGCGTCGCGGGCAACACTGGCGACTAGCCAACCTGCCCGATCATGGGCGATCAAACCGGAGTCCGACTATGAACATGCACATTGCCAACGCCACGCCCACCGCGCGTTCTGCCATTTCCGAAAAGGCGATGATTGCCGCCGTCAACATCACGGCATGGTCCGGCCGGAAGCTTGACCGGCAGGTGACCGATGAAGTCAACCGCGACCATGGGGCGAGCGCCGACGCTGGCCGGTACAACAAGGCGCTTTTGAGCCGCGACGCGCTGGCCGAAATCAACAAGGTGGCGGGCGAAGCGCGTGACGACCATTACGCCCGGACCGCGCCATGGTTTGACAACGGGTCGCGCATTCTTAGCGCCAAGGGATACCTGGCCTATGCCGCAGCGATGCAAAAGCACAAGGCGAAGTTTGACGCCGCCGTGGCCAGTTTCTCGGCTGGCTACAGCGCATATGTTGATGCTGCCAAGGCGCGGCTTAATGGCATGTTCAAGGCGGAGGATTATCCCGACCCGTCGGAAATCGCCGCCCGGTTCTCTTTCGGTTACTCGATTATGCCTATGCCGGACGCCGACGACTTCCGCGTTGATGTCGGCGAGGCGGCGGCGGAAGCAATCCGCGCCGATATCAAGGCGCGCACTGACAAGGCGATTGGCGACGCCATGGGCGACGTTTTCAAGCGGGTTTGCGACAAGGTGGGCCACATGGCTACCAAGCTCGCCGAGACCCGCGAAAATGACAAGGGCGACAAGCTGGCGGCAATCTTCCGGGACTCGCTTGTTGAGAATGTCCGTGAGCTCGCCGCGCTGTTGCCGTCCCTCAACATTACCAATGACCCGTTGCTGGCCAGCGTGGCGGACCGCATGACGGCGCTTTGCCGGTATGACGCGGAAGCCTTGCGGGATGATGCCAGCGCCCGCGCTGAAATCGCCAAGGCGGCGGCGGCAATCGTTGACGACGTTTCCGCCTATATGGCCTAGCACGAGTGTCGCCGCCGGTTCGCCCGGCGGCGTGACGCGCGCTAGTGCGCAATGTGGAGTCCCACTATGAAACTGAAGCTTTCCGCCGCTGTTGAGGCTGTCAACGCCGCCCTAGACGCCAACGTCCCGCCCTTTGTTTGGGGCGCGCCGGGCGTAGGCAAATCGGACGTTATCAAGGCCCTTGCCAAGCGGCGTGGCGCGACGCTGGCCGATATCCGGTTGAGCATGTTTGACCCCGTCGACTTGCGCGGCTTGCCCGCCGCCGTGAACGGGGAAACGGTTTGGCTGAAACCGGCAATTTGGCCGTCCGACCCGTCGCGCGAAACAATCCTGTTTTTTGACGAAATGGACCGGGCGAGTCCGGCCGTCATGGCGGCGGCGCTGCAAATCGTCCTAGATCGGCGCATTGGCGAGCATGCCCTCCCCGATAGCGTGCGCGTCATTGCGGCGGGCAACGGCAAAACCGACCGGACCGGCACAAACAAGATTTCGGGCGCGCTGGCCAATCGATTCCTACACCTGAACGTCGCGGTTGATCCCGAGGCATGGCAGGCATGGGCGGCAACGGCTGGCGTTCATCCGCTGATAGCCGGGTTTCTCAAATTCCGCCCGGCGCTGCTACACGTCGAAACGATGGACCGCGCCACGCCAGCGCCAGCCGATGAACTAGCCTTCCCGTCGCCACGGGCATGGGAACGCGCCGCCAAGTTTGTTGGCCAGCCGCTTGCCGTCCGGCATGCCCTGATAGCTGGCCTAGTCGGCGATACCGTCGCCGCCGAATTTGAAGCCTTTGCGGAAATCGCGGAAGAGCTTCCCCGGCTAGAGGCAATCATAGCGGACCCGCACGGCGCGCCCGTACCGTCAAACCCGTCGGCGCTTTACGCGGTATCAACCGCCCTCGCCCGCAAAGCCAGCGTGACGACGTTTGACAACGTGCTGGCCTATGCCCGCCGCCTGCCGAAAGAGTTCGAGATTGTAACCGCCGTTGACGCGGTGAAGCGGGACAAGGCGCTTTGCGAGACCGGCGCTTATGTGGACTGGGCGCACCGTAATCAGGCGGTGACGCTGTGAACTGGCAAGGCCTCAACGCCGCCGACCGCGTGACCTTGGCGCGGACCCGGCTAGTCACGTCGCAACCGTTTTATGGTTGCCTCGCCCTACACCTTGCCGTGGCGGCACGGCCGGACAAGACGGCCACAATGGCGACCGACGGCGCGTCCCTTTTCTACGCGCCCGCCTTTATCGAAAGCCTAAGCGAGGCGGAATGCATTTTCCTAGTCGCGCACGAGGTCTCGCATTGCGCCTATCGTCACCATGCCCGCATTGGCAACCGTGACCTTGAGCGCTTCAACCGGGCGGCTGATTATTGCATCAATCCCGACCTGATCGCGGCCGGGTTCACCATGCCGCGCGGTATGCTCTTGGACCCGGCATTTCGTGGCATGGGCGCGGAAGAGGTTTACGCCCTGTTGACTGCCGCCGAGACCAAACCGCAAGAGCAACCCGAAGAGGGCGACGGCGAGGCGGACGCCAGCCAGGGCGAATCCGGACAAGGCGAAAGCGAGGCGGGCGACGGCGAGACCGCCGACGCTGGCGAGGGCGACGCGTCCGAACCGGGAGACGCTGGCGCAGATAGCGAAGCGGGCGAGGGTGACGCGGAAGGCGGCGGCGATAGCGCGGGCGCTGAAGGCGCTGGCCAGCCGGACGGGCAGTCACAAGGCGGCGGCGCGGAAGGCCAGCCGGAAGGCGCGCCAGCGCCGGGGAACGATAGCCGCGACGCGCACGGCATGGGCGGGGTTATCGCACCGGAAGGCGGGCAGGTGGAAAGCGAGGCGAGCGCCGACCAATGGCAGGTTTGGACCCGCCAAGCCGTCAACGTCGCCAAGGCGCAAGCCGGAAGCGTTCCGGGCTATCTGCAAGAGCTTGTGACGGACCTTGCAACGCCCGTTGCCGATTGGCGCGACTTGCTGGCGAACTGGATCGATTCCCGCGTGTCATTCGACTATTCGTTTGCCCGCCCCAATCGCCGCTTTGTGCACGCTGGCGTGTATTTGCCCGGCGCTGTTGTCGACGGCTTGTCGCATGTCGTCTTTGCCGTCGACACGTCCGGTTCGATAACCGCCGACATGGTCAACAACGCCGCCGCCGAAATTGTCGGCGCGATGGAGTCCGGCAAGTTTGCCCGGCTTACCGTCCTAATGGCAGACACGCGGGTTTGCAGCGTCGCCGAGTTCACGGTTGGCGATACCGTAGAATTGACGCTAGCGGGCGGCGGCGGCACCGCCTTCCGCAATACCTTTGAGTGGATCGAGGCCAACGCCCCGGACGCCAGCGCCGTTGTCTACCTAACCGACCTAGAGGTTAGTGACTTTGGGGAGGAGCCTGCCTGCCCGGTCCTTTGGGCAACGCATGGCGATAGCCGAAAATTCGCCAGCCTCGCCGCCGCCGTTCCCTTTGGTGACCCGGTCTATATCGGGCGGCTCTAGCTGCCCCGTGGCGGGCGCGACCGCGCGCCCGTCCCTACCCTTGCCGCAAGCCAAGCCGGGCGTCCCTGCCCGGCCTAGCTGGCCGCAAAGGCCAATCCCCCGCGCAATGGTGCGCATGATGGAGTCCGACCATGAAAAAGACCTTCGCCTTGATCGATAGCAGCGCCGCGTTTGATGTGGCTGCGTTTGTCGAGCGCAACCTTGACAACGCCTGCCCAATCGCTAGCCGGGCGGCGTGGCAGGTTGTTGCCGACGGCCTTTATGCCCTGTCCAATGACACCGATTTTATGGTGACCGATGCTGCCGTTGTCCCCGACATGGAAACCGTGCCGCACGCGCTGCATTCGCTGGGCATGATGACGCCCACCAATGCCGACCGGGCCGAATTTGCGCAAGCCGCCGTAAGCGCCTTTCAAGGGGTTTGCCGGACCGATGACGAAGACGCTATCGGCGACCTACTTTGCAACATGGCCCATTTGATCCGGCGGCAAGGCGGCGATCCCAAGGCCATGTTCCGGAGCGCGCTGGCGATGAATGCGGAAGAGGTAGCCGAAGACGACGAAGGCGACGACGAGCAAGATCCCGCGCCCGAAAATCCGATCTATGTCGCGGCGGCCAAGGCGGCGGGCTGGTATTGGGAAACCGAGCAAAGCGAATGGCGCAAAACCGACGCCACCGCATCCGACGGTTACCGCTACGCCAGCACGGCAGAGCATGCATGCCAGGCCGAGCGCAAAGCCGCCCGCGAAAGTGGTTGGACGGCTGATGACATGCATGCGGCAGGCGTGCAGGGCTGGTTCATGGCTGGCGGTATCGAGCGCGTTGACGACATGCACGAGTTTTGCCCCGAAGGCGACGGCGAGCCGATTTTTGCCAGCGATGACGACGCCAGAATCCATGTCGAGGCACAAGCGGCAAAAGGTGACGCGCTAGCCGTCAAGGCCTTGGCGTTCATCGCCAGCCTTTAGCTGATATCAGCCGAGCGAGCGCGCCGCGCGCCCGCTCCACTGGTGACAGTCACCGCCCGCGCGATCATGCGCCACAACCGGAGTTACTTCGATGGCCGATACAATTCTCGTGACAGGCAATTGGGGAGAGATGACCTGCGATCTGGCCACTGGCGAAGTGCTGAACTATGCCCCCGGCATCGATTTCGATGAAGCCGATCCCGACCCGAATCAGGGCTACCTAAAAATCGCCCGGATCGACATTGCCGAGTTCAATTCGTTCCTCGCGTCCCATGGCCTTCCGGCGCAGACCGGCACCGAGGATATTCTTAACCTCGGCTATTGGACGATAGACGGAGTTTATGAGCCGGCGACCGACTATCGCGATATCTGGATAAACGACGCCATTGCTGATGAGCGCGGCGCCGCGTTGATCGTCAATTCAGGCGCCGCACACCTATTCGAGAAACAGCAATAGTGTGCAAGTTTATTGCACATTTTTCTTGACCGCCGACGCGAACAGGTTTCTACTCTCCCCATGCTCGACAGTGAGCGCTAACGGAGTCCCTGATATGGCAAAGCTGCCAACCGCCGCCGTCCTGAAAGCCCTTCGCACACAGCTAGGCGGCACCACCGACAAGTTCGAACGCGCAGAACTGTCCCGCAAGATTCGCGAGACCGCTGCGCTCGAAGCCAAGGCGCAATACCGCGCGAAGGCCGGTCCGCTGCTGCGCTCTATGGCGGGCGGCTACTGATCCCGCCTGCAACCGCTCGATTGTGAGCAATGAGGAGTCCCAAATGGTCAAAATCCGCCTTCATTCATACCCTGCCAAGGCCAGCGGCGGCGGGCGCTTTTCTGTCGTCTTCGATCTTACCGGCAAGCCTGACGAGTTCGCCCCGCGCGACATGGAAGTCCGCAACACTGCCGAGGCCATCGCCGCCCGTGACGCCTATGCAGCCGAGGCCAAGGCAACCGGCAAGCCGCTGGCATGTGTTGTTGATCTTGCGCCGGGCCAGCGCTCGCCCGCTGGCTTCAAGGCGGCAACGTCTGGCTATTCCAGATATCTGGCCGTCAACGTCGCTTGATGCAGCCTAGGCGGCGCAATGCGCCGCCGATACGGCAACAAGCCGCCCCGCTCGATTGTGAGCACTAGAGGAGTCCCAAGATGAACCACCCGATTGAAGGCAAACTGCTGCGCACAATGGCCGTCAGCCTTGAGCACCACCTTGCCGGGCTTGGCGTCAAAGTGAACCTGCGCCAGCATGGGCCGCGCCACGGCGAGCCGTTCAGCAAGCGCCCCGAAGGCCGCGCCCGCCGTATGGCGCGCCGCCAGGCTATCGCCCGCAAGCACGAATGGCTGGAGTCGTGATGCGCCGTCCGTCGATCAACCCTCATTGCGTCGCCGATACCTACGCCGACAAGCAGCACGAGCGCATCGCCGAGTTCACGGCGCCGAACGGCAAGGGCGGATTAATATCCGTCCGGCAGAACGACGATGATACGGTTTCAGTCTCCGTCTATCGCACCGACGACGGCGTTCAAGTTGCAGGGTCTTCGGCGGCGCTGTCGGCGCTCAAGGCAATTGAAGGCGACCTGATGGGCTACGTGGACCGCCTGCGAAAGGACGGGCCGCGCATGGCCATCAGCTATGCCGCCGCCGCTGCCCGTCTGGCAGCGGTGCGCGCCACCATCGCGAACGCGGATGGTTAGGCCAATGCTGCAACCCAAGACCCGCGTCCAACTCGTCAAAGCCGTGGACAATTTCCCGACCGGCTTTTTCGATATCGGCCTGACGGGAACGCTTCGCGAAATCGATGAAGAGGGTTCCTATTGGGTGACGCTCGACAAGCACTTTCCAGAACTGGACGAATGGCAGAACGCCATCCAGATTTGGGATTGGTCCGCACAAGACGGGCCGGATTGCCACCCTGAAACCTACCTTGAAGCCATAGCCTAACCGCTTGCCCTTTGCCCGATCATGGGCGCTCTCGGAGTCCCTGCTATGAACGCCATCGTCCCCCGCGCCACCATCGAACAAATCGCCGCCGCCCGCGACCAGGCGCTTGTCCTGTACAGCACTGCCTACGACCGTATCGCAGAGGCCGCCGCCGCCATCGGCGAGGCCGACGACATGGCCCGCAACGTGCGGCCGGGCAGCGCCGAAGGGCTCAACAACTACAACTACGAGCATGTCGAGGAAATCAGCGCGTTTCATTCGGCGGTCACACTGCCGGATCGCGACCGCTACTTGCGGACCGCTCGCAAGCTGCTGGACGTCAACGCATGGGCCTACACCATTGAACGCACCGACCTGGAGCGCCTGATGGACAAGGAAGCCAAGGATAAGTTGCGTCAACAAATGGCCTATGTGCCTGACCGCGTCAGCCGCGACGGCGAATTGATTAACGGCGACGAAATCGCCAAGGGCCTTCCACCATTCACCGTCGAGAACGTGCAGGCCACCATTGAGGCCTTCGTGGCCGATAGCGGCAATATCTTCCGGCGCGGCATCTCCAACGTCTTTTCCAAGCTGGATCGGCGCTTCCGGTCGCACGACGGCTTTAAGGTTGGTTCGCGCATCATCCTAACCTACGCCTTCGATGTCGGACCATTCGGCGGCGGTTTGAAATACGGCTCAATCCGCGATCAACTGGTGGATATCGAGCGCGTCTTCGCTGTCCTCGACGGCAAGCCAGAAGCATCGTTCCGGTCCGCTCTTGGTGAGCTTGAGAACGACCGTCGTCATACCCGCGGCCCGCGGCAAAGCGAGGTCGAAACCGAATACTTTCGGATCAAGGGATTCATGAATGGCAATGCCCATTTGTGGTTTCAGCGCCGCGACCTGGTGGAGAAGGTCAATAAGCTTTTGGCGGAATGGTACGGCGAGGTCATCGGCGACGGGCGGGAGCAAGAGGCGGACCCATTTGCCGATATCAAAACCACCCCGGCGAAGCGCTACGGATTCTTCCCAACGCCAGAGCGGGCGGTCTCTGAGCTATTCCACCATCTACCGCTTATGCAGAAAATCGATGAGCCTCAATTGACGATCCTCGAGCCGAGCGCTGGGACCGGCAACCTAGCACGCCACTGCCTCCGCGATGCAGAAGCCGTAACGGCGAACTATTCAAGGCGCGCCGAGCACCTTGAGGAATATCTGCGACACTACCGCTGGGACAACGCGGTCGACTGCGTCGAGATTCAGCCACACCTTGCTGGCGCCCTCGAAATCGAAGGCATCTACCGGCGCGTCTACAATATGGATTTCTTGCGCCTCGATCCTGCGACAACCGGCCATTACGACCGGGTTGTGATGAACCCGCCATTTGACCGCGAACGCGACATTGACCACGTCATGCACGCCCTCAAATTCCTTAAGCCCGACGGCATTCTTGTAGCGATCATGTCGGCTGGCACCGAGTTCCGCGAGACGCGCAAGGCAATCGCCTTCCGCAAACTCGTTGAGGAACGCGGCGGCGACTTCCGCGACCTTCCGGCCGGTTCCTTCTCCGAAGTCGGCACCAACGTCAACACCGTCATCCTCACCATCGGCAAGACGCGCCGCTGGTAACCGCCTGCCCTCGCCCGATTGTGGGCATTCATGGAGTCCCCGATGAACTACCCCAAGGTCTATCAAGCCGTCGCTGATATCGTTCGCGACCAATCCCGAGTGCCCGACGGAACGCCTGCCATCCGACTACCGGGCGGGCAGGAATTGGCCGTCGTCACCCTCACCGGCTACATGGTGAATTTGACCGACCCCGACGCCTCAGAGCCATCGCCGGCTCAATGGGCGGAACGCATCGTCGCTTGTCTCAACGCGTGCCACGATATCGCCGACCCGGTCGCCTTCATGGGCGAGCTGCGTAAGCCGGTCAATCTTCGCGAACTGAAGCCGTCGGCGGTATTGGCCACGCTCCCCGAGGCGAGCGCGCGGGGGATGCTTGGCGCGCTCTATGAGCGCATCTGGCCCGAAGGTGCACCGTCGTGACCGGCCCGGTTCATTGGGCCAGCGAGCCCATGACGATCAACGGCCGCGCGTGGCGCGTGATCGTCACCGACTCCGTCTTCGGCGGCCGTCGCTTCGCCTATCAATTCACGCCGCCCGGCGCGCTGGTCTGGCAGGATCAAAGAACGTGGCCGCGCTTCGATCAAGGCGAGACCGACATGGGCTTGCCGCGCTCGCTGGCGCTGCTGTTCGCGGTCAACAAGGTTGCCATCGACGCGGCGCTGGCGGGCGCTGATAGCGTGACCGATCTGCGATCTATCCGCGAAGAGCTTGCCGACAAGGCGCAGCGGCGCGCTGGTCGTGCGGACGCCGATCTGCGTGACGACGGGAATTTCGACCTGATCGAAACGGCGCTGCGCGCTTGACACGAATCGCCGATTGTGCAATTAAATTACACATCGGCGCCGGTTCAAGGCGCTGCCGATCTGCCGAAACTGCTGACGCATTAGGGAGGTCAGAATGAAGTAGCTTCCCCCTGACTCTGGATTGAACGGGTTGCCCGCCAGGTGCGGGAGATAGTGGAAAAGATTGACCGGCCAAATCGCCGGAGGCGGGAACTGCCAAAGTGCCAAACCCTTGCTCGATTGTGAGCGCTCATGGAGTACCTGTAGATGCACCGCTTCATCCCCGATACCGCCGTGACGTGCGCACTTGTGGCGTGCGTTGCCGCCTTTCTGTCCGGCTTCATGCTTGGCGGCGTCACCACCATCCGCTTCCCCGGCGCGCTTGTGCCGTTGCTTACGTCATCTGTCGTCGGCGCGGTTAGTACCGCCGCCTGATCGCCTGCCGTCTCCCTGTTTCCCCTGCTCGATTGTGAGCGCCAAAGGAGTCCCATATGACCGCCATTGCCCTTGCTTCCGCTGCCCTTGCTTCCGCCGTCGCCGACCGCGTCGCCCTGACTCGCGCCGTCGAGATCGCGGAGGAGATCGTTGAGCGTCGCAACACCTACCCCATTCTTGCCAACGTCCGCCTTCGCGGCGACGGCAACATGCTTTTCGTCACGAGCACCGACCTCGATATCGTGATCGACGTTGCCGTGCCCGCGCCGGCCGATGAGCGGTTCGACGTGACCGTGCCAGCGCTGATGCTGAAGCAATTGCTGAAGGGCGCGCCCAAGGCCGAATACGTCGCCTTCACCATGCCACCGTCCAAGGCCGTGGAACGCGTCACGCGTTGGAAATTCGATATCGAGAAGGGCGAGAACGTCCCCGACGCGACGGAAACCATCATCACGTTCGACGGCGCGGTCGATGTCGATTTCGCCACGGCCACTTACCAGATGGCGGCTCTGCCGTCAGAAGGGTTCCCGGCACTGAAGCCCGGCGAGTTCACGCACCGCTTCAGCCTCTCTGGCATCGAGCTTTTTGACTCGCTCGACGCCGTCGAGTTCGCGGTCTCAAATGAGGAGACCCGGTACTATCTCAATGGCGTCTATATGCACGTCGTCACGCCGTCGGGTCGCAACCGGCCGGAGCTTCGCTGCACGGCCACTGACGGCCATCGCATGGCGAGAAGCGAAATCACGGCGCCAGACGGCGCAATCGGCATGCCGGGCATCATCATCCCCAAAAAGACGGTCGCCCTTCTGGTGAAGCTCATGAAGGGCAAGGCGCGGCCGGAGACCGTCGAAATCGAGGTCCACGAGCGCTTCATGCGGCTGCATTGGGATGGCGTGACAGTCACGTCCAAAATGATCGATGGAACATTCCCCGATTACGAGCGTGTCACGCCGAAAAACAATGACAAGGCGGTCACGTTCAAGGCCGCCGACGCTCTCGCCGCGATCAAGGCGGCCGGGCTGGTGGCATCGGAACGCGGCGGCAAGGCGGTCAAACTTTCGTTCGAGGGCGGCAAGCTCACGCTGATCTGCAACAACCCCGACATGGGATCGTCGGCCGTACCCCTCGCAATCGTCCCGGGCGAGCAAATGCCGGAGTCGTTCGAGATCGGCTTCAATGCCCGCTATCTCACCGACCTGGTTACCGAGGCCCGTTCCGACGAAGTGACCATGCTGTTCAATGACGCTGGTTCGCCGACTGTCGTGACCGGCGAAGGCCGCGAAGGCTGGCTGGCCGTCCTTATGCCCATGCGGGTCTAGTCGCCCGTCCTGAGCTATTGGCGGGGTGCTGAGCGCCCTGCCCTTCCCCAATCACCATACAGGAGAACCCCAATGGGTGACCGCACCAACGTCAGTTTCGTACTATCCGGCCATATCGAGACCGTGGAGGCTCTTGAAGAGTTCTGCGAGGCGATGGCCGGGCGCTGGATGCAGCCGGACGCCGGATCGGATTTCCACGCTGGCGACGCCGACGGCATCAAGGCGGCAATCGCAGAGGCGGTCGGCGGAGAGGCCGTCGCATCCAGCATCAGCTTCAACGCGGAAGAGGTCAACTATGGCAACATCAGCGAGGTCGAGGCTGTTTGCGAGGAACACAAGATCGCATATCACTTCGGGTGGGGATCGGGCGGCGACTATGGCCCTGGCAGCGCTGGTTACACGCCGGCAACGGGTCGCGTGGAGGCGTCGAGCGACGGCAACAACTCGACAATCGACCTGCCGACGCTCCGCAAGCTGCTGGCCAATGACGATCCGCTTGCCGACATTCGCGCCTTGGTGGCCAGCGTGGGTATCGCCAACGGCGAAGGCATGCCTGGCCTCTCCGTCTCTGAGGTTGTCGCCAACCACCTCAAGGCGTGGATGGAGGCTGGCGACGAGGCAGACAAGGTCGAGGTCGCGTCGCTTACCGCGCGGCGCGCCGAGTTGCGCAAGACGCTTGACGGTTCGGCCGCCGACGCGATGGTCAACGAGGCCATCGGCAAGATCGACAAACGCGTCACCGAAATCTTGGGGGGTTGAGCGATGAAGACCTACAGCGTCACGCTGGCCCAAATCGCGTGGATCAAGGGCACTATCGTCGTCGAGGCCGACAGCTATGCCGAGGCCTTTGAGAGGGCCAAGGCTGACAGCGACAAAGCGAGCTGGCCCGTGGACGAAGATGGCGACGGCGTCGTCGGCTTCACCACTGCCGAGGTCGACCGCGCCTATTGCGAGGACGAAAGCGAGCCCGACCACGAGGGCGAGCCGATATCAGCAGACACCACTGCGTACCGCGCCGCGCCTGCCATGCTGGCGGCGCTGAAGGACATCGCCGACCTTGAGAACACCGAAGCCAATGCTCACCTGGCCGCCACCGGCTCATACAGCATGTTCGGGGAGAGGTATTCCGTTGAGAAGGCCCGCGACGCCATCGCCGAAGCAATCAACTGGCAGTCCATTGCCGAATGTGCGGGCTGGGCTTGGGATGAAGCCGCCAGCGAGTTCCGCCTAAATGATACGGGCGACGGTTACGACAATATCTGGAAGGGGAGAGCCGACGATTGGGGCGGCCTCTGCCTCGCCATGAAGTTGGAGGGCTGATCGATGGGCAGGAAACTGTGCGTCGCCGCTTTCGTCGTGGACACTGACAATTTCCCCGAGGCAGAGAAATCCGACATTGCGACATATCTCGAAGTCAAATCTGGCGGCCACCTGTCAGGTGTCGTCGTCTGGGATTCGGTCGATGACCTCTTGTCAGACCACCGCGAATTAGGGCCAGTCGACGTGGCCTATCTTGTCGCCGATGGCGATAAGGTCTCTGCCAGCATCGAAGTCTTCCCCGGCTGGTCCGTTGCCGATGCCGACGCTGCCTTTGCCGAAGGCTGGAACATCAACGAATGCGGCGATGGTCAGCTCGTGATCTTTGCCGACGAGGATTCCGAGACCAATCTAGCTGACCATCTGATTGCGCACGCCCTTGTCGAACGCCGGGCGGCAGCAGGTTCGGAATTGCACCAGCGGGCATTGGCGTTAGTCAACGGCGAGGATCGAGCCGATGGCGCATGATCTTTCCGAGGTGCCTGACGCTGGCATTCGACTTCGCATCGTCAACCGCTCGAACCGCCTAGTCCGGCTGCTCGAACTAACTGAGGCTGGCATGCCGGATTTCGTCATCAGAAACGAGAAGCGCTTGCTGGACGAAGCCTTCGCCGAATGGGAGCGCCGACACCCGCTTCCCGTCTAAACACCACCTACCCCTGCCGATTGTGGCAACAGAGGAGTCCCAAATGCTTACCGGTTTCCCATTCGCCAAGCCGTCCGAATATGCCGAAGAATCGCCGACCGTCGAGCTGCTGCAATACCTGGTCGAGAAGGCCAATGCCCACGGCAAAGCCAGCCCGAGGTCTATTAGGCAGGCAAACTTCCTGATTGCCTTCGCCGGCCGGAACATGGGCGATGACGGGATCGACAATGAGGACAACAAGCGCGTCTACGACTGCGCCGATGCTATCATCGTCCGCCTGACTGCGCTCATCGACCTCCCGACCTCGCTTCATTCGCTCGTCATCAACTGGAGCGACCGCGAGGCCGATCAGGGCACGTTCGGCACTACCGTACGCGCTTGGGATCACGCCCATGCCGAATACCTTGCCCGCTACGAAATGGAGCACAACGACTGCCATGGCGATGACTATTCGGGCACCGTTGTCGATCACAATAAGGGCGCAACCTGGCTTGCCGCAGAGCTTGAGACTGCCCTTCGCGATCTGACCGCTTGGGCGGAATTGATGCGGGTGCCAGGTGCCGAAGCGCCGCCGCAGATCGACGCCGCGAACAAGCTGCTCGCCCAAATCGACAAGCTGGCGTGAGCCGTGACACGCCAGAAGGAATTGACTCCGCGCGAGCGCGAGGTGCTGGCGCTGATCCTTGCCGGGCACGCCAACAAGCAAACCGCCCGCTTGCTGGGCCTATCCCCTCGCACCGTCGAGGTTCACCGCGCGCGGATCATGCGCAAGCTGGGCGCCAAGAACATGGCCGATCTGCTGCGCGCGGTATCGCCGAAGGAGGACAAATAGATGCCGAGCCTTCCCAATATCGGTCGCTTGACGCCGCGCTTCTTCGGCGCCGCCTTGGGCAAAACCTTGCCGATGAACAACCGGCAGGAAGCGACCACCATTGCCGCTCTGCGGCTCTGGCAGGGCATCCTGCGTGGTGACGTGATCGTCGCCAAGGGCTTCGCCTTCATGGACGAATGCAGCGACCAGGCGACCGACTCTGGTCTCCACGATCCATTGACCGCTGACGAGATCGACGAGCTGCTCGCCGACGTCTTCCGCACCATCTGACAACCCCTTGCCGATAGTGGCAGCAAACGGAGTCCCCAATGCCCAAGTTCACCATCGAAGCTACCTATGATCTGCCCGTCTATCGTCACCGCACCTACGAGGCCGCGACCGCCGAGGAGGCGTTGAAGCTCGCCCTCGAAGATGACGATTGGGAGGGACAGAAATCGGATATCGAGTCCTCCGGCCCGACCCGCTTGACCGGCGCCTGGGAAGGCGACGCAGCTTACATCGGCGCGCTGATCCCCTACCCCACAACCGACCCGCTTCGCGCTTGCCTCGATGCGCTCCGGGCAGTCATGCGCTGCGCCAACGGTGAGATCGAGCGGCCAGCCACGCAGCGCCAGCCGTGGGGCGAGGCGCAAAGGCTTATCGAGACGGCGTTCAAAGCCTGCGGCGTCAGTTACGACCCCGAGACCATGCCGAAACCTGCTCCGCTTCATCCCGGCGTCGTTGCTGTCCTTCGGACGAGCCGCGATCTGCTGACCGAGGCAATCGAGACGCACATCTACGCCGATGACGACGAGATTCCTGCTGATTGCGCCTACACGGCTGGCATCAAAGACCTCGACGCCATCCTTGCGGCCTTCTCCGCGAACATCAGCGACGGCGATCACATTCTGGTCGGCGCCCTCGGCGAGATCGCCGCGCGCTGCCCGGCCGAAGAGCCAGAGATCGAGGAATACAATGGCACCGAGGATGCCGAGAGCAACGGCGGCGCCATGGCCTATTGGGAGACCGGACAGATCGCCGCCAAAGCGCTCGCCGCGTATCGTGGCGAAGCCTACGTCGCGCCGGTCAACAAATACGAAACCGCCGCCCGCGCCGCTGGCTGGGTGAGCGGCGGCGACAACGGCGATGTCATCTACGACTCCAAGGCCTTCGGATCGTGGAAGGAAGCTGTCTCATGGGCTGGCGGCGGCGATGATGACGAGAGCGAAGGCGCGGTCGACTCCCCGATCTATTCGACCTGGCGCGAATGCTGCGACGGCCAGAACATCGTGGTCGGTGCCTGATGGCCGACGGACCCACAGAGCCGCGTGCCGGCTGGAACGTCGATGGCGATTGGTGGCATTGGCGCCGGCTGAAGCCATCGGATCGCTTCACGCCTGCCGACTTCGCCAAGAGCTGCCACGCCTTCATCCAGAACGGCCGGCTCTACTGCCGCGATGCTGGACAAGCGGCTGAACTCGACGCTGGTCGCGTCCCCTCGAACGACTGAACCCCGAGCAACTGTGCTCACCACAAGGAGTCCCTGATGATGAACGCCGCCGAACTGGCAGCCCACAAAGCTCTGCTCGCCCGTATGGGCATGGTCTACACCGAAACCTGCGGGCCGACCGATATGTCGGCGCCGGAGGTCCAGAAGCGGATGACCGATGTCCGCGATACTGCCGCTCGCGCGCCGTCGATCTTCAATGAGCAGAACGATTTCGATCTCGGCAACCAGGTTCGCATGCTGATGCGCATCGACAGCGCCCACGAGGCCGTCGTCTGCGCTGCTCGCGACCGCATCTTCGCGCTGAGCCTCAAGGTCGCCGATCTCGAAGCCTTGGTCGAGAAGCTCATGAAGGAGTCCGAGCATGGTTGAGGGCAAGATCGTGGTGCGCCGCGTCGGCCTCACCTGGCTGGCCTTCTACCTTGGCCTTGGCTCGCTCTTCTACGCCATCCTCGGGGGCACCGGCGCCGTCTTCCACTGGGATAGCGCGTGGCTCTACGCCTGGGTTCTAGCGTGGCCCTTGATGCTGATCGTCACCTTCTTCTTCTGGTGCTTGGTCTTCGGTATCGCGATCGGCGTCGGGTTCTGGATTTGGTTCAAAATCTACACCTCGCCATGGGCTCGCGCTCGCCGGCACGCTCGCATGGTCGCCGACATCGTCCGGGAACGGAGCAAGCGCTGATGCCGAGGAGCAAAAGAGCGCTCACCGCGCCATTCCTGTCGGTTGGCACCGCTGTCGAGTTCGTCGCTGGTCAACCGGACAGGCCCGCACGATATAGCTGGCGCCTATCGCACCGGCCGGACAAGCGCGTGGCGGCGTGGGGTGGTGTCCATCGGCTTTCCCGTCACAGCTATCGCTGGTGGGCTTTCAACGGTAGCGGCTACCGCAGTGGCGACCGGATCAGCGGCACTGCCTCGACATTCGCCCAGGCGAGAGCCAGGGCCAAGGCCATGGCGGGATATCGCGCCAATGCACCCAGGAGCGACGGATATCGCCGCGACTACGTGCCAGACATGACCGACGCAATGCTCTTAGGCATGGCTGGACTGGCGGCATACGGCGCCGCCCATGTCATTCACAACCTGCCCGAACGTGGGCGAGAATAGGAGTCCGGATGAACTACCGCTACCTGGTGGACACCACCAAACGCGCTATGGCGAAACACCCCGGCATGCATATCATCGTTGACAGCGAAACCGATGCCGTCATCGCCCTCTGCCCGATCACCGAGGCCAACGAGCCGATCTGCGACGGCCACTACAGCTTCGCGCCGCTCGTTCAGAACGCGCTGAACAGCTATCGTCCCCGCACCGACCTCGAGATCGTCAATCAGACCAACGATCTTGCCAAGGCGCTGCTCACCGAGTTGACCGGCTTTATCGCGCCGGACGATTTCAAGATGTACGCCCCGGTGGTGAGCGAGGACGGCCCTCCGCCAGACAATGTGCCGCCCGGCACCTTCTTTATCGGCGGCGCGATGGAAGCGCATAAGGTTCTTGAGCGAACAGCGCGCGCATGGCTTCTCGCCTGCCGGATTCAGGAGCTAATTACCTGGACCGACCCGAACGATGCACTTTCGGCACTGGAAGACGAGGCGATCGCCCAACCGGAGGCGCGTGTCACCTATGACATGCTGCCCTTGACGATGGACGCCGATGGCATCGTGCTTGCTTCGGACGGCAGCCAGATCGCGTCGACCATGCCGGGCAAACGGCGGGACGAAATGGCGGACTTCATTGCCCTCGTCAACAGCACTGCGACTGCGCAGCACGATGACTTGATGTCGCTGCTCGCCGGCATCGATCTCGGGGGCGTGCAATCGACCGGCTCAGTCCTCCCGGCCGCCCACCCGAGGTTCGCCGCGCTTGGCACAATCTTGGAGGAGCGCGGATGGATCACTCAGGTCGGCCCCGATCACTGGAAAGCAACCGGCCTCGGCAAGGCTGAGCTGCGGAAGGCTGGCATCCCGAACGGATTCCCGTGGAGGAAAACGCTGTGAGGTTGCGCGACAAGATCGCCGAGATTTACTGGCACATTCGCGAAGGACTCGCCCTCGGCGCCATCCACAACAGGCTGAAGGAACAGGGCCACCCTGATCCGGCGCATGGCGCGGCGATGGAGGTTTACTTCCGCGCCGAATATCTGGAGGGCTTCCGCGACTTCGCGTCGGCCGGCTACATGCGCGGCCTCGGCCTCGACGAGCTGAAGACTGCCTTCATTAAGCTCAAGATCACCACCGAGTTCGGCCTACTGACCTCACAGGAAGCCAGAATGCTTCGCGTCATCATCGCCGAAATGGAGCCCGATGAGGCATTTCACGGCGAAGCGCTCGCCAAGCACAAGGCTCGAGGCCGCGATCTGTTCGCCGCCGCGCGTGCCGACGCCAAGATCCTGCATGGCCGCCACGGCCGATCGCCGCTGACGCGCCGTGTTCTGCGCGGCCACGCCTAATCCCGTATTTCCAACTGAAAGGAGCTACCGCTTGACCGAGGCCCTGCTCGCCGACGATAACCGCTTTCGTCCCTATACCGAGGTTTTTATGCCGGAGCGGTTCCCGTCGAACGTCTTCATCGCCAAAGCGATGCCTGATGGGCGTGGCAGTTTTGTTGCCGTCTTCTCGGCGCCAGGTATGGTGCCGCAAACCCTGACGAAGCGGGACGGTTCTCCGTCGGTATTCGAGACCGAAGAGCTGGCGGAATACCACGCCGGCCGGGCCATGATCTCGGCGCTCAACGGTCCCCGCATAAAGGCTGGCGCCAACAAACGCGCGCCGGAACGCTACCAGAAGATGACCGGTCCGGAGTTCGCGATGGCGCTCAGCGCCGCCGGCATCACGCCTACCTTCTTCGCGTATCTCTACGGGACTAGCCAAGATCGGGTGCTGAAATGGATCGACGGAGTCGAGGACGTCCCTCACCCTGTTCGTATAGTGCTCGCCCTGTTCGCCAAGTCGGTCGAGAACGTCGATCTGGCGCAGGAGGTCACCGAGGCGGTGACGACATCGAGGCGGCCGGAGCGGAGCGCGGACTAGAACGAAATGAGCGGCGTCACACCGGCCAGCCTGACGGGATGCTTGGGCGAGCCGTTAGCTGTCAGGCCGAAGCATTTGAGCTGAACGCCGGCGTCGCGGAGAGCGGCCGCGGTTTCATCGGCCAGCGGCCGCAACGCCTTGTTGACCGAACCCCAGCAGGCGACAACTAGTTTGGCACCCTCGGCGAGCGCCAAGATTGTCTTCAAGTTCTCCTCGGAACGCAATACCAGGCCCGGCGCGAGTAGATCGGACGGATAGGTGGCGCGATAGTCGGCGACGTTGCATTTGACGTAGCCGGCGAGCCCCTCTCGCTCCGTGAATGACCATTCCCGGGTGATCGTCGGATCGTTGATGGCGGCCTCGGCCGTTGACGGGTTCATCCCGATGAAAACTGCATATTCATCAGGGAATTTTTCGCCGCGCCATCGCCTTAAAACGGGTCGGTATTCATCCCGTTTCCCAGCAAACTTGGCGTCTCCCTTGACGCCGGGCAGCAAGCGGGTCTTGACCTTGCCGCCTGCCTCGTGGCGGTCGGACTCGCCGAAGAGATCGCGCATCACGAACAGCCCGTGGTGCTGCCGCAGTTCTCGCACTTCAGGCAGGTGCCATTCCGCACCATCTGGAAGCTGTGGCATTGGGTGCATTCGTCACCCGTAAACCCAAACACCTTGGCGTTCTCCTTGTTGATTGGCGCCGCGCCGGGCGCCGGCGCCGTGGAGGTGAGCAGCTCCACATCGGCTACCTTCGCCAGAGCGGTCTGGCCCCAGCCGCCTCTAACTGGCTTCCAAGCTGCAATCAACTCCAGGACGTGGCCCATTAGCCCCTCGGATCGCCCCTCGGAATCCTTGGTCACCGCCTTCAGCATCCGTTCGATCGGGACGCCGTGCTGGATTGCCATCGACATCACGACCGCCATGTCGCGCGCGTTGACGTCCATAGCGGTGCCGGCCGCCTTCTCCATGCCGAGAAACACTTCGCCGACACGGCCGTCTTCATAGCACCCGATCTGCATCGAGTAGCGAATACCGAGGTGCTGGATATCAAAGCTCTCGCCATAGCGGCGGTGCGGTAGAGGCTCTCGAGTCACTACGCGTTTCCCATCGTTGGGCCGATGGTGTCGACCTGTTGTGCCATGAACTGGCGTATGTCTGCGGCCGCTTTCTCAAAGAGAGCTAGCGCGACGTCGGGCGTCATCGCGGCGCCGGCAATTTCGAGCTCGTCTTCGTCGAGAAGGTCGAGGTGCACATGGTCCTCGTCGCAGATGTAAATATCAATGCCGGTGGCGCTGATAATCTCATCGTCGCTCATGCGCGCCTCGCGTGTTTGACCAGTTCGGCCATCTCTTCGGATCGGCGGGCCAGGTCGCCGTGATCAGGCCATTGGATCTTCGGAAGCTCCTCATCCCAGCGCAGCTTGAATTCGGCGGGCAGCATGATGCCCTCGAACACGCCGACGATATCGAGCCCGTATCGGATGACCCGGTAGATGGTCTCGCGTTGTTTCGAATTCGGCCGTTCGCGCTCCCAGAGGAAGACATCCTGATCGACGACGGCCTCGAGGATGGAATACTCAGCATCGGCGATAAGTTTTCGGATCGCGCCGACGCTATGAGCGCATTGCAGCTTGTAGGCTGACAGCGCGATCGCCGGGCCGCCGCCGCTGCCCATGGTCGCGCGCTCGTAGTCGATAGCGCCGAGTCCACCGAGCCTGCTGCCCTCGAGATAGGCGCGCAACCGCATGCCAGCCTCGAGTCGACGCTGCTCTTCTGACGTTTTGCTCCTATCCGCACCGGCGACCAGTTTCCCATCGCGCAGCAAGCGCTTGTGGAACAGGAAGTCGAGCGCCGAGCTTTGGGCTTCGTGTTGAGCGGACAACAGCGCGCCCCGCCGTGTCGCAAGGCCGTTGCTCTCGATTGCCTTGCGGCGCAGTTCATCGCGCAGTCGGCGCCCAACGTCGGCCTCGATATCTCTGAGATCGCGCCTGTCCTCTTTGGTTAGGACGAGCGGCTCCTTGTCCTTCAGCTTCCGCTGCTGCCGAAGCATCGCTTGAAATTTCTCACGATGGTCAGCATTTACCGCCGCGATCGCGACTGCCTGCCGATTGCTGTCCTCGATGCCATGGGCGATCGTCATCCCTGCTGCCCAGGAGCGCTTCAGGCGCGTGATCGGCGTCGGCTCACCCGGCGGCTTGCCGACCAGTTCGATTGCGATGAAGTGTTCGTCCTTCAGCCTGCCGCCATCCATGCGGACCGCTCTCAACTCGTCGAGGCCGGCCTGGCGCTCTGCAGTCGTCTGGGACGCGCGAGGCGTCTTGAACGCCCTATGCACGAAGCCACGGACCTGGCCCGGCGTCCACGTAACCACCTTGGCGATCTCACCTGTGCCGCGACCATGCAGCCACAGCACGGCGACTACGAAGGTACGGGCGTCGTGGATCATCGGCGGGGGCAAAACGATCTCGTTCATGCCTACCTCTCAGTTTCGCGAATGAGACCGGCGCGGCCGTCGAAATCGAACTGGCGCATCTCTCCGTCAACGCCGCGGCGGCGCTTGACGCAGGTGATCTCGATTTTGTCGCGGTGGGGACGAAGCTTCTCTGCGAAGTCCCTTGCCTCTTGGCTCTCCGGGTCGGAGAAGTATGGATGCTGGGCCTTCAGCCAGCGGTCTCGTCTGAACAGCGTGATTGCCCAATCGGCGTCTTGTTCCAGCGCGCCGCCACCATCCAGGTCGTTGAGCTGCGGCGCCGGGTTACTTTCGCGGCGCTGCGACATGCGTGTAACCTGAGATAGAACGACAACGGCGATTTCCAAGTCCTTCGCCATTGCTTTGAGCTCGCCGGACACGTGTTCCATGCGTTCAAATTTATCTTTGAATCGCACATTCGTTCTGATGAGGCGGAAGTGATCGATGAAGGCGACCGACAAACCTTTCGAGCGCTTCATGACTTTGCAGCGATCCCATATTTGCTCGATCGATAATTTCGGCCGATCGTCGATGTAGAAACGAGACCCGGACAGAGCTTCCTTTGCCGCCAGTAGTTCCTCCATCTCGAATGGATCGAACTCGCCAGCCTCAATCGCCGAAACGGATTTGCTGGAGCGCGCGGCCAAGGCTCGCGTCGCGAGAGCGAGGTCCTGCATTTCCAGTTCGAATAGCGCAGTCGGGCCGTAGGCCTGCTGGTGCTGCGCAAGCTGGGCTGCAAGAATCGTCTTGGCGTCGCCACGTGCGGCGCCGATGACACCGAGGTCGGTTCGATTGATCTTGCCGAGGAGGAAATCCAGCGTCCCGAGCCCGGTATCGAAGCCAGAACTCACGCCGGTGCTGTTGGCTTTGACAGAGAAGCTCATCACTTCTGCCGCCGCTTGCCCGATCGTTCGCATCGGCACGGTTTGCCCGTTGAGATGGATATCCTCGAGCTGGGACTCATGCTCTGCGATCAGATCGTCGACGTGAGCGTTTGGATCTTCTGCGGCCTTCATCGCCCGCGTCAGTTCGGCGAGATGGGCGCGCCGCTTCCAAAGGTCGACGAGCGTCTCGACACCCTCCAGATCGCCGTCAGCAGCATCCCTCAGCAACGCCGTCAGCAGCGTCATCGTAGACTTGCCGTCGTCATACTCATCGCCGAGGCGGCTTTTGAGGGCGACGAGCGACAGTTTCTTGCCGTCCTTCAGCAGGTCCCGGATAGCGGCATAGATTTCTTGGTGAATCTTCCGGGCGAAATGCTCCGGCCTCAGCAGCTCGGCAACATGCCAGAATGCGCTCTCGCTATGCAGCAGTCGGCCCAGCACCACCTGCTCTTCCGCGATATTCTCAAGGGTCGATGCGTTCTTCATGTTCTCTCATGGTCAAAAGCAGGTTGAGCGCATCGCCGTGAATGCACATCTCGGAAATCATTGAAGGGATGCCCATCGGCACCAGTCGTTCCTGCAGCGTGCGCATCGCGCGGATGCCGGGCGGATCGAAAATCTGATCGCGGTCGCGGTTTAGGATGCCAAGATCGCCATCTGGAAAGCCATTGAAGCGCTGAACGAACGCTGGCGGCTCAAAGCTAGCGACGCCCGATGTCGAGAGCAGCGACCATACCGGGTAGCGGTAGCCCTCCAGCACCCATGCGGCGAGGCTAGTCTCAAGCCCCTCGCCGCCGCCAATCTTAGGGCCATCGCCGCCAATCCTCACAGCACCGCCAGCGGCAGGGCCGCGGCCGACCTTGGGGTTATCGACTGGCGCTTTCTCGGCAAGCTTGTGGTGCAGATAGATCTGCCAAACCGCTATCGTCTCACCGAAGCAGTCCTGAACGCGGGCCACGATGGCCGGGAACGCCCCTGCGCTTCGATCAAGCTCGTAGGTCAGTCGTGGATGAAAGCGGATCGTCTCAGCAGGATCCCACGGCCATTCCGATACCGGAGGCAGCCCGCGCGCCTGCAAATACGCATCGCCGTGGCTTCCCTTCAGCGGCTTGCTGACCGCCCATATCTCTTGCGCGCTGGCGACACGCTCCTCGCGATGCTCTGCCGCCTCAGCGGCTTGCTGGACTCGACGTTGTTCGCGCGCAACGTCTTCCTCAGCATGCCGGCGCTCTCGCTCGGCACGGTCCTCTTCCGAAGTTTCCTGAGCCGGACGAATGCCGAGATACTCGCGCGCCAGCCGATAGGCTTTGGCCCAGTCTTCCTTGCCATCGGCAAGGCGCGTCGTCTCGGCGTAGAACAGTAGCTGAAGGCCATAGCCGCCCACGCGCTGCGAGAACCGATACCATTTGCCCCGATCGGCGCCGTCGAGATGGACAACGAAGCTGGACGTCGGCTTCTTGCCCTTCTCTTTGACCCGCGGGGTCAAGTAGGCGACGGGCTTGCCCCGCTGCATGCCGCGGATCCAGCTCGGCCAGTATTTCGAGATGACGCCTTCGATGTCCTCGTTGATCCGGTCGGCCAGTTCGCGGGCATCGTCCTGGTATTGGCTCATTTGAGCTTGCCGCGAAGCGTAGCGGCCGCACCCTGCGCCGCCTTCTCGGCAATCCACTGCCGGCGCTCGTCCTCTGGCAGGTCCCAATGCGAGTCGACTTCGGAGTATTTGCGCTCGTATTCGGCACGGCCGCTGAGGGCGATGACATCCTGCTCGGTGAGCTTGCCCTTCGACGCTTTCACAATGGCAGCGCGAAGCCGTTCACTGGGGATACGCTTGCCGGCGGCGATCGCCTGGAGAACAGCAGAGTTTGTGGTTGTGCCCATCGCCTTTGCGAACTTGGCGTAGCCGCCGGCAGCGAAAATGACGTCGAGCAGGGGATTGGTGTGTGCGGTCATGCGGCGTGCTCCAAATAGCTCTGTGCGAGCAGCTTGATCTGAGAGATGTCGGAATAGGTGACCTCGAGGTCGGCATCGGGATCGATGATGCCCCGCGCTTGGTCCTTCTTCACTGCGTTGACCGAGGTCACGACGGGATCGGAACCGGAGTCGGCGACGCAGAAAATGGCAGTGATTTCATTCGCCTTCTGGCCTGGACGATCGACGCGGCCGAAGAGCTGCTCGTAAATCTGGGGAGACCAGTCGAGCTCACCGATAACCACGGTTTTGCAGCGCTTCTGCAGGCCATCTAGGCCGGCGCCAGATCGAAGCGAGATGATCAGGAGATCCGTCTCGCCTTCGATGAACGCGCGCTTCGTGGCGTCCTTCTGCTTCGGCGATTCAGAGCCGGTGTAGAGCTTGGGATTGAAATCCTTCAGCGCCTCAAGCCAGATCGAATAGACTTCACGGTGCCAGCCGGCCAGAATGACGGGCTCGCCGGATTTGAGGAGGATGCGAACATAAGCGGCGACGCTGCGAGCCTTCGCCACGCCGGTTACCTGTCGGGCGAGAGCGTCGAGTTTGCGCGCCGCGTCGCCACTTTCGCCGAACGTGCCCGACAGGACGCGGCTGGCCAGCGTCTTCGCCAAATCTTCTGACTTGGCAGCCTCGTCGTGGTCGAAGTCGACATCGATGACGATGCGGTTGATCGGTCGACCTTCACGCAGGCGACGAATGAACACTTGCGACTCGCGCAGGTATGCACCGAGAGCCGAAGGATTGGTGACGAGCCACTTCCCGCCCGGCCCCATCCTGCACCATTCACGGACGAATTCGTCCCACGGCCCCAATAGATCGGGGTCGATGTATTGCATGATGTTCCAGATTTCTGAGCCATAGTTGAAGATGGGCGTGGCCGATAGGCCGAGGCTCATCTCGGCGTTGTTGGCAAAGACGCGCATCGCGCGCCCCTTCTCCGACGCTTCCCCGGTCCTGCCCTGTTGGATTTCGTCGAAGACAACGGACGGAAATGCGCCCTCCGCCGCGAGATCAACCCATCCTGCGATGTTCGAATACTTGAAGATGTAGAGGTTGGCCGGTGGCAGGTTATAGGGGCGCGTACCTGCGATGATGTGCGACTGCATGTAGGTGTATGGCGTGATGAATTCGTCACGCCACTGACTGGGTAGATGCGCCTCAACCACGATGGCCGCCGGCAAGAACGGCGATCCGACGAGGCCTCCCAGGGCAATCCACGTCTTGCCTAGGCCGACGTCGTCGCCGACAAGCAGCCGCTTCTTGCGATGCCACAGCTCGATCGCCTGGCTTTGCGTATGCCGCGGCGCATAGCCAGGGCGGAAACCATGAAGAAGGCCGGGCTGGAAAGTGGGCAGCATGATCGCTTCTGCCGCGTCACGATCAGCCTCGAATTTCAGCCGGCCGCCTATGAGCAATTTGCGATCGTGCTCAGTCATCTCCATCGGATATCGCGACATGAACCAATCGAGATCGGCGGACATCTGGTCGGTGCGCGGCATGCTGAAGACGCTGGTCTGCGTCTTGTCGATGCGAGCGAACATATTCTTGAGGCGGATGGCCACATGCGGCGGCAGATCGGTGATTACCCACCGATTACCCTTCGCCTCGAGTCTGCCGTAGAGCTGCTTGGTCAGAGCCACGCCCTCGCGAGATTGAGAACGAGAACCGGCTTGCCGCTAAGCTGGGGCGGCATGCCCATAGCAACGTTGGTGGCAAGTATCAGCGCTGAGATGCGATCATGCCGGGCATAGCGCTCGACCTGATGATAGATGGCGCGACGCTGGCCTTTGATCTTGCATTCGATGCCGACAGTCCCGACCAAAATGTCGATGCGATCGGCGTCGCTGAGCACAACCTCTCGTTCCGCCTCAAACCCGGCGGCGACGAGGACGCTAAACATCTCGGCTTGCATCGCCTTCTCATCGTGCAACGAGAAGCGGTGTTGCCGCAGTGCGGCGAATATCGCTTGGTGCATCAGGCCGCCTTCTGCAGCAGCCAGCCCTGATCGGGCGAATTCGCGGCCCGGGGCTTCGGCCTGTAGTTGGCCATGAACAGGGATGCCGCCATCGCGGGACACACTGAGTTGCCTATCTTGTGCCGCTGATCGGTCTCCGTCAGCGTCTTGCCGTTGTACGGCGCGGCCAGCACATAGCTGTCGCTGAAGCCTTGGGCCCTGGCGAGCTCGCGCGGCGTCAACATCCGCATGCCGATATCAATGACTACCCATTGGCCGACGGTCACGAATTCGCGGTCGTCCCAGCACCCATAGGCGCGCAGGAAATCTGCGACCTGGCGGGCGCGGGCCAACTGGCTGTCGGTAAGCGGCGGCGCGGCCGCAGTGGCTTCGATGTGCCCGAAGCGAGCCTTTGAGGTTACGCTGCGAACCGGAGCATCTTCGGCGCCACCGACTTCATCGGAGCCGTAGTAGGCGGTCATCAGGGGCAGCGTCACGACGCCCGCATGCTGACCATCCGCAGTGATTGCCTCAACGGGCCGGTCGGCGCCATAGGCTCGGCGATCGCTCCCCTTCAACGAGATCATGTGCGCAGCAGCGAAGCCAGGCGTGCTCTTCGTCGTTGGCGATGACGCCGGGGCATCAACTGGCCGCGCGCCGGATTTGCCATGCATCTCGATGACCGAAGCGGCGACGAAAGATTGCGTCGACCCCTTGCCGACGATCGTGGAAGTCGACTCCCGGAGATCGTGGCCGACCATGTCCGTGTTGTTCTGGGCCAAGAAGGCCGCGACTTGCTGTGTTTGCGTCCCTCGCGTCGTTACCGCCGGCATGGAGCCATCGGCCGGAACGCCAATGCGATTCTCGTTGTGCTGCGCCAGGTAGACCGCGGCGACCTGATTGGTGTCTTTGGTCGACGCTTCGACTGTGTGATGCGGTTCGTCGGCGCCGCGCGAGCGGCCGCCATGCTGGCCATGTGTAATGAACGGGGCCAGCTCCGCTGCGGCAATCCCGGCGCCATTACCAGTAGGGACAATTGTCGGCGTCGATCCGTCGATCGGCAGCGTGCGTGGCTCCTGGCCGTCACGCTCGCCATAGCGAGGAACGAGGTACGGCGCGACGATCGCGCTGTCGGGTTTTGTTGTCGCGGTGTGCCAAGGAGCTTCGACGGAGCGCGGCCCCGATTGCCCCATTCGGCCGCCGACGCCGACAATGCTCGGCGCGATGTGGGCCTCGATTAGCCCTTTGCTCGGCGCCGTCTCGACGGTGCCAAAGCTCTCATCGACCCCATATTCGCGCCGGCCGCCGCTGTCTCCATGGTTGACGCTAATCAAGCTCGGGATCACGACGCCGTGGGCATCGCGCGCCGCCGCAACGGTGTTGAACGAGGCGTCGATCGACTGGCCGCGAAATTCGCCGGCGTGATTGCAAGTCACGATAAACGGCGAAGCGCGATCGAGGACATAGCGCTTGATCCCCTTCGCGATCCGGGCGTGGGTATTGTCAGCCAGCGGACGGATGATCGAGATGCCAGCAGACCGCCGCAGCTCCCGAGCATCGGCTTTCGTCAGGAAGATCGATGGGCACGGCCGATCCCAATCGATGATGTCGGCGGCAATCGGCCACGCCTGCTTTTCGCCGCGCGCTACTTCCTCAGACTTCGGGTCGGCGTGCGTTTCAGGCGGCCAGACGATCGGTTCGCCGTCATTGCGCATCATGATGTAGAGGCGCTTCCGGATTGTCGGCACGCCCCAGAGGTTCGCGCGCCGCTCCTGCCATTCGACGCGATAGCCCATTGCCTTGAATTTGCGGACCCAGCGCTTGAATGTGGCGCCCTTCTGCAGCTTGTTCGGTCGCATGCCGCCGGCGCCATCGGAAACCAGCGGGCCCCAGTCCCGAAACTCTTCGACGTTCTCGAGGTAGACTTCGCGCGGATGGACCTGCTCGCACCAATGGGCAACGACCCATGCCAGATCGCGCACGGACTCGCTCACGGGCCGTCCGCCCTTGGCCTTGGAATGGTGCCGACAATCCGGCGATGCCCACACAGCGCCGACCTGCAGCCCGCCTGTGACCGACAGCGGGTCGACGGTCCAGATATCGGCGGTGACGTGCATGGTATTGGGGTGGTTCGCCAGGTGCATGGCGATCGCCTTGTCGTCGTGGTTGATCGCGATGTCGACATTGGCGCGCCGGCTCAGCGGCAGGATGCCGAGCACCTTCAGGCGCCGGATCGCGTCTTCCATGCCCTCGCTGGCGCCGCCGCCGCCGGCGAAGCAATCGACGACCAGCTCGTGGTCGAGATCGAAACCTCGAACGGCTGCGAATTCGCGGAATGTCTCCGGGGCATGGACAGTCATTAGCGCTTACCCTTGTATTTGCCGCGACCGGCTCGTTCGGCGTCTGCGGTCTTGATGATTTGGAATTCGATCAGGGCGAACATGGCTCGCCGCAGCAGCGGCACGTCGTCGGCAGAGAAGATGAAGGTCACCGTGTTCTTCGCCTCATCGACGACGGAGCTTTTGACGACACGGTCGAACAGCGCCTCGAGTCTTGCGAGCTGGGCTTCGCCCTTTTTCCCCTCGCGCCAGGCCACCATTGATCCGAGGTGTCGGCGCGCGACGGCGAACGCTCTTGCCTTCTCGCGCGCCATCTCCAGAGAGACGCCGGGCCAGCCGAGGTCGATAGTGAGACGCCGGACTTCGTCCAGCAGCGAATGGACGGCGTCGATGACTTGGTCTGTGGTGAGGCTGGCAATTTGCGCATGCTTGTCGTCACCCACGCCGCCACCGGAACTGAGAAAGATTCATCCCCGGGCGTGGCAGCGGGTCGGCGTAGACCTTCTTGCGACAGTCAGGGCACCAGCTCGAGTCGCCGATCGTCGGCCTGCCGCAATATCGAAGCTCGTATTGCTTCGGCGACCGATCGAGGTTTCCAATCCGATCCGGCCACAGCGGAAACCTGCAGCGCCCGTCCTTGGGTTCGAGCTCGCTGATGTGCAGCGAGGGATCGGCGTCGAAGGTTGCGACCTCGTCCAGGATAATGAAGCTGAGCGGCTTGCCGGCAACCCGAGGCACCTTGTTGGGCGCGGTCTTCCCGGGTGAAGGCTCTTTCTTCGGACGCGGCATGCCATCCTTGTCGACAGCGCCGCCGCGCCCCTGCAATTGGATCCGCGGTCGCGAAGTGTTCACGAGCCCGATGATGATATTTTTGGTGACCCCGAGACCTATTTCTTTGGCGATTTGGCTCGCCGACTTTCCATCGCGCGCCATCACACGGACGACGGCAACAAGCTGGGATCGGGTATATTTGTCCGTCCAGTGCGGGGTCATGTGGTCGCCGCCTTGAACAGATCGTTGGCCCGACGGATGCCGTACGGATTGAGCTTGTTGTTGAGCCAGGTCACGACACCGGCGGACTCGGCGGCATCGTCGCTCGTGCATTCAATCCCCAGCCGGATGCACATGAGACGCGCTTCCTTCTTGGGGTCCTTTGGCCGGCCGTTGCCGAGAAACTCTTTGCGCCAAGTCCCCTGATTGACGAACTCGGCCGGAATGTTCCAGCGGGTGCACACGGCCAGCGCAACGGCCTCGAGCCCGTGGATTTTGAAGAACGTCGCCAAGCTGGCGCCGCCCACATTTTCCCAGTTCTTGGATTGCCCCGCGAAAATCGCATCGGCATTGGTGACCAGCTTCTTGCGCTGGAAATTGGTGTTGAGCGGCGCTTCGATCGCGACGGCATCAACCGAGTTGTTGAGAAGGAAGGCTGTGAGGAAATCCTCGAAGCTGCGGAACGCCATGCCCATGCGGACTGCGTCGATTGACTTGTCATCGTCGCGCTCGAGGAAGCGCTTCTTGCCGTCTGCTCGGAAGGTCTGGGTCGTGATCTTCCCATCCTTCATCAGGGCAACGCCTGTGACGGTCGCGATATCGAGGCCGGCAAGGATCATGGACGACTGCTCACGAGTTGCATGGCGATTTGCCCAGCCGCACTCTCTCGGCGATGTCGGGCGACGTGCGATCGGATGACCTCCGAACCCTGAGACGGGCCGGTCAGCCATTCCGCCGCCGCCTCACGTGGGAAGCGCCACCGCCCGTCGGGGTCGATGTGGGTCGGCGTCGGGAAGGCGCCGTAGGAATGTTTCAGGCAGAAATCCTTCATCTGTCTGGTCACGACAGAGGAAGTGCCGCGCACACGCTCGCGCTGAGGAACTCCAGCCATTTCTATGATGGCAAGGGCGGTCACCGTTCCTGCGAGATTGAATGCGGGGACCGTCTGACCGGACGGCGACGTAATGAAGCGCAGGATCTCGTCGACCTGCTTCTCCAGAACGGTGATCTTGTGGTTCACCTGCTTGGCGATGCCGAAGGTTCGTTCTGCCTCTTCGGTTGGCAGCATCTTGGCGCGACGCCACGCCACGAAGGACCTGATCAAGGTCGCGCGGACGGTCGATGCCGCCGGCGTTTCACTGAGCACCGCCGCTAGCAGTGCTTGCTCTTCATTGAGATAGAAGGCCTTGGACGGCCGACCCCCAGCGTTTCCGGGGTTTACCGCAGTGTGCGGTAAACCTCCCATCGCCAGGAACTCGTCTTCGTGACGCTTGATGACATCGCGTATGCGCTCCGGGCGACCGTAGGCGAGACGGCGCCCGAGGTCGAGGTCAAGAACCCTTGGCTCATCGCGAACGACATGGATTTCAATTTCATTGCGTGAGGTAGACAAAGCGTTGTCCTTCGTGGCCGACAGTTCGGCTGTCCAGTTCTTCATGTCGCGCCGCAGCCAGCCCAGCGCATTGCGAACAGCGCGGTGATCGCTTGGCGTCAGCGACACCACGACCGTCTTTTCGTGGCCGCCGACGTCAACGATCAGCTTGCCGTGCTTGCCGCCAAACTCCTCCCGCCACCGGTATCCGTTGGCCTTCAGCTCCGCGGTGACTGCCAGGTAGACGTCGGTGCGCGGGAGGATTGACATGGCTAGAGCACCTCAGCCGGCTGGCGATTGCCCAGCTTGGCATCGTCGGGCCACGGATCAGCCGGCGGAGAACCTTCAGCGGCCGGCTCGGCGCCGGGAGGCGCCGGTTCCTCGCCATTGTCCCCATCTTCGGGGCCGGCCTCGACGTGGCCATTGCCGCCATCGGCAGCGTCGTCGAACGCGTCCGGCCCTGGCTCTTCGTTTTCAGCGGGGCGCAGCACGTGCCCTTCATCCGACGCAGGCTTGCCGATCTTGTTGATGGCCGCCTGACCGACGTGCCAGCCTTCGATGTAGCCCTCGTATCCTTCGCTGCCCGGCGAGTAGTTGGCAGGCGGGTTGAGCGGGCCGGTGCTTTCCATGCCGGCGCGCTTGCCCTCTTCGAAGGCGCGTTCACGCAGGGAGCGGATATCGGGGCCGAACATATTGGCCTGCGTCCCGATCGCGAGACCGGCCCAGCGGGCGGCGCGCATCTGGCGCTCCAGCTCAGCCTTCAGTGCCGCCTCGCCTTCAGGCGTCGAGAGCTGCTCGAGCAGCTTGATGTCCTTCAGGCCATTGGCGCCGAGATCCGACTTGATGACCTTGTCGAAGTTCATGCGATCGGAACGCGCGGTCTTCTCGGCCGCGACGAGACGGGCACGCTTGGCGGCATGCTGGCGCGTCAACGCCTGAAGCTGGTCGTCGGTGATCTGTTCTGCGGTCGCGCCACTGTTGTGGCCAACGCTTGCCGAGCCGCCCACAGGGGCGAGCTTGGGCTTAGTCTTCCCGGACGGCTTGCGCGCCATGGAAGTCTCCTATGCTGTTGATGTGGCAGGCTGCTTAGAGGCGCGCCTTGAGATCCTTGCCCGGCTTGAAGCCGATGCGGCGGCCGGCGGCGATCGTGATCGCTGCGCCTGTCGCGGGATTGCGCCCTGCCTTGGCCGGCGTGTCCTTCACGGTGAAGACGCCGAGTCCAACGAGCTTGACCTCGTTACCGAAGACAAGATTGACGCCGATGACATCGATCGTCGCGTCGACGATCTCGCGGGTGGTTGCCAAAGTCTGGCCGGTGGCAGCAGCGACTGCCCCAATGAGTTCGGTCTTGGTGGTCATACGGATTCCTTAGTTGCGGACATTTCCGCGGGGGCCGCGCTAGGCGGCGATCGACTCCGACTTTGCGGAGTTGAGGAGACCGACTTGATCCCCCCATGCTGTCCATCCGGGCCGGTCGGCTCTACTGAAGAGCTCGACGTATGGTCCATCGAACAGTGTCTCGATGCGCTCGTATTGCTCATCGGGTTTTCTGGAGTGCTGCCGCCGAGGCGCGCGGATCGCGTCCAACGGCATGGCCTCAATGAAATCGCGGACGCTGTGCACGCCCTCGGGGATTACCGCCTCGCCGAGCATGGAGCTCTCGATCGGCTGGCGTAGCTGTGGATCACCGCGCGTCAGCAGCAGACATGGCTCGACGTTCTTGCGCGTCCCATAGCCGCCGCCAAATGCATATTTGCCGGTCTTGGGGTTGAACTTCAGCCATTCCCAGCCGAGGCCGGCGTAATCGAAACCCCACGCCTCAATGACTTCTCGCCAGCGCATCGCCAAAGGCCATGTGAACCAGGCGAGCGCCGACGAATTGTCAGCCATCAACATGTCGACGGGGATCGCAGAGATCTCCTCCACCGACATCGTGTTGTAGTGCCTGCCGGGGCCCTTACCTTGCCCCTTGTCGCTGAAGGTCTGGAATTCCCACGGGGCATCTATCAAGGCGACGTTGAAGCCGCCGGGCGGCCGGATGGCTGCGAACTCCGCCGCCATCTTGTCGACGAATGCGAAGCGTGTCGTGAGGATCGCCGGCATGGGGAATAGTGTTTCGTTCATGCAGCTCTCCTCTGCCACAAGCCCTTGTCGACCCTCTCGTAAGTGCCGCGCTGCAGCATTTGCCGCAGCTTGTCTTTCCAGTGCTGATTGCTGCGCGACTTCGGATGGTTGGCAAAGGCGCGATAGAGGTCACCGAGCGACACCGGACCATCTTGGCCGGCGAAAAAGGACTCGAGCGCTTGTGCCCAGGTGGCATTTACCCAGCTCACCAGCATCGTTGTGGGAAGACGGAGCGGGATAAAAGTGCCGTCGATCGGCGCGGCCGCAAGGATGTCGCGATCATCGTCGCCATAAGCGATCAGCACCGATGGCGCGCCGCCGTTGCGGATAGCGCGTCGACCATCGGCATGATGGAAATTCAGCCGCCCATTCAAGAACATGACGCCGGTGGCGACGCTCCAGACGAAGCGGCGGAACGCGGCTGTCTCAGTTCTGGCGAAGATCAAGGCAGTGCCGCGTCCGTGCGCGGCCATCCGGGCCAGGAAACGGGCTAGCAGCGGATTGGAGTACGGCGGATTGAGCCATATCCTGCCCCACCAATTGAGACGGAGGCCGTTATCCTCCGGGCTGAAGTGGTGCAGCGCAGTAGCGAACGGACGATCGGCGCCGGAGCACGGATCGAGATCAAAGCTGCCTGCACCGCCGAGCGCTTCGATGATCGCAGGCGGCGTGAACCAGTTGTCGGTGACAGACTTACCGCTTTGATGCGACCCCATGCCAGCAAACAAGATCGTCACGGGGCGACCTCGGTGCTGACGATATTGAATGGGCCGCGTACACCGGCGCTGAATTGTTCCGCCGCCTTAAGAGCTTGGCGAACTCGCTTCTTCGGCGACATGCCTTCGGATGCATATAGCGCGCCAAGAGCGATGCTGTTGCCACAGCCGCAGGCCGCATATCCGGAAGCGGTCTCGCCCACCTGAAAATCCTCGTCGATGTAGAAAAGCCGGCCAGCGTATCCGACGAGAAACGTCCCGCCCTCTTCGACGTTGTTCTCTTTCTTCGAGAAGCCACCGTCCTTGAGGCATGCGCGAACGGCATTAATGAAATCCGTGACCATGAATTTATGGACATCATCGTCAGGATGACGGCGCGGCGGCGTCAACGCATGCTGCAACAGGTTTCCCATGCGAAAGCTTGTGGTGAAGCCGAAGACGAACCCGTCGTTCTCGAAGACCTTGGCATCGCTCCTGACAGTCAAATCCAGGCCAGCAACACCAGCGCTGTCGCCGCCGATATGGACCTTGCCGCCGTGCACAAGCCCAACGATGCAGGTCATGCGTATGCCGCCAGGATGTTGCCGGCGATCTCGCAGGAGACTTCGTCGAGCACGTAGCCGTCGCCGCGGACAGTCTTAATGACCAGCCCAGTTCCCTCGCATTTGGCACGCAGATAGCCAATCAGCACCCTCGCCATCCGAATGTCAGGCGAGGTTGAATTCGAGGCAGCAAGCACGCCGGGCTTATCGACCACGTGGCCCTTCGCTAGGGCCGCCAACAAGCCGCGCTGGCTCTTGCTCAGATTTGTGCCCGGTCCGCTTTTGGCGCCGCTTGCCTCTCGGCGAGCCCGCAACTCCTGCCGCGCCTCCGCCTCGCTGTCGCGGCGAATTTCTGACTCGGCGGTCCGGAGCTGCGCGCGCATCTCAGCTCTCTCCGCTGCACCGATTACCAACGCTGATCGGGAGCGAGGCGGATCGCCTTGGCTTGCGGCGGTCACATTGCCCACCCAAAGGCCAGTCGTCGGACGACGACGGTGAGTTGTCGCCGGGGCTTTAAGCAGTGGCCGCGCCGGCGCGACAATCACTCGCCGCGGGGCGGTCTCATCGGCCCACTTCGGCAGCACGATCTCTGCCCAATCATCGACGAGCTCGACGGTGCACGCTGCCTTGCGCTCTTGCCGGTCGACGAAACTGTCGATGTGCCCAAGAGAAAGTGCGAGGTCACCCTTCGGGCCGGCTGGCTTGATGACGGGACCGTTGCCCTTCCGAATGCGGAGGATGCCGTGCTGCTCTTCAGTGCCCAGCATGACCTCGACCTGGTCACCGGCCACGATGCCGAACTTCGCTGATGCATCGGCGGCAAGGTAAAGCGTCGTCTTCGCCGGCTTGGCGCCCATCTTCTTCAGCGATGCGAAGATAGACGGACGCGCCGGGCCATTGCTGATCTCGAGCGGAATGAACGGCATCAATTGATCCCTGCTTTGGTCAGCGCCAATTCGAGGGCGGAAATTCTCGACGTCATGTCAGCAATCACCTTGCCATGCGGGGATAGAAGCCATGCCTCATCCGCCAATTCTGAAAGAGCCTTCATCTCCCAGGAGGAGATGCGCCTCGCGTCTCGTTCCCAGATTGCCCGCACCCGCCGTTCGGACCAGCCAAGCAGTGCAGCGAGCGTGCTCTGCATCGACTTCGCATTCTCTGTAGGAGGCCAATTTGTTGCGGCCTTAATCAGGAGTTCACGAGCCTGCGCGACATCCTCTCGATCGGCCTCCGCCACGCTTCTCTGGGTCGCCGGAGATGCGTCTGCTTTGCCGGAAGGAACGCCGAATCTCTTCAGCCTCTCGATGACCCAGAACACCTCGTCTGATGGGGCAAACCATTCGCCAGATACTCGATAGGCCTTCAGCTCCTCGTGGAGATGTGCCTCCAAGCCAGCACCGCCAGGAATCTGACAGAGCACCTCGAAGCCTTCAGGATTGCCGACCTTCAGGTTCATCAATCGCCTCGCCAGATCGTTGGCGAAACCAATTTTGATCAACCCTCGGTCGTCGCCAGCGCGCCTTATGAAGTAGACGGTCATTCGCTGGCGCCGTTTACCCCTTCGGCCATGGCCACCACGGCGCCGCCTCCTGCGCCCACGACGCCAGCAAGACGCTCAAGAACATCAAGACTTTCGCTGTCGAATTGCCCGCCGTCCTCGCGAAGATGTTCGACGGTTCTGCGCAGCCATTCGACGTGCCGCGCTGCCTCGCGTCGCTCGTTGGCGATGCGAAGCCGTTTAACTGCCGCTCTGGCATTATCCATTTCCCCTGAATCAACGCGGCGTGCCGTCTTGTAGTAAAACGACTTGGCCCTCTCCCACTCGAGGCCGATAGCGCGGGCCGCCGCCTGCACGCGATCTTTCCAATTGTCAGATGGGGCAGCGAAGTCCGCGACCTCGTGCACTAGAGCCCGCATCTCGGCCAGCGAAGATAATTTGCCGACCTCCAAATTCAGTTCGGACACCTCAAAATCCTTCTGATGGATAAGGATACGCATTGAAGCCGCGAACTTGGAGAACACTCATATGGTCGAGCAGCGCAACATTGTCCTGGTAGACGCGAGGCGCGGACTCGAGGCATTCGCGATCGGCGCAGTGGCACACGCCGCAGTTCATTTCGCTCATTGGCAAGGGTTGCAGCCCTCGTCGGCGAGCGATTTCAGAAAGGCCCCTGCGACAACGTCGCGCCGGGCAAATAATTTGGCTCCGAAATACACTAGAGCGCCGGCTCCAGTTCGGCCGCCGACTGTCCGACAGCGGCTTTGAGCCAGCGTTTCCACAGCGCCGATACGGCGATCTCTGCTGCCGTCAGGCCGCGAAAGCCAGAAACGGCGTAGTAGTCAGGAGCAACATGAGGTTCGGCGACGGTAATGTACCAAACCCCAAGCAGTTCGATCGTGTCGGCAACGATGAAGTGGTCACCACGCTTCGGATGCGGCCCTTCGCTGGGAATATCGAAGGTGTTGTTCCAGGCATCGTCGATGCAAACGCATTCGACTCCGCGCCGAACCCAAGATGGAAGTGACATCGCCTCTCCGCACGATTTACTCGGTCCTAACCGGCCGTGGCGATAGTGTATAATCTAAAGGTACATCGACGTCAAGCAAAAGTGTCGGTGCATGTGAAAACGCGATGCGTTATAGTGGACAAATGACATTCGGACAGCGCATGATAAAGGCACGACGCGACGCGGGTTATTCCTCGCAGGAGGAGTTCGCGCTCGCGCTCGGAAAAACTCGTAGCGCCGTCGCTAAATGGGAAGGCGACTTAGTCCGTCCACACCGGAAGACGCTCGAGGAAATCTCGGAGCTAACCAAAAAGCCGCTCATGTGGCTTGAGAGCGGCGTCGGTGAGGGGGCGGGCGGTCTTATGGTGGTTGGTAGAGTCGCGGCCGGCGTGTGGAAGGAGGGGACAGTGGCCTTCGTTCCCTTTGACATGCCGTACAGCCCGCGGTCGGATTATCCGGCTGCGGCGCAGCGACTGTGGGAGGTAGAGGGCACATCGATTAACAGGTTCGCCATGGAGGGCGAATACCTGCAGGGCGTGAGCGTCAGCGATACTGGGCTAATCCCAGAGGACGGGGACCTGGTTATCGTCAGGCGTCTCGAACATGGCATGGCGGAGTATACCGCCAAGCTTCTTGTCAAGAATGGCAAGAAATGGAATCTCCGGCCGCATAGCACGGATCCGGCGTGGCAAACCGACATCGAGATGAAGGGTGACGAGTCGACGCAGATCGACGTCATCGATATCATCATCGGCAAGGTCGGGCTGTTCTCGCGGCACCGGCGGGCATAGGAGCTCTCGTCATGTTGAAAGCATCAATGGCGGCCGGAGTTTTTCTGGCCGCCACGGCAGTCTGCTGCCCGGCGAATGCCGCCTGGAGCGCCTTGGTTTCTGACGATTCCTCGTCAAAACGAAGCGTCGACCTAATTGCTCAGCCGGCCTCCGGGGACGGCGCCGTCATGTTCGATTGCACTGGACGAGAGGTCGGGATAGCGCCGACAATTTCGATCGCCGGGGCGCCGACTAAGAACTTCTCGATCCGTCGGGGCGACCTGGTTTCCATAACGCTTGCCCCGCCCGGGAACGCCGGCATAGCGAAGTGGCCGGGCAAAGTTACTCAGAACGACTCGCAGGCGACATCCGTAGCAGCGGCCCCGCAGGACCTGTTGGACGTGCTCGCCGCCTTGCGCGACAGCCCTCGCCAGCTCGTGGTGAATGTCTCGACGTCGAACAACAAGATGTCGATGTCCGTCAGCCTGCCCCCGGAGAATTCCGCTGTGGCAATAGGCCAGTTCCTGGACGCCTGCGCCCTTCACTAGACATCGTCGCCCTACCCCAGACTCTACCTCAATCTCTTCGAATATACGGTTGAGAGGGTGGGCTCGAAGCCGCAAACTCCCCCTTACCCCCTCCGGCAGATTGCTGCCAAAGAAGGTGGGGAAGATCACGGCGTCCTATACGGCCGAGCCGGGTTGGGACATACGCCGCGGCGGCATTGCTGCTCGCCGATCCTGCCTATTTGTGCGGCGCCGCAGGATGGTTAACTCCCGCGCCTGGCAACTTTCAGCGTGACACGAGCGTGACTCGGGCCTGTTGCCTGTCGAATCGCGCGCCTTGGTTCTCGGCGTTCGTCGCAATTTGGACATAGTGCATAAACTATCCGCGAGGCGGTGCACACAACCGTTGCACATTTTTTTTCGATCTATATTGCCAACTGTGTAATTTTCTTATACACCACGGTCTCTCTTAGCGGCGAGGCCATCCCATGATTTGCGTAATCTCCGTCGAACGAGCGCTCCAAGAAGGCATGAATTCTGAGCTCGTCGCTCAGATCGCGGACTGGCACGCGGACAAGGCCCGGGCGGTATTGGTGCCGCATAACGGCAAGCGGCTCTCCGACAGCAAGCAGGCCGAGCGTCGCGCCAAGGCAAGCCGACATCACGATACCGAGCGAGCGCTCCGCCGAGTTGCGGCCGCCCTCGAAAAACTGGAAGTCCCAACCGCACCAGCGGTCGCGGCGTGAAGCTGCTCAGCGCCTGGCAGTTCCAGGCATTGGGTCGGGCCGTTCCTCAATGGAACCTGCGCGGCTACTTTTCGTGCGGCGAGTTTGCGCTCGCCGACCTGGTGAAGCGCGGCCTCATGGAGACGCGCGAAGTAACGACCGTTCTTGAGAACGATCGCAAGCACCTCTCCACGCTTTATCGCGTCACGGCCGCAGGCGCCGAGCTGCATGCGCAACTGAAGCCACACGCCAGAGAACTCTTTGGCTCCTATGCGCCCGGCACTCCCGGTTTCCACCGCACTCAACACGCCCGCTGAGGACTCCAATGCCGATTACCAAGCTTGTTGTCGACAATTTCATGCGCGTCCGGCACGTCGATATCGATCCCGGGCCGGGGATGAACGAAGTCACCGGCTTCAACGAGAACGGCAAGAGCAGTCTGCTCAACGCCATAGCCACGATGGCCGGCGGCCGTAAGCCGCTCTCATGGAAGCCGATCAACGACGACGCCGAAGAGGCCACCATCGTCATCCACATGGACGACGTCGGCGAGGTTCCTGTCCGTGCCGTGAAGACGTTCAAGCGCAACGACGCTGGCGAGTTGATTGAGACGCTCGTCCTTGAGGGACCTGGCGGCGCGCGGTTCCCGAAGCCGCAGAAGACCCTTGATGCCATCTTCGGCACTTTCAGCTTCGATCCCCTCGCCATGCTGCGGATGGACGCCGATGAGCTGCGCGGCGTGCTGGAGAAATTCGTCCCCGGCTTCGATTTCGCTGCCGACCGCTTGGCCTACGACGATGACTTCGCCAAGCGGACAGACGTCAATCGGAAGTTCAAGGAGCTTACCGCTCAGGTCGCCGGCATTATGGTGCCGGAAGGCACGCCCGGGCAACCGATCGACGAAGGGGAACTCGTTGCCGAGCTGCAGCGAGTTGGCGAGCACAACACCAATATCGAGACCCGCAAGGCCAATCGCGAGCGGCTTGCCGCCGAGAGCCTGCGCCACCGCGAGACCGCCAATGGGCTGGTGTCTCGCGCCGCCGAGCTTCGCAAGCAGGCTGATGACCTGGATACCCAAGCCGCCGAGCTTCGCGCTTCCGCCGACAACAATGATCGCAAGCTGATCGAGGCGGGCGAACTGCCGCCTCTGCAGGATGCCGGCGCGGTTCGCGCCAAGATCGAAGCCGCGCGCGGCACCAATCGCGCCGTCGCCGATTTGACGAAGCGCAACGGGCTGATCGTCCACGCCGAGCGTCTCGATGTCGAGTCCAAGGCGCTGACCAAGGCTCTCGACGATCGACGCGCCGCCCGTGCCGAGGCGGTCAAGAAGGCGAAGATGCCTGTAGCCGGCCTTTCGATCGACGAGAATGGCATCGTCACGTTCCGCGGTCAGCCTCTCGATCAGGCATCGCAGGCCCAGAAGATCAGGGTGTCATGCGCTCTGGCCGCAGCCCTCAGCCCGCGCCTCAAAGTCGCGCTGGTGCGGGACGGCAGCCTCATGGACAAGAAGTCGTGGGCGCTGCTCGAGCAATATGCCGTCGAGCAAGGGCTCCAACTGTTCGTGGAAACGGTTGATAGCAGCCGTCCCACCGCCATCGTTATCGAAGATGGACGCGTTCGCGGCGCCGAGCCAAAACTCGAGGCAGCGGAATGAGCTCGCCTTTCCGTCAATACGTCCCCGGCCAGATCATCACCGAGCCTGGCGCCTACCTCGGCATGCCGATGGAGGTTTATCACGGCCAGCCGTGCGATGGCCTGTCCGTCAGCTCGAGCAATCTTCGGACCGTCTACATCGAGTCGCCGAAGCACTACTGGAACGGCAGCCACTTCAATCCGAACCGGAAAGAATTCAAGCAAACCGAGCCAATCATCCTTGGTCGGGCTGCTCACCACTTGCTCCTCGGAGAAGGTGATTTCGGCAAATATTTCGCGATGCGCCCTGACAAGGCGCCGGACGGTCGAGAATGGCACGGCAGCAACAAGTCCTGCCTGCAGTGGGAAGCCGATCGCGCGCTCGAAGGCCTGACGATCATCAAGGGCGAGCAGATTGAGTGGATCCGCGGCATGTCCGTGAGCCTTGCGGCAGAGCCGATTGTCCGGGGCGGCATTCTCAACGGCTACACCGAAGTCTCGATGTTCTGGAAGGACGAAGAGACCGGCATCTGGCTGAAGAGCCGACCGGACAACATCCCCAACGATTCCGGCGACAGCGCCGACCTCAAATGCGTTGCCGATGTCAGCAGTGACGGCATCTCGAGAGCGCTGGGCGAACGCGGCTACAACCAGCAGGCCGCGATGGTTCGCGAGGGCATGAAGAAGACGCTCGATATCGAGATGCAGCACTTCACGCTCGTCTACGTCGAGCAGAAGCCGCCGCACTGCGTCCGCTTCGACGAGATCCATCCGCTCGATATCGTTGGCGGGAAGGATCCGTTCACCGGCGAGATCATCGTCGGTGGCCACGACGAGAACCACGCGGCGCTGCGTCTGATCAAGCGCTGCGTCGAGCGTAACGAATGGCCGGGTCCGAAGGCGCCGGCCGGCGACGGCGCTTTCGTGCGCAGAACCGAATGGGCGCGCAAGCAGTCGAAGCGCCGGTACGACCTCATCACTCAGGAATTGGCGGCATGAACGACATCGCACCTATCGAATCCTGGCGCCCGTCGGCCGCCATCAATCCGGAGCGTCTCGACTATCTGTGGAAGTTGTCCGAGCGCATCGCCCAATCTTCGATCGTGCCGGAGAGTCTGCGTGGCGAGCGGAAGGGCGCGGTCTTCAACGACTTCGACGAAATGGTCGTCCTGTCGAACGTCTTCGCCGTAGTCGAGCAGGCTGACCGCTGGAACATTTCGCCATTTGCCCTGATGGCATCGTCGTCGATCGTCCGCGGCAAGTTGATGTTCGAAGGCAAGGTCATCGCGGCCGTGCTCGAGTCGCTGTTCGGCATCAAGCTGCACGCCTATTTCAGCGGCGAGCCGAACACCGTTGGATACCATGTCTATCTGTCCGACGTCGAATTGCCAGACGAGGTGATTGACCAGCTTGAGCCTGGCTATCGCCATCCGCGGTTCCAGATCATGGACGGCTCGGTCGACGAGTGGAAGACGGACGGCAACAACTCGCCGTGGCGGCCGGCAACTTACGGCAAGATGCTGGTCTACCGCGGCACGCGGGAATGGTCGCGCGTCTACAAGCCGAGCGCCATCATGGGCGTCCTGGGTGACGATGAGGTCACCGAGATGCTGCTTGAGCAGCATGCCAGGCAGGCCGTGCCGATTGCGGAGCGGTTCGCACCGCCGCCGACTTCCGGCTTCAGCGCTGACAATATCAAGCAACTCGAAAACAACTCGGCAGTCCCGATGGAGCGCATGGATGCGACCACCGGCGAATTTGTCGAAGTAGGATCAGGGGCACAATCCGACGCGACGCCTAAAACAACGTCGCCCGGGTCTACGGCCTCTGCGCAGCCGACGGACAAAAAGCTTGCTGCTGATGCAGCGCAGTCCGTTGGCGGGGCTGGCTCGACCGCTTCTGGCGGCAGCCGGCCCCAAGAAGATCCGTCGCCGAAGGGGGGCAATGGCTCCGGCGATGACGGCGGGGATGCGAGCACTCCAGTGGTTCGCGTCTCCGCCGAGATTTGGCGCGGGTATCATAGCGCCCTTGCGCGGGTGAACAGCGCCGAGAGCGTGCAAAAGGCGCACGACCAGTTCTGGGGTGCCGGCGCTGGCAAGGGCACGAAGGTGCGCCATCCCGACGACAAGAAGCTCGGCGCCGACATCAAGGAGAACCATCTCCACCGCGCAAACGGGAAGGTCCCGGCCGGCGAGGTTGCGAAGGCCGTCGAGTCTTGGATCCAGGCCCATACCGGCGGTCAGCTTTGAGCGTCATTCGAGTTCTCGATTTTGAATCCACGGACGATCCCGGCCCAGAGGCCGGGCTGTGCGAGCTCGCCTATACGGACGTCGTATCGAAGTCACAGGACCTCGCCGGCGAACCGTGCAATTGGGAGGTCCGCGAAGGCAAGGCTCGACTCTGCAGCCCCGGCTTCCCCATTCCGCCGAACACTGCTGCTGTGCACCATATCCTCGACGAGGATGTCGTCGGCCTGCCGAACTGGCAGCCGCTACTGAGATCGCTTGTCCAATCGAGCGTCGCTCAGAAGGGGGACGAGAAGGTAATCGCGTTCGGCGCCCATGGCGCCAAGATGGAGTCTGCGTGGATCAGCTCCGACTGGTACGCGGCGGGCGTCACGCCGATCCCGTTCATCTGCACCTACAAGACGGCTCTCCGCGTATGGAAGGATGCGCCGCTGCATTCGAACATGGGGCTGCGCTATTGGCGCCGGCCCGCCGGGCTGGAGCGGGCGAAGGGTCTGCCTGCCCATCGCGCCGGTCCGGACTCCTATGTCACCGCTCACCACGTCCGCGACCTTCTGAACGACGGTTGCCCGCTGCAGCAGATGATCGAATGGACGAAGCTGCCGGCGCTGACTGTGCGCTGCCGTCTCGGCTCGGCGCGTAACGGCGGCAAGGGGACGCTCTGGGAAGACGTCGATGACGGCTTGCTCCAGTGGATCGTCAGCAAACGCGACTTCGACGACGAGGACGTCCTCTACACCGCCAGGCATCACATCGCGATCCGCGAGGAAGCCTATCGGCGCGAGCGAGAAGAAGCCGAGCTTAACCGCCAATTGATCGCCAATGGCATGGCGCCCGTCGGCGTCACCGCAGCCGGCGAAGCAATTGACCGCGTCGTGGTCGACCCCAACCAAGGACTGCTTCTCTAATGAAGTTCACCATCGAACGCGCCGCGCTGCTCAAAGTTGTCGCCCACGTCAGCCGCGTCGTCGAACGCCGCAACACCTATCCGATCCTCGCCAACGTCCTGATAACCGCGGCAGACGGCCAGATCACCCTGCGCGCCACCGATCTCGATATCGAGATCACGGAGTCGGCGCAGGCGATCATCGATGCGCCCGGAAAGACGACAGTCCCGGCCGGCACCCTGCACGAAATCGTTCGCAAGGCCGCCGAAGGCGCGCTGACGTTCACCCTCGGCGAGAATGATATCGTCATCAAGAGCGGCCGGTCCCGCTTCAGCCTCAACATCCTGAGCCCAGAATCTTTCCCGGACCTCAAGGTCGGCACCTTCACTCACGAGTTCACGATGCCGGCCGCCGACCTGGCGCGCATCATCGCCAAGACGGCGTTCGCCATCTCCACCGAGGAAACCCGCTACTACCTCAATGGCATTTTTCTGCACGTCGATGAGGACGAGAAGCGCATGCCTGTCCTGCGCGGCGTCGCCACCGACGGCCATCGCATGGCCCGCTGCGAATGCCCGGCGCCCGATGGCTCGAACGGCATGCCGGGTATCATCGTGCCGCGGAAGGCCGTGGGCGAAATCTCCAAGCTTCTCGATGCCGGCGGCGACATCAAAGTCGAGGTGTCCGATACCAAGATCCGCATCGCCATCGGCGGCGTTTCGCTGCTGTCGAAGCTGATCGAAGGCACCTTCCCCGACTACAAGCGCGTCACCCCTGCCCTCAGCAATACCGTGGCTTCGGTCAAGGTGTCCGATCTACGAGCGGCGATCGACCGGGTCTCCGTCATCTCTTCAGACCGCGGCGGCAAGGCCGTCAAGTTTAAGCTCGAAACCGGCAAGCTCGAGATCAGCGTCACCAACCCAGACCACGGCGACTCCGTCGAGGACATGGACGCGATCTGGGAGGCGGAGCCATTCGAGATCGGGTTCAACGCCCGCTACGCCAACGACATCCTCGGCATCGTCAGCGGTAAGCAGGTGTCGATCTCGGTATCGGAGCCCGGCTCACCAACTCGCCTGTTCGCCGAAGACGATCCGAGCACGCTCTTCGTGCTCATGCCGATGAGGATTTAGCCATGGCCACTGGCATCGATTTCGCTGGCACAAATGTGACGATGAACCCGCCAGAAGGCGAGGACGACGTCACTCCCATTCGCGCTTTTCACAACGGAGAGTGCTGCGTCACTTGCTGGCAGTTGTCCGATGACGAGAGGGCCGAGATCGCCAAGTCCGGCAAGGTCTACCTCAGCATCTGGTTCGGTGGGGGCATGCCGCCGGCGTTCGTTGGCTCGGAAGACCGGGTGCGCGATCTAGTCGGCCATTTCGGCCCAACTTTCCCAAAGGTGCAGTGAGCATGACGACCAAGGAATACGTACAGGCAAAGGTAATCGACGTCGTTACCAAATACGCCGGGCGCGAGACCGACGTGCAGCCGACGTCGACACTGGCCGAGTTGAACATGGACAGTCTCGACGCGATCGAAGTCGCGATGGCTGTCGAGATGGAATTCGAGGGCGTCGAGCTCCCCGATGACGTGTGGGATGACGACACGACCGTGCAGGCGATCGTCGATAATGCCTGCCAGCAGCTTGGGATTGCGCCGTGACGACAATCTCAGCCAAGACCATCCTCCGGTCGCGCAACGCCGCGGCGCCGGACAAGATCGTCAGCACGCTGCTGCTGCGCTATCCGCGCTGGATCCACGCCGAGCAGCACACGCATCGCGTCATTTCGCTGTCGGAGGCCGAAGATTTCGACTGGGAGCCGAGCACGCCATCGCTGATGGCTGACCCTGCCCTGTCGCGCAATGCCGGCTCCAGTCGCGCCGTTCCGACGTCGAAGCTGATCGACGACATACTCGCCGATCCGGCTATCCCCTTATTTTGGGGCGCAAACCAGAAGGGCATGCAGGCTAGCACCGAATGCGACAACGAGGTGACCGGCATCGACGGCGATTACCCGTTCCCACGAGAGTCGGCATGGCGCGCCGCGATGGAAAGCGCGATCAAGTTTGCTATGGCGTTCGACGCTGCTGGTTATCACAAGCAGATCGTCAACCGGCTGCTGGAGCCGTTCTCCCACATCACGGTTCTGGTGTCGGCCACTGAATGGTCGAACTTCCTCGAGCTGCGCGATCACGCCGACGCCGAGCCGCATATCGCGATGCTGGCGCGCGAGATCCGCAAGTGCCTTGAAGATGGTCCGATCATCGACCTGCAGCCCGGCCAGTGGCACCTGCCCTTCGTCACCCACGACGACACGCGCTTCATCGTCGAGTCCGCCGGGCCGTTCCGCAATGCGCTGACAATGGCGACTGCGCTGTCCGTCGCTCGCTGCGCGTCGACCTCCTACAAGACCGTCGACGGCTTCGACATGACCCTCGAGCGCGCGATCGCCGTCCACGACAAGCTGCTTTCCAGCCGGCCCATCCACGCCTCGCCGGCCGAACACATCTGCCAGGCAGACGAACCTATCGGCGCCGGCTTTTGGAAGAACCCGCGCCAGCACGGGAACTTCGTTGGCTTTCGCCAATATCGACATCAACTCGTTGCGGCCTGAGCCGCTGAGGAATCACATGAAAAAAGCTCTTCGGGCGATCGCTGCCCTATCTGTTGTCGCCGCTCTCGCCGCTTGTTCGGTCCCGCCAGATCGCGCCATCCGCGCTCTGAGCGCCCTTGGGATCACCAATATTCGCCTCGACGATCCCGACCCGATGAGCTGCGGCCGCGACGACAGCCTCAGCACGACCTTTAGTGGCACCGGCGTGAATGGCCAGCCCGTAGCCGGCGTCGTTTGCGCAGGATCTTTCAAGGGCGCGACGGTTCGGTTCGACTGAGGTCAGAGCGATGTACGACGACATCCCGCAGCTCGCGCTATCCATAATGAATCCGTGGGCCTGGCTGATCGCAGCCGGTCTCAAGGATATCGAGAACCGCAACCAGCGGTGGAAGCTTCGTGGCCCGTTTGCCATTCACGCCGGCAAAACCGTCGACGGCGACGCGATGCATGATCTAGCGCATGCTGTCCATCCGGTGAGCGGCGAGCCATGGCTTCTTGAGCTGCCTCTAATCTCCGAGTTCAAAAAGATTTACGACGGCGCTGACTCGGGCGGCATCATTGGCGTTGGCGAGATCGTCGATTGCGTCGAGGAATCCTGCAGCCCCTGGTTCGTCGGCCGCTACGGCCTGGTGATCCGCAACCCCCGTCTCGTCCCCTTCATCCCGGTGCGCGGCATGCAGGGTTTCTTCGATTGGCGCCGCAACCTCAAGGCCGCAGATTGACCAGCCGCATTATCACTTACGAGAGCCGCAACGCCGCGCCGGAGAAGGCATGGATGGCCTTCATCGAGCACAACGGCGATCGCCTCGGCATCTACTTCACAGGCGCCGATGAAGAGGACGTGAAGGGCAAGGTCAGGGCGTTCTGGGCTGCCGAGAAGATCCGGCACGAGAAGCGGCCGCCGAAGAAGCGCGCGCCCAAGGGAGATACGGAATGAGCCTGACCTACGCGATCGCCGACCTTCATGGCCGGTACGACCTGCTCGGAATGGCATTTGAGAAAATTGCGGCGCATGCGGCGGGAAAGCAGGCGACCATTATTACGATGGGCGACTATATCGACCGCGGCCAGCGCAGCCGCGAGATTATCGAAAAGCTCATGGCCGGGGACCCGGCCCCGAATCTTCGCCTCGTTTGCCTGCAGGGCAATCACGAGCAGATCATGCTTATCTGCTGCGCGGCGCCAGGGCGCATCGAATGGTGGGTGCGGAACGGCGGCGGCGCTACGCTCATCAGTTACGGCAATCCGGTTGGCGATTTTGCCAATCCTTCGCTTATCCCGATCGAGCATCTGCGCTGGGCATTCGAGCTGCCGAAATACTATGAGGACGCTCACCGCATTTTCGTGCACGCCGGCGTCAAGGATGGCGTCAAGCTCGGCGATCAGGACGACGAGATCCTCCTTTGGATGCTCTACCCTGACGGCGACAAAGGCGGTTACGGCTCGAAACACGTCGTTCATGGCCACCACCAGTTCGAGAACGGCCCGCTGCTCTTCTCCGGCCGCACGGATCTCGATACCTTCGCTTGGTGGACCGGTCGGCTCGTCGTCGGCGTTTTCGATGATGAACTCGCCGGCGGCCCAATCGAACTGATCTCTATTGTCGGGCCGACCTTCAGGGAGCTGAGGGACGCATGACCGACGCACCGGCCCGCGACTTCTCGATCCCGTCAATCCTGTTCCTCGATCTCGAGACGTCAGGGTTGTATCTCGACAAACGATCTGCGTTCGACCCTGCCCAGCCGTGGGCAATGGCGTGTGCCGCGATGCTTTGCAACGAGGCCGGCATAATCACCAACGCCTTCACGCACATCATCAAGGCTGACGGCCGCACCACCAAGGAAAACGCGCTGAAGGTGCACGGCATCACAGCGCAGGCGACGGCACGCATCGGCGTACCGGAGCCCCGCGTGCTTGGCATGCTGGCGGATATGCTGAAGACGGCGCCGGTGCAGGGGATGCGGGTCGTCACCTATGGCGATTTCGACGCCCGGATCATCGGCAGCCTCTTCTCCCGCTTCGGTGAGAGCCAGGGCAAGCCAACGGCCTACGACCGGTTGTGGACGGCGCGGCCGGGTACGCAGTTCATCGATTTGCTGAAGCCGTGGTGCCAGCAAGCCTGCAAGCTACCGAGCGGATTCGAGACGTCGGAATTCAAGTGGCCGACGCTCGACGAGTCCGCCGAGATCATTCTCGGCCGGCCGCCGCGCACCGGTGCCCATGACGCGTGGGAGGACATGCTGATCCTTCGCGATCTCTACTTTCATTTTCAGCGTGCAGGCATTTTCCAGCGCGAGGCGGCGTGATGGCGGGACTGACTTTTCTAAGTGACGACGTCGTGCGCAAGGCGCGGACGATCGACGGTGACCGCGACGCCAATGAGCTTCTGCAAGAGCTTCGCGCTATCACCGGTGAAGACTGGATCGTGCGAGTGCGCACCTATGCGGAGCCAAAGCGCGTCTTCCATCGCACGAAGAGCTATCGTCACTACGCGCTCTACGCGGACTGCCATGGCGAATGGCAACACGTGAACCTCGTCACTTCCGACGGCGGCTCGGTGTTCAACGCCAACGACCACAGCCGCGAGCACGTCATGAATTTCATGCTGGGCTACATCTCGGCCGCAACCTCCATTTTCAGAAGGCTTGCAGCCTGATGGAATGGTCACCGCAACAGGATGCCGCGCTGAAGGCGGTCTCGGCTTGGCTGCGCGACCCGGCAGCGCCGCAGGTTTTCCGGCTGTTCGGCTGGGCAGGCACCGGCAAGTCGACGCTGGCTGTCCACTTGGCGCAGGACGTCAAGAAAGTCTGCTACGGCGCCTTCACTGGCAAGGCATCGCTGGTTATGCGGAAGCGCGGCTGCACTGGTGCATCCACCATCCACAGCCTGATCTACTCGATCGTCAAGGAAGAGGCCGGTGAGCCGAAGTTCCAGCTCAATGAGGATTCCGCCGTTCGCTACGCCGACCTGGTGGTGATCGACGAAGTCTCGATGGTCGACGAGCGGTTGGGCCGCGACCTGATGTCGTTCGGCACCAAAATCCTCGTTCTCGGCGATCCGTTCCAGCTACCGCCGGTGCGGGCCAAAGACGGCGAGGGGTTTTTCACCAACGCCGAGCCCGATATCATGCTGACGGAGATCCACCGGCAGGCCGCTGACAACCCGATCATCCGGATGTCGATGGATATCCGCAATGGCGAAGGCCTGGCCTACGGGACCTATGGGGACAGCCGCGTCATCAGCCGGCGCGACGTCGAGGCGGCCGACATTCTCGGCGCCGACCAACTGATCGTCGGGAAGAACGCGACGCGGACAAATTACAACCGCCGCATGCGTGAGCTCAAGGATATCGACTCGACGCTGCCGATCGTCGGCGAGCGCGTGATCTGCCTCCGGAACAACCACCAGAAACACCTTTTGAACGGCCAGATGTGGTTCACGAAGGAGGTGCGCGCTTCGAAGCGGACGCCTGGCGGCATCACGATGCTTCTTGACCCTGACGATGCCGGGAACCGCACCAATCTCGACGTCAAGGTGACAACCCACCAGCGCTTCTTTGATGGCAAGGAAGACGAGTTCAAGGATTGGAACGAGCGCCGGGTCTTCGACGAGTTCACCTACGGCTATTGCGTCACGACCCATAAGGCGCAGGGCAGCCAATGGGACAACGTCTATCTCTTCGATGAGAGCTTCGTCTTCAGGGAGGACGCGGCGCGCTGGCTCTATACCGGCGTGACCCGCGCCGCCGAGCGTATCACGGTGGCCCGATGACCCGGCGCTACCTCGACTCCTATGGGGCTGGGCACGGCGGGATCAACGGTCCAGTCGGGTTCTGCGCGCAGCCGTCCACCCGATACGACGGCGATGTCGCTTACTGCGAATGCTGCGGTTGGGTGTTCGCCATCCAATGCTGCGTTCCGGGCTGCGACCACACGAGAGGCAACCGCAAAGGCGACCCTCTTTCCCGCAGGATGGAATGGGTTTGCGCCGATCATTGGCGGCTCGTGCCGCCGGCTATGCGGGCGCTACGCAACCGAGCGCGCCGGCGCGCCGAGCGGCTCAACACCGATGGCGCGTGGGCGGCGCAACACCGCCTATTCAGGCGCTGCAAGCGCGCCGCAATTGAACGGAGCTTAGGCCTGGCATGACCAGAGAGGAATTCGAACACGCCATCAAGGCGCTGCGCAACGTCACCAATGCCGAGCTGATCGACGCCGGCGTCCTCGAGTCCGGCGACGGCGGCGGCTGGGCAGACTTCAGCCGCGATCCGTGTCGCTGGTTTCTCAATGCGAACGAGGAACGAACCGCGAAGCTTTGGGACGTCATCGCGCCCGATGGCGGCGGGAAGGTTGCTGAGCTTCAAAAGGCCCTCGGCGTCGCGCAACGGGATGCAGCCTCTTGGCGTGACTCCTTTGAGATGTATCGGAATGCCTGGACGCGCGAGTTAGGCGGTAGGATCTTCCGCAAGAGCCACGAGATCGATGCTCTCGCACTCACAACCCAGCATGTTGTCAAGCGCGCAGCATATGCCGATGCCATGGATGCCCGCACCCGCGCAGAGCGCAATGGCATCTACATTGCCAGCAAAGTAGCGCATGCCGACCGCTGGAAGACGCTGCGCGCCGCCGGCCTGCCGATCACGTCAACCTGGATCGACGAGGCCGGGAGTGGGGAAAGCAAGAATCTCGACGATCTCTGGCAGCGCTGCATTGCTGAGGCAACAAGCGCCAGCATCGTAATCGTCTACCGCGAACCGGAAGAAAACCTGAAGGGCGCGTGGATAGAGGTCGGGGCCGCACTCGCGGTAGGCGTCCCTGTCTATGCCATCGGCATTGGCGAATTCACCGTCGCCCATGACCACCGCATCAACCACTTCAACACGCTGGACGACGCGCTCGTCGCCGCCCGGCAAGTCATGGCCAAAGCCGCCGCATAAGCGACCGGCTGCCACCAGGGCATTGTGCCCATATCCGGCTTCGGCCGGGAGGAGTCCCAAATGCATCCACCTACCCGCGATCGCGGTGGGTTTACCGGCTACCCGCACCGCAAGGAACCGAGCTGGGCTGTGACCGGCTGGTCCGTGCTCGCAGCCGTCGCGATCATCGCCGTGGCCGCCACGGTCTACGTCCACCTGATGCCCTCCTAAGCCATGGGCGCAGTTCTCGAAATCATCGGGGCCATCGTCTTCGCCGGGCTGCTTGCCCTCGGGGTCGGTTGGATCTTCGACAATGTCAAAATCAAGGACAAAAACAGCAAATGAACTTTCTGACAAAGCTCGGCGTCATCGCCGGCGCGATCGTGGTTTTCTTTCTTGCGTTCCTCATGTTCGGCCCTCTCTACACCGTCGACCAGGGAGAGCAGGCCGTTGTCCTCACCTTCGGTAAGGTGACGGGCACCTCAGACCCGGGCCCGCACATGAAGATGCCGCTCGCACAGTCGGTCGTAATGATCTCGACGCAGAGCCACTTCGCCGAATTCCCCAATACCGACTACGGCGTCGCCAAGTTCGAGGCGTATTCCCGCGACCAGCAGCCAGCCGACATCCAGCTTTCGGTGAGCTACCACGTGGCGCCGGATCGGGTGACGCAGGTCTACGGTGAGTACGGCACGCTCGACGCCATGGTATATCGCACGGTCTACCAGTCGGTCCCCGCCATCTTCAAGAATGTCTTCGGCACTGTCGACGCACAGACCGCCATTCAGAGCCGCGCGAAGCTCGGCGCTGACGTGCTTACCGCCCTGCAGGACGCACTGAAGTCGGAGCCGGTTGTGGTCGAGAGCGTCCAGGTCAAGGACATCAAGTTCTCGGCCGACTACGAGGCGGCGATCGCGGCCAAGCAGCAGGCGACCGTGAAGGTCCAAGAACAGGGCCAGATCTACGACCAGGAAGTGATCAAGGCCAAGATCGTCGTGACGCAGGCACAGGCACAGGCTGACAGCCAGCTCGCCGTTGCCACCAACGCAGCGAAGGCGACACAGCTTCAGGGCGAGGCGCAGGCAGCGGCGATCAAGGCCAAGGGCGATGCCGAAGCCGAAGTGATCAAGGCGAAGGCAGCGGCGCTCGCCAACAATCCAAGCCTGATCGAACTGACCAAGGCGGAAAGCTGGAACGGCGTCCTGCCCACCACGATGATCCCCGGCAGCGCCGTGCCCTTCATCGACGTCAAGCCGCAGCCTTCGCCCGCCGGCTGACAAGCGCACAGGGGCTCCCCGTGCTGGGGAGCCCTACCCCCAAGGAGAATTCGATGACCGTACCGTACCCGCTGGCGTGGCCAGAGGAATTGCCGCGCCACAAGGGCGCGCGCGAGACCGGCCAGTTCCGCACCGAATTGCGCCCCGCCTTGGCCAACGCGAAGAAGTCGCTGCTGTTGTTCGGCCATGACAGCAACCTTCCGATCAAGGAAACCGAGATCGTCTTCTCCTCGAACGTTGGCGGCCTCGACTCCAAAGTGATCGACCCGGGCGTCGCACTTTGGTTCGTTTGGGACGGCGCGCAGCGCTGCATCGCGGTCGACCGATACGCCAAGGTCGAAGCCAACCTGCAGGCCATCCACCACATCCTTGAGGCCGACCGCACCAAGCTTCGTCACGGGTCGCTGGCGATCGTGCGCGCAGCCTATAAAGGCTTCGTTGCCCTGCCGCCACCTGCCTACAAGAAGCACTGGCGATACATCCTCGAGATCAACCAGGTCGCGTCGCCGACCAAGGTGATGATCGACGATAGCTATCGCCGTCTCGCTCAAGAGCGTCACCCCGACAAGCCCGGCGGTTCTCAGGCCGCGATGGCAGAACTCAATGCCGCACGGGATGCGGCTTACAAGGAAATCGGCCCATGGTGAGCACCAACGACGTTGGCTGGGAACAGGCCCAGCTTCTCGACGTCGCAATCTACAAGGCGATCGACGATATCTGCCTGCGAGTCAGCGCGAAGGGACAGACGCTGGAGAACAGCGCCATCCTCCTCGCTCTCGCCAGCAGGTTAGGCGTGTCGATCGCCAGCGTTCCGGATCGGAAATCGCGGCGCAAGACCCTCGCCGAAGTCATGAACGCCATTGAGACGGCGATGCGGTCGACGACCGCAAAGAAGCCGGCCACGGGAGGCGCCAGTGCATAGCTGGATGTTCGCGGTCGCAGGCGCAATCACGTTCATGACGCTCGGCTTTTGGCTCACAGAGAAAAGCTTTGACGACGACAGCGGCGAAGCCGGTCCTGCCGCGGTCTTCGCCTGGATAGTTACTGCCATCTTCTTCGTTGCCGGCATTTTCATCGGAGGTGCGTGATGGCTGAGACCTCCGCCATCCAATGGACCGACGCCACCGTCAATTTCTGGTGGGGCTGCACCAAGGTCGGGCCCGGCTGCGATCATTGCTATGCCGAGACCTGGAACAACTTCCGCGGCAATAAGATGTGGGGCACCGGCGCGCCGCGGCGCCCGATCAAAGGGGCGGCCGCGCTCATCCGGAAGCTGCAACGCCAGGCGCCCGAATTCTTCGCCGAGCATGGCCGGCGCCGCCGCGTCTTCATGCAGTCGATGTCGGACACGTTCGACAATGAGGTCGAGCAGGCCTGGCGCGTCGAGATGTTTGCCGAGATCGAGGAGGCGCCCGACCTCGAGATCCAGCTTCTGACCAAGCGCATCGGCAACGTCCCCAAGATGGTGCCGGTTCATTGGGCACATGGCCTGTGGCCGCGCCACGTCGGGCTGATGGCTACCGTCGTCAATCAGGCGGAGTTTGACCGCGATGTTCCGAAGCTCCTCGCGACCAACTGGAACTACGGCATTCCGTGGGTCGGACTCAGCATCGAGCCGATGTTAGGCCCGATAAAGATCGGCGAGGTACGTCTCGACTGGATCATTGCCGGCGGTGAGAGCGGCGCCGAGGCTCGTCCGTCGCATCCGCACTGGTTCACCAGCCTACGCGATCAATGCGCAGCCAACGGCACGCCCTTCCTCTTCAAACAATGGGGCGAATGGCTGCCGGCGCGCCGTAGCACGCCGACCGTTGTCTGGGGCGACGGCACTGTCGACCACGATGGCAGCCATCACGGCAACGCCAACGCGAACGGCCCTGGCTACAACGTCGAACGCGTCGGGAAGAAGACGGCTGGCCGCCTTCTCGACGGCATCGAGCACAACGGATTCCCCAAGATCCGTCAATCGAGGATCGCAGCATGAAAATGAAGCCGCATTCCGCCAAGATTTACTTTGGCCTCGACACCGTCACATGCATGGAGAAGGACGCTGACTCCATGGAGTTTGCCCGGCGCGCCATCCGTGCCGGCATCGAAGAAGGCGCGTTCCTTCCCGAGTTCTCCGAGCCCACGGGCACCGAACAAGCCGCTGTTGCTTATGACGCCGCGGGCAAGATCATCGGCATCGCCACCTACTATCGGCCGGACGACACCAATTTCCTCTGGCTCAACATGCTTTGGGTTGTGCCGGAGTGCCGCCGGCAGACGATCGGCAGCCATCTCGTCTCTGCCGTCATCGCTGCGGCGGCGCGCGCCGAATTGCCGATCAACCTCGGCGTGCTGGTGACCAACACCGATGCTGCGCGGCTTTACGAAAGCCTTGGCTTCGTGCCGGAGAGCGTCACCTACCGGAAGGACCCGGTCGTATGACATCCATGGGCAAGCGCAATGGCGTCGGCTTTTCGTTGGTCGCTCGCTACGACGTGCTCCAACGCGGGCACGATGTTCTGATCGAATTCGACGGGACCGTCGCGACCGGCATCAACTTCAAGAAAAAGGCCGAGGGCGTCGTTATTGAACCGACGCTGAGCGCCGCGTTTGGTGGCACAGACTTCCTGCAGAATGCACTCGATTGTGCATGGGGCGCAGGGCTGCGCCCTACAGGGTTTGTCGACAGCGAGCCGACGGGCAAAGCCAAGGACAGGCATCTCGAGGATATGCGGGCAATCGCATTCCATGGGCTGGGGGTGGCAAAGCCATGACCGATCTCGCGAAAGAACTCGAACGGTTCAGGGCGGCCAGCGACAAACGTGTGCGCAAGCTCGCCAACCGCGTCGCGATGATACTGCTGAAGGCCGGCGAGGATGACGGGTACAATGCCCTGGTCGCGGCCGCCACGCTCTTCACGTGCGACCCGGAACTCACGAAATCGAATGCCATCGAACTGGCCAAGGGCCTTGGCGAACACGTAACCGAGGAGGTCGAAAAGGGATTCGAGATCCTTTCAGCCAACCGAAGGAAGGCTGGCCTATGAGGATCGTTTCCGAAGAGGAATTCCGCCAAGTCTTCAAGGCGAAGCTCGAGTCGACGGATCTGGGCCACATCGGGGCCGTGACGGGCCCGGGACGCTCCGGCGCCATAGCCGCCGTCTACGCGTCGCACATCCTGCGCGTGCCGTTCATCCCATACGGCGCCGAGCTGCCTGCCTTCATCGGGGCCATGTTGGTCGTCGACACCGCGCGGCAGAGTGGCAAGACCATTCGCAAGGCGCTGCGCAAATACGCCGGCGACTTCGCCGAAGCGATCGTGGCCTTCGAAGAGCCGCCTCGCGTGGCGTTCTGGTACGAGGCGCCCAAGCCGCAGCGCTACCGGCATGAGACGAGGGCCGCGGCATGAGAGAAGATTACGGCGTCGGCGCTGCCCTGCGCGCTGCATTCGAAATGTTCACGGTGACGAGCCGCAGCACCGGCCGCACCGAGCATCTCATCGACAATCTGCAGGAGGGCGACATCGTCATCTGCAGCACGGCGGGCGCGGCTGGTGACATCGAGCGGCGCGCGAAAGAACGCGGCATCGCGGTACGGGCCACCGTTTGCAAACCGGACACGCGCAGCGTTGCCCAAACACTGGTCGGACGCCACGAGCGCGTGTGCTTCGACCACGGATGGGTGGAGCAATACTTCCTGCGCTGCATTGACGAGGCTCGGCGCGAGCTTGGTGGGCTGCAGGATCACCTGCAAACGCGGCGCCCGACCACGCGCGCCAGCTATCACCATCATTTCGAGAGGTTCAGCCTATGACCGACCTATTTTATCCCGTCGATCTCGGCGATTGGATCGAGCTCTGCCAGCGCGCCGGCGTGCCTTTCGTGCCGGCCGACGAGGTGGCGCGGGTCTCGACGCTCGAAGTCGAGAACTTCGAAAGCCCGACACCGGACGTTATCGGCTTCTGGCAGGCCGTCCGGAAGCAGCAAGAGACCTGCTGGAGCAACCATATGCTCCGTTGGTCCTGCTGTTCCATGGGGCTCGTTAAGGAACGCCTCTCCAACGGCCATCACCAATGGACGGAATCGTTGATGGATCTCTCCGTCGATGATTTCCGCGCCGGCGACATCATCGGTGATTTCGCACGCCCCACCATTGCCGCCTACATCCGTCCCTGGCTCGATCTGGCGACCGTCGACGGCTATCCCGTCGAGTATCGAGCGTTCGTTCGCGACAACGTGCTGATCGGCATCTCGAGCTACTATCCCCAGCGGCCGCTGCCAGCCGACAAGGATGTCAACATCGACCTCGCCGGCGTCGCAGCGATGACACAGGCGCTGATCAACGCTCAGACCAAGCCGCTCCTTCTGCCGTCGCTGCAGAGCGAGATGGATCTGTCGAAGAACCAGTTCACCGCCGACTTCGCGCGGACGCTCGACGGCCATCTCTATTTCCTCGAGGGCGGCCCGCCGCACGGCAGGATCTGGGGCGCGCATCCCTGCTGCTTCAAGGATGGTGAGACTCGAGGGCTGGCACTTGAGGATCGGAACGTCGCCGTATGATTCAGCCGGTCCGTCTCCAGCTCTCCCGGCGCCGCGGCTTTAACCTGCAGGAGCACAGCAGAGCGATCAATGGCCTCGGCGCCATCAACTGCGCTAGGCCGTCGCTGTGGAGCAACCCGTTCGTCATCGGCGAGCCAAGCGGCTGGCAGTTCTACGATGGCGGCGACACGAAGCCGCTGATCGCCTCGATGAGCCGCGAGACGGTGATCTGGCTCTATGAGTCGATGGTTTCCGGTGTGCTGTCGCCGGAGATGCATCCGGCAGGCCACGCGTGGGCGAAGCGGTTCAACGAAAAGATGCACCGGACGCATCCTGCTGAGGCCATGCACCGGCTGCGGGGCCATAACTTGGCTTGTTGGTGCAAACCGTCCGATGCCTGCCACTGCGACGTGCTGCTGGAGCTGGCCAATGGGTGAGGTGATCTCGATGGCCACGCCCACCGGCGGCACCTCCAAGGTTACGGTCAAGCAGGGGACGGGAGCCGGCATTTCGCTGTCGTTCGAGCGCGTCCTGGCAGACGGCGATATCCGCAGTGAAGTGCTGGTAGGGATGTCCGTTCGACACGCTCGGCTGCTGGCCGCCGAGATCCTCCGCGTCACGGAGGGCATCGCTTGAACGCCCTACCCGATTTCCAGCCGCCCTATCGGTCGATCAAGGTGACGTCGCATGCCAACAGCCAGCCATGCACATTGCGGCTGCGCGGCATCTGCAATGGCGATCCGGCGACAACGGTGTTCGCCCACATCCGCGATCGCCATAAGGGCATGGGCCGCAAGGCCAGCGATCATTCGGGCGTTTTCGCTTGCTACGCCTGCCACGACTATCTCGACGTCGGCTTCGTCAAGGGCACAATCCCCACCGAGGAGCTGCAGGCCTGCATCATCCGCGGGCTGCAGGAGACGTGGGAGATCTTGATCCGCGACGGGATCATCGGGTTCCCGCACGACAAGCCCAAGCCGGTTTGGAAGCAAGAGACCAAGCCGCGCAAGCCGAAGAACCTGCGCGCCAAGGTGGGCGGCAAACGATCATGGCCGGAAGCGCCTCGGCCCCTGCGGAGTCGCAATAATCTCAGGAAAGACGCGACATGAGCCTCACGCCACCTCGCTGGCGCTGTCAGCACGGGGCAATGTGCCTCGTTCAATGCCCCGGCTGCCCAGGGCCGAACATCGGAACGATCGCATCCCTCCCCGCCAGATCATCTGGCGAGGTCATCGCCGACATCGAACGGACGATCGCGGAAATGCACCACGAGCCGAATCCGATGGCTGGCGTCACCGAGCTTGTTTGCCATGAGAACATGAAGGATGCGGCGTTTAAGCTTGCTGCTGCTTTTTCTGCCGGTCCGTGGCCGCGCCAGATAACTGTACGCGTGTCCCCCATGATGCTGCCTGGACATATCATGGGCACCCGGCCAGCACGTCGAAGCGGACCGTGGCACTCCGAACTGCCGGAAGCCGTCTTTCTGGTCCGGCCCGACGACAGCAACTTGCGAGTCACCTTCATTCCAACCGGCCACCAAACGGAGCCACAAGGCCAATGAACACGGCTTTCTTGCTCATGGCCCGGTACGATGGCATAGCGGTCATCCCGGCCGATCTTGTTTGCCGCGACTTTTTCAGCCACCTCGAGACGCCGAAATTCATTCGAAAGGTCGATGCCGGCGAGATCGATCTGCCCCTCGTGCGGATCGAGGACTCGACGAAGTGCGCGCGCGGCGTCCTGCTTGCGGATTTAGCAGTCTATATCGACGCCAGGGCAACCGAAGCGCGCGCCCTGAATGACAAAATCCATGGCCGGTGAGGTATGACATCGGTATGACAAGCCTCCGGAGTCGCCCGGGATTCTGGCGCCTCCGTCCAGTCCATCATCGGTGCAACGCTAAAGCGCCTATCTAAGCGGTTCATTTCCATTATTCTTTTCGGCATTGGTTTGTCCCATATCGCATTGGAACAAACTGGGCAAACTCCGCCCCGTGCGAAGGCCCGTTTTTCTCGTTCTTGCTGGTGGTTGCACGCGCGGTTCAGCTCGCACGCAGTGAACGGTCGATGCTGTCCCAGGCGCCACGGCCGCTGACGGCGCTTTGCTGCAGAAGCAGCGAGCTCCTTCTGCACAGCGGATGCCCGGTAAGGTTAACGGTTGATTATCAACGGCAACCGACGCGTTCACCTCTACTACAGGAACGAATAGCAGCTCCAGGGGCTGAGGCATCCATTCCCATGGCCGACGACGGCATCCGAACCGAAGAGCAGCCCGCCGAACAGGCGTTGGCGGCGTTCGCGATCCGAGGCGCCGATCATTCGATTCCGCCGGCCTTGGATCAGCCCGTGCCGTTGACGGCTGCGCCGGCTAAGGCGCCGATTGACGCCGACGACATCGAGCTTTCGTTGTTCGGTGATCTCGCCGCCGTCGAGCTGCTCTGGCGCGCTTCAGAGGACCAGGCGAGCCGCACGTTTTTCCAGAGTTTTGCCTGGCTTCAGGCCTGGCAGGTCCATGTCGGCACCCGAACCGGCACTTCGCCCGTCATCATTGCCGGCAGGCACCCCGATGGCACGGTGGTGTTCATCCTGCCACTCGCCGTCGAGCACGGCCGTGGGCTGCGCCGCCTCACATTCCTCGGTGCCGACCTTTGCGACTATAATGCCCCCTTGCTGCACCCGGCGTTTAGCGCTCTGGTCGACGCGGGGGCATTTTCGGTTCTTTGGCCTCGCATCCTTGCGCAATTGCGCAGCGACCCGCGTTTTGGATTTGACGTAGTCGACCTGCCCAAGATGCCGGAACGCGTTGGCGCGCAGCTCAATCCGCTGATGGGTCTGGCGCGGCAGCCAAATCCGAGCGGCGCGCATCTGACCTCGTTGGGCGGAAGCTGGGAAGAGTTCTACGCACGCAAGCGCTCCGCAGCGACGCGCCGGACGGAACGCAAACAGCTTCGGCAACTGGGTAAGGTAGGCGAGGTCCATTTTGTCGACCAGTTGGAAGGCGAAGAGCGGGTCAGAACCCTCGACGTATTGTTCGAGCAGAAGGCGCATTCGTTCGCGCGCATGGGCGTGCCGAACATCTTCAGGCGTCCCGGATATACCGAGCTTTTCAGGTCATTCGCGACCGATCCGACGTGCCGGCATCTGGTGCACCTCAGTCGTCTCGAAGTCGGCTCGTCCATCGCTGCCGCCAGCATCGGCTTTACCGCCTGCTCGTGCTACTACTTGGTGCTGTCGAGCTACGATAGCGGTGCGACGGCCAGGCTCGGGCCCGGCCGTGCCCATCTCCAGGAATTGCTGCGTTTCGCAATTCGGAGCGGCATCGATGTCTTCGACTTCACGATAGGCGACGAGCTGTACAAGCTGGACTGGAGCGACGGCCGGTTGACGCTCTACGACCATCTGTCGGCGGCGAACCTGCGCGGCGCCGTCGCAGTAGCCCTCATCACGGGCTTTCGGACCCTCAAGCGGACCATCAAGCAAAACGCGGCCCTATGGCGACTGTTCAGCTCCAGCCGGTCGCAGCTAGGGGCGTTCAGGTCCGGCAGGATCCGGGCTGCATCACACGCCGACGCGGTGGAGAATACGACAGGAGACTTGGATGCTTGAGACGGATGTTGCCATCATTGGCGGCGGCGTTGCCGGCTCGGCGGCGGCGGCGATGCTCGGACGGCTCAATATCGCCACCACCATGATCGACCCGCATGAGGTGGCTCCTCCCGACTTCCGCTGCGAAAAGCTCGACGGCTCGCAGATTGCCGCGCTGGAGAAGACGGGACTCGCTGCTGCAGTGCTGGCCAAAGGCACAGCCAACAGGGAGATCTCGGTTGTGCGCGGTGGACGGATCGTCGATCGCAAGCCGCACGAGCAGTGCAATATCCTCTACGACACCATGGTGAACGCGATCCGGACCGAAATACCCGCCAGCGTCAGCAGGGTGGTGGGCAAGGTGACGGCGGTCGCCAACAGCGACGACCGGCAGACCCTGACGCTTTCGACCGGCGAGAGCCTGTCGGCGCGGTTGATGGTGTTTGCGACGGGCCTCAACATTGGGCTGCGCAATACGCTTGGTATCGGCCGGCAGGTGCGGAGCGCCAATCACTCAATCAGTATCGGCTTCGATATCGCGCCTGCCGAAGGCGAAAGTTTCCCCTTTGAGGCGCTGACCCATTTCTCCGAACGCGCCGCCGACAGGATGGCGTATCTGGCGCTCTTCGGGATCGGCTCGGCCGTACGGGCAAATCTGTTCGTCTATCGGGAAATGTCCGATCCCTGGCTCGAGGGCTTCAGGGCCGCGCCGGAAGCATCGCTGCTGTCGCTGATGCCCAATCTTCGGCGATTGATCGGCGATTTCAAGGTCACGAGCTTTGTGAAGATCCGGCCGGTCGATCTCGTCATCTCGTCCAATCATATCCAGCCCGGCGTCGTGCTGATCGGCGACGCCTTCGCGACCTCCTGCCCGGCCGCCGGCACAGGGTGCAACAAGGTTTTCACCGACGTCGCGCGCCTTTGCGGCACCTACCTGCCCCGCTGGCTGGAAACGCCCGGCATGGCGAGTGACAAGATCGCGGCATTTTACAGCGATCCGGATAAACTCGCCGCCGACGCCTACTCTGAGGATAAAGCCTATTCGCTGCGTGCACTTTCGACCCAACCCGGCATGGTCTGGCGCGCGCGGCGCCAGAGCCGGTTCATTGGTCATCTCGCGATAGGGACGCTGCGGCGGCTCAGACAAGGCCCGCGGCAGCGTTCGCCGGAGCCGACCGCGACCCGCCTCGCCGAGCGCAAGACATGACCGATGCCACGCTTCCCCCGCAAGATCGCGTGGCGCGGGAGCAGTTGTCCGGAGGCCTCGGGGCCATTCTAAAACGGCTCAACGCCCTGCGCTTCCTGGCCACCGACAGCTCCGGTATGCGCCGCGCCGCGAGCGGCGCGTTTCTGATCCGGGTTGGCAGCGCCGCGATTGCTTTCCTGTCGCAGCCGCTGCTTGCCCGGCTGATGGGGAGCCAGGAGTTCGGTATCTACGCCTACGTCTGGACATGGGCACTCCTGTTCGGCGGCATCGTCGACTGCGGACTGTCAACGGCGGCGCAGCGCTTCATCCCCGAATATCGCGAGACCGGTGCGCTGGCGTTGCTGCACGGGTTCCTGACGGGAAGCCGCTGGCTCGCAACGGGTGCTGCGATCCTCATCGCCGGCCTTGGAGCGTTGACGATCAACGCACTGAGCGGCCATCTCGATGACGGTGTGCTGATCCCCATGTATATCGGCTGCGCGACGCTGCCCTTCTCGGCGCTCTGCGTCACGCAGGATGGAATTGCGCGCTCCTACAATTGGATCGGCGTGGCGCTGCTGCCGCTCTACATTTTGCGTCCGCTTGCCATTCTTGCCCTACTGGTCCTCATCCACCTCGCCGGCTACCCGGCCAACGCCGTCAGCATCATGGTCGCTGCCGTGGTTGCTGGCGTCGTAACGACCGTCGGGCAAACCATCATCATCAATCGGCGGCTGCGCCGCATCGGTACTGGTCAGCCCAGAGCCTATGACTTCAGGCTCTGGACCTTCACGTCGGCGCCGATTTCGCTGTCGACCGCGCTGTTCTACCTGCTGAGTTACATCGACGTGCTCGTGCTGCAGGCTTTTCGGCCGCCGAGCGAGATCGCCGTCTACTACGCGGTTCAGAAGCTGCTGGCGCTCGTGGCGTTCGTCCACTTCTCCGTCGCCGCGGCGGTCGCCTATCGCTATGCAGAATATCGGGCGACGGGTCAGGAATCGCGGCTGGTCGCGTTCCACGCCACTTCCCGACGCTGGACGCTATGGCCATCGGTCGGCGGACTACTGTTTCTGCTGGTCGCGGGCTGGCCGCTTCTCTGGCTTTTCGGCCCGGAATTTGTCGCAGGCTATCCTCTCATTCTAGTTCTGTCGGTGGGGCTCATTGCCCGGGCGGCAATAGGCCCGGCGGAGCGCTTGCTGACGATGCTCGGCCGGCAGAAGACCTGCCTGTTGGTCTACCTCGCGGCGGTCCTCTGTGACCTCGCGGCCTGCCTCGTACTCATCCCGCTGATCGGATCGATCGGCGCGGCGGCATCGACCTCGCTCGCCATGCTTGTCGAGTCGGCCGCCTTTCTCATCCTGACGCGCCGCGAGTTCGCAAGACGAAGCGGAACGCAGCGCTACAGCGGTGCGCCAGCTATGGAGTCCTCTGCCTCGGTTAGTCAGACACTGACGTAGCGGCACCGCTGAGCGCTCCGCCATCTTGGCGAAGTAATCGGCTGGCATTTGCCGGTGACTTTGGTAAGCGTTGCATTCACCATTGAGATCGCTCCCCGGAGTCGTTCAAGGACAAAGCCGCCTATGCGCGGTCTAAGCAAGTTGTGGCTGTCTCGGATAGTCTGGCCGCTCGCCACGGCGCTGCTGCTTTGCCCGGTCGGCAATCCATCGGCCGCACTGGCGCAGAGCTGTTCGGTGACGCCGGCCGCCGGCAGCTACGGCTCCGTCGACATTCTCTCGGGCGGCGCGGTCAACACCAGCTCCACGTTCACCGTGACCTGCAGCGGGGCACTGATCACGGTGGGGATCTGCATCCAGTTCGATCAGGGCTCGCCAAACTCGAACACGTCCATCCGCTACATGACCAACGGCACCGCGCTGGTCCAGCACGAACTTTTTTCGGACGCCAATCGCACGGTGGTCTGGGGGTCATGGGGCCACGGCGCCACGGCCTATGGATCGGGCGGGGTATCCTTCAACATGACGCTGCCGCCGCTCGGCGGCACGGTGTCGCAGAACTTTACTGTTTATGGTCAGTTCAAGGCCGGTCAGTCGACCGCCCCGCCGGGCACCTATACCTGGAGCACGACATCACCCGAGATTAACTACGGCATTCTGCCGATCTCATGCACCCTGCCCCTCGGCCTCTTCAATGCCAGCGCCGGCTCTTCCCCCTGGACCGCGACCATCGGCGCCAACTGCACCGTCTCGACATCCCCGGTCAATTTCGGCACCGCTTCCCTGCTGACGGCCAATATCGACGCGGCGGGGACGGTTTCGGCGCGATGTACGAACAGCTCGCCTTTCTCCATCGGCCTCGACAATGGAGCAAACGCCAGCGGTGGCCAACGTCGCATGCGGCTTGGCGCCACCTCGAACTATATCGCGTACAATCTCTATACTAATGCGGGTAGGACGCAGGCTTGGTCGACCAGCAATTCCGCCACCTCCTGCAGCGGGGGCGCCGGCACTTGTGCGCTCGGTACAGGCGACGCGACCAGTCAGAACATCTCCGTCTACGGGCGGGTCCCGCCTCAGACATCGCCCGCGCCCGGAGCCTACTCGGATTCGGTCGTCGTGACGGTTACCTACTAGCGGGTGCGGCCCTTACCCGCTTCACTTGCACATCACCGGTCCGATTGCGACTTGCTGGCCCGGTTGCGGGGTGAAACCGAATTCTGCCGCGCAGGTGCCGTCGAGGAACTGGATCGACACATGGTTGCTCCCCGCCAGGTTCTCAATGAAGGCCTGGCCGTCATAACCAACGACAAAGTCGCCGCCAGAGACGACTTGTCCCTCAGCCCCCACGGGCACCGGACTGCCATCTGGGCGCTTGAACGTTACCAGCGCCGACCCACTGTCGCTCTTGATGCTGAAATCGACCGCGACGCCGGCCCCATCCGTGGGCGCCACAATCTGGCGCGTCGTAACGGCTTCGGCGTCGACAGGAAGATCGGTGGGATCGATGGCAATTTTATTGGACTGATAGGCACGCAAGCCGGGTACCAGAAGCATGCCCTTGCTGTCGGTCACTCCAATTGGCCGGTTCTCGTTGAGCACCTTGACGCCCGGAGTGCCGGTCTTGACCACTGCGAAACCGTCGTCGATCCAATCGGAAAAAAACACGCCGCCATCCATGGCCGCAATACCGCCCCTGAGCTCGAACGAGCCGTCGGCGCCCGTGCTGTCGGCGCGGGCGTCGACGGTGGCCGTACCAAAGCCGGCGCGGTAAGACACCGACGCCTCGCGATACGGAACGGCGCCCTCCGCATCCCGCACGCGCCAGCCGAGGCTGCCGACGTCGGAGCCGAGGGATCGCACGACATCGCTCGTGACCGTGCTTCGCCCGCCTGCACTTGCGACGCCTGTCGACGCCGATGTCGAGCCGTCGATCGGCATGCTGAGACCGAGATAGACGCCGGTATTGCTCCCGGTGAAATCGTGGAACACGTTGGCGTAGAATGAACCGCCGAACGGCATTGACCGCGAATAGGCGGCGCTCAGGATTTCGGCCCAATTGCCGAGGCCGTCGATTTGCCGGACGTAACTGGTACTGACGCTGGATGCCGGATCGAAGACCAGCGGCGTGCTAAGATTCAGCCCCTCGAGTTCTTGCGGCGGCCCCGATGTGAGATAAAGAGCAGGGGTCGGACCGTCGGATGGTGATTGCACCGTCGCGGCCGCCAAGTCCTCGTAAGCGCCGAAACTGCGCTGCAGGCTGGCGCTGATATTGATGCCCCAGAGCGAGGTCTGGTAGGACAGGAACGCCTGCGCACCGATGCCATATGGACCGCGGCTTGCCGCCAGTGCTGCCGAGGCCACCCCGAATTCGCCGGTCTTGAACACCGCGCCGACGCCGCCATTGACGATGCCGGCACCACCCTCCGCATGCGCCTCCCCTGTCAGCCCATCGGTGAACCCGTGTCGCCAGGTCGCCGAACCGACTGGACTTGGCGCATAGAAATCCTCGGCCGAACCGTAGCCGAGCCGCGGCAGGCCCGCCTCCACCGACCACGCGTCGAGCCCCGGCCGCAGCAGCGCCGGGGATGCAAAGAACGGGACAGTCGTCAGCGTTTCATGCCCGGCGGCGTCCCGCAAAACGACTTGTGCCGTGCCAGCGCCCGTCGTGACGGGGACGTTGTTGAGGGAGTATGGCCCCGCCGCAACGTCACCCGAGAAGGCCCGAGCGTTGTTGATGTAGACGTCGACGGTCGAGGGCACCGCCGCAATGCCGTTCAGCGCCGGCAACGGGGTCGTGATGAGATCGGGCCTGAGCGCGAAATTGCTCTCGGCCTCGAAGCCACCGAGACGGATGGGGCGCGACCAGGCGAGGCCGCCATTGATGAAGTCGCCGGCCCGGTAGGTGATGAGATTGCGGGGATCCGAGACTCGAAACTGAGTATCGAGCCGAATGAGGTTCGCCGGCTCCTGCGAGCCGACACTGACAATTGCCGACTGCTCGAAGGTCCCGAAAGGCGAAAATCCCCTTCCGTCCAGGGTCAGCGAGCTGCCGCTTGCGGAAAATGGCGAGACTTCGGACAAAGGACCGCTGTTGGCCAACAGGTCGTAATTGAGCACCGCCCCCCAGCCGGGCTTTGCGCCGTCCGCCGGCTGGTCTTGCCCGGACAGGTCGAAGGTCTGCTTGCGCCGCCGGGCGTTGTCGATGGATATCGCAAGGCTCTGGGTACGGTCATCGTAGTGATATTTGAGGCTGGGAATGGCATCGAGCATGACCAGATCGCCGGCCGCATGTGCCCCGTCGACTTGAATCCCCACGGCTTCGAGCTCGCTGCTGGTCGCCCCGATCCGGGTGCCGTCGATGAGAACGAAACTGCCGATCTGGTCGGTGGAAGTGCCGTTTATCGTCACTGCCAGCTGGAGCGGCTGCGGTGCTTCAGCCGCCGCGCCCCTCTGTCCCATGGCCAGTATGCAAACGAGCGCCAATACGGCGATCAGAACAGTGGCGGGACTACTGGCCGCGCCATTGTGCCGAGGCATTGAGCGGGCCCTTTTCCGTTTCGGCCGTGATCGCGATGGTGCCGCCGCCAAAGCCGCCTGCCCGGCTGGGCAGCACCCAGCGCATCGACGTATGGCCGAGCGCATAGCCGACAAGACCGTTCCCGAAAGACAGCACCCGGCCACGTCCGTCCGTCAATTTCAACGAAGCAATCCGCATGCGCATGTCGCCGGCATTGCTGGCGACCAGTGCCGTTTTGCCGCCGACATCGGCAAACGACCAGGAAACGCCCGGCGGGGTAACGGTGCGGCCGTCGAAGAATACCGGAATCGACTGCCGTATCAGCAGGCTGACGGCCTGCGCCTGCTGCTGACGCAGGTCCGGCAATTGATCGACGATGACCCGATAGCTCTCCTCGCCGGCGACCGGCGTCTTCGAAACCCGAACGATGCGCACGACATAGTCGGCGTTTGGCGCCAGCTTGATCGCCGGCGGGGACGCAACCACGTCGGTGGCGGGGGTCAGCGTTTCCTTGCCGTTGACCTGCGACCAGCGCAGGACGCGGGTTTGCACCGTGACGGGCTCATCGGCATCGTTTCGCAGCGTCAACGTACCGGCCATGGACGGCGCATTCATCTGCAACAGGATTGGATCGACGCTCAGTTGGCCCGCGAGCGCGGTCCCGGTCATCGCCAGGAGCGCCGTAACCGGCCATCCCAACAATCGCTTGATGACTGCCATGACAACGCCCTCAAAGTATCCGGCGGTGCGACGCGACCCGCTCCGAGCGAGCCCGCTTCTCGTAGCGCCGCCCTATATCGTTTCTGCTCTAATAGGTGACCGTCATCGTTACGCTATCGGCGTAGCTTCCGGCAGCCGGCGCGACGGCAACGCTTGGCACAACCCCATAGATGGTCGTGGATTGCGCGGTGCCGTTCCCGGTGCCGAGGGCGCACGAATTGGCGGCAGTACACGTGGTGCTGCTGCTCGCCGTCGTCCACGGGTTGTTGTGCGCCGCATCGGTATAGAGATTGTAGCTGATGAAGTTGGCGCCGCTGATCATTCGGCGCTGGCCGCTCGATGCGTTCGCGCCGTTATCCATGCCGATGGAATAGGGGCTGCCATTGGTGCAGGTGACCGAAACGGTCGTGCTCGCATTGAGGTTGCCAGCGAGAAGTGCCGTACCGGCGTTCGAGCCGAAATCGAGCGTCGATGCGTTGATGTTGCACGCCGCTGTTATGGTGATCTGCACCGTCAACGTTGCCGTCGACGTCGCCGCATACGCTGCTCCCGGTGCCAGCGTCAGACCTGTGACAAGCAGGCCGAAAAACACCAGCACACGGCCGATGAAGTCGCTTTTGTCGGGACGTTTGGTGCCACTGTTGTGGCGGATGAAATGGGGCATTCGTTAGCTCCCTTAGCGGTGTTCAATCGTGCAAAGGGAAATGCCCGATCCAATCACAGCACTAGAGTAATTGGTGCCATATCGTGGTAATTAAAGGGTTAAATCACAGATTATCCGCGAATTGCATTCGCATATATCTCCGTACTATTGACTAATAGTTCTACGCAGTTGTACGCAAATCCAGTAATCATTTGTATATTACTCACTTCAGAAAACGCCGTGACATGTGCGACGCCAAGAATGGAGGCGTGATCCTTGGTCGCACAGGCTAATCCGTCGCCGTATTTTGGCGGGCGAGTCAGCAGGCGTGCAGTTGTAGCAGACCAGTGACCTGCCTGGCCCTTCGCGATGCCGAACCGGCACACCGGGGCGCTAATGTCTGCACTTTATTCGAACGCTTCGAGCGGCAAGGTAGCGCATGTTCCTGGGAAACCATTGCCGCTCCCGCAGCCGTTCTGCTCCAAAGCTGGCCGCTGGCGGGTTGATATTCTGAACGGGCCGGGCCATCGCTAACACGTCCGGCGCGGCGGCTCCGGCTCGTTCGCTTTGAAAGGCAGGTTTTCATGCCCCTGATCACTCCCCAGACCAACGGTGTCTATGTCATCGCCGTGACCCCGTTCACCGAAACAGGAGACATCGATTACGCCAGCCTTGATAGCGTTATCGACTTCTATTTCGACAAGGGCGCCGATGGGCTCGCGGTCCTCGGCATCATGGGCGAAGCGCCCAAACTGACGCAGGAAGAGTCGATCGCGGTCATCCGCCGCACGTTGTCCCGAGCCGGGGATAGATCGGTGGTCGTCGGCGTTTCGGCGCCGGGCCTAGCGGCGATCGCCGAGTTGACCAAAGCGGCGATGGACCTCGGCGCTGCCGGCGTGATGGTCGCGCCGCCCGGATCGCTCAAGACCAACGAGCAGATCGTGGCCTACTACCGGCAGGTGGTCGAAACGGTCGGCACCGGCGTCCCGCTCGTCCTGCAGGATTATCCGTTGACGACGGGCATAACCATCAGTCCCGGCACCCTTGGGGAAATCCTCGAGGCGCTGCCCAGCATCGTCATGGTCAAACACGAGGACTGGCCGGGTCTTGCCAAGATTTCCGCGCTGCGCGAAGCCGAAAGCAAGGGCAGCCGCCGCACCTCGATCCTCTGCGGCAATGGCGGGCTGTTCCTGCCCGAGGAAATGCGGCGTGGTGCCGATGGTGCGATGACGGGCTTCGCCTACCCGGAAATGATGCGCGACGTGGTGGCACTCGCCTCCGGCGGCGACTACGAACAGGCACAGGACATCTTCGATGCCTATCTGCCGCTGGTGCGCTACGAGCAGCAGCAAGGCATCGGTCTTGCGGTCCGCAAGTACATGCTGATGCAGCGCGGCGCCATCAAGAGTGCCGCACAGCGCCGTCCGGCCGCGCCGCTAAATGCCGCGGCCATCGCTGAGGTCGAGTTTCTCGTGACACGCCAGACGCGCGCTCTAAAGAGGCTCGGCTCGACACCTGATTGAGCCCATTAGTCGGCCGAGTTGGTCCGATAGAGATAAAGCGTCGGCTCGCCAATGAACCGGCCCGGGAAAGTCGTGGCAGGCTCGTTCTCGGACTGGCTCGTACTGGTCAGCCGGAAGGTTGGGCCCGTCGCTGTGGCCAGACCAAGTGCTGCATCGGCCGGATAGTGCATGTCGTAGACTCTGGTGGCCGGCAGTGCGTCGCGCAGCAGAAATACGCCTTGGTTGGTGGCGACTGCCGCGCCCTGCCCCTGCCCCCGAAGGTACGTAATCGCCGACTGAAGCGGCGGGGGCTCAGACGGCCGAAGCTCGGTCCCCGACACAAGCGACCAAATCTGAAAGAGACCGCACAGAACAGTCAGCGGTATCCCCAAGCCTCGTAGTCGCGGCGCGATCAGAACGATGAGCAGGCCGCCAAGCAGAAGCAGCGGGGCAAGGTGCCGCAGGCTGTCGGGATTTTGGAATCCGGCAATCCAGGCAGCGTGCGCGAGAAGCGCAACTAGGATGGCAAGGGGTGCTGCCGCCAGACCGCGGGCATAGCGAAGCGCGACGACAACCCCGACGGCATCGGCGGACACCAGCCAGAGACCAGCGGGCATTGCGGCGATCGCTTCAAACCAGTTGTCGCCATGCGGTCCGCGCGAGAGCGGGGTGTTGCCCCATATCAGGGCATGGCCTTCGGTGAATCGCAGGCCTTCGGTTAGATAGAGCGGCTCGATGACCAGCATGACTGCGGCCGTTGGCAGTACGACGATGAGGCCGCCCGCTAACCCCGGCCAGAACAGGCGCCGGTCAGCGATCAGTGCGCCGAGCCCGGCGCCGCCGAGCAGGGCAACGTCGGACGGACGGCAGGCGAGCGCCCAGCCCAGAGCCACGCCGGCAAGAAGGGCGCGGAGCCGATAAGGCTGGCCCTTTCCAGGCAACAGGACCAGAAAGAGCAAAAGAAAAACCAGAGCTACGCCATCCGAGAGCAGGCTCAGCGCCAGGTCGGGCAGAAGCGGCATCGTAAGGGTCAGCAGGAAAGCAGCGACGGGCGGCCAGCCGGGGCCGGCATGGCGGAAGGCAATGAGCGCCGCCATCGGTGGCAGCGCTATGGCGATGAAACCGGTCAGCAGCGCCAGTGCATGCAGCGGATCGCCCCCCGCGAAAGGCAATAGCACCCGCCCCATGGCAATGAACCCGGGGTAGCCCGGAAATTGCGGCGAGAGGTCGAGAATGCTGTAGCGGACGAGCCCGTGTGCAAAGAACAGCGCATCGTCCGAGGAAAGCTGCGGCGGATGCGAGACCAGCCAGGCGCCAAAAGCCGCGTAGGCGGCAATAGCGACCGCCCAGGCCAGGGCGAAACCAAATCGATGCGCGCGAACCTGAGACGAAACCAATCCGACGGCCGGCGGGGCCGCGACCATTACGGCGTCTTTCCGAGCGCCTTGAAAATCTCGGCCCGTGCGGCGGCATACGCGGTTGGATCGGGTTGGCGTGCGCCTACCCCGAAGACGCCTGGATTGCCGATGGCATCGAGCGCCTTCTGCAACCCATCGCCGACGATCTTGCTCTGGTCGGGCGGCAGATCGCCGGCGATCGCCGTGTAGAAGCGCTGCGCTCTGATCACCAGAACCTTGGCGGACTGGTAATCGGTAAGATTGGCACGTCCGCCATCCACGCGTCTTACGATTTCATCCGAGGCCGCACGGACGAACGCCGCCGTGACAAGCTTGGCGTCCTTCGCCGCAACGGCGTCGTCAAAAGCCTGCGCCGTGCCTTTGTCTTCGTTCTGGTCGAGATAATCGAGGTCGGCCTGCATGGCGGCGAGCGCCGTTTTGGCATCATCCCACTTGCCGGCCGACACGGCCGCAAACAATGCCTCGCGGCCATCGAGCAGTGGTTCCGCCCCGGCCGCCGCGTAGGAATAAGCGATCGCAGGCGTCGGCCCGGCGATGGGCCCGGCCACGGCAATCAAGGCGGCGAGGACAGCAAGAGTGGCAGCGTTCAGCTTCATGCGTTTCTCCTCAGGCAATGCTTTCGGTTTCGATGACGGTCTTCTGATTGCGGTGCGCGTAGATGGCCTGCCGTCCGTCCTCGCCGGTAATGAGCATGGCCGCCGCCATCTGGCCCATTTCCATAGCTGTATCGGTGAAGACGTAACGGAAGGTTCCTTGCCGCCCGCATTGAATGAGGTTGGTGAATTGCCCCAGATGCGCGAGCGCCCGTTCCCGCTCGCTAACATACCCCACGCTCATCAGCGGATAGGCGGTCGCTGCGCGAGCCGAAAAGAATTCGCCGGTCGTTCGGGCTGGATCGATGCCGAGCCGGCGGAGGTCGCCCTTGATACGCTCGAAAAGCGGCGCGTCTTCCATCGACCAAAGCTCATCGCCGGGATCGCAGGGAATCTCCATCATCAGTGAGGTCATCCCCGGCGGCGCCATTTCAGGCGATCGCCGCCGCGGCTCTTGAAGGCGCGTGGCGATCATGCCCGGATCGGAGAGATACTGCCAGGTCCATGGCGAGACGTTTTCCATCGCCATCGGAAAATTGAGGAACCGAAGCCCGCGAAAGCGCAACGTTGAGTTTCCGCCGGTCATCCGCACCATGTCAGGCAACGGCACGGTCGAAACGACGGCATCGCAGGCGATCGGTCCCTGGTCCGTCTCGACCGCTGTCACGCGCTCACCGGCAAGGTTCAGGCCCGTGACCGAGACGCCAGTGCGGATCGCCGCGCCCTCTTCCGACACGCGGGCGGCCAACCGCTCGAAAATGACCCCAAAACCGTGGCGCGGATAGCGATAGCTCTGGGCGTAAGTGCGTGGATTATTGGCCGCTCCAGGAACCAGCCGCCGAGCGACATCGCGCAGGTCGACCAGGCTGATGCGCTGCTCGGCCCAATCGGCCGAAAGCGTCGCCGGCGACACGCCCCAAAGCTTTTCGGTGTAGCCGGCAAAGAAGGTGCGGTAGAGCGTTTTGCCGAACCGCGCCTCGGTCCAGCTCGCAAAGTCCTCTTGAGGCGACCCGCTCTGAAAGGCAGACGTGATGAGGTCCCTCAGCGCCCCCATCAGCAGCCGCGGCGGGGCCGTACGCAGCAGATTGCCGAGCGCCAGGGGATAGTCATAGACCCGGCCACCAAACCGGATGACGCTCTTTCGCGTCGCGGTGAGGAGATCGTCGCCGACCAGTTCATCCACCAGCCGCATCAGATCGCGATTGTGCGTGATGAAGCGGTGACCGCCAAAATCGAAGCGATAGGTCCCTGCCCGGCCTTCTAAGACGCTCGTGCCGCCTAGTCCGCCGAGCGCCGGCCGCCGCTCGAGGACGGTCGTGCGGATACCGGCACGCACCAACTCGTAGGCCGCAATGAGTCCTGCCGGACCAGCGCCCAACACGACCACATGGGCGGGCGGCCCCGCCTCACGCCTTTTTAGCATAGCCCCGGCGCCAGATGACGATCGCGACGACGAGATAGACCGCCCAGAGCCCAAATTGCGGAGGTGTCGGCGAGGCGTTGTAGCCAAAAAGGCCGCGCAGGAAGATGCCGACGCCGCTGGTGTCGGAAAGGACGTTGGAAATGTCGAAGAGCGGCGCCGTCGGCCCCGGGAACGCACCGATACCCTGCAGCGTATTGACCGCCGAGCCCAAGAGACCCGCCGCGATGATGATGAGCAGAAGGCTCGAATAGCGGAAGAAGCGGGCGAGCGGCACGCGCCGGGCACCGCTCAGTAGGATGTAGATCAGCAGCAAGGCGACGGCGAGTCCGGCAAGACCGCCCCACACCGACAGCTCCGCGCCGCCATAGGCCAGCGCCGACAGGAACAGCACGGTCTCGATTCCCTCGCGCAGCACCGAGATGAAGGCGAACATGACAATACCAATGACATTGCCCGCGCTTATGTAGCTCTGCAGCTGTTCCTTGGCGTGCTCGGTCTCGGAACGAGACTTTTTGTGCATCCAGACGGCCATGTAGGTGAGCATCCCGCAGGCGATCAGCATGATCGCCGCGGTGAAGACCGAGCGGTAAAGATCGTTGCTGAACTGGTCGACGACCACCTGCAGGATGAACGCCACCACCAGCGCGCCGATCAACCCGGCAAACACGCCGAGATAGATCCATTTGGCATAGCGCTGCCCGCCGATGCGGTTGAGATAGGCAAGCAGAATACCGACCAGTAGGAAGGCTTCAAGGCTTTCGCGAAAGGCGATGAGGAAGGTAACGAGCATCAGGGCTGTCCGGAGCTGGAGGCAAGGCTTTGGGTCAGATGCGCCATCTCGACCGGCTGCGGCGCCGGCATTTCGGGGAAGCGCTGCCGCACGAGATCGGTGATCTCCTGCGGGAAGGTGCGAAACATCAGGTGGACATCGACCGTAACCGGATAGGCGATGCCCGCAGGCAGGTCGAAGGACTCGTCGCGATAGCCGCCGGCTGGAATGCGCGTATCGGCGTTCATTTTCATCATGCGCCAGAACTTGAGCCCCACGGCGTGAGCGTCGGTATCGGCAAGCACCTTGTGGAAAATTCGGGCGTTGGGATCGAGATCGCCGTTTGGCGCGAGCTGGCCCGAAGTGAGGACAACCTTGCCGGTCGCGTCGGTGACCGAGAGCTCGATCCACATTTGTCGGAAATCCGAAACACCGGTCGGCAAATCGTGGCCGGCGCCACTATTGGTAACCCGAACGGTCACCTGATCCGCCTTCGCCGGCGGCAGCGAAAGCTTTGCCGCCGTACGCAGCAGCGCAATGCTTTCTGCCTCGGCCGAAGGATCGCGCAAGCCGACGAGGTGATATTGGGCGCCGACGAACTGATGCGTCACGACGTTCGCCTCGAGCGGGCCGCCATCGGTGGAGGAGCCAGCGACCGGCGTCCCGATCGCACCAACGCTGGCATGCATATGGCAATCCATGCAGGTGCGGTTTTGCGTAGGATCGTCGGGTTTGTTGAAGGGCGATGCGGCCCACTCGGCATAGGTGTCGGTTATGTAGGAGCCAGTGCCCGGCGCAAACTCTTCGTGGCAGGAGGCGCAAAGGTCGCTGTTGCCCTTGATATTCTGCATCATCGACTGGGCGTGTACCTCTGGTCGCGAGCGGATGAGCTGACTTGCGAAAGTGCGCAGAGGCGCAAAGTCGGACATTTCGCCCGGCACGGTCGGCCGATCCGCCGGATCGACATTGAGGCTGGCGTTGCCGGCACCGGTGCCGCCGGCATTCTCGACCTTGGTCACGGTGTGGCAGAACAGGCACCCGGTGCCCTCGTCGACGGAATGGGCATAGCTCATGAGGTCGGCGATCGCCCCGGCACCATCCTTGTCAAAGAGCCGCGAAATACCGGCGGTGCGATTGTCGCCCGAGAGCAGCGCCTGCGGCGCGTGGCAACCCATGCACCAGGCGCGGAACGGCTCGCCGACATCTTTGGCGGCCATATCTTCCAGCACCGCATAGTAGGGATCGGACTGGCCCATGAAATGGTGCATCGAGTTCGACCACTGCTTGAAAATGGTGCTGTGGCAACTGGCGCAGAGCGCTGAGTTGGCCCAGGCATTGGGATCGACGCTCGCGCCGCCGTCCTTACCCCTCAGCCACGTCGCGAGCAGCGGCAGGTTGCCCGGCGAGGTCACGTAGGTGTGGAGATCTTTCATCATCGCCGTGACCGCCGGCGAGGGATGGTCAGGGTCCGTCTGCGGTGTCGAGAAACGCGTATCGGCACCCATGCCGCCCTGGGTATCGCGAACCATGCGGATGTAGTCGCCGACGAAATCACCCGCCACCAGCTTGGCAATGGTGCCGTGCCCGGTGAACGCCGAATGGAATTTGTCGACCGGCGTCGCCTGGAACAGCGCGCGATTGGTGAAGTTGAAGCCGTCCACGTGGCAGCTCGAACAGCTCATCCAGTTGTCGCCGGTGAGCGGCGCTTCGGGAAACTCAGCCGTATTGGCAAGCTCGAAGATGCGCTCGCCGCGCCGGAGTGCTGGCTCCACTGGATCCTTGCCAACAAGCTCGGCGAAACGCGGCGCAACGACACTGACCGATGCAAACTGGCCATCGCCGCCGGTGGCGAGCCTGGAAAGATCGAGGCCCATCGCGTTCTGAACGTAAATGTCGGTGCCGTCGACAACCAACCCACGCGGATTTTCACCCGGCAAATGCCGGAAAATCTGGACGGCCTGTGCCCCCTCGGTAGTAGCCGCCTTTTTCGAAGTGGAGTCGATCGGCAGGGCCCGCGACAGATCGAAGACCACGAGGTCTTCGCTGCCCGACATCGTGACATAGGCCTTGGAACCATCGCCGGAGAAAGCCACGTCCGCCGGGTTGGAGACGATGCGGGTCTGGTTGCCGTTCTCGATGATGTTGATCTGCTTGAACAGCTGCTTGCGCTGTGAGACCGCCTCACGTTCGGCACCCGGGGCAAGCGCCAGCACGGAGATCGCGGGAAAGACCGTCGACTGGAACTGGAACGGATGGTCGAAATTCCAGAGCATGTGCGGCAGCCAGGCCTGCTTGCCGTCCGGACTGACCTCGATGCGGTCGAGCCCGCGCGGCAAACCTTGCGACACCGTCTGGTCGGCGTTCTGCTCCACCGCGAGCTGGATGAATTTCGTCCGGACCAGCGGCAGCTTCGCCGTATCGTAGATCGATACTGCGCCCATCATGGCGTGGCTTACCAGCAGACGGCCGTCCGGCAGCAGCGCCAGTCCGCGCGGCGACTCCGCTACGGTCATATTGATCTTGATCGTGCCATCCGGCTGGACGCCGTAGAGCCGGTTGCCCTCCGACGCTGCAATCCAGAACAGGCGGTTGCGCGCATCATAGACGACGCCGGCGGGACGATCCGGGATTTTGATCTGGTTGCGGAGGCCGAGGCTGTCCTGATCGAGAAAGAACACCTGATCGCCGGTAAAATCGGTCGCCGCGATCAGATGATCGTCCCGGTCGACGGAAATCGAGGTGATGTCTCCGCCCAATGCGACTTCTGCCAGTCGCTTGCCGGTGGCGCGATCGATGCGGCTCACCGAGCCGCCGTCGAAATTGGCGGCGAGCAGCGTCTTGCCGTCCGCCTCAAGGAGCAGTGAGCGGCTTTCGACGGCATGGAGCTGGACACTCGGTCCAACGCTGGGCGTGGTCATGCCCATCAACACCACGACCATGCTACCCATGCCGACGACGACCTTGATGACCGAACGCTTCCAGGCATGGACCACGACAAGGGTCACCAAAGGCACGGCAAGCAGCAGATGGAGCCAGTGGACCGCGATGCCGAAAGGCGCGCCGTTCTGCCCGATGAGCCAGAGATAGAGCCCGCTCAGGAGCAGAAGGCCAAGGCCAATTTCGAGCACACGGCCACTGAGGGCTCGCAAACGCCGCCGGCTGACTTTCAACAGATCGCGATGGCTGTACCAGAACGGCAAGAGGATCGCCGGCACCAGAACGATGCCCGCAACGACGTGCAGGATAAGGCCCCATCGCACAACCGACCAGGACAGCCCGAAAGAATCGAACATTATGAGGCCGCTGGCGAGGAGGACAAGCAGCGACAGCTCCGCCGGGCGCACCAGCCGCCGCCACAATCCCCACCGCCATCTTGGACGGGAAAGGCGGGAATTCTCCAGCCCGCCCGCCTGTCTTATACGCATCCGTCACGTCCACCCATCCGGTAGCGCCGCCCTTAGCAGATAGGCCGAGCTGGCGATACCGGACTCGTGCAGTCATGTTAAGGCGTCACTTCTACTTTCGACGCCATTACCTGGGCAGTGCCATATTTGCCGCCCGCGAAGGTGATGCTTTTGATCCCGTTCTGGTTCACGTCGCCTGTCGTATCGCCGGTCACCAGGTGCTCACCGGTATCTTCGAGCCATTCCGCCAGCTGCATGCCGCGCGCAACGGTGTGGAACCAAGTCGTATAGGTATCGGTCAACGCCTGCTTGGTGAGGACCGGGTCGGTCTCGCCTTCCTTGTTCGAGAGATTTTCGATCAGCTCGCGCAAGCCTCCCGAAACAGCGCCCGCCGTCCAGGGATCCACCGTAAAGGGTTTGCCCGGGGTCGGATCGAACAGACCGGAGGTCTTGTCGAGCATGTGCGCCTCGACAGCGTCGTAGATGCTGCGCGCGGCAGTGCGGTAGGTTTCGTCGCCCGTGGCCACGAAAGCGGCCGACATGGCGCGGATCACAGCAAACTGCGCGCCCGTCGAATAGCTCGCGGACGGCCCTTTGCCAATCGTATAGGAATCCGCGACGAGGCCATCCTTGCCGATCAGCTTGTGGACAATGAAGTCGGCCTGCGTCTTGAGCAGGTCGAGCGCCTGCTTGCCTTCCGGCGTGCCCAGCGGTTTGCCGCTCGAGGCAGAGGCGTAGCCGACCGGCAACGCGTCGAGTGCGCGCTGATAGATATCGAGCGCCGAGATCGTATAGGCGGCATCGAACGTGGTGACGGTGTCGCCCTGCTTGCCGTCCTTCCAGTCGTCAACGACGGTGCCGGCTTCCTTGTTGAAATGGAGCGCCAGCAGATTCTTCAACTCCAGCGACGAGAGCGTCTCGGCGAGCGAGAACGGATCGTCGGCCTTCACGTACTTGCTGGTATCGGTGCCGATATTGGCATCGGGCGCCTTCGGGAAGGGATCGCCATCGAACACCGCCTGGAAGAACTTGCTCTTGTTGCCATTGGCCGTGCGCTGATCGCTAAAACCGTAAAGCTCGCTCAGCGGCCAAAGCAGCATCCAGGTGGAGCGCAGCGATGAGCCGCCGTCCGTCACCTTGAGATCGCTGATGGCGTTGGCGTCGTTCTTCTGGACAAAGCTTACGGCGACTTTGTTGGGAAACCAGACAGGCTGCTTGGCGGGATCGTAATCGGGACCGATCGGCGCGCCGAGCGTCTTGCCGTCATAGCCAAACCGATCGCGCAGGGTCAGCAGCTTGTCCCAGGTGATGTTGGTCAGAACCACGCCGTTGAGACCGTCCGTGGAGCTGTCGCCCAGCGCCAGCTTGCCATCGCTGTCGGCTTCGGGATTGGGAATGTCGTCGACTTCCTTGTCGTCGGCGGTCTGGTGCATGGTGCCGAGGAAATCCTGCGACCACATCACGTCCTTGAGCATCTGCCCGCCCGCTGCGATGGGGCTGAAATTCATGTCCATGCCGTCCTGCCGCCAGGCCAGCGTCTTGAAGTCACGGAAATAGGCCGGCTTGATCGTCGAGAAGGTGCCGGTCTTGCCCTGATGGGTGGTGTAGGGCTTGCTGTCGGTGCCGACCTGCGAGACATCCACCGCCTGGCCGAACTCGGGGATGCCCTTATCCAACGGGAAGGTGATCGGATACCAGTTCTGGGGCAATTCGTCGGTGGCGATCCCCACGGACTTGGCGAGATGGATGAAGCGCTCGCCGAGGCTTTGGAACGTGCCGCCGGCCTTAGCGTTGACCGGGCCGTTCACAATGTGCGGGCCGAGGTGCGACTGGTAATTGACCGCGTACATCGCCTCTTCCGAGCTCTCGTAGGAGTCGATGCCCGCCGCAAAGTCGAACGCCGTCGGCTTATCCGCTTGGTCGGCATCGAGCACATCGAGATCGAGGCCCTGGCTCTCGGCCAAGGGCTCGCCGGAAAGCTCATATTCGGTATAGGCGAACATGCCGGCGCCAACGTCGAAGGTCTTATCCAGCACTTTGACCGAGGGCCCTGCGGCGTAAGCAGTGCCTACCATCGACAGCGCCGCGACACCCGAAAGCAGCATGCTCCGGTGCAGCCGCGCAGACGGGCTCCTCTTCACAACGACCATTCTTCAATCTCTCCACATTCCTGACTAACTGGATCAGGTTATGGAGCCATACAAAATGCGACAAACAGCCTCAAGTTTTTTCTGCGACTATTTTGCAAGGTGGAAATGCCCAAAAAATGACCCCTTGCGTGCGATATATATTTCGATATATCTGATAATTCGTTATATCGAAACCCAGTCGGACAATATGCGCGGACATCACAGCCATCATCACGGTCACTACGATCATCATGGACGCGGCCCGCACGGCGGAGACCGCGGTTATGGCGGACCTGGCGGCCGGTCGAACCTCGGCAGGTTCTTTGCCCACGGCGACCTCAGGCTCGTCATTCTCAATCTGATCGCCGAAAAGCCGCGGCACGGCTATGAGATCATCAAGGCGATCGAGGAAGCTGTCGGGGGCGCGTATAGCCCGAGCCCCGGCACGATCTATCCCACCCTCACTCTGCTCGAAGAACTCGGCTACGTCACCGTGACGCCATCGCCGGAGGGTGCCAAGAAACTGCACGAAATCACCGATCAGGGCCGCTCGTTCCTGGAGGCGAACAGACCGGCGCTGCAACTTCTTCTAGCGAAAATGAGCGAAGCCAACGTCATCCGAGGCGGCGGCCCTGCCCCACAGATCGTGCGCGCAATGGAAAACCTGAAATTGTCACTGAGACTTCGCCTCGACCGCGGCCCGCTTAGCCCGGAACAGATCGACGCCGTAGCAGCCGCCATCGACGCCGCCGCAACCGCCGTGGAGCGCACCTGATGGATACGCGAACTCTCCCTCTCTCTGCCGTGTCACGGGTGACGACAAAAGTTCCGCGCCGCTACCTCGGGCAGCTCTGCAAGCACTTTCAGCACAAGCTCCCTGTCACCTACGCCGAAACCTACGAGACCGGCCGCATCGAGTTTTCGGTCGGTGTTTGCGAACTGCAGGCCGACGAGGCACAGGGTATTCTGGAAATGCGGGCACGCGCGACAAACGAAGCCGATCTCGCCCGCCTCGAAGACGTCGTAGCGCGTCACCTGATCCGCTTTGCCTTCCGCGAGACGCTCGATCTCACCTGGTCGAAGGAACAGTGAGTTACGGCGCAGCGCCGCGGGCGTTGACCTTGCAGGAATAGATCGACGTGGAACCGGTGATCAGCAGCCGGTCGCGATTCTCGCCGCCGAAGGTCAGGTTGGACGCGCGTTCCGGCAGCGGGATTTTGCCGATCATCGTTCCGTCCGGCAGGTAGCAATGGATGCCGTCCTCGGCGCCCATCCACAACCGGCCCTCCGTATCGAGCCTGAACCCATCGAACTTTTCCGCCGCATTGGTGGCGATAACTTCACCGCCCGACAGCGCGTCGTTGTCCCCCACGCGAAAACGCCGAACGTGGTTCGGGCCGGCTTTGACATGCGTGCTGCCGGTGTCGACGATGTAGAGCAGGCTCTCGTCCGGTGAGAAGGCGAGCCCGTTCGGCATGACGAAATCGGTCGTCATCTGCCGGATTTCGCCAGTTGACGGATCGAGCCGGTAGACGTGGCAACCGTCGAGTTCGCGGACGCCCTCATAGGCGGGCGATTTGCCGTAGTCAGGATCGGTGAACCAGATCGATCCATCGGATTTGACCACGATATCGTTGGGCGCGTTGAAGCGCTTGCCCTCGAAGCGATCGATCAGCACGGTGATTGCACCGTGGGCCTCAGTCCGGGTGATGCGCCGCGTATATTGCTCGCAGGTGACGAGCCGACCCTGCCGGTCGACGGTGTTGCCATTGGCCCCGTTCGCCGGCTGGCGGAACACGGCGACTTCGCCGCTGGCCTCGCTCCACGACAGCATCCGAAGATTTGGAATGTCCGACCAGACCAGCATCCGGCGATCGGCCAGCCAGGCGGGCCCCTCGACCCATCTGCCGCCAGTCCATAATCGTTCGATGCGCGCAGTCGGCACGACACAAGCCTTGAACCGCGGATCGAGGATTTGAGCGGCCGGGCCGTCCAGCGGCCCGAGCGAAAAATCTACCAATTGGTCACCGAGCCATCGCGCCGCTTGAGCCGGGGGGCGCCCCAGAAGCGGAATTCCTCGGCCGTAAGCTTCGCCTCGTTCACCTCGATGCCGAGCCCCGGGCCATTCGGCACCGGGAAGGTCACGCCATCGAGACGTGGCTGTGTCGGAAACAGGTCGTCGCCCGGATTGCCTGCATAAAGATCGTTGGCATTGGCGCGTGTTTCGAGCCACGAGAAATTCGCGACCGCCGCCGAGAAGTGGATCGTTGCCGCCGTGCAGATCGGCCCCAGCGGATTATGCGGCATCATGTCGACATAGTGCGCTTCGCTCCAGCCGGCGACTTTCATCGCCTCTGTAAATCCGCCGACATTGCAAAGATCGAGCCGGTTGAACTGGTGGATGCCTCGCTCGATGTAGGGCAGGAACTGCCATTTCGAGGAGAACTCCTCGCCGATGGCAAACGGTACGTCGACCATGGTCCGCAGCGATTCATAGGCTTCCGGCGTCTCATCGCGGATCGGCTCTTCGAGGAAATCGAGCGTGCCCGATGGCATCTTCTGGCAGAAGCTCACTGTCTCGGCGACCGACAGGCGGTGGTGCCAATCGATGCCAAGCACGATTTCGTCGCCGAGCGTACGACGGGCCTCGGTCAGTGTCCTAGCCATCTTGCCGACATGCTCGCGCGGCTCGAATATTTCGGCATCGCTGAAGTCCGGGAAAAAGCGGACGCAGGTCCAGCCCCGCGCCACCAAAGCCTCGGCCTGCTCGATCATGGTTGCGGCTTCGCCGGAATTGGTCGAGGCGAAAGTGGGGATGCGGTCGCGCTGCTTACCCCCAAGCAGCTGGTAGACCGGCACGCCCAGCGCCTTGCCCTTGATATCGTGGAGCGCGATATCAATCGCCGAGATCGCCGCCTGGAGGACGCGGCCGCCCTCAAAATACTGGCTGCGATACATCTCCTGCCAGATGGCGCCGATATCGAACGCGTCCCGCCCGATCAGGAACTCGCGGTAGTGCTCGATCGCGCCCACCACGGCCTTTTCGCGGCCCGACAGGCCACTCTCGCCCCAGCCATAGATGCCCTCATCGGTCTCGACTTTGACGATAAGCTGGTTCCGATGGCCGACCCAGATCGGGTACGGCTTGATGGCGCTGATCTTCATGGCTGCTGGTTCCGTTCTTTGCGGCTTTTGATTGATGTGCAGGAAGCCGGCATTTTGCGCCCGAGTCCCAAAATCCGTTTACTCGCCCCACACTAACATGTCAGATGCGCCCGCCAAGACCGAGGACGTAAAAGATATGAGCACGACGCAGAAAATTGCCTTCGAAACCCGCCGGATCGGCGAGACCAGCCTCAATGTCACCACCCTCGGGCTCGGCGGCGCGACGCTCGCCGGCATGATGGTCGAAGTGCCGGAGGATCAGGCCCGCGCCACGGTTACGCGCGCCCTCGATGCCGGCATCACCTACTACGACACCGCCCCACAGTACGGTTTTGGCCGGTCCGAACACCTGATGGGCGAGGCGTTGCGCTGGCGCCGGCCGGGCACGGTGGTGTCAACCAAGGTCGGACGCTTGCTGCGGCCGGTCCGCACCGAAGCCGATCGGACCTATGGGCATTCTTGGGCAAAGCCCCTGCCCTTCGATCAGGTCTACGACTATTCCTACGACGGCATCATGCGTTCGTTCGAGGATAGCCTGCAGCGCCTCGGCCTGCCCGCCGTCGATATTCTCTTCGTCCACGACATCGGCAAGGCGACGCACGGCGAAAAGAACGCCGGTTACTGGAAACAGCTCGAAACCGGCGGCTACAAGGCGCTGACTGAGCTGAAGAAGGCCGGCGTCGTTTCGGCCATCGGCCTCGGCGTCAACGAGTGGGAAGTCCTGATGGACGCCCTCGATCTCGGCGACTGGGACGCGTTCCTTCTCGCCGGCCGCTACACGCTGCTGGAGCAAACCTCGCTCTCGCCGTTCTTGGAAGCCTGCGTCAAACGCAAGACCTCGATCGTCTGCGGCGGTCCGTTCAACGGCGGCGCGCTGATGGGGACGGGCATGTGGAACTACGCCAAGGCGCCACAGAACGTCATCGACCGGGTAAAGCAGCTCGAGGCCTTTTGCGCCGACCACAAGATTCCGATCGGCGCGGCAGCGCTACAATTCCCGCTCACCCATCCGGCGATCGCTACCGTCCTGCCCGGCCCGAAATCGCCGGCAGAATTGGAAGGCATCCTCGACTGGTGGCAGGTAAAAATTCCGGACAGCTTCTGGAACGACCTCGCGGCGCAGAAGCTCGTGGCGCCCGGCACGCCGCTGCCGAACGGCAAGACCGCCTGAGCTAGCGCACCTCGACGCCAAGGCGGCCGCTCAGGCCGCCTTGGGTTTCTTCACGACCGTGAGATTGATCCGACGGCGCTCGGCAAAGCCGAGCCGTTTATACGTGGCGATGGCCGCCTCGTTATGCGGATAGACGTGCAGGAACGGCAGTTCGCCGCGAGCGGCGATGCCGCTGGCTACACGCGACACCAGCGCTTTGGCATAGCCGCGTCCGCGATAATCGGGATGGGTACACACGGCGCTGACTTCCGTCGCGCCGGCGGGCCGAAGGCGCTCGCCAGCCATGGCGACTAATAGGCCACCATCGAAAATGCCAAAATAATCACCGAGTTCGTTGGTTCGAGCGGCGAATGGGCCGGGTTCGGTAAGGGCGACCAGTTCGCGCATGGCCGGGACATCGCCCGGGCTGAGCCTCACGATCTCGGTGGTGTCGTTGGCTGGGTGAAGTTCTGTCGCGACCATCTGCGAGAGGTCGCCGGCGAGCACGAGGTCGAGTCCTTGCGGCACGTCCACGGCCGTCGTCGTGAACAGCACCGCTACCGCCTCCTCTGGCAGTAGCGCCGCCATGGCCACCGTGTTCGCGCTCGACAATGTTTCCATCGCGGCGAAAGGCGCAAACTCGGACCTGAAGCGCAGGACGGGGCCTTCGCCAAGCGCCAGATGCGCCTGCGGCCCCGTCAGGGCATGCCACGGCGCATTGTCCAGCAAATCTTCGTTCATGATTGTCGCCCCGCAGATCAGTCCCGCGGAACATAGGGAGGCCGGTCCTCGAATCCTAGTCGAGCGAGGACAGCACTTCCTTGACCTTCGAGTTGATCTGGTCGAGCGAGTACGGCTTGGCCAGAAACTCGACGCTCCGATCGTCGGCGATATCCTTGCGAACGCTCTCTTCGGCGTAGCCCGAGACGAGGATCACCTTCACGTTGGGCAGCCGCTTCCGGACATGCGTCAACAAAGTCGGCCCATCCATCTCGGGCATCACCACGTCGGAAATGATGAGGTCCACCTTATTTTCGATCTCATCGAGGACTTCCAGTGCCTCATCGCCCGATCCAGCCTCGAAAACCTCGTAACCCGTGGTCTTGAGGGCCCGCGCCGAGAAGGCGCGCACGCTTTCCTCGTCTTCCACCAGCAGGATGCGCTCGTTGCCAGTCAAATCCTTGACCGGCGCCACCGCAGCCACCTGCGCAACCTCACCCTCGGCGGGGATATGGCGTGGCAGGAAAATCCGGAAGGTCGTGCCTTTGCCGACGACCGACTCTGGATAGATGAAACCGCCGGTTTGTTTGACGATGCCGTAGACCGTCGACAAGCCAAGACCCGTGCCTTTGCCGAGCTCTTTGGTGGAGAAGAATGGCTCGAAGATCTTCTCCATGATCTCAGGCGTCATGCCCGTGCCGGTGTCCTCGACATCGATCAGCACATAGTCCGCCGCTGGCATGCCGGTATAGGTGAAGCCCGCCGCCTCCGCCTCGGTGACGTTGCGCGTGCGGATCGAAATCGAGCCGCCATTCGGCATCGCATCGCGCGCATTGACGACGAGGTTGACCACCACCTGCTCAAGCTGCACGAGATCTGCCCGCACCGGCCAGACGTCGTCGGCGTGGCTGACGTTGAGGGTAATCGTCTCGCCGATCAGCCGTTTCAGCAGCACGGTCAAATCGTCAACGCTGCCGGTGATGTCGAGAATCTGCGGCCTGAGGGTCTGGCGGCGCGAGAACGCCAGCAACTGCCGTGTCAGGCCCGCCGCGCGATTGGCGCTCTGCTTGATCGACATGATGTCGCCGAACGAGGGATCGCCGGGCTTATGCTTCAGCAGCAGCAGGTCGGAAAAGCCGATGATCGCGGTCAGCACGTTGTTAAAATCGTGCGCGACGCCGCCGGCGAGTTGCCCCACGGCCTGCATCTTCTGGCCTTGCGCAAACTGCGCTTCCAGTTTGCGCTGCTCGGTCGTGTCGAGGGCATAGACGTTGGCGCGCTCCGGCGAGCCAGCACTTTCCTCGGACCCTGAAACGTAGAGCCGGACCGCATGGTCCGCCTGGGCGGCCAAAGTCGCATCGACCGGATCGATCTGCGAGCGATTGGCCGCCACCGCCGCCAACGCATCGGCCAATGCAGGCCGGTAGCTGTCCGTCAGCAGATCGGCCAACGGTCGCATCTCAACGCTCTTCTCGCCACCCGACCAGCCGAAAATCCGGCTGAACGGCGCGTTGGTGCGGATGATCCGCCCCCGCCCGTCGAGCGTCGCAATCGCGAACGGCGTGTCGTTGAAGAAGCGCGAGAAACGAACCTCGGCGGCGCGCAGCTCTTCTTCGGCGCCGGTGGCGCTCCGGCTGCGGTCGAGCACCAGCGTGCGGGTCTCGCCCAACTCGCCCTCGGCAAGCCGCGCCGCGCGATGGAGGAGCCGGACCGGCAGCGTCGTGCCGTCACGGCGGACGAGGTCGATGTCAATAATCTCGGTACGGATTTCACCGTCGCTGCGGCCGCCCATGAGCAGGCTGGCGCCGTCGCCCCGGACAAAATCCTCGACCTTGACCGCCCCCGATTGGAACGAGGCCAGGTCGTGCCCGAGCCAGTCGGCCAGCGTCGAGTTGAGATATTGGACGCGGCCCTGCGCGTCGGCCGAGAAGAAGCCGGCGGGCGCATGATCGAGATAATCGATCGCCCGCTGCAGCTCGAGGAACGTATTTTCCTGCCGCTCGCGGTCCCGCGTGATTTCCTCTACCGACCAGACGACCAGCGGCTTGCCCGTACCATCGACCTCCGGCAGCGCCCGCACACCGACGCGATACCAAAAGGGTGCGCCGTTCACATCGTCCTGCCGCCCGCCGAGACCGCCAATGAGCCGGATATCTTCGCTTGCCGGCCGTCCATCCCGCGCCGCCCGCGACAGCCGATAGATCGCTTCGCTGACTTCCGGCTGGCCGGCAAACAGGCGCGGCACACCGACCGGCACGCCGTTGCTCAGCGCCCCCGAAAACTGGCCATACTGCGCGTTGACATAGCTGATCTTGCCGTCGCGATCGGCGACGACTGCACCAAACGGCAGGCTGTCGACGACGGCTTTGGGCAGCGACCTGCCCTCTTCCGTTGGTGCGAAACGGAAGAGGCCCGCGGCGAGGGCGAAGAGACAGAACACGCCGACGACGGCCAACAGCCCGAGAAAGACCATGACGTAGTCGCCTGGGATGCGATCACCGAAAAACGAGACGGCTATGGCGGCGGCGATGAAAAATACGGCGAGAGCCGCTACGCGCCAGTAGCCGGTCGGGCCACGCGCGCCAGAAACCAGCGGGTGCGGATAGACATCTTCGTCCAGCGGCCTGCCTGCCATACGACCTTCCTGGCGCTCCCCCGCGACAACCGCCCCGCATCCAGAAAAGCAAACCCGCCTTCTGCACCCGTAGCTCGCGATGCCCCAATTCAGCCCATTGAAACGCGGCGCATTTGGGCCGAATCAGCTCGCTTAAGAAAGAACTATCAAATCGGTCGGCGGCTTGGGTAGCCCGCACGATGCAATCCCTGCATTCCGCGCAATTTTGCGGTCAGGCGGACGCCCGCCATCCGGCCCGCGACTTGAGCCGCATGACGTAGCCGATCACCTGCGCCACCGCCTTGAAGTGTTCGGCCGGAATGGTCTTGTCGATCTCGACGGCTGCGTGCAGCGCGCGGGCGAGCGGCGGGTTTTCGACGATCGGCACTTTGTGCTCCTCGGCCAGCGCACGGATGCGCAGCGCCAGATCGTCTATGCCTTTGGCGACGCACAGCGGCGCAGCCATCGAGCGATCGTATTTCAGCGCCACCGCATAGTGCGTCGGGTTGACGACGATCACCGTGGCCTTCGGCACGTTGGCCATCATGCGTTTGCGCGCCCGGGCGATGCGGATTTGGCGGATGCGGCCCTTGATCTTGGGGTCGCCCTCCATCTGCTTGAACTCGTCGCGGACTTCCTGCAGCGTCATCTTGTGCTTGTTCCACCAGCGATTGCGCTGGTAGGCGAAGTCGGCAATGGCGATCACCGTCATGATCGCAACGGCCGCCCAAAACACCTTGAGGATGAGATCGCCCGTGGTCCCGAGCAGCGTTGCCGGGTCGGAGGTGATCATCGCCTGCAGCCGGTTGCGCTCGGGCCAGAGCGCATAAGCCATCACCCCGCCGACGATGCCGAGCTTGATGACACCCTTGACGAGGTTGACCAGCGAATCCCGCGAGAACAGCCGCCCGAACCCGGTCAGCGGCGAGATCTTCGATAGCTTTGGGACGATCGGACTGAACGAGAACAGCGGCCGATGCTGGATGAGGTTGGCGGCGACAGCGATCAGCGTTAGCACCGCCATCGGAATGATTGCCACCCCGATGATGGCCTGCGCCAGCGCTGTAACGAACGTCCCAAAGGCGCCGCCGCCGACTTCGTATTTGTCAGCATTGGCCATGACGACGCGCAGCTGCTGCGTCAGGTTCATGGCCGTCCACGGGCCCATCAGCCCCAGGACCGCGGCGGTCCCGGCAAGCATGAACCAGGTCACCACCTCCGGGCTCTTGCTGACGTCGCCGCGTTTACGGGCGTCCTCGAGCCGTTTCGGGGATGGGTCTTCGGTTTTAGAGGAGTCGTCGGCGTCATCGCTCGCCATGCGCTATCGGCCCCCGAGCAGCGCGAACGAGGCCTGCACATGCGTCAGGTACCAGCCCATCATCATCGTCAGCAGCATGGCGAAGAGAATGAGGCCGATGCCGATCGTCGCGGGCGTAGCGAGGAAATAGACCTGCAGCGCCGGCATCAGCCGCGACAGGATGCCGACGCCAATGTTGAACACCAGGCCGAAAACGATGAACGGCGCAGCCATCTGTACGCCGATGGTGAAGGCGTCGACGACCGCCTTGAGCACCATCTGCATCGCATCGGCGATCATCAGCGGGTCGGTCGGCAGGATCATCTTGTAGCTTTCGACGATCGCCGACAGCGCGAGGTGATGGAGGTCGGTGGCGAAAATCAGCGTGATCCCCAACATCGACATGAAGTTGCCGATCACCGCGCCCTGAATGCCAGCCTCGGCCGGGTTGGCGGCCTGTGCGACGCTGAGGCCTGTCTGGAAAGCGATAATGGCACCCGCGACTTCCGTGGCCATCACGATGATGCGGGTAATGCCGCCAAGGATCAGCCCCACAGCGATCTCGTGCAGCAGGATGATGCCGATCGGCCCCAACTCAGTTGGCAGCGACGGTAGCGTCGTCGACAGCAGCGGCAACAGCACCAGTGTGAAGGCCAGCGCGAAGGTCAGGCGAAGCTGGGCCGGTATGCTCTGCTCGCCAAGTGCCGGAATCAGCATGAGAATCGTGCCGACCCGAGCGAAGATCAGCATGAACATGAAGGCAGTCTGCGGCAGCCAGTTTAGGCCGACAGTCACCCTCAGCCGCCCGAAATGATGAGGCCGGCGATCCGATTCATAAAGGCGTTCATGGTCGATCCGAGGAACGGCAGCGTCAGCAGCATAGTAATGAAGATCGCGAGGATTTTCGGAACAAAAACAAGCGTTTGTTCCTGAATCTGCGTCAACGCCTGGAACAGCGCCACGATCACGCCAACCACCAGCCCGGCGATCATCATCGGGGCAGAAATGACCACCAGCGTCCAGATCGCGTCGCGGCCGATATCGAGAACTTCAGGTCCGTTCACGCTGCCCCGCCTTAGCCTAAGTGCCGCTCAGATCGGCATCTGCATGATGCTCTGATAGGCCGAAATCACCCGGTCGCGGACGGCGACGAGGCCTTCCACCGCCACCTGCGTCTGCGCCACCGAGGTCACCACGTCAACGAGATTGCCCTTGCCGTTGACGAGATCAAGCGACTTCTGGTCGCTGGCCTTGCCGGTGTCGCTCACCCCTTGGATAGCTTGCGACAAAAGCTTTGCGAAATCAGGACCTTGCGAGCCACCGCTGGCCGGATCGGCGGCCGGCTTCAACCCCTGGCTGATAAGCTTGGAAGCGTTGTTGTAGGCGGCGGTGGCCGCGGTAAACGGGATCGACATGGCAGTGATTCTCCCTCGAGGCGGCCGTCAAAACTTGAAATTTGTGAAGCGAAACGGAAGCAATTGGCAGCAAAAGAGCAGACGCGCACTCATCCCTTGAGGATATTCAGCGTCTGCCCGAGCATCTGTCGCGTCGTCGTGATGACGTTGAGATTGGCCTCGTAGCTGCGCTGCGCTTCGCGCATGTCCATCGACTCGATCTCCGGATTGACGTTCGGATATTTGACGTAGCCCTTCGCATCGGCTGCCGGATGCCCCGGCTCGTATCGGCTCTGAAAGTCCGAACTGTCGAATGTCACCTTGCCGACCTCGACCTTCGTCGCGCCGAGCTCATTGTCATAGACCGCCTGGAAGGTCGGGATGCGCCGGCGATAGGGAACATCTGTCGGCTTCTGTCCGGCCGAGTCGGCGTTGGCGAGGTTTTCGGCGATCACGGTCATGCGCGCGCTTTGCGCGTGGAGACCGCTCGCGGCGATCGTGAGGGATGAGCTGAAGTCGGTCATGCTAGCGATGGCCTCTCATTGAAGTTCGCGCCTCAAGACGGGTTTCCGAGCGCAGTGCGGATCAGCGACAGCGATTTGGTGTAGAGCGTTGTGACCGCCTGATAGTCCATCTGGTTGGCCGTCACCTTCATCATCTCGTCTTCGAGCGTGACGCCGTTGCCCTCGGGGGTCACCTCAAAGCTCGACTGCTGCACGGTTTCGGCATCACCATCGCCGCCGTCTGCATCCGAGCCCGTGAGGTGCATCGGATCGGTCGCCGCCAGGGCAACTCGCGTCACGCCGTTGAGCTCGTCGCCGAAATCGATGGGTTTTAGCTCCTGCCCGCGGTAGTTTGGCGTGTCGGCATTGGCGACGTTTTGCGCCAGCACATCCTGACGCTGCTGCTGCCAGCGCATCTTCTGGGTCATGGCGTTGAGCAGCGACATGGCGTCCATCGGCGGAGCCTCCTCGTCCCAGGCACACGCTGGTCCTAGGCAAATCCTGCCCGGTTCATGGTTAACCGCCCGTTAACGCGCCGCGCCAATAGCCGCAAAACGCCTCGCAATTTGCACAATCCCGGCGCATGCTAGGCAAAATCTGCCATTGCCGTGTTTTCCCGCTTGCCCGACTTATCTGGAGCCCGTGTTCCCATGCAGTTTCTCACCAGCCTAATCGGTGGTTCCGGCAACATGATTCTCAACGCCGCGCTCGCCCTTGGCGTCGTGCTGGTGCTGATCGTTCTGGCGCTCTGGGGATTGAAGCTGGTGATGCGCGCCTCCAACAATGTGGTGCGCGCCGGCAGCAAAAAGCGGCTGGCAGTGGTCGATACCCTGCCTGTCGATGGCAAGCGGCAATTGCTCATCGTTCGTCGCGATAATGTCGAGCACCTCATCCTCACGGGCGGTCCGCAGGATCTCGTGGTCGAAGCTGGCATCATGGCCGAGACGCCGGCAAGCGCCCGCCCGACGCCGCCGGCCCGCCGCGCGCCACTGCCGCAAACCCCGCAGCGCGCTCCGGCGCCGCAACGCCCACCTGCCCCCGAGGCCGCAGCGCCGATCGCGAGCAATGACGAGGCGCCGGCTGTTTCGCCGCTCGAGCGCCTGCGCGACCTTGGCCGCCCCACCGGTGGCCGCCGCTCGCCATCGCTTCGTCACACCGGCCTGCTGCGGCCGGTGAGCCGCATGGAGCCGGGGCTTATCCCCAGCAATCCTGACAATTCCGCGCCGCACGACCCCGACTCAGCTACAACGGGCCGAGTCATGCCCTTCGGGGCCCCGCGCGACGGGAACGGGCAGGCATTTGGTCAAGACGACACTCCGGGCGGAAAGCGGGACGAAGGCTACTGAGGCCTCCGCACGCCGCTACTTTCGCGCCCGATACCTGCTGGGATTTACCGTCCTCCTCGGCTTCGCGCTGATCCCTAACCTGGCGTCCGCGCAGGATATCTCCGTCAATTTCGGCGACAACTCCACCCTGACGCAGCGGGCCATCCAGCTCATCGGCCTGCTGACTGTACTGTCGCTGGCGCCGTCGATCCTCGTGATGGTGACGAGCTTCACGCGCATCATTGTAGTGCTATCGCTGCTGCGCACGGCGATTGGCCTCCAGACGGCGCCACCGAACTCGGTGATGGTGTCGCTCGCGCTGTTTCTCACGGCCTTCATCATGGCCCCTACCCTGCAGCAGAGCTACGACCAAGGCATCGCGCCGCTGATGGCCGGACAGATCCAGATCACCGAGGCCTTCGACAAGAGCGCCGCGCCGATTCACAAATTCATGATGGCCAATGTCCGCGAGGACGACCTCAAGCTCTTCTACGACCTGAGCGGCAAGCCAGCGCCTGACGACGCGACGACCATTCCGCTGCAGCTTCTCGTCCCGGCATTCATGATTTCGGAGCTCCGCCGCGCCTTCGAGATCGGCTTCCTGCTGTTCGTGCCCTTCGTCGTCATCGACATGGTCGTCGCCTCGGTGCTGATGTCGATGGGCATGATGATGCTGCCGCCCGTCGTCATCTCGCTGCCGTTCAAGCTGATCTTCTTCGTCCTCGTCGACGGCTGGCACCTCGTCGCCGGCTCGCTCGTCCGAAGTTTCGTCAGCGGATAGACTTACCCCGCCGGTTGCGCCGGGGGAGCATCGTTGGCAGCGACCGGGGTGCTGCCGTCCGCCGGGGCGGCGGCATCGGGAGTCATTGCCGCCTCGTCGCCATAGACCTGCTTGTAACCGGCTAGGAAGGCATCGAGTGTGTCGCTACTGGCGACGGCCTTGGCGACCTTGCCGAATTCGTCGCTGGTCACCGGCTCGATCGAGCTTGTGACGTAGTTGAACATCGACCACTCCGGCCCTTTCGCCAGCGCGTCGGAGAATTTTGTCCTAAGCCGCAGCAGGCCATCCTTGTCATCGGCGAGGGCGAATGCCACCGCGGCGCGGACGATGTCCATGCGGCCGGTCTGGGTGAGGCCGGGACCGCTGCTGCCGGCGGCATCCGGCGCATACATCGCCTCGATGAGTCTGGCGGCGTCGGCGTAATTCTTGGCATCCCAATTGGCCTCGACGCGGAGCTGATCGGCGTCGCGGCCGGTGACAGGCGTCAAAATATCGAGGGCAAGATCAGTGCGGCTCGCGTCGATCAACGCCCGCGCCTGCAGGATACGCCTTTGCCGATCAAGACTCGGTGGCAGGTCGGCCAGCTGGGTGGAATTGAGCACCTGCAGCGCCTGATCGGGATGGCGGTTGGCGATCTGGATGACGGCCAGCTCGTTGGCGATCTGCGCCTGCGCCGCGCCCTTCAACCGGTTGTCGATCTGGTATTTGAGCAACTGGGCCGCTTGCGCCAGCAGGTCGACCTTGACCAGCCGCTGCGCCAGATTGCGGATCATCTGATCGCCCACCGGACCGGGCGGGGTCAGGTTGCGGAAATCGTAGTAGAGGCCCAGCGCCTCGACCGGCTTGAGCTGGTCGGCCTTGCCGTTGAGGTAGAGGTCGGAAAACTCGTTCTGCGCCATGGCGCCAAGCGAATCCATATCCGGGCTTTCGGGAAAATATTGCAGTGCCTGCTTGGCCGTCTCGAACCCATCGCGATACTGGCCGCTGCGGAAATAGAGCTCGGCGAGCAGCTTATCCATCGAGGCCTCGAGCGCGTCGCCGCGCCAAAGCAGTGCCTCGGCGGCGAGCGTCCTGGTTGCCTTGACCGGATCTACCTTGCCGGTCTGGTCGAGGATGAGGATGGTGCGATAGACCGCCTCGGCCCGCGTCGGGCGCACATCGGCAGCGATCACCTGACCATAGGTGTCGAGGGCCTCGTCGGTACGACCTTCGGCCTCGGCGATGCGGCCGGCAAGCAGCCGATAGAGCGTCGTCTGGTCATGGTCGAGCGAGGCAAATTCGATCCCGCCGTAAAGCTGCTCGGCGAGCTTGGTGTCGCCGGTCTCGACCGCGGCGCGGACGCCGGCAAGCAGGAATTTTGCACGGACCCAGCCTGGGTAGCTGGCGACCATCGGCAGCGCCGCGATCGCATCGCGGCGCGCCATGCCGAACTGGCCGGAATCGGCCTCTGCGAGGCTCCGCCACATCTTCGCATCGGCGTCGTCGGCAAAGGCCGCCGAGTTGAGGATCGGCAAAGCGTCAGCAGGACGTGCGGCGACGACATCGGCGGCGGCCAGCATCAGCCGCGTCTTGGTGCGCAGCGCATCGGTCTTGCCGTCGGACTGCAACACCCCGAGTACGCCGATCGCCTCGATGGCAAAGCGGTTGGCGAGATAGAAGCTTGCGAGCTGCATGCGTGCCTTGTCGAGGGCGGCGCCTTCAGCCGCCGCTGCGGCAGTCGCCAGCGCGTTGCCCTTGGTATTGAAGGCCGCCGGGTTGTCGACCTTGAGGCTGGCAAGATCGAGGAAGCCGGTGCGCGAGGCGGTGGGGATGCCGGGGTCGGTGACTACCGCAACGCTGTCGGGCGGCGAAACGGTCAATCCGCCGGCCGCAGCGATGATCGCCTGCGTGCCGTCGATCTTGACGGTGACGTCGTCGCGCTCCGGCTTGATGACGAGGCCATGAACAGAGCGCAGCGCATCGAAATCCACATAGCTCAGGTCGCGGACGATGCCGCGGGCCGGCGGGAACGCCGTGACGACCGTCAGGCTGTCGCCGACGATCGGATCGGTAAACTGATGCACGCGCCCCGGGCGCATTAGATCGGCATCGACCTGGTAAAGGCCGTTGGCGTCGTTTGTTTTGGTCAGAGCGATCGGCTCGGTCGGCGCCAGCATGGTGCTGCCGAGCGACAGCACCCACGCCTTGCCTTCCGAACCGAGCGTCGCCAGCCGATCGGCGGCGAGATCGAGCCGTACAACCTGGAGGTCGCCGGCCGGCATCACCGTCATGCCTTTGGCGAAGGCGTTGAGCGCCGGCGAAGGTCCGGGCGCGTTGATTCCGGTCACCGTGTCGAACAGCATCCAGACCACATCACCCCGGCGGAACACCGCGGCGGGCGTATCGCGGTCGAACGGGAAGGTGACGCGAATGGTCTGGGCCTGCGCCACGATCTGCGGCGTGATCGGCGGCTGCGGCAGCATGGCGATGATCGGCAGCGCCGCCTTGGCCCATGGCGAGACGTCGGCAGTCTTGGGCGCGGCATCGGCCATAGCGGCGGCGACGGCCTTGGCGGTGGCGGTCGCGACCGGATTGGGATTGGCCGGCACCGTACTCGCCGTGTCGATGTCGACGATAAAGTCGCGCGGCGTCACCGCGTAGAAACGCGGCACTACGTTGGGCGCGGTGTGGAGCAGGATGCGCGAGGCAGCGCCCGTCACCTGGTTGTCGACGCTGGGAAGTTCCGCAGGGAGATCGACCTTGAGCTGCGACAGGTCGACGGGCACTGGCCAATCGAACTCAAGATTACCTGTCTTGCCGTCGAAGCCGAACTTGCCGACCGTATCGGTGCTCCAGGTGAACTCGAGCCTGAGGAACGTCGGGTTGCGTCCCACGGCAAGGCTCGCGACCGGATGCAGCGCCTTCACTTCCTCGGCCTTGCGCGCTTCCTCAGCTTTGATGGCGGCCAGCTTCGCGCGCTCGGCGAGCTTGGCGATAATTTCGGGCGGCAGCGGCGGCGGAAGGCCCTGCCACGTCGACGGCATCAAGTCGATGTAAAGCTGCTCGCCGGCATCGGTGTGATTGACGGTAAAGGTCGTCCGGAGGCCGAAACGAATGCCGCGCCCGTCGGAATCGACACGCGCGATGGTCACATAATCCGGCGCGGCAGACTGGATGTCCGGCACCGTGAAATCGACGGGCTGGTCGAACTCGACCGCCAGCACGCCATTGGTCGACGTCATGTGATAGGCGGGCAGATCGTAGCGGTTCGGGAAATCGATGATGATCCGGGCAAAGCCCTTTTCGGTCGTCGCGAAAAGCTTGGCGCTGTCGCTGGCAAAAGCCGGGGCAAATGGCAGCAGCGCTGCCAGCAGCAGGGGCAAGAAGCATCGCCGCCCGAAGGCGACCGCGATCGCCCTTGCCAATGCTCGAAAATCCGCTGCCACTACCTGAGACCCATGCCGCCCGTTCTGGGCGTGGGAAAACTCTAGCGGCCGGCGCTTAACATCGCCTTACGCGCGCGATTGCAACGCAACGAGTTAATCTCAGTGCCCGACGATCTGCGGCAGTGCATTGGGATCGGCCGTCGCGACGGTGGTGGAAGCAGGCGGCGAGGTCGGATCGCCAGCGGCCAATTGCATCGTCAGTTCCTGCGCCCGCGCCGCCGTCATCTTGGCGAGGATGGGCGACATTTTGCGCGGGTCCATCGCCTTGGCGACGCGCAGCAGCACGGTCAGGTCGAGGCCGTCGAAGATCGTTGCGGCCTCCTGCGGCTTCATGTTCTCGTAGAGCTTTACGATGCCGGCGAACTGGTCGTCCTGCATCGCCTGCTTTTGCTGCGACAGCGCGGTGATCTGGGCTTCCAGCGCCTTGAGTGCATCGCCGCGCTCAGCCATCTGCTTTTCGGCGGCCGCGACGATTGCCTCGCGCATTTTGAGATCGGCTTCGCGCTTGTCGAGTTCAGCCCGCCGCTGCGCCAGCCGCTGCAAGATGATGTCGTCGGTCGACGCCGTACCGGTCGCATCCGCCAGCGTCTCCGGATGTCCTGCGCTGTCGGTGGTCATGACGGGAGCATCCGCGGGCGTGTTCGCCGGTGCTCCGGCAGGCGAAGGCACGGCGGGCGCCGAGCCGACCGAGTTGGCGGCCGCAACGGCGTTTACAGGTGGCGTTGCGGTTGCAGCTGGCCCAGCCGCGGCGTGGTCGGCGGCAGCGGGCGCAGCGGCCTCTCCTTCGCCGCCATGAGCGGCAGCCGCGGTTGCGGGGGACGCAACGGTGGGCGCGGTGTCGGCGATTGTCGGGCTTGAGTCCGACATGGTCGGCTCGGTGCGCGGCGCGGCGTTCTCAACGCTCGCCGTGCTGTCCTCGCCTTCGGCCGCATGCGCCACGGTTGCGCCGCCCAGCACATAACCGCCATTGGTGACGAGGCCGATGCCCTTGAAGGTCAGCAGCGCCGCCGCGGCGAAAATGACGACCGGCAGGAGTCGCGGTGATTTCACGCGGCGTCACTCCTCAGGCGTTCGCGTTCGGAAAGCTGCTTCAGCGCCGACTGCAGCTTCGTCGGCCCGGCGGGAACAACCACCGGCTCCGGCGCTGCCGGACGCGCCGATTGCGCCACGGCAGTGATCTTGGCGATGCGCTCCATCACCAACTGCCCAGCGGCCACATGGTTGGCGAGCTCGATACCGAACCGCTCGGCTTCCTCGATCCGCGCGCCGTGGGCGGCATCGGCCTCGACCGCCGTCGCTTTCAGCTCCTGGACCGCAGCGTTAGCGAGATCGGTCGCGCGCACCAGGTCGGTGACCATTTGCTGCAGTGCGCTGCGGTCGGCATGCAGCCGCTTCAAGCGCTCGTTCAGCACGACGCAATAGCCGATGGTGACCACCAGCAGCACCGATACCGCGCTCTCGACAAACACTCCGAACGGCAAACCGAACATCATCTTCCTTCCGCTGGTTGATCCAGCGCTTCAAATGCCGCCATCGTCACCTTGGGCGGGTTGAGTTTCTTGCTGACCCGCACTGAAACGTTCTTGCCGATGTGGCCCATGATGCCTTCGGTGAGGTCGACATCGCCGCATCTCAGTTTGACCGGATCGCTGGGCGAGCGATCGAACAGCACCGTGTCGCCGGTCTTCAGCGACAGGATGCGCGACAGCGGCAGCTCGACCTCGTGCATCACCGCTTCGACTTCGACATTGGCCGCGAAAATCTCGGTAGCGAGGTGCCCTTCCCAGATCGGGTCACGGCCGAATTTCTCGCCCATATACATCTGCAGCATCTGCTCGCGGATGGGCTCGATCGTGGCGTAGGGCAACAAAATTTCGAGCTTGCCGCCGCGCTCGTCCATTTCGATGCGAAGTTCGATCAGGATCGCAGCGTTGGCCGGCCGCGAGATCGCGGCAAAGCGCGGATTGGTCTCCATGCGCTCGATCTTGAAATTGATCGGCGTCACCGGCTCAAACGCCTTGTGCGTATCCTCGAGGATAACCTCGATCATCCGCCGGGCCAGCGTCATTTCGATGGTCGTGTAAGGACGCCCCTCGACGCGCGTCGCGCCTGGCCCTCGGCGTCCACCGAGCAGCACGTCGATCATCGCGTAGATGAGGTTCGAGTCGACGGTGAGGAGCCCGAAATTCTCCCATTCCTCGGCCTTGATTACCGAGAGGATCGCCGGCAGCGGGATCGAATTGAGGTAATCGCCGAAACGCACCGAGGAGATCGAGTCGAGCGACACCTCAACGTTGTCGGAGGTGAAGTTGCGCAATGAAGTCGTGGCCAGCCGCACCAGCCGGTCGAAAACGATCTCGAGCATCGGCAGTCGCTCATAAGAGACGAGTGCCGAATTGATCAGCGCCTGGACGCCGGTGAGCTCGACCGTGACGCCGGGATTGGGATCGAAGCCGAACATCGAGTCGATGTCGTCCTGCCGCACCGTGCCGCCGGCGCGCGGCTTAGCTGCCGGCTCGTCGTCGCCGAGTGCCGCAGCGAGCGCAGCAACATCATCCGTGCCAGCCGCGACCGGCGATGTGCCGTTTAGCGGCTTGCCGTCGTCATCGAGGCCCCAGTCCTCGCTGAGCTTGTCTGGATCGTTGGGCCCTGGCATCGAAAACTCCTACTGAACCAGGATTTCTTTGAACAAGATGCTGTCCACCTGCGCCGGGGCGATCGCCACATTGACGCGGCGCAGCAGTTCTTCCTTAAGCCGGTAGATGCCGGCGGAACCCTGCAGATCGCTTGGCCGCAACTCGCGCAGATAAACCTGGAAGGCATCGACGACCTTGGCCATGCGCGGCTGGATCGCGGTCATCGTGGCCTGATCGGCGACTTCAAGCGCCACCGTCAGCTTCAAGAACGATTCCCCGTGCCCGTCGGTATTGAGGTTCACCGTCATTTCGGGGAGATTGAAGATGAAGGTCGATGGCGCGGCGGTGGCGGCAGCTGCAGCCGCCTTCGGATCGGACTTGCCGATGCCGACGACGAAATAAAGCACCGCACCGATCACCAGAACGGCGATCAACGCTGCGGCGATAATGATGATCAGGCGGCCGCGCTTACCCTTCGGGGCGGCGGCTGCGCCATCCTCGGTTTCGACGTCCGCCGCCATTGCCCCAAAACCCCCGGAAGCTGGAAGACTCCAGCACCATTTGAGCTAAGGGCCGAATGGTTAATGCTTGGTTACGAATGCCCTGCAGGCGGCAGATATTGCCCGGTCATTTTTGCCGCAGGACAGTCGGGCAAAACGCCAGCAGCCGAACCCTGCATTTATAACACATTGAAATAACAAGATTATCCGGTTTGGCATGGTTTCTGCAAGGTTACCGGCGGATCGGACGGCCTGGGGAGGTCGGAAGGTCCGGACGGAAAACAACGGGGACCTTGCGCCATGCAAAACGCGCAGCTCATCAGCCTATCGCGGCAGATCGCCTTGCAGCGTCAGATGGACGTGGTGGCCAACAATATGGCCAACCTCAACACCACCGGCTTCAAGGCCGAAGACATCCTGTTCAAGCAGTACGATATGCCGACCGCCGCGGATAACACGTTCGCCGGCAACCAGACGCTCGCTTACACCGAGGACTGGGCAACCACTCATGACATGACGACCGGCCCGATCGAGCAGACCGGCAATCCGCTGGACGTAGCGCTGAGCGGCCAGGGTTTTCTCACCGTGCAGACGCCCAATGGCACGCGTTATACCCGTTCCGGATCGCTCGCCATCAACACCGCCGGCGAACTGGTCGACCTCGCGGGCAATCCGGTCCTCTCCGACAGCGGCCCGGTGAAATTCGACTCCGCCGACACCGACATCACCATCAGCAAGGACGGCACGATCAGCACCTCTCAGGGCAGCAAGGGCAAGCTGTCGGTGGTCGAGTTCGCCGATCCGCAGTCTCTGACCCGCGAAGGCAATAACCTTTGGAGCGGTGGCACGCCCTCCCCGGCGAAAAATACCGAGGTGCTGCAGGGCTCGATCGAGCGGTCGAATGTCTCGGGCGTCGACGAGATGTCGCAGATGATCCGCGTGCAGCGCGCCTATGAGCAGATCGCCACCATCATGCAGCAGCAAAGCGACCTGCGCACCAGCGCCGTCCAGCGCCTCGGCTCGATGGCGGCCTGACGATGACGAACCCGACGACCTCCGCCAGCTCCCTTAGGAAGGCCTAAAAATGCAAGCGCTCTACATCGCATCGACCGGCATGGCGGCCCAGGAGACGAACGTCAACGTCATCTCCAACAACATCGCGAACATGCGGACCACCGGCTACAAGCGCCAGCGCGCCGAGTTCCAGGACCTGCTCTACCAGGAATATCGCCGCGCTGGCTCGACCACCTCCGACAGCGGCACGCAACTGCCGGTCGGCATCGAGGTCGGTTCGGGCGTCCGGATTGCCGCGACGCCTCGCGTGATGAGCCAGGGCTCGGTCGTTGCCAGCGACAAGGATCTCGACCTCGCCATCCAGGGCGAAGGCTATTTTCAGATCACCATGCCCGACGGCACGACGGCCTATACCCGCGACGGCTCGTTCGAGCGCGACGGCACCGGCAAGCTGACGACCGTCGATGGCTACGAAGTGCAGCCCGGCATCACTATCCCGGACAATGCCAATTCAATCTCGATCAGCCCCGATGGCATCGTCTCGGCGCTAGTCGGCACCGATACGACGCCGACCCAGCTCGGCCAGCTGCAGCTCGCCCGCTTCGTCAACAAGGGCGGCCTCGCCTCGGCCGGCAACAACATGTTCACCGAGACCCCCGCCTCTGGCCCAGCGCAGCAGGGCGTGCCTAACGCCGACGGCATGGGCAACATCATGCAGTCCTACCTCGAGGACTCGAACGTCAACGCCGTCACCGAAATCTCCGACCTGATCGCCGCGCAGCGCGCCTACGAAATGAACGCCCGCGTCGTCACCGGCGCCGACGAAATGCTGCAAACCACCAGCCAGATGAAGTGAGGAGATAGATGATGAAGCCACACCTCTCCTACCTCATGGCGAAAGTCGCGGCCGCCGCGGCCATCAGCCTCATCGCTGCCCCCGCCCTCGCCTCCCCGGTGCTCAAGGCCGAAGTCGCTGTCGCCGGAAAGACGGTGACGGTCGGCGACATGTTCGACGATGCCGGCAAGCTTGCCTCGGCGCCGCTGTTTCTCGCGCCGGCACCAGGCACGTCCGGCCTCGTGCAGATCGCCGACATTCGCCTGGCCGCAAGCCGCGCCGGCATCGACGATTTCGACGATCACGGCGCGAGCGGCGTCGAGGTCTCGCGTCTCGCGACGACGGTCGATGCACCGCTGCTGAACGGTCTCATTAGCAGCACTCTTAAGGATCGCGGTATCCTGACCGACGGCATGACGGCCAATGCGCTGTTCGATGGCCCGCTGACCAGCCTCAAGGCCGCCGCAGTGCCCAATGCCGTGACCCTCGCCAATTTCCGCTATGCGCCGGACAGCGGTCTCTTCGCCGCCCGTTTCGAGCTTGCGGGTGTCGACGCACCGCTCGACCTCACTGGCCGTGTCGACCTGATGGTCGAGGCACCGACCCTCACCGAGACCCTTGGCCCCGGCGCCATCCTCAGCGCAGCCGATATCGTGATGCAGCCAGTGTCAGCCAAGTTCGCCGACAGCGGCAACATCGCAACGATCGAACAGCTCCTCGGCAAGCAGCTGCAGCGGCAGAGCCGGGCCGGTATGGTGCTGAAGATTTCCGATGTCGCCGACCCGCAGATCATCTCGCGCAGCGACCTCGTCACCGTCTATCTGCACGTCGGGACGCTGACACTCACGATCAAGGGCACGGCCCTCAACGCGGCGAGCCTCGGCCAGCCGGTGGCAGTGCTCAACTCAACCTCGAAGAAAATCATCCACGGCACGGCTCGCGCCGATGGCGCGGTCGAAATCACCACGGCGCCGCTGAGCGTCGCTGGCCTCTAACCTCCTCCCGGAACCGCAACCATGACTGCCGTCAAATTCGCCGCAACCCTGTCGCTGGTAGCTCTCTTGAGCGGCTGTTCGACCTTCGACAAGCTCGCCAACGTCGGC